>Ga0111539_10000006_pt1 | contig 463720 bp, 384 predicted proteins | sample RhiMethybrSRZTD1_FD_79667 | JGI IMG/M metagenome (GOLD analysis project Ga0111539, IMG submission 79667) | Populus rhizosphere microbial communities from Tennessee, USA - Rhizosphere MetaG P. TD hybrid SRZTD1 (version 2) (version 2) | ecosystem: Host-associated > Plants > Roots > Rhizosphere...
GAAGCGAAGGATCAATGGAGCAGTTCGCGAGAAATGATCCGTTTAGACATCTCTCGTGGCTCCGCAGCTGTCGATCGCGCGCTGCTCCATTGATCCTTCGCTTCGCTCAGGATGTGACGGTGGTGGCGACGACTGACGCGACCGGATCCTCACCGAGAACTCCGGATCATCTCCATACCGCCGCGCCAGATCGCTGATCTGCGCGGCGGTTCTCGTTTCCTCGAACGCCCGGCTGCGGTCGATGAGCCCGAGGTCGTACGCCAGCCGGTCGGAGCTCGCCGGAAGAAGGACGGCCGGGCTGAACGGGATCCGGTTGGGCACGATCATGTTCACGTGCTCGACCAGGTTGGTCGTGCAGGTGTTCGTGGCCGTGTTGTAGAACTCCGGCCGGGCCCGCAGCGCATTGGCGCGCTCCAGCATGGAGACGAACATGGCCACCTTGCGCTCCGGCGTCGTACGGATCGGATAGAGGTAGACGGTGTCGTTGCGGTAGTTGGTCCGCAGCTTCACCAGATCGCGCTCGTCGCCGATGACGTACATGATCTCGTACTCCCGCAGCAGCCCGCGCAGCGCGGAGAAGCTCTCCCCTTTCTCCTTGCGGATCTCGATGGAGATGGCCAGGAAGTCGCGCGGCCCGAAGCCGAAGCTGACGAACGTATGCGCCGCACCCGCGCGCCCGAACGGCTCGACGAAAAACCAGACCGAATCGAGCTTTCGCAGGTCGAAGGTCTTGTCGTAATACGCCGGCGTGTACTGCGACGTCGAGGTGTAACGGAAGTTGCGGATGTTCCGGACGGTGACCAAAGGTCCGTTCATCGTGGCGTACGGCAACACCGCCTGATCGACCGTCCAGTCGCGGTCGTTCGACGGCCGCCGCATGGCCAGGAGCGCCGACCCCAGTGCGATCAACACGGCGATGACGATGAGTGTGCGCTTCACGGGGTCATGGTACCGGGGGGAGTCGCAAAGTCTCAAAGTCTCAAAGTCTCAGAGGGTGCGGCGCCGACTTTCTTTGAGACTTTGCGACTTTGAGACTCTGCGACTCCCCTCGCCAACCGCAAGTGTTGCTGTAACCTCGTCCCCGGACCGGCATCCAACCGCGCATGAGCCGACTCGAGAAGAAGCATCCGTTGGCGATCCGGTGGTTTCACTGGATCAACTTTCCGCTGCTGGCGCTCATGATCTGGAGCGGGGTCCTCATCTACTGGGCCTACCCCGCCTATCGGATCGGGATCGGGGATTTCACGCTGGTGAAGATGAACCTCGATCAGACGACGTGGCGATCGCTGAAGGTGAACAACCGCCTGGCCGAGGGGATGGCGCTGCACTTCTTCTTCATGTGGCTCTTCGCCGTCAACGGGGTGGCGTACGTGGCCTACACGCTCTTCTCCGGCGAGTGGCGGGAGCTGGTGCCGAACCGGCACACGCTGCGCGACGCGTGGAACGTGCTGTTGCATGATCTGCATCTCCGGAAGGAGCCCCTCCCGCGGACGAAGTTCAATGGCGCGCAGAAACTCGCCTACACCGGCGTCATCGTCATGGGCCTCGGCTCGCTGCTCACCGGTCTGGCCATCTACAAGCCGGTGCAGCTGGCCTGGCTGACGGCGATGTTCGGCGGCTATCCCACCTCGCGCTTCTTTCACTTCTGGCTGACGGTCGGCTACGTGGCCTTCTTCGTCGTGCACATCGCGCAGGTCATCCGCGCGGGATGGAACAACTTCCGCGCGATGGTCATCGGAGTGGAGGTGGTCGAATGAGCGAGGATGCCGGTCCGGACGAAATTGTGGAAGCAGAGGTCGTCGAAGCATCGGAGGAAGCCGGCGGTCGGCAGTCGGCGGTCGGCAGTGTTGAACCTGTCGACGAAGCAGCTGCCGACGAAGCACCCGTCGTCGATGAAACAAAAGACCTGCGCCGCCTCACCCGTCGCGGTTTCTTCACCATGGGCGTGGCCGCCGCTGCCGGCGTCGCCACCTGGAAGTGGCTGCGCACGCGTCCTCGGGAGGCCGGTCTCCAATGGCCGTTCCGGCGCGTGCTCGAAGCGAACGAATCGATCGCCCGCGGCTACTTCAGCACCGCGCGGCTCAGCCCCACGTTCCGCCGCTCCGACGTGACCAAAGCGCGCCTCAACGGCCGCCAGGGTCTCAAGTCTCCGATCGACCTCCAGGCGTGGCGCCTGCGCATCGAAGGCGCCGCCCAGCCGGTGCTGCTCACCCTCGACGACATCAAGGCGCTGCCGCAGTACGAAATGATCACCGAGCTGCGCTGCATCGAAGGCTGGTCGACCATCGTGCAGTGGAAAGGAGCGCGCCTCGCCGATCTCATGGCCAGGTTCCCGCCGCTGCACGAGCCCGAGTTCGTGTCGCTCGAGACCCCCGACCGCGGCTACTACGTCGGCCTGGAGCTCGAAAGCGCTCTCCATCCCCAGACCCTCCTCGCCTACGAAATGAACGGCGCCCCGCTCCCCCTCCTCCACGGCGCACCGCTCCGCCTGGCCATCCCGGTAAAGTACGGCATCAAGAACATCAAGCGCATCGGCACCATCCGGTACACCGCCGTCCGCCCGGCGGACTTCTGGGCAGAGCGGGGGTATGACTGGTATGCCGGGCATTAGCAGTTAATCCTGAGCGAGGGCGGAGGGGCGGCGGGAGCGAAGGATCTATGGAGCAGCCGCGATACGTGTGCCTGGGCCCTTGCACACGCGGCGATCAAGGCAAATTCAGCGCGGCTGCTCCATTGATCCTTCGCTCCCCCGCCCGCCACCCTGCTCAGGATTCGGGAAAAGGTGCTACTGTCACACGGGCTCCGCTGATGCACATCGATTGGTTGCGACGTTCACCGCGCCGCGCGGCCCGGCCGCTGGGGTTTGCGCTGGTGGTGTGTCTGGCCTGGACGGCGGTGGCGGCGGAGCGGGGTTTGCCGCAGATCACGGTCTATCCCGCGGAGACGCACAAGGCCGGGCCGCAGAGTTTTGATCTGGCGCAGGACTCGCGCGGGATCCTCTATTTCGGCAATCTGCAGGGGCTGCTCACGTATGACGGCGCGTGGTGGCGGTTGCTCAAGCTGCCGGACGATCAGGCGGCGCTGTCGGTGGCCACCGATGCGCAGGGCCGCGTGACGCTGGGCATGGTCAGCGATTTCGGCCATCTCGTGCGCAACGCCGCCGGCGAGCAGGAGTACCACTCGCTGCTGCCTGGCCTCCCCGCGGCGCAACGGACGTTCGGCGACGTCCGGGCCATCTGCACGTTCGCGGGCGGCTTCCTCTACGTGACCGAGAAGAGCCTCCTGGTCTGGGACGGGAAGAGCAACGCCCGCGTCGCGTCCACATTTGATCCGGAGACGGCGCCGCGGGGCTGTCTGTCCGAGGGGGGGCCGATCGTGCTGCGCGGCCCGAAGGGGCTGCAGCAATTCGATCCGGAGACGAACAAGATCACGCCCGCGGGCCTCGACGGACAACGCGTCGTCTACACCATCGGCCGTGCAGACCAGAAGATCGTGGCCGCCGTGCGCGAGCCGTCCGGAAACCAAAGCCTCTTCCTCGTCGACGGCACGGCCGCCGCTCCCTGGGCCACCGAAGCGAGCGCGTGGCTGAAAGGCAAAGCGGTCAGCGGCGGCAGCCGCCTGCACGACGGACGCATCGCCATCACCACGCGGCAGCACGGTTTGATCATCTTGAATGGCGCCGACGGCGCGATCGAGCAGATCATCGGCGCCGACGCCGGACTGCCGGACGCGCTGCTCAACGAAGCGCGCGTCGACCGCGACGGCTCGCTCTGGCTGGCCATGGAAGGCCCGCTGGTGCGGATCGACCTCGCCTCCCCGGTCACCGTCTTCGACATCCGGCGCGGCCTGCGCGGCGGCGCCGGAGATGTGGCGCGCCACGCCGGCCGTGTCTACGCGGCCATGACGCACGGTCTCTACGCCATCGATGAAGACGGCACGGCCAAGCGCCTCGACGGAATCGAGGAAGGGGCATGGCGGCTGCGCACGATTCCGGGTGAGCAAGGCGGCGAGCTTCTCATCGGCACGACCAAAGGCATTTATCGCCTCAACTCCGCGGGCGCGCTCGAGCACACCATCGAGAACGAAGGCGAGGTGTACGACATCGTCCCCTCCACCAGCGATCCGTCGCGCGTCTGGCTGGCGCAGGGTACGGGCATCTCCAGCATCCGCCGCAGCGGCAACACCTGGACGTACGAGGGCGTCGTTCCCGGCACGCCCACCGACATCTCCACGGTGGTGGAGCGCGACGGCGTGCTGTGGGCCGGCACCGTGTTCCACGGCATCCTCCGCGTCGAGAATGCCCGCGGACCGAAGCCGCGCGTGCAGCAGTTCGGCAGCGGCGAGATGAACGTCTACGACGTGAACGGACGGGTGGTGTTCGTGCGCGCCAACGGCGAGATCCTGCAGATCGATACCCGCAGCCGTTTCATCCCCGATCCGATCCTCGGCCACATCACGGCGCCGCGCGGCTTCTTCATCGTGGCCGGCGATCCGCGCGGGGCCATCTGGATCAACTCCACGCCGCCGCGCGTCTTCGACCGGCAGCCCGACGGCACGTACGCGCGGGAAGGCAAGCCTCTGGTCTCCGTCACCGCCGCCGACATCCAGAACGTCCGCACCATGCCGGACGGCGAGGTATGGTTCGCCTCCGACAAGGGACTCTTCCGCTACGAGCCGCGCGCCACCGCCGCGGCCGTGGCGCCGCAACCGCCACCGCTCATCCAACGCATCGTGGCCGGCAAGAACCGTGTGCTCCTCAACGGCATCTCGCAGGACACGCGCACGAAGCTGCCCCACAACTTCGGCCGCATGCGCATCGAGTTCGCGCCGGCTTCGTATCGTCCCGGCGTCTCGTATCAGTACCGCCTCGATCCGATCGATGCCGGCTGGAGCGCCTGGACCGATGAGCCGTTCATCGACTACACCACGCTCGGGCCGAACGACTACACGTTCCGGCTCCGCGCGCGCGGACCGGCCATGGTCGCCGGCGGCGAGACGAGCTGGTCGTTCGCCGTGCTGCCGCCGTGGTATCGCACGCTGTGGGCGAACGCGCTTCTGGCGTTGCTCGTCGTGGGCGTGGTCCTGGCCGTGTTCCGCGTGCGGACGCGCGCGCTGCGCAATCAGGCCGAGCTGCTGCGCGCGCGCGTGGCCGAGCAGACCGCCGAGCTGCAACAGACCGTGCAGCTCCTCGAGGCCGCGAACGTGCAGCTGGAAGCGCTCTCGCTCGAGGACGACCTCACCGGCATCGCCAACCGCCGTTCCTTCGAGCGCGCCCTGGCCGACGAATGGAACCGCGCCCGGCGGCATGAGCAGCCGCTGGCGCTGGTGCTGCTCGACCTCGATCACTTCAAAGACCTCAACGACCGCCGCGGCCATCCGGCCGGAGACGACTGCCTCCGCCGCGTGGGCGCCTTCCTCGCGGAATCGATCAAGCGCAGCGGCGAGATCGTGGCCCGCTACGGAGGGGAGGAGTTCGCCATCCTCCTGCCGGGCGTCGAGTCCGACATCGCCATCCGCGTCGCCGAAACCCTGCGCGACGGCATCGAGCGCCTGTCCATCCCCTACGGCCCCGGCGCGCGCCGCATGACCGCCAGCTGCGGCGTGGCCTCCATGACGCCCCGCTCCACCCTCTCCGCCGACAACCTCGTCGCCAGCGCCGACCGCGCCCTCTACGCCGCCAAACACTCGGGCCGCAACTGCGTGCGCCTGGCGGATGAGACGACGACGGGGACGTGGTTACGAGATGTTTCCGCGTGAGAGGCTCAAAGGCTCAGAGGCTCAGGGGCTCAGAGCGCTCCGCGTGCTTTGCGCCTTTGAGCCTCTGAGCCTCTGAGCCTACAATCCCTCCGTCCAAGATGTCCCGCGATACGCTTTCCGGTGATCCTCAGCAGGAGCTGCGCGAGAGCCTGGCTCGGTACCGCCACATCATCGAGAACGCGAACGAGATCATTTACCGCGCCGACGATTCCGGGAAGTTCACCTACGTCAATCCGGCGGCCACGCGCATCACCGGGTATGACGAGGATGAGCTCATCGGCCGGCACTATCTCGAGCTGATCGATCCCGACTATCGCGAGGCGGCGGCGCATTTCTACCGCCATCAGTTCGCCACGCGCCAGCACAGCACGTACTTCGAGTTTCCGATGGTGGCCAAGTCGGGCGCGCGGATCTGGATGGGGCAGAACGTGCTGACGGTCATGGGCGAGGATCGCGTCCTTGGCTACGAGGCCATCGCGCGCGACATCACGGCCCGCAAGGGAATCGAGGAAGAGCTGGCCCGTACGCGCGACGCGGCGCTGCAGTCGGCGCGCGCCAAGTCCGAGTTCCTGGCCAACGTCAGCCATGAGATCCGCACGCCGCTCAACGGCGTGCTGGGGATGACCGGCCTGATGCTCGGCACGCCGCTCACCCCCGAGCAGCGCGAGTACGCGGAGATGATCCGGTCCAGCGGCGAGACGCTGCTCTCCATCGTCAACGACGTGCTCGATCTGGCGCGCGTCGAGGCGGGCAAGCTGACCATCGAGACGATCGACTTCCATCTCGACGATCTCGTGGAAGGCGTCATCGAACAGTTTGCCGCGCGGGCCACGGCCAAGCGGCTCAAGTATCGCGCCCATGCCGGACCCGAAGTGTCGCGCTATCTGCGCGGCGACTCGCATCGCATCCGGCAGGTGTTGCTCAATCTCGTCGGCAACGCCGTCAAGTTCACCAGCCGCGGAGAAGTGGTCCTCACGGTGATGCAGCCCTCGCAGACCGAGGCCGGCGTCGTGCTGCGCTTCCTCGTCACCGACACCGGCATCGGCATCCCCGCGGCCACGCAGCCGCGGTTGTTCACGCCGTTCACGCAGGCCGACGGTTCCACCACGCGGCAGTACGGCGGCAGCGGCCTCGGGCTGGCGGTCTCGAAGCAGCTCGTGGAGGCCATGAGCGGAGAGATCGGCGTCATCAGCGTGGAAGGCGAGGGCTCGACGTTCTGGTTCGAGCTGCCGCTGCAACGGCAATCGCAAGAGGCGCTCGCACCGGAACGGCGCTGGGACCTGTCGCCCTATCGCGCGCTCCTGGTCGACGCCAATGACGTGCAGCGCCTGACCGTGGCCCGCCATCTCTCCGAGACCGGCATCGCCATCGAGGAAGCGCACACCGCCGCCGATGGCATCGCCGCCGCCTACCAGCGGCGGTTCGACGTGATCCTCTTCGAGATGCAGCTGCCCGACGACGACGGCCTCGGCTTCGCGCGCGCCGTCCGTCGCGATCCGGCGCTCTCCAACACGCGCCTCCTGCTGCTCACGTCCTTCGGCCGCCGGCGTCAGGACGTGGCCGCCTTCCAGACCGCCGGCATCGACGCGTTCGTGATGAAGCCGCTGCGCAGAACGCATCTGTGCGATGCGGTGGCGCGCCTGCTCACCGCCGAGTCGGTGCCGGCCATGACGCACGTCGTCGAAGAAGAGCAGCCGCGCGTCTCGCGCGCACGCGTGCTGGTCGTGGAAGACAACAACGTCAATCAGCTCGTGGCCCTGGGGCAACTGCAACGCCTCGGGCACGAATGTGTGATCGCCACCGGCGGCAGGGCCGCCCTCGAGCTCCTCGGCACCGAGCCGTTCGATCTCGTCCTCATGGACTGCCAGATGCCGGACATGGACGGCTACGAAGCCACGCGCAACATCCGCCAGATGGACGGCGCCGCGGCCAGGGTGCCGGTCATCGCCATCACCGCGCACGCGCTGCCGGGCGAGCGCGAGAAATGCCTGGCCGCCGGCATGAACGACTATCTGGCCAAGCCGGTGTCGATCGAGCAGCTCGGCGCAGTGATCCGCCTCTGGGCCAGCAAGACCTCCACCTCGCACACCACGGCGCCCGACATGCCGATGGAAGGCGACGAGACGCACGTGCTCGACCGCGAGCGCGTCAGCTCCTTCCTGGCCATCAGCCGCACGCAGACCGGCTTTCTCGACGGGCTGGTGAAAACGTTCCGTCAGGACGTGCCTTCGCGCCTCGACGCCCTGCGCGCGGCGGCGGCCAGCGGCGATCCGCAGGACCTGGCCCTGGCCGCACACGCACTCAAGAGCTCCAGCGGCAGCGTCGGCGCGAAGCGGATGTACGCCGCCGCCTCGGCCCTGGAGCGCGCCGCCCTCAGCGGAAGCATCGACGGCGCCTCCGCCGCCATCGAACAACTGGCCGCAGAGTTTCCGCGCGTGATGGCGGCGTACGATGGCATCATCCGCCGGAGCGGCAAGCACCAATCGGCCAAATGAATTAAGAGCTCAGCCGGTTAGGCTGAATTAAAAGATGGAACAGCTCGGAGTCTACAGACTGATCCAACGCCTCGGCGCAGGAGGCATGGGAGAGGTCTGGCGCGCCGAGGACACCAAGCTGCTGCGGCAGGTAGCCATCAAGATCCTCCCCGCGCAGCTGGCGGCCGACGCGGAGTGGAAAGAGCGCTTCCTCCGCGAAGCGCGCACGGTGGCGCAGCTTAATCATCCCAACATCGCCACCATCTACGGCATCGACCAGCAGGGCGACCTGCTCTTCATCGCCATGGAGCTGATCGAAGGCCAGTCGCTCGCGGAGGTCATGGCGAAAGGGCCGATGATTCCGGCCGAGGCCGTGCGCGTAGCCATCCATGTGTGCGACGGGCTCTCGGAAGCACACGCCAAAGGGATCATCCACCGCGACATCAAGCCCGACAACATCATCCTCTCGCCGCGCTACGTGAAGATCCTCGACTTCGGGATCGCCAAACAGATCGGCGGCACCGCCGATCCGTCGCTGACGCAGGGCGGAATGGTGGTCGGCACGCCGCACTACATGTCGCCCGAGCAGGCCCTGGGGCGCGCCGTCGATGCCCGCACCGACATCTTCTCGCTGGGCGTGGTGATGTACGAGATGCTCAGCGGCAGCAAACCGTTCGTCGGCGAGGCCGTCACCGAAGTCCTGCTGAAGATCGTGATGAACGAGCCGCTCGACATCATGCGGGCCGCTCCCGGCATCACTCCCGCGCTGGCGGACATCATCCGCCGCTGCATGCAGAAACAGGTGGAGAGCCGGTTTCAGGATTCCGAGGAGCTACGCACCGCTCTCACCGAATCGCTGCGCGACGAGCGCAAGAGCGCACGAAAGTCGCACGTGCCCACCGTGGCCGTACGCGCGTCCGAACCGCGACTGGAGCCGGTACAACCCGAGAAACCTGTACTGCCACCCGCGGCACCGGCTCCCGTCCTGCCGATCGCCGCGCCACAAACCTCTTCATCGGAACCGGTCGTCGTGCCGCAACCCTCGAACCCGCGATACCGCGCGCTCGTGGCCGACGACGACCCGGCCACGCGCTACATCCTCAGCAGCGTGCTGGCGCGCAACCAGGTCGCTTTCGACGAAGCGGAGAACGGTGCTGCCGCGGTCAAGCTGCTCAAGACGAACCGCTACGAGCTCGTCTTCATCGACCTCCTGATGCCGCGCATGGACGGCTGGGGCGTCATCGACTACCTGCGCGCGAAGCGCGGCGAAAAGAATCCGCCGCGCGTCTTCATCGTCACCGGCGTGCACGACCAGAAACTGAGCGCCGCCGACGAGGACGTCGTTTCCGGTCTGCTCTACAAGCCGATTGACATCGGCCAGATCGAACGGCTCATAACGCGGTAGTGCCTCGTCTATGTGGTTTCACTGGGTGAATTGCGAGCGCCGGTGGGCCGGATGCGAGTCGCCGCGACGAAGCGATGCGGTGACATCGGTGAGGAGCGGCGGCGAAGCAGACGGTCCGCCGCCGCCGCAAGTCACCCAGTGAAACCACATTGACGAGGCACTGATTTAGTTCGGCGTCTCGTCCGTCTTTTCCGGCTCGGTCTCGGCGGCAGGAGCATCGGCCGGCGTCTCTGCGCTCGCGTCCGCGGTTGCCTGCGGTGCACGCGCTTTCTCGCGGGCGCTCTTGAACGCCGCCTCGATCTCGTGCCACGCCCGCTCGAACCCGGCCTTCAACTCCGCCGCCGCCGGAGCGCCGCCCGTCTGCAGCCCCATGACCACGTCCTTGGCCTGCACGAGCGTCTGCCGCAACGTCCCCGTGATCTCCGAAAGATCACCCTTGGCCGTGGCCAGCGACTCCTTCGCCCGCTCCTTGAACTTTTCGACGTCGATGCCCCAATCGTTCAGTGATTTCTTGTTCTCGTCTGACATGGCGATAGCGTACTCCTTTAACCCGGCGGCCCGCCCGTCGTCGTCGACGTGTCCGTCGCCGGCGGGGCCTCCGGTTCCTGCTGCGTGGTCGTGACCGGCGGAGGCGGCGGTGGCGGCGCGGTGGTGGTGGGATCGCGGAAGATGCCTCCGGTGAGGGTCGTATCCGGCGGCACGTCGATGCCGCCCGTGTCGGTCGTGGTCACGCCGGTGGTGGTCCCATCGGTGGTGGTCACGATCGGGTTGCCGAACTCGTCGAACATCGGGACGACCGGCGTGGGGCCGGCGTGCGTGGGACAGAGCCCTGTCGGTTCCGTTCCGGACTTGAACGCCGTCTGCACGATGACGTTGCGCGGGCAGTACGGCGTCACCAGCCCGCCGCTGGTCTCGTCGATGTCCGTGAACACGATGCCCGGCGGCACGGGGAACTCGGTGCTCTTCTCCCCCGCCGTCACGGCGATCATGTAGCGGGCCCACATAGGCACCGCGGCGTCCGAGCCGGAGAGGCCGGTGGGATCGTTGTCGTCGAAGCCGACCCAGGTCAGCGCCAGCGTCTGCGGCGTGAAGCCGATGAACCAGGCGTCGCGTTTGTCGTTCGTCGTGCCGGTCTTCCCGGCGGCCACTTTGCGGAATCCCATCGAGCGCGCCGAGCCCGCCGTGCCGCGGTCGACGACGCCTTCCATCACGTTCGTGAGCAGATAGACGTCGCGTTGCGGAAAGACCTGCACCGGCTTCGGCTCCCCCGCGCCGGCCAGCGCCTTGCCGCGGTCGTCGGTCACGAAACGGATGGCCCGCGGCGGCATGCGCGCTCCCTGCCTCGCGATGGTGGAGTACGCCTCGGCCATCTCCATCGGAGGAATGCCGGTGGCGCCGAGCAGGATGGACGGGTTGTCGTCGAGCTCCGTCTGGACGCCGAGCGTGCGCGCCGTCTTCAGGATCGGCTCGATGCCGCAGGCCAGCCCGATGCGCACCGAGGCCGCGTTGAGCGAATGCTCGAGCGCCATGCGCACCGTCACCGTGCCCATGTAGCGGCCGTCGTAATTCCGCGGCGACCAGTCTTCCGAGAAGCGGCGCTTCAACACGAATCGCGTGTCGTCGACCGGCGTGGCCGGGGTGATGCTCTTGGTGGAGAGGCTGGGCTCGAACGCCGTGAGATAGACGAACGGCTTGAACAGCGAGCCCACCAGGCGCTTCGACTTCAGCGCCCGGTTGAACTGACTGCGTTCGTAATTGCGGCCGCCCACCAGCGCGCGGATCTCGCCGGTCGGAACATCGAGATGGATGAGCGCACCCTGCAGCTCCGGATCGTGTGTGCGCAACTTGCGGTTGCGCTTCTCGATGGAGGCCAGGCTGGCCTCCAGCACGCGCGCGGCGGCGTCCTGCGCGTTGAGGTCGATGGCCGTGTAGATCCGCAGCCCGCGCCCCTTGACGTCGTCGATGCCGTAGTCGGTGGCCAGCTCTTGCAGCACGCGGTCGACATAGAACGGCATCGAGGCCAGGCCGCTGCGGCGCCGGAACGGTTTCTGGGGCAGCTTCGCCGAGCGCGCCTCGTCGTACTGCTGGCGCGTGATTTTCTTCTGGTCGAGCATGCGGTCCAGGACCTGGTTACGCTTCCGCATGGACTGCTCGGGGTTGGTGAAGGGCGAGAGGTTGTTCGGGCTGGGGATCATGCCCACGAGCATGGCCGCCTCGGCAAGAGTGATCTCCGAGACCGGTTTGCCGAAGTAGAAGCGCGACGCTTCCCCCACGCCGAGGATGGAGATCGAGCGGTTGCGGCCGAGGTAAATGTCGTTGAGGTACGCCTCGAGGATCTCTTTCTTCGAATAGCGCGCGTCGAGGATCACGGCCATGAACGCTTCGATGACCTTGCGCCGGTACGTGCGCTCGCTGGTGAGGAAGTAGTTCTTCACCAGCTGCTGCGTCAGCGTCGACGCTCCCTCGGACACGCCCTTCGATCTCAGGTTGCGGGTGAGCGCGCGGAGGATGCCGATCGGATCGACGCCGGGGTGGTGCCAGAACCGGCTATCCTCGGAGGCCACGACCGCGTCCTGCAGATGTTGCGGGATTTGTTGCAGCGTGACCGGACTGCGGTTCTCGAGCTGTTCGCTGAGGACCGAGGTGAGGAGCTCCGGCTCGAGCGCGGCGCGTTCCAGCGGACGCGCTTCGCGCAGCGACACCACCGACTCGATGGCCGCCTGATCCACGACCACGCGGATCTGCTCGGCCGGATATTCGCCGGTGGGATGCGTGAACGCGCGCGTGTAGATGTCGACCCCGCCGTCGCCGCGCGTGAACTCGCCCGGCTGCTTCAGCCGCTCCACGTCGCGGTAGCCGAGGCGGTCCAGCTTCTCCAGGAGATCATCCGTCTGCAACGCCTGCCCCGGCCGCAGCGGCGTGATGTCGGCGTAAATGCGCGTCGGCAGACGCAGCTTGCGGATCTGGAAACGCCCGACCGAGCTGCGATACACCCAGATGCCGAGGACGAGGAACAGGACGAAGAACCCGCCCACCGTCCACGAGATCGCCCGGAAGATCGTGCGCCGCGGCGGCATCGGCGGCAGCCGGCTCCGCCAACGACGCAGCCGCCCTCGCCAGTCCTCGTCAGGAGGCACAGGTTCGGCGGCGGGCAGAATGGGATCTTCAGGATTCTCGGTCATTCGCGGACTTCGACGAGCCCATTGTGCAACGGCAATGCCGCGGGGAGTGTCACATCGTCACGATCTGCAGATTCCGCCCGCCGCCCTTCCCCTCGCGGCGATAGGAGTGGAACACCGAGCCGTCACATCGCGTGCAGAGCTCGGAATCGGAGATGCGGTCGAATCCGCGGTCGCGCAGGATGTCCGTGGTGAAAGCCACGAGGTCGACGTGCGGCTTCGGATACGTGCGGTCGACGTAACGCCCATCGAACTGCGTCGCCACTTCCTCCCCCACTTCGAAGCAGCAGACGCGGATCGACGGGCCGAGATAGGCGAAGGACGACCGCGGCTCGAACGCCGTCTGGCTGGAGACGGCATCGACCGTGGCGGCCGTGATTCCCTGCACCGCGCCGCGCCAGCCGGAGTGCACGTTGGCGATGACCGCATGCGTGGGATCGATCAACGACACGGGCAGGCAGTCGGCGATCTTGATGGCCAGGGAGACGTTTCGTTCATCGGCCCACAAGGCATCGCACGAATCGCACTCACGCCACTTCTCATCCCGCAAGGCACGATAGACCGTCACACCGTGCACCTGCGTACAGGTCGCCAGCACCGACTCGATGCCGGACCGTGCGCGGATGACACCGGTCAGCAGATTCGCGCGCTCCTCCGAGAGCCGGCCGTCGAAGTCGAGCGTCGTGCAGAAGAGGGAAGAGCCGGGCGGCACGAACGGCGGGACCGCGATGCGTCCGAGCTCTTTCGTGCTTTCAATGGACCACATGCATCGAGTCTATCTAAACTCGCACCATGCGAGATCTCGACCTTGGCGATGGCATCGTCGTCCCTGCCGATCTGATGCGCGCCGTCTTCTCGCGCAGCGGCGGCCCGGGCGGACAGAACGTGAACAAAGTGGAAACGCGCGTGACCATCGAGGTTGACGTCGACGCCCTACCGCTTCCCGAAGACCGCAAGGCCCGCCTGCGCGAGCGCCTGGCCTCCCGCATCAACCGCGACGGCGTCCTCCGCGTGACCTCGCAGGTGGCCCGCTCCCAAAGCGACAACCGCGACCGCGCCCTGGCCCGCATGGAAGAGCTCCTGCGCGAATCGCTCATCGAACAGAAACCGCGCAGAAAAACGCGCGTGCCCAAAGGCGTGAAGGAGAAACGGTTGGAGGAGAAGAAGAAGCGCAGTCAGACGAAACGGTTGCGGGGGAAGTTCGACTGAGCGCGGCTCATCGAAGCGAGATCGCCCCCCCCCGTCATCCTGAGCGAGGCGGGGGGGGTGTGCGTGAGCGAAAGGATCTCAAAATGCGCAACACGAGGCACGTGCCAGGTTTTTCGTAGTTTGAGATCCTTTCGCTCACGCACACCCACCCGCCCATCGCTCAGGATGACGGGGGAGGGGAGCGCCTACGAAGCCAAAGCCCGCACTTCCGCGATCCGCGTCTTCAACTTCTCGGTCACGGAGATCCCGCGCAGCAGCGAGGCGGTCTTCTCGAACTCCAGCACCATCGTCTCCACGGCGTGGTTGCCGTTGCCGTTCATGATGCCGTCCAGGGCGTGTAGGAAGTGTTTCTCGATGGTTTTGTGTGCGCTGTCGCCGATGAACTCTTCGGCCACGGCGCGGATGCGCGCGGCCAGGTCCACTAGCTCGCCATTCTGTTGGTCGTGATCGTGCTGCTCAATTTTTTTTTTTAACTGGACCAACTCCCCGGTGATCATGCCGTAGAGGATCTTGGCCACGTCGAACGAGGAGAGGTTCAGCGTGCGGCCGATCTCGGCGATGGAGCGGTTGCCGTCGATTTTCGTGATCAGCATCCACTCGTGGGGATTGAGCGTGACCTGCTCGTGGCGGTTTTCGCGCGCCAGCAGCTCGGGTACGTGATCGACGGAAGGAATCTTCTTCGACAGCACGCGCCACTCGTCCAGGCGACGCGCCGCTTCCATCAGAAGGTTCGTATTGGACTTGGTGATGGTCTGGCGGTCCGGCTCTTCACCGGGGTTGAACTGGAACTCGCCCTGGTTCCAGATGGCCAGCGAGTAAATCGCTTCCTCACCGATGAGATCGCCGACCATGGCATGCACCATCTGCCCGTTTTTCAGGTAGATGAACCCGCGATCGCTATCCCTGGTCAGGGTGAACTTGCCGGTTTTGCCCGACACGCTGACCAGTTGGATGATGTCGGGGAGCGGGAGTTCTTTGAGTGATCCCTGGAATGCCATTGAATTTCGTGCGAGCGTAACCCAGCGATCCTGACAGGTCAAGAAGTGGTGAACAATGCTTCACCGCGGCGCTCCACCGCACTCAAAATCCACAATCCAAAGGCTAAACCGGCGATGACTCCGGTAGCGACGCGCAAGGGGTTCACGCTTTCGCGCAAGCCGGTCAGCTGCGTGAGTCCGTCCACCGCCAGCGGGATGACGGCAAGGATGGCCACGATGCGCATGACGCGCTCGCGCAACCAAGGAATGAGAAAGACCCCGAAAAACGCGGCCAGCAGGCCCAGGTAAATGCCCGTGCAGCGCGCGCAGACCGGCATCGGCACGCCGAAGAGCTCCAGGCACCGCTCCACGCGGCCGTGACACATCATCCGGAAAAGCAGGCGCCACCGCATCGACGCACCGTGAGCGATGGCCCACGAACAAAGCGCCGCCGCGCCGAGGATCGCGGTGGGGATCGCGGCCACGAATCCGAGGACGATCTTGGTATCGCGCTTCATCCCGCTTTACAGGGTAGTAGCAGGTTGAGCCGGTGGCACCGTCGCCAGTCGATAGGCCTGGGCGAATCCGTGCGCCGTGATCAGGAACGACCAGAAGCCGGTGAAGATCACGCCGATGCAGAGCAGGGCCACGCCGAAGCTGCCGAGGTGCTGGGCGATGATGTGGATCACGATCGCCAGCAGGTAGTTGCCGATGTTGGCGCGGACGAACGCCCAGATCCGGGCGAATTCGAACGCCGCACCGAAACGCTGCTCCACGACCGCGAACAGCACCGCCGCGGGAAGAAAGAAGATCGTCGCCAGGATCAGCGGAACGAACAGGCAGGCCACGCAGCCGGCCACGCTGCCCATGGCCTGCAGAGCGGCGTTGTCGGTCTCGCTGAGGATGGAAGCCGGGATCATGACGGCCATCAGGAACAGGACCGGGATGCAGTAGACCAGGGAGATGCCGAAGAGCCGCAATCCCTCATTGAAGAAACCGCCCAGGTCTTCCCACTCCGGCAGCGGCAGCTTGACGTCGTCGACGATGTTCCGGATCACCCGCGCCAGATATCCGAGGATGAAGAACCAGCCCACCAGAAGAAACGAGGCCAGATAGAAGAGCCCGCCGATGAGGATCTTCTGCAGCCAGCGCGGATCCTCGAAGACGTACGAGAACGGCTTCCCGAAATCGAACTGCGGCGGCCCCGACGCCCGGGGAGGCGCCGGCGGCGGCGGGATCGACGGCGGTGGAGGCGGCGGAACGTACTGCGCGTCACTCATGGGTTTCGAGTCTACCTTGCTAGGGTGTACGGATTTTGGCAGGGGTTGTTGCTGCTTCCCCGGGGGAAGCCGTTACTTGGAAGAAACCCCGCCCGTCAGACCTTCTAGGAATCGCTTTGCAGGAAGAGATCGATCTCGTCGTCGTAGCGGAGGAGAAACAGAAGGCGGGAGGCCTGAGCCTCTCCGTCATCGTGTCGCTCGTCCTGCATTCGGCGTTCATTCTGTGGTTCCTCCAGACGCACCGGGCGGCGCCGGCGGCGGCGAAGAATGTTCCCATCGCCCGTTACGTCGAGCTCATCCAGCAGAACCCCAAACAATTCACCGAAGCGCCGGGCCCGGCGGTCGACAAGACGCCGCTCAACGCCCCGTTTTCCGACGCCAACCGCCAGGCCAGCATGCCGGAGCCGACCGGTCTCACGCCGACGAAACGTCCCGGTGACGATCGCGGACTCTTCACGCCGCCCACTCCCCGCGCCGCGACGCGCCAGCCGCAACAGGCACAGGCGGCGCAGCAGGCGCAACCGCAATCGCTCGGACAACCCGCTTCATCGACCACTCCGACGCCCGCGCAGCAGCGCGCCATCACGAACGACACTTTCGTCTACCGCGAGCCGGCCGAGACCAGCAAGGCCTCGGCTGCCGCCTCCGCGCAGATCGACTGGCGCTCGGCCATCCGCGAGGTCAAGGGACCGATCGGCGGCGGCGACGGCCCCGACTTCGGGAGCTCGGGCAGCGGCGGCGAGCGCGGCCTGGCCGAACAGGGACCGATCTCGTTCGAGACCTCCTGGTACGACTGGGGCCCCTACGCCCAGTCGATGGTCAGCAAGATCCGCGTGAACTGGTACGCCAACATGCCCCAGCTCATCCGCACCGGCATCGGCGGCGTGGTCACCATCCGCTTCACCATCCAGCGCGACGGCCGCATCACCGACATCACCCTGCTCAAAACCTCCGGCCACCCGCCCTACGACTTCGCCGCCCGCAAAGCGATCGAGCTCTCCTCCCCGCTCCAGCCGCTCCCCGCCGATTTCCCGAACCGCGACGAGCGGGTGACGGCGATGTTTTATTACAACACCAGGGTTCCGGGGTAGGGCGGGAGTCTTAGAGTTCTAGAGTCTTAGAGTCTTAGAGGAGTATCCCGGCATCGACTCTCTAAGACCCTACGCCTCTAAGACTCTAAGACTCCAAGACTCTCCGGGCCGTCGACCCGAGTAGACTCCCGCGGTGCCGCGCGAAGTCACCATCCGCAAACCCTGGACGATCCTCATGCTGGTGATCGTCACGGCGGCGATCATCGCCATCACGGTGTGGATGTCGGGCAAGAGCTATTCGAACCTCGACCCCATTCCGTTCGACGACATCCGCTATCTGGTCCGCCGGCTGGCGGTGCGTCCGATCTCGACGCACATCCTGGCCGTGCTCGTGGTGCCCATGATCGCCAACGTGCTGCTGTTCGTGCCGTGGGGCTTTCTGACGTTCATCGCGCTCTATACCGTCGACCGCCCCACCCTGCAGACGTACGTGCTGACCATCCTCCTCGGCTTTTCGTTTTCGCTCGGCATCGAGGGGTGGCAGTACTTCCTCCCGTCGCGCGTGGCGGACATCAACGACGTCATCTGGAACACCACCGGCGTCGTGCTCGGCGCGTTCCTCGGACACGCGCGCCTACGCGTGAGATTCGAATTCGAGTAGAGCCCGCGTAGAATTGGCAGTCCATGCTCGCCGAAGTGAAGTCGATCGAAAACACCCTCAAGCAGATTCTCTACGGCTGCGTCGAGCACGTTCACGCCACCAAGGCCGCGCTCTACCTCTCCGCTTCGCTCGATCTCAACCAGAAGCAGTACGAGATCGTCACCAGCTACCAGTACAACCCCGGCGACCGGAAAATGGTCTCCGCGAACGACGATCTCGTCGACCGGCTGGTGGTGAAGCGCAGTCCGTTCTTCGTCAACAGCGTCAGCGCCGATCAGCGGTTTGCGGAGATGCTCTTCCGCCAGGGCAACGAGCGTCTCCTGGCGGCGCCGCTCTTCTCCCGCGGCCGCCTGGTCGGCTTCATCGACATGCGCGACAAGGCCGGCAAGAAGCCGTTCGACACGCCCGACGTCACCGCCGCCAATGCCATCGCCGATCAGATCCTGCAGGTGCTGGCCAAGAACAAACTCTTCGGCATCGGCGGGCTGGCGCTGGCGTCCGATCCGGCCATCCCCGCAGTCATGCCGTCGGGACCGAACCTCGCCCTGCCGGCGTCCAAACCGGCGGCGGAGTCCGCGACGCCCGGAGCCGCGCTGCAGCCGGGGCAGTTCCTCACCCCCGAGGCCATCAAGACGATCCAGTCGGCGCGCCAGATCATGAGCAAGCGCCAGCTCGCGCCGGCGGCCGGCAAGCACGTCTTCGGCAACGCCGATCTGGAAGTCGTGCGCCTGCTCCTTCCCGCGGCGCTGGCCATCCCCGGCGCCGTGCTGGCCTGCTTCAGCGCCATCGGCCACATCAACAACCCGCAGATCATCGTCAGCATCGCCAACGTCACCGACGACGCCACCGAGAAGCTGCAGGAACACCTCCTGAAATGGCTCAAGCGCCACGGCGAGCCGCACGTGACCTCGATGCGTCCGGAGCTCATCTACCCGTTCGGCGGACAGGTGGTGCCGGTGAGCTCGGACGCCATCACCACCATGCTCAGCGCGCCGATGATCGCCCACTCCATCGAAGGACTCGTGCTCACCGTGGCCTTCGAAGTCTTCCCCGGCGCGGAAGCGGAGCGCGCGCTGCAGATTTATCTGCGGCAGATCGAGCAGTCGGTCGAAGCGGCCATCGCCACCAGCTCCGGCCGCAACGAACGCCAGGCCATGGCCGAGGTCCTGCTCGAGCCCGACTTCCAGAAATATCCCGAGCTCGCCGATCACAGCCGCCACGTCGCTTCCATCGCCCAGCGTTTCGCGCAGGTCCTCGATCTTTCGGCCTCGCAGGTCGAGATCGTGCGCCTGGCCGCGCTCGTCCACGACATCGGACTGCGCCTGCTCGACTACGACCGCCTCTACAAACGCTCCACCCTCACAGCCGAGGAACTGCGGGGCATGGCCGAGCACCCGCTCGTCGGCGCCGCCCTCGTCGAGCCGCTCCTCGGCTCCGACGTCGCCCAGGCCGTCCTCCGCCATCACGAGCGCGTCGACGGCAAAGGCTACCCCAGCCGCCTCAGCGGCCAGCAGATCCCTCTGGCCGCGCGCATCCTCCAGATCGCCGACGCCTGGGTGGCCATGACCGCCCGCCAGAGCTACCAGTCCCCCATCAGCACCGACGAAGCGATACGCCGTCTGCGTCAGGGAGCAGGGGCCCAATTCGACCGCGACCTCGTGGCGAAGTTTCTGGAGAAGCGCGAAGAGATCGTGAACTAGTGAGAGGGCTGTTGGGTCTTAGGTCTTAGGTCGTCTGGACCGAGCGGAGCGCAGCAAACAAACGAGTTCATGTCGCCCGAGGCCGGTTCTGAGGGAAGGCTCCAGAAGGATCGGCGGTTGAGGATCGCAAGTTGCAGAACGCTTTCGATTCGATGAGACGCCGCGTCGTCGCCGCCGTCTGGATCCTTGGAGCGACCCTTCCGGTCCTGATGGCGACCGTGTTTCTCGTCGGCTGCTGCGTTCTTCCGTTTCACGGCATCATCCACAAGCTCATGCCTCTCTGCCGAACGGCAGCGCACGTCATGGGCGGAGACCACCCCGCCGGGCACGAGCACGATGCCATACCGCCTTCTCCCGCCCGTGAGAAGCAGGAGCCGGTGAAGCGGATCGCCACCGAGGTTCCGGATGCGTACCGGCTCGTGGTGAGCAGCGGGGCAGCACACGTCGTCGCGCCCACTGCATCCACGGCTTATCGCAGCTTCATCTCCCTCGGAGCGGTGCGCTGCGACCGCGACGTCGGTCTGTACGTGCTCGTCGATACCTTCCGGATTTGATCCCGCCTCCAACGCGCGCGGCTCGCCGCGGCCGGAGAACGTCCGTTCTCTTGCCTGCCTACTGATGCCGCGCGTCCCATCTCGCTCTTCCGCAGAGAAGCATTTCCAAAAACGGAGCTCACGATGAGACAGCTACAACGCACGTTCTTGTGCGCATTCTTCGTCGCCTCGGCGGTTTTTCCGGCCGCATGCGGCGGCAAGGAAACGATGGCCTCGAAGAGCGCCGCCGCGTATCGCGAGGCGCAGACGAAAGGGACACCCGTCAGTGGCGGTCATGAACACGGTGGCCATGCGGTCGAAGGCACGACCGATCACTCGACCATGACGGACATGCCAGGGACGGACCACGCGACGATGGCTGGGATGGATCACGCGACGATGGCTGGGATGGATCACGCGACGAAGGACGGCATCGATCACTCGCAAATGGCGGGGATGGAACACTCGAAAATGACCACCGCCGGTCACTCGGACATGACCGGAATGGATCATTCCACCGCACAGCCGGACAGCATGCCGGGAATGAACCATTCCGCGATGCCGGGCATGCAGCATGGTTCCGCCTCAGCACCTGTCGCCGTCGTAACCGCCACTCCTCGCTCCAGTGCCGAGATGGCACGCATCGAGCCCGGTGCCGCGCTACGGCCCGACGCATTTGATGCTCCGGCGCCGGCTGCCATTGCCGAAGCGGCGAAGGCTGCGCGAGGCGGAGGGCATGCCGGTCACTCGATGAGCGGGATGGCGCAGCCGGCTCCCACGGAGCCAGCGGACCACCAGCATCATCCGATGGCGGCGCCGTCGTCTTCGACTGCCGCGCCGACAGGGAACCAGACCGCTGTCGTCTACACCTGTCCGATGCACCCGGAAGTGAGAAGCACGACACCGGGCCAGTGCCCGAAGTGCGGGATGACGCTCGTTCCGGCGACGGCTCAGAAGGAGAAGTGACGTGAGGAAGCAAATCCCATCTGTTTTCTTCGCCGCAGGCGCACCATCGCATGAAGGGCACGGCAAATGAAGCGCGCGGTCCTGATCGTCGCCGCTTTAGTCCTGCTCGTATTGCTGATCGGCACCATCGCCGTGGCCTCGATGGTGCGGTCCGGCCTCAGCGCGCATGACGAACCCTCTCGTATCGAGACCGTCATGGCGCGGAGGATGCGCCATTGGGCCGTGCCGTCCGACCTGCGCGATGTAAAGAACCCGGTTCCCCTCACGCCGGCGGTGCTCGCGAACGGGCGCGCGCATTTTGCCGATCACTGCGCGGTTTGTCACGGCAACGACGGTAAGGGCGAAAGCGGCATGGGGAAGCAGATGTATCCGAAGACGCCTGACATGACGCTGGCAACGACGCAGTCGCTGTCGGATGGTGCGCTGTTCGCGATCATCGAGAACGGCGTGCGCCTCACCGGCATGCCTGGATTCGGCAGCGGTACGGCCGAGTCGGCGTACGGAAGCTGGACCCTGGTGCACTTCATCCGCCACGTCCCGCGCATCACACCGGAAGAGGTCGCGGAGATGGAGAAGCTCAATCCCAAATCACCCGCGGAGTGGCAGCAAATGCAGGCCGAAGAAGCGTTCCTCGGCGGTGAAGGCGAAATGGCCGCGCCTGCCCCTGCTGAAGATCACTCCGGGCACCAGCACTGAAAGGACAACAACATGCGCAAAGTCGTTCTCTACTCGCTCTTCCTCGTCGCTCTCAACGCGTTCGGCCACGCCGGCGAGGTCCACACGTACATGGGAACCGTCACCACGCTGCACGACGACGGCTCGTTCATGATCACGAAGACGGACGGGAAGACGCTTCACGTCCATGTCGCGAAGACCACGAGGTACCTGCACGCGGATGGTCAGACCGCGACACCGGCGGAGGTCGCCTCCGGGAAACGGGTCGTCGTGACGATCTCGAAAGACGGCAAGACCGCCCGCACGATCAAGCTCGCGGCGGTGAAGAAGTCGTCCTCATCAGAAAAATGGCCGCGCTTTCGCGCGGCCTTCTGCTGACGGCAGTCGAATGGTCTACTGGTGATCGACCGGCTCGTATCCGAGGGGCGCCTCGTTCTTGAGCGGGCCGGCGCCCTCGCGTCCCGGGTGCGCCGGGATGGTGATGATCGCCTCGCCGATGTTGTTCGCGTAGTTCGACTCGGCGAAGTTGTGGCACAGGCCGGTCGCAGAGTCCTTCACACGCGGGCACCGGCCCTTGTTGTCCGGCGCGTAGGGCGGATTGACGTGAATGCGCAGGATGTAGCTGCCCGGGGGCACCGGCGCCTGCCCGTCGCCGCCGTCGAGCACGAAATACTGCCCGCCGAGGAAGAAGCGGTAGGTGTCCGCCCATCCGTGACTGATGCCCTGATAGCCGGGAACGCCGATCGCGCCGCAGTTGCTGAATTGCTTCGCGCGCGGCGGCTCGTTGCCGTCGGCGCTGGGAACCGGATCGGTGTCGAGCATGCAGAAGCCGCGCTTGGCCGCACGCCAGGTGTATCCCGTACGCGGATCGACGAGCGCGTAGGTCGCGTAGTTCTTGAAGTGATGATGGCCGTGGCACTCGGCGAACTCGAACAGGTTCGTGAGCGCCGGATCGTTCGGATCGCCGATGAAGATGTCGGCATCGCCGACGTTGTTGGCCTGCACGGTGAAGCGCACCAGCCGGCGCAGGCCGGGCTCGACGTTGCCTTCGATGACCGAGCAGAGGTTGGCAGCGAGATTCTCGTCGCGGACGACCCACTGCTGGCCGAGGTTGTCGCTGAGGACCAGATCGGGCATGCCGTCGAGATCGAGGGTCGTGTTCTTGTTTCCGGCCAGAGCTGCGCAGGCCACGAGAACGCAAAGCAAAAAGAGAGAGAGTCGCTTCATCGGGTTCTCCTGTTCGCTAGTGGTTGATCGGATGCGCGGAGTTTGACGGCTTGGTGGAAGGACGTCAACGGGAGAGCGGGCCGATCGTGCAGGCGCCACCCGGCTTACCGGTCGTAGTCTGGCGGACGACGTTCATGATATAAGGAATCAAATCGGATCATCAGGCAGGAGGCAACGTGACTACCGACATGTCGCCGTTGACCCGGGAGTTTCAGGACCTGCTCGCGCCTATGGACGCGGAGGAAGAGCGGCGGGCGATCGCGGCTGCTCTCGGATTGTTTCGGGAGGCGAGCCGCGACACCACGATCGTACGCGGCGCCGAGTTGGTGATCGAGAAGGCGGCCAGACGGCGCGAGCCGCCCCAGCGCCGGGTGCGGGTGTTGCTCACGGCGCCCGCGGAATGCGTCGCGCGCGAGGTGATCGTCGATGCGGCCGGTAACGTGATTTCCGACCGGGAGCTCGGGCCTCGCAACCTGCCGTTTCTGGCGTCGGAGATCGAGCAGGCCCGCGCCATCGCCGAACGGGACGAGCAAGTGGCGAAACGGCTCGCCGATTTCGACAGGGTCGGGGTCGGGACGTTCGCGCCGCTGCTCTCTGCCGCGGGCCGCGACCGGCTGGTGGGCCTGCACTTCCTGGACATCGACAATCCCGACATCCCGCGGCCAGTGACCACCGCCGTCGTCAATCTCGCAACCGGCCAGCTGGTGCACGACAGTCACCACGGCCACGAAACCCGGGGGGCGTGAAATGGCTGCATTCGGCGATTTTCATCACGTGTCCGGCGCCGGTTGGTCGGTGTATTGGAGAATCCCGAAGGCGGACGGCAGCGGTCTGGAGGTGTGGTGGGGCGACTTCCACGGCCGGCGCGTGCTCTGGCGCGGGACGCAGCCGTTCGCGATCGTGCCGTACCACAACCCGATCCCGGGTGAGCCGGTGCCGCCGGAGTTCACCTTCAAGGACGGCATCAACCCGCAATGCCACGGAGCACCCTTTCGGGCGCTCCAGACCAGCGCCCCGAACAGCGGAGCGCCCTGGAACTCGAGTGCCTGGGATGCCGCCGTCGACACGGACGCGGTGGACGTCGAGGTCGAGCCGGCGGGCGACTTCGGTCCGGGCGAGCTGAAGATCACGGCCAAGTTTCAGTGCGGCTGGTATCAGTATGTCCACCGCTGGGAGTTCAGCGGCGACGGAGACATCCACCCGCATCTCGGCATGGGCGGGATGCTCAATCCGAATGATTCGAGCAAGGCCCACACGCACCATATGTACTTCCGCGTGGACCTCGACATCGACGGCTTTTCGACCGATGTGTTCGAGGTCTTCGAGCACAAGACCTACGTCGATCCCGGCGGCGACAACTGGACGACCATCGACAAGCAGGGAAAGCATCTGGCCGATATCGCCAGCTCGCGTAAGTTCCGGGTCCGCGATCTCAAGAGCGCCAGTGACAAGGGCGAGCTACGCGGCTTCGAGGTCGAGTTGCCCCAGCTCTCCTCGCCCGACACGCAGGGAACGGGCGATCTCTGGGTGACGGTGTACCGCGGCGACTCGGTCGAGCAGGGCGCCGAGGTGGGAATGAAATGCGACGACCGCGAGCTCGAGGACATCTACGCGCAAGGCCCGCTCGACACGACCAACGGCAGCGATATCGTGTTGTGGGTCGCCATTCGCCACCACCACGAGGCCCGGCACCTGGCCGAAGAGGCGGAGTACCTGCCTTATCACTACGAGGGGTTCTCGATCACGCCGCGCGGATTCGAGGTGTTCAGGGTGGACAAACGGGATCCCGTGCCCGGCTGATCATGCGTCAAGTGGTCGTCTCCGCGCTTCACCGAGGCGAAGTGCGTGCCGGGCCGGGGGAAAAGGGCCTGGTGACAGTCGTCACGCGCGGCCGTGCGCTCGGGCACGCATCGGAATGAACGCCCGCTCTAATTTGTCACCCGGAGTGACGATGAGAGCAGCAGTCCACACGAAAACACCCGGAATCCGGCGGATTCTCGCCGGTCTCGGCGTGCTCGTCGTTTTCGGCGCGCTCTTCGTCCTGCCGTTGTGCGCGGCCCTCGCGCTCTGCACCATGCCTTGCTGCCATCACGAGAATGGCGCGAGCGGCTCGGTGACGAGCGGAGCGATGGCGGCGTGCGAAACCGAGTGTGGCATCCGCTCGGCCGGCGCGGCGCCCGCGACGGTCGCGGCGATCGCGCCGGGCCACGGCCTTCCCAAGACCTCGCCACTCGCCGTCGCCGCGGCCCACCTCCCGGCTGCGCCTCCCGCGCCGATGGCCGGCGAATGTGACGCACATCCGTCGCCTCGCGGCACCGACGCCCACCTGCACGTCCTCAACTCCGTCTTCCGCATCTGACCCGCGGTCTACCCCTTTCCCTCACCGGGCGCGCCTGAGGTGCGTCCGTGCGCAAAGGAGACCGCATCGTGCTCACTCGTCCTTTCATCGCCGCTGCATGCCTGGCTCTCGGCACGCTGAGCGCGGCGGCGCAAACCACCGGCCGGCGGGCTGCGCTGGCCGAGCCGCAACTCGAAGCGCTCGTGGCCGAGGCGCTCACCAATGCGCCCGAAACCGCGTCGGCGCAAGCCAGCGTCGAAGCCGCGCAGCGGCGCATCGTGCCCGCACAAACGCCGGCCGATCCGTTCCTCTCGGCCACGTATCAGAACGACGGACGCAGCTTCTCCCTCGGCAACGCGGAAGGAAGTTTCCTCGGCCTCATGGCCAGCCAGTCCATTCCATGGCCGGGCAAGCTGCGGCTCGCAGGCCAGATCGCGGCCAGCGAAGCCCGCGAGATCGAGCGCGGAACGGTGGGACGCACGGCGCTGACACTCGAAGCGCGCGTCCGCAACGCGTGGTACGACATCGTGCTCGCCCGAGCGATCGATCGCATCATCGAAGACCGCCGCAACGCGGCGGCGCAGATCGAAGCCTCCGTGCGCGAACGGTACGCCGCCGGCCTCGCGGAGCAGCAGGACGTACTGCGTGCGCAGGTCGAGCTGGCCCGCATCGACGAACAGAAGGCGACACAGGCCGCGATCATCACCAGCCGTGTCGCGGAGCTGAACCGTCTCGCGGGGGCACCGCAGGACCGCGCCATCGCCACACCGGACCGGCTGCCGGAGGAGGCGACGTTGCCGGCACTGACAGAGCTGATCGCGGCGGCGGCGGCGCGGAGCCCTGAGCTTGCCGCGTCCGGACAGGCCATCGAAACCGGCCGCATCCGGATCGATCTGGCGAGGAAGAACTTCCTTCCCGACTTCAGCGTCAATGCCGGCTCGATGTACCGCGGCTCGTTCGAGATGGGTCCGATGTGGCAGGTCGGCGTCGGCGTGACCATCCCGCTCTGGAGCGGGCGGCGCCAGCAGAACCAGCTCGCCGAAGCGCAGGCCATCGTCCGCGGGCGAACGGCGGAGAGCGACACCGTGGCGCGCGAGCTGGAGTTGCGGACGCGAGAGCGTACGGCGCAGCTCGACGCGGCGCTTCGCATCGCCGCGCTCTATCGCGACAAAGTCCTCCCGCTCGATGAGCTCTCCCTCGAATCGGCGCTGGCCAGCTACCAGGCCGGCAAGCTCCCGTTCATCAGCATCCTCGACGCGCTGAACACGCTCTACAGCGACCGCGCAATCCATGCCGGCCGGCTGGCCGAGAGCGCGAAGTGGCGCGTGGCGATCGACGAAGCGAGCCTCCAGGCCACCGCCATGTCGAGCGCTCCGGCGATGGGTGGCACGGCCGCCGGGGGCATGTCGCAATCGGCCGCGCTATCGCCCGCCGCCAACAGCAGCTCTTCCAGCATGAGCTCGATGAGGTGATCACGATGAAAACGAAACTTCCCTGGATCCTGACCGTCGTCCTCGCCATCGCCCTGGCCGTAGTCGTCTTCGGAGGCAAGAGCGAGCGTGGGGCCGCGAGCGCCGGCCCGCATGCCGCACACAACGCGGCCGGGAAGAAGGTCCTCTACTGGGTCGATCCGATGCACCCGGCCTACAAGTCGGACAAGCCGGGAACGGCGCCGGACTGCGGCATGGAGCTCGTGCCTGTTTACGAAGGCGATGCCGGCCCCGCCGGCGGTGCGCAGTCGGACGTCAAGGGCTACTCGAACGTCAAGCTGACCACTTCCCGTCAGCAACTGATCGGCGTGCAAACCGGCGTCGCCGAGACACGCACCATCGGCCGCACGGTGCGCACCGTCGGCCGTGTGGCCGTGGACGAAACGCGGCTGCATACGATCACGACGAAGTTCGACGGCTATATCGAGAAACTCTACGCCGACTACACCGGCAAGGAAGTTCGCCGCGGCCAGCCGCTCTTCTCCGTCTACAGTCCCGAGTTGCTGGCGACGCAGCAGGAGTATCTGCTCGCATTGCGTGCGGCAAAGCAGTCGCCTCTTCTCCTCGAATCCTCGCGCCGCCGCCTGCAGCTCTGGGACATCGGCGCCGGCGACATCCGCCGCCTCGAAGAGACCGGGCAGCCGCGCAAGTCGCTCACGATCCACTCGCCCGCGAGCGGCGTCGTTCTGACGAAGACCGCGGTCGAGGGAGCGCGCATCACCGCGGGCACCCCGATGTTCGAGATCGCCGCGCTCGATCGCGTCTGGGTCGTGGCCGACGTCTATGAAACCGAGCTCGCATTCGTGCGCGCCGGTGCCGAAGCCAAAGTGACGTTGTCCTACCTCCCGGGCCGGACGTTCACCGGAAAGATCACATTCATCACTCCCACCGTCGATCCGATGACTCGGACGGCGAAGGTGCGCGTTGAAGTGGACAACCGCGACGCGGCGCTCAAGCCCGACATGTACGCGGAAGTCGTCATCCAGGAGCCGGCGCGCATGGTCACGGTCGTCCCCGAATCCGCGGTCCTGGCCACGGGCACACGTTCGGTGCTTTTCGTGGTGAAGGACGACGGAACGTTCGAGCCCCGGGAGGTGCAGACCGGCACGAAGAGCGACCGCTTCATCGAGATCCGAAGCGGCGTGAAGCCGGGAGAGAAGGTCGCCACGCAGGCGAATTTCCTCATTGACTCGGAGTCGCGGCTGAAAGCGGCGCTCGCGCAGATGAGCGCCCCCGGCGCGCACAGCGGCCACTGAGTCGGGAGCCCACCATGATCGAAAAACTGATTCGCGTTTGTGCCACGAACAAGTTCGCCACGCTCACGATCGTGGCAGCGCTGGTGTTCATCGGGATGTGGTCGATGCAGCAGATCGCCCTCGACGCGCTCCCCGATCTCTCCGATACGCAGGTCATCATCTACTCGCGCTGGGACCGCAGCCCCGACATCATCGAGGACCAGGTCACGTACCCGATCATCACGGCGATGCTCGGCGCGCCGAAGGTGAAGACCATCCGCTGCTTCTCCGACTTCGGCTTCTCGTATGTCTACGTGATCTTTGAAGAAGGGACGGACCTCTATTGGGCGCGCAGCCGCACGCTCGAATACCTCTCCAAGATTCAGCCGCGGTTGCCCGAAGGCGTGCAGACCGAGCTCGGTCCCGACGCGACGGGAGTGGGCTGGGTGTTCCAGTACGCGCTGGTCGACAAGAGCGGCAAGCATTCGCTCGCCGATCTGCGGTCGCTGCAGGACTGGACGGTGCGGTACGCCGTGCAGGCCGTTCCCGGCGTCGCGGAGGTCGCGTCGCTCGGCGGCTTCGTCCGCCAGTACCAGATCACCGTCGATCCGAATCGCCTCTCGTCCTACGGCATCCCGCTCATGCAGGTGATGGAAGCCGTCAAGGCATCGAACAGCGAGGTGGGAGGACGGCTGGTCGAGTGGAGCGGTGCCGAGTACATGGTCCGCGCGCGCGGCTACGTCAAGAGCGTCGAAGATCTGGAGCAGATCGTCGTCAAGACCGACCAGCGCGGGACGCCGGTCAAGCTGAAAGACGTCGCCGGCGTTCAGCTCGGGCCGGAAATCCGGCGCGGCGTGGCGGAGCTGGACGGCGAGGGCGAAGTCGCGGCCGGCGTGGTGGTCATGCGCCACGGCGAGAACGCGCTGAAAGTCATCGAACGGGTGAAGGCAAAACTCGCGGATGTGCAGAAGACGTTGCCGGAGGGAGTGAAGATCGTCACCACGTACGACCGCTCCGATCTCATCGAACGTTCGATCGCCACGATCAAGCACGAGTTGATTCTGGAGATGATCATCGTCTCGCTGGTCATCCTCATCTTCCTCTGGCACATCCCCAGCTCGGTCATCCCCATCGTCACCATTCCGGCGGCGGTGATCCTCTCGTTCATCCCCATGCAGATGTTCGGGATCAACGCCAACATCATGTCTTTGGGCGGCATCGCCATCGCCATCGGAGCGCTCGTCGATGCCGCGGTCGTCGTCGTCGAGAACGCGCACAAGAAGCTGGAGGTGTGGGAGGCGGAAGGGAAGAAGGGCGACTACAAGGAAGTGCTGATTACCGCGATCCAGGAGGTCGGCCGGCCGAGCTTCTACTCGCTGATGGTGATCGCCATCGCCTTCATTCCGATCTTCGCTCTCGAAGCGCAGGAAGGGCGCCTGTTCCGGCCACTCGCCTTCACGAAGAACTTCGCGATGGCCATCGCCGCGATTCTCGCCGTGACTCTCGATCCCGCCATCCGGCTGCTCTTCACGCGGATGAAAGAGTTCAAGTTCCGGCCGAAATTCGCGGCGAAGATCGTCAACGCGGTTCTGGTCGGGAAGATGTATCCCGAACACCGGCACCCGATCTCGCGGATTCTCTTCAAGGTCTACGGTCCGCCGGCGCACTGGGTGCTGCGGCATCCGCGCAAAACGATCGCCATTGCCCTGCTCGTCGTGTTCGCGACGATCCCGATCTACCAGAAGCTCGGGCACGAGTTCATGCCCCCTCTCAATGAAGGCTCGATCCTCTACATGCCCACCACCCTTCCCGGCATTTCGGTGGCCGAGGCAACGTCACTGCTCCAGCGGCAGGATCAGCTCCTCAAGACCTTCCCCGAAGTCGAGCGCGTCTTCGGCAAAGCGGGTCGCGCGGACACGTCCACTGACCCCGCGCCGTTCGCCATGATGGAAACGGTCGTCGTTCTCAAGCCAACGGACCAGTGGCGGACGAAGGCGCGCTGGTATTCCGGTTGGCCGGACTTCATCAAGCCCGTCTTCCGGCCGCTGTGGCCCGAGACGCTCTCCTGGGACGAGCTGGTCAACGAGATGAACGAAAAGCTCACGCTTCCCGGTCAGACCAACGCCTGGACGATGCCCATCAAGAACCGGACGGACATGCTCACCACGGGCGTCCGCACGCCGGTCGGCGTGAAGATCTTCGGCTCCGACCTCAAGGAAATCGAGCAGATCGGACAGCACCTCGAGGGTGTGTTGCAGACCATCCCCGGCACGCGCAGCGTGTACGGCGAGCGGACCGCGGGCGGCTACTTTGTCGACTTCGATCTCAACCGCGAACAGATCGCGCGCTACGGGCTGACCATCAAGGAAGTGCAGGACGTGATCATGACCGCCATCGGCGGCGAGAACGTCACGACCACTATCGAAGGCCGCGAGCGTTATCCGGTCAACATCCGCTACCCGCGCGAGCTGCGCGAAGACGTCGATCAGATGGCGCGCGTGCTCGTACCGGTCATGGGCGGCGCACAGATCCCACTCGGCCAGCTCGCGACGATCAAGCTGCTCGAGGGTCCGTCCATGATCCGCGACGAGGACGGCAAGCTCTCCGGTTACGTTTACGTCGACGTCGACACCGGGAAGCGCGACATCGGCGGCTACGTCGAGGAAGCGAAGGCCGCGGTCGACAGGGAGCTCAAGCTCAAGCCCGGGTACCTCCTCGCCTGGAGCGGCCAGTACGAGGCCATGGCCCGCGTGAAGGAGAAGATGAAAGTCGTTCTCCCGCTCACGCTCTTCATCGTCTTCGGCCTGATCTACATGAATACGAAGTCGCTGATGAAGACGAGCATCGTTCTCATGGCCGTGCCCTTCAGCGCGGTCGGCGCGGTCTGGTTCCTCTACGCCCTCGGCTACAACGTATCGATCGGTGTGTGGGTCGGCCTGATCGCACTCCTCGGTCTCGACGCGGAGACCGGCATCTTCATGCTGCTCTATCTCGATCTTTCCTACGCGGACGCGAAAGCAAAAGGTCTCGTGCGCAATCGCGAAGGTTTGAACGAAGCGATCCTTCACGGTGCCGTGCAGCGTGTGCGTCCCAAAGTGATGACCGTGGCCTGCGCGTTCTTCGGTCTCGTACCGATCATGTGGTCCACCGGTGCCGGTGCGGACGTGATGAAGCGCATCGCCGCGCCGATGATCGGCGGTCTCTTCACGTCGTTCCTCATGGAACTGCTGGTCTATCCGGCCGTGTACCTGCTGTGGCGGAAGCGCGAGCTGCCACGTGAGGAGCAGGAGCAGACGGCGCTGCTGCGCGGATGGCACAAGCTGGCCATCGGCAGCGGTGTCGCGGTCGCGATCATCGTCGCTGCGGCCATGTTCGCCGCCCGCGGCGGCGAAACGCAGCCGCTTTACCCGAAGTACGAATCGGTACGCCTCGCACTGGTCGACGACGACCCATCCGGTGCCGCGAAGCGCGCAAAAGAGCTCGCCGCTTCGGCGCGGGCGTCCGGCCAGGATCTGGTCGCATCGAAGGCCTCCGACGTTGCCTCGGCCGGCGATCTCGAAACCTCGCGCCGCGCATTCGCTGAGCTCTCGGACGCAATGATTGCCTACCGCAGCAAATCGAACGAGAAGCCGAAGCCGGTCGTCGTGTACTGCTCCATGGCCAAGCAGTCGTGGCTCCAGCCGAAGCGCGACATCAGCAACCCGTATCTCGACGCGTCGATGCAGACATGCGGAGAAATCCGGGAACCGTGAACCGTGAATCAAAATAAAACGAAGGCCTGACCCCGGCCGGAAGGCGGGGATTTGCCCGGCGGAGGCAGGGATTTGGTCGCCGGAGGCAAGAATTCGCCCGCGGAGGCGAGGATTTCCTCGCCGGAGGCGGGGATTTGGTCGAACGAGGCGGGGATTTGGTCGCTCCAGGCGAGGATTTGCTCGCCCAAGGCGCGGATTTGGTCGAACGAGGCCAGGACTTGGTCGAGCAAGGCAAGGGCTTGGTCGAACGAGGCAACGATTTGGTCGAACGGACCAAATCGCAGCTCCGTCAGGCTACTGCCAACCGGTCCAGGCAGCGGTCAGCCTTGATGGCCCTGCCAGCTGCCAGCTGCGGGCTGCCAGCCGCGAGCTCAGCCTACAATCTCCCTCCCCATGCCGCCGCCCACCCTCCTCCAGAATCTCCGCGCTTTGCCCAGGGCGGCGTGGATTCTGTTCGGCGGTACGTTCATCAATCGCTTCGGGACGTTCGTGATGCCGTTCCTGGCGATCTACATGACGCGCGAGGGGTTCACGCCGACGCAGGCGGGGCTGGCGGTGAGCGCGTACGGCGCGGGGCACATCCTGGCGTCGATGATCGGCGGGCATCTCGCGGACCGGATCGGGCGGCGCCACACGATTGCGCTGTCGATGTTCCTCTCGGCGGCGGCGATGATGGGGCTGTCGCAGGTGCACACGTTCAGGATGATCGTCCTGTTTTCGTTCCTGGTCGGCCTCGTGGCGGAGATCTATCGGCCGGCGGCCACGGCGCTGCTCGGCGATCTGGTGCAGCCGGAGCAGCGCATCGCCGCATTCGGGATGTATCGCTTCGCTATCAACCTCGGCTTCGCCGTCGGTCCGGCCACGGCGGGCTTTCTGGCGGACCGGTCGTTCTTCCTGGTCTTCGCCGGCGACGCGGTGACGTCGTTCCTGTACGGCATCGTGGCCGTGGTGGCGCTGCCGCACGGATTGCGTTCGTCGTCCAGGGACGAGAAGCCGGCGGAGGGACTGCGCGCGGCGCTGAGCGACCGGACGTTCGTCTTCTTCCTGGCCGCGACGCTCTGCATGACCTGGATCGAGTTTCAACTGCACTCGACTTTTCCGATGCACATCGCCAGTCTCGGGTACTCGCCGGCGACGTACGGGATGCTCCTTTCGATCAACGGCGTGATGATCATCCTCTTCGAGCTGATGATCACGGCGTGGACGCAGCGCTTCCGCCCGCAGCCGTTGATCGCCCTCGGATACGGCCTCACCGGTCTCGGCTTCGCCATGACCGGCATCGCCGACAACCTCCCCTTCCTCGCCTTCACGGTCGTCATCTGGACGCTCGGCGAGATGACCTACGCCCCCGTCACCGGCGCATTCGTCACCGGCCTCGCTCCCGAGCGCTACCGCGGACGCTACATGGGTCTCTGGGCCGCCACCTGGTCCGCCGGCATGCTGCTCGGTCCCTTCATCGGAACGCAGATCTACGCCAGAAGCCCGCAGGCGCTGTGGATCACGTGCCTCGTGGTCGGCGTGGTGGGGGCGGGGTTGGCGTTGGTGAAGACCGCGGAGAGTCGCAAAGTCTCAAAGTCTCAAAGTCTCAAAGAGGCACCGCAGGCAGACCTTTGAGACTTTGCGACTTTGAGACTTTGCGACTCCCTACACCGTCGGCACAACCCACGCCCGCCCACCCGACGTCACCGTCGCCGCGGTGAAGCCGAACAGCGCCCCCATCACCTCCGGGGTCATGACTTCGGCGGGGGTGGCGTCGAGGGCGAGGGCGCCGTTCTGCATCACCAGCATGCGGTCGCTGTGGGCGGCGGCCCAGTTGAGGTCGTGGGCGGCGAAGATGACCGTGCAGCCGGTGCGGTCGACGACGTCGCGCAGGAGCCTCGAGAACTGTTGCACGTGGGAGAGGTCGAGCGCGGCCAGCGGTTCATCGAGGACGATGAGGCGCGGCGTGCCGGCCAGGACGCGCGCCAGGAAGACGCGCTTACGCTCGCCGCCGCTCATCTCATCGAGATAGCGGTCGGCGAGATGTCCGGCGTCGCAGAGCGCCAGCGCGCGCGTGGCCTCTTCCCAATCGCGCTCGGTCTCCCAGGCGAAGCGCCCCAGGTAAGGCGCGCGGCCCGACACGACGACGTCGATGGCCCGCATCGGGAAGCCGGGATCGGGGTCCTGCGGCAGATAGCCGACGCAGCGCGCGTAGGCCTTGGCCGGCCAGAGCGGGAGCGGCTTCTGCTGGAACGACACTTCGCCGGAGTTGGGGGTGTAGACGCGGGCGATGATCTTGAGCAGCGTCGATTTGCCGGAGCCGTTCGGACCGGTGAGCGCCACGAGCTGGCGGTCGCCGATGCGCAGGCTCACGTCGCGCACGGCGCCCACCTCTCCATATGCATAGGAGACGTTCCGGACCTCGAGCATCAGCGCTCCCTCCGCAGCAGCGAGAGAAAGAACGGCACGCCGAGCAGCGCCGTGAACGCGCCGATGGGCAGCTCGGCGGAGGTGACGAGCGTGCGCGAGAGAACGTCCGCGCCGACGACGAGCGTCGCCCCGCCGAGTGCGCACAGCGGCAGCAGGAACCGGAAATCGCGGCGCCAGATCAGGCGGATGAGATGCGGCACGAGCAGACCGACGAAGCCGATGATGCCGCTCACGGCCACGGCGGCGCCGGTGATGATCGAAGCGGTGCCGAAACCGATCAGCTTCACGCGCTCGACGTCCACGCCGCGCGCCTTGGCATCCTCTTCTCCGAACGCCAGCAGACGCAGGTCGTTGGCCACGAACATGAGGACGGCCATCGCCAGAAGCAGCGGCACCGTCACCACCGCCACGTCGGTCCACGTCGCGGCGGAAAGGTTGCCCATCATCCAGCGCAGCGCGGCCGTGAGATCGGCCTGCCGCGACAGCGAGAACGCGATGAGGATGACGGCGGAGAAAAAAGCGTTCAGCACGAGACCCGACAGCAGCAGACGCGTCGGATCGGTGTGATCGCGGCGCCGCGCCAGGAGGAACACGGCCGCCGTCGCGCCGCATGCACCGAGGAACGCCACGAACGGCACGAGGCCGGGGATGCGCGACCAGCGCAACGCCGTGGCGATGGCCGCGCCGGCGGCCGCGCCTCCGGAAACGCCGAGGATGAACGGGTCGGCCAGCGGGTTGCGCAGCAGCGTCTGGAACGTCACACCGGCCACGGCCAGCGTGGCCCCGATGGCGGCGGAGAGCAGCACGCGCGGCAGCCGCAGCCGAAAGAGGATCGTACGCGCGGAGGGATCATCGAGAGACACCGCACCGAACAAAACCGCGATGACCAGGATGGCGATCAGCGCCGCCGTCAGAATGATCAGCGGCCGGATCATTGCGTTCATTTTTCCCACTGGTCGAGTATCGCATTCAGCGCGCGCGCCGCCTGCGCCACGCGCGGACCGGGGCGCTGAAAGATGTCTTCATCGACCGGAACGATCGTCGCGCGCAGCTCGGGGACGCGCTTCTGCAGTGCCTCGATCTGTTGCGGCGTCACCGCGCCGCGCGGATAGAGAATGAGATCGGGCGGCGCCGCCAGCAGCGATTCCAGCGAGTACTGCGGCCAGCCGTTGACGCGCACCGCGTTCTGCGCGCCGGCCAGGATCAGGAGATCGTCGGTGAACGTGGCCCGGCCTCCGACATAGAGCGGATCGACCCACACGGCGAACATCGTGCGCGGCTTGCGCTTGCGCGTACGCCGCTGCGCGGCGATGTCGCGCTCCAGCTCGAGCACAGTATCCGAGGTGTTCGGAGCATCGAGGATGTCTCCCACGAGCGCCATGGCCGGGCCGATCTCACTCAGGCGGTCCGTGCGTACCACGTACAACGGAATGCCCGCCGCCGCCAGCGCCGGCGCGAGGCCGGGATGGTTCCCCTCGGACGAGGCAAAGACGAGATCCGGCTTCAGCGCCGCGATCTTCTCCACGTTCGGCTGCATGCCGCCGACCTTCGCGATGGACCGCGCCGCCGCCGGAAAATTCGAATAGTCATCCGTGCCGACGATCTTCTCGCCCGCGCCGACGGCGAAGATGATCTCGGTCAGATTGGGCGCCAGCGTCACCACCCGGCTGACACGCCGCGGCAGCACGACCGAGCGCCCCAGGCCGTCCGTGACCGCGGGTTTCTGCGACTCGCCGCAAGCGACCGCGAAGAGAGAAAGAAGAAGGAACAGCCGGCGCAGCATTCGAGCGCGAGTATAGGGGAACGGGACGAAGTGGACGTCCACCGCCACAAACAAAAACCGCGGCCATTAAACGGCCGCGGTTCTAACAACAGGCGCTGGTGTGCTCTTACCCTTCGCCGCCGTCTTCGTCGTCCATGTCGTTGTTGACGCCGAGGCGGTTGCACGCTGCGGCGTACATCTGCTTCGAGGCGTTGATGGCGTTCTGCAATTCGGCGATGCGATCCTTCACCTTGGCCAGCTCTTCCTCGATCTGGTCCTTCAGGTCGCTGATCTCCTGCTTCGTCACCTGAAGCGTGGTTTCGTAAAATTTGCGCTGCTGGTCGGTCAGAACCGCCATCTCATGCCTCCATCTCGATTTGTGATCATAGCTTGAACTCGACCGGGACGGTGATCCACGCCTTGACGCGGACGCCGTCCTTGCTGCCGGGTTGGAACGAGGAACGGCGCATGGCCTGCTGGGCGGCCTCGTTGAGACCGACCGCCTTGCTGACACCGCGCAGGATCCGCACTTCCATCACGTTGCCGTCTTCGGAGACCAGCACGCTGGTGATGACGGTTCCTTCCACTTTCTGCATGCGCGCCATCGCCGGATACTGCACGGTGCCGCGGCGGGTGAGGCGCGGCGGCGTGAGGCCCTCGGTGCCGGCCGGAATCAGATCGCCCTCGCGCGCGCGCTGCGGCGCGGGTGCGGCGGGAGCGGGACGCGTCTCAGCGACCGCAGGCTCCGGCGCCTGAGTGGCCGTCACCGTGGGGGCCGGACGCGGCGCTTCCTGCACCGGCGGAGCGACCGGAGGCGGTGCCTGGGCCTGCTGCTGCGCGGGCGCGGGGGCCGGACGCGCCGGCGCGGTGGTCTGCGTTTGCGCCGCAGCCGTCTGCTGCGCACGCGCGGCCGCTTCCAGTCGCGCACGTTCCGCGGCCAGGCGTTTCTGCACTTCGGCATCGACGGCCGTGGGATCGACGGCGGTGGTTGTTGCCGTCGTGCCGGTCGTCGTGGTGGTGGTCAGCGGAACGGCGCCCGCCGGAGCGGTCGTGGTCGACGCGGCGGCGATGGTGTTCGTGGCCGTAGGCGTTGCCGCCGGGGCCGATTTGCGCGTCATGAAGTACGCCACCGCGCCGCCGATCAGCACGACGGCAACGATCGCCGCAATGACGCCGGTGTTGGACTTGCGCTTGATCGGCTCCGGGATGTCTCCGTAGGCGCCGAACTCCGGCACGGCGTGTACCGGCGCGGCCACCGGAGCGGCAACAGCCGCCGGTGCGGCAGGCTTCGCCGCCGGAACGGGAACCGGGATCGGAGCGATGATCGTCGGAGGCGGAGGCGGCGGCTCGACGGAACCGGGCGACTCTTCGAACACCGGCTCCGGGCTGGACAGCCGGTGCATGTAGATGGCCAGGTCCGCGCTGGTCGGAGTGGGGCGGAAGCTATAGAGGACGGCGTCGAGATCGCGCGCCATCTCGCCAGCGGTCTGGTAACGGTTGGCCGGATCCTTCTGCAGCGCCTTGATGACGATCTTGTCGATCTCCGGCGTGACCTCGTCATTGTGTTGCGACGGCGGCTGCACGCGCGCCTCGCGCACCTGCTCGAGGATGGACAGCTCGTTATCTCCGGTGAAGAGCTTGCGGTTCGTGAGCATCTCGAACAGCACGGTGGCCAGGGCGAAGATGTCGGAGCGGCGGTCGATGTGCCGGCCCCAGGCCTGCTCGGGCGACATGTACTGCAGCTTGCCCTTGAGCGCGCCGGCCTGCGTGTGCGAGGCCTTCGAGGCGGCCTTGGCGATGCCGAAGTCGCACAGCTTGATGTCGCCTTCCTGCGAGACGAGCACATTCTGCGGCGACACGTCGCGATGGACGAGGCCCATCTCTTTTTCTTCGAAGTCCTTCTTGCGGTGCGCGTAGTCGAGCGCCGAGGCGAGCTTGGAGGCGATGAACAGCGCCAGCTCCACGGTCATCGAATGATCGCGCTCCTGCCCGCGCCGGAGGATGGCCTTCAGATCGAAGCCATCGATGTACTCCATGGCGATGTAGTAGGAGCTCTGGATCTTGCCGAGGTCGTAGATGTGGATGATGTTGTTGTGATTGAGCTGCGCGGCCAGCTTGGCCTCATCGACAAACATCTCGATGAAGTCCTGGTTGTCCGAAAGGTGCGGCAGGATCTTCTTGATGGCTACGGTCTTCTGGAAGCCTTCCACGCCGCGCATGCGCGCTTTCCAGACCTCGGCCATTCCGCCCGTGGCGATCTTTTCGATGAGGACGTACTGGCCGAACTTCGTGCCGTCGGTCACTACTTCTTCGTCATCGAGGCGCGCCGGATCGATGCGGACCGGTTCCGGTTTCGGCGGCTCGGGCGTGAAGACCGGCTGCGCCACCGGCACCTTGTCGGCCACGTAGGCGGCCATCCGCTCGGTGTTGAAACGCTCGACCGGCGTGTTGCCGGGCACGGTCGGCGCGGCCGGACGCGGAGTGGGCGTGCTGGCCGCGGAAGTGTTCTTGCGCGCGTTCTTTTCCAGACCCGACAAGGTGTCCTGCAACATCTTGTCGAGATCGCCGCTTTTCGGCTTCGTCGTGGCGCCGGACTGCGGCTGCGGCGCGGCTTGTGAAGCAGCTTGAGGAGCCGGTTGCGCTGGGGCTTGAGGAGCCGCTTGCGGACCGCTGGCAGTCTGCGGACCGCTGCTGGTCTGCGGAACGGGCACGTTGCCGGTCTGCGTCGGAGCGGACGTGGCGTCGCGCCGCTTCGGCATCATCCCGGACAGCGTGTCGGCGAGCATCTTGTCGACATCGCCGGTGGCCTTCGAGGTGGACATCCGGCGCGGCTTGTCCTCGTCGACGAGATCTCCGAAGATCTCGTTGGACGTCAGTTGCGATCCCGCCGCGGGTGCATCGGCGCGGATGCCGAGCATCTGCTGCACCTTGCCGAGAAACTCCGTTTCGGAATACGGCTTGGGGAGGATGTCGGAAGCGCCCACGCGCTGCGCGTCGGTCTTCGGACTCTTCCCGTTGTAGCCGGAAACGGTCAGCAGGATCGGCGTCTCCTGCAGCGGCTTGCGCCCGCGGATGGCGCGGATCAACTCGGTAGTACTGACTTTCGGTACGACCGAGGAGAGGACGATGAGGCGCGGGTGCTCTCCTTCGAGAGCCTTGATCGCTTCCTCGCCGTCTTTGGCAAAGGTGGGAGTGAACGGCTGTCCCACCAACGCCTGTCGGACGCGGTCTGTGTAACGCGGCTCATACTCGACAACGAGAATGTTTTCAGACATGTACGTGAGGGCCCATCGGGTATTGGGGGTTGAGGGGGCAATTCTGGCACAGAGTTGTTGCCAGTTGCTAGCGGTAGTCAGAGGGCAGACGGCAGAGGGCAGAGCGCAGAGGCCGGAGTGGGCCCTTTCTTCTGCCCTCTGCCCTCTGCGCTCTGCCCTCTCTCACGCGCCGCTTGATTTTCAAAAGCCACTTCCCCATACTGCCCCTGCACCTTGCGCGACGACTTTGCGTCAGGCATCCCGCGCGGCGTTGAGACTTTGATCCTCCGCCATGACGTCGTCGGCTTCCGGGACAGGTGAAAAGCTCAGTTAAGGCAGTTTGAGTTCTTGAACAAAAGATGACACCAGACAATCGCACTCCGCGTAAGCGGCGTCGCCGCAGACGCCGCACGGACGGTGCCGGAGCCGAGGGGCAGCAGCCCAACGGCAACGGCAACGGCCCGTCACCAGGAAACGAAGCACTACCGCCGTACTCCGGTTCCGGCGAAGGGCCCGGCCGTCGCCGGCGCCGTTCGCGCCGAGGGCGTGGCCGCGAAGGCGGCGGCGACCGGCCCATGCGTCAGGAGAACGGGGGCACCGCTCTCGCCGACGTGCCGCCGGGCGAGCTCGTGCCGGTGTCCGGCGTTCTGTTCGTCAAACCGAACGGCACCGGCATCCTGCTCGATCCCGCCAACGGCTACGTGCAGCAGCAACGCGACCCGATCGTGCCGCGCACGTTCGTCGAGCGCCTCCATCTGCAGGCAGGCCTGGCCCTCTCCGGCTCGGCGCGCCGCACCGGCAACGGACTCGAGTTCGTCGGCCTGGAGACGGTGGAAGGATTGCCGCTCGAGGACTACCGCGAGTCGCGCAGGCCATTCTCCGAGCTGATCTCGATCGATCCGAACGAGATGTTCAAGCTCGAGACCGAGCCCGAGCGTCTGACCACGCGCGTGCTCGACCTGCTCGCTCCGATCGGCAAGGGCCAGCGCTGTCTCGTGGTGGCGCCGCCGAAAGCGGGCAAGACCACGCTCCTCAAAGACATCGCCCACGGCCTCAACCTCAATCATCCGGAAGTGCACCTGTTCGTGCTGCTGGTCGACGAACGGCCGGAGGAAGTCACCGACTTCCGCCGTTCGGTGGCCAAGGGCGAAGTGGTGGCCTCGAGCTCGGATGAAACGGCCGAGAACCACATCCATCTGGCCGAGATCATCCTCGAGCGCGCGCGCCGCCTGGTGGAGACGAAGAAAGACGTGGTCATCCTCTGCGACTCCATCACGCGCATGTCGCGCGCGTACAACAACGAGCAGCGCGGCTCCGGCAAGATCCTTTCCGGCGGCATCGACGCACGCACGATGGAGAAGCCGCGGCGCTTCTTCGGCGCGGCCCGCAACGCCGAGGACTGGGGCTCGCTGACCATCATCGCCACGGCCCTGGTCGACACCGGCTCGCGCATGGACGAAGTGATCTTTCAGGAGTTCAAAGGCACCGGCAACACGGAGATCGTGCTCGACCGCGGCCTCTTCGAGCGGCGCATCTTCCCGGCCATGAACATCGGACAGACCGGTACGCGCAAGGAAGAGAAGCTCCTTCCGCCGACGGTCCTCAACAAGATCATCACGCTGCGCCGCGCGCTGGCGGGCACGGATCCGATGACGGCCATGAAGATGCTGCTGGAGCGGTTACAAAAGTTCCCGTCGAACGAGGCGTTCCTCAAGAGTTTCTGAAGGACCTGCTTTTTTGCCACGATTTTTACCCGTTCTACGCCGGGTGGTCTAAACTATCCGACCAAAATCAAGGTTCGTACAAGCGCTCCGCGAATACACGGTGCGCGTCCATATTCGCTTCAGCACATCAGGAGGATTCATGCGTACTCCCCACCGACTGTTGTTAGTGATCGCGATTGCGCTGTTGGCCCTTGCGCCGATGGCGCAGGCGCAGACCACGACCGGCAACATCGCCGGCACCGTTTCCGCGTCCGGCGAAGCACTGCCCGGCGTGACCATCGAAGCCGTGCACGTTCCCACGGGAACGCGTTACGACACCGTGAGCGGCGCCAACGGCCGCTATCTGATCCCCAACGTCCGCGTGGGTGGTCCGTACCGCATTTCGGCCAATCTGGAAGGATTCCGGCCGTTCGAGGTCACGAACATCAGCGTTCCTCTCGGCCAGACCGCCGAGGTCGCGGTGACGATGCAGCTCAGCACCGTGAGCGAAGCCATCACCGTCACGGCCACCGCGGACTCGATCATCAACCCGAACCGCACCGGCTCGACGTCGGCCGTCTCGGAAGACCAGATCGAGACGCTGCCCACGGTCAACCGGCAGATCCAGGATTTCGCGCGCACGAATCCCTACTTCAACACCAGCCTCACGGGCGACGGAACGTTCATGTTCGTCGCCGGCCGCAACAACCGCTACAACAACATCCAGATCGACGGCGCCGTGAACAACGACCTGTTTGGTCTGGCCGCTTCCGGCACCCCGGGCGGACAGGCCGGCACGCAGCCGATCTCGCTCGACGCCATCGAGCAGCTGCAGATGCTGGTCTCTCCGTATGACGTCCGCCAGAGCGGCTTCACCGGCGGCGGCGTCAACGCCGTCACCCGCTCCGGAACGAACGACTTCGAAGGCTCGCTGTTCGGATCGAAGCGCGATCCGTCCTATGTCGGCGAGGGACCGTTCGGCACGAAGGTCGGCGAGTTCGAGCAGGAGCAGTACGGCGGACGCTTCGGCGGACGCATCGTTCGCGACAAGCTGTTCTTCTTCGTCAGCGGCGAGACCAACGACCGCGCCGACCCGAACGGAACGTCGGCCGACGGCTCCACCGGCATCGTCTACACCGGCACGCCCAGCGCCGCCTCCGTGGCCGCCGCTCTCCAGGCCTACGGCCTCGACGTCGGCTCGCTCGGCGACCTCGTCTTCGGCACCGAGAGCAAGCTGATGTTCGGTCGCCTCGACGCCAACATCGGGTCGTCGACCAACGTCACCCTGCGTCACAACTACGTCGACGCCACCCAGGACAACGCTCCGTCGAGCTTCGTCCGCAGCGCCACCCGCTTCTACTTCCCGACCAACATCTACAGCTTCCCCAGCAAGACCAATTCGACCGTGGCGCAGGTGAACAGCGTCTTCAGCGCCAACGCCTTCAACGAAGGCCGCATCGGTTACCAGACCATCAAGGAGCAGCGCTCCACCCCGGTCATCTTCCCGACCGTCGAGATCGGCGGCGGCGAGCGCAGCGGCACGATCCAGGCCGGCACCGAGCGGTTCTCGGGAGCGAACGCTCTCGACCAGACCATCCTCGAGATTACCGATGACTTCACGTATGTGTGGGGCAATCACAACCTGGTCTTCGGTACCCACAACGAGCTCTTCGAGTTCAAGAACCTGTTCATCGCCGACTTCTACGGCTACTACCACTTCGCCAACCTGGCCGCGCTGCAGGCCGGCACGCCGGACATCTACCGCATCGGCTTCGCCACGGGCTCCGATCCGAAGCGCCCGACGCAGTTCAAGGCCGGCTCGTACAGCCTCTACGTGAACGACCAGTGGCGTGTCGGCCACGGCGTCACCCTGAATCTCGGCCTCCGCGGCGACAAGCCGAAGTTCAACACCACCCCGTCCTTCAACCCGGCCGTGCAGACGGCCATCGGCTTCAACACCTCGGACGTCCCGAGCGAGAGCATCACCTGGGAGCCGCGCGTCGGCTTCAACTGGGACATCGGCAGCGCCGGCAAGCAGCAGCTGCGCGGCGGCGTCGGCGTGTTCCAGGGCCGCACCCCGTTCGTCTGGATCTCGAACAACTACGGCGGCACGGGCGTGGAGACGGTTTCCCTCGGCTGCACCACGGCTGCCTGCCTCCCGGCCTTCAATCCGAATCCGGACACCCAGCCCCGCAACCTCGGCGCGGGCGCGGTGCAGGACATCTCGCTCTCCGATCCCGACTTCCAGTTCCCGCGCGTCCTGCGGGCCACCCTCGGCTATGACCGCGAGCTCTTCTGGGGCGTCCGCGCCGGCGCCGAGATCCTCTGGTCGCAGACCCAGCAGGACGTCTACTACCAGAATGTGAACAAGCGCGAGACCGGCGTCAGCCCGCTCGACGGCCGCAAGACGTACGCCCCGGTGGCCACCACCCTCGGCAACGCCTTCTTCCTGACCAACACCTCGGAAGGCAAGGAGCGCACCGAGACGCTGACGCTCAACAAGCGCTTCGGCAATCTGAGCCTCGATGGTTCGTACGCCCACCAGAAGGCCGAGTCGATCGGTGAAGGCACCTCCAGCACCGCCAGCTCGAACTGGCAGTTCGGCTTCATCACCCGCACCGGCGACATCTTCAATCCCGAAGTGACCACCTCGACCTTCCAGGTCAAGCATCGCTTCAACATCTCGGCGACGTACACCCTGGCCACCGGGCCGTTCACCCATGGCTTCGGTCTCTTCTACGTGGCGCAGGCAGGCCAGCCGTACTCGCTGCTCCTGGGCGGCGATCCGAACCGCGACGGTTCGGGCAACAACGACCTGCTGTTCATCCCCTCCAACCTGATCCTCTGCCCCGCGGCCTCGAATGCCGCGCCGAACGCCACCTCGCCCTGCCGCAGCGCGTCCGCGACGCAGACCCCGCTCCCGACGTCGACGTTCAACACGTTCCTCGAGTCCGTGGGCTACGAAGCCGGATCTGGTACGGCGCCGGCGCGCAACACCCTGTCGCAGCCGTGGACGCGCCGTCTGGACTTCCACTACGAGATCGGCCTGCCGCAGATGTTCGGCACGCGTGTCTCGATCCAGGCGGACGTTCTCAACCTGCTGAACATGTTCGACGACGACGCAGGCGTGCAGCGCTTCGTCCTCAACAACACGTACATGCCGGTCACCTACTCGGGCCAGGATCCGACCAGCGGCCTGCCCGTGTACCGCGAAACGGCAGCGGGACGCCTCACCCCGGGCAACCAGTACTCGACGGCCAACATCCCGTCGCGCTGGCAGGGAAAGCTCGGAGTGCGCATTTCGTTCTAACTCGTCTCACATTGGTGTAAAACGGGCCGCCTGGAAACAGGCGGCCTTTTTCTTTTTACGGAGGATCGATGCGCCGAGCCATCCCGCTGCTGCTGTTCGCCCTTGCCGCGTGCGCCACCACGGCGCCGCCGGAACCTGCGCCGCTGCCGTGCGATCCCGGCCTCTCCCTCCTCAATGCCACGCTGTGGGTGCAGACCTCCGCCGAATATCGCGCCGCCGCGCTGCAGACGTTCGGCGCCGCGCAGCGCGGGCTCGAGGCGGCACTGGCCAAGCCCGGCGACGACCCGCACCCGCCCGCGATCATCCTCGACCTCGACGAGACCGTGCTCGACAACACCGGCTTCGAGGCGCGCGCCATCCGCGCCCACATCACCTACGACTCCAAGCTCTGGAAAGCGTGGACCGCGGAAGCGGCCGCGCGCGCCGTTCCCGGGGCCACGGAGTTCCTGACCTGGGCGAAATCGAAAGGTGTGACCCCGTTCTACATCACCAACCGCGATCTCGACGAAGAGCCGGGCACGCGCCGGAACCTCGAGCAGCTCGGCTTCCCGTTCGACCCGAATGTCGACACGCTCCTCATGAAGGGCGAGAACGGCTGGACCACCAGCGACAAGTCGCCGCGGCGCGCCTACGTGGCCAATTCCTACCGCGTCCTCATCGTCCTCGGCGATGACCTCAACGACTTCGTCTCCGCCTCCGACAAGACCCTCGCCGAGCGCACCGCCCTCATCGACAACTTCCGCAGCTGGTGGGGCCAGACCTGGTTCATCGTCCCCAACCCGATGTACGGCTCCTGGGAACGGGCCGCGGTCACCGGCGGCGGCACGCCGTGCGAGCAGATGCAGAAGAAGGTCGACGCGCTGCGATGAAGAGAGCGCTTATCACGCTTTTCGTGGCGCTGTTCGCCGTCCGTGCTTTCGCTGTGGATGCGTCTACGTCCACAAAGTCCATCGCCCTGGTCGTCGTCATCTCCGTCGACCAGCTCCGCTTTGACTACCCCACCCGTTTCGCACCGTGGCTCACCGAGCGCGGGTTCAAGCGGTTCGCGCGCGAGGGGGCGGTGTTCTCGAATGCGCGCTATCGCTACAGCGCCACGTTCACCGGCCCGGGCCATGCGTCGATCGGGACGGGCCTTTTGCCTGCCGAGAACGGCATCGTCGGCAACAGCTGGTTCGAGCGCGACACGCCGGTCGATGACGCCATGTGGCACTGGTATTTCGACGACATCACGCCGTACGTCGCGCCCGATCTGGCCAAACGCAAGATCGCGCAGGGCGAGCCGTGGTGGAAGCTGGGCGGCTCGCCGCGCTACTGCACGTACGACGACCGCGTGCAGGTCACGGCCGGGAAGACGAGCGGCATGTCGCCGGCGAATCTGTCCGGCGATGCGCTCGGCGACCGGATCAAGGAACGCTACCCGCACTCGCGCGTCATGGCGCTGGCGCTGAAGGATCGCGCTTCCATTCTCATGGGCGGCCGCCGCGCCGACGCCGTGTACTGGTTCGACCGCGACCTGCCGGGCTTCGTCTCGTCGTCGTACTACCGCTTCAACCCCGAGGTGCTCTCGTTCAATGCACTGGTACCGGGCTACATGCCGGGGTCGGCGGAGTGGAGACCGGCTTCCTACATCCCGCCGGACGAATTGCAGCGCGTCACGTTCGACCCACCCGAGGCCTGGCCTCTCAAGAACACCACCTACGGCGGCACCTTCCCTCATCCGGTGAAGTCGATGAAAGCGCTCACCTACTCCCCGCTCGCGCAAGACCTGGTGCTCGATTTCGCCCAGCACCTCATCGTCACGGAGAACCTCGGCACCGGCGAGACCGCGGACGTGCTCTTCGTCGGCATCACGCCGACCGATTACGTCGGCCACTACTACGGTCCCGATTCGAAGGAAGTGGCCGACAACTTCGCGCGTCTCGACCGTTCGCTGGCGCACTTCCTCGACGCCCTGGAGCGCCGCTTCGGCGACCGCGTGCTCGTGGCGCTCACCGCCGATCACGGCGTGCAGCCGAATCCCGAGATCGTGAAACTGCGCGACCCGAACGCGGACGCCGGCCGCATGGACCTGCGCACGCCCGATCCGAGCGCCACACTCATCAGCGACCTCCCGCCCACGCGCATCGAGATCGAGCGCAACCTGGCCCGCAAGCTGGGCATCGCCTTCAGGGAAGATGCGCCGCTCGCACACGCGCTGGTCTTTTTCTTCGAAGAGCCCAGCCTCTGGGTGAACTGGAAACGCGTCTCCGAGCTGCGCCTCGACGGCGAGCGCGTGAAACGCGCCCTGCGCGACGTGCTGCGGGAGATGAAGCACCACGGCATCGACGACGCCTGGACCAACACGGAACTGCTCGTCGCCGATCCGCGGGGCTCGAGAAATCAGCAGCTCATGCGCCACTCCTTCCGCTCCGACCGCGCCGGCGACGTGCTCATGGCGTTGCGGCCGGGATGGATCTGGATGTGGGGCTCCAACAGCACCACGCACGGCCAGCCGGTCGACAACGACATGCACGTCCCGCTCATGTTCTGGGGCGCCGGCGTGAAGCCGGGCATTTACGACGTCGACGCCTCCCCGCTCGACCTGGCCCGCACCATCGGCACGGTCTTCGGCGTCGACGCCGGCGGACGAGCATCGCACGCGCTACCGTGTTTCTGATGCGGCGCTCACTCCTCACCGGTCTTGCGGTGGCGGTGCTGGTGACGATCCTCGGCGCGTTCGACGGTGCGGACCTCATCGAGCTGCCGTTGCGCGATGTGGCGTTGCGGCTCCTGCCGGCGCGGCCGGCCTCTCACACGACCGTTGTGGCCATCGATGAGCGCGCCTTGCAGGAGCTCGGGCCGTGGCCGTGGCCACGCCCACTCCTGGCACAGCTCGTCGATCGCATCGGAGCCGCGGGCGCGCGAGCGGCGGTCCTCGACGTCCTCCTCGCGGATGCGCGTCCCGGTGACGCGCAGCTCGCGGCGGCCATGCAACGCGTCCCCACGGCAACGGTCTGCGTGCTCGTCGAGCGGCAGCGCTGGATCGTGCCCACACCAACGATCGCCGCCGCCAGCATCGTCGCGCACGGCAACTTCGAGCTCGACCGCGACGGCATCCTGCGCCGCTTCGCGGCCACGAAGCAGAGCAGCGATCGCGCGTATACGGCGCTCTCGCTCGAGGCGGCGTCGTTCGTACGCCCGATGCCGGTGCCGATCGGCCGTTCGATTGCGCTGGGGTTCCGCACCCCGCCGCGCGCCATCCCGATCGTCAGCGCCGCCGATGTGCTGCGCGGCAACACACCGCCGCTCCGGAATCGAATCGTTTTCGTCGGCCCCACCGCGCTCGGCCTCGGCGACCGTGTGCTGACGCCGGTCTCGACTTCGCTCGCGCCCGATCCCGGCGTCACCGTGCATGCGTCGTCGGCCGAGTCGCTGCTGCGCGGCGAAGAGATCCGCGAGCTTCCGCCGGTCGCCGCCGGTGGCGCGGCCGGACTGGCCGTGGCCGCGGTGCTCCTGCTCCGCACACGGCCTCGCCGCGAGCGATTCATCGCCGCCTTCGCGCTCCTCGGCGTCGTGTTGCTCGGCGGACTCGCTCTCCTGGCCACGACCGGCAGCGCGGTCCCGTTCCTCACGCTGGCGCTCGCTGTGATCCTCACCTTCGCCTTCGTCGAAACGACCGTGATGTCGTCGTCGCTCCGGCAGAGCCGCGTGACCGTTTCCCGGCTCGAGGAACTCGCCACCTCGATCGCCGCGCACCGGGCGCAGGAAGTGGAGTCCAAGCGCGTGCTCGCGCACGAGCTCCGCACGCCGCTGGCATCGATGCGCAACCTCACGCAGCTGCTCGCGGGCTATGAGCTCAATGACGCCGAGCGGCGCCGCGTGACGTCGCTCCTCGAATCGGAAGCGGGCAAGCTGGAGTCGATGGTGCAGGCGCTGCTCGATCTGGAGCGTCTGTCGCTGCGCGACTTTCACAGCAACTCGGCCGTCACAGACCTCGGTGAGCTCGTTCGCACGCGCATCGCGTTTCTTTCCCCAAACGCCGGAAGGCCGCTCACGGTCTCGGCGCCGGCGCCCGTGCTCGTGCGTGCCGACGCCATGCTGATGGAACGGGTGATCGACAATCTCGTCTCGAATGCCTTGAAGTACACGCCGCCCTCCGCGCCGGTGTCGGTCGCGGTGCGGCATACTGATGGCGAAGCAATCCTGGAAGTCGAGGATCGCGGACCCGGGATCGCCGAAACCGATCGCGAGCGGATCTTTCAACGGTTCGTCCGCGGATCGGCGGCGCGCGGAACGGAGGGACTGGGGTTGGGATTGTCGCTGGTCGCTGAAGTGGCGCGGTGGCACGGAGGACGGGTCTCGCTCGAGCCGGTCGCCGCGGGAGGCTCGCGGTTCCGGGTGGTGCTGCCGCGGGTCATGGAGGAGGAAGGCTGAATGGCGAGCGTCCTGGTCGTCGATGACGATGCCGGCATCCGCGAGAGCGCGGTGATGGCGTTGCGCAAAGCCGGCCATCGCCTGCTCGAAGCCGCGGATGCGGAGAGCGCGCTGCGCCTGCTGCGCGAGCATCGCATCGACGTCGTCGTCAGCGACATCTACATGCCGGGCGAGGACGGCCTCACGCTCCTGAAAGCGATCTCCGAACGGCGCGATCCGCCGCGCGTCATTTTGATGACGGCCCGCGGCACGATCGAAACCACGGCGCTGGCCAACCGCGGCGGCGCGTTCGACTACCTGGCCAAACCGTTCGATCTCTCCGAGCTGATCGATCGCGTGGCCGCCGCCGCTCGAAAATCGGAGGCCGTCGAAACGCCGACGGAAGCCGGACCTTCGTCGCGCATCATCGGCTGGCACCGCTCGATGGTGGAGATGTACAAAGCGATCGCGCGCATTGCGCCGCTCTCCGTCCCGGTGCTGATCCTCGGCGAGAGCGGCAGCGGCAAGGAGCTGGTCGCGCAATCGATCCACGACCTCGGCGAACATCCCGGCGGGCCCTTCATCGCCATCAACTGCGGCGCGATCCCTGACACGCTTCTCGAGAGTGAGCTCTTCGGCTCCACGCGCGGCGCCTTCACCGATGCGCGCCACGACCGGCGCGGAGCGCTCTCGCGCGCCGACGGCGGGACGCTGTTCCTCGACGAGATCGGCGACATCTCACCGGCCTTTCAGGTCAAGCTCCTGCGCTTCCTGCAGGACGGCACCGTCACGCCGCTCGGCGCGGAGAAGAGCCATCGGGTCTCCGTCCGCCTGCTCGCGGCCACCCACCGCGACATCAAGCGCCTCGTGGCCGCCGGACAGTTCCGCGAAGACCTCTACTACCGCCTGGCCGGCTACGAGATCGCCGTGCCGCCGCTGCGCGAGCGGGCGTCCGACATCCCGATGCTCGTCGAGCACTTCCAGCGCCGCATCGCCGCGGAGATGAAACGCGACGCCATCCCCGGACCTTCGCCGGCAGTGCTGACGCTGCTCTCCGCCCAGCCCTGGCCGGGGAACGTGCGGCAGCTGGAGCAGGTCATCCGCCGCACCATCATCGACTCCGGAACCCTCACCGACGCCGAGGCCGTGGCGCGGACCCTGCGCGATATCGCGCCGGGTGAAGATGCACCGCATACCCCCAAGGCACCACCGGCGCAGGACGACCTCGTCGCCCTCGACGAAGCAGAGCGGCGCCACATCGCCAGCGTCCTGCGCGCCACCGGCGGGAATCAGACGCAGGCCGCATTCATTCTGGGCATCGAACGGAAAACGCTGGCGCGTAAGATCAAGCGGCTCGACATCTCCATCGACAACCCATGAGGTCCTCATGAAACGAACCCTGGCGTCCCTCCTTGCACTCATCGCTGGCAGTGGAGTCGGTGCGCAAGCGCCGGTCGAATACCGCTTCGACGAAGTCCGCCGCAACGTCACCGTCCTGCACGGCCAGACAGAGCTGCGCGCCGCCAAGGGACAACAGGCCGAGAGCGGCGACAAAGTGGAAACCGGCTGGTTCTCCTACGCCCTCATCGGCTCCGACCGCCACCGCGCCCGCTTCGAGCTGTTCAGCACCACCAGCGTCACCCTCGCCGCCGGAACCCCCGGCGTCATCCTCACCCTCCAGCGCGGCCGCATCCGCGCCGCCTTCGACAAAATCACCGGCAGCGAGCCCCGCACCGTGCAGACCCCGGGCGCGTTGCTCGCCGTCCGAGGCACGCAATTCGACGTCGAAGTCAGCCGCGAAGGCGAGACCACCCTCGACGTCTTCGAAGGCATCGTCGAAGTGCGGTCGTCGCTGCAGCAGCAACCGTTCATGGTCACCGCCGGCCAGGAATCCCTCTTCGGCCCGCGCCGCCCCCCCGTCGTCCGCCCCATGCCCGAGCACCGCCGCAACAACGGCCCCGAAGGAGATCGCAGCAAAAACAAACCCGGCCCCGCTCCGGATCGCAACGGCGATCGCAGGGGAGAACCGGGTGCGCGGCCCGATCGTCCACCGAGCGACAACGGTCATGGGCAACCGTCCGGAAATCCACCGCCGCCACCGCCGCCTCCGCACAAACCGCCGGTGAACTAAACATAGCGCGAGAGCGCCCCTCATCCGCCTGCGGCACCTTCTCCCCATCGCGGAGAAGCTGCGATGGGGAGAAGGCTACCTAATTGTGCATCTCGCGAGAATCATCAATAGGTAGCCTTCTCCCTACCGCAGCCTCATCGCGGTGGGGAGAAGCCGCAGGCGGATGAGGGGCGCTCTCGCGCGACGCGTCCAATCAGCGCGTTCTTCCGCCCCACCCCGCGTCATTCCTCCCCACCGCCCTGCGTCACGATGACGCACCTTTTCCGGCGCTCCTCTCACAGCGCCGCATGGCACCTCCATTGTCTTAGGCATCCGTCCATCGAACGCGGGAATGGACCCGCGACAGACAAAGGAGAAATCGATGAAACGGATTCTGATTGCAACTCTCGTCCTGCTGCTCACTGCTGGTGTCGCGCTGGCCGGGCCGGGTGGCGGACGCGGTCCCGGCGGTCCTGGTGGTCCCGGTCCGGATGGTCCCGGCGGCGGCAATGCCATCACGCTCGCGGACGGCACGCTCATCGTCACGCGGCACGTGGTCGACACGGCCACGGACACGTCGACCACGCAGCTCATCGCCATCACGCCGGCCGGCACGACCGCCTGGAATGTGACGCTGACCGACGGCGGGCACTTCACGGTTTCCGGGAACAACCTGCTCTCGGTCAGCAGCAGCGCCACGGACACCGCCGTGACGTCGACCGTCACCGCCCGCTCGACGGCCACCGGCGCCGTGGCCTGGACGGCCACGATCAACGGCCGCGTCACCGATCTCGAGCCGTTCAGCGGCGGCACGTACGCCATCGTCGTCACGCCCGCCGCCGCGGCCGGCGGTACTCCGGCGCGTTCCGTCGTCGCGCTCAGCAGCTCCGGCGCGACGCTTTGGACAGTGTCGATCTAAGCAATAGCGCGCACCGGGCGCACGCCGCCCGGTGCGTTTTACGAGAAGGGAGTGCTCCATGAAACGAGCCACGGTCGTGTTCCTGTCCCTTTTCCTCGCGGCCACTCTCCATGCGCAACGGCAGCGCGCGGTCGGCCGGCCCAGTCCCACGCCTGCAGTCACCCCGCCAGCAGGAGGTCCCCTCCCCGGCCTCACCGCGACACAACGAGCGGACTTCGCGGAAGGTCTGGAGGATTTCAGCGAAGACGAGGAAGTCCTCGAGGGCCTCGGGCCCGTGTTCAATGAGCGTTCGTGCGCGGCGTGCCACAACGTACCCGCCGCCGGAGGCGGCAACAACCGCACCGTCACGAGAATCGCACGCCGCGTCAACGGAGTGTTCGACGCGCTCACCGCGCTGGGCGGCATGCTGCTCCAGGATCACGCCATCGGTCCTGCCGACGGTTCCTCGCACACGTTCCGGCCCGAGAGGGTTCCCGCGCAGGCCACGATCGTGGTGCGGCGCCGTTCCCCTCCCCTCTTCGGCCTCGGATTCGTCGACGCCACACCCGACGCCGACTTCGTCACGCTCGCGGCCACCCAAACCAGCACGCGCGATCGCGTGGCCGGGCGCGTCAGTCTCGTCGACAACGCCCGGGCCGGCATGAAGACCGTCGGAAAGTTCGGCTGGAAAGCGCACGTGCCGACGCTCATCCAGTTCGCCGGCGACGCCTACGTCAACGAACTGGGCATCACCACACCCGATTTCCCGAACGAGAATTGCCCCCAGGGAAACTGCGCGGAGCTGGCGTTCAACCCTCTGCCCGGCATCAACGACGACGGCAGCGGCCTGGTCCTGCTGCACAACTTCATGACCATGCTCGCCGCACCGCCGCGCGGAGCGCAGAACCGCGACACAGCGGAAGGTGAGTCCACCTTCGAGCGCATCGGCTGCGCCCAGTGCCACGTGGCCACGATGCGCACCGGCGCGCATCCCATCGCCGCGCTCGACCGCAAGACCTACCACCCCTATTCGGATTTCCTGCTGCACGACATGGGCGCGCTCGGCGACGGCCTGGAGATGGGCAGCGCCGCCGGCAACGAGACCCGCACCGCGCCGCTGTGGGGCCTGCGGTTCATCACCCGCTACCTGCACGACGGCCGCGCCACCACGCTCGATGCGGCGATCCTCGCCCACGACGGGCAGGCACGCCCGGCAAGAGACCGGTACGCAGCACTCGCCGGCCAGGCCAAAACGAAGTTGATGGCGTTTCTCGGGTCACTGTAGTTTCGTAGGTGGACTTAGTGGACGTAGTGGACTTGAGTGGACGTCCACCGGAGTCCACAACGTCCACAACGTCCACCTACGTCATACTTCCACCACGCACCCATGCCACACCTCAATCCGCTCATTCCACGCGCGCCGGAGCCCGAGCGGTTTCTCGCCGAGCCGCTCGGGTTTCTGGCGCGGATGCGCGAGGAGCTGGGCGATGTGTTCGTGCTGCGGGAGGACGGTCCGATCCTTTCGCGGACTCCGGATTGCAGCGGGGTCGTAGCCGCGTTCGGGGCGCAGCAACATCGCACAGTCCTCGGCGACATCGAGACGTTCTGCATGCCGCCGTCGGCGGCGAAGCAGCTCGAGTTCGGCGAGCGGCTGACGAATCTCAATCGCAGCCTGCACAGCATGCACGGCACGGAGCACACGGCGCAGAAACGGCTGCTGATGTCCGCGCTCGATACGGCCAGTCTCGAACAGATCGGAGCGATGGCCGGCGCCGTGTGCGACGAGCTGGCCGGACGCTGGAACGAAGGCGCGACCATCGGTCTCCTCGGCGAGATGCGCGCCCTCACGGCGAGGCTGGCCTCGCGCGTCCTGTTCGGCGAGGAGTACGCCGGCGGCGCCGAGCTGGCCGGTCTGCTCAGCACGTACTTTCACCTGCGCCGTGATGCGGCGTCGCTGGCGAGCGTGGCGAACGACGACGCACGCGATGCGCTCTTCGCCGCCGGCGATGTGCTCGATGACGCGCTGCGCGCGTTCGTCCGCAGTGCAGGCGGCAAGGGCCTAATCGGGAAGCTGGCGCACGAATCGGGTCTCACCGAAGACGAGGTCGTCGGCCACGCCAACATCCTCTTCGTCTCCAGCACGGAGCCGATCGCGGTGGCGCTGACCTGGACGCTGCTGATCCTCTCGCAGCTGCCGCAACTTCGGCGCGCTCTCCGCGACGAGATCGCAACGGGCTCCACCGGTCATCCGTCGCTCCTCGATTCGGTGATCGCCGAAAGCCTGCGCATCCTGCCGCCGAACGCGATCATGGTGCGCGTGACCGCGCGGCCCGTGACGCTCGGCGGCCTCGAGCTCCCCGCGCGCTGCGAAGTCATCCTCTGCCCCTGGGTGACCCATCGCGACGCCCGGATCTTTCCCGAGCCGGACGCGTTCCGTCCTTCGCGCTGGACCGAGGCGCGGCCCTCTCCGTTCGAATACCTGCCGTTCGGCGGCGGCGGGCATCTCTGCGTCGGCCGCGGCCTGGCCCTCGGGCTGATGAAGGCGGTGCTCTCGTTTCTCGTCGCGCGCTACGACCTCGTCCTTTCCGGCGACCAGGAGGTGGACTGGCGCGTCCACATCATGCTCATGCCGCGGAACGATCCTGCGTTTCTCGTCCAGGCCCCGGATGCGTCCGAAGCGGGAGGAAAACTGCGCGGTCCGCTGGCGGCCCTGCTCTCCCTCGGCGTGTCTTGACAATCTCTCCAACGGAACCCACTTTGAGACATCGGGATACATTCCGGATTGATGGAGGAATGCTCATGGCGACATCGAAGAGAGCAGGCTATGGCGGCGGCGGAGCGGGAGCGACCGTCAAGGCCAAATCCCATAGCGTTCAGAACCTCACGCTGAACGTTCCGATCGACGAGGCACGGGCCGCGGAGATCCAGAAATGCCTCAAGAAGGGCAAGCTGAAGATCTCCTTCGATACGGTCGATCTGACCACGGGGCGTCTGGGCGCCGGTTGGATCTACGACTAGGCCCGGATCGGGCGAGATCGTGAGTGGCCTCGGATTGGCCTACGGTCCGGGCGTTCCAGAGTTGCTGATAGAGACGCCTGGACTCGTCGATTACGTGGAAGTGCCGTTCGAGCAGCTGCGGCACACGCCGGACGTGATCCGGCTGCAGGATCGCATTCCGCTGATCCTGCATTGCGCGAGCATGTCCGTGGCTGGGTTCCTGCCGCCGTCCGCGGCCACGCTCGACGCCATCGCCGCGGAAACTGCGCGTACTTCCACGCCGTGGATCGGTGAGCATCTGGCCTTCATCTCCGCCGACGGCTTGAACGAGGACGATGCCGGGAGCGTCGAGCCGACGTCGCTCACCTACACGGTCTGTCCGCAGTTGAGCGAAGAGACCGTCGGGCGGGTGGCCGAGAATCTCGCGGCGTTGCAGCCGCACTTTCCCGTGCCGCTGATCCTCGAGAACTCCCCGCAGTACTTCGCCGTTCCGGGCAGCACCATGAGCATGGTGGACTTCATCCGTGAAGTGGCGGCTCGCACGGGCGTCGGCCTGCTGCTGGATCTGACGCACTTCCTGATCACGTCGATCAACACCGGTGTCGACGCCATGCAGGAGCTCGAGCGGATGCCGCTCGAACAGGTCGTCGAGATCCACGTCTCCGGCCTGAACGTGCAGTCCGGCATCGCCTGGGACGACCACGCCACTCCGGCGCCGGCACAGGTCTACGAGTTGCTCGCGCAGGTGCTGAAGCGCGTGCGGCCGCGGGCGCTGACGCTCGAATACAACTGGTCCCCGCACTTTCCCCATCACGTTCTGCTCGACCACCTGGGGCGTGCGCGCAGGATGCTCGACGCCGCATGACCGCCCGCCAGGTACATGCCGTCATCGCGGCGGGCATGGACGACCCTTCTCTCCTGTCGCGCTGGCTCGACGAGCCGGAACGTCTGCGTAAGCAGGGAGTCGACCCGGCCGCCTTCGATCTGGCCGCGCTGCGCAAGTTCGCCGGCATGACCGTCAAAGTCCGCCACAACGGCTTGCGCCACGACCTGCCGCTGACGTTCCGCCTGCTGAACGTGACCGGTCAGGAGATCGAAATCTTCTCGGCCTATGCCGCCCAACGCGCGTCGGACGGCGCCGGCTACGCGCCCACCACCGAGGAGCGCACGCGCGACTTCATGGCCTTCCTGGAGACGTGGCTCGACCGCACTAAGCCGGAGCACGTCATGTTGTGGGATCTCATCCGCCACGAGCATGCCATCGCACAAGTGAGGAGAACTTCTTCGCCGCAGAGCAGCGCGACGAGCGTCGCGGCATCGGCGGCAGCCGTGCCCCATGTTTGCGGCGCAATCGTTCTTCACGAGATGAAGTGCGATCCGCGTGCCGTTGCCGCGGCCTTGCACGAGAGCCATCCGCCCCTCGGGGACATCGCCTTCGAGACGCGTTACGTTTGCTACTGGAATCCCGGCAGCGAGGCCGGGATTCGCATCATCGATCTCGACGCGTTCGGGTTCTGCGCGCTGTCGCTCGTCGACGGTGTGCGCTCGGTGGCCGGTCTCAGCGAGGCCATGGGCGGGAAGCGACGGCCGTCGCGCGCATTTCTGCAGCTACTCGGACAACTCGGGGAAGCCGGCATTCTTCGCTTCGAAAAGCCATGAGACTGCTCCTCGTCGACAACCTCATCCTCCCGCAGGAGGGCTCGCTGGCCTCGCTCGACGTCCATCCGCATCTGGGGCTCGTGGCGCTGGCCACGGTCGCGGAAGGAGCAGGACACTCTGTCGCCATCTACGATCCGAAACGCCTCATCCGCAGCGGCGCGCTCGAGTACGACGCCACGTTATATGAGCGCGTGGCCGACGAGCTGCTGGCGTGGCGGCCCGATGCGATCGGCTTCACGAGCCTCGGGTGCAGTTTCCTTTTCGCACTCAACGTGGCCGCGTTTCTCAAGCAGCGCGAGGCGGAGCTGCCGGTGCTGCTCGGCGGACCGCACGCGACCATGCTCCACAGTCAGATCATGGAGCGCTTCCCGCAGTTCGACGTCATCGCCCGGCACGAGTGCGATCAGATCTTTCCGGAGCTCCTCCAAAACCTCGAAGGACGCCGCTTCGAGCACATCCCCGGCGTGAGCTGGCGGACGTCAAACGGCCTCCGTTTCACCGAGGGAAAGCCGATCGTGGAAGACCTCGACAGCCTGCCGGTCGGATCGTACGACTACTATCCGGTGGGCGAGCTCGGACTGTCCCTCCTGCGCATCGAAGCGGGGCGCGGGTGCCCGTTTCATTGCACGTTCTGCTCGACGGCCGGCTTTTTTCAGCGCAGCTTCCGCCTCAAGTCGGCGGAGCGTCTGGTGCGGGAGTTGGACATCCTGCACGCGCGCTACGGCGTCTCCGACTTCAAGCTCGACCACGACATGTTCACCGTGAACCGGCGCAAAGTCGTCGAGTTCTGCGAGCACGTAACCGGCCGCGGCTATCGCTGGAGCGCGTCGGCGCGCGTCGATTGCGTCGACGACGAGCTGCTGGAGATCATGGCCGCATCCGGCTGCACCAGCCTCTACTTCGGAATCGAGACCGGTTCCGCGCGCATGCAGGAGATCTGTCAGAAGCGCCTCAAGCTCGGCCTCGTGCTGCCGATCCTGGCCACGGCGGAGCGCCTGGGGATCGAGACCACGGCGTCGTTCATCACCGGATATCCCGAGGAGAACGAAACGGACCAGGACGACACGCTCGATCTCATGGGCCGCTGCGCCAGCCCGTCCTGCCTCACGCAGTTGCACGTCCTGGCGCCGGAGCCCGGCACGCCTCTCTTCGACCAGCACCGGCACGAGCTCGCGTACGACGGCTACGGCGGCCCTTACAACGCGGAGCTGGTCGGTCCGGAGGACCAGGCGCTGGTGCTCGGCCATCCCGACATCTTCCAGACCTACCACTACTACCCGGCCGTCCTGCCGCGGTCGCGGTACATCTTCGCCGTCGAAGCGGCCGCGCTGTTGCGCCGCGTCGGACCGGTTGTTCTCCACTATGTGCTCCGCGCCTATGACGGACGCCTGAGCAACCTCGTGCGCGACCTGCGCCGCTTCGCCGAGGAGAGGGAAGCGGGTGTGATCCCCGACGCCGCGCTGCTCGAGAGCTACGTGAGCGCCACCTTCGGCACCGATCATCACCTCGTGTCGCTCTTTCGCTATGCGCTGTGCGTCAACGAAGGAGGCTCGGAGCGCGTCCTCCCGCCGCGGCCGGAACCGCGCGCGTTCGACCCCGATCTTCCGTACGGCCTCGGCACGGACGTGCGCATCCTCTCGGACATGCACGATTGCGCGCTGCTCATGGACCGCATTGCGCACGACACGGGATCGCAGCTCCTCGACGATGCGGACCTCCGCGAGCGCGACACCGTCTACGTGCTGACGTCCTCGGCGAGCTGCCGCACCGCCTCGGGCGTCGAGGCCATTCTCTCGCTCTTCGAGCAGCCCCGCAGTTGCCGCGAAGTCAGCCGGAGCGTCTGCGCGGCGACCGGCGTCGCCTCCATCGACGACCGATTCTTCGAGGACCTCGTTCGCGCGGGCATCCTCACCGCGCCCGCGGAGACATCGCGCCTTGGCGCCGCCGCGCAAGCCTAACCGGCTCTCCACCCTCGACCTCGTCGAGGCGCTCCAGCTGGCGCACGCCGTGGCCGCGCTGCACGACCTCGGCGTGTTCTCCTCGCTGGCCCAGCCCTCCGGCGCGGACGAACTGGCGAAAAAACACAAAGTCGACGCGGCCATGCTGCGCGGCTCGCTCGACTACATCGCCGCACGGACCGATCTCCTTCGTAAAACCGGCAGCCGCTTCGTCATCACCCGCAACTACAGCCGCGGCTCGCGATTCCTGCTCGACCTCTACGCGCTCGCCTACGGCAGCAACGCCGTCCGCCTGGCCGAGCTGCTGCGCCAACCGGCACTGGCCCGCGACGCCGTCGATCGCAAAAGCTTCGCGCGTGCGTTCGAAACCGCGCCCCCGCAACCCGGCGCACTCCCGGCCATCATCCGCCAGCTCGGCTTCCGCCGCGTGCTCGATCTCGGCTGCGGCGCGGCAACGCTCCTCATCGCACTGGCGAAAGAAATGCCCGAGCTCACCGGCTGGGGCCTCGAGCTCGACCCGATGATGTGCAAAACGGCGCGCGCCAACGTGCGCTCCGCGCGCCTCCACGATCGCATCAACATCTTCCAGGGCGACGCCATACGCCCGCGCACCGCAGTTCCGGCCGAGATCCGCGCCGAGGCCGACGCCCTCGTCGCCGCGCAACTCGCCAACGAGCTTTTCGGCTCCGGCACCCGCGCCGCCATAGCCTGGCTCCGCCGCCTGCGCCAGACCTTCCCCTCCCGCCCGCTCCTCATCGCCGACTACTACGGCCGCCTCGGCACCGGCACCGCAAACCTCCACCGCGAAACCTGGCTCCACGACTACGCCCAGCTCATCTCCGGCCAGGGAGTTCCGCCACCGACCCGGAGGCACTGGCAGGAGATCTACACCGCTGCCGGCTGCCGTTTGGTCCACGTCATCGAAGACACGCACACCACGTTGTTTGTGCATCTCGTGGTGTTGGGGGAGTAGGCCAATGTCACGCGAGAGCCGACCCCTCATCCGCCTTCGGCACCTTCTCCCCTCGCCGAGGGGAGAAGGCTACCTATCTTCATTCATCGCGAGAAGCAGCAATAGGTAGCCCTTCTCCCTACTGCAGCTTCACCGTCGAGGGGGGGCTACCTGACCAACCACATCGCGAGAAGCAGCAATAGGTAGCCTTCTCCCTACCGCAGCTTCACCGCGGTGGGGAGAAGGTGCCGCAGGCGGATGAGGGGCGCTCTCGCCATGGTCATCATTTGAACCTCCGGACTCCTTCGCGTGACTTTGAGTCATCCTCGCGTGACTCAGGGGTATCCCTCGTGTAACTCGGAGTCATCCTCGCGTGACTTAGGGGTGTCCCTCGTGTAACTCGGAGTCATCCTCGCGTAACTTAGGGGTGTCCCTCGCGTGACTCAGAGTCATCCTCGCGTGACTTAGGGGTATCCCTCGCGTGACTCAGAGTCATCCTCGCGTAACTTAGGGGTCTCCCTCGCGTGACTCAGAGTCTTCCTCGCGTGACTTAGGGGTATCCCTCGCGTAACTCGAAGTCTTCCTCGCGTGACTCAGAGTCTTCCTCGCGTGACTCAGAGTCTTCCTCGCGTAACTCAGAGTCTTCCTCGCGTAACTCAGAGTCTTCCTCGCGTAACTCAGAGTCATCCTCGCGTGACTTTTTTTGACCCGCCTTTTGCCGTCAGAATGTCCCTCAATTGCACGTCGGTCCCGGCAGCGCCTCGCACGTTTTCCGGTACGGCTTGTCGGCGCCGATGTAGTTTCGCCATTCGTCGCAGGTGAGGTTGCGGTTGGCGGTGCGGCAGGCTTCGGCGGTGAGATGGTCGAGGTCGAGGTCCCACAGGATGATGGTGTGGTCCTGACTGGCCGAGGCGAGGCGCTTGCCGTCCGGGCTGAAGACCACGCCCATGACCCGGTCCTTGTGACCCTCCAGCGTAGCCAGCGGACTTTCGACGTCCCACAGCATCACGGTCTGGTCCGCACTGGCGGAGGCCAGCCGCTTCCCGGCCGGGCTGAAGTTCACAGCCGTCACGGCGTCCTCGTGTCCCTGGAGCGTGGCCATCCGCTTGCGATTCTCTACATCCCACACGATCACGGTCTGGTCCTGACCCGCCGAGGCCACCCGCTTCCCGTCCGGGCTGAAGGCCACATCGGCGACCGCGAGTTTGTGCCCTTCCAGGATGGCCAGCGGCTTGCGGCTGTTCACATCCCACAGGATCACGGTCTGGTCCAGACTGGCCGAGGCCAGCCGCTTCCCGTCCGGGCTGAAGGCCACGCCGGTGACCGCGTCTTTGTGTCCCTGCAGCGTGGCCAGCGGCTTGCGGTTTTCCACATCCCAGAGGATCACGGTGTGGTCCTCACCCGCCGAGGCCAGCCACTTGCCGTCCGGGCGGAAGACCACGTCATGAACGGGCCCGTTGTGCCCCGTCAGGGTGGCCAACGGTTTGCGGCTGTCCACATCCCACAACCTCACGGTGTGATCCTCTCCGGCCGAGGCCAGCAACTTCCCGTTCGGGCCGTACGCCACGCGATGGACCGTACCCTCATGCCCTTCGAGGGTGGCCAGAGGCTTGCCGCTTTCCACATCCCAAAGCATCACGGTCTGGTCCGCGCTCGCCGAGGCCAGACGCTTCCCGTCCGGGCTGAAGGCCACGCCCCTGACCGCGTCCTTGTGCCCCGCCAGCGTGACCTGCGCCTTGCTGCTCTCCAGGTCCCACAGGATCACATCCTGGTCCTCACTTCCTGAAGCCAGGTGCTTTCCGTCCGGGCTGAACGCCACGCTCACGACGCCGTAGAGGTGTCCCTCCAGCGTGGCCAGCCGCTGACGGCTCTCCACGTCCCACAGCATCACATCCTGATCCTCGCCCGCCGAGGCCAGTTGCTTCCCATCCGGGCTGAAGGCCACGCCCATGACCGCGTCTCTGTGCCCCTCCAGCGTAGCCAGCGGCTTGCGGCTATTGACGTTCCACAGCATCACGGTCTGATCGAAACTCGCCGAGGCCAGATGCGTCCCGTCCGGGCTGAAGGCCACGCGGGTGACCGGGCCCCCGTGACCTGTCAGCGTGCCCAGCGGCTTGCGGCTGTCCACATCCCACAGCGTCACGAGATACTCATTCGCCGAGGCCAGCCGCTTCCCATCCGGGCTGAAGGCCAGGCCGGCGACCGGGCCCTTGTGCTCCAACTTCGCCACCGGCTGGCGGCTCTCTACGTCCCACAGGATGATGGTCCTGTCGAAACTCGCCGAGGCCAGACGCTTCCCGTCCGGACTGAAAGCCACGCCGGAGACCGCGCCCGTGTGGCCCTCCAACGTGGCCACCGGCTGGCGGCTCTCCACGTCCCACAGCACCACAGTGGCGTCGAAACTCGCCGAGGCCAGCTGCTTCCCGTCCGGGCTGAAGGCCACGTCGGTGACCGCGCCGTTGTGTCCCTCGAGGGTGGCCAGCGACTTGCGGCTGTGGACGTCCCACAGCATCACGGTCTGGTCCTTGCTCGCCGAGGCCACGAGCATCCCGTCCGGGCTGAAGGCCACAGCGGAGACCGTGTCCTCGTGCCCTTCCAGATACATGGACAGGTGCGGATGACTGACGAACCGGCGCAGCAGCCCCGCCTGTGCGTCCAGCGTCGCACCGGCCCGAATCGCTTCCAGGTTGACCAGAAGGGATGCGTCGTAAACGCCGTACTGAAGCCGGTCCGCGGTGGACATCCATCGAGTGATCTCTGCCTCGTGCAGCACCCGCCTGGCGATCCACACGGACCAGAAGGCGACGGCGATGAGCACCAGCACGACCACTGCTCCCGTGGCCACGAGCGCGGCGTTGCGGCGGTTGCGTTGCTGCTGCTCGAGCGCCACCTGTTCCCGGGCGTTGGCCGCTTCCTCGGCTTCGCGCGCGACGCGTCCGTCACGGCTTTCCTTGACCACGCGGGCCAGCACGTCATGGGTCAGTTCGAGCCGGCGCAGGTTCTGCCGCTCGTCCACGCGCAGCAGGCGGCGGCGGATGAGCGTATCGAGGGCCTCGGCGTTGACGCCTGGGAGGGCCAGTGCGTCCTCCAGATCGTGGCTGTCGCGGTAGCCGCGGTCGGTGATCAGCTCGTCCTCGACGAAGACCCGCACGCGCGGATCGAGGTCCTCCATGCCGCGCTCGTAGAACCCGGCCAGGATCTCGCGGTCGGCGCCTTCCAGGAGCGCGGGCGTGATCTGCTCGAGCTTCGCGTCCTGACGCTTGTGGTTCAACTCACTGCAGACGACGCTGAGCAGCGCCGGATCGATCTCGATCCTGGGGAAGTCCGCCGGATCGACCGGCGGGCTGGGCTCGTTCTTCCAGGCCAGCCGGATGATCCGCCGCGCCACGTCGTCGCCAGCCAGATGTCCGCCCGCGCGGGTGATCACCTCGTAGGCCTGAACGCCGCTCATGGCCGGCAGGCGAAAGCGGTTGTACATGAGGGAGGGCATCAATTCCTTGAGCTCCTCCATTTCAGCCAGGAAGTCTTCGCGAAAGCTCATCACGAGCTTGACCGTGGCACGCTTGAAGTCGAAGCGTCTCGACGCCGCCGGATCGATCTCCAGCGCCTCCCGCACCGCCTCGGGCGGCCGGTTCTCCACGAGGTCGCCCAGTTCGGCCAGGAAGGCTGCCGACCGGGCCCGCGACTCCGCGGTCGCCTGACCGAGGGTGAAGATCTCCTCGAACTGATCGAACACGATCACCGGAGTGACCGGACGATTGCGGCCGCTCCAGAACTCGGCGTCGCGGCGATGGAAGAACGACCAGAGACTCTCGCTTCCGTCCGGCCGCGCCGCCTGGACCCGGTCGGCGTCGCAGGCCGCCTGCAGCGCGGAAAAGACCTGCTCCCGCAATGCCGGTGCTCGATCGGCAAGATCGAGTTGGGCATGATCCAGCCGGATGTAGACCGGCAGGTAATCCTCCGACCGCAGCAACGGAAACAATCCAGCCTTGAGCAGCGACGTCTTACCCAGCCCGGAGCGGCCGAAGACCACGGTCAGCGGCTCGCGGCGGACCAGGCGAAGCAGCTCGCCGGACTCCGCCGAGCGGCCGTGGAAGTACGCGCTATCCGACTCGTCGAAGGGATCGAGTCCCGGCCAGGGATTGTCGCGGCTCAGAGCCTGGTGGCGTTGGAGACCTACCATCGGATGCTCACGGTGCGGATGTTCACGCCGCCCGCTGCCGGCGGTGGAAGTCGCGCACGAGTTGGACCAGCAGCTCCGCGGCGTCCGGCGTGACCTGTCCGTCCGGCAGGTTTTTGCCCTGCGCCCGTTTGAAGGAGTCCGGCAGAGGAGCGTGATCGATGCGCGTGTCGTCGATCACCACCGGGACGATGTACGCCTCGCCCGGCGCCATCCCGTGGGCGAAATCGTCGGCATCGTTCCACTCCCGCCAGAAGTAGCGGCGCCGGTTTTCCTCGCTCAGGGTATTGCGCGAGATGACCGGCAGGAACAGAGAGCACCGCTCCAGACCACGCCGGATGCTGCGCGCCCAGTCGTCTCCCATCTGCAGGGCGTCCTTGTCGAACCACACTTCCAGGCCCGCCGCGCGCAGTCCCTCGGCCAGCCGGCTGGCGGCTTCCAGATCGTCGCTGGCGTAGCTGACGAAGACGGCCCCGTTCGGGATGCTCCGTCCGCCTGCTGCGCTTTCCCGGACCACAGGCTCCGCGCTCTGCGCCGCGGCCGGATGCGCGGCGTGCCAGCGCTCCCCCAACTCCGCGACGAACTGCGCCGCGCTCAGGGGAACGATCCGGGCGTCGGGGCTGAAGCTTTCGAGGAACAGCGCCAGCTTGTCGTCGTGTGCGATCTGATCGCCGACCAGCACGTCCCAGCGCCGGCGCTTCTGCGACAGCTCCAGGCTGCGGGCCGTGCGCAGGAAAAAGCGCGTCAGCCAATCCCCGAAACTGCATCCGAGGATCAGCAGATGATTGCCGCGCAACTCGTCGAAAAGCGTCTTCGGCTGCCGCTGCCGGTCCTGCATGGCGTGCAGGAACTCGAGGAGATCGTCGTCGCAGATCGCGTAATCGGGCGACGCCGACGACCGCCCCAGCAGATGAAACACCACCGGCTGCCGGAGCTCGGCCTTCGGACAGGAAAGATCGCGGACCGTGTTCGGCGAATACGAGATCTGCTGCGCCCCGCCGAGAGCCTCCGCCAGCAGAGAGTCGAACGTCAGCGAAATGTACAGATCGAGCCCGGGGATGCCTGCCAGCGTCCGCAGCGATTCCGTGGGAGTCAGCGCGGCATTGCGCAGCATCCTGTGGATCTGGGCGTAGAGCTCCTCCCGCTGCGGACCGTCTCCCCTGCGCAGGTGCGTGGAAACGACGTCATTGAGCGCAAACCCCTCGGGCAGCTCCGCCGTGTCCAGCTTCAGATCACCCGCCAGCCGCTGCGCGATCCAGCGATCGACCGGCACCTCGCGATCGCCTTCCCGGACCGTGACCAGCTCCGAACCGATGACCGGAATGACCGTGCGGTCCTGGATGTAGTCGAGCAGGTTGTCCCAGAATCCATCCTGCAAATCGGCCATGGCTTTGATGATAGTCCAGGCTGCTGCGAATAAGGGACTTACACACATCCACTCGATACCTACTCGACAGGGAACGAACGGTCGTGCTATTTTCCTTCCTGCTGAGGAGATTGCTGAGGAGGAAACCATGACGGACGTCACCCTGGCCAATCCCACCGAGGTCTCGCGCCCCATCGCCCTGACCGTGATGCGCGGCGCGCTCCGCCTTCTCTCCGCGACGGCGCCTGGTGTGGCCTCGCGCCTTGCGGCCGATCTGTTCATGAAACCGCGGCGTTATCCCACTCCTCCCCGCGAACAGGCCGTCCTCCAGCAGGGCACGCCGTTCACGGTGCGACTCGGCGCGTCGCGGGAAGTGCGGGCCTGGCGATTCGGCGAAGGACCGGCGGTGATTCTCGCGCACGGATGGGAAGGCCGCGGCTCGCAGCTCACGCCGTTCGTGGCGCCGCTCCTCGAGCGCGGCTACTCCGTGGTCACCTTCGATGCGCCCGGCCACGGTGCCTCGCCCGGCTCGCGCTCGTCGCTCCCGCACTTCGCCTGGGCCGTGCGCGGAGTAGCCGACGTCGCCAACGCTCCTCACGCGATCATCGCCCACTCCCTCGGATGCGCGGCCGCAACGCTGGCCCTGCGCGACGGCCTCTCCGTCCATCGACTCGTCTACATCGCCCCGCCGCTCAATCCCCTCGACTACACCGCCCGCTTCGGCGACATCCTCGGCCTCGACGCCGCCACGATCGAAGGCCTGCAGATGCACATCGAGGAACGCTTCGCCCGCAAATGGAGCGACTACTCGCTCGAAGAAAGCGCGCGCCTCATGAATACGCCGCTGCTCGTCGTCCACGACCGCGACGACCGCGACACGTTCTGGAGCGAAGGCGCCGCCCTCGTCAAAGCCTGGCCCGGAGCACGCCTCAAGACCACCGAGGGACTGGGGCACAGGCGGATCCTGCGCGACAAGAGTGTCATCGAGGACGTGACGCAGTTCATCGACTTGTTGTCGTGAATCCACCCGCAGCCTTCGACCGAGTCTTTCCGCAGAGCGCTCGGCTTTGCCGCACCCTTGGCGGAATTGAAGTTCCTCATTTCGATTGAATATCCGCAACGATTAGCGTCGGCTCGCCTGCCCAAAGTGTGTCAATATCGGGGTTGCCTAAGAGCGCCACATTAGTCGTTACAAGTGTCAGGCAGTACCGGCGAGCAGTCGCGACAATGGCTCGCTCCGCAAATTTCGAATTCATCAACGTGCTGTCAAAATTCAACGCTGTTTCATGATCGAGCGGCAGTACTTGAATCGGCGTCGGGAATGCTCGCAATACTTGCTCAAGCTGCTCTAAGTCCACGTTCGATAGATGTTTTCGTGCGTTCAAATCTCTGAACTGTATTACGGTGACAACCGAGATACAGAGATCACAGGTTTCTATTGCCTTTTCGATCAACTGGACCGCTCCAGGCGACAATCCTCCGGACCCTACAAGGAATTGGTAAACCGTGTCGGTGTCAACGAGTACGCTTGCCATGGAGCTACGTCCCCTCCGGTTCGTCCCAGTTCAGATCTAGATTACTAGCCGTACTCTCCGACCCAGCCCATACACCTTTCAGCGACACCAATGGATCAACACGCGGTTCGATGGAGCTATTTTCGCGCTCATAGAACGCTAGAATTGAGCCGCGAGTTAGCGCAGCAATGGGCTGAAAGAAGGCCGGCGGCTCGGTTTGATTGTAAGGTACACGTCGCAGTCGATCAATCATCGCGTGCTGCATCCGCAAAAACAGGCTATTGATGTCTACATTTTTGTCGTATCGCCACACTTCGCCATGCATGATTCGCCTGAAGTGGTCATCCTCCACCGAAGCCGATGTCTGATTCTGAGTACCCGCTCGCTGCCACGCAAGGTCCGACAAGTACTTGCGATGCACAACCTTGACACCCTTGGATATAGCCTTTTTGACACCGGCAAGTACCGCATCAGAAACGTCGATATCTCTATATCTCTCAAACTGCAGGAGTTGGCGATAAAGAACATCCTTCAGATCAGTTAGCGTGGTGTCGATAAATGCATCACTTGGAGCCCATGAATCCAAGAACGCTCGATCGAACGACAGCGGAGCGGTACCGACTTTCATTTCAACGAGTTCACATCGATACCTAAATTCGGAGGCCAAATACAAGCGAAGGAGCAGGTACACCAAATAACGCTCCCGAATCGTGGCATCAGCCGAGCGGAATCCGTTCTGCTCAAACATTGCACTCGCGAGCGAGAGAATGAAGCGCTCGAGATCATTGCCAAAGCCCTGCGCGAGTGTAGTTGCATCTCCGTACATGTCGGCGATGTCGAGCACTAAATTCACCATACTATCGCGCGATGTCTCAGCCGTTACCTCAGTGAATTCCTCTAAGCGAGCCTTTGTTCGAGTATCAAAGGGGAGTCTATATTTCGCATAAAATGCATAAACACCAACCTCATGCCAGAGATGAGTAATAGCAAGTGGCAGAATAAAGAGGTATCGGGCCGGGACTCGGACGAAGCCGACAACCCGCATGCTTACCACTGTGTCGACCGGGTCGTAGAGCGTCATGAAGGCTGGAACTTCAGTCTTGGACAACACACGCCGACCATAATCATTCAGGAGTGCGTCAGCGAGGTAAAGCAACTTTTGCACGCCCCCACGATACGAAACGACTCGTTCATTCTGAACGAGAAACTCTTCGAATCGGCCAACCGTTCGCTGACTCACACTGCGTTCAGCGTAGGTACACCAATCTTCAATATCCGCGCGAACCTTCACTAGAAAGCTGTACCACCAATATGCAGGCCGGGAAGCATGAAGGGGATGGACGGTCTCATCATTCTTTGCGAGTCGATCAAGATGGCGGTGATGTTCAAGAAGGCGCCGCAGCCCGACCTCACACCGACGAAGACTGGGAACTACATCGCAACAGTTCGTCGTATCCTTTGAAGCAGCCCGAAAAAGATTCAATACGTTCCGAATTGCAACAACAAGCGCCTCCGGCAAGATTTTTTCGCTCTCGCCGAGCAGTTCGGTTTCGTCCGAAGTCGCCGTTCGGCATGGACATGCCGGAACTTTCTGTGAGGAGTTTGGCCGGGACATCGGCCCAGGAATTTGCTGGGACAGCAGGTGCGTTTCAACGCGCTCAATACCATGATCCGTGAGCGGCTTCCCTTCGATGACATGCGTATGATGACGCGCAAGGAATTCTCCTAGCGGAACATTCTTGTCGCGTGGACCCGGCAGAGTGACGAGATCCCATTTGCCGTCCATGGACAGGCGCTGCCATTTTTCGCGACCGAGCGCAGCGAGCTCTCGTTCGGCTTCACGCATGTGGGTGGGCAACGCTCGTGCGAAAATTACCGGACGGACAAATATCGTCGAAGGTTTTGTGAACACGACGTCGTCCACGTCGTAACCAATCAGCGTAAGCACGCGCCGAAATGCGTGGCGATCACCGCTACTCTTGACTGTCAGATGCTCTACCTCGCGCATGAACGTAACGAAGTCACGATCGTTCGTCATGCAGCCGCTGATCAGTAGATCCGACCAACCAAAGCCAGCAAGGACTTCTACACTCATGCCGCCGATACATTTTTGGTGGATCGCAGCGACTAATTCTTCTTCTGCCGCAGCACCACCGCGGCGGTATACGTCGCGGTTCACGCGCAGATGAACGACGTAGCGCAGTGCGAGCTCGTCTTCTACCGACACCTCGTCACGCGGCACGTGCTTCGTATCGCCGACTGCAGTTTCGGTGAAGGGAACAGCAAAAAGCCAGTTTGCGCCCGTGGCCTCCGAAGCATAGCGGAGTTGAAATGCCGATCGGAACTCCTGCAATCGCAATTGAACGAGGATGTCGGCTTGACCCGTGAGGTAAGAAATTGTCGCTGCCACCGGGGCGATCTTCGTGATCGCCTTCTTCAACTCTCGGACTTCATCAACGTACGTTTCCGGCGGCAGCGCGAGATGCCCAAACGCCACCCCTTCGTCCCCGAATCGAAGCATTCGCGCCTCACTCATCTTGAGAATGTCGATGTATGGAAAAGCCCGACCCCGTTCGCGTTAACTACGCGGCAAGGGAATCGGGCCTTGAGTTTCGGACCGTTGAGGGATTGTACGTATCAGGACGAAGAAGGAAAGACTTTTCGACGGAGTGACAGCGCGTCACGATCCAATCGTGATTCGCTTTCGACTTCATGGGCCTGATCATCCGTAGGCGAGCAGGGCTCGAAGGCGATATCACCGTACCCGGCAGGCGGAACTGCGGGAAGCATCGCTCCCCACGACGGGAGAACGGGCGGATAGAGTGGTTCTTTCTCCACTGCTATTTTCTTCATCGACGTACACCTCTCGCGACGCTGATTTGTTTGGGCTCGAAGCTCGTGCAAATTATAGTCATCGACTAACTCTCCACAAGCTGTTTCTCCTCACTACTTTACCTAGCATGGTAGCACCGCTACCATAGCCGAGACCGGTGTTCGGGTCAAGGCAGCACGTGAGCGAAGAACAAGTTCTGTGCCCAAGTGTTCCCGAAAATGTATGCTCAGCTTCTCTGGCGAGCAAGAATTCAGCTCACACATGGCTGTGACGCTTCCGGACCCCATCAGCAAATACCTGACTTAGGAGAGCCAGCAGCCGGAATTTCCCTACCCGCTGAAGGAACCCGCAACCTTCAGCTCACCCGTCTCGCAAGGTCCCGAGCGATCACTAGAACTATTGGAAATCAGGCCACCACGGCGCCGACGAGGTCGTACGGATGGGCATCCGTGATCTCGACTTTGGCAAACGTCGGGAGGGATTCGGGGAGGAGGTCGATGCCGTCGTTGATGAGGAGGCGGCCGTCGATTTCGGGGGCCTGGCCGATGATGCGGCCTTCGTAGAGGGAGAAGCCGAGGTTCTCGGTCTCGTCGCAGAGGCCGGTGATGAGGGCGTCGAAGGTCTGGCCGACTTTCTGCTCGTTGCGGCTGAGGGCGATTTTCTGCTGGAGCTCCATGAGCTTGGCGCGGCGGCGCTCGGCGGTTTTGGGCGAGGGGATGTCGGTCATGCGCGCGGAGAGGGTGGCGTCCTGCGCGGAGAAGGTGAAGGCGCCCATGTTGTCGAACTGGGCCCATTCGACGAAGTCGTAGAGCTCGCCGAATTCTTTCGGCGTCTCGCCAGGATGGCCGGTGATGAAGGTGGTGCGCAGGGCGATGCCGGGGACGAGGTCGCGCATGCGCGAGATCATGGCCCGGTAGTCCTGCGGCGAGCCGGGACGGCGCATGCGCCCGAGGACGTTCGCGGAGACGTGCTGCAAGGGGATGTCGACGTAGGAGGCGAAGCGCGGCTCGCGTCCCATCAGCTCGAAGAGCGACCAGTCGAGCGAGCCGGGATAGGCATACAGAAAACGGATCCAGCGGAAGTCAGTCTCGGCGAGGAGGCGCTCCACGAGACGCGTCAAGCCGTTGGGGACATCGATGTCTTCGCCGTAGCGCGTGGTGTCCTGGGCGACGAGGTTCAGCTCTTTCACGCCGGCCTGCTGCAGCGCCTGGGCCTCGCGCACGATGGCGTCGAGATTGCGCGAGCGGAACTTGCCGCGCATCTGCGGAATCGAGCAGAACGTGCACGGATTGGAGCAGCCTTCGCTGACCTTGAGATAGGCGTGCGCGGTGCCCTGCGTGAGCACGCGAGGGAAGTCTTCGTAAAGCCGCAACGACATCTTGCGGCGCGTCGGCGCCAGATCATCGGCGGCCAATCCGGTGACGGCTTCGGTGATCTTTTCGAGGTGATCGAGCCCGACGAAGCCGTCGATCTCGGGGATGGCGTCCTGCAGCTCGGTGCGGTACTTCTGCACCATGCACCCGGTCACGATCAGGCGTTCAACCCCACGCCCCTTCTTCCCCGCAACCTCCAGGATCGTGTCGATCGATTCCTGCTTGGCCGCGTCGATGAACCCGCACGTATTGACGATGACCACATCGGCCTCATCGAGGTCATTCGTGATCTCGACGTGCCCGGCATCCGCCTGCAACTGCCCGAGCATGATCTCGGCGTCCACGAGATTCTTCGGACACCCGAGGGAGATCATGCCGACACGGCGGACCTTTTCTGAGGGAACTACGGTCATGAGACGCTGGTAACAGCAGTGGGGAGTTGGGTGTTCCCTGGCCTGGGGCGGGCTGCACAGCTGTAGAGCTACACAGCCTCACAGCAGAACCCAGGTGCGAACTCCTGTACAGCTGTGGAGCTGTGTTGCTGTGCAGCTGTGTTGCTGTGCAGCTGTGTTGCTGTGCAGCTGTGTTGCTGTGCAGCTCAACAGCTACTTCAACTTCGTCTCGAACAGCTTGAGAACTCGCTTGTACTCATCCGCCCAGCTCGTCGGCTCGACGAAGCTGTGGTCTTCGAGGGGGTACATGGCCACTTCCCAGTTTTCTTTGCGGAGCTCGATGAGGCGCTGGGCGAGGCGGACGGTGTCCTGGAAGTGGACGTTGACGTCGATGACGCCGTGGCACAGGAGGAGGGCGCCTTTGAGGCCTTCGGCGAAGTAGATCGGGGAGGACTGGCGGTAAGCCTCGGGGTCTTTCTGCGGGGTGTTGAGGATGTTGGCGGTGTAGGGGTGGTTGTAGTGCGCCCAGTCGGTGACAGGGCGCAGGGCGGCGCCGGCGGCGAAGACGTCGGGCGTGGTGAAGAGGGCCATGAGGGTGATGAAGCCGCCGTAGCTGCCGCCGTAGATGCCGATGCGTTTCGGGTCGACTTTGTGCTCGGCGACGAGCCATTTCGCGGCGTCGACGTGATCGTCGAGATCGACGCCGCCCATGTGCCGGTAGATGGCGGTGCGCCAGTCGCGGCCATAACCCGAGGAGGCGCGGTAGTCAATGTCGATGACGAGATAGCCGCGCTCCCGCAGCAGGTGATGGAACATGTATTCGCGGTAGTAGTTCGACCAGCCGCGGTGGATGTTCTGCAGGTAGCCGGCGCCGTGCACGAAGATCACGGCCGGTCCGCCGTTCCAGTTCTCGGGCTTGTACAGATGCGCCGGTACGGATTTTCCGTCGCGCGCGGTGAAGTGGACGATCGGCACATCGAGCCACGGATAGCTGGCGAACTCCGGCGCGGGCGAGTTGGTCACGCGCGTGCTGTTGATGAACAGTTCGGTCGGCTTGTTCGTGTACGAATAGAGATCGGCCAGCAGCGTCCCATCCGGCGACGGCGTGGCGTTGTGCCAGCCGGCGGTGGTGGTCAGTTTCGTCAGAGCGCCTCCGGTGACGGGAACGCGGTACAGGTGACGCTCGAACAGCGATTCCTGGCTGGTGGTCAGGTAGAAGCTTTTGCGGTCGCCGGAGATCGTCACGTCGTCGACTTCGTACCGGCCGCTGGTGATGGCGCGCGGCTGGCCGCCTTCGTACGGAACGGTATAGAGGTGCAGCCACCCACTGCGCTCGGAGATCAGCCAGACCGTGCTGCTGTTCGGGATGAATCCGGCCCAGCCGGAGGACAACCAGTGCACCCAGGCGTCATCGTGATCGTGCGAGATCACGCGCGCATTTCCGGTGGCCGGATCGAGCGCCAGCAGCCAGGAGTCCTTGTTGTCCGCGGCGCGCACCGGGAGCACGGCTTTCGTGCCGTCGTCGGACCAGATGAGGTCCTCCATCTCGAGGTCGCGGTCCGCCGCTTCCTTCGTCTCGGTCTTTTCCGCGGTGGCTGCGACTTTTGCGTCCTTGGTGGCGTCTTTTGTCTCTTCTTTCGCCGTGTCTTTCGCGGCTTCCTTGACCGGCTCGACAGGAGCTTTCAGGCCGTGTTTGAGCCACTCCACCTTGCCGTCCGTGGTGGAGATGCAGGCCACGCGCGACGCCGATTGCGCATCGCCGGTTTTCGTCCGGGCCGGGAGATCGGTGGTGTAGCCGGTGTCGGTGACGTACGACGGCACGACCGGCTTCTTGGCGTTTTCCGGCTCGACGACGATGAAGGCGATGACGTACTTTTCGTCCGGCGACAAGCGAAGGTCCGACACCGACTCGCCGCTCTTGAGCTTCATCGGCGCGATGGCCAGCTCGTACTTCCGCTTCTCGTCTTCCTCTTTCTTCTCGGCGGCGCGGCGCGCCAGGACGTCGCTCAGTTTTTTCGCCTCGTCGGCCACCCACTTCTGACTGTCGGTCCTGTTCTTGTTCTCGTCGTCGAACAGCGAGACGTGCGGACCCTTCTCGTTCGCTTCGACGATGTTCGTCTTCTGCTCGACCGAGCCGTCCTTCAGCGAGACCACGAAGAGGTTGTTGCCGCGCGCAAACGCCACGTGCTGCTCATCGCGCGTGAACCGCGCGCCCGCCTCCGCATCGGTGGTGTCGGTGATCACGCGACGCTGCTTCGCCGCCACGTCGTAGAGGAACACATCGCCGCGGCTGACGTAGACCGCGCGTTTCCGGTCCCGCGTCCAGTCGCCACTGATCGGAGGAGCATGCTTCGCCTCCTCGTCCGTCAGCTTCCGCAGCCCCCTCCCATCGCGGCCTACCACGTACGTGTCGAAATTCTCCTCGGTCGGATCGGTGTACTGCTTCCACTCGAAGAACACCTGCTGCCCGTCCGGCGACCAGCGCACCGACTTCGGCGCCCAACCGGCCAGGCCCGGCCCGCGCATGATCGTATCGACCGTGAGCTCGAGCCGGTTCTGTGCGGAAAGCGAAAGGGAGAGAAGAACGACCGCGCCGGCGAGGAAGCGTCTCATGGCGGGCGATGATAGCGGAGGGCGGCGGGAAGGTCCTGCGACAGAGATGTGACCAGTGGCAGTCAGCAGGAAGCCGGCAGTGTGCTTCGCTGCAGGAGCAGGAGCAGGGAGCTCGCTCCAGCTTGGAGTCCGCAGCTGCTCCTGCCGCCACAGTTCCACGTCGTCGTAGCAAGACACGCATCTCGCGATCCGGCAATCGTCAGTGCGTCCTCCCTACGACACTCTTGGAGCCGCGCCGGAGTGATACACCGCGGTCGTCGGGACCTCCAGATCGCCGACGTATCCGACGTACAGACGATCGCCCTCGGATGGAGATCGTTCGAGGCGTCCGGTGAAGCCGCCGCCGCCGATGATGGGGCGGATCACTTGCACGGTTTGATTGCCGACGCGGGCCAGCGGCACGCGTCCGCCGTTCGGAAATACATCCGAGTAGACGGTGAGCGCGAAGCCGCCGCGCGTCCCGGCGATCGGTGCGAAAGTCGCTTGAAAACTTCGATTCGGTTCCATTTCGTCCTCCTACACCTTTACGAAGCTGATCGTGTCGATGTAGATCGGTTCATTGGCCGCGGCGTTGAAGGAAAACTCGACGGAGCGGATGGCATTGCGGTCGATGCCGGTGAAGAGGCTCAACGGCACGCGCCACGTCTCGAGATTGCACTTCGTCAGATTGCGCACTCCGCCGACCAGCGGATCGGAGGCGCTGCGGTGATAGGGACGCGTCAGGCGCGGGTTCTCGGTCTGCACTCTCGCGCTGAGCACGGTGCTGTTCGCGCCCGCGGCGTCGGTGAGCTTGATATTGATGTCCGGCAGGGCCGCGCCGCTGATCGCCGTCGTCGAGGTGATCGGATACTTCTTCGTCACGCGGAACGTCAGGTGCGTGAAGTCGTGCACGTCGCCGAGGGTGACCGGCAAGGCCGGAATGTCCTCGCGCACCGTGGCCCGTCCGCTCGGGACGTTGACTGCTTTCAACACCGTGTCATCGTTGGGGAACGTCGGAAGGCGGACGCCGGCATGCGCCGGATCGGCATCGTTTTCATCGTGACTGCGGATCTGCGAGACGCTGGACGGCGTGACCGCGCCGCCGATGGTGTTCGTCGTGGCCGGTCCGGTGTCGCAGTTTTCGACGATGCGAAGGTCGCGGCCGAACTTCCATTGCAAGGAGACCGGCGTTCCCAGTGGATTCGCGGTCGTGCCGTTGAAGAACGACTGTTGTCCCCAGTCGGCGTTCATCGTGTATCGCAGCCAGCCGACGACGTAGAGCTTCGCCAGCGTCTCCTGGTTCGGGCGGGTGAGCATCCGCGTGTCGGCCAGATCGGCCGCGGAGTGGTTCGGATCGGCATTGGCCCAGGTCCGGTTGAAGCGTCGATGCGTGGCGCCGTGGATGAAGACCATGGCCCGGTGGCTGTTGCTTCGATCGTAGTAGCGGAAGCCGGTTCCGTTCGGCCCGTGCGTTCCGTTGCCGCCGCCCTGCACGTCTCCGTCATGCGAGCCATAGACGACGAGGTAGTACGCGTCGGCGATCGTGACCGCCAGGGGACGCTGATCGGCCGCCGTCGCGGCAGGGTTGAGAAGCCCGGTGGCGTCGGTCGGTGCAATGGAGACGATGGTCTTGATGCCGAACTTCTGCGGCGCGCGCCTGGTGCTGCGCGCCTTGTTGAGCTCCATGGCCTCGACCACGGCATCGCCGCCGCGCGAATGACCAATGAGCGCGACGCGATCGAAGTTGAGCCGGTTGCGGAAACGGCTTAGCGGTCCGGTGGTGGCCGCTCCCCGGGTCCGAAGGTCGTCGAGATATTTGAGAATGAGCTCGCCGCGCGTGCGTACCGTGAGATTCAGGTGATTGCAGCAGTTCTGATCGATGCTGATCGACACGAATCCGTGATGCGCCAGCTCTTCCTGCAGATACTCGGTCGTGGCTCCCGGCGCGTCCTGCGAAAAGCCGCGATGACTCTCGAGCAGGCCGGTGACTCCCGTCGGCGTGGCCGTGCGAGTGGTGATCCCGCCGCTCGTCACCGGCGGTCCGAGACCGCTGAACGTGAATCCGGTGAAGGGTGTGCTGTTGCCGTGAACGATGACCACGACGGGGAACCGGCCGCGTCCCGGCAGCCGGTCGGGATGCGCGGTTTCGGCCGGATGGCAGATCACGGAGCGGAGACGTACACCGATCCCGGTTCCGGTGAAATCGAAAAACGGCAACTGGCGCAGACAGTCGGCCATCGGCATCTTCACGAAGTTGCCGGGCGCGGTCCGTTGCGTTTCCTCGGCTCCGAGGCGCGTAACGAGATCGGCGATGGTCGAAGCGGTCGTGAATCCGCGGGTGCGCAGGTGCGGAGTGCTGGCCAGATCGAAATTCTCGAACGTCATGTCCATCTGCACGGTCGTCACCGGCGTCGTCAGCCGGGTGACCGTGGCGAACGTCGGCGGTGCAAGCTGTTCCGCGATGGCATCCTCTTCGAGCCCGTGCGGACGCGCAGGCGGCTGCGACGGCCGCGTGGTTTTCGGCTGCGGCTGCGGCTGCGGAGCGGGCTGCGGTGTCGGCTGAGGAGCCGGAGCAGCCGGGCGGATCTGTGCGATCGACGGCGCAAACAACGGCCGGTAGCTCTCGATGTAGTGCAGGAACTTGATGGCGTTGGTACGCGGCTGTGGGTATTCGGTGGCCGCGGGCGTCGTGTGCAGCGCCCACTGCTCGATCGAGATCGGCTGCCCGCCCACCTGGTGCCGCGGCTCGCGCCGGTGGCGGTCGGCGGACTGGAGGAACGCCGCGAAGTCGCGGATGTTCCATTGCACGTAGTTCAGACCGTCCGGAATCGAAGGCAGCAGCGGGAACGTGTTCGAGATTAGGCGGCTCCAGAACGCGTCGGCCAGAATCAGGCAGAGTGAGTAGAAGCGCGTCGACGGGCGGACCGACCGCGGTCCGCTGCCGCTGCGGGTCACGGTGAGCTCGCGATTGATCTCCCCGGCGATGTCCTGGCTGAGATGATGGGAGGTCACGAGCTCGCGGACTCGTTGCGTGAATCGCGTTTCATGGCGCGCGGCGGCGGCGTCGCTGTCGTCCCACACGTTGTCCTGGCGCGTGGCGTCATAGCGCGTGACGACGAAATGATCGAGGCCGAGGTCCGTGTAGAACAGGCGGCTGCGGAAGAGGCTTTTCGCGTTGGCGTCCGTCGTTGCCTGGGGGACGGCGGTCGCGCTGGTGACGGATTGCGTGCTGCCTTCCTTCGCCCAGAGCGCGAGGAGGAGCTCGGGCATGGCGTTCGTGTAAAAGGCCGCGCGGACGACTGCTTCGATCTCCATCTGAGTGATGCCGACGTACGGATTGGCATCGACGCGCACGCCGGTCTCGCGCAGGATCCGCGCGGCCGCAATCGCATTCGGGGCGGTGGCATCGCCGGCGTGAGTGCGGTGCTGATCGCAGCGCGTCCAGCAATCGGTTGCGGCGCGCGCGGAATTCGGGCCGCCGTCGCCGATGGCCAGCGTCTCGGCGACGGCCGGCGTCGTCAGATGTTCGCGGATGGCGTCGCTCAAGGCGTCGGCGATCTCGTTCCGATATCCCTCCTCGGCGAGCGCGCTGGCCTGGCGCTCGTTCGTGAGGTGGGCGATCTCGGCGAGCACCGCCGCGGTGCGCGGCGCGTGGCGCGATCCGACCAGCGTCCCGAGATCGCGCGCCGCCAGCGCACTCCGCGAGGCGCCGGTGATCGGCACGAGGCGTCGCAGCACGGATTCCGCGAGCGTACGGCTCGCGGCCACGGCATCGGGAGCGACGTAGACGTCCGTCTCATCGTCGTTCGGATCGTGCGAGCCGTTGAGATGGAGCGAGAGGAACACGGCGGCGTTGTTGCGCCGGGCCAGCTCCGCGCGCTCGCCGAGGCTCGGATTCGTCTCCTCGGAACGCGTGATCTCCACGCGCGCGTGGTCGCGCAGGCGCGCGGCCACCCGCAGCGCGAGATCGAAGGCGACGTCTTTCTCCAGCAGCCCGTTCGGACCGCGCGCGCGATTCCACGACGAGCCGCGGTTGCGCGAGCCTTCCGCGCCTCCGTGACCTGGGTCGAGTACGACAACCGGCAACTCACTCATGCTGTCCTCCTTCGATCACTCCGTGCCGCTCGGCGGCCGCGAGCACCATCACGCCACGTTTCCCGACCCCGCTGGTGCGTGGTAGACGACATTGGTCCGGTGCTCGAGGCCGCCGAGGTACTGGACGTAGAGGCGATCGCCTTCGTGGGGGAGCTGGCGCAGCACTCCGACGAAGCCGCAGCCTCCACCGACCGGCACCAGGCTGGCAATGCGCGCGTTGCCGACTCGAGCGAACAACGGCGCTCCTCCGATGCGGAGATTCTCGGCTGATACCTCGATCATCATCGGCGCGCCCGGGTGCCTGGTGGGCGTGAATCGAGCGTCGAGAATTCGCGGCGATCGCGACGGCGAAGTGGTGAAGGCGCTGGCGTCTTCCATGACTGCGTCCTTTCTCTATGTCTTCACGAGACTGATCGTGTCGAGGTAAATGGGTTCACCGGGGAGAGCGTTGAACTCGAACTCGACGGCCCGGATGGCGGCGAGCGATACCGCATTCGGCGCAGAGGTGAACAGCGACAGCGGCACTCGCCAGGTTTCGAGGTTGCACTTGGTGATGTTGCGTATGACGCCCGGCCACTCTTCCCACATGCGGTGAATCGGCCTCACGATGAGTGGGTTCGCCGCCACGATGGCCGAGTTCGGAATCTGCTTGCGGTGGCCGGATGCATCCTCGAAGGTAATCGAGAAATCGGGACGGGCCGCGCCGTCGATCGTCGGCTGGTCCGCGACCGGGTAATTCTTCGTCACCCGGAACGTGAGGTACGTGAACCCGCGGAAGTCCTGATGGGCGGGTGGAATCTCTTCCCGCAGCGGAGAGCGCGGAGCCGTGGGAGGATCGGCTTTCGTGACGCGGTCGACGTGCGGGAATCGTGGCAGCAGAACCGTACCGGGCGGGACAGGGGGACAGGCGCCAGGCGGGCGCGGCGGTGCCGGCGGATCTGGCGGGTTGCAATTGTCAATCGACACTTCCGTGAGATAGGCCGGTTTCGCTACGCGGCCAGTGAGCGTGTTGGTTGTTTCGGCGTTGTCTTGATAGCGCTCGATGGTCTTCAGGTCGCGCCCGAACTTCCACATCAGCGATACCGGGATGGAGCGGCTGTTCGGGTTCGTGCCGCGGAACAGGTCCGCCTGGTCCCAATGGCCGAGCATCGAGTACCGCAGCCAGCCGGCCACATACTCCTTGGCCAGAGTCTCCTGAACCGCGCGGCCGAGCTCTCCGCTCACGCCGTCGTCATTCCACTCGCGATTGAACCCGTTGTGGTTGGCTCTGTGGATGAAGACCATCGCCCGATGTGTGTTCGAACGGTCGTAGAGGCGGAACCCAGAGGCGGTCACTTCATGCGCACCGTTGCCGCTGCCGGTCACGTCGCCGTCATGCGATCCATAGACGACGAGGTAATGCCCGACGTCGCGGATCTCAACGGCGCGCCGCTGGTTCTGGACGAGGTAGCCGGTAATGTCGGTCGGCGCGATGGAGACGATCGAGCGGAAGCGATAGCGCGTCGCGTCGGGACGGGGTGCATTGAGGTGAGCCGCGGTCACGACAGCGTCGCCGCCGCGTGAGTGGCCGATCAGCGCCACGCGGTTGAAGTCCAGCTTGTCGTGAAAGCGATCGCCGGGCGTGCCGGCAAACCGGCGAAGCTGGTCGAGGTACTTCAGGATGTACTCGGCGCGCATCGTGACGAGGAGGTCGAGGAGATTCGCCCCGTTCGTGCTGATGCTCATCGTCACGAATCCGTACTTTGCCAACTCCTCCAGAAGATAGGGCGTGCCGCGGCCTTGCCGGCCCTCCCTGCAGTACCCGAGATGGTTGTGGACGGGACGAGCGACGGTCGGATTGATGGCCGGGAAGACGGGGCGGCCGGCGAGCATGCGTGTAGACGGTCTGGTTGGCGTCGCACTCCATGCCCCCACACCATGATTTCCATGGACCACGATGGCGACTGGGAATCGATCGCGGTTTTCCGCGAGCCGGTTCGGGTTCGCGGCATTGCACGGATAGCAAATCACGGAATCGAGCGCTGCCTCGATGTTGCCTCCCACGGAGCGGAACAAGCCGCTCCCGAACATTGCATCGACCGTCGGTACTTCGAAGAAGCGCGTAGGCCGGTCGGGGTCGTCAGGAACGTCGATGGAGGGGGGCAGATTGGCTCGAGCCTGCGTTTCGGTGGCATCGTGCGGAGTGGTCATCGTTGCCGCTCCATACACAATCGGCCCGCCACCCGAGACGCTGAATTCATCTCGGGCGATCGGCATCCGCACCCATGCCCGCGGAGCGGTGTGGAGATGCGTCGGATACGTCCGAACGCTCAGCGCTTCCACCTCGATCTCTGCCGCTTCCGCCGTGCGGGTGCCGCCGCGAGGGCGGAGGTCTTCGATGCCCGGCTTGATGAGGTTCAATGCGTTCGCGAAGATGGGACGGTAGCTCTCGATGGAGTGGAGTAGCTTGACGGCGTTGACGCGAGGCTGTTTGTACTCATTCGACTTCGGTATCGTGTGCAGCGCCCACTGCTCGATCGAGGACGGCTGCCCGTTCACGCGATGCGCCGGTTCCTGGCGATGCGTTTCGGCGGAGCGGAGGAACGCGTCGAAGCTCGCCGCGCCCATGTTCCACTGGAGGTAGTTCATCGCATCGCTGATGATCGGCAGAAGCGGACGCGTGGCCGCCTGGAATTTCGCCCACAATGCATCGACGAGCAGCAGGGAGAGCGCGTAGAAGCGCATCGACGGCTGCACCGCGCGCCTTCCGTTCACGCGCGATACCGTGAGCTCGGTGTTGATCGCGCCGGCGATGTTCTCGCTCAGGAAGCGGTCGGTGACGAGCTGTGCGACGCGCGCAGCAAAGTGGGTCTCGTGGCCCGGTGCTGCGGCGTCGCCGTCGTCGAATACATTGTCGGCGCCGCTGCCGGCCCGCGTGGTGACCAGGAAGTGATCCGCGCCGAGGTCTTCGTAGAAGACTTTGCTGCGGAAGATCGAGCGTGCATTCGCATCGGTGGTGGCCTGCGGAATCGCAATCGGCGCCGTCACCGACCGCGTGCTGCCCTCTTTCGCCCAGATGGCCAGGAGTACCTCGGGCATCGCATGCGAGGTGAAGCCGGCGCGGATGACCGCCTCGATCTCGTTGCGGCCAATGCCGAAGTAGGGATTGGCATCAACGGCGACGCCGGTCTCGGTGCGGATGCGCTGCGCCGCAACGCGGTTTGGGTTCGTAGCATTCGACGCGGCCAGGCGAAACTGCTCGCAGCGCTCCCAGCATTGTGTGACGGCCTCGCTGACGAACGGCGAGCCGTCACCGAACGCGAGTTCCTGCACGAGCGCACGCGGTGCCGCGAGATGTTCCCGGATGGCCTCGCTGAGTCCGTCGGCGATGCGGTTGCGATACGCCTCCTCCGCGAACGCGCGCGCCTGCCGCGGGTTGGTGAGGTACGCGATCTCGGCCAGGCACGCGGCAGTGCGCGGACTGTGGCGCGCGGTCACGAGTGTACCGAGGTCGCGCACGCCGAGCCCGCCGTGGGAGGCGTCGGTGACGGCGCGAAGCCGGCGCAGCACGACGTCGCCGAACGCACGCGCCGGCGCGCCCGCATCGTGTGCGACGTAGACGTCCGTCCCATCCACCTCGGGATCAGCGGCACCGTTGAGGTGTAGGGACAGGAAGAGCGACGCGTCAAGACGCCTGGCGACGGCGGCGCGCTCGGCGAGACTCGGGTTGGCTTGCTCGGTCCGCGTCAGCTCGACGCGCGCGTGATCGCGCAGCCGCGCCGCTACGCGCAACGCGAGATCGAACGTGAGGTTTTTCTCCAGGAGCCCGTTCGGCCCCTCCGCGCGATTCCAGGACGACCCGCCGTTGTGCGTTCCACGCGGACCACCGTGACCGGGATCGAGCACCACAACCGGCAACTCACTCATGCTGTCCTCCTTCGGTCACTCCGTGCCGCCCGGCGGCCGCTTCCCTTCCGGACTTCCGGTCGTGGGGGGATTGGCCTGCGGGTTTGGCGTATGTCCCTGGATGAGCGCCATCATTTCGGGCTTGGCGAAGCGCTCCATCGGGAAGTAGTCGCTCTTGAACTTCAGATCGACCTCTCCGGTGAGGTCGGTGGTCACGTTGAGAGAATCCGAGCTGTCGCGCTTCGTGGAGCTCACGTAGGCCACCGTGTTCTTCGTCTTGAACGACGGGCCGCCGAAGAGGCTGCCGAGGCCACCGCCGAAGCCGGTCGAAGTCTCGTTCTTGAAGTCGAACTGACTGGCACTCGAGGCGGCGGCGGTGTCGTGCGCGTCGATGTGGAAACCCATCGTGGCGCGGATGCGGCCGCTGGTGACGACGATGCGGTTGATGCCCATCAGCACCATCGTCGAGAGCATGGAATGGCGGCTCTGGGCCATGCGCCGGCGGGCCGCCGGGACGAGCGTCTTCTCGATCGCTTCGTCGTCGAGCGCGACGTCCTCATTCAGTCCGAACTCCGATTTGAAGTTGGGCTTGGCCAGCTCGTCGGCGCCGTCGCGGACGCGCACCCGAGCGCCGCCTTCGGACGTGTCGATCTGGAAGTGTTCCGGATGCGACTCGACGAGAAAGTCGCGGGCGTTGTTGTCGGTGATGTTGTCGGTCATGAACTGATCGACGGTCTTGGCGACGTTGGAGAGCAGCTTCCCGTAAGCCTCCATCTGCTGGATGCTGGCGTTCACGATCGCCTGAAACGTCCCCTGAATCAGATCGGCCACGAAGCGCGGGAACGACACGGCGTTGAGAACTTCCTGGGTGATCGCGCCGACCGAGCCGGCGGCGCGCGTGTGGAACTCGTCGGCGGCCGGACCTTTCTTCTTCTCCGCGAGCGCGGCGGCCACAGGTTTCGCGGACACCGGTTCTTCGTGGCGAAGCATGGGCACCTGCCCGATGCGTTTCGCCGATGCCCACTCGTCCTGCACGAGCGCGGCGCTGTAGGCGGCGATCTTCTCGAGGTCGCGTTGCATCCGATCGCGCCGCTCGCGCGGCAGTTCGTAAAAGGCGGGACTGGCGGCCAGCAGCGCCGCGACCTGCGTGTGTACGAGATCGCTCACCGCGGGCGATGGGACGATGCCGTTCGGCGCGGGCGCTGCCGCGAACGGTCCGGGCAGTGCGTCGTGAGGCGGGCGCGGTTGGGTCATCGTGGTCATCCCCTGGTCCTCCGGGAAGCGGCGAGTGCATGCGTCGTCGCGTCAGGTGTTGCCGCCGTGTCAGGTGTTGCCGCCGCGTCAGGTGCCGGCTCGTTGGGAGACGAGGCGGTGCCGCCGGCGCTCTCGTTGTTCGCCGGAGGCGCGCTGTCGCCTGTCGGTGCGGGTGTCGGTGTCGGTTCGGTCGTGGTTTCCGGCGTCGGCGTCGTTCCTCCGGCGGCCGGTTCCGAAGGTTGCTCGGGCCGGCGCTGCACGGCGTCCGGCGCGGTCGGTTGATCGGGTCTTCTCACCTCGGGGAGCGTGCCGATCGGTCGCAGCGTCGATGGCGCCGCCGGCGTTCTGCGCGTGCGCGGCGAACGGAACCGCTCCACCGTTCCGCCGGCGGCGGGCGGCGCATCGAACGGACCGCCGGCTTCCGCCGACGGCGCGTTCGCCTCTGGCACGGCCGTGTTGCCGCTGATGCGTCCGATCTGTCCCGCGTTGGCGAAGCGCTGCAGCGGAAAGTAGTCGCTCTTGAAATGCAGCTCCACTTCGCCGGTGAGATCGGTCTCGGTATTGATCTCGGCGTCGGTGGTCGATCGCGAGCTGCTCACGTAGGTGAGCGAGGACGACACCGACGCGCTCCAGGCGGCAAAGCCGAACTGCGCCGCCGCCTGCACGCGGAAGTCGAGCTCCGAGGCGCGCTCCTCGCGGTTGCGATCGGTCGTGTCGATGTGGAAGCCCATCGTCGCTCGGATCTTTCCGCCTGTGACGACGATGCGATTCATCCCCATCAGCACCAGCGTCGAGAGCATCTGCAGGCGCGTTTCGGCCAACCGGCGCCGCGCGGCGGGAAGCAGCGTCTCTTCGAGCGCGCTCTCGTCGAGCGAAACGTCGGAGGAGAGATTCAGGTCCGTCCGGAAACTCGGCGCCTCGCGCTCTTCCGCTCCGTCGCGCACGCCCAGTTGGCCGTTCTGTACGCGAATGTGCTCGGGATAACGCTGCGCCAGCCAGTCGCGGGCCTGGTTGTCGGAGATGTTGGCGCTCATGAACTGGTCGACCGTGCCGCTGACGTTCGCCACCAGCGCGCCGAACGCTTCCATCTGATGGATGTTCGTCTCCGTGATCGCGCGGAACGTCCCTTTGATCAGATCGGCCACGAAGGTCGGAAAGGCGATGGCCCGCAGCGTCTCCTGCGTGATACGCGCGACCTGGCTGGCCGCGGCGGGCTGGAACTCCTGCGCGCGCGCCATCGGGGCGCGGACGTGATTGCGCTCGCGCGAGACCGGAATCTGTCCGAGCTGCTCCGACTGCCAGCAGATCTCGCGCATGCACTCCGCGGCGTAGCCGGCGATCTTCACGAGGTTCGTGGCAACCGACTGCCGCTCCGCCTGCGGGAGCGCGTGAAACGACGGTGTCGAATCGAGCAGCGCGCGCACCTGGCTCTGCACGAGACCGAGCGTCGCGGCAGACGGGCGCAGCGCGTCGGGCGAGGGCGGCGTGTCGAACGGCGCCGCAAGCGGGCGTTCGAGCTCCAGCGGGACGGCGGTCATGCGGCTGCCCTCTGGCTCGTCGGATTCACGATGGACGTCAGTCCCGTCGCTTCGAGCCACTGCGCGGCGCTGATGAAGACCGGCGCCCCGGTCGGAACGAGCCGTGCCGGCGCGCCGTTCAGAAGGCCCATCACCGACGTCAGCCATTCGAACACCTGCACGCCGCTGTCGGCGCGGCGGATGATGCGGCCGAGGTCGGGCGTGGCCTCGCCGAGAACGGTGCGCAGAACGTCCCACATCGTGCGCGCCTGAAAGTGCGCCAGGACGGAGCGCTCGCTGAGAACGGCGATGGCCTGCTGCAGCTGGTGATGGATCTGCTGCATGGCCTGCGTGACGATTCCGGTGCTGCGCGGCGCGAGGTTGTAGAGCAACGCCGAGGCGGCGTAGCGCAGCTGCGCCTCGCGCGTCGCGCCCGGTCCCCGAGCCAGTGTCAGGCGGTCTTCGAGCTCATACCGGGCCAGCGCGGCGCACAAGGATGCGAACGACTGCATGAAGGCGTGGTTCATCGTGGCGTCGCGCGTGGCGGCGCCGATGCCGAACAGGCGCGCGAACAGCGCGTCGCGCCGCGGGCGATCCCACGACGTCGTCTTCGCGCGCGCCATCTGGTCGAGCATGCGCGCCGCGTCCACGCTGAGAAACGGCAGTTGATCGCGCGCATCGGCGAGCGCTTCGGCGACGATGAAGACTCCGGTCTCTTCCAGTTCCGCGAGCATGTAGAGCGCGGCCAAGTGGCGCAGAGCAGTGGCAGTGAGGCTCGCGGACTGTCCGGGGCCGAGGAACGGCGGGAGATCGAGGCGCAAAGGATCGGCGGCGGCCAGCGCCGCAACCGGCGCGGCCTGCTGCAGCCATCTCGCAACGATCGCCAGTGCCTGCATCTTCGTCCCTGCTCACGCGGCCGGCGGCGCGCCCGTCTGCGCACCCGGCTGTGTCTTCGCGGCGGCCGCGCCCTGCTGTTGCGGCAAGCCCGCCGGAGTCTTGCCCCGGATCTGATTGATCTGGAAGACGTCGACCATCTTCTCCATCGGGAAGTAGTCGCTGCGGAACTCGACGTTCACCTTTCCCCCGAGCTTGGCGTGGAGGTCGACTTTGGAGGTGGAGTCTTCGCTGCGCGTCGTGCTGACCTTGAAACTGGCCGTGCTCTGTTGCGCGCCGGTCGAGAACCACGTTTTCCGCCGTCCGCCGAATCCGAGGAATCCGCCGCGGTGCGAGGAGCCCCACGAAGTGCCGGACGACTGCTGCTTCTGCTCCCAGTCGCTCGTTGTTTTCTGAGCGAACTTGCGCTTCACTTCATCGCGCGTGTCGAGCTCGAAGAGCACGCTCGCTTCGATCGTTCCCTTCGTCACCACGAGGCGGTTGACGCCCATCATCACCATCGTGGCCAGCAGTTGCTGGCGATCGAGGGCGATGCGGCGGCGCGCGCCGGGCACGAGATCCTTCTCGATCTTTTCGTCGTCCAGCGCCCGGACCGGTTCCTTCAGCCCGAGGTCGCCCTCGAAGTCGGGCATGTTCTCTTCGTCCGCGCCCTGCCGCGCGCGCAGGCGCGGCTTCTCGCCGTCGATGTCGATCTCGAGGTGATCGGGATAGCGCTCGGCCAGATAGTCGCGGGCGTTGTTCTCCGTGACGTTGTCCTTCATGTACTGGTCGACCGACTTGGAGACGTTCTTGACCAACTCCGCGTAGGCCTCCATCTGTTTGATGGAGCTGTTCACGATGGCGTTGAACACGCCGTCGATGAGTCCCGCCACGAAGTTGGGGAAGTCGACACGCTCGACGAGATCGGCGAGCGCCTCGGCGCCCTGCTGCGCGGCCACCGCTCCCGACTGCGCGAAGCGTTGTCCGGCCGTCTCGCCGGCCGGATCGGCCGGACGGGGCGGATCGGCGAACTGCGAGGCCAGCGGCGTCGGGCCGGTCACGGTGACGGACTCCGGACGCAACGTGCCGTCGGGGCCGCCGAGGATGTAGTGCAGCGCGTTGACCGTGTGGTACGCGATCGCGGCGCGATCCTCGGGCGGAAGCTCCCTGTACACCTTCACGCGCTCGAGGTTCTTGCGAACCTGGGCGCGGACGAGCGGGAGAAGATCGGAATTGCGCAGCGCGTCGTGCATTCCCGTTCCTCACGTCGTTTTCGGCGGCGCCGGAGCGGCGGCAGGCGCGCCCGGCAGCGGGGGAAGAGCCGGCAGCGCCGGAAGAGCCGGTGCCGGCAGCGCGGACGCGCCGGTCTGCGGCGCGATTCCGGCGGCGGTCTTGTCGCGGATCTGCTGGACCTGGAGGATGTCGACCATCTTCTCCATCGGGAAGAAGTCGCTCTTGAAGTTGACCTTGACCTTCCCGCCCAGCTCCCCGTGCAGCTTGATCGTCTCTTCGCTGTCGCGCGTGCTGACGGTCTTGACGTTGAACTTGGCGGTGTCGTTAAACGTGCTCTTCGAGTACCAGCTGTCTTTGCCGCTGTTTTTGCCGGAAGACTTGAACTCGGCGTCCCCGGCCTTGTTCGTGAACGAGCGGTCTCCGGACCAGTCGCGGCTCCCGTCGCGCCTCGATTCGCGCGTGGTCGTGAGCTCGCGGGATTTGTCGCTCGTGCGCATGTCGTGACGCTTGCGCGTGTCGGTGGTGTCGAGCTCGAAAAAGCAGCTGGCTTCGATCGTGCCGTTGGTGACCACCAGGCGGTTGATTCCCATCATCACCATGGTGGCCAGGAGCTGCTGGCGGTCCATGGCGATGCGCTGCCGCGCGGCGGGCACGAGCTGTTGTTCGATGTTGTCTTCGTCGAGCGACGTGACGGGCGCCTTGAGGCCGAGGTCGGCGAAGAAATCGGGCATGTTGCTTTCGTCCGCCCCTTCCTTCGGCTTCAACTTCGGCTTCTCGCCGCTCATGTCGGGCTCGAAGTGGTCGGGGTATTTCTCGACCAGATAGTCGCGCGCGTGCTCCTCGCTGACGTTGTCCTTCATGTATTGGTCGACCGATTTCGAGACGTTCTTCACCATCTCCGCGTAGGCTTCCATCTGCTTGATGGAAGTGGTGACGATGCTGTTGAAGACGCCGTCGATGAGGCCTCCGACGAAGGCGGGGAAGTTCACGCCCTCGACGAGATCGGTGAATGCTTCGCCGCCGGCGCGGGCGGCTTCGCCGAGCCCGCGCGCCTGACGAGCTTGCGGCTTCGGATTCGGCCCCGGCTGTGGTTTCGGCTGCGGCTGCGGCGCCGGACCGGCGAACGCTTCGGCGTTTCCGCCGAGCGTGACGTTGGTCGGACGCATGCTTCCGTCCGCACCGCCGAGGATGTAGTGCAGCGCATTGACGGTGTCGTGAGCGACGGCGCGCTGCTTCTCGCGCGGCAGCTCCTTGAATGCGGGGCTGGACTCGAGGCGTTGCCGCACCAGGCTTCGCACCAGCGGCAACACCTCCGACTTCTGCATGCTCTCGTTCATGGCGCTCTCCGCATCACGGTGCCCATGCAGCCGAGGACCACGACGGTTCTTCCGCTTCCTGCGCGGCAGGCGGCGGCTCGGCGGCACGATCGTGCGATGGCATTGCCGGAACGCTCTGACGCTGCTGCAGAGCGGCAGGATTGAGATAGAGCGCCACGCGGGCCGGCATGTCGGGACGGACCCAGATCGACAACACCGAAACGGTCCCCGGACCGGGGTAGCCGTCGGGCGTCATGGCGATCATCCAGCGGTCGAGCGCCTGCAGGCTGCGCGGACGCTCCGACATTCCCAGCCGCGTGAGCGCGATGAGCTGCGCCGGCGGATCCGGCAGCGCGTCGAGATTGACGTCGAGCCGCATCTCCACGCCGTTGCGCGTCGGACGGAGCGTGAGCATGGCCGTCTCCGGCGGCAGCGTGAAACGCGCCCCGAGGATGAACGCGCAGGTGCTCATCAGACCGGCGTGCTGATGCGCGAGCCCGAGGCGCTCCATGAGCATCTGCAGATTCGCGAGCGGCAAAGGCCGCTCGATCTCGAAGCTGACCTGCTGGCTGCCGCTGGAGCGCCCGCAGCGGATCGAGCTGATGGCCGGACGCAAACCGGGCAGCGTCTCGAGCGCGGTGCGGGCGATACGGTACAGGGGCGCGGGAAGGGAGTCCATCAGCAGCGGACCCCATTCGTAGTGCACCGCCGCCTCGGCCACGCCGTTGCGATCGAAGGCGCTGCTGAACGACGCCCCCCAATGCGCCGGCCGATGGCCGGCGCCGCGGTACATTTCGGTACGGCCGTCGAGCCACCGTCGCGCTTCGGGTCCGAAGCGCGACGACACCAGGCCGGCGATGGCCGCCGTCGACGTCTGGACGCGGTCGTTCGGGGAGAGACGCGGAGCATCGCCGACCATGAAGGCGAGGTTCTCGGGAGCGGTCTCGGAGAAGTTGGTCTCGAGCAGCCGTGGTTTCCCCGGCCGCGGCTCGTCCATCGGAACTCCGAGCGACTCTTCGAGGTAGTTGCTCACCAGCGGGCACGGATCGGCCGTGCCCAGCCGGTGCGAGGCTTGATACAGAAGCTGCTTTGCCACTGAGGCAATCGATGGGCGCGGCATGTTCGCCTCCTCGTCTCCTTACGCGTTTCCGACCGGGAGCAGCGACTTCAGTTGATCGAGAGACGGCGTGCTGCCGCTGGAGACCATCTGCTGCAGCTTCGTGATCGTGTCGAGGCCCGCACCACCGGAGGCGCCGGGATGAAGGAGAGGCAGCGACGCACCGGCCTTCGACTCCACCGGCTGCGAAAGCTTCTCGACCTGCTGATCCTGCACGCCCTGAACGGCCAGCCAGTACTGCGAGTGCGTGAAGAGCTTCTGCTGATCGCCCACCGGGAGCTGACCCGGGATGAGCTGGTTGTTGACGAATTCGTCGAACAGCGGCTGACCGGCCGTGCTCGACCAGAGCGCGGCGTTGCGGGCCACGATCTCGTGGATGTCCTGGACCGCCTCGGCCATGGTCTTGTACTTGACGACGTTGACCTGCTGATTCCAGTCGCCGGCCACCACGCGCTCGACGACCTGATATGCCGAGCTGACGCCGTAGGCGCGGAGGATCTGCGGCAGGCTCAGGATGCGCACCGCCTGCTGCACGGCATCGGCGATCATCCGGGCCGCGAACTGTCCGCCGCCGTGACCGTACAGCGTGGCGTTGCGGGCCAGGTCGTTGCCGGCCTTGCGCACGTGCTCGCCGAGGAACGTCAGCGGACGGGCGTTGTTGTTCTGGAACATTCCGCTCACGCTGCGCTGGCGGTCGTACTCCGCGATGCTGGCGATGAAGCGGTTGAGCAGCGAGTCGAACTCCTTGTTCGGCTGCACCTCTTTGGAGATGTCGCCGCCGGGCATGCCCAGAACTCGGCTGTAGACCGACATCCGCTCGTTCGGGCGGAGACGATCCTCGCGCGACCAGTAGTAGTCGTGCAGCGCGCGGCCGGCGGTGTCGTTGCCGACCGGCAGCATGCCGTTGAAGAAGAGCTCCGTGATGCGGTCGACGACGTCGATCAGACGGATCTTCTCGACGTAGGCGCAGCCGGCCAGCGTGCCGACGGCGCGGACGTTGTCCGGCGTGATCTGAGCGTCGGTGCCGAGCGGCGGGAGCTGCAGCGAGGAGGCCACGTTGCCGCCGGCGACGTACTCATTGAGCCCGAGCTGGACCTGCGTCAGGAAGTTGCGGTCGTTCAGCGGAACGTCGGCCGAGCGCGCGATCACGAATCGCGTGACGTAGGCGAGTTCCTGGTAGAACACGTCGGGTGGCGCGGCGGCGACGGCGCCGCCACCTGCTCCCGCGACCCCGGCAGCCGCGGCGGCTGCTGCTGCCGCGGCACGTCCCGTGACGATCGGAATCGCCGCGGCCACCGCGATGTACGCCCGGAGGTTCGAGTCCTGCACGCCGGGCGTGACGAAGACCTCGGCCTGCGTGACCACTTCGTCGTACGCGCTGCGCAGCGCGTCGCGGAAGTTCACCTTGACCTGCGGAGGTCCGCCGGGCTGCAGCGGCGGATCGAAAATCGTGAACTGATCGTTGAGCAGAAGCACGCCTTTGATTCCGGCGTAGAGCTCCTCGTTCCCCGCCTGGGCGAGCTTGAACGTGCTCTCGATCAGACCTGGAACAGCGGGCACGGCGGGAGCACCGCCCGCGGCGGGACGAGCGGGCACGCCGTTGAGCGCCGTCTCCCACGCCTGCCGGGCGGCTGCGTTGAAGAAGTCCGGCAGCCCCCTCGGATCGAATGTGTAGTTGTTAGGCATTGTGTTCTCCTTTTTTGCGATCTCTGCGAATAAGCGCGCGATGACCAATTCGTCGTGCGCCTTCGGTCTCTTGATCAGGAAGCGGGCGATGGCGGCGAGGACCTTCCTTCCCTCCGCGTCCCGCGCCAGACTCCAGCGCGCGGCGAGTCTCCTGGCGGCAGGCTGATCGGAACGGGGAAGCTTTCCGATGACCCACCGCACCAACCCTTGCCGTCCGACGGAATCGAGAATCTGCGTCAGCAAAGCGGGTGGAGTACGGAACCGCCGTCCCTGGATCCGGTCGAGCTCTTTGCGGATCTTCTCCTTCTCCTCGTCGTCGCTTTTCTTCAGGATGGTTTGATAGAGGGCCGTGAGCGGCCGGACGAGCTTCTGCCGCTCCTCTTTCCGGAAGATCAGGTTCGCCGTGATCTCGGCCAGCTGACGCGCCAGCGGCGGCTTGCGTGGCACGGGCGGTTTTCGTTTCGCCATCACGCATTCCCCTTCCGCCGCTGCGCGAGCATCGCGTCGAGCGTCTTCACCGCGGCCAGCGCGTCGAGCAGACCGTGGCCGGTTTCCTTGTTGACACCGGAGCCGAGCGGCGCGGCGCTGCGCGTGAGCACGTCGCGCACTTCGGTTCCCATCAGCCGCACGCCGGCTCGGCGCGCGCGGGCCACCAGCAGCGACGCCACTCCGGCCACGAACGGCGCGGCGAAGGACGTTCCGCTGTTGGCCTGGTATCCGCGGACGCCTGCGCTGATGATGTTCTCGCCCGGCGCGCAGAGCGCGACGTGATCGCCCCAGGTACTGAACCGCGAGCGCCGCCCGTGTGCGTCCACCGAGCCGACGGCGATGACGTCGGGATCGGCGGCCGGGTAGTACTTTTCTTCGAGTCCGCTGTTGCCGGCCGCGGCGATGAGCACACAGCCGTAGTGCAGCGCGTAGCGGATGACGCGGGCGTGCGGACGCGTGGCGTTCGGATCGACCGAGGTGGCCGGCGTGCCGAAGCTCATGTTGACGACGTCCGCGCCGAGATCGACACAGACCTTCATGCCCGCGTTGATGTCGGTGAGCGCGCCGATCCCGAGGCGGCGGTTGCCGTTCGGCTTCAGTGCGGCGGCGAGCACGCGGATCGGCAGCAGCAGCGAACGGCCGGCCACGCCGCGCGGGATGTGCCATCCCTGCGCGACGATGATGCCGGCCACGTGACAGCCGTGGCCGACTTCGTCGTGCGGGTTGTAGTCGAAGCCGCGGCTGTCGCCGATGAGCCGCACGTCGTCGTTCACGTGACCCATGCCGAGGTCGACGCAGTCGTAGCCGGCCAGACACTTGCGCTGGAATTCAGGATGTCCGACCGTGACGCCGGTGTCGACGACAGCCGTGGTCACGCGTTCGTCTCCGCGCTCGAGCTCGTGGGCCTCGGGCACACGGACGCGGCGATGCGGCTCCCACGCGAGCTCGTCTTTCGCCGGCCCTGCGATCGGACGCGACGGAACGGCTTCGAAGGGAATGGTGGCCAGCTGCTGCGCGCCGGCCACTTCGACGACTTCGAGATCGCGCAGTGCGTCGATGACGTCGCGCGTGCGCCCGGCCTCGGCGATCTGCACTTTGTAGGTGCGCGACATGCCGAGCGTCTCCTCGACGTCGTCGTAGCCGTTCCCGTGCGCGCCGTAATTGCCGAGGTTCTTGCGCGCGTGATACGCCGCCGAGAGACGAGAGCCGCCGCCGTACCGCGCAAGCACGCGATCGACCGCGGCCACGTCGAGCCGGTTCGCGGCGCGCGCGGCGCCGGCCAGCAGATCGAGATGCGCCGGAACGTTCCGCGAGCCGCATCCGGAGCGCAGCGTGAAGACGACCTGACCCGGATAGAAGCGATTCATGTGCGCTCCTCCGTCCAGGGTGCCCATTGATCGTCGACAGCCGAGGCGTCGCCGACCGCGAGATCCCAGGCCACGACTTCCCCGTCGGGGAGCGTGATCTGCAGCGAGCCGCTTTCCGCGTCGTGCGGGACGTCGATGACGAGCGCGTCGTCGTCCGCCTGCGCGATCGACAGCGTGCGGTCGCCGAGCTTCACCGCCGGCTCGGCATCGCCGAAGAGAAGATTGCGCCCGCGCACCTGGAGCTTCGACGATGGCGGCACCGCGAGCTTGGGCGGCAGCACCGGCGTCGCCAGGATCGGCTTCGGTGTGGGCGATTTCGGGATGATCGGCGAAGCGACGACCGGCTTCGGCAACGGTTTGGGCGGCGCGACCACCGGCTTCGGCGGCGGCACCGGAACGATCGTGTCGACGCGCGGCTTGATGGCGCCGAGCGCGAGTCTCAACCGGTCCGCAGGAACGTCCGACAGCCGTGAGACCGCCGCCACTCCTGTCGACTTGCCGAGATTCTGCAGCTCCGCGACATTGCGGATGCCCAGCCGCTCGAACCGCCGCGCCTCGGCGTCGTCCATGCCCGCCTCCTGCAACGACGGACTGCGCGAGACCGCCAGCGAGACGGTGTTCTCCTCGATCATCGGTTTGGTGATGGTGGTGAAGGCGAGATGGACGACGCTCGCTCCCGCTTCGTTCGCGGAGCTCGTACGGAAACGGACGCGTCCCGCCGCGTCGAGCTCGACGAAGACCTTGAGCTCGAGAGCGAGGTCTTTCAGCGCGTAGGTGAGCGGTCGGTTCACGGCTTTGATCCTGAGCGCGTCCTGCACGCGGTCCAGCTGCGACGTGATGGCGTCGATGAAGTCTTCAACGAGAAAGCTCGTCTCCGCGGCCACATCACGCCTCCTCGATCTCGACGCGCAGCTTCGCCATGTGCACGTCCGGCAGCACGCCGGATTTCCAGCGGCTGTGCGGCGGCGAGGCGTAGAAAACAGCGGTGTTCCCGCGACGCGCGGAGAACACTTCGAGCGGAAAGTCGATCTCCGCGCGGGTGATGACCAGCCCCGACGACGGCGTCACGTCCACCGCGGCGATGAGGCCCATCAGCGTTTCGGCGAGCTGATAGTGCATCAGGCCTCCGCACTCCATGGATCAGGCACCGCCAGCTCCTGCGTCGTCGGCGCTTTCGGCGGCGGGGCGGCGGGCGGCGCGGTGGCGGCAGCGGGAGCAGGAGCGTTTGCAGCCGGCGCTGTTTTCGCGGCACCCGCTTCCGGCGCGGCGGCCGGAGCCGGCACGCGGGCATTGGAGTTGATCAGCTGAATGGCCGCGGAGTCGGCGAACCGCTCCAGCGGAAAAGACTCGCTCCGGAACAGCACCTTCACCTGGCCGGTGAGATCGGCGCGCACGTTCATGTCGTTCTGCGCGTTGATGCTGGCCGTGTTGACCATCAGCGCCTGCGCGGAGAAAGGGTTGCTCCCGGCGCGGCCGGCCATCGTGGCCGTGGTGGTCTTGGTCTGATCGAAGCGCATGGCCATCGACTCGGAGGCGTCGATGTGGAACATCAGCTTCGCGCTGATCTCGCCGCTGTCGACGAGCACGCGATTGATGCCCAGCAGGACCATCGTGGCCAGCGTCTGCTGGCGCCGCTCCGCGAGCGAGCGCCGCGCCGCCGGAACGATGGTCTCTTCCATCGCCTGCTCGTCGATCTGATCCGGCGACTCGAATCCGAGGTCCTTGAAGAACGACGGCACGGGAGTGTCGCTCTTCCTGTTCTTGATCACGCGCAGCTGCGGCGATCCGCCGGAGGCATCGCGGGTCAGGAAATTCGGATGCTGATCGGCCAGGTAGTCGCGGGCCGTGGCGTCGCTGATGTTGTCGTCCATGAAACGATCGACGGTCGTGGCCACGTTCTTCAGCAGCTCGGCATAGGCCTGCATCTGCTGGATGGAGCTGTCGACGATGGCTTGAAACGTTCCCTGGATCAGGCTGGCCACGAACGAAGGGAAATCGATGGCGCTGAGCGTCGCGCGGGCCACTTCACCGACGCGCCCGGTCGGTCCTCCCCCGCCGGCGGGCTGAGGCGTTGCGGCCGGCTGTTGCGCGGCCGGCGCCGGTTGTGCCGGCACGGGCTGCGGTGGTTGCGCCGGCTCCTGCGGGCGCGCCAGGCGCTGCTGCAGTTCGGGAGGAGCGAGCTGCGTCGCCAGCGGCGCACCGGGATTGGCCGCGAGGTACCCGGTGACATGCGTCATCGCATCGGTGAGCGCGCGCCGCGTCGGGACGTCGAGATCGTGGAACGACGCCGACCGGGCCAGCAACTGCTCGACCTGTTCGCGGACGATCGGATTCTCGGAATGCATCGCCTTCCTCCGTTTCGTCTACAGCGAGAACACGACGTCGTCGGACAGCTCGGTGGTAGTCCGCAACCATTCGGGGCGGCGTGCCCAGCTCCGCTGCTGCGCGCCGGCCCGCCGCACGATCATCTCGAGCATCTGCTGGCAGTTCGGAATCGGCACCGGGGAACGTCCCGGCGGCAGCGCGCGCAGCGCCGCCACGAGGGCGGTATGCGTCCGCGGTCCCCAATTGCCGTCGGCGGTGAGATTCGCCGCGCGCTGGAAGGACGCCAGGTCGCTGTGGCCGAGCGCGTGGAGCGCGGATGCGCGGAGCGCGTCGGTCGGAATCGGCGTGACGGCATCGAGGATCCACGTGCGCGCGCCGCTCGTCCCCATCTGGATCGCGCGATCGACGATCATCGCCAGCGCGCGCTGTGAAGTCAGCCCGAGGTCGCGTGCGAACGCCAGGATCGGCGCGATGTAATGACGCGCGGCGATCTCGTTCTGCGCCGACTGAAACGCCGGATGCGCACCCGCGGTGCGGAAGCGGGACAGCCACGGCTCTTCCCAGAGATCGCGACCGCCGACCGGCTGCACGCGCGATCCGCGCGGCGGCGTCTGTCGCGAGCCGGGACCGCTGGCGTTCGTGACGCGCAGCAGCGCATCCGAGTCCGGGCCGAAGATCTCCCGGAATCGCGTCGGGTCGCGCTGCTGCATCGCCGTCAGCACGGCGCCGAGGCCGCCCGAGTCCTGCGTAAACTGGATGAAGCCCCAGGAAAGGCCGACGTGCCAGTTGCCGGTGGCCGGATGCCCGGTGATACGTCCGGCGAACTCGCCGTCGGCGTTGATGGCGGAGTAGCCGTCCTGCGCCGACTCGAATTGGCGCGCGATGAGCTGCAGGATCTGAACCTGGCGCTGCGGCGTCAGTGGTTCCGTCGACGTGTCGCCGAGCGGCTGCACATCGGGAATCTCGTCGTCGTACGCGATGCCGAGCGGCTGCGACTCTTCTTCCGAGCCGGATTCATAGCGCCGCTCGTCGTCGTCCTCGAGCATCTCTGGCGGCGCGGCGCCGGCCGGGAACGTGCTCTCCTGCGCGGCAACGGGGTCCTCGGTCCATTCCGCTTCGTCGCCATACGCCGAGACGCGCCGCGACGACTCGGCCGGTGATGCACCGAGAGTCTCGACCGGTCCTTCGAAGCCGTCGCTGTAGTCGCTGTCACCGTAGCCGTCGCCGTCAGGGGCGGCGTCCATCGGCTGCGCCTCCGGGGCTTCATCGCCGTACTCTTCATTCGACGGCGGCGCATCGAACGGCTGCGCGTCGTATACCGCACCGTATCGTTCGGGTTCGTCGTCGTCGATCGCGGCGCTCTCGCCGTAGCCGTCCTCGCCGCCGACACGATCGTCTTCGGCATCGGCTTCGAGCGACCATGACGCATCGCTGTACGAGTCGCTCCTGGGGATGGCGGCGGTTGCCGCAGCCATGACGGGCGACGTCGTGTCGTCGCGCACGCGCAACAGCTTCTCGACCGAGACGCCCAGCATCGAGCCCATCGTGCGGCCGCGGAAGCCGGGAGCCACGGTGACCGACGGTGCTTCGCGCGCCAGCATCTGCGGCGCGAGCGCATACGCGCCGTTCGTGGCCTGCTGATCGTCGTACGCCACCGCCGTGTAGAAGATCTCGCGCGCGCTCGCGAACGCCTGCAGCACCGCCGGCGGCACGTGATACACGGCCGGCTCGTTTCCGCTGCGGAGCAGACCGTGCTCGCGGCTGGCGAAGAAATTCGACGCGTTTCTGCGGCCGGCGCTGGCAGGATCGAACAGCGCGCGATCGGTGGTCAGCAGCACTTCGAAGAACGGCCGCCCGCCGGTGTCGACGGTGAATGCCAGCACGGGGAAGCGGTCATCGATGTGATGCCGCGTTGGTGTGATGCCCACCGGACCGGCCGGCGCGGCGTAAGTTTCGGGGTAAATTTCGGGTTGCGAGGCCGATCGAACGTCAACGGTCATGAGTCACCATCCTTCATGCGTCAGCGGGATCGCTCCGGACGATGTCCGGAATCGACCCGTAGGTCTGTTCGTATGCAGTGAGGGATTCGAGAAGAAGCTGGGCGAGCGCCTTGGCGTAGGCGGGACTGGTGATGATGCGCGTGTGATGCAACTCCATCGCCGCGCCGTCATAGGCCTGGCCGAAATCGAGGATGAGCTCGAAGGAGTTGAACCCGATCTTGAAGTAATTGCTGTATCTCGCTTCCTGTCCATTCGCGCCACGCGGGGTACCTTCAGTCCGTTCCTGCATCCGCGGCCCGCCTTCTTTGTGCGACGGGGTGACGCACTGCAAACGTGAGAGCCACTGCGCACGCGCAGCGCGAAAACGGCTTCAAAGCCAGCGTCTTCAGCGCGTTGCGGCAACGCGCGCGGCATCCGCGGAATGAGGGAGTGTCACAGCGTTTGTGACAGCGCGTAGAGAAGGGATGGTGTAACGCGGAGTGTCACACCGGGCGGCGTGCGTTACACGTCGCGCGACTCGATGTGGTACTTGGCCATCTTCCGGTAGAGCGTCATGCGCGACCACTGCAGCTTCTCGGCCGCCCGGCTCTTGTTCCAGTTCGTCGCCGCGAGAGCGCAGATGATGCGCTCCTGTTCATCGGGCGACGGATGCTGTTCGCCGAGCCTCCGGCGCAGCCACTCCGGAAGATCCATCGAGGTGATGCGCGCGGCCGGCCGGGCCACGAAAACGCTCTCGACGACATTGCGCAGCTCGCGCACGTTGCCCGGCCAGTCATAGACCATGAGCCGCTGCAGCGTCTCCTCCTCGAATCCCCGCACGTCGGCGCGGAAGGTGCGGTTGAACTCGCGGACGTAATGTGCGATCAGCCGAGGAATGTCGCTCTTGCGCTCGCGCAGCGGCGGTACGTGCACGCGCGCGACGTTGATCCGGAAGTAGAGATCCCTCCGGAAGCGATCCTCCAGCGCCAGCTGGTCGAGATCGCGATGGGTGGCCGAGATCACGCGGACGTTGAGACGGACCGGACGCCGCCCGCCCAGGCGATGGATCTCGCGCGACTCGATGGCGCGGAGGATCTTGGCCTGCGCGTACGGACTCATGTCGCCGATCACATCGAAGAACACGGTCCCACCCTCGGCTTGCTCGAGCTTTCCCGGCGTGGCCGTCTGCGCGCCGGTGAACGCGCCGCGCTCGTAGCCGAACAACTCGCTCTCCAGCAGCGTGTCCGGAATGGCCGCGCAGTTGATGCAGACCAGCGGCCGCTTCGCGCGCGCCCCGTTGCGGTGAATCAGCTCCGCCACCAGCTCCTTGCCCGTTCCAGTCTCGCCGGTGATGAGCACGTTGCTGTCCGTCGACGCCGCGTGGGCGATGGCGTCACGGACGTGGATCGCCGCATCGCTCGTCCCGATCAGACGATCGCCGACGATGAGAGGCGCGACCGCGCTCGGCATGCTTTCCGATGCTTCGGCCACCCGGCCGATCGCCGCGGCGATCTCGTGTTGCGACGCGGCGTCGATGAGCAGATCGTTCGCGCCCGCGCGGAGCGCGTCGATCGCGAATTCCTCGGAGGAGTACTGCGTGAAGAGCAGGACCGGACACCGCGCGTCGCGTTTGCGCACCGCCTGCGTCAGCGCCAGCCCGGCGCGGTTGTAGCCGGACGTCGGACCGATCACCACGAGATCGGCGTCGCGCCGCTCGACCCGTTCGAGCAGATCCCCTTCAGCCTTCGCCTCAGTCGACTCCCACCCGAACTGACGCAGCACGCTACCGACCGAGTCGAGGCGTCCACCGGCGGTGAACACCACGGCACGCAGCGACATCGCTGTTCTCCCGACCCTCACGAACCAGGACCAGCTCCCTCTGCTCGTTGCGTTGACTCGGACCTGAACGCAACGTTTCTATAGTGACGGCAACCCGCGGAACGTTTCATCATCGAACGAAACACGACCTTCGCGACCTCCGGCGTGACAAGGCGGAGGGCTAAAGCCGCGCGGGGCGCGGGTAAAAAGAACTACTTAAACACCGCACTCGCCCTCTCATCCCCAAGGATCTGCTTCCACGCCGCATTCAGCTCGGGGAACGATTCGCGGGGGACGCTGAAGGTCTGGAGGGCGTAGCGGCGGTTGTAGTGGAGGACACCGTCGGCGAAGGTGGAGGCGCTGGTGTACTGGACGACCGGGGTCTTGATGTCGACTTTGGCCGGGAGCTCGTCGAGGGTCATGGCCGGCGGGATGCGGATCTCGACGTCGTCGGTGTGCAGCGAGGGGCCGTCGGTCTCGTACGGGTAGACGCGCTTGGCGTCGATCAGTTTGTCGGCTTTCTGGCCGATGACGCGCGGGCGGACGATGAAGAGGTTGGCGGCGCGTTTGGCGTACTGCGGCGCGTTGAGTTTGTAGCGGATGACGAGATCGGTCTCCGGATCGTCGAGGTGTTCGATGGTCACGTCGGCCGCGGTGAGCGCGGCCAGGTGGGAGGCCAGGCGCGACTCGATCATCTGCACGCGCTCCGCTTCATGGAGCGGCTGCAGGGTGGCGCGCATCGACACGGCCAGGGTGCCGCTGTGCACTTCCTCGACGCTGCCGGTGAGCGTGCCCTGGGTGTCGATGGCCAGTCTGGCCGTGCGGCGCAGCTGGCTGGCCTCGGGGGGATGCGAGGGCAGCGCGATCAGCTCCCCTCCTTCCGGTGTGACGAGCAGACCGCGGCTGGCCTGCAGGTAGTCCGGCAGCTGTCCGAACGGGGTGAGCGTGCTGGTGGGATCAAACAGGAGCAGCTTGCCGAGCTTCGGATGATCGATGACCGCGGCCAGCCCTTTGGCCTGTTCGGGCGTGACGCGGATGGCGGAGATGACGTGGTTGAACGCGCCGAGCGTCGGATAGCCGGGATTGGTGACGCCGCGCTCCGTGTGTACGAGCACGTGATACGCCTCGACGCTGGTCTCTTTCAGCATGGCCCGCAGCAGGTTCGCCTTGTCCTTGCAGTCGCCGAAGCGGTTGGAGAAGACCTCGCCGGCGGCGTGCGGCTGGAAGCCGCCGATGCCGATCTCGATGGCCACGTAGCGCACATCGCGCTGCGTGAAGCGGGCGATGGCGCGCAGCGCATCGCCTTTGCCCACCAGCTCCTGCGTCTTGGCCTGCAGTTGCGGCGTGGGCGTCGAGCGCGTCAGGGCCAGACCGCCGAACCACTTCCCGATGTCGTTCCAGGTGAGCGCCTTCGCGCCGGGCCGGAGGAGCTGGAAGCCGACTCCGCCTGCGATCGAAGCAGCGGACGGACGGCGCGTCTCGTCGGCGAGCGACGGGATGGACTGCAGCGTCCACGTCGTACCGGGCGTTGTGCTGGTCGGGGCGACCGGCTCGTGATTCATCCAGTGGGCCTCGTACGTCCACCCCGCCGGCAGTTGCAGATCGAAGCGCGCCACCAGCACGGGGGCGTCCTCCTGAAACTGCCATTGCACTTGCGGTAAGTAGGGCACGTCCGTGAGCTCGACCTCGTAGGCCACCACGCTCCCGGGATTCGAGGCCGGAATGCTCAGCGCTTTGAGGCGGGCGTCGGTGTAGAGCTCGAAGTCGGCCGGTGTGGTCTCGACGGCGTCGCGCTCGCGCACTTCGTACTCGGCGCCGCCGGCGTCGATGCTCCAGGCGCGCAGCGTGCGCAGCTTCGTGTCGTGATCGATCCAGGCGTGGGCCACGCCGTAGCCGCGGCCGTCGTTGTTGAGGATCTTCACCACGCGCCGGTAACGCGTGGCCAGACTGCCGTCCGGCAGGACGGTGACGGCCATGTCGTCGAGCAGCACGATGGCGTCGGCATCCTTCTCCGCGGGAACCTCGGCCGGAATGGCCTGGCGCACCCACGGCGGAATGGTGACGCGTGCGTACGACGACGCCGCCAGCGCCAGGCTGGCCACGAGCACCACTGCGCCGCGCCGGATCACTGCATGCCGCCGGAGGACTTGGCCGAGGAGGTGAGCACGAGCTGCTGCGCATCCGCCGTGGCCACGGCGTTGTAGAAATTGCGCAGCTGCGTGTACTTCTCGGCCGAAATGAGCATCACGTTCACGTTCGTCTTGCGCGTATACGTCACCACGTTCCCCTGGCGCGTCGTCACGGCGCTGTATCCGAGGACGCCGCCCTTGAGGTCCGTGTCCTGAGGGATGGTCACCGCCGACATCCCCTCGGGGAGCGTGAGCTTCACGACATCCTCTTCCGTGTTCGAGTACGGGAAGTAGATGTTGTGCGTGCGCGTCGCCGGCGCGAACGGATTCTTCTCGGTGGTCCGGAACACCGCCAGCGGCACCAGCACGCGGCTGCCGGCGCCGGAGACGATGTTCGGCAGCACGACGTCGTACGTGGCCACGAGGTTCGTGTCGGACGTGGCGTCGCCGGTGAGCGACTCGAGCGTCAGCGTGGCGCCGTCCGGGAACCAGGTCTTGATCTCATCTTCGAGCGCCTTCTTCCGCGCCGCCTCGTCGTCGTTCACGGTGCGCAGGCGGCGGACCAGCGCCTCCTGTCCGACGAACGTGGCCGTGATCGTGCCGACCAGGGTGTCCTCCTCGATGCGCAGATCGGCGACGCGTCTCGTGTGCGCCAGCTCCACCCCCTGCTTCGGCGTATCGCCCCACTTGGTGGACTTGCCGCCTTTGGCCACGCGGATGGCGGCCACGGCGGTCTTCTCCCACGACACGACGCCGAACGGCGCCAGAGGCGTGCCGGGATCGAGATGAATCGACGTCCCGTCGAGATCGACGACGGCCACCTCGCCATCCATCTGATACGGATCCGGCAGCTTGTCCGAGAAGAAGAACTCGTCGCGCGGAGCCACGCGCACCGCGTCGGCCTCGAAGCCGGCCGCGCGTGCGATGGCCACGAAGGTGCGGTTCAGCTCATGGCTGAAGCCGGAGCCTTTGCGCAGCACTTCCTCGACGTTCTTGCTCTCGGTGAGGTCCTGCCGCTTGATCTCCTGCTCGCTCTTGGACTCCTCGAACGAGAAGTTGCGCAGCGACTGCACGTGGGCGTAGATCTTCTCGAGCAGCACGCGGCGGTCGCTGTTCTCCGCGGCCAGCTTCTTGGCCACCGCCTCGGCGGCTTTGGAGCGGCCGATGAAACTCTCGATCTCCTTGGCGAAGATCTCGGGCTGCTTCTCCCAGAACTTATCGGGCTTCGTGTCGCTGGAGAGGTAGAAGAAGTTGACGCGGGCGCGGAGCGTCTCGTCGGGCGGCGCGAAACGCTCCTCGCGCAGGGCGGGCATGTTCTCCAGCGTCAGCTCGTAACGGTCGCGGCCGACCTTGGCCGGCGTCTTGCCGGCCGGCAGACCGATGAATGTGAACATGCTGCTGAAGTCGCCCTCGGTGTACGGATAGAGCGTGAACGCGGAGTGGACGACCGGGATGTCCTGCTGCACGCCCCAGTTCGTGTTGAAGACGTACTGATTGGTCCAGCGGCGCATGTAGCGATACTCGATGATGCCGCCCGGCTGCACGTCGGGGAGGCTGAACGTCTTGGCCTTCACCGCATTGTGGCCGACCTTGATGATGGTCTTGTCGTAGATCTTGCCGGTGAACGGGACGATCGTGCCGTCCGGCTTGATCGTACGCGCCTCGATGGCGCTCACGCCGCCCCACAGCGGATAGCCCGGCGCGAACGTCACTTCGACGTCCCCGTGCTTCTTCCCCTCCTCGGAGAAGATCTTGATGCGGAAGTACTCCGCCGACGTGGCCTCGATGTCGTTGTCGATGCGCACCCAGTCGAGGATGGCCGCGGCGGCGCCGGGCGCCCCGGCCACGCTGGTCATCTTGAGCTCTTCCGGCGTGGCGGGACGGAACTCCTGCGTCTTGTGATACCGCGCGAACGCAGAGGTAGAAAAAAGCAGATACACGACTGCGCAGAGCACGGCCATACGTCGGTTCATTGTGGACCTTCTTGGAAACGTTATTCGGACGACCGGACACTATACAGCATTCGCCGGATGAGTCCACCCGAACCGTGCCGCAACACGTGCCGGCGCAGGGCGTGATTCATCACCTCGCTGCCCAGGAGCGCGTGCTCGTCCGCATCGGCCGGCTCCGAGAGAGTCATGCCCAGCGCGAGCGCCACGGTCTCGACCGTCCGGTCGTGCATGGCGGCGATCGCTTCGGAGACCGGCTTGGCCGGGTTCACCTCGTGCGTGATGGCCAGCGCGGCGCCGGTGAGGACGAAGATGGTGGCGTTCTGGGCGACCAGCCATTCCAGCGCCGCGGCCAGCGTGATGAGGTGCCAGTTGCGATGGCGGCGATAGATCCTGGCGATGGCCCGATTGCGCTCCCCCGCCGGTTTGTAGACGTTGGGCTGCACTTCCCACAAGAGGGCCAGGCGCCCGCCGCCGTCGAACGTCCCGGAGGTGGCCCCGACCGAACCGGGAATCGTGTGCTGCTGTCCCGCGGCCTTGCCGATGGCCAGCGCATCGCCCAGATCGCGGGCCACCACATCGAACGAGATCGTCTCCGCCCGCCCGCCGAAATGCGCGTTGCGCCCGAGGACCAGAATGCCGTCGGGCAGGGGCTGATCGTCGCCGATCACACGCCGCGCGGTCGCCGCCCACTCCCCCTGCGGAACGGCCGCCCCCGCAGCCCGTCCCTCGGCCACGCGCGGATGCCACAGACTGGCCGTCGGAATCCCCTCCAGCCAGCGCGGATGATTCCGCCGCAGATACCGCTCCACCACCTGCTCCCGGATCGTCAGCGTATCGTCCGGCTCCAGCATCGTCGCCGCCGTCACCCCATCCGCCAGATCCGCGAACACCTCCAGCACCTCACCCCCCATCGCCAGATAGAGATCGTAAAGCGCCGCCTTCGTCTCGGCACGGATGCCGTAGGTGGTCAGGACGTGGTCGATGTGGGGAGGGAAACTCATTTCCTGGTCAATCCTGAGCGCAGCGAAGGATCAAGTTAGCACCTGCGATGCACAAACCTCAGGCGTCGTAGGTGCTAACTTGACCCTTCGTCGCTCCGCTCCTCAGGGTTAGGCTGCCGCTGCGCGGCAGAAGTCCAGCAGCCGCCTTACGTCCGCGACGGCGGTGATGTCCTGCAATCCCGTGCGGATGTCTTTGCCGTGGGGGATGCCTTTCGAGAACCAGCCGATCACGGTGCGGGCTTTGTGGAGCTTCCACTTATCGATCTGCGGGGCGGTGTCGATTTTGGCGAGGTAGCGCTGCATGGCGTCGATGCGGCGGTCGACTTCGTTGTCGATATGTACCTCGCCGTTCACGTGGGCGTGGATGTCGCGGAAGATGAAGGGATTGTGCAGCGCGGCGCGGCCGATCATCACGCCGTCGACGCCCGTGGTCTCGAACATGCGGATGGCGTCGGCGGGCGTCTTCACGTCGCCGTTGCCCCACACGGGAATCGTCAGCTCGCTCTTCACGCGGGCGATGTACTCCCAGTCGCTGGCGCCGGTGTAGGCCTCATTGCGCGTGCGGCCGTGGATGGCGATGGCGGCCACGCCGATCTCCTCGAAACGCTTGAGGAGCGGGATGACGTCGTTCGACTCCCAGCCCTTGCGCACCTTCACCGTCACCGGGATCTTTACGGCGGCCTTGATCTTCTCCACCACGCGCGCGGCCTTGTCGAAGTCCTTGAGCAGAGCCGAGCCGGCGCCGCTGTTCACGATCTTCTTCACCGGGCAGCCCATGTTGATGTCGACGATGTCGACGCCCTGCTCTTCGACGATGGCCGCCGCGTCGTCCATCCGCTCCGGGTCGCCGCCGTAGATCTGGATGGCCACGGGCCGCTCGTTCTCGTCGAAGGCCAGCATCTGATGGCTGCGGTCGTTCTTGCGCGTCAGTCCCTCGGCGGAGATGAACTCCGAGACCACCAGCCCCACGCCGCCCAGCTCCTTGATCAGGGACCGGTAATACGTGTCCGTGACCTCGGCCATGGGGGCGAGCGCGAGCGGCTGCTCGATGTGCACGCCGCCGATCGAAAACGACCGCGACAGCGGATTGGTTGCCGGATGCGTCATTGGTTCTGGACTTAAACCGCGGAGCCCGGCGTTACAATCCCCGCCCACAACTCGCCCACATCCATACGGAGGAATCAACGATGCGGAAACTCATTCTCGCCGCCGCGCTCACGCTCGCGGCCGTCAACGCCGGCGCCGCCACGGTGGCCGGAGTCAAGATGGAAGACACCACCACCGTCGGTGGACAGACCCTGGTGCTCAACGGCGCCGCCCTGCGCAAGAAGCTGTTCATCAAGGTCTACGTCGGCGGGCTTTACCTGCCGGCCAAGCAGAGCAACGCCGCGACCATCATCGCCACCGACGCCCCGCGCCGCCAGGTCCTGCAGTTCATCTACGAAGTCGACAAGGGCAAGATGGCCGAGGCGTGGGAAGAAGGCCTCGAGGACAACACCCCCAATGCCTCCGCCGAAGTGAAGACCGCGTTCAAAACGCTGGCGACGTGGATGGAGGACATGAAGGAAGGAAAGCGCATCGTCCTCACCTACACGCCCGGCACCGGCACGACCGTCGAGGTCAACGGTAAGAACAAGGGCACCCTCGGCGGCAAGGCCGTCGCCGACGCGATCCTGAACACCTGGCTCGGTCCCAAGCCGGGCCCCGGCGCCGATTTCAAGAAAGGCGTCCTCGGACAGTAAGCGACGGAGCTCGCGTCGCGAGAGCGTCGCGGCGCGAGCCTTCCTCTCCCTTCCATCTCCCCCAGAATGTCCCTGACTCGTTCCCTCCTTCTTTCTGCGCTCCTCGTGTATGCAGCAGCGGCCAGTGCGGACTGCTGGTCCGTGCCGTGGGAAAGCCGGACCTTCCCTGCCACCGAAGGCCATGTGAGGAGCGCCATGGCCGCCGCCGACTTCGATGAAGACGGCAAGCTGGACGTCGTCGTCCTGGGGACGGGGACCGGAGGAGCGCACATGCTTCAGGGCACCGGCAACGGTTTCTTCGGCCCGCCGGTCAGTATCTACAATCACACCGCCCGCGATGTGATCGCCAGGGATCTGAACGGTGACACAAACATCGATCTCCTGATCATCGGAGACGGTTGGGAGCAACTGGTGTTCCTCCCCGGCCATGGCGACGGTACCTTCGGAACGGAGGAACTTTCGGGTGGTCTCATGGGAAACACATTTGCCGTCGCCGATTTCACGGGCGATGACGTCGAGGACGTGGCGGCATACCTCACCGAGGCATCAGGCTCGAGCCTCATCCTTTTCGCCGGAAACGGCCAGGGCAGATTCGCGGAAGTGCGGCGGGTGGCACTCGCGGCGGCGCCGGGAGCGATTGCCGCCGGAGATCTCGATGCCGATGGTGCGGCGGATCTCGTCGTGTCCTACCCAAGCCTGACTACGCTGGATTTGTTCTACGGCAATGACGACGGCACGTTCGACCCGGCGGTCTCGAAGCAGAGCGGCCCCGGGATCGCGAAGGTGACGGTCGCCGACGCGGAGGGTGACGGCGACCTCGACATCCTGGTGCCGCGCTCCGATCAAGCGCTCACAGTCCACCGGAATCTCGGCGGACGTTTGTTCGATCTGCCCTTTGGATACGCTTTCCCATCATTCCCCGACGGGCCGCCCAGCATCCCGAGCGACATCGCGGCCGCCGACACGACCGGCGACGGATTGCCCGACATGATCACCGCGACCGTGCATGGCTATTTCATCGTTACCAATATCGGCATCGGTGACGGGACCTTCGGCGGCGATTCGAGTGGACGCTTCTACGGCCGCGAAGCGCCCAGCGGGCGGATCGGGGCCATTGCCGATCTGAATGGCGACCATCGCCTGGACATCATCGGCACGCAGGCCGGCTTCGCGGGCCGCGTGGTCGTTCTCATGAACCACTGCGGCGACGCCCAGGTAGACCTGGAAACGGAGACGCCGACCATCTCCGCCGGGCAGAACGCGAGGGTCCGCGTTGCCGTGAGCACATTCCTCGGATATACGCCGGCCGACGTCGCCGGCACCGGGACTGTGTCCATCGTCGAAGGAGAGACGGTTCTCGCCACCGGGCAGTTGTCCGGCGGCGAAGCGTGGCTGGACATTCCGGGGCTCACCCTCGGCGACCACACGCTGGTGGCGCGCTACGCAGGGGACCTGCAGTACGAGCCCGCGGACTCCGCCGCCATCGTGCAGCACGTCACCTCGGACGTCACGACCACCACGGTCACGACGGAGCCGTCTCCATCGATTTACGGGCAGGAAGTGCTGGTGCGAGCGGTCGTGACCTCCAGCGGCGCAACGGCGCCGAGCGGTGGAACGATCGCGATGGAGATCGGAACCTTTTATTGGGAAGGCGAGGCCTCGCCGGCAGGTGGCACGACGAGAGACCTCCCGGTCGGCTCGCGCACGGCCCGGGCCTGGTACATGGGCGACGCCACGCATGCGCCGAGCGGGCTCGCGAGCGTCGTTCACGACGTCCTCCAGGCCACCCCGAAGGTGAGCATCTCCCCCGTCCTCCTGAATCCGTCGGGCTCCAGCGTGAAGCTCTGGGTGTACACCAACCCCGAGTTCGCAGGGAGTCCGGCCAATCCGACCGGATTGACCTCGCTTTACGACGGCAACGCGCTGGCCGGCACCATGGAGGCCGGCTACCCTGCGATCTTCGAATTGCATGGACTGGCCGCGGGCCGGCATGACTTCCGCGTGAAGTACTCGGGCGACACAAACTATCGCGCCGCGGAATCCCCACTGGCCACCCACCAGACCTTTCCCCCGTCGGGTCTCCACGTCGAGGCGCGCGGCAGCACCGCCGGGATTCACGTGATCTGGCCGTATCCGGCAGGCGCCTCGGATGTCTACGTGATGCGCACCATCGCGCCCAGCCTCGATTTCGCACACGGCTATGGCATCAGCGGACTGTATCCGCAGCCGATGCTCGACCAGCAAACGACGGCAGGAGTGGTCTATCTCTACCGGCTGGAAGTGCGCGATCCGGCCACGCAGGCCGTCACCGGCACGAGCGCCATCGATCTCGGCGTCCGCATGGCCTTCAGCGACGATCCGCTGATCGCCGGCATGACCGTCCGCGCATCGCACGTGCAGGAGATCCTGGCCGCCACGAACTTCCTGCGCGGCAAGGCGGGCCAGGCGGCCGTGACTTTCAATGACGTGGCCGTGGGGACGTTGATCCGCGCGTCGCACATCACGACGCTGCGCACGAAAATCAACGAAGCGCGCGTGGCCCTCGGCGCGGCGCCGGTGACATTCGTCCGCACGATCGCCCCGGGGGACGCCATCCGCGCGCAGGACCTGCAGGAACTGCGGGAAGCCGTGCACTGAACGTACGTCGAAGTGGAGGACGTCGACCGGGCGGAGCCCGGCGTTACAATCCCTGCCCACAATCTCAAATGCCCCGATCCCGCTCTGTCGTTGCGGCGCTGTTCCTCCTCCTGTTTGCCAAGGCGGTGTCAGGTAACTGCCTGACGCCGGCCTGGGAATCGCGCATTCCACCTCCCCCCTCCGGCCTCTTCAGCACCACGATGGTCGTCGGCGATTTCGACGGCGACGGAATCGGCGACGCCGTTTTCGTACGAGGGAACGTCTTCAGCGATACGGCGACATTCCAGCGCGGGAGGGGCAATGGTTACTTCGCCACGCCGGTCGACATCTACACCTCCACGCTGGTTGGCGTCCACAACCCATGGGGAATCAAGCACGCCGTCGCCAGAGATCTCAATCGGGACGGCAAACTCGATCTGCTGCTTCTCGAAAACCTCACGCGCCTGGTCTTTCTCGCGGGCAACGGCGATGGGACGTTCGCGAATCCGGTCTCCTCACCCGCGGCGACCGGACCGACATTCGCCGTCGCCGACCTGACCGGCGACGACGTCGACGACGTCGCCGCGTTCTACTACAAAGAAACCGGCTTCGGCGTGGTGCTGTTTCTCGGAAACCTGGCCGGCACGTTCGCGGAAACGACGAGGATCCCGCTCCCGGCACCGCCGGGAGCGATCGCCATGGGCGATCTCGATGGCGATGGCGCGAACGACATCGTGGCCGCTTACAACCCCGCGAACCTCGTCCTGCTGTTCGGCAATGACGATGGCACGTTCGATCCCGCGGTCCCTCTGGCAAACGGCGGCTCGCAGGCGATCACGATCAAGCTGGCGGATCTTGAGAACGACGGCGACCTCGACATCGTGGCGGAGAATGATGATCGCCTGGCTGTGCATCGCAATCGCGGAGGACGGACATTCGATGCGGTGACGGTCTATCCGGTGTCGGAGCCGTACACGTCGTTGCGTCATCAGATTCACTCCGCCGTGGCCGACGTCACCGGCGACGGAGAGCTCGACCTCGTCGTCACAACCAGCAACCACGCACTGGCAACCCTTCGCGGTCTTGGCGACGGAACGTTCGACGTTCCGCGCTTCGAGCTGTTCTCCGGGTCGAGCAGCACCATGGCTCCGGTCGGCACGACGGACTTCGATGGCGACGGCCGCGTCGACGTCATCATCGGGCAGACCTCTTTTGGCGGCCTGCAAGCCGTGCGCAACCGCTGTGGCGACGTGAACGTTTTGGTCACCGCAACACCACCGGCCGACCCGGCCGCCTACAACGCCACCGTTCACGTCTCGATTCGCGGTTACGACGACGGTGCCGAAGAAGCGCCGCCGGCCCCGGCCACGGGGACCGTGAACATCCTCCAAGACGCGACCGTGCTCGCCACCGGCACCTTATCGAACGGCGAAGTCACGCTGAATGTACGGGGACTCAGACCCGGCGCGTACGTGCTCGTGGCACGTTACGAGGGTGACGATCAGTACGAGCCCGCGGAATCGGCGGGTGTCCTCGTGCGAGTGACGCAGGACCCGGTGAACCCACCGCCGCCGCGTCGCCGCGCTGTACGTCGCTGACGCGCTGAGACGCCTATTTCGGCTTGCACACGAAGAACAACTTCACCGTCGTGGCCTCGATGTCCTCGGCTTCGCCGTAGGGGTCGAAGTGGAGGACGTCGACCGGGACCAGGTCCGCGGCGTCGAGCGTGCGGATGATCTCGCGCTCGCTGTAGGCGCGCTGGCGGTGCTCCTCGTGGATGGGAACGCGTTGGCCGCCGAGGTCCGCCCAGCCGGTGACGTTGGCGCGGCCGATCTTTTCGCGCGAGCGGTAGGTGGTGGCGATCTCGAGGTGGTAGTCGTTCCCTTTGGCGATGTACGGGTCGGAGATGCCCCACACCTCGGGATAGATCTCGGGGTGGTTCATGTCAAAGAGAAAGAGCGAGTCGTCGCCCATCACGCCGCGCACGGCGCGGAACGCGGCCTGGAGATCGGCGGCGTCGAGCATGTGATTGAGGCTGTCGTAGAGGCAGGTGATGCGCGCGAACTTCGTCCGCAGCGGCAAGGCGCGCAGATCGCCCGCGGCCACGCGCGGCACGCGCCGATGCGCAACCTGCAGCATGGCCAAGGAGGCATCGATCCCGGTCGAGCGCCAGCCGCGTGCCCGGAACGCCTCCAGCACCAGCCCCGTGCCGCAGGCCAGATCGAGGTGCGTCCGCTTGGCCGTCGGAAAACGCTCCAGCGTCTCATCGAGCAGCCGCTGCGCCGCCCGGAAGAACCGCTCGCCGAGGGCCTTGTCGTATGCGTAGGCGAACGCGCCGTACGCTTCGGATCGGGGATGGTCGGGCATGGCTAGATCAGGCTCTCTCTCGATAGGAAGGCGCAGAGGCTCAAAGGCTCAGAGGCTCAAAGGGTCCGGGAGCCGGCTGCTCTGAGCCTTTGCGCCTCTGAGCCTTTGAGCCTACTCCCCGCCCCACCGGTAAAACCCTTCCCCCGTCTTCCGCCCCAGCTTTCCTTGCCCGACCTTGTCGCGGAGGAGCTGTGGGGGCTCGAAGCGGGGTCCGAGGGTGGAGGCGAGGTATTCGGCGATGGCCAGGCGGACGTCGAGGCCGACGAGGTCCGTGAGCCGGAGGGGGCCCATGGGATGGTTGTAGCCGAGCTCCATGGCCCGGTCGATGTCTTCGGCCGAGCCGACGCCTTCCTCCAGCATGCGGATGGCTTCGAGGCCGATGGCCACGCCGAGCCGGGAGGTGGCGAAGCCGGGGCTGTCGCGCACGACGATGGGGGTCTTGCCCATCTTCTGCGCCACCTCGCGCACCTGATCGGTCGTGGCATCCGAGGTGCGCTCGCCGCGGACGATCTCGATCAGCTTCATCACGTGCGGCGGGTTGAAGAAATGCATCCCCACGAAACGGTCGCGGCGCTCCACGTGCGAGGCCAGTTTCGTGATGGAGATCGACGACGTGTTCGTGGCCAGGATGGTGTCGGTGCCGCAGAAGAGATCGGCCTGTCCGAAGAGCTCGACCTTGAGCTCCAGGCTCTCCGGCACCGCCTCGATGATCAGATCGGCGGTGCTGACGGCCGGCTCCAGGTCCGGGATCAGCTGCACCCGCGCGATGGCCTCGCCCGCGGCGCTCTCCGTGACCTTCCCCTTCTCCACACCCTTGCGCAGAATCGACTCGATGGCCGCCCGCGCGCCGTCCAGAGCCGCCGGATCCGCGTCGAACAGCACCGTATCGTACCCGGCCACCGCGGACAGATAGGCAATGCCGCGCCCCATCGTCCCCGTGCCGAGGATGGTGAGCTGTTGAATCATGGGGGGAGTCTAACGCAGAGGGTGGAGTCTCAAAGTCGCAAAGTCTCAGAGTCTCAAAGAGAAACGTGCTCCTTTGAGACTCTGCGACTTTGAGACTTTGCGACTCTCTACACCGACTTCATCGCCAGCGACAGGATCTCCCGGTGCGTGAAGTAGTTCACGGCGGGGTCGTCGAGGTGGAAGGTGTAGGTGAAGCGCTCGTCGTTGTCGGCGATGAAGGTGAAGCGGTGGTAGCGGTTCTCGGTGCCTTCGCCGAATTCCTTGATGCTGGTGGACGAGCCGGAGTCTTCTTCGACCTTGAGCACGCGATAGAGCTTGTGCGCGCTGATGGGGAGGTCTTCCGGCGGGTAGTGGATGAACTGGATGGCGTAGATGGTCTTGGGGTCGATCTCGCGCTGCGGGTAGTCCTGCAGACCTTCGCCGGCCACACCGGTGAACCAGCTCTCCTCTTCCTTGAAGAGGACCAGGTTGGCGGAATTCTCGGTCATCGGCAGCGAGCCGCGGTCGAGATGGATGTGCTGCTCGGGGTCGCTGGAGTCGCGGAGCTGGGTGAGGAGGTCGATCAGGTACTGAATCCCCTCGCGCGTCCCGGTGAGGGCGACTTCGTCGTCTTCGTCGGAGATCCAGAGATCGAGCCACGCTTCCTTGGGGAGCTTGACGCGGCCTTCGAGATTCTCGCGCGTCACCGGCGCGAAGCCGAGGCGCTTGGCCGCCGCCAGGAGGAAGTCGTTGCAATGCGGGTCCTCGCTCAGGTTCTGGCGGGCGTAATCGAGCGCAGCCTCGTAGGCGCCTTTGCGCCCGAAGTCGTGGCTGAGGTCGAAGGGACCGATGATCTGATCGAGAATCTGCTCGTACCGCTCGGCGGGTATGGACATCGTAGAGGTGCTAGAACCGCTGGAAATTTAACATATTTCGCCGGCACGGCCGGCTGCGTTATTTGCTGCGCCTTGCGGCATATGATACGCGGCCGCTCGATCGCGGCTTCGGGCGGCGCAACGCGCCTGAGGTTCATGCGCACCGCACGCGACTAACGCTGCCGGCCGTGCCGGCCGCCGAACGTCGTGGCGCCTGCGTCATACGTCCGCCCGCGCCACAGCAGTTTTCGGCGGATGCCGGTGTACCAGGTCGAGCGGAGCATGATCACCAGCCAGACGCCGATCATCAGCGGATGGCCGAAGACGGCATTGTCGAGCCTGTATCGGAGCGAGGCGAAGAGGACCACGCGCGTGAGAGTGAGCACGGCCACCGAGGCGATGCTGAGGACGTCGCCGGTCAGCGCCAGAGCGAACGGCAGGACGTGCAGCACGAACCCGAGCACGAGAAACACGGCCATGGCCGTGTAGCTGCGGCCGACCGTGGCGAAGCCGTTCTTGGTGAACCCGCGCACGATCTCGCCGAGGCCCTCGTACATCCGCACGGAGACCATCCGGTCGGCCCGGACGACCTCGGTGCGCCGGCCGCTGCGCCGCAGGAGACGGCTGAGGGCCACGTCGTCGACCACGGAGTCCTTGAGGGCCTCGTGTCCGCCGGCGGCGTCGTAGTCAGCGCGCCGGATCAGGTTCCCCGTTCCGCCGCCGATGGCCAGCAGCGGGATCTTCGTGCGGTTGCTCACCCAGAGCGGCAGGACCGTGAAGGCGAAGAAGGCCAGGTTGGGCATGGCCACGTGTTCCCAGAACCCGTGCATCTCGAAATGCGGCAGGAGAGCGATCATCGGGACGCCGCGCTCCCCGAAATGCGCCACGGCGGCGGCCACGGTTTCCGGCGCATAGATCACGTCCGCATCGACGAACAGCAGCAGCTCACCGTGCGCCCGCAGACTCCCCTGATACAGCGCCCACGGCTTCCCGAGCCAGCCGGGCGGCGGCTCTTCGTTGTCGATGACCACGAGCCGGCTGTCCTCGGACGCCAGACGCGCCAGGATCGCTCCGGTGGAATCGGTGGAACGGTCGTTCACCACCACGATCTCGAGCTCCGGCCAGCTCTGCGCCAGAAACGCCCGGACCGTGCGCTCGATGGACCGTTCCTCATCGCGGGCCGGGATGATCACCGTGACGAGAGGGCAGAGCGCAGAGGGCAGAGGGCAGGGGTCAGACCCACGAAGGCGAGGGACGAGCGTGAGATTGAGGATGGTCCTGCCGAGGGCCATGAGCCACAGGGCGAGGGTCAGGATCGCGAGGATATGCATGAAACAGAGGGCAGAGGGTAGAAGAGCAGCGACCGTGTTCTTCTGCCCTCTGCCCTCTGCGCTCTGCCCTCTAAGCCCCCACGCGCCGCTGCGCTTCGACAGCGTACGGCGACTCGGGGAACTCGGTGGTGATGCGGCGGTAGGCTTCCAGCGATTTGGCGGCGTCGCCCTGGGTCTCGTAGGCCTGGGCCAGGAGCATGAGCAGGGAGTCGCCCGGCAGCGCCGGATCCGGCTTGGCCAGCTCCGCGTTCAGCTCGATGGCCACGGTGGCGGCTTCGCCGCCTTCGATGCGCATCTGGTAGAGGCTGAAGCGGGCCGCGCCGGCCAGCATGTGGTCCTTCTGCTCCTTGACGAAGGTCTCCAGGAGCGGCTTGGCGGTCTTGACGTCGCCGCGCGCGGCGGCCATGCGGGCCATGTAGAGACCGCCCACGTCGGCGGCGTCGGTGCCGGAGTACTTGTCCTGCAGGTCTTTGAACTGCTTCTCGGCGGCGGCGGTTTTCTCCGCCTCGGTCTTATAGCGCGGACCGGTCTGGACGGCCTGCTGCTCCGGGGTGGCAGCGCCGACGGGGGCGTCGAAGGTCTCGATGGCCAGGGCCAGAGCCTCCTGCGCTTTGTCCTCGCGGTTGTCGCGATAGAAGAAGTAGCCGTAGACGATCACGGCGACGGCGAGAAGGCTGCCGCCGATGATCAGGAGCAGTTTCTGGTTGTCGCGGGCCTTCGATGACAGCACGCCGATCTCGTCGACGAACTTGTCATGCTTGAGGTCATGCCGGTGTTGACGATCCATGGGTGGGAAAAGCCTCCGAATTGAAGAGGGGTGACTCTAGTTCACGCGGGCCGAACCGTCAATTCGTGCAAAGGATTCCCTCGGGACGGGCATACAATGTCCCCTCACGGGCCACATCCATGCGGGAGTCGAGGGGCATTGATGTTGCACCGACGCCAAATCACGATTTCGATCTCTTGCAGAACGGGAGCACCATGACCGCGCGGCGCGCGATATCGGCCTCGATCCTTCTCCTCATCTCCGTCGTGGCGCTGGCCGCCCCGAAGCGCTCCCGCGAAGATCCCAAGCGCGACCGCGACGATCACCCGACCGCCACGGTGCTCTGCTACCACATCGTCGAGGCCCCCGCCGCCCCTCGCATGCACATCGGCCGCGAGACGTTCCGCCAGCATCTGCGCTACCTGGAGATGACCGGCTACAACGTCGTGCCGCTGCGCCACGTGTACGAGTACGTGACCGGCAAGCGCGCCGCACTGCCGAAGAACGCCGTGGTCATCACCATCGACGACGGCTGGCGCAGCACCTACACCGAGGCCTTCCCGGAGCTGCAGAAACGCAAATTTCCGTTCACGGTCTTCATTTATCCGAACATCATCGGCAAAACCTCCAACGCCCTGAGCTGGGCCCAGATCCGCGAGATGGCCGGCGCGGGCGTCGACATCCAGAGCCACGCCCTCACCCATCCCTACCTCACGCGCCGCAAGCACGGCTCGATGAGCGACGACGCCTACGCGGCGTGGCTCCGCCGCGAGCTCGCCGAGAGCCGCCGCATCCTGGAGAAGGAATCGGGCAAGAAGGTGCAGTTCCTGGCCTACCCGTACGGCGACTATGACGGGCGCGTGGCCACGGCCGCCGAGAAGGCCGGCTACCTGGCCGCGCTCACCTGCGACTTCGGCCGCGTGCGGAAGGGCAGCGACCCGCTGAAGATGCGCCGCTTCGTCATCGACGACAAGATGGACTTCGCCGCCTTCCGCAAGTATCTCGGCGCCACGCCGATGCAGCTCGCGGAAATGACCCCCAAGCCCGGCGTGGGCATCGATCCCGGCATCACCACGATCTCCGCCAGGATCCCCGGCTACCAGTCGCTCGACCCGAAGTCGGTCGGCATGGCCCTGCTGAGCCTCGGCGCCACGACGCCGTATTCGTACGACGCCCGCAGCGGCGAGATCACGCTCACGCTCCGCGACGCTCTCAGCACTCTCAAGTCGAAGTACCACCGCGCCGTCGTCTGGGCCACCGACCTCCAGACCGGCAAGCGCGTCGAAGCGACCTGGGTCTTCCGCCTGCCCGATCCGGCCAAACCGGCCGAGCCGGAGAAGGCGCTGCCTGCGGTGACTCCGGCGAGGGTGATTGCGTCAACGTTGCCGGCGCCGGCGGCGCACACGGGCGGGTCACCGAAGCGGTGATGCTTTTGTGGACGTCGTGGACTTGGTGGACGTCCACTGAGGTCCACTCCGTCCACTACTCCGGAAGTTCGATCTCGGGCTCTTCGTCGCGGGCGCGGTAGAGGATCGCTACCTTCCCCACCGTCCCCGCGAGCTGCGCGTCCGCGGCTTCGGCGAGCTTCCCGGCCAGCGCTTTACGCCCCGCGCTCTCATCGACTTCGATGCGCACTTTGATCAGTTCGTGCGAGTGGAGGGACTTCTTCGTCTCCGTGATCACGGACTCCGTCACGCCTGCCTTGCCCACGCGGACGACGGGGGCGAGCGGATGGGCGAGACCGCGGAGGTACTGGCGCTGCTTCGATGTCAGTTCGGCCATAGTCTTCATTTCACGCTTTGCGCGCGCTTCCGGAACGCATCGGCAGGCTCGAAGCCGGTCAGACGCGCGTCCGCGGCTTCGTTGCCGCCTGCACCGATCCAGACGATCGTCGGTACGCCGACAATCGCGTACTGCTTCGAGAGTGCCACGGTGGTGGCATCCTCGGCGGCGGTGAGGTCCGCCTTCAGGCGCACGAAGCGGTCGAGCTCCTTCACCACGCCGGCGTCGGTGAACGTCTTGTGGTCGAGCTCTTTACACGGCAGGCACCAGTCGGCGTAGAAGTCGATCACCACCGGCTTGCCGGCCGCGCGGGCGGCGGCCAGCTTCGAGGCGTCGTACTTCTCCCACTGCACTGCCGCTTCATGTTTGCGCGGGATCGCAAAGGCTACGCCCCCTAACAGCAGCAACACGCCGATGCCGATCTGCCAGACCTTGGCACCCGGGGCCCGCGACAGGAAAAGGAACGCCGATCCGATGAGCAGGCTCGCCGCGACGCCGTACTGGAACGCCAGATCGCCGATCAGCGGGCGGAGGAAGTAGAAGGCCATGGCGATGAGGATGAAGCCCATGGCCTTCTTGACCTGGATCATCCACATGCCGGAACGCGGCAGCGCCGTCGCCGAGGACGAGAAGATGCCCAGGAACAGATACGGCAGGCCCAGGCCGATGGCCAGGACGAAGAACATCAGGAAGCCGAGCATCGGGCTCTGCAGGCTGCTCACCAGCGCGATCAGCGAGATCACGAACGGGCCGACGCACGGTGCCGCCACGATTCCGATCAGAAGACCCATCGTCAGCGCGCCGGCCAGACCGGCCTGGCCGCCGGAACGGCGCGAGACGAACTGCGGCACCGTCAGCTCGAAGGCACCGAACATCGAGGAGGCCATCACCAGCATCAGCAAGGCAAAGAAGATCAGCACACCGGGGTGCTGCAGCCAGGCGCCGAAGAGCTTCCCCGACAGCGCCGAGAAGACGCCCAGCGCCGAATAGGTGATTGCGATCCCGAGAACGTAGAGCGACGAGAGCGCGACGCGGCGTCCGCGGCTGGCACCGCTCTGCTGGCTGAAGTAGCCGATGGTGATCGGGATCAGCGGATAGACACAGGGAGTGAGGTTCAGCGCCAGGCCGAGGATGAAGATCGCCAGCAGCGTGAGCGGCAGTCCGCGCGAGGCCAGCGTGCCCTTTACATCGCTCGAAAGCAGCGACTTCTTCGCTTGGGCACCCTTCGGCGCAGCCGATAGTGGAGTGAAGTTTCCGGAGGCCGCGGCCGGAGCGGCAGTCGCCTTAATGCTGTTCACGTCGATATCGGCCGTAGCGCGATTCGGCGGCAGGCAGACCTTGTCGCTGCAAGCCTGGTAGCGCAGCGTCGCGCCGATCTTCGTCGCGCCCGGCTTCAGCTTGGCGCGGAACGAGATCGGGAACGTTCCGTCGTACACCGCCAGCTCCTTGCCGCCGGTGAACTCGAACGTTTTCATCATCCGCGGTGGATAGACCGGCTGTCCGATGAGGTCCGCCGTGGCGGGATCGATCTCCAGCACGGTGGGGATCGCGAATTCCTCGGATGGCGGATTGGCGTTGACATGCCATCCGGCGGCGATCGTGGCCACGATCGTCCCTTCCACTTCATCGCCGCTGCGTTTGTGCAGCGTGCCTTCGATGGTGGCTTTCGGTCCGGCGTCGACGCCGGAGAAACCGATCTGAGCGAAGGAGGAAGGAACGGCGAAAAGGAACGTCAGGACTGCAAATGCAAGTCGGTTCATTGCTTGGCGATGAGGGAGCCGATCAATCCTGCACGCGCTTCTCGAGCTCGGCCAGGACCTGCTCGATGTTGCCGAGGAGCGGCGATTCCGGGAAGAGGTCCTTGAAGTTGCGGTATTCGTCGCGCGCCTGGACCAGTTTGCCCTGCTGCAGGTAGATCTGCCCGAGGAGCAGGCGCGAACGCTCCACCGCCTCGCCGGCGCGGCTCAGCATCAGCAGCTCGCGGATGGTCTTCTGGGCCTCGGGGAGTTTGTTCTGCAACGTGTACGAGATGGCCATCTCGTAGTACGCCTGGTCGCGGACCGCGGCCGGAACGCCCTTCTCCGTCATCAGCTTCTTGATGCGCGGGGTGGACTGCTCGAAATCGGCGCGGGAGTTCAGCTCCCTGGCCAGGTTGAGGCGCTGGAAGTAATCGAGCTTGGCCTCGTTCTTCAGCCGCTTCTTGAACTCGACATGGCTGTTGCGCGTCTCCTTGAGCGACTTCGCGAACGGCTCCGGAGGAGCGTAACCGCGGATCATCCCGGCCGAGGTCAGCTCGGGCGTCAGCAGGAGAAAGGTCGGCAGCGACGTGATGCCGAACTTGCGCGACATCTGCGTCCCCTCTTTCCCGTCCTCGGTGTTGAGGCGGAGGAGGACCATGTCGGCGGTGGCGTCCTGGAAGATCTTCGTGGGAAAGACTTCCTTCTCGAAGCGATGGCACCAGCCGCACCACTCGGCAAACATGTCGACGAGGATGAGCTGATTCTTCGCCTTCGCCTCTTTCTGTGCCGCGGCAACGGACTTCAGCCACGTACCGCCAAACATCTGCGGAGCGAGCACAAGCGCCATCACGGCAGCGAGAAGAGTTCTTCGGTTCAAGCCAGGGCCTCCGGGCGTCGTGAACGAGAGGGTACCTACCCCTATTCCGAAAACCAGGCAACGGAACGGAGTCGGGGATGAGTCGGGTTATGAGACGTCACGTTTTGTCTCTAGCGCGCCGCCACCTGTTGCTTCTCCTCGGCGTATCTGCGCGCGGCGTCGACGAATGCCCCAAACAGCGTGCTGGCCGATCCCTCGCCGGTCATGTCCTCGGGATGCCACTGCACGCCGACGTAGAAGGGGTGCTTCGGGTCCTCGAGACCTTCCACGACGCCATCCGGCGCGTGGGCAGTGACGCGCAACCCGTCCGCGACCGCACCCACCGCCTGATGATGGGAGGAGTTCACGTTCAGCTCCGTGGCCGGGACGATCGAAGCCAGCTTCGTCCCCTGCTCGATGATCACGTCGTGCCGGACACGGTCCTCGGGGAGGCTGGCGTGCTGGATCTCGGTCTCCACGGCCGAATCGATGTCCTGGACGAGCGTCCCACCCGCGGCCACGTTCATCATCTGCAGCCCGAGGCAGATCCCGAGCGTCGGAATCCCGCGCTCCCGGGCCACCTTCGCCAGCATCAGGTCATTCGACTGCCGCCGCTCGTCCATGAGCTCCACCACCTTCGGATGCCGCTCCTGCCCATACAGCTCCGGATCGCAATCCTCGCCACCGGCGAGCAGAATCCCGTCCAGCCCCTCAACGAGCTCGGCCGCATTCTCCGGCTGCGGCGGAATCAACACCGGCACCGCCCCCGCCCGCCGCAGCGAGTCGACATAGGTGAGATACGCAAAGGCGCGGTCGCGATGTCCCTCGACGTACTGGACGTCCGATCCGATTCCGATGATGGGTTTGGTCAAGTCAGGTTCCCCTCGAAGGGTAATCGTCGCACAGGTTGAGTTCCTCGGGGTTCCTCGGGGGTTCCTCGGTCCCTCGGGGTTGGAGCCCCTCCGAGGAACTCCGAGGAACCCGAGGTACTCCGAGGAACTACCTGCTCGACGCGCGCTTCTTCGCCGGAACCCTCTTCTTCGCCGCCGCCTTCCGAGCCGGCTTTCGTTTAGCCCCGCCCGCCCGCGAGGAGCCCAGGCTCCGGCTGAGCACGGCCATCAGATCGATGACTTCGCCGCCTTCTTCCTCATCCTCACGCGGTTCCACCGGCGCGCGGACGATGTCCGCTTTCTTCTTTTCCTTCTGCGCCACGAGCTTCTCCAGGCGCTCGACGTAGTCGTCGCTGAATTCGTGGAGGTCGGGTTTCTTCGACCGTTTGGCGATTTGCGCCTCGAACGCCTTCACGGCCGGGGCCTGCGGCTTGACCGGGTCCGGCAGGCCGACTTCGTCCGGTTTGCGGACTTCATCGGCGAAGCGGAGCGTCTCGGCGCGGAGGATGCCGTTCTCCGCGATGATGGCCACGAGGTACTCCTTCCCGCGCATGACGAACGTAGCGATCCCGGCCTGGTCCTTCTTCTCCATTACGTCCGCCAGCAGGCGGTAGGCCTTGTTCGTCCCGCTGGACGGGACGAGGAAGTAGGCGCGGTTGAAATAGATCGGATCGATTTCCTGCCGGTCGACGAAGAGCTGGAGATCGATCTCGCGCGACTTGCGCGGCTCGAGCGCTTCCAGCTCCTGGTCCGTGACCACCACGAACTTCCCTTTCCCGGTCTCATAGCCGCGCACGATGTCGTCGGCGTCGAGCACCTTCTCATCCTTCGAGCAGACATAGCGGCGGCGCACCGGGGCCTCGTCGGGGCCGATCATCTTCAGCGCCACGCCGCCGGAGCGAATGGCGGAGTACATCGCCACCGGCACCGTCACCAGTCCAAACGTGATCGAGCCCGACCAGAAGGGCCGGATTCCACTCGGTTGTTCGAAATCGTCTTCCTCAGCCATGAGCTTTCCTCTTCGCTGTCTTCATCCCGGCCAGACTCGCCTCGAGCGCGTCGGCCAGCTGCTCTTCCTTCTGTTTCCGCGGCCGGAAGGCCACGACCTTCGGCTTGCGTCCGGCGGCCTTCGTCTCCACGAGATCGAGCACCCGGGCGCGGTATTGGTCGCGGTACTCCGCGGGATCGAACGTGCCGTGCAGCGCTTCGATCAGCTGCTCGGCCATCTTCACTTCGCGCTGCTGCAGCTGCGGACCTCCCGGCGGTGTGAGCGCGTCCGCGGCGATGATCTCGTCGGCGTGGCGCAGCGTGATCAGCATCAGATAGCCGTTCTCCGCGCGCAGCGCACCGACGTACTCCTTATCGCGCATGACCCAGCGGGCGATGCCTTCTTTCTTCTTGCGCTCCAGCGCCGCCACCACCGCGAAGTAGGCCTTGGTGTTGCCGTCGGGCCCGACGTAGTACGGGCGCTCGTAGAACCGGGAATCGAGGTCGGCCGGGTTGATGAAGCGCGTGATCTCGATGTCGCGTGAGTCTTCCGGCTCCAGGGTTTCGAGCTCCTCCTTCTCCAGGAGGACCATCCTGCCGCGCGTCAACGGAAAGCCCTTGCGGACGGCTTCGTACTCGATCACCTCGTCCGTCTCGGCGCTGACCAGCTGCTGTTTCACCGGAGCGTGATCGGTCTTGTGCAACAGCCGGAAATGAACGGTACGCTCCTGCACGGCCGAATAGAGCTTCACCGGAATGCTCTGCGTTCCGGCCTTCACGACCCCTTTCCAGATTGCTCGGCCCGCCATGGTCGACGTCCTCCTTCTGCACTCCTGAGAATGCCGGACCCGTGCCGACGGACAGGCTCTTGGCACTGCCGGGCTCGTTGAAGGTTGCGCTCGCTCTTCTTGCAAATCGTCTCAGCTCGTTGGTGAAACGGCAGCTCTGAGCATGAGCGGCGCGGCCAACGAAGCGTTGGCCGGCCGTTCGCGGATTGGCTCAGAACTTGGTCTGGAGCTGGAAGTAGATCTGGTACCACTGGCCTGCGTTGAGCGTGTAGAGCTGATTCACGCCGTGGCCCACCCCGGTACCGACCTGCCCGTCGTGAGTCTCCACGCCGGCGCCCATCGACTGCAGCGGCACGCGGATCGGATTGCCAATCGTGCCGTCTCCGGTGTTCGGGACATCGAGGTTGATGAGCTGCCAGCGTGGCTTGCTGCTGTCGATCGTCGACGAAGCGCCGAAGCGCACAAACGTGCCCGCCGGAATCGCGGTCATCAGGACTTCGATCGCGTGAGAGCCATAGGCCGGCTCGCAGGTCGGACCGTCGGCCATAAACGCGAACGCATAGGGCGAATAGGTGGTGCAGCAGGGAACCGAAGCTGCGTCGCGCAGGGCCTGATTCGACTGCACGTAGCGCGGCGGCAGCGTGATCTGGCTGGCCGGCGGCCACTGGTTTCCGGGCAGAACGTCGCACACCGTGTCGTCTTCATCGTGCGAGTAACCAACCCACAGCCCCGCGTTGATGTTCGTCGACACGACGTTCACCGACGGCTTGAATTTGAAGGCCGAGAGAATGTCGTTCGGCCGGCAGTAGTACTCGTGCTGGGCGAGGATGTGCTTTCCCGAATTCGGCACGTCGTTGCCGTCCTGAATGTCGATGGCGAGATTGTTCGACGTCATCTTGTACTGCGTTTTGTAGTGGACACCGGCCCCGTCTTCGTAACCGTCCAGCAGGATCGTGAACTGACTTGCCGCATGCCGCTGTGTGTAGGTCGACGATAGAAAGAGCGTGTTCGCCGGGTCGGCCGTGGACTGCACGACGACGGTATGCTCGACACCCGGCGCGTGGGCATCCCACCAGTATGGACCACCGCCGTCGCCGGACGCCGATCCGGAGATCAGCTCGTTGGCCGGCCAATTCCAGCATCCGCCCGGCGCCTGCCGGAAATACTTCGGATACTGGGTCGCCGAGTCGATCGTCCAGAAGCCCGCCAGCTCGCCGGAGCGCGACCAGCCGTTGTCGAACCCGGCTGGATAAGTGACGCCGTCACCGATTGAGTAATCGAACCACGCCAGGTAGTTCTGGTTGACAAAGATCCGGTCGCCGGTCTTGAAGAGTCCCTTCGTACCGAAATCGTATGGACAGCCGCTTCGCGTGGAGCGGTCCGCTGCATAAACGAGATTTACGACTGTGGACTGAGGCCAGCCACTCGCATTGTCGACAGTGATGAATGTACCGTCGTCCATCTGATGCTGAAACCGCACTACCGTTGCAGACGCGGAAAGTGTTGCCAGACAAAAGACGATAAATCCAATAAGCGTTCTGATCTTGTGCATCACGGAGCCTTTCTGCGAGTCTCTTCACTCGCTGATTAAATATTTATTGCAAGCATTAAGCACATAGTGGCGAGGTCAACGACAAGTAGTCATTCCCATGAGGTTGTTGACAATGACGGCCCCAGGTGACGGTAAAACGCAGCCAGACGATGGGACGAGCGCGGCAAAGCTGGCCGCAAACGCGGCAAGGCGAGGCGAAAACGCAGACAAGTGCGGTGAAAACGCAGCCACATGTTGGGCTCAACTGTCCTCAAACCGAGACTAAGCATCTCTGGAGATGCTTGAACTATCTCTGGAGATGCTTGAACTGTCCTCAAACCGAGACTAAGCATCTTTGGAGATGCTTCAACTGTCCTCAAACCGAGACTAAGCATCTTTTGAGATGCTTGAACCATCTCTGGAGATGCTTGAACTATCTCCGGAGATGCTTGAACTATCTCTGGAGATCCTTGAAGCATCTCGCGGGAGATGTCGTCTTCCTCACTTCACCAGGATCTGCACCGAATCCCGCCTTCCGCGAGCGTCGACCGCGGTGATGGTGTGTTTCCCGGGCACGAGGGACCATTCGTTCCCGGCAATGCGCCGGTCGTTGATGCGCCATTCGACGTGGGTGGTGGCGTCGGCGCGGAGGCGGACGGTTTGGTATTGCATGCGCAGGGTGGGGTCGATGAGGTAGGTGGCGCCGTCGGGGGGGTTGGCGATGCGGAAGGTGTCGCGATGGGCGGTGCGCTGGGGTTGCGGGGACGGGGCGTTCTTGCGGGCCCAGACGCGGTATTCGGCGGGCCAGTCGATCATGCCGTCGTGGTGCCAGTCGCAGAAGCGGGGCGTCTCATCGGCGGCCAGCCATTCTTGGGCGATGGCGGGGCAGTACGGCGACGGGCGGGCGCCGGAGAGGACGCAGATGTCGATCGATTCGACGTCGGGCGGCGGCGGAACGATCGGGGTCGTGTCGCCGATGGGCAGTGATCCGCGCGCGCGTTTCATGGCCGCGAGCATGACGGCGTTGAAGATCGGCGCCGCGCCGGTGACGCCGCTGGAGCCGCGCAGCGGACGGCGATCGAAGTTGCCGACCCAGACACCGACGGTCACGTCGCGCGTGTAGCCGACGGTCCAGTTGTCGCGATAGGCCTGGGAGGTCCCGGTCTTCACCGCCACGGGGAACGGGAAGTCGAGGCTGCCGCCGCTGCCGAACGCGTACTCGCGCGCGGCGGAGTCGCTGAGGATGTCGGTGATCCAAAACGCGGTGCGCTGGGTGAAGAGGGGCCTTCCGCCACGCGCAAAGGTGGCGTACGCCTTCACGAGTTGTTCGAGCGTCACTTCCGCGTCGCCGAGGGTCAGGCCGAGGCCGTAGAAATCAGCCGTACGGTCGAGGCCTGTGAAGCCGGCATTGTGCAGGAGGCGCAGGAGCGACTCGGGACCGAGCTTCGACAGCATGGCCACGGCGGGGACGTTCTGCGATCCGGCCAGCGCGGCGCGCACGCGCAGCGGGCCTCGGTAGTGGTTGTCGTAGTTACGCGGTGTGTAGACGATGCCGTCTTCGGCCGTCGGAAAGTGCGACGGGACATCCGCGAGCACCATCGCCGGCGAAAGTCCGCTCTCGAACGCCAGCGCGTAGGTGAACGGCTTCAGCGTCGAGCCAGGTTGCCGCGGCGACGTCACGCCGTCGATCGCGCCGCCGAAACGCTCGCCGAAGTAGTCACCCGATCCTTCCCACGCCAGCCACTGCCCCGTGGCGTTGTCGAGGACTGCCACGGCAACGCTGTTCGCGCCGTGCCGCAGCAGCGTCTTGCGGTGCGCGGCGATGATGCCCATGACGTCGCGCTGGAGGCGGGCGTCGAGCGTGGTGGTGATCGATCCCGATCGCGCGGCGTTCTGCGCCAGGACGCGCTCGACGAAATGCATGGCCAGCACCGGCTGCCGCTCATGCGTGAACTGCAGCCGCTCGGCGCGCGCGTGTTTCCGCTCGTCGTCGCTGAGCTGCATGCCGGCCAGGATGTGCTGCTGGCGTGCACGCGCACTGTCGGGATTGCGCAGCGGATTGAATGCGCTGGGACGCTGCGGCAGCGACGCCAGGAACGCGGCCTGCGCGGGCGTGAGCTGTTCCGGCGCGCAGCCAAAGTACGTGCGGCTGGCGCGCGCGATCCCATCGATGCGGTTTCCGTACGGCGCGCGGTTCAGGTACAGCGCCAGGATCTCGCGCTTGGTGTAGCGATGTTCGAGGCGCAGCGCCAGCACGGCCTCGCGCGATTTCTGGCGCAGGCCGCGATTCCTGGATTGGAGAACCAGCTTGGCCACCTGTTGCGTGATCGTGGAGCCGCCTTCCACCACGCGCATGGCGCGGACGTTGTGCAGCATGGCCCGCGAGATCGCGATCGGGTCGATGCCGGGATGGTGGAAGAAGCGCCGGTCTTCGGCGACGAGCGTGGCCTCGACCACGCGCGGCGGCAGCTTGTCCGCGGCTACCGATTCCGCGCGCGTACCGCTGCTGCCGAGGGACTCGTAGAGCACTTCGCCGTTGCGGTCGAGCACCGTGAGGGACTGTTGCTGCTGGAGCAGAGCGGAATCGATCGGACCGAGGCGCAACCATGCGCCCAGGCCGAGGCCGGCGGCGAGAACGCCGCCGGCCCAGCCGGCGAGACGCCGGTGTTTCATTTCTTGACCTCGACGACCGTCGTGGCCGTTCTGCCGAACACTTCCGGCTCGTACATCTCCTCGGCATGCGTCGGCGCCGCGATGAACGTGCCGGCGGTCGTGGCGCGCACGAGATAGGTGAAGACGTGCTCGCCCTCGCTGAGACGCGTGGCGAAGACGTCGACGCGGTCGTCATGGCGCTCGACATAATCGAAGCCGCCGCGCAGCCACCAGGCCCACGAGCTCGATGCTTCATTGTTCTGTTGCGCCTCGGCGAGCGCGGTGGCCGTCGTGGCGAACCACGCCTCCACCGGTTCCGTACCCGCCGGAATCGGATCGGTGACCGCGACGTAGCGGCGCTCTTTCGTGTTGCGGATGCGCAGCGTCACGTTGATCAGATCGCCCGCGTTGAACGTCGTGGCGGCCGGCGTATCGGCCAGGGCGTACGTGCGCTCGATGTGGAAGCCGTTGTCGAGCGCCTGGTGATGCGTCACGTTCGCGGCGTACCGCAGGCGCAGCATGTAATACAGCGTCCCCACGCCGTCGCGCTGGAAGACGATCGGCAGTTGTTGCCCGGGCTTGCCCTTGGCCAGCACCTGCTGCATCGAGAACTGCTGCGTCTTGGCCTCGGTGGAGCGGCCCTTGAACGTCTCGCGCGCAATCGTCTCCGTGCCGAGGCCGACGCTGGCGATGAAGTCGGGGACTTCCGATTCGTACTTTTGATAGAAGTCGACGAGCGCTTCCATCGCCCACGCGTTCTCCTGCGTGTCGTTCCAGCGCCCGTTCTTCCGATTCTGCATCAGCCAGCGCACCATGCGCTTGACCAGCTCTTCATCCTGACCGCCGCGGACCATCGTGCCCAACGCGATGGCCGTCGACCGCACGTTCGAGCTCCAGAACCACATCAGGTACGGATCGCTCAGCTCATTGACGTGCGCCGTGCCGCCCTCGGGGAGGATGGAGTTGGCGATGCGGCGGCGGAGATCGGTGATGCGCGCGCCGGTGGTCTCTTTCCGCGCCTGCAGGGTATCGGCGAGGAACGACAGCGCGAACACCGGCATACGCTCGCGATACTCGTAGACGCGGTTGAAGTGGCTGTCGGCGTTGCGCCCGCCCTCGGTGAGCACCTTCACGACGAACGCCTGCCAGGCGTTGTACGCGGGACGCCAGCCTTCGTTCGTGGGCGGTGCCTCGGACAGACGGCCGTCGAGATACGTGTAGGCGCGCGTCAGCATGCCCTCATCGACCTTGTATCCGAGGCCCTTGCCGCGCTGCAGCACGTGCAACACGTAGCTCGTCAGATACGGCGAGGTGGCGTTGCAGTCGCCCGGCCAGAACGAGAAGCCGCCGTCACCGCATTGGAAGTTGCTCAGCTCGGTCAGGTTCCTCTGCACCGCCGGCTTGGCTTGCGCGGGATCGATCCCCGGCAGGCTGAACGCCTCGCCGAGATCCGCCGCCAGCATCAACGCCAGCGAACGCGAAGAGCGTTGCTCCGCGCAACCGTACGGATACTCGACGAGGTACCGCGCGCCTTCGGCCAGACCGACCATGGCGGTCGAGGCCAGCTCCACCCGCAAGCCGCCGAAGCCCGGCACGACCTGCGCCGGAATCTCGAGCGTCTCCTCCGCGCGCGGTTTCGCCTCGCCGTATGCAGCGACCGTCTCCGGCGACACCAGGATGCGCACCGGGATCACGTCTTCGAACGCGTCGTTCTCGCGTCCCATCTGCACGCGCATGCGGATGCGCGCATCGCCGGTCGCGTTGGCGATGGCGTCGAAACGCACCTCGTTCGCGGAGCCCGGCTTCACCTCGATCGTGGTCTTGCCGTTGACGGTGAGCACCGACGGATCGAGCGACTCGATCGACACCGTCGCCTTGCCGCCCTTCTTCAGCTGGTTGTGGATCACGCCTCCGAAGTACGACTTGTCGCCAACCGCGAGGAAGCGCGGCCACGACGGCGTGAGCATCAGCGGCTTGTTGATGCGGATCTCCGCCGAGTCCCAGCCGAAGCGCGACTGCCGGTCGCCCGCCACCGCCATGATGCGATACGTCGTCAGCGACTCGGGCAGCGTGACTTCCGTCTTGGCGCGCCCCTTCGCGTCGGTGACCAGTGAGCCGAGCCAGAACGCCAGCACGCGGAAGTCCTTGCGCAGCGTTCCCGGTCCGGCATCCTGACCGCCGCCGCCGCCGTCCGACGCGCCTTTCGGCGTCAGCACGCGGCGGCTGATGATGCGCTGCCGCGAGTCTTCATTCGAAACCTGCAGCGCCTTGTCGAGATAGATCGAGTTGAGCACGTCCGGCGTCTGATAGCCGGTCAGCGACAGCACGCCGTAATCGACGGCCCACAACGTGACCTCGGATTGCGAGGGCTTGCCGGCCACGTCGACGACATTGACTTCGATCTTCGCTTTCGACGCCGGACGGAACTCGTCGCGGTCCGCCTTCACGTCGACGTTGAGACGCTTCGAGGCATCCTCGACCTTCAGCTCGACGTAGCCGAGACGGAAGGCCGGCTTGCCAGGATCGCTGCCGTCCTTGTCGGGGTCCTTCTTGGTGCGGCCTTTGACGAGCAGCACGGAGACGTAGACGTTCGGGATGTCCTTTTCGGTGATCGGAACCGTGATCGTCTGCTGCGTCGACTTCAGCTCGAACGGCTTCCAGGTGCGGACGCCTTCGCGCTCCGTGGTGAGCAGCGCCGTGGCGGTCTCCCACGGCGACTTGATCATGATGCGCGCCGTGTCGCCGGGCTTGTAGGTCCTCTTCTCCGGCACGAGCTCGATGCGGTTGTGGTCTTCACGCGCCCAGGCCGTGTAGCCTTCGCCGACCGCGTAGAACCAGATGCGCGTGGTCGTCGAACGGCCGTCTTCCTCAGCCGTGGCGATCAACAGATACTCGCCGCCCTCGGCGATGGGGATGCTAAGCGGCACCGGCTGTGCCTTCGTCGTGACGGTCCACTGCCCGGCCTCGACTTCCTTCCGCTCGCTTTCCCATCCGTAGAACCCGCCGCCCTCGCCCTGACGCACGCTCGTCCACTGGATGCGTTTCAGCTCGACGGTGACTGCGACGCCGGCGACGGCGAGACCGTCCAGTCCTGCCGCGACGACCTCGGTGTCGATGTTTTTGCCCGCTTCGGCGAAGAACGGCGGTCTGCGCACCCCGATGTACCAGGGCGCGGGATCGATGCGGAGCGACGCGCGTCCGGCGATCTGCTGGCGCGTGACGTCGGTGACCACGCCTTCGAGGCGGTATTCGTACGGCACGCCCGCGGCCTGATCGGTTTCCAGTGACTGCGACAGCAGACCCTTGCCGTCGAGCACCCCTTCGTTCTGGGAAATGACCTGCGTCGACGGCGACTCCTCATCCCAGTCGCGGCCGAGGAACTCGTAGCGGTCCTCCGGCCAGCGCTCGGTGATCTTCTGCGGCACGTCGGTGAGCTCGCGTTTCGAATACGTCCAGTTCACCGTCTTGCCCGACATCGGCGCGCCGAAGAGATAACGCCCGTTGATGACACCGTCGAGATCCGTACCGGCCAGCGAGCTGCTCGAAGTGAGCGTCACGTCGGTGCGGAAATCGGGGCGGCGGTAGGCGGCGACGAGGGTCTCGCCGCTGATGGCGCTGCGATGATCGTGCGTCGAGGCGATGACGTTGTAATTGCCGAGCGGGGCCTCGGCGGGGATGCGGAAGGTCCACTCCACGCTGCTCCAGGCGTTGATCTCGAGCGTGCGATCGTCGATCTCGTTCGAGTGACTGTCGCGCAGCGTGATCTGCACCTTCGTTCCCGGCGCCAGGAGTTGCATCCCATCCGGCGTATCGGCGCGCGCGATCAGCTTGAAGTGCACTTCCTCGCCGAGCTTGTAGACGCCGCGGTCCGCGAACACTTTCCCGCGCAATTGCGGCTCGGCCTCGGAGAGGTCATAGCTGACGTCGAAATCCCACGGCAGAACGCCTTCGTTCCAGTCGCTGCCGACGTAGGCGAGATCGCCGTCCTTCTGCGCCACCACGACGAAGTGCAGCTCGTTGAGATTGGTCCAATCGTCTTCCCAGTCGGCCTCGCCTTCCTCCTTCTCCTTGTTGCGGCGGAGATCGGTGTTCGGTGCCACCGCGATTCCGTTCGCGTCGGTCGTGCCGCTCCAGAAGACCTTGTTGGCCTTGTCGCGGATCGAGACCGCCGCGCCCTCCACCGGCTTCGCGTCATCGAGGCGCGTCACCAGGATGACCGTGTTGCGCGGACTGTCCTTCACGCTGATGCCGAGGTTCGTCGACTGGACGAGCGTGGAGACAGGACTCGGATCGTAGACCTTCGATTTCGCAATCGGATCGCCCGGCTGGATGGCTACCCACGACAAGCCCAGGTTGTCCTCGCCGATCGCCGACTTCAGATCGAGACCGATCGAGGCGATCTTGTCGCGCGGAGTGCTGAGCTTTCGCGTCTCGCCTTTGCCTTCGGGCGTGACGTTGAAACCGGACTCGCGCAGCTTCAGCATCGTCGGCATGAGATCGTCGAGACTGAGCGGCGCCAGCCACTGCTTCACGCTGCGGAAATTGCGCACATGGAACGGCAGGATCGGCCCGCCGGTCGATTCCCAGACGCCGTGACCGGAGCCGAAACTGACGAACGCCGAGCGATGCCAGTACTCGATCGTTTCGGTCCAGTCGTAGCCGAGCTGCTGGCCGTCGGAGGCCTTCAACGACGCGTTGACCTTCACCGCGTACTTGCGTCCCGGCTGAATCGCGTACCCGAGCTCGTCGAGGCCGTAGCCCCACGACGGATAGTCGTACTCGGCCTTCACGTCCTTCGGTTTCACTGCCACCGGCTTGGCCGAATCGGTGACGTCGCTGACCGAGACCGCCTTCTGCACATCGGCGAACCTCAGTCCCGCGCCCGAACGGAAATTGATCGCGTTCCGCTGCTCCGGATCGCACTCGGTGACGCAATCCATCCCCTTCACGAACAGCGTCTGCTCCAGCTCGATCGTGAACGTCTGCTCGCGCCCGCGCACATGGCGGGGCGACTGCGCCAGCTTGTCGTCGATGAGGATCTGGATGAACGTATCCGGCGGCACGCCCGGCTTCGTCTCCAGCACCACCAGGTCCTTGCCGGGGACAAACCGCTCCTTGTCCCAGTCCGTGGCCAGGAACGAAAGGATCGGCTGCCCCTCCGACGCCGCCGCGGCCAGCGCCTTCTGCTTCTTCGCCTCGCCGGACGCCGGCACCGGCGGCAGCTCGATCGTATGCGCCTGCGTCTGCAGCTTCAGATGCGGCACGAGCGTCTGCGCATCGACCGCCTGATTGAAACGCAGGGCGATCACGACCGAGCCGTTGCTCTTGCGGTACCAGTCCGCGCGCAGGAGACGGATCGTCGGCGTCGTGAACGACCAGCGATACGGCTGATCAAGCGCTTTCCCCGCCACCGACTTCGCCGACTTATCGACCGTGACGGTGAACTCCGTCGCATACGGCAGCGGCTCAGCGGGCGTGAAGATCAGCGTCGTCGTCCCCGACCACCGGAACGTCCCCTTCACCGCCGGCTCGATCCGGAAAAACGGCGCCGGCACCGGCTGCGGAATCCGCCCCAGCACCACCATCGGCTCCGAAAACACCACGCGGATCTCATTCGCCTCCGCGAGCGTGGCCGTCTCACCGACCGGCCCCGCACTGACGATGCGCAACCCCTCCGCGGCAAACAACGACGTCGAAATCAGCAAAAACGAAAGCGCGGCGACAACTCTTCTCATCACGCCGAGCAGTGTAGTGCGATGAAGGACACTTGCAGTGATGGGGATCGCGGTTTTTGGGGGGCTGGGGTCACACCTTCTTTCTTTTGATCCCGCACTGCAGGGTCACACCTTCGTTCTCCAGATTTGGGGGGGACGTGGGGTCACACCTTCTTTTCGTGGGGGACCTGGGGTCACACCTTCGTCTGGCAGGAACCCTGGGTTCATGGGGTGGCAGGAACCCTGGGTTCATGGGGTCAAACCTTCGCATCCACTGCAGGGGTCACACCTTACGTTTTGCTCTCCATAGTCACACCCGCCTGGGGTCACACCTTCGTTCTACTCCCATCGTGGTGGTTTTTGGGGGGCAGGGGTCAGGCCTTCGGTCCTCATTGGGGTGGGGGCTGGGGGGTGGGGTCACACCTTCGTTTTTGTGTGTTTGTTCGGTCCCCGAGGGGTCACACCTTCGGTCCCCGCGTTTCCTCACTCAAGACACCTGGGGTCACAGCTTTGGTCTACTCCCAACGTCACCGCAACATGGGGTCACACCTTACGTCTTGCTCTTTTCCTGGTGGCGGGGTCACACCTTCGTTTGCTCTTTTCGGGCATGGGCTGGACTCTTGCTGTATACTCCACGGCGCTGAGGAACTCTCCTCATGCATCAGACCGCCTGAACTAAGTCAAGCGACTCTGGACCCACCCTCTTAGCTTCCACGCACAGTCAATCACGGAGCTCCTCTACCTGCGGGTGAAGGTCTGCTCCTCGAATTGCGCTGTTGCCGGCCACCAACGGCCGAGGAGCAACTCATGAGGCTACATGTCGGAAACCTGCCCAAACAACTGACCGATGCACAGCTGAACGACCTGGCGTCGCCCTTTGGCGCGATGTCGTCCTTCGAGATCGCCAAGAACCACGGCGGCGACTCCAAGGGATTCGGTTTCATCGAATTCGCCAATGACGACGAAGCCCGCGCCGCCATCACCGGCCTCGACGGCAAAGAAGTCGAGGGCCAGGCGCTGAAAGTCAGCGAAGCCCGCCCGAAACGCAGCGCCGACGCACCGCGTCAGTAACCGCCCCACCCGAACTCCGAACCAGCAAAGGAAAAAATCCCATGAAGAAAGCAAAAGCAGTGGTGCCGACCGTGAAGGTCCCGACTGCCAAGGTGGCGGCCGTGAAGGTCGCGGCCGTGAAAGTCGCCAAAGTGCCGGTGTCGGAGCTCAACGTCGTCAAGACCGCCGCCCGCCTCATGACCACGAAGCTCGTCTCCACCGAGATCTCCTACGTCCAGCGCGTCCTGGGCGCCTCCGCCACGCAACAGCAGCTCGACGAGAAGGTTCTCGCCGTCCGCAGAATGCCGTGGGCGAGCATCGCGCTCCCGGATTAATCGCAACCGACCGACGCCGATCCGTCGCTCGCGACGGATCGGGGTCACACCTTCGTTTTTCATCAGGCGTTTCGGCCTGCTCGGGGTCACACCTTCGTTTCATTGCTCGCCTCCTACTGACAACGAGAACCACAAAACGTAGACCAACCGATGATCGATCTTCCATTCCGAGGAGTTTCTTCCGCCGATTCCTCCACGCTCTGAAGATTTTTCGGCGCAGCGCCTCATCCGAGGGAACCTCGGTGCCGTTATGGCACGACCGCTTCGTATCGAGTTTCCAGGCGCCGTCTACCACGTTACGTCTCGCGGCAATGAGCGCCGTTCGATCTTCCGATCCGACAGGGATCGCAAGGCATTCCTGGACTTTCTTGCGAATGCCACTCGCCGTTTTGGTTGGAGTGTTACGGCGTGGGTGCTGATGAACAATCACTTCCATCTCGTGATCCAGACTCCTGAACCGAATCTGTCGCGCGGCATGCAATGGCTCAACGGTTCGTACGCCGGCTGGTTCAACGACCGGCACGACCGATCCGGGCATCTTTTTCAGGGAAGGTTCAAAGCCTTTCTGATCGAGAAAGAGTCGTACTTTGCCGAAGTTCTTCGATACGTTGTGCTCAACCCAGTTCGGGCAGGGATTGTCCAACAGCCGGAGGCCTACCGCTGGTCCAGCTACCGAGCGACAGCCGGGCTCGACGAGGCTCCCCATTGGCTCGACATCCACGAGGCGCTAACAGCTTTCAGCGACGACCGTACAACCGCTCAGGCTCAATATCGCCAGTTCGTTTGCGATCGGATTGCGAGCTCTGAATGCCTGTGGGATCGGGTCGCAAACGGGATGTATCTCGGGAGTGACGCGTGGACAAAGCGGATGCGCTCGATCGTCGAGTCACGGCCTCGGTCGACGGATCATCCTCTCAAGGAGCGTGCTGTCGGTAGACCGCAGATGCATGCGGTGATCGCCGCGGTGGCTCGCGTTGCCGGTGAGAGCGCGGAAGTGGTCCGGTCCAAGCGTGGAAATGTCCTGCGACGCCTGGCGGCCTGGTTGGGATGGCACGAAGGACTCATCTCACTCCGATCGATCGCCGCCTCATTGCGATTGCGAAGCGAGGGTCACATCTCGTCCCTCATCCGCCGTTGCGACCAGGAGCTCGGTTTGAACGATACACTCCTCACACACCTTGACCTTGCCTTGGCCGACCTTCGCAGCTGAGCGGGGTATCAATCCGATCACTCGTCACTGATACTCGCTGAATTCGACACTCGCTCGAGTTCACGCTGCAGGTTTCTGGGTACCGCCAAACACGTCCCAGCAAGCGACCGATATCTCGGCCCGCGGTATCGAAGGTGTGGCCCCAATTCTTGGGCCCCAATTCTTGGGCCCCAATTCTTGAGCCTTACGATATAGCGAAGGTGTGACCCCGATTCTTTGCGATTCTTTGCGCCTGAACGGATTCTTGACGTTGAAGCGAAGGTGTGGCCCCAATTGGAGATCGCTTGTTGACGTGAACCGAAGGTGTGACCCCGATTCTTGACCCCTGAAACAAGGGTGTGACCCCGATTCTTAACAATTCTTGATTAAGGTGTGACCCCGATTCTTGAAGTCGATTGGTGAAACGAAGGTGTGACCCCGATTCTTGAAGCTCACCGATTCTGATTCTGACCCCGATTCTGTGACCCGTTAAGAAGGTGTGACCCCGATTCTTGAAGTGAACGGAAACGAAGGTGTGACCCCGATTCTTGAAGTTCACCCCGCCCCCGGCCTCCCGAATAGGAACCCCTGCACCTCCTCGCACTTTTGTTCCTGCAGGAAGCTCACTTGCGCCTCGGTCTCTACTCCTTCTGCCGTAACCGCGAGGTCGAGGCCGTGGGCCATGGCGACGATGGCGGAGACGATGGCTCGGTTGCTGCGGCTGGTGTCGATTTCCTGGGTGAATTCGCGGTCGATTTTGACGCGGTCGATGGGGAATTGGCGGAGGTAGCTGAGGGCGGAGTGGCCGGTGCCGAAGTCGTCGAGGGCGATGCGGACGCCGAGCTCGCGCAGTTCGGCCAGCATGGCGATGGTGCGGTCGGTCTGGAACATGGCCGTGCCTTCCGTGATCTCGAGCTCGAGGAAGGCGGGGTCGAGGCCGCTCTCGTCCAGGGCGCCGGTCACGACGTCGCGGAGGTCGCTCTGCTGGAACTGGCGCGGCGATAGGTTGACGGCCATGCGCAGCGAGGGGTAGCGGCTCTGTTGCCACGCCTTGGCCTGTCTGCATGCTTCGCGCAGGACCCATTCTCCGATGGGGACGATCATGCGCGTTTCTTCGGCGATGCCGATGAAGGTGGCCGGCAGGACGATGCCGTGGCCGGGGCGGTTCCAGCGCAGGAGCGCTTCCATTCCCGCGACTTCCCGCGTCTCCAGGCGGACCAGCGGCTGGTAGTACAGGACGAGCTCTTCGCGCTCGAGGGCGCGCCGCAAGGCGTTTTCGACGGACAGCCGTTCGGCGGCCCGGCTGTTCATGGCCCGTGTGCAGAGGCGGTAGGAGCTCCGTCCGGAATCCTTGGCACGGTACATGGCCGTGTCGGCGTTCTTGAGGAGTGCCTCCGCGGTGTCGCCGTCGTTGGGATAGAGGGCGATGCCGATGCTGGTGGTGACGTAGAGCTCGTGGCCCTCGATGGGCACGGGCTGCGCCACCGTGTCGAGCAGTTTCTGTGCGGTCTTGGCGGCGTCGTCGGCTGACCTGAGATCGCCCAGGAGCACCGTAAATTCGTCGCCGCCCATGCGCGCGATCGTGTCGCCTTCGCGCAGCACTGACCTCAGTCTCGAGGCCACGGCCCGCAGCAACTCGTCGCCGAGGCTGTGGCCGAGGGTGTCGTTGACGAGCTTGAAGCGATCGAGGTCGAGGAACATCACGGCCAGCGGTTTCTGCTGCCGCTTGGCGTGGGCGAGCGCGATGGTCAGGCGGTCGCGGAAGAGCAGCTGGTTCGGCAATCCGGTCAGTGCGTCGTGGTAGGCCTGATACTCGATTTGCTCCTCCGCCCTCCGGCGCTCGCTGATGTCGCGAGAGACCGAGACGATCTCGTCGATGCCGCCTTTCGCCGAGTTGGCGATGGGGCGGCTGGTCGTTTCGAACCACAGCAGCGAGCCGTCTTTCCGCCGCACGCGATAGCTGAACGTGCGCGGCTTGTTCCCGAGCTCCAGGCCACGCGTATAACGCCGCACCAGAGGATGATCGTCGGGCTCGATGTATTCGAAGACCGAGTGCCCCATCACCTCGGCGGGCTCGTAGCCGAGGAGACTGCGGATGGCGTCGGAGGCATAGACGAACACGCCTCGGGCGGTCGTGCGCGAAATGAGATCGGTGGAGTTCTCCGCCATCAGCCGGTAGCGCGCCTCGCTCTCCCGCAGCGCGGTCTCGGTGAGCTTGCGATCGGTGATGTCGATCAGCGTCCCTTCGAGAATCTGCTGCTCGCCTTCGCCGCCCAGGAGATGGACGCTCTCCAGCAGCCAGACCGGACGGCCATCTTTGCGGCGCAGACAGATCTCGACGCTGCGCAGATCACCGTCGGCCAGGATGCGGGCGATGAACCCATCGCGATCCGAGGCTTCGTAGTAGAGATCGCGCGCATTGAGATGCAGGAACTCGTCCTTCGAGTCGTAGCCGAGCATCTCCGCCAGCGCGTCGTTGCAGTCGATGATCCGGCCGTCCAGCGAGTTGTGATACACGCCGGCCAGGTTGCGCTCAAAGAGCAGCCGGTGCCGCCGCTCGCTGGCGCGCAGCGCACGATAGGTGCGGCTGCGCTCGATGGCGCTGGCGAAGATCTCGCCGGTGATGCGCAGCAGGGAAACCGTCTCCTCGCTCCAGTCGGTCTCGTGCGAGACCGTGCTGCAGCCGACGCTGCCGAAGAGACGCTTCTCGATGGCCATCGGCACGAAGATCGAGCTCCGGATGCCGTGCCGCTCGGAGAGCCTTCGCTCGTTGACGGCTTCGGGCGGCAGGTCTTCCGGCGTACGCCACCTGGCAATGTTGCCGTGCCGCATCTTCTCGCTCCACCACGGAAACGACGCCGACGGCAGCTCCCCGTAGGCCTGCTTGCGCGATGCCACTCCCGGCGCGTTCCACTCATAGGCGATGGAGGCGCTGAGTCCGTCGTCGAGCAGCATGAACACATGCGCACGCTCCGCGCCGACGAACGGTCCGATGTCCGCAAGCGTCTCCTGGATCGCGCCGTCGAGCTCTTCGTCCGCGAGATGCGCGAAGCGCGTGGAGATGCCGGCCACAAGCTTCTCGAACTCGACGCGGTGCCGCAGCGCTTCCTGCGCCTGGCGCCGCTCGGTTCCGTCGATGGCCATGGCCATGAGGTCGCTGATGGAAGTGGCGAAGTTCTCGTCTTCCACGCTCCACGTGCGCGGCGGGCCGATGTGCTCGAAGCAGATCACGCCGGCGGTCTGTCCCAGGCGACGCACCGGGACGTCGAGCATCGAGGTGACGCCGAACGGGATGAGGTAGTCCTCGGTGAACGCGCTCGTTCGCGGATCGATCCGGGCGTCGTTGACGGCGATGACCCGCTCGGTCTCGATGGCCTTGAAGTAGACCGGATAGCGCGCGGCCTCGAGCTCGCCGCCGGCGGAGTGGATGGCCGGAGTGCGCTCGAACATCTCCTCGCAGCGGATGCTCTTGCGGCCCGGCGTGAAGAACCAGATGCCGACGCGCTCCACTTCCAGCGTCTCCGCTCCCGCCGCGGCAATGTCGCGCAACGCCTCGGCGAGGTTGCCGGAGTGGATCGACGGCCTGCGCGTCAGCTCCACCAGGACGCTGTTGTGCCTGCGCAGACGCCGTTCGGTTTCACGAAGCAGCGTCTCGACGTGCGGCGCGGATCGCGGACGGAACGGCGGAATCTCGGACACGTGGGGGAGCTCTCGTGCTGGAGTATAGAGCCGACCAAGCTCCTGCCTACTGCGAACTGCCTACTGCCTCTCAACCCGCTCCAGCGGATACACCTTCACGTTCACTTCACTCGCGTAATGCGCGTAGGCGGGCTGCTCCGAGCGCTTGATGCCGGCGGCCCAGATGAGGGTCTCGTGGAGCCCGGAAACGTCCACGCGCTGCACGGGATAAGGCTGGTGGTGGACGCGGGCGCGGTGCAGGTCGCGCCGGTCATCCTCCGCGTAGAGGATGTAGCGCTCGACGAGAAAGTGCTCCAGGGTTCCGGGCGCCGCGGGAGCGGCCGGACCTTCCACCGGTTGATAACGCACGTGGCAATCGGCCGGCATCGCCCCGCGCGAATCGGTGCGCCGGGAATCGAAATCGATCGCCGGCATGGCGCCGGGATGAACATGGAAGTCGATGTCCGCACCGAAATACGGCAAGTGATACGCCGCGCGCGCCGCCGCCACCGCGATCCCGCTCGAGGCATCGAGGCTGAAGAACCAGACGCCGGGATCGCGGCCTTCGACGTGCACGTAGGTGCGCACGTTGATCTCGTGGAATGCCGAGATCCACGGCAGCGGCGGAACCAGGATCGGTCGCACGCCGCTCAGCGTGAACGGCACGAGGCCGACGTAGGCCTTCCCCTCGAACGTGTCGGCGGTCAGCCGCAAGGGCAGCAAAGCCTGCAGCTCGGCGGTCGGCACCTCCCAATGCAGGAAGAGCAGATGGTGCCAGTTCTGGTGAAGCAGGACCGGCTGATCCGGCTCCAGCGTGGGCGAAATCCGGTCGATCGCGTCGTGTCGATGCATTTCGTTACGGTTTCAAAGCAATGCGAAAGCCAGCAGGGCGTAAGATCGCTCGATGAAACAACTGCTTGCCAGCGCCGCCTGTGCCGCCCTCCTCGCCTGCGGGAGCTCCGGCTCCGGCGCCGATGTTCCCACGGCGGACAAGATCGGAACGGTGGCCCCCGAGACGGAGCTCGTGCAGCTCGTCGGTCCGGAACAGCTCAATTGGGAGTCCGGCACGATCGAGATGAAGTACGCCCTCAGGGTCACCAATCGCGCGGACGAACCGATCACGCTGCGGCAGATCCAGATCCAGACCGTCGGCCTGGAGGGACCGTACAACATCCCGCAAAGCAGCTACTTCTTCCGCGAGCCGGTGACGCCCGGCGCCACACGCCCGATCGAGTTTTTCGCGAAAGCGTATTCGGAAGGGGACCGCTACAAGGTCGACGCCCAGGCCCCGGTCTCGATCCGCATCATCGCCTACTTCGAAGCCCCGAAAGGAAACTTCCGGCAGGCGTTCATCACGAACCTCGGGCAGTCGTTCAAGAACAACAACTAGAGCGCGGAGGGCAGAGCGCAGAGGGCAGAAGTCAGGCACCGTCTCTACTGCGCTCTGCCCTCTGCGCTCCGCCTTCTACTCAAACAGATCGTAATCCGCCACCGGCAGCTCGCCCGGCTCGGTCCAACGCCAGGTCTCGAACACGTAGAGATCGAACAGCACGAGGAAGACTTCGCGCGACATCTTCCAGCGCGCCTGGAGGCCGTCGGCCAGTCCGCGTTTCGACTCCTTGATGACGTGCCCGAGGTCGTAGATCACCGTTTCCTGCTGGCGGAAACCGGCCCGGGCGCAGAAGCAATTCAGCGCCGCCTCGATCTTGAAATGCGACTGGTACTGTGCCGGCACCGTCTCGAAGACCGCGCGCCGCATCACCCGGATCCCGGAGAGGACCGGGCCGCATTTCATTTTGAGGTGCAGGAAGTTGGCGACGTCGCCGCGATTGCGGACGCCGATGTTCATGTCGCAGTCGCCGCGCAGCACGGGGGTCACGAGCGCGCTGATGTGCTCCTCGGTGACGTTGTACATGTCGCCGTCGCAGAAAAAGAGCGTGTCGTTCGAGGCGGTGGCCACGCCTACGGCCATGGCGAAGCCCTTGCCGTGGTTCTCGTGGAGCGCCACGGTGCGGACGCCCTCGAAGGTCCTGGCGATCTCGACCGTCGCGTCCTCCGACCCGTCACTGACGACGATCACTTCGTCGATCAGCGGACTGGCCGTCAGCGCCCGGAGCACGTCGGCAATGGTTCCTTCTTCGTTGTAAGCCGCGACAATAGCGGTCGTCCTCACTCGGTATCTCCTCGGGTGCTGGCGTTCCCCGCTTGTGCTGTGCAACGGGCAGACCACGGCGGATTCTATCCGAACTTGCTGACATGGCAATTGCAGAACCGCATCGGCATGAAACGCACCCCTTTGACGCTCGGCACCCTCCTCGCGTTCCTCAGTGTCTCTGCCGGCCTGGCCGCCCTCGTTCTCTCAGGCTGCGCGGCCGTGCAGAGCGCCCTGGATATCGAGAATCCCCGCTACTCGATCCGGAACATCCACCCCCGGCTCGACATCGCCATCCCGCTTTCATCGTCCTCTGTCGATATCGACTTTGACCTGGAAGTGGACAATCCGAACCGCGTGGGCCTGAGACTCGACCAGATCGACTTCAACCTGTTCATCAATGAAGCACGCGTGCTCGACAGCATCAGCCAGCAGAACATCAACATCCCGGCCAACGGCCGCGGCGACGTCCGCCTCCGCACCCGCATCGGCTACCAGAACGTCCGCTCCCTCTGGCAGGAAATGGTCGACATCGTCAGCGGACGCCAGCGCGCCAAGTACGAGCTACGCGGCAACGCCTACTACCAGACGCCGGTAGGAAGGTTGAAACTGCCGGTGACGGTGTTCTCGACGAGGTAGGACAAGAGGCTCAGAGGCTCAAAGCAAAGGCTCACAGTGCCAAGCTACGTCTCTGCGCCTGTGAGCCTTTGCGCCTCTGAGCCTTTACCGTTACGAAACGTCCCTAACCACGATGATCTGCTGCGCGATGTAGCGGCCGTTGTCCGCCACGCCCTTCACTTCGATCTCGTCACCGCGCTCCAGGTCCGTGACGCCGTAGTCGCGGCCGTTGTAGGTCACGCGGGTGTTGCTGTCGTAGTAGATGGAGCCGCGCTGGCCGTTGTTGTTGTCGCGCAGGTTGTTGATGTACGAGACGTTCAGGTCGATGCGGCGCGCGTTCGTATCGATCGCGTCCACCGTCCCCTTCACGTCGGAAGACTGCGTGCTCGAGGGACTGCCGAGGATGATGTCGCCGATGCTTCCCAACCCACCGTCGCCCATGGAACCGCAGGCGGCCGTGATCAACAGCGCGGCAAGAATGAAAGTAGCTCTTCGCATTTCACTTCTCCTTCGCTGACAATCAAGAGCAAGGACCGTGCTTGATTTCTAAAAATAATCAGCGATTCACCATCCCCGCGCTCGCCTGCATCCTCTATTTTTCTGAGGGATTTCCGTTCGGCATCGTCAGTGAGACCGTCAACCTCTACCTGGCCTTCGCCAAGGTCGATCTGACCACCATCGGCCTCATCAGCAGCGTCGGGCTCATCTGGACGTTGAAATTCTTCTGGGCGCCGCTCGTCGATGCCGTGGGCACGTATCGGATGTGGATCTTCGGAGCGCTGATCCTGCTGTCGCTGTCGCTGGCGGCGCTCGGCGCTGTCGAGCCGGCCAGTGCGCCGTTCTGGGGTGCGCTCATCGTTCTCGTCTTCGCCTCGGCGACCCAGGACATCGCCATCGACGCGCTGGCGATCCGCGTCACGCCGCGCGAGCTGCTCGGTCTCGTCAACTCCGCGCGCGTGGCGGCCTACCGCGGCGCGATGATCGTCGCCGGCGGCGGCGTGGCGTTGCTCGCCGACCGCATCGGCTGGCGCGCCGCCTTCTTCACCGCCGCCTGCGTGCCGCTCCTCGTGCTCGTGCTCACCGCGCTGACCGCGCCGTCCGAGAGCGGCATCGGCGAACAGCATGAGAATCCGCTGCGCGCCCTCATCACCTGGATCGGCCGCCCCGGCTCGCTGATGCTGCTGGCCGTGATCCTCCTCTACCGGTTGGGCGACAACGCGCTGACGCCGATGATCCGGCCGTACTGGGTCTCGCGCGGCTTCAGCGCCACCGAGGTCGGGAACGTCACCACGACGCTGGGCATGGTCTGCACGATCCTCGGCGCGATCGCCGGCGGCGCATTCGTGACCCGCTTCGGCGTTTTTCGCGGACTGCTCGTCCTGGGGGTCGTGCAGATGCTGTCGAATGTCGCCTACGCGCTGGTGGCCATGACCGACGCAGGGCGGCCGGCGCTCTACGGCGCGGCGGTCATCGAAACATTCTGCGGCGGCCTCGGGACGGCGGCCTTCCTGTCGTTCCTCATGTTCATCTGCGACCGCGACAACGCCGCCACGGAGTACGCCATGCTGAGCGCTCTCTTCGCGGTGGCACGGACGTTCGCCTTTGCGTTGAGCGGCTATTTCGCCAACGATCTCGGCTACGCCAACTACTACTGGCTCACCGCGGCGCTGGCTCTACCGGGCCTTGCGCTCCTGCCGCAGATCCGCGACCGCCTGTCAACAGCTTCCGGACCGTCCGCCACAACCGCAGCAACCGCATCGTAGGGGAATCGCCGGCGGCGCGGATGTCGGTCTCGGGATGCCGCTCGCCGAGCAGGACCTCGCGCGCGCGCAGATCGCCGAGCGTGATCAATTCGCTGAGGCGCGACCACTTTCGCTCGACGAAGGCGTACGGCAGGCGGTGCCGCGGCCGGATGACGATCACGCGGTCGCGGAACGCCGCCGGGATCTCGTGGTCGGGTTCCGTCGTGCTCTTGTAGATCCCACCCTCCGACTCCCCCTTCACGGTCACCAGCACGACGGCGTCGCAGCCAAGCTCGAAGGCGATCTCATACGGAGCGTTGTCGCTAACGCCGCCGTCTCCGAAACGATCGCCGAGGATGGGCGGCGTGCAGGTGTAAAACGGCGGAAGAAAGTTCGCGCCCAGCAACAGATCGACCGGGCGCTCGACCGACTTCGCGTCGATGAGAAACCCCTTTCGGTCGCGCAGACGGGTCAGGGAGATGATGCAGGGAAGGGCCTCGGGTGCGTGCAGCCGGTCGCCGATGAAACGCGCGAAGTTGCGCCGGTGCATTTCCGCGTAACGCCAGGGCGAGAGCTCGTCGAACAGATTGCGCAGATCGATATGCGGCATGCGCGCGAACGTGCGCCACATGAACCTGGCCCGATGCTCGATGTGCGCCGCCACGATGGCCGCGTTCCACGAACCGGCCGAAACGCCGATGGCCATCGACGCGTGGATCCCGAGCGCGGACAAGCGCTCGATCACGCCCACCTGAAACGCACAGCGCGTCGAGCCGCCGGAAAACACGAAGGCGATCTGTTTCGCCTCGCGCAGACGATCGAGCCCCTCGGTCACGGGTTTAGTTTAGCGGGTTTGGAGTCCTGGGGCGGTGAGGGAGTCGCAAAGTCTCAAAGTCTCAGAGTCTCAAAGGGCTCCGCCAGTTTCACGCTGCTCGTGCAGCCGAACCCTTTGCGACTTTGAGACTTTGAGACTTTGCGACTCCCTCACCCCAAAAGTAGACTCGAAACATGCGCCACCGCATCTTCGTCGACGCCATCGCTCCCGAGATCACGGTCACCGGCGATGAGTTCCACCATTCGGTGCGCGTGGTGCGCGTACGGGTGGGAGAAGAGATCGAGGTGTTCGACCGCGCCGGCAACGCGGCGCGCGGGACGGTGCAGAGGCTCGGCCGCGACAGCGCCGTCATCGTCACCGGAGAAGCACTGCCGTCGCGCGAGTCGCCGCTGGCGGTGCATCTGGCGATGGCGGTGATCCAGCTGGAGAAGTTCGAGCTGGTGCTGCAGAAGGCGACGGAGCTCGGCGTGCGGTCGATCATTCCTCTGATCACGGATCGCGTGGAGCTGCGGCCCGAGCGCTACGCCAACAAGCGGGAACGGTGGGAGAAGATCGTCTTCGAGGCGGTCAAGCAGTCCGGACGCGCATTCGTGCCGAGCCTCGGAGAGCCGCGGGCGTTCGCGGACGTCATCCGGCAAACCGCGCCGCGGATCCTCTTCGATGCCGACGCCGAACCGTCGGACCTCGGACGCCCGAACGAGGTGACGCTGCTCATCGGTCCGGAAGGCGGCTGGACGGAGGAGGAACTGACCGCGGCGCGCGAAGCGGGTTGCCTCTTTCAGCGCCTCGGACCGCGGCGGTTGCGCGCCGAAACGGCGGCCATCGCGGCCATGGCCGTCATCACCTCCCGCTTCGGGGACTTGTAGTAGATTACGCCTCCCATGGCCGACACCCTGACCATCACCGACAATCGAACCGGCAAGACGTACGACGTCCCCATCGTGGACGAGACCATCAGGGCGCTCGACCTGCGGAAAATCAAAGCAGCCGACGACGACTTCGGCATGATGACCTATGACCCGGCCTTCATGAACACAGCGTCGTGCCGCAGTGCCATCACCTTCATCGACGGCGACAAAGGCATTCTCGAATACCGCGGCTACCCCATCGAGCAACTGGCCGAGAAGAGCAACTACCTCGAGGTGGCCTATCTGCTCATGAACGGCGAGCTGCCGGCCGCGGACCAGATGGCGGAGTGGACGCACACCATCACCCACCACACCATCCTCAACGAGAACTTCCGCCGCCTCATCGATTCGTTCCGCTACGACGCCCATCCGATGGGACGGTTCATCGCCTCGATGGCCGCCCTGGGCACGTTCTATCCGGAAGCGAAAGAGATCTTCGATCCGGCGGTCCGCATCAAGCAGATCCACCGCATCATCGCCAAGGTCATCACCATCGCTGCTTTCAACTACCGCAGCACCGTTGGGATGCCGTACGCCTATCCGGACAACGACCTCTCCTACACCGGCAACTTCCTCAACATGATGTACCGGATGACGGAAGTGAAGTACCAGCCGAACCCGGTGCTCGAGCGCGCCCTCGACGTGCTCTTCATCCTCCACGCCGACCATGAGCAGAACTGTTCGACCAACGCCATGCGCGCCGTGGGCAGCTCGCACGTCGATCCGTATTCAGCGGTAGCCGCAGCAGCGACGGCGCTTTACGGACCGCTGCACGGCGGCGCCAACGAGGCCGTGCTGCAGATGCTCGAAGAGATCGGCTCGGTCAACAACGTGCCGGAGTTCATCAAACGCGTGAAGAGCGGAGACGGCGGGCGGCTGATGGGCTTCGGCCACCGCGTCTACAAGAACTACGACCCGCGCGCCAAGATCATCAAGCAGGTGGCCGACGAAGTCTTCGAGGTCACCGGGAAGAACCCGCTCCTCGACATCGCCCTGGAGCTGGAGCGCATCGCTCTCGAAGACGAATACTTCGTGAAGCGCAAGCTCTACCCGAACGTCGATTTCTACTCGGGCTTGATCTACCAGGCCATGCGCTTCCCGACCAGTCTCTTTACCGTGCTCTTCGCGATTCCCCGCGTTTCCGGCTGGCTGGCGCAATGGCAGGAGATGCTCGGCGACGCCGACCAGAAGATCGCCCGGCCGCGGCAGATCTACACCGGCCACCCGCGGCGCGACTATCCGCGCTGAAACACACCCGCCCACCACTCGCCCCTCGTCCGCTCGCTCACCAGCGATAGTCTGTGTGATCGCGCGGCTTCCACGACGTCGTCGCGTTTGACGACTAGGATGCCGCTCAGGATCAGCCGTCCGTCGTTCGCAACGCGCGCCGCGATGTCGCCGAGCAGCGGGATGATGACCTCGGGGATGATGTTCATGGTGACCACGTCGAACGTGCCGCCCCGCAGTGTCTCCACGCCGCCGATGAACAGCGGCATCGCGCTCTCCGGCACCCCGTTGCGGATGCGGTTGTCGCGCAACGCACCGTAGGCGTCGTTGTCGTTGTCGAAGGCGAACACCTTGCGCGCGCCGAGGCGGTGCATGGCCAGAGCGAGAATCCCGCTGCCGGCACCGACGTCGAGTCCACGCTTCCCGGCCATCGGCAACGACTCCAGCAGCTCGATGCACAGCCACGTCGTCTCATGCGAGCCGGTGCCGAACGCCTGTTCCTGCGGAACGATGAGCGTCAGGCGATCCGAATCTTCCGGCAGCAGCGAAGCATCCGGCACGACCACGAACCGCGCGCCGATGAAGAGCGGCTGCAGCGACTGCTGGTACAGCTCCAGCCAGTTGCGCCGTTCGCGGTCAATGGACTGCAGCTCGAACTCGCCGAGCAACTCCGCCGCGGCGTCGCGATCCTCCGCGGAGTCGAAATACGCCTCGACCGTGTTCTGCGTGGAAGTGCTGCCGGTGGAGGCGGTGAGGAAGAGCCGCGACTGAATGAGATCCTCGTCGGCCGGCTCTTCGAATTCGATGGCCAGGATGTAATCGATCACGCCTTGCCGCCGAAGTGCGCGCGATAGTCCTCCATCGCCGCCTGCACCACGTTCGCGGCGTGCTCGTAGCCGTACGTACCGGCCACGCGGATCTTCTCGCCCTCGCCGGGAACGAGCTTGTAGGTCATGAAGTAGTGTTCCAGGCGCTCGACCAGCACCGGCGGCACGTCGGCGATGTCGTTCGCCTCGCCCCAGACATAGTCCCCCTGCAGCACGGCGATGATCTTGTCGTCCGCCTCGCCGCGGTCGATGAGCTGCAAGCCGCCGATGACCCGCGCGGCCACGATGATCTCCGACTTCGAGATCGGCCGCTCGCTGAGCACGCAGATGTCGAGCGGATCGCCGTCGCCGCGGCTGGCCACCGGCGACAGCTTCGTCACGTTCTCCGCGCAATACGTCTGCGGAATGAAGCCGTACAACGCCGGCGGCTGCGACGACGTGCGCTGCGGCCGGTCGACCTTCAGATACCCCGTGGCCTTATCGACCTCGTACTTGATCAGATCGAACGGCGTGATCTCCACGAACACATTGACCACCCGCGGCGCATCGTCCCCCGCCGTCAGACCATGCCACGGATGCGGACGCCAACGCGCGAATTGATCAGCCATTGGGGGGATTCTATGGCGAGAACCTACGAGAAGAACTCCTTCACCTTGTCGAACACGCCCTTTTCTCCCGGCGGGTTTTCGCCTTCGATGGTGGCCATGCGTTCCAGGAGCTGGCGTTGTTCGTCGTTGAGGGTGGAGGGGATGCGCACGGCGATGTGGACGTAGTGGTCGCCGCGGCCGCTGCCGTCGAGGGAGGGGACGCCTTTGCCGCGCAGGCGGTAGACCTGGTTGGGTTGGGTGCCGGCGGTGATCTTGAGGGTGTCGCTGCCGTCGACCGTGTCCACCTCGGCGTCGCCGCCGAGGGCGGCCTGGGTGAAGCTGATGGCCTGCTCGGAATGGATGTCGAAGTCGCGGCGCTGGAACTTCGGGTGATCGCGGACCTGGATGAAGACGTACAGGTCGCCGGCGGGACCGTTGTTGAATCCCGACTCCCCTTCGCCGCCCACGCGCAGGCGTGAACCGTCGTCGACGCCGGGCGGGATCTTCACGGAGATCTTCTTCTCTTCGCGCACGCGTCCCGCGCCGCCGCAGGAGCCGCACGGATCCTTGATCACCTTACCCGCGCCGCCGCACTGCGGGCAGGTGCGCGCCACGGCGAAGAAGCCCTGCGAGTAGCGGATCTGTCCGCGTCCCTGACAGCCGGTGCAGGTGACCGGCTGCGTGCCCGATTTCGCGCCGGAGCCGCCGCAGGTCTTGCAGCTGATCGTGCGCGGGATGTCGAGCGTGACTTCCTTGCCGAACACCGCTTCCATGAACTCGAGCTGCAGGTCGTAGCGCAGGTCGTTGCCGCGCGCCGGGCGTGAGCCGCGGCGTCCGCGCGTCCCGAAGAAATCGCCGAAGCCGAAGAGATCGCCGAGGATGTCGCCGAAATCGGCGAACTGGTTGGGATCGAAGCCGCCCATGCCGGACATGCCCTGGTGTCCGTACCGGTCGTAGCGGGCTCGCTTCTCCTCGTCGGAGAGCACGCTGTACGCTTCCGCCGCTTCCTTGAACTTCTCCTCGGCCGAGGCGTCGTCCGGATTCTTGTCGGGGTGATATTTGACGGCGAGCTTGCGGTACGCCTTCTTGATGTCGTCGACGGTGGCCGTCTTGGCGACGCCGAGGACCTCGTAGTAATCGCGCTTTTCGATAGTAGACATTTATGTACTGGAATCCGAACCGGACGACATCGTCTTCAATGGGTTGTACAGCATGACGCTGGTCAGGATGCGCGAGGCCGTCTGCAGCTCGAAGACGGCGTCATTGATGCTCTGCCTGTCCTCGGTACCGACGACGTCCTTGGCACGGGTGATGATCTTCTGCACCCGTTCGCGCTCTTCTTCCTTGAGCAGCTTTCCGAACTCGCGGAAAACCTTCTCGTTGGTATAGATCATTCCATCGAGCTTATTGGCCAGCACGCGCATCTCACGGCGGGCCGAGTCGGCGCGCTGGTTCGCGGAGGCGTCGTTGATGATGCGGTCGATCTCGTCCTTCGACAATCCGCCGGCCGGATTGATCTGCACGCCCTGCGATTGCGAGGTGGCCTGATCGCGGGCCGTGACGTTGACGATGCCGTTGGAATCGATCGAGAACGTGACCTCGATCTGCGGCACGCCGCGCGGCGCGGAAGGGATGCCGAACAGATCGAACTTACCGAGCGATTTGTTCTCGTTGGCGAATTCGCGCTCGCCCTGCAGCACGTGCACGGTGACGCGCGTCTGGTTGTCGGCCACCGTGGTGAAGATGAGCGAGTTTTTCGTGGGGATGGTGGCGTTGCGGTCGATCAGTTTCTGGAACAGTCCGCCGCGCGTCTCCACGCCCAGCGAGAGCGGCGTGACGTCGAGCAGGACCATGTCCTTGATGTCGCCGCGCAGGATGCCGCCCTGGATGGCCGCGCCCACGGCCACGACTTCATCGGGATTGATGTTGCGGTTCGGGTCCTTGCCGAAGACCTTCTTCACCGCTTCGACGACCTTGGGCATGCGCGTCTGACCGCCGACCAGCACGACCTCGTTGATCTGCTTGGGAGTGACACCCGCGGCCTTCAGGGCGTCGTTGACCGGGTCGATGGTCCGCTGGATGAGGTCTTCGACGAGCGTCTCCAGCTCGCGGCGCGTGAGCACGTAGTTGAGATGCTTCGGGCCGGCGTTGTCCGCCGAGATGAACGGCAGCGTGACGCGCGACTCCTGCTCCATCGACAGTTCGCACTTGGCGCGCTCGGCCGCTTCCTTGAGGCGCTGCAACGCCATGCGGTCGCCGTGCAGGTCGATGCCTGTCTCGTTCTTGAAGACTTCCAGCAGGCGGTCCATGACGCGCTTGTCGAAGTCCTCGCCGCCGAGATACGTATCGCCGGAGGTCGACAGCACCTCGAAGAGGCCGTCCTCGAGCTTGAGGATCGACACGTCGAACGTGCCCCCGCCGAGGTCATAGACGGCGATGATCTGGTTGCTCTTGTTCTCCAGGCCGTACGCCAGCGCGGCCGCCGTCGGCTCGTTGATGATCCGCAGGACTTCCAGCCCGGCGATCTTGCCGGCGTCGCGCGTGGCCTGCCGCTGCGAATCGTTGAAGTACGCCGGGACCGTGATGATGGCCTCGGTGATCTTCTCGCCGAGGAAATCCTCGGCGAAGGCCTTGATCTCCATCAGCACGTACGCGGAGATCTCCTCGGCCGAGTAATCGCGGTCGCGGACGCGCACCTTCACGTCGCCGTTCGGCGCCGACACGATCGAGTACGGGAGGATGTTCTTGGCGTGCGCCACTTCCTCGGACTCGTATTTGCGGCCGATGAGCCTCTTGATGGCGAACACCGTGTTGAACGGGTTCGTGATGGCCTGCCGTTTGGCGATCTGCCCGACCAGGCGTTCGCTGTCCTCGGTGAACCCGACCACGGAGGGCGTAGTGCGGCTGCCCTCGCGGTTCGAGATGACCTGAGGCGTCGTCACGTCGACGACGGCAACGCACGAGTTCGTCGTGCCGAGATCGATTCCGATGATTTTCGGCATTCTTGTCGGTCAGCCTACTACGACGGGTTGTCCGGCCCGCCCACTGCCACCTTCACCATGGCCGGCCGGAGCAGGCGGTCGTGGAGAAAGTAACCCTTCTGCAGAATCATCGTCACCGTGTGGGAGGGAACCGTCGAATCCTCTTCCCGCATCACGCCCTCATGGATGTTGGGATCGAAATGCACCCCCACCTCATCGATCGGCCGCAGCCCGTTCCTGTAGAGCACGTCGTACAACTGCTTGTAGATGAGCTCCACTCCCTTGTGGAACTCGTCGTCGGCGTCCGAATGCTCCATGGCCCGGTCGAAATTGTCGAGGATGGGCAGCAGGTCCTTCAGGACCGCCGCGGTGGCATAGCGGAAAAAGTCGGCCTTCTCGCGCTCGGTCCGTTTGCGCAGATTGTCGAAATCGGCCAGCGTGCGCAGATAGCGGTTCTTGAGATCCTGATTCTCCCGCGTTAGTGCGTCGTCGTCCGTGGCGGCGTTGCCGGCCACCTCGCCCGCACCCGGGTCCGTTACAGCTTCCTCGGCGGTCTCCCGCATTTCGCGCTCGATCTCCTCGATCGAGCCCCCGGTGTCTTCGATGATGTACATGTCGTCGGCGTCATCGCCGGCCCGTCTGTTCTCGTCCATGTGCTGATGTGCTCCTCCGTTCGGTGCAATGCGCTCGGCCCACACCACCATGCTGCTCCCGTTCCTGCCGGTGCGCCAGTAGCTGCACCTTTACTGCTCGACCTGCTCTTCTTCGATCTTGCGGCTGAGGGCGTGGCTCAGATAGTCGACGAGCGGGGCCATGCGCGAGTACTCCATGCGCATTGGTCCGATGATCCCGACCATGCCCAGCGGAGCGGAGGTCGTTCCGTAGCGACGCGCGACGATACTGAAATTGTGCATCTGTGTGAAGTCGCTCTCGGATCCCACCAGGATCTGCAGACCGTCTTCGCTGAGGCAGGTCTCGAGGATCTCGACGAGCTTCTCCTTCTCCTGCAGAGCCAGGAAGGTCTTGCGGAACGACGCCGCGTCGGAGAACTCGGGCTTGTTCAGGATCGACGCCGCGCCCTCGACATACAGCTCGTGCTCGAACGGAGCCACGTCGTTCACGGCCTCGATGCCGAGGGAAATCGTCTTCTGCATCATCTGATCGTGCTGCGAGCGCTCCTGCTCGGTCAGCCGGATGAGGCGCCGGCGGATGACATCCAGCGTGCAGCCGGCGAACTCCGTCGTGATGTAGCGGCCGATCTTCTCGAGCTCGTCGCGCGAGCAGACATAGCGCGTCTCGATGACCTTGTTCACCACCACGCCGTTCGTGCCGACGGCCACGCACATGATCTTGTTCTCGGCCACGAGGATGAAATCCATCGAACGGATCACGAACTGCAGAAGCGTGGGCATGAAGATCACGCCCACCTGATCGCTGAGCTTGGAGAGGATGCTGCCGGAGAGATGGAGCACCTCGTCGATCTCGCTGGCGTTACCGACCTCTTCATCGATGACCTCGCGCTCCCGCAGAGAAAGCGCCCGCGATTTCATGAGGTGATTGATGAAATAGCGATACCCGCGGTCGGTCGGGACGCGGCCCGCCGAGGTGTGCGGTTGCTGGAGAAACCCCAGATCCTCCAGATCGGCCATGACATTGCGGAGGCTGGCCGGCGAGAGCTGGAACTTCCCGCACTTGGAGAGCGTCCGCGACCCGATGGCCTCGCCATTGGCCACGTGTTGCAGCACGATCTCCCGCAGCACCTCGCGGGCGCGAGGATCGAGATCGAGATCATGCAAGTCGTGTCTCTGAGCCATGGGTCTGCTGGCACTCCCGCGGACGGAGTGCCAGACAGACTGTAGGAACAGGGGGAGGCGGTGTCAATATGCCGGGCCGGGACAGCTGTAAAGCTGTGGAGCTGTAAAGCTGTACAGCTCTAGTCCGCCTTCTCGGCGACCCCGCTCTCAATCGCGCGCTTCACGATCTTCTCGAAACGCTCCTCGGCCACTTCCTCGCGTTTCTCGACTTCCTTCTCCAGCCGCTCCATCTCGCGCTCGATGCCTGCCATCCGGCGCTCGACGTCGCGCATGTCGTCCTCGGCATCGCGCAGTTTTACCTCGATGGCGTCCCGCGTCGATTCGCCGAGGTGCTCGTCGTCGAGCTGATCGCCGAACGAGTCGACGCGCTCCTCGATCGTCTCCATCTGCCTCTCGAACGGCTTCAACCGCTCCTCGACCTCGCGCAGGGACGGCTCCAGGGCCTCGACCTCGCGAAACGCGTCCCGGACCGCGGACAGCGTCGGGGCGTCCCGGATCACATAGCTGCGTCCGTTCGTCCGCACCCAGACGAACTCGCTGCCATACCGCTTCGCCACCGCCCCGATTTTGCCGATCGACCCGCTCAGGCGCGTATACGAGTTGTCGCCGCGCTTGTAGATGTAACTCATCGACTTGTCGCCGGCCGTCAGAACCCCGGCCGCCACCGCAAAGAGGAGGAGAGCGAAAACGAGCAATCGTGTGCGCATGAAGGGATTTACGGAGGTGGGTGGGAAAGGTTAGGCGCGGATCTAGAATGACCCTCGACCAATGCGCCGTCTGCTCGCCATCGTCGCCATCGCCATTCTGACCACCCAGGCCACCCCGGCATCCGCCGTCACCGTCGACCGCATCGCCGCCACCGTCGACCGGCAGGTGCTCACGGTCAGCGAGATCACGCAGATGGTCGAGATCCGCTTCTTCGCGCGCACGGCGGAAACCGACGACGACGACCATCGCCGCAACGTGCTCGACGCGCTCATCGCCCAGGCCCTCCGTTTTCGTGACGTGGAGCGTTTCGGCGCGCAGGACATCTCCGCCGACGTGATCGAGGCGCGCCTGCTCGAGATCCAGCGGCGCTTCCCGACGGAAGCGGAGTTCCTGTCCTCCGTGGCGCGCGCGGAGCTGACGCTCGACGAAGTGCGGGCGCTGGTCAAGCGCCAGCTACAGGTCGAGGCCTACATCCAGGAACGCTTCGCCCCGCTGGTCTTCATCTCCAACGAAGAGATCGACACCTACTACCGAGGCCCCTGGACGCAGCAGCGGCGCGAGCGCGGCCTCTCCGTCCCACCGCTCGCCAGCGTGCAGGACGAGATCCGCACCGCCGTCCGAGGCTCACGGCTCGAAGAAGAGATCGGCAAGTGGACCGCGCAGCTCCGCGAGCGCGCCGACGTCGACGTCTACGCCTGGCGGTAAATCAGTTGCTCCCGGCAACGCGAGCGGCACGCGTGGCGCGATCAAAGTACGCCACCGCGTCGAACGCATCCCCCAGCGACACCAGCAGGTATCCCGTCTGGAACCGCATCAATCGTTCCGCGGATAACCACGCCTCGACGGCCGAGGATCGTTTTCCGTTGTGAAGGGTCAGCAGGAACGGCCCCTTCGCCATGCTCTCCAGAGTGGCATCGACGCTCCCCGTCGTCGCGGCCGTCTGATCGTCCAGCGACGGACCTCCGTAGGTGGTGGCGATGGCGTAGTACTTCTTCCCGAGTGCCGTGCGAAACCGCAAACCCGCCCCTGGGAACCTGCCGGGCGGAAGCGGCGGCCCCGTGACCAGCCCGCACTGCACGTGAGCGTTGTGGGCCCAGTACACCGCCCGCTCGCCTCTCGCCAAACGCCCCAGCACCCAGAGCGTGTTCTCCGTCATCGCCACATCGCGCGGCGCGCTGGGAGCGAATGCGCCGAGCCGCAACACCGTCTCGTGCTGCTGAGCCACGAGAGCAACGCGCCGCGCCCAATCCAGGCGATCCTTGTCGCCCGTGGAGATGCGATTCACCCGTTCCACGAGAAGATTCACGCCTCGCGTCAGCGCATCCTTCTCCTCGGCCGGCAGCGCCCCGTACTTTTGCGCCGCCCCCTTCCACCACCCGGCGCCAATCTGCGCCGCCAGCGGCCGGGTGGCATCGATGACACTCCCGACCTCCGCGTTCCCGGCAGTCAGCTCGCGGAGCCGGTCCAGCGCCGGCACCATGCTCCCCGAGCGCGCCGGGAGATCGGCGCCATACACGCCCACCGGCCGCTTCCGTCCCGGACCGAGATTCCACTCGCGCAGCCACTCCATCGTGCGCCGGATCTCCTCGAGTGCACCGAACCCGCCGGGCAGCGTGACATCGAAGTCCACCGTCGCCGTCCGCCCGCGAACATAGTCATCGAGCGCCATCGCCTCCGGCAGCCCCGACTCCAGCACCAGCGCCGTCACCCGATGCCGCCGCACCAGATCCTCGAGCAGCTGCAGCCGGAAACTCAGAAACGGCTCCGCCTCATGAACGCTCTCCCCCACCCCGATCAACCGCGCCGCGGCGATCCCCCCGTCCAGCGCCCGAAACGCCCGCCCCTCCGCATCGATCGGAACCACCCGCCCGCGCACCCACTCCACGAACACAGTGTCGGACTGCGCGGCAAGAGGACACGTCAGCAGCAGGACCAGACACGACACGAGCCAGCGACCAGGCATGAAGATCTCCCTGGTCCCCTCATACGCAGGGCAGGGAGGGGAGATGCAGGGTTCACCGAGGAGTGACGTTTCACCGCCCCCGGCAAACCTACGACACTCTGCGATTCGGAGAGATCGCCGGCTTGGGCGCGAATTTGACAAGACGCTCGGAGTTCTCTGCCTCGAGCCTTTTCAGATACTGGAAGAGCGCATCCATATCGCCACCAAATTCATCGTGCAGTTCACGACGCGCCGCCCGGGTCTCTTCTACGATTGGGTCCTTGCGCATGGGTCACCCTTCCATGAGTTGCTGAGGCGTGTAGATCAGGGGAGGCTCAAATCCGAAGCTTCTCACGACCGCGTTAACACGCGGAATGATCATCCCATTCGCGATGTGCTTGCAATTCCAGGTGAGCAGATAGTCCATCCCGGTAGTCGCCGAGACGGCGATGTGAAGTGCATCTTCGTGCGCGCCGGCCGGAAGCCCTGCCCTTCTCAAGAGCGCTTGCGAGAGAACCCTCGCAGCATCCGAAACCTCGACGAGCGTCAGTTCTCGCACCACAGCAAGCCGCGCGGAGGCGTACGTTTGGTCACCGCGCGCGGCTTCCGCTAGAACCACCGCAGAGACGCACAGGTCGAATCGATGACGGCGCGTCTCCCACCACTCATGCGTCAGTTCCTGGTTCGAGGCAACGAGTAAGTCCCGTTGGTTACGTCTGGCGACCAGATAACTGATCACGCTCGTTTCGACGTAGACCTTGGCTCTCACAGCCTCCAACGCTAACGCATTCCGCTCGTCGGAGAAAGTTCGAGGGGGCGAGTCTACTCATGGCGAGAGAAAAGTAGCTCCGGCGGATCCCTCGCCTACAACTTCGACTCGACGCTGAGCCAGAACGCGGCGCTGGCGCCGGCAGTCACGCGCTCCACCATCTCGTCCAACGAAGCCCGCTCCGCCGCGCCGACGACGTCGTACGTCGCGAAACACTCCTCGAAGGAAGAAGCGCCAAAGACCTTCAGAACGGTGCGCGCGATCTTCTCCTCCCTGCCACGACTGAGTACTTCGAGGATCGCCTTCGTGCGAGCCGACATCGGTGCCTTCCTCCCGTCAAAACCCTAGCACGATTGTTTTTCCGATCGAAGTGACACAGCCCGGCATCGCCGCGACCAAGCCGCCGTAGGCGGCGATAGGCAATAGCCCCCGGCTTCGAGCCGGGGGAATCGAACGTGTGATTTGTACCAGCCCGTGTAGCGGGCGACAGGATTGTCGGTTGGAGTGTGTCTGTCGCCCGCTACGCGGACTCAATCCTATAAACGCACGTTTTCACCCGGCTCGAAGCCGGGTGCTAAATTCTGATGCCGCCTAACGGCGGCCTCAGCCCACGCCGCTCTTCACAACCGCATAACGATCCTTCAAGCGCAGGAACGGCAGCTCAAAGAACTTGTATGCGAGCGTTGCCACTCCAATGGTGGCCACGCTTCCCCCGACGTACAGCGCAACGTTCGCGGGAAGACCGTCAAAGCGGCTGCCGGTTGCGGCGGTGATCAACCGCATCACCGCGCCGATGGCGATCTCGTGCAAGAGGTACATCGCGTACGAGATGTTTCCCAGCAGTGTGAAGAATCCGGCACGGAGCTTCAGCAGCGAGTGTTCGTTGACGGCCACGTTCAGGATGATGACGCAGAAGAGTACCGAATGCAGGCCGTACTGCAGGATCGGCTTGCCACGCGTCGTGAAGACGGCAAACGCCGCCGCGGTGTAGGTCAGGAGCTGCACCGGCTTGCTGAACACCACGCGCAGGACTCGTTCCTTGCGCTCGAAGACCAGCCAGGCTCCGATCGCGCCGATGGCCATGCACTCGAACCGGTTGAAGTAGAAGTAGTCGATGAAGTGATTCCAGAACGCCAGCCGGGCCGGATCGCGCAGCGTCGATGCGTAAGCGAGAGCACCCGCCTTCACCGCCATGCCGGCAATCGTGATGACGATCGCCAGCGGCAGTACTTTCCTGAAGCGAGCCATCAGCAAAGGCCAGAACAGGTAGAACTGCTCTTCCACGCCAATGGACCAGAGGGGCTCTGCATACGGAACCGGCGGATACAACGAGAGCGCCACCTGAGGCAGCAGCAGGAGGAACAGCGCCAGGATCGGCGCCCGCTGGTCCCCGCCGCCAACCGCCAGGGAAGGAATGGCCAGCGCCTTCACCTGCGGAACCACTACGAACGTGAGGAAGACCACCAGGTAGTAAAGCGGCCAGATGCGGAAGATCCGGCGAACGTAGAACTTCCGGATCGAGAGGGTCCCGGCTTCCCGCTTCTCTTCGAGCAGGAGAAATGTGATCAGGAAACCGCTGAGCACAAAGAAGAACGTGACGGCGATGCGCCCCAGCTCATAGACCGCCAGGTTGTCCGCAAAATTCGGATAGCCGTGGTAGCTCTTGAGCAGCTCCACATGCCCGACCACCACCGCCAGCGCCGCGAAGAACCTGAGCGCGTGAAGACCGGGGAAATAAACGCCGGCTCCAGGCACGGGCGCCGGACGACGCACGCCATCCGACGGCACCGATCGGTCTCGAGTTTGGCGTCGTCGCTTGATGGAGGCAGTTTACGGCGAAAGACCTGGGCTCACTCCTCCCCCGACACCAACGCCAGAAACTCCTCTTCCGTCAACACTGCCACCCCCAGCCCCTTCGCCTTTTCGAGCTTCGAGCCCGCGGCATCCCCTGCCACGAGGTAGCTCGTCTTTGACGAGACGGAGGACGAGGTTTTGCCGCCTTCGCGCTCGATGAGGGCATGGATCTCGTCGCGGGAGAAGCGGGTGAGGGTGCCGGTGACGACGACGGTTTTGCCGGAGAGGCGGGTGCCGGTGGCGCGGCGGACGTGGGTGGGGGTAACGCCGAGGCGCTGCATTTTCTGGATGCGGTCCCGGTTGGCGGGGACGGCGAAGTAGGAGGTGATGGATTCCGCGACTTTGGGGCCGACTTCGTGGATGCCGACCAGGTCCTCGGTCTGCGCGTCCATGAGGGCTTCGATGGAGGCGTAGTGCTCGGCCAGGATCTTGGCGGCGCGCTCGCCGATCATGGGGATGCCCAGGGCGAAGACGAGGCGGGAGAGCTCGTTCTTTTTCGAGCCTTCGATGTTCTCGATGAGTTTCTTCGCCGATTTCTCGCCTTTGCGCTCGAGCGCGGCCACCTGTTCTTCGGTGAGCTCGTAGACGGAGGCGTAGTCGGTGATCAGCTTGGCGTCGAGGAGGGCGGTCACGGTCTGCCAGCCGAGGCCTTCGATGTCCATGGCCTTGCGCGAGGCGAAGTGCGTGATCGATTGCAGGACGATGGCCGGACACCCCTGGTTGATGCAGCGGATGGCCACTTCGTCTTCGAACTTGTGCAACGGCTGACTGCAGACCGGGCAAGTGGTGGGTGTGGGGAACGGCTCGGCATCGGCGGGGCGCTTCTCGAGCAGCACCTGCACGACCTTGGGGATGATGTCGCCGCCTTTTTCGACCAGGATCGTGTCGCCGATGCGCACGTCCTTGCGGGCCAGCTCCTCGAAATTGTGCAGCGTGGCGTTGACGACTTTCGTGCCGCCCAGGGGAATGGGATCGAACTCGGCCACCGGGGTGACGGTGCCGGTACGCCCGACATACGTGTTGATCCTGCGCACGATGGTCTGCGCGGCCTCGGGCGGATATTTGAAGGCCACCACCCAGCGCGGGGCCTTGGAGGTGGCGCCGAGCTCCTGCTGCTCCTCGCGCCGGTTGACCTTGACCACGATGCCGTCGATCTCGAAGTCGAGGTCGTGCCGGTGCTCGCGCCATTCCTCGATGAAGGCGATGACTTCGTCGAGCGTCGTGCAGAGGCAGCGTTGCGGGTTGAGCGGCAGGCCGAGGCGTTCCATCAACTGGTAACCGGCCCACTGCGAGTCGATCTGCATGCCGTCCACGTTGACCACGTGGTAGACGTACGCGCTCAGCCTCCGCTGCGCGACGAGCTTCGGGTCTTTCTGCCGCAACGCGCCGGCGGCAGAGTTGCGCGGGTTGGCGTGCGGTTCGTTCCCGGCTTCCTCGAGCGCCTGGTTGTGTTTGATGAAGTCGCGTTTGGAGATGTAGATCTCGCCGCGTACGCCCAGGCGCTTCACCTCCGGATCGATCTTGAGCGGCAGCACGCGGATGGTGCGGACGTTGGGCGTGACGTCGTCGCCGCGCACGCCGTCCCCGCGTGTGGCGCCGCGCACGAGAGCCCCGTCTTCGTACAGGAGCGAGATCGACACGCCGTCGATCTTCAGCTCGGCCTCGTACTCGACCGGCTCCCCCTCGGCGCGCCCCAGGCCGCGGCGCACGCGCTCGTCCCACTCGCGCAGCTCTTCCATCGAATAGGCGTTCTCGATGGAGAGCATGGGCGGCTCGTGGATGACCGTGGGAAAGCTCTCGATGAGCACCCCGCCGACGCGCTGGGTCGGCGAGTTCGGATCGTGGTCGTCATGCTGGTCCTCCAATTCCTGGAGGCGGCGCATCAATTGATCGAAGTCGTAGTCGCTGATCTCCGGCGCGCCTTCGTAGTAGAGGCGGTTGTGGCGTTCGAGCTCGTTGCGGAGGGTGGTGATTTCCTGCTTGGGCTTCACGGCGCGTAGTTTAGCTAGTCGTGGAACGGGGTGAGCGCGACTCTAATATGAGTAGAGGCGCAGAGGCGCAGAGGCGCATAGGCTCAGAGCCCGCGATCGCCGCCTCCCTCTGAGCCTTTGAGCCTTTGTGCCTCTGCGCCCTCCCCCTCCCCCGCCCGCGACAAATACCGCGACCGCTCCACCACCCGTTCCCCAAACCCCATCCCCCGCAACCGCGCGTCCATGAGATTCACGAAGTCGCGGCGGCCTTTGACGAGGTTGAGGTTGAGGGCCACGAAGCGGAGGCCACGGGGGGTGTCGTAGTAGACGATCATCCGGTCGCCGCCGGTCATCTGTTCGGTCCCGCGCAGGTCGTTCCAGCGAAGGACGCGGGTGCGGAACTGGTGCAGGGGGCGGAGGGTGAGGGTCGCGGGCGTCACTTCGGCGATGGGACGGCGCGTGCCCAGCCAGACCTTGGCGCCGCCGATCCAGAGGGTGCCGATGTAGACCCAGACGAACGGCTCGCCGATCCAGCCGTAGCGGGTGGAGGGGACAGTGGCCAGCGTGACCGCGATGGCGGCGGTGACGAGCGTGGCCACGGCCACGATGGAGAAGCCGGCCCGGCGCACCCAGGGACGGAACCCGAAGATGATTACCGGTTCGGGCGTAAGCGTAGGATCAGGAGTCATTTGCGTGGAGCTGGCGTTGGATTTACTCTATCCGTGAGAGCAACGCTTCAGACCGGTATGCCATTCGCATTGCCGGGCAATGCATCGCATCGCGATTATGCCCGTTCACAAGCTCGACGGAACCGGACGCAGAATCCTGGTCATTGACGACGACCTTGCGATTCGCGTGTTGCTGCAGGCGGTACTGAAGCGGATGAAATTCGAGGTCGCGCTCGCCGAGGATGGCGCCGCCGGGCTGGAGGTTCTGCAGCACGACTCCGGGTACGACCTCATCCTCCTCGACCTGATGATGCCGCGCCTGAACGGCTACGAATTCATCGAGCAGATCGACCGCCGTCATGGGGAGAACCGACCGCACATCGTCGTGTTCACCGCCGCGGGAAAGCGGGGCGTGGACAAGATCCCGGCCAATGCGGTGTGCAACTCGATCCTCAAGCCGTTCGATCTCGACACCTTCATCGACATCATCGGCGATTGCCTGAATCGGGCGCACTCGACGCAGTCAACGAGCGAATCTTCCACTCAATCTGCCGGATGATGCCCAGCACGATCTTGGCCTCGCGCGCGTCGAGCTCGGCGCGGGAGACCAGGTTCCGCAGATCCTCGTAGATGTGGTCGGGATTCTGCTCCCACAGGAAGCCGATCTCGAGCAGCAGCTGGCGCGCATGCTGATGGATGCGCTCGATGGCGGCGGCGTCGGGAAGGTCGCGCGCCGCTTGCGCCGCGGGGGTGATTCTATTCGTGATCGGCGACAGCTCGTAGCAGAAGACACCCACCGACTGCGCCAGATTCATCACCGGGGAGCGGTCGTTGGTGCGGATGGCCGCGGTGTGCTGGCAGAGCATCAGCTCCTCCCGCGTCAGCCCGTGGTCCTCGCGTCCGAAGACGAGGGCCAGGATCTGATCGTTCCCCAGTGAGGCAAACCGCTCCGCCAGCGTGCGCGAGGTGAACGAGACCGGGCTGGTGCGTCCGCGCATCGACGTCGTGGCCACGGTCAGATGCGCATCGGCGACCGCCTCCAGCAGGGTGGGAACGAAACGAGCCGCGGCCAGGACATCATCGGCGCCGCTGGCCCACCAGCCGGAGACCGGCAGCAGTTCCGGATGCTCGCCCACGATCCACAGCTCCTCGAACCCGAAGTTCTTCATCACCCGCGCTGCCGCGCCGACATTGCCCGCTTCGCGGGGCTCGACCAGGACAATGCGCAGGCGCGGCATGAGGCCGGAGAGTCTCGCACGGTTTTCTCTCCGCGCGGCGCGCTTTGGAGTGCGTGTGGCTTGCCACCGCTTTGGGTAGCGTGCAGAAACGGCTCCGTGGCATGTTACCCAAAGCGGCGGCAAGCCGCCGCACTCCAAAGCGCGCCGCGCGGAGAGAATCAGCCGGATTCCGCGACCCAGATGTTCTCGTAGTCGAGGACCATGCCGTTTGGACTGACTCGGAGCTCCGCCTGGAAGTTCGTGGTGAAGCTCTCGTAGCGCACGCGATCCTCGGCGATGCGCGTGTAGCGTTGTTCGAGCGGTTCGAGCACGAAGCTTGGGAAGCGCAGCCATGCTGCGCGCACGATTTGCGATTCGCCGACAGCGAGATTCAGGCGGCGAATGGGCAGGACATTCGTCGACGGCGAGAAGTTGAGATCGACGTCGACGCAGCCGGCCACCTGCGGCTGTTGGACTCCGTTCAACGACCACGTACCATTCGCGGCTTCGACGGCGATGTGGACCTCGCGCATGCCGACCCAACCGCCGACCGTGGCGCTGCGCGTCGACCAATCGTCATTGCAGGCGATGGAGTAGTCGAGGCGGCAGACCTGGCCGTCGTTGAGAAACACTGCGGCACCTTCCAGACCACCTTCTAACAAGCGCGCCGCTTCGTGACCCGGCCATGGGATGCTTTTCCAAAGAACGGTCTCGATCATGCGAGGCTCATCATCCAAGGCTCCGCAACGCGTCGAGCATGTCGTCGATGTGCCGTTCGGTGGTGCGGGGGTTCATCATCGTCACCCGCAGGACACGCTCGCCGCGCAGCACGGTGGTGGTGATCCAGGCCCGGCCGCTGCGGATGAGGCGTTCGCGGAGCTCCGCGGTCTGCTCGTCGCCCAGACCTTTTCGGCGGAAGCAGAGGATGTTGAGGTCGGGCTCGTGCACCGGCTCGAAATCATCCGACGCGGCCAAGCGGTCGTGGAGATACCGCGTGAGCGCCGTGACGCGCTCCAGTGCTTCCACGATCGGCGCGGTGCCGCGCGAGCGGAGCAGGAGCCAGAGCTTGATGGCATCGGCGCGTTTGGAGCACTGGATGGTCATCTCGCCGAGGTTGTCGCTGCCGGCGTTAAAAAGATACGGCGCGTCGGCTTCGAAGGCGCGGCGCAGCCAGATGCCGTCGCGGACGAGGATCGTCCCCAGCGAGAGCGGCATCCACATCATCTTGTGCGGATCCCAGGAGAACGAATCGGCGCGCTCCAGTCCCCGCACCAGACGGGCCAGCGACTCGCTCAGCAGCACCGACGCGCCATGGGCGGCGTCGACGTGCAGCCACGTGCGGAAGCGGTCGCGCAGCAGGGCGATCTCATCAAGACGGTCAAACGCGCCGGTGGCCGTCGATCCCGCGGTGGCCACGATGGCCAGCACGGCCGCGTCGTCGCGCGCTTCCACCGCGGCCAGCGTCTCCTCGAGACCATCGACGTCCATGCGGTGCCCATCGTCCGTCGGCACCTTGAGCACGTCGGCGGCCGGAATGCCCATGATCGCCGCCGCGCGCGCCACGGAGTAATGCGCATCGCGCGACGCGATGATCACGGGCCGCTTGCTGCTCGTCGACGCGTCCGCGTTCCAGCGTGCCCGCGCGGCCATGAGGCCGGTGAGGTTCGCCGCCGATCCACCCGACACCGCCGTTCCCTCGGCCGTCTCCGGATAACCGGCCAGATTCGCCAGCCAGCGCACGATCTCCTTCTCGATGACCGTCCCGATCGGGCTCATCTCCCAGACGGCCGTGGAGTTGTTCGTGAACGAGATCAGGAGGTCGGCGATGGCCGAGTCGAGCAGCGGCGGACAGACCTGATGCCCCATGTACGACGGGTGATGGAGCTGATTGGAGTACCGCGCCACGAGCCGCGCCGCGGCCAGCGGCTCAATGGTCTCCTGATCGATGCGCACCAGCTCGCGCAGCTCCGCGGCGGGCGTCCACTCCACGACGGGGCCCTCTTCGATCTGCTCGACGTGATCGAAGAGGAGGTCGACGAGGTCGTGAGCGAAGCGGCGGGAATCGTCGAAGGCGGATGCAAATGTGGGCATGGGCCCGCGGATTCTACTGAATCGTCTCGCTCGAAGACGGAACGTCATCCAAAGGCGCGATCGGGTTGTACGCGTCGATCAGCGCGGCCCACTCGCGGATGTACTGCTCGCTGCGCACGCGGAACTTCACGTCGTTTTCGGCGATGTACACCCAGCCCGATTCTTCGAAGATGACGATGTGCCAGCCTTCATCGCGATCGTCGTACGGCTCGTCGCGGTTGCCGAGAGGAACGTCCTCGGGGATGAAGTGCCGGAGATCGCGGTCGACGTGCTCCCAAGCCGGAAAATGCGCCAGGCGTCCGCGCGAGGCGCTGGTGTACTGGAGCTGTTTGCCGGAGTCCTCGGAATCGAAGAGCGTGACCGAGAAGTCGTCGACGATCGGGTAGTCGCTAATCGTTGTTCTCCAGCCGGTAGTTCGGCGCTTCCTTCGTGATCGTCACGTCGTGCGCGTGCGACTCGCGCAGGCCCGCGGCGGTGATGCGGACGAACTGCGTTTTCGTGCGCAGCTCTTCGATGTCGCGCGCCCCGCTGAGGCCCATGCCGGAGCGCAGGCCGCCCACCATCTGCGGGATCATGGCGGCGATCGAGCCTTTGTAAGGCACTTTCCCCTCGATTCCCTCGGGGACGAGCTTGGTCACTTCCTCGGTCTCTTCCTGGAAGTAGCGGTCCTTCGAGCCGGCCTGCATCGCGCCGATCGAGCCCATGCCGCGGTAGGCCTTGAACGTGCGGCCCTGGTAGAGAATTGTCTCGCCCGGCGCCTCGTCGGTGCCGGCGAAGAGCGACCCGATCATGACGCAGTGAGCGCCCGCGGCCAGCGCCTTGGTGATGTCACCGGAGAACTTGATGCCGCCGTCGCTGATGACCGGGATGTCGAAGCGCTCCGCGGCGCGGACGCATTCCAGCACGGCCGTCATCTGCGGCACGCCCGCACCGGCCACGACGCGGGTGGTGCAGATGGAGCCCGGTCCGATGCCGACCTTGATGGCGTCGACGCCGAGCTCGCAGAGATCGATCGCACCTTCGTACGTAGCAACGTTGCCGGCGATGAGCGGCGTGGTCGGGAAGAGCTTCTTGAACTGCTTGATGGTGTCGAGGACGCCGTTGGAGTGGGCGTGCGAGGAGTCGAGGACGATGACGTCGACCTTGGCGTCGATGAGCGCGCGGGCGCGGTCGAGGCCGTCCTTGCCGGCGCCGACTGCTGCTGCCACGCGGAGACGTCCGAGGGGATCCTTGGCCGCTTGCGGGTACCGGCGCGCCTTCTGGATGTCCTTGACGGTGATGAGGCCTTTGAGGTCGCCGTTCTGGTCGACGACGAGCAGCTTCTCGATGCGGTGCTGGTGGAGCACCTCGCGGGCCTGCTCGAGGGTCGTGCCGACCGGCACGGTGATGAGGCTGTCCTTGGTCATCCGCTCGGCGATCGGCAGATCGAAGCGGGTCTCGAAGCGGAGGTCGCGGTTCGTGAGGATGCCCACCAGTTTGCCGTTGGCATCGGTGACCGGCACGCCGCTGATCTTGTACTTCTCCATGACCTGCAGCGCCTCGGAGATGGACTGCCACGGGCGCATGGTGACGGGGTCGACGATCATCCCCGCCTCGGAGCGTTTGACCTTGTCGACTTCCTCGGCCTGGCGGTCGATGGGCATGTTCTTGTGGATCACGCCCATGCCGCCGTGCTGGGCCATGGCGATGGCCAGCCGGGCCTCGGTGACGGTGTCCATGGCGGCCGACATGATGGGGATGTTCAGGCGGATGTCGCGGGTGAGGCGCGTGGAGACGTCGACGAAGTTGGGATGGAGGTCGGAGCGGGAGGGTTTGAGCAGGACGTCGTCGAAGGTGAGGGCCAGCGGGATGGGATCGGCGAAGCGCTCGGAGGGCAGCGGCTCGGGCCGTTCGACCTCGCGAAACTCCACCCGGCCAATCACCGGAACATCTTTCAGTACACGCTCGTCGCTCATGTCCGCCTCCAGATTTGAGTATAGAACCTCCACCCCCTGCATCGGAATTGCATGCCGGTCCGGTAGAGAGTTCGCCATTGATGATCCGGTTTACAGTGGAGGAGCGGCATTTGACGGACGTGGACGGCCGCCCTGTCAATGGTGCGGACGATCTGGCCTTCCATAGCTTCGAGGCCGAGACCCTCGACGACGCGGTGGACATCTACATCACCAAAGGCGGCGCGGAGCTCATCGGCGACGTCCTCAAGTTCCCCGGCTTCCACGCCGTCGCCACGATCCGCAAACCCAGCGGCGTGTACACCGTGCAGTTCACGCCGGCCAGTCAGGGGTTCCCGAGCCTCTGAGCCTTATCTTTCCCACTCGTCCCCGGTTGCGTAACCCCCCGTTCACCGCCCGGGCACGCCGCGTCCGTATATTGCGGGCATGCGATTGGGAGTGCTCGTTGCCATCCTCGGCGAGGTGCCGGCCCTGCGGGATCAGGTGTGCGCTCCGCGCCAGAAGCCTGCGCGCGGTGAGAGGGCGCCTCACCCCGAACGGACGATCTCCTTGAGCATCTCGTCCTGCAGGTTGTACACGGCAAAAACTCCCACCCGGTAGCGGTTGAAGAGGAACGAGAAGGCGTAAACCTTGCCGCTCTGGGCGTGGACGTAGCCGGAGAGGCCGATCACGCCGGAGATGTAGCCGGTCTTGGCGTAGATCTGCCGGGCGAACGGCGGGCGGCGCAGGCGGTTGCCGAACTTGGAGTCGGGGTCGCCGGTATACGGCAGCGAGCTGACGAACTCCTGGCGCCACGGGCTCTTCCACATGTACCGCAACAGTGAGACAAACGCGTTCGCCGAGGCGCGGTTGTCGCGCGACATGCCCGAGCCGTCGACCGGATGGAACTCGTTCGCGGGGACGCCGATCTTCGTGGTCAGCCATTCCTGGACCTCGGCATTGCCGGCCGCCCACGACCCCTGTTTCCGCTCCTCGGCGCCGATGATCTTCAGGACCTGTTCGGCGTAGTGGTTCTGGCTCTTCTTGTTGATGACGTAGACGAGGATGCTGAGCGGGGTGCTGTGCTTCGAGACCAGGCGCCAGTCGGGACGCGGATCGCGTGCGACGAGGGAGACGTTGCCCATGATGCGGATGCCTTCGCGCTGGAACGTCTCGTTGGTGACTGCGGCGAAGTAGTGCACCGGGTTCTCTACAGTCACAAAAACCTCGGTGGCGCCCGACCGCGCCGGCACGCCGCCGCGCACGATCACCGTGTTCGATCCGCGGTGCCGCGTGATGAACGGCAGGCCGCGGCCGGTACGGCACGTGTTCTCCACTTGGACGTAGCTCGTGGGCGGCTCGAGCTGCACCACGCACGGTTGTCCGACGCGGCTGGGCAGCACGCGCACTTCCACGCAGCCTTCCTGCATCGAGAACGCGGACACCGGCGCCTCGTACCAGTTCACCAGCTGATCGAGAGGCCAGGTCGGATGGATGTAGTCCGTGTCCATGTAGCCGTACTCGAGGATGAGGTCGCCGGTGATGTTCTTCACGCCGGCGCGTTTGAGGTCCGCGGCCCATTCCTGCAGGACCGCCGTGGCTGAGCCGTCGTGAAAACGGCCGCCGATGGTCGGGTCGCCGCGGCCCACGACCTTCACGTCTCCGTTCAGCGTGCCGCTGGCGTCGATCTCCCCACGCGTATAGACGCCGGTGGTGACCTCGAACGACGGCTCCAGGAGATCGATGGCCGCGGCCGTCGTGAAGAGCTTCATGTTCGACGCTGGCGAGAGGGCCAGGTGCGGATTGCGCTCGGCGACCGAACGGCCGCTCTCGAGCTCCACGATCTGGAGGCTGACGTCGGAGCTGCGGGCCACCGTGCCGTTGACGAGCGAGGCCAGACGCTCCTCGAACGTCGCCCCCACCGGCACGGAGAGCGCCACCGGCTTCGGCTTCGGCCTGGCCCGCCGCGTGGCGGCCGGCTTCCGTTTGGGAGCAGATTTCTTTTTCTTGGTCTGGCCCTCGGCAGAAACGTCGAGGAGTGCAATGAGAAGAACGGCAAGGATCGCGACCGGGCGCGCACCGGGAAATGTCATCGGGCCGAAGGATACCTTTCCACGAGGCGGCACTGTGCAAAGTTGGTGCTACGGGTTTTGGAGGGCAGAGGGCAGAGGGCAGAGCGCAGAAGAGAAAGGCACCAATCTCGCCGCAAGTTTGCTCGTGCCTTTCTCCTGCCCTCTGCGCTCTGCCCTCTGCCCTCTAGATCCTTTGAAACGGCTCCGGGAGCGCCAGCCTCACGCGCTCGTGCAGCGATGCGGGAAGCCGGCGGCGGACGCCGGCGCGGATGTCCTCGTGGGAGTAGCGCCGCGAGAAGTGGGTGAGGACGATCATCTCGTTCTGGAAGCGATCGGCAAAATCGGCGATGTCGTCGATGTGGATGTGGCGGTACCTGGCGGCGCGGTCCTGGTGTCCGTCGGTGATGAACGAGCATTCGATGAGCAGGACCTCGGCGCGATAGACGGCGTCGCACGTTTCGAGGAGGCCGCGGTCGGTGTCGCCGCTGTAGAAGAAGATCGAGCGGCGGTACTCCTCCTCGATCGCCGCTCCCTCGCGGCGCAGCTGGGCGATGACTTCGCCGCTGACGCCGGCCAGCTCTTCGAGCAGATGATGGCGGCGCTCGATCAACTCGTACGCGCGCGCGGCCACGCGATGCGGAGCGGCATGGCCGCGCACGAGATGGCGGCGGCCCAGGCGCACCTCCTCCCCTACCGCCACCCCGACGATCTCCACGTCGAGCGGTGCGCCGGTGAGCTTCGCCTGTAAAGCCAGCAGCGCGCGCATGTCGTCCGCCGCTTCCGCCGGTACGTGGATCGTCCCGCCGTCGAGCTGCTGGAGATGCCGCTGGCCCGCGTAGAACGCGATTCCGGCGGCGTGATCGAGATGCGCGTGGCTGATGAACACGTTCTGCATCGACACCAGCATGTCCGGACAGCGGCCGATGTCGAACGCCACGCCGATCTCGCGGATGCGGAAGTACGTCTCGTGCCCCGCCCGCGAACGCCCTTCCAGCGTGAAGTGCGGCGTGGCCAGGACGAACGCGTCTTTGTCGCTCATGGGGCGTCGAACGACTCAATCACTGCCACGAGCTCCCCGAGGGACGTCACCTGCGCATCCGGAAGGATCGTCAGCCCATGCTCCACGTGCGCCGCGATGGCGGTGCCGCGCGTGGGCGGGTCGAAGTGCACGGCGCGCATGCCGCAGCTCTGGGCTCCGTGCACGTCGGCGTAGAGGTTGTCGCCGACGAAGACCATCTCCTCGTAGCGCACATCGAGTCCGCGCCGGAGCTCTTCGAAGATCGACGGACGCGGCTTGCAGTGGCCGTGCTCGTTGGAGAAGACCATCACATCGATCGACGCGGCCATCCCCAGCTCGCCGAGGATGGTGCGCAGGACGGACCCGGGCGTGCGGCCGGTGTTGCTGATCAGGCCGACGCCGAAACCGCGCGCCTTGAGCTTCGCCAGCGTCTCCACGGCCCCGGCGACCGGCTCCGGCAGGACCTCCAGCGCGGCGTGCGCGTACGCGTGCTCGAGCTCGGCCAGCACCGGCTCCTCGAACGTCGACGGCATCAGATCCAGCTCTTCGAGGAAATGCTCGATCTGCCGGCGGCACGGAATGTCCCGATCCTCGGACCAGTACAGGTCCTGGCAGCGATGCCACAGCGCGCGATAGGCATGCTCGATCCTATCCGCCACCATGCCATGCCCGCGCCCGCGCAGGATCTCCTCCATCCGCGTCGTGCGCAACCGCTCCTGCCGCCGCGAGCTCGCCGGCGAGTCGGTGATGAGCGTTTCCCAGAGGTCGAAGGCGACGGCGGTGATCATGGCGTTGGGAGTCTCAGAGTCTCAGAGTCTCAAAGTCGCAAAGCGCTCCGCGTGGGCGGGCGGGTCTTTGAGACTCTGCGACTTTGAGACTTTGAGACTTTGAGACTAATTCAGCTTCACCCTCCCCCCAAACCCCTCCTCATACCCATGAAAGTATTCGAGCGCGGGCTCGGGGTGCTGCCAGCAGTAGTAGCCGGCGCCGCTGTCGAAGTCGATGAGCCAGAGGCCTTTCACTTCGATTCCGCGGGCCAGGACGGACTGCGCCCACTCCTCGACCACGGTCTCGTATTCGGACGGATCGTCGGAGGTCATCTCGTCGACGCGCTGGGCTGCTTCGGCGGTGAGGCGCTGCACTTCGGGCAGGAGGGCCACGGCCTCCTCGTAGGAGAAGATTCGTTTGGGCACGCGAACCGAATATAACCGACTTGGCGCTTCGGCAAGGGTTAGGTGGCAACGATTTGTGCGCTTGTGCTAAAACGCGCCTTGCATTCGTGCGGAACACACGAGGGAGGAATACCGATGTCGGTAGAGGATAGGGTCAAATCCATCATCGTCGAGCAGCTCGGCGTGGATGCCGAAGAAGTACAGCCCGAGGCATCGTTCGTCGAGGATCTGGGCGCTGATTCGCTCGACACCGTCGAGCTGATCATGGCCTTCGAGGAAGAGTTCGGCGTAGAGATCTCCGATGACGATGCGGAGAAGATCCGGAAAGTCCGCGACGCCGTCGAGTACATCGACAAGCGCGCCAAGGCTCAGTAGGAACTCGATCCAGGCCGCGTGAGCTCCACGCGGCCTCTTGTGCTGAGTGCTGGGTGCTGGATTCCCTAAGTCCGCCGACCTGAAGTCCGCCGACGTGGGATTCAGGGCTCAGCACTCAGCACTTTTTGAGGAGACTTCTTGAACAAACGTCGCGTCGTCGTCACCGGACTGGGCATGATCACCCCGCTGGGCGTGGGCAATGAGCCCACCTGGCAGGGATTGATCGAAGGCCGCTCCGGAATCGGCCTCATCACGAAGTTCGACGTCAGCGCCTACCCGTGCCGCATCGCCGGGGAAGTCCGCGGCTTCCATGCCGAGGACTTCATCGAGAAGAAAGAGATCAAGAAGTCCGACACCTTCATCCACTACGCGGTGGCCGCCTCGCAGATGGCCTTCGACGACTCCGGTCTGGACATGGCCAAGGAAGACCCCGACCGCGTCGGCGTCATCATCGGCTCCGGCATCGGCGGCCTGCCTCTCATCGAGGAAACGCATACGAAGCTGATGGAGCGCGGTCCGTCGCGCATCTCGCCGTTCTTCATTCCGGGCCTGATCGTCAATCTCGCCGGGGGGCATGTGTCGATCCGCTTCGGTGCCAAGGGCCCGAGCTCCGCTCCGGCCACGGCCTGCGCCACCGGCGCGCACGCCATCGGCGATGCCATGAAGATCATCCGCTACGATGAAGCCGACGTCATGTTCGCCGGCGGCACCGAGGCGGTCATCTCGCCGCTGGCCGTGGGAGGCTTCTCGGCCATGCGTGCGCTGTCGACGCGCAACGACGAACCGCAGCGCGCCTCGCGTCCGTGGGACCTCGACCGCGACGGCTTCGTCATGGGCGAAGGCGCCGGCATCGTCATGCTCGAGGAGCGCGAGCACGCGCTCGCGCGCGGCGCGAAGATCTACTGCGAGATCACCGGCTACGGCATGACCAGCGACGCGTACCACATCACCTCGCCCTCGGAAGACGGCGACGGCATGGCCCGCGTCATGGGCCGGGCGCTCAAAGACGCCGGCCTGCAGCCCTCCGACATCGATTACATCAACGCTCACGGCACGTCGACGAATGTCGGCGACAAGACCGAGACCGTAGCCATCAAGCGCCTCTTCGGCGAGCAGGCCTACAAGGTGGCCATCAGCTCCACCAAGTCCATGACCGGCCACCTCCTCGGCGCCGCCGGAGGCATCGAATCCGCCTTCGCCGCCAAAATCGTCGAGACCGGCATCCTCCCGCCGACCATCAACTACGAAACCCCCGACCCCGAGTGCGACCTCGACTACGTCCCCAACGTAGCCCGCCAGGCGGAGATCACGCACGTGCTCTCCAACTCGTTTGGTTTCGGCGGGACGAACGCCACGCTGATTTTCTCGAAGCACGCCTAACTCGAGAGCCGCCCCGTCGCGACGCATTTGCATGCACAGTCTTTGCATTGTAAAGTGCTTGCCATGCACGAATCATTCGACGTCGCCATCATCGGAGCCGGCCTCGCCGGACTGCGTTGCGCGCGGTTGCTGGCCGCTCGCGGGATGCGTGTGGCCATCCTCGACCGGAAGGCGTCGCTGGCGGCGCCGGTGCACACGACCGGCATCTTCGTGCGCAAGACGTGGGAGGACTTTCCGCTTCCTGCCGAGCAGCTGGGACCGGCCATCCGCGACGTGGTCCTGTACTCGCCCGCGCGCCGCACGTTCGCGTTGCGCGCGCAGCGCGATGAGTTCCGGATCGGGCGCATGGCCTGGCTGTACCTGCAGATGCTCGAACAGTGCGCCAGCTCCGGCGTGCGCTGGATCCCTTCCGCGCGGGTGCTGCGCTGCGACGCGGAGACCGTGACGTTCCTCCGCCACGGCCATGAGGAGCATCTGCGCGCGCGCTTCATCATCGGCGCCGACGGCGCACGCTCCACGATCGCCGGGCAGCTCGGCCTCGACCGCAACAGCGAGATGCTCACCGGCATCGAGGAGATCGTTCCGCCCATCGGACCCGACCCGGTGCTGCACTGCTTCATCGATCCGCGCCTGGCGCCGGGCTACATCGCCTGGGTAGCCAACGACGGACACGAAGCGCACATCGGCGTGGCCGGCCGGCGCAGCCGAGGATGGGACCCGGCGCAGGCGCTGCAGATGTTCCGCGCGTCGTTGCCCTTCCACGTCGAGCGCGCCGTCGAGCGGCGCGGCGGCCTGATCCCGGTCGGCGGAATGCTCCGTCGCATCGCCAGCCCGCGCGGCCTGCTCGTCGGCGACGCCGCCGGCGCCGTCTCGCCGCTCACCGCCGGCGGACTCGACGGAGCCATGCGCCTCTCGACGTTCGCCGCGGAGGTCACGGCCGCCTATCTCGAGCACGGCGATCGCGCCGTGCTGCGCCAATACTCGGGCGACCGCTTCCGCGCGCGCTTCATCGCCCGCCGCTGGATGCGTCACGCCATGGACGCCATGTCCACGCCCCTCATCACCGAAACCGCCTTCGCCCTGCTCCGCCTGCCGCTCCTGCGCGGAATCGCAGAGCACATCTTCTTCGCAAGAGGATCGTTCCCCGACACGATGCCGATCGCAACCCAAGCAAGCGAGTTTGGAGTGCGGTAGAGCACTCCAAACTGGTCAGCCCACTTCCATCGCAATATCCCGCGCTTCCTTCTCGATCTTCCCGAGCTTCTCCGCGAACCGCTCGATCTTCTCCGATTCGGCGGTGTAGAAGCGCTGGTACGGCTCGAAGGCGCTGGTGATGTTGCGGAGCATGCGGTCGATCTCGGTGGTCGATTCGCGGTCGAGCGATTCCTTGAGTTGCACACGCATCTCTTCGATGCGGCGGCGGAACTCGTCCTTCGCCTTGGACCGCTTGTACGGGAGGATGAGGAAGCTGGTGACGAGGAGCATCGTGGCGGCGGTGAGGCCGGTGACGTCGACGGCGGTACTGCTGACGGCCGTGGTCAGCAGATAGCCGAGGCCGAGCGCGCCCGCGCCGAGGCCGAACGAGTGCAGGACGGCACGCATGGCGTTGTCGATGATGCGTCGGCTTTCCACGTTGACGTCGTACGACGACAGCCGCTGCTCCGCGTTCTGGCGCATGCGCGCGTAGACCTCTTCCCGGTTGTAGGCGAACTCACGGCCCACGCGGCCGATGACCTCGTCGTTCTTGGCATCCGACTCGGCGCGGCGGTGGAACGCGTCCACCGTGCCGTTCCACAGCTTCATGTTCTCCTTCACCAGCCAGTCCACCGCTTCCTGGATGGTGGTGTCGATGTTCCCCTTCCAGCCCTGGAATACCTGCCGCTCGAACTCCTCGCGGAACCGCGACGAGTCGCGGAGCATCATCACGTGCTGGATGCGCACGTAGCGGTCGAGGAAATCGAGGCCGCGCCGCTCCAGATCCATCAGCAGGTTGTCGATGCGCACCACGAACTGCTTGAAGTTCGAAACCAGATCGCCGCGGGCCCGTTCCAGTTGATCGGTGATCGACTCGATGCGCGTCTTGTCCGCGGCCAGCACCTCGCGCCGCGACTCGATCATCAGGAACTGCTTCTTCGACAGACTGAGGATCGTCTCCAGCGGCGCGGAGAGCTTGATGCGGATCCGCTCTTTTTCCGACAGCACGTGGAAGATGTAATCCTCCAACGCCTCGAAGCGGCTGCGCGTCCACTCGCGCGGCGGCAGCGAACCGACCTTCGTCTCCAGCGCCAGCTTCGCCGCCACCGGAAAGACCGTCGGATCGAACCCGAAGATGGCCCGCGTGTTCGTCTTCAGATAGTCGACGACCTGCTGCACCTCCGCGTCCGTCTTCGTATCCACCTTGTTGAGGACGAAGACCAGCTTCTTCCCCCACTCGCGGATGTACTCCAGAAACTTCCGCTCCGACTCCGACAGCGGCCGGTCGATCGACGTCACGAACAACACCAGATCCGCCCGCGGGATGAAGTCCTCGGTGATCTCCTGATGCCGCTGCACGATCGAGTTCGTGCCCGGCGTATCGACCAGCGTGATGTTGCGCAGGAACTCGATCGGATAGAACTGCTCGATGACGTAGTCCGAGACCTTCCGCTGCGACGGCTCCTCCCCGTACCGCAGCACCGAGATCACATCATCGACCGGGATCGGCCCCTCGGTGCGCAGATTCGCCCCGAACAGCGCATTGATCAGCGACGACTTCCCGGCGTTGAACTCCCCGACGATCACCAGCGTAAACAGATCCTCGAGCGTCGCCAGCAACTCATCGACCCGCCGCCGCTCGTCCGATTGCTCCCGCTCCAACGTCTCCCGCAACTCCACGAGCAAGCGTTGCTCGCGCCGCAGCAGCGCTTGCACATTCGCATCGACCACCGTGTCGAAAATACCGGGCATGCGGGGAGTTTATCGCGAGGAGTGAGAGGTCACGGCTCGTTCGCAAAACGAGCACAGCTATCGAGGCCACGTTCGGACCTGCTCAGCCGGCCGGCAGGATCGCCAGAAGCTCCTGGAAGATTTCTTCGCAACTGCGGCTCGAAAGCGATCGTGGCTGGTAGACCGCAGATGTCTCGGACTTGTTTGCCCGGCCGTTCACCAAATCGATCACGGTTTGCTTGGTGGGCGGCTGGAAATCGATGAACGATGGAGCGATGGCCTCCACCTCACCCGTCAGCACTTCGAACCACGACCAGTGCGAATCGAGGAGCCGTACTTCTGCGCCCGTGCTCAACTCGCGCCAAAGTAACTTCTGAATGGCGGCCGTGGACGTAGCTCGGAATACGCGGTCATTCGCGACGACGATCACCGGCAGGCGCGGTCTGCGAAGCACGTATGGAATCGCCATGGATCTATCGGCTCACGGCCGCCACCACTCTAGTGTGGTGTCTCGCAAATAGCCATGCGTTATTCGGCACGATGGAGGCTCGATGGCGAGCCGCCGCGACGCAGGCGATGCGGTGTCATCGTTGAGAAGCGGCGGCGAAGCAAGCGGGCCTCCAGCGTGCTGAAGAACGCATGGCTATTTGTGAGACACCACACTAGCACCGACGACGCCGACGTATGATCCTCGGACCAATGAGCGATTGGATCGTCTCTGGTGGATTCGTCCTTGCCCTCATCGGCTTACTGGCGATGGCATTCTTCGCAATGCTCATTGTCCGCGTACATGGCGGTTCGAGGAGATCGTGGCATCTCCTGGTTGCCGCTCCGTCGTACCTCGACCTTTCGAAATATCCACCCAAGGCCGTCGCTCTGTTGGTCTGGTTTCGCCGTTGTGGCTATGTGGTTCTCGTGTCCTTTGTTGTGGCGGCGCTCCTGTACGTGCTCAGGTCATGAAGCGTCCCAAAGGGACGGGAGAGGGTACCTCCGGCGCGACTTCTCCGCAGTCGGTGCCAACTACGGCTTTGCCGCAGCTCTTTCCCGTGTGGCCCGTTCGAACGAGCTCTGCCACGCTGATTCGTACTCAGGCGGGAGCCGTTCCACCAGCACGACCTTCTGCATCTGAGCACCGGCACGCGTCACCGAAAGCTTCAATTTTCGCCCGATCTTCAAGCGCGAAACGAACTCCATCACGTCGAGCTCATCCCGGGATTCGACTTTTTTGCCGTCAAGCCCGGTGATGACGTCTCCGGCCCGCAATCCGGCCTTGGCGGCCGGCGTCCCGGGACCGATCTGGACCACGTAGAGAAACTTCGCGCCGGTCGGTGAGGTCCGGACTGCCAGGGCCATTCCGAGCCATGGACGCGCGATCGGTTGATGCGGCTGGGCCTCGCCCGTCGCGAACCCAGCCAGGATGACGGCCGCCAATAGGAGTGCTCTCATGGACGCTCCAAGACCGGGAGAAACTTAATCGTGACTTCGTTGCCGGGCTGCAGCTGAAATGGCCGGCAATCGCTTCCGTTGCAGAGACTGTACGAGCCTGGTTCGATGAAAAACTGCAGTGCGCCGTTGACGAACTCACGCATCGTGGGAGATCCGAATCGCGGCATCACAAAGAGACCCAGCGAGAGTGGCACGCCGCCATCAGGCGTCAGCACCGGCCATGGAGGTGTTCGCAGTGTCACCAACCGCAGATAGGCACCCTGCGCAGGCACAGCGATCGTGACGGGCTGACCTTGCCACTGGGCCGGAGCCAGGCGCCGCGCCACGATCGGCGCGGGCGGAGCGATGACGATCACGACGATCGCCCCTGCGGTTCTTGCCGGGATCGAGAAGAGTCCCTCGGCATCCGCGATCGTATCCTCGAACTCGCCCGTCGCCTCATCGAACAATCTCACGACTGCTCCGCTCAACGGCCGCCCGGAGGCTGAGAGAACCACGCCCTTCATCTGCAGCGTCCGGAGCTTGAGCTCGACCTCGATCGCGGATTTTTCCGACAGGTCCACGGGGATCGCCAGAGCGAAACCGCTCTCCCCTTCTGCCTCTACCGTATGCGCGACTTCGTCGAGATGGTCGAGTGTGAATTTCCCATCGGCCGAGGACCAGGTCTGCGCGATGATCCGCCCGTCCTGCCGGGCGGTGATGGCGGCCTCGGCAGGATCGCCCTGCTGGCTCACCACGCTCCCGTGAATGCGGCCGGCCGGCAGCCGAAGCTCCAGCTCATCCGTGGAATCGGCGTCGATGTCGACTTTCGGAAGACTGATCGTCGATGACGATTCCGGAGGCGTCGTCACACTGACGCTCCACGATCCGGCAGCCGGAAACATGCAGCCAAACACGCCGCCTTGATCGGTCTCCGTTCGAACGCGAAGCCCGGAAGGCATCGTGAACGTCAGCTTGCCGGCGACGCCTTCTTCGCCGGACATGAGCTTGCCGCGGACTGGGATGCCCGAGATCGTGATGACGGCTCGTTCGTCACGGCCCTCGAGAACGACTGCCTGTCTGGCCATCTGCGACCGGAATCGATCGAGGACGCTGACGGTGTACTCTCCGTCCGGAAGTGGAACGCTGCTCCAGAGTCCGGCCGGACTGACGGTGCCCTCGGCGACAAAGACGCTTTCGTCCTGACGTGTTCCTGAGCGTGTCAGCCGTATGTGCCAGGGTGCACTATCGGGCGCGACCGCGGGAGCGAGCAGAACCTCGATGCGGGAAAGACCGGAATGCACCAGCGGTGCGGTCTGGATGTCCCGGTCAGCGATTCGGACGGGATCGAGGACCGCGTCGCCGAGCCCCACTACTCTCGAGACGAGGCGGTACGGTCCCGGCTCGACCGATTGAATCCGAAAGTACCCCTTAGCGTCGGTCAATGCGAATCGGCTGCGGAGCAGACGCTCACTCGTGGACATCCCACCGGCAGTCGCAGGCAACAGCCGGATATGCGCGTCGCGAATGGGCCGGCCGTCGCGCGAGATGACCCGGCCATCCACCCTGTACGCGGGTACCAGGTGTGCCGGGCCAACCTGCTCGGTTTCCCCTTCCTTGACAGTCACGTTCTTCACATACACCGGCGCGAAGCCGTCGGACTCCAGTCGCAGATGGATGGGACGGAGGGCGGGCAGGTTGCAACGCGCAACCAACTCCTCAGTGGAACACTCGATCTCCTGGAGCTCATCGTTCTCGTCAGCGGTGACATCGACAAAGACGGCGCGAACGACGGCGGGTATGGATTTCACGCCTTCGAATCGAGCGGACAGCATCGCGCGCGGCCAGACCTCGATCACCGTCGGTGCCGTTTCCATGCGGTATGGCGTGGTCTCCAGCCAGCATCCCTTCGCCAGCCCCGAGATACTCACGGTCGATGCCGGAATGCTGAATTTTCTGTTCACGGAAGCGCTGGTGATCGCGAGAGGCGGGTCGAAGCGCTCTTCGCGCTCCGACCCATCGCTCAGCCGAAAACGGAGCGCGCTCACCTCACACGCCGAAACCATTGGCTGCGCGGCATGGAAGGAGACCGCTGTAGACACATCAGGCGCCGCCAAAGCGAAAACCGCGGTCAAGCACGCCACAGTCACAGCGGCGGCCAACCGCATTGGCTGTGTCTTCAACGGCATCTACTAGACCCAAACACAATATTCGATTTGACAGTTGTAGCTGCATTCCCAGGCAGGCACCCAGATCCCGTTTCCTATATGGACAAACCCGATCTGCGTGCAGTTCTGGACTACCTGGCAGTCACGCCCGCCTCTCGGCCCGTCGACACAAGCCGCAGTGTCGACTGTCCGATTGCATCTGTACCTGCATTCGCCGGCGGCGAACGCGGGTGTTACGACGAGACTTGAAAGAAGAAACACGACCAGAGGTATGGCTTTGAACAGACGTTTCATAGTTCTCCCCCTAAGAGTTCTCTCTCGCTGTTAATGGATTGGACCGTTCAAAAATAAAACAGGAGAAATAGAAATGCAACTCCGTGTTTGACACGCGACAAGAGCTTACTTGCGTCACGTCAATGCAATCGGAGTCAGGCCTTTGTTCCGCCTCCGAACCCCTGCGGCACCCTCACAATGAGCGAGCGCGGCACGATGGTGACCGTCAGCGGCGTACGGAGCTCGAAGAGCTCGCCGTCGATGCCGACGCGCAGGTCTTTGTGCGAGGTCTGGACGCGCAGCCTGGTCGTACGGAACGACCGGAAGCCGGGGATGGTGCGGACGCGGCCGGCGAGGTAGCGGGCGATGTAGCGCATGAGGCGGATGCGCGAGGTGTGGGGGAGCCAGTAGACGGACAGTTTCCCTCCGGTGAGGGTTTCGCGCGGGGCCTGGACGCCGAAGCGTTCCATGTCGTAGGAGTTGTTGGAGACCATGAAGACGTGGGTGCGAATGAGCTCGTGGTGGGCGATCGATTCGACGGCCAGCGTTACGTGCCGGTACTTACGCAGCGTTCCGTAGAAGGCGTGCATGCGCGCTTTCCAGCGCGGGTAGTCGCGGCCGCGGGCTTCGCGGCGGGCCACCATCTCCGGGTAGAGGCCGAGCGAGACGTTGTTGACGAAGAACTGCTCGTTGATGCGGCCGGTGTCGACGACGTGCGGGGCGCCGCGGAGCGCAACCTCCAGTGCCTCCCGCCACGAGAGCGGGATTTCCAGGTCGCGCGCGAAGTGGTTGTAGGTGCCGATGGGGATCACGGCCAGCTCGGCGTTGGTGTGGATCAGCCCCTGGACGACGTGGTGCACGGTGCCGTCGCCGCCGGCGGCGATGAACAGTCGGGTGCCGCGGGCGATGCGGTCGCGGACCTCGCGGGCGCAGTCGAACTCGGCGGAGAGCTCGACGACCTCGATGCCCGCCTCATGCGCGGCGGCGATCAATTCGTCGGTCTCGGTACGAGGACCGGAGTTGCGATTCAGAAACAGGGTGCCCTTTGCTGGCAATTTCAGCCTTTCGTACGGCGTTCGGAACGCCGTCTGATGAGAAAACTCGCGTTCGCTCTGGCTGTCCTTCTGCAATTTCCCGCCCTGTCCACGTTTGCCGCCCCCGCGGCAGCACAGGAATGCACGTTCTGCGTCGGCATTGCCACCTCGGAATCCGCAGGCGTGCTCAGCCTGGCCCGCGTCCCCATCGCCGAGCTGGCTACCTTCGCTCCGGCGGAACCGCGGAACGTGTCCGTCGTCGTCGAGTACACCGCTGCTGACCTCGCCGAGGTCGAGCAGCAGACGAACACGATCATCGAGTGGGCGCGCGCACATGGGCCGTTCGACTCGCTGGGCGTCTCGCTGCCGGGCGCGGACGCGACGCTGACCGCCTACGCCATCAAGCGACTCTCCGTTTCCGCGCAGGGACAGGCGGTGACGTCGCGCATTCTGCTGCCGCGGACGGACAACCTCGGGGAGCTTTTCGACAACGGCGCGAACGCGTACTTTGACGCTCTGGTGGTCGATGCGCCGCAGATCCTCGAGACCGCGGCCTGGCTGGCCGAGCGCGATCCCGCCAAGAAGATCTTCGCGGTCGTGCCGGTGACTTCACCGAACGTTCTCTTCGACCTCGGCGAGGCGTTCGCGGCCGGAGCGACGCGTGCGTACGCCGTCGGACCTGCAAACGCGCAGTCCCTGGCGCAGTTCAACCGCAGCATGACCGGCGATTGGGCGTACGACTCGACGTCGAAAATCCCCGTCCTCGACGCCAAAGGTGCGACGGTGGACATGCCGGTGCTGACGTTCGTGCGCGGCGAAGACCTGCGCACGATCCTCATCGCGCGCGGCGACGCGGCCGCGGCATCGATCCTCTCGCTGCCCGCCGGCCAATACGCCAAACCGCGCCGCATCGATGCCGCCGGGGAGCGTGACATCACCGACACGGGACAGCGCGGCGACCGGCTGCTGGTCGGCAGCCCGGCCGTGAAGGAGCCGTACGCGGTGGTCGTCGAGTACCGCGAGAAGACCGATCGCAGCGTCACCAAGGAGACGCTCGACATCGCCACCGAGCGCGGGATCACGGTCGAAGAGATCATCCGCAATCATCAGTCGTACGACGCCTTCCAGGAATCGATCCAGCCGCGCTACGTGGCGCGCAACACCACCAAGCTCCGTTTCGATATCGGCGGCGGCGCGGAAGCGCTCGAAGCGGCCATCGCGGGCGAGTATTTTTCGACGCCGGTTCCGAACGGCACGGCCAAAGCGGACTGGGTGTGGTCCGATTTCCTCATCAACGGCGTGAAGTGGAAGTACGGCAAGATCCCCGAGCTGCCGCTCATCCAGCCCGAGAAAGTGACGCAGCTGCCGCTCGACATCCATCTGTCGAACGAATACCGCTATGAGCTGGTCCGCCCCACCGATCTCCTCGGCTACCGCGTCTACGAGGTCCGCTTCGAGCCGCCGCCGAACGCGCCGGCCGGGCTGCCGCTTTACCGCGGAACCGTGTGGATCGATGCCCGCACCTGGGCGCGCATCCGCATCAACATGGTGCAGCTCAACCTCACGGGCGAGGTGCTCTCAAACGAAGAGCGCGTCGATTTCGTGGCCTTCTCGCGCGACACGAAGGCGCCGCTCACCGCGGCCGAAGTGGCGAAGACCGACGCCCGCAACCTGATCTGGTTGCCGGCCGGTGTCGACGCGCAGCAGGTGATCTCGGCAGCCGGACGCGCCAGCGTGGTGCAGCGCACGACCACGTTCGAGAACTTCCGCCTCGACCCGCCGGAGTTCGAGACGACCCTGGCCCAGGTATCGGCCTCCGATGCGCGCATGGTCCGGGAAACCGAAGCCGGGCTGCGGTATCTCGAGAAACGCGACGGCGTGCGTGTGGTCAAGGAAGGCTTCGACACCGCGCAACTCTTCGCGCTCGGCGGAGTCCACCACGACGCAGGCCTCGAATATCCGGTCGTCCCGCTGGGCGGCGTCGACTACTTCAACTTCAACCTGCTGGGCCGCGGCATCCAGACGAACGTCTTCTTCGCGGGCATCGTCCTGGCGGCCAACGCCACGCATCCGAACGTCGGCGGCACGCGCACGAACATGGGCCTCGACTTCTTCGGCATCGCCGTGCCGACCGAGAACACGATGTACCGCGGCGGCATCGAGCGCCCGGACGAGGGCGTGAAGGCGCGGCCGATCGGACTCTTCTTCCGCACCGGCCATCCGTTCGCGCAGTTCGGCAAGATCGACCTGTCGTTCGGCGTCTCCCATCAGACCTACCAGAGCGGCGACGACACAGCGGACACGTTCGTCATCCCCAGCAGCACGGCCACCTTCACGCCCGGCATCGAGCTGCGCTACGCGCGCCGCGGCTGGTCGATGTCGGCGTCGTACGACTACAACCGCCGCAGCACGTGGGAACCGTGGGGCGATTCCACGACCGGCTTCGCCGAGTACTCTCCCGAGCAGAAGACGTTCGCGCGCTTCGGCGCGTCGCTGGGCAAGAGCTTCTACCTGCCGAAGTTCCAGCGCATCGGCCTCGACCTCAACTACATCGACGGACAGCGGCTGGACCGCTTCTCCAAGTACGAGCTCGGATTCTTCGGCTCGCAGCGCGTCCACGGCGTGCAGTCCGGATCGGTGCACGCCGAACGGGCCATCATCGGACACCTCTCCTACGGCTTCGTCTTCTCGCAGCAGTTCCGCCTGGAAGCCTTCTACGACCACGCCCTCATCGACGACGCCGTCTCCGGCTACGAGCGCGAGCCGTTCCAGGGCCTGGGCATCGCCGGCCAGACCATCGGCCCGTACGGCACCCTCCTGCGGCTCGACATCGGAAAGATGATCGGCCGCAACGCGCAGGAGGGGTTCGTGGCGAACGTGGTGTTTTTGAAGTTGTTCTGATCACAGCTGCACAGCGACACAGCTGTACAGCTGTAGAGCTGTGAAGCTGTGAAGCTCTCCCAGAAACAAAAACGCCCGGCTTCCGCCGGGCGTTTTCGTTTCTGCAACTGCGCGACCGGATCAGGGTTGCGGGTTTGCGTTGAGGACGTAGAAATCGGTCGAGCCGATCTCGGAGGTGTGTCCCTGGGAGTCTTTCGTGCGCACGGTCAGGCGGTGGATCGAGTTGCCGAGCTTGCGCGAGTCCATGGTGAAGTTCCAGCCGGAGAACCTGGCCGTGGGAAACTGCGGGAACTGGTCGCCGACGTCGGCGCGCGGGTAACCGTAGGCGGCCACGCCCATGAAATCGCCGTCGACGAAGATCTCCACGGTGACCACGGTGCTCTGGTCCTCGACGGCCCAGCCGCGGAAGGTGACGTTGCCGCTGACGTAATCCGACTTGGTCGGGAAGTCGATGAAGCCGAGGGCGATGAAGTCGAAGTCGTCGTCCACGCACTGGAACCAGACCGGCATGCCGTCGCGGTTCGGCAGTTCCGTGAACGTCTGCTCGCGGTCGCCCACACGCACCATCAGATTGTGGATGCCGGGCCGGACACCGATATTGAGCAGCGTTCCGACGTCGAGCGTGAACAGGAACCCGGCCCGCGGCGCATCGGGGAACATCGGATAGTAGCGGGCCACGTCGAAGCGCGGCAGGCCGTAACAGTTGGCGAAGCGGCCGGCCACGAGGCCGCAGTCGTCGGTCGACAACCAGCGCACGCCGTCGACGAGCAGTTCCGCGTAGGCAACACGGCCGGTGTCCTGCCGCGTACCGAGATCGAGGGCCCAGCCCTTGACCGGGGTGATGTGCTCGTCGACGTCGACGGGCGGCGAGATCACGGGCGGGTCGTTGACGAGGCCGGCGCAGCCGGTGCCGTACAGCACGGCGTCGCGCAGCGGCTCATCGAGGTAGCCGAACGGCTTGAGGAACTGGTCGTTGTTGATGATCTGCACCGAGCGCCGGCCGATGAGCGCGATCACGCCGTCGTTGTCGATGGCGCGCACTTCCAGGAGGTGGACGCCGTTCTGGAGACGGGTGGAATCGATGTTGGCGATGAATCCGCTGAACGCGGCGGCGGTGAAATCGGCGAACGTGGCGCCGACGTCCGGCCGCGGATCGCCGTGGATGGCGTCCTGCATGATCGTGCCGTCGATCATCACTTCGATCCGCTCCAGGCCGTCCGTATCGGCGGCCCAGCCGACGACCGGGAACGCGCCGGAGAGGTTGGTGATGCCTGCGCCGCCGGGGATGTCCAGCGCGCCGAACGGCGACTGATTGATCGAATTGTTGATGGTGATCGTCCGGCGTCCGAAGGCGTGCACGTCCCCGTTACTGGCATAGGCGCGCAGTTCCACGGTGTGCGGACCGTCCGGGAAGCGGCTGGCCAGGAAGCCGGTCGTGAACCCCGGCCGGGCCGTGTGGATGCCCGGCCAGTCCGGATAGGCCTGCTCCACGTCGATGCGCGGGAGGAACATGACCGCCTTGTGCAGGAACTGGTCATCGACCCACAGCTCGACTCTGGAGATCTGAGCGGGATCGAGGGCCCAGCCCTTGACGAGGACCACGCCGGAGTGGATTCGCGCCGGATCGGGCGCATCGACATCTCCAACGAACTGAAACGTCGGCTGTGCAAACAGCATCGGCGCGAGAAGCGCCACAAAAGAGAGAACCAGGCCGCGGGTAACCCATCGCCACATAACCCCAACCTCCAACCCGAAGATGACCTTGGTGTCAACGACTAAGCGGACACTACGCTGCTCAAAGCGTAAAATCAAATAATCGACGGGAGTTTATACTACCGCGGGTGAGTTCGCCAAACGTCAGCACCGCCATCCACTTAGGCCCAGCGCTGGAGGACATCCGGGCCGCCGCCGCCCGGGTCCGCCCCTGGATCCATCGAACGCCCCTTCTCTCCAGCCGCTCGCTCTCGGAGCGCCTGGGCGTGGAAGTGCGCCTCAAGTGCGAGAATCTGCAGCGCGCCGGGTCGTTCAAGATCCGCGGAGCCATGAACGCGCTCCTGCAGCTCGACGAGGACCAGCGCGCCCGCGGCGTGGTGGCGTTCTCCTCGGGGAATCACGCTCAGGGCGTGGCTCTCGGCGCACGCCTCCTCGGCATCCCGGCCACGATCGTGATGCCCGAGAACTCGGTGCGGTCGAAAGTCGAGGCCACCCAGGCCTACGGCGCGACCGTGGTCCAGGCAGGCGTCACCTCGGCCACGCGTGACACCGTGGCCCGCGAGGTTGCCGAGAAGACCGGGGCCTCCGTCATTCCTCCGTTCAACGACGTGCGGATTCTCTCGGGAGCCGGCACCGTGGGGCTGGAGATCGTCGAAGAGTGGCCGGAGGTGACCGCCATCGCCGTCCCCCTCGGCGGCGGAGGCCTGCTCTCCGGCATCTCCCTGGCCGCCACCTCCATCAATCCCGAGGTCGAGGTCTACGGCGTCGAGCCCGCCGCCGGCAACGACGGCGAACAGTCGTTCCGCACCGGCTCCATCGTCACCATCGATCCGCCGCAAACCATCGCCGACGGCGCGCGCACGCTGGCGATCGGGACGACCAACTTCCCGATCATCCAGGAACGCGTCCGCGACATCGTCAGCGTCGACGACGACCTCCTGCTCGAAACGCTAAAATGGGCCATGTACCGCACCAAGCTCGTCATCGAGCCCACCGGCGCCCTCGGCCTGGCCGCCCTCGTCAGCGGCAAGATCAAACCGCGCGGGCCGGTGGCGGTGGTCATCAGCGGCGGGAATCTGGACTTTTCGTTGCTAGCGTAAGGGTCTTAGAGTCGTAGGGTCTTAGAGTCGTAGAGGCGGCGAGACTGAGCCTCTACGACTCTAAGACTCTACGCCTCTAAGACTCTCTGCACACATTGAGACCCCACCCATGACCGGCTCACTCTTCGACGACGACGCGTTCGCCCCGATCGCGCGCGAGGCGGGTGCCGATGCTCCGCTGGCGGAGCGTCTTCGCCCTGCCTCCCTCGATGACGTGGTCGGGTTGGAGGAGATCCTCGGCAAGGGGCGCTTTCTGCGCAACGCCATCGAGAACGACCGCATCCCGTCGATGATCTTCTGGGGTCCGCCGGGCTCGGGGAAGACCACGCTGGCGCGGATCATCGCCAAGACCACGCGGGCGCGATTCGTCCCGTTCTCCGCCACCTCCACCGCCATCAAGGACATCCGGATTTTGATGGAGGAAGCGCGCAAGGCCCGGCAGACGCGCGGTTCCAAGACCATCGTCTTCATCGACGAGATCCATCGCTTCAACAAAGCGCAGCAGGACGCCTTTCTCCCCTACGTCGAAGCAGGCGACATCGTGCTCATCGGGGCGACCACCGAGAACCCGTCGTTCGAGGTCAACTCGGCGCTGCTCTCTCGCTCGAAAGTGGTCGTCATTCCGGCGCTGGAGCGCGAACAGGTCCTGACGATCCTGCGCCGCGCCATTGAGCACCCCGGCGTCCGCTCCTTCGGCATCGAGCTCGACGACGCCGCGCTCGATTTCATGGCCGCCACTTCCGCCGGCGACGCACGCCAGGCGCTGACCAGCCTGCAACTGGTCGTCGAGACCGCGGCCCCCGAGGACAGCCCGGTCGGCATCGATAAAGCCAAGGAGATCCTGCAGCGCCGCTCGCTCATGTACGACAAGTCGGGCGAAGAGCACTACAACATCATCTCCGCGCTCCACAAATCGCTCCGCAACGGCGACGCCGACGCATCGGTGTATTGGCTGGTGCGCATGCTCGAAGGCGGCGAAGACCCGCTCTACATCGCCCGCCGGCTCGTGCGCGCGGCCTCCGAAGACATCGGCAACGCCGAGCCGCAGGCGCTCGTCTTCGCCATCGCCGTGCAACAGACCGTGCACTTCCTCGGCATGCCCGAAGCCGGCGTGGCCCTGGCCCAGCTCGTGACCTACCTCGCCGCCTCGCCCAAATCGAACGCCGCCTACATCGGCTACGGCGAAGCAGTCCGCGAAGTCCGCCAGGGCGACAACCCCGGCGTCCCCTTCCACATCCGCAACGCCCCCACCGGCCTCATGAAAGACCTCGGCTACGGCCGCGGCTACCAATACGCCCACGACTTCGAAGACCAGACCGCCGCCATGAACTGCCTCCCCGAGGCCCTGGCCGGGCGAAGGTTTTATGAGCCGAAGGATGTGGGGTTCGAGAGGGAGATGAGGGAGAGGTTGGAGAAAATGCGCCAGGCACGCAGCAAGCGCGAGTAAGGCTCAGAGGCTCAAAGGCTCAGAGGCTCAGAGATCACGGCAGCAACGTCTCTGAGCCTCTGCGCCTATGAGCCTCTGAGCCTACTCCGTGTACGCGTTCGCGCTGACTTTCCGCTCGATCGGTCTCGGCTTGCGGTCTTTGCCGAGGTTGACGTAGACGACCTGGGCCTCGGTGACGGTGACGCGTTGGGAGGGGTCGCCGGCGCGGATGGCCTCGACCACGACTTTGGTCGTGATCGAGGTGTTGCCGATGCGCAAGGTTTCGGTCCAGAAGCTGACCAGATCGCCGACGAACACGGGCTCGTGGAAGACGACCTTGTCCATCGACACGGTGACCATGAACTGCAGGCCCTGCCGGCGCGCTTCGATGGCGCCGGCCTGGTCGATGTACGAGAGGATCACGCCACCGAAGATGGTGCCGTGACCATTCGTATCGCGAGGCATCATGAGCACGCGGATCGCGGGCTCATCCCACTTCGCTGGAACTTCGCCGCTCACTAGACTCCTGTCGGCGTCGTGGTCGGCCGCGTGATCTCGTCGTTCAGCTCGATCTCCGAGTTCTTGCGCAGACGCTGCAGCAGCGAGGCGCGCAGGCTGCGCGCCTGCTGGCCGCGAAGCGTGTCGACCGACGTGGCCCGGTTCTTCTCGAGCTCGTCCGGCGTGACCTTCTTCTGTTCGACGACCTGCACCGCCACGGCGCCGTTTCCGACGACGATCGGGCCGCTGAGGGTGCCGATCGCGGAATTCATGGCTGCCGCGATGAGCGCCGCCGTGTCGCCCGTGATGCCGGTAATGTTGCCGTTACGCTGGACCACGGTTTCCTGGGCCGCTTGTCCGGTGGCCGCGGCGACCTGGTCGATCGACGTCTTGCCGGCCATCTGCTGCGCCAGCGCGGCGCGGGCGGCCTCGCGGCCTTTCTCCTGACGCAGATCGGCTTCGACCTGCGCGCGGATCTCCGAGAGGGCGGTGGTGCCCGGCGGGCGGATGCCTTCGACGTAGGCGATGGCGATGCCCCGCGGGGTTCCGACCGGATCGCTCACGTCACCCTGTTTCGCGGAGAAGACCCACTCGGCCAGCGGCTGATTGGGGCCGAGACCGCCGACCGGGTCGGTGCGGCCGAACCAGCCGCTGTCGTTCGCCGAGACCTTGTCGTTGGCGAGGTTGGCGAACGCCTGACCGCTGGCCGGCTTGTTGTTGCGGACGACGGAGCGCAGGCGGTTGACCTCCATGCGCGCCACTTCCTTGGCCTTGTCGTTGACGGTGGAGGAGGTGAGCTCCGCTTTCACTTCTTCAAACGGCCGCACCGTTTCGGCACGGCGCTCCGTCACCTTGACGATGTGATAGCCGAACTCGGGGCTGCGGACCGGATCGCTGATCGTGTTGAGCGGGATCGAGAAGATGGCGTCCTCGAAGGGCTTGACCGTCTGTCCCATGTCCACCCAGCCCATCGAGCCGCCGTTGCCGGCGGACGAGGGATCGTCGGAATTGGCCTTCGCCAGCGTGCCGAAGTCGGCGCCGCCGCGCAGCTGCGCCACGAGCGACTGCGCCTTGGCGCGGGCCGCGGCATCGACCGCGGGCGCGGCGTTCGGCTCGACCTTGACCAGGATGTGCAGCACGTTTGCCGCCGCGGGACGCGCATAGCGCTGGCGGCCCGCCTCGTAGGCGGTGCGCAGCTCGGCTTCGGACGGCGTCAGCTGAGTGCGCAGCTTCGCGTAATCAGCGAGGAGATAGCGGACCTGCCGCTGCTCGCGGTGGACATACTTCGCGGCGTTGGCCTTGTAGTAGTTCTCGACGTCCGTGGGGGTGACCGTCACGGCCGCGGCGTGAAGCGCGGCGGGAACGAGCACGTAGCGGACCTTGGCGTTCTCGTTGGTCCGCCGGTACTCCTCATCGGCCGCTTTCTGCGACACGACCAGCGAGCTCTGGATGGCGCTCTCCATCTTGGTGAGCGTGATCTCGCGGGCCATGTCCTCCTCGAACGCCGCCGTACTGGCGTAGCCGAGGCGGCCGACGACGTAGTTCCGGTACAGCTCCATGCCGACGAACTTGCCGTCGGGAGAGAACGTGGGGATGCTGAGCAGCTTCTTGCGGACTTCGTCCGGCGAGGCGTTGAGGTTCAGGCGGCGCGCTTCCTGGCCCAGCAGGCGCTGGTCGACCAGGGAGTCGAGCACCTGCTTCGGGAGGCCCATCTGCTGCGCCATGGCCGGCGTGAACTGCTGGCCGTACATCTGGGCGTACATCTGCTCGAGGTTCTGCAGGGCCCGCTGGTAGTCGTTGATCGTGATCGTTTCACCATTGACGCGGGCCGCGAACGGGACGTTCTGGGCCTGGGCACCGCTCAGATTGCTGGAGCCGACGCCCATGTTCACGAAGACGAATCCGAAGATGAACGCCGCCACGACGGCGAGCAGGATCCACTTCAGGTGGTGAAAGCTTTCGCGCATTACTTTGAGCATGGAAACTACCTTTCGAGGCGAATGGAGGAACTGGTCGCCGTTGCAGAAAAAGCGGCGCAGTCTACCTATTCCCGGCCAGCACGCAAAGCGAGAGGGCAGAGCGCAGAGGGCAGAGGGCAGAAGAAAAGGCCCGCCCGGGCTTTCCTTCTGCCCTCTGCGCTCTGCCCTCTGCCCTCTCGTCCGTGCTATAACTCCGGCGCCCTCCAATGGCCAAAAGCAGGAAGCAGAGCGGCATTGACGTCGACTGGTATCTGATCTCGATCGATCGCCTCAAGCAGATCGGTCTGGTCGTGCTTTTGGTGCTGCTGGCCGGGGCGGGTTGGTGGTCCTGGCACAACCAGAAAGGCAACCCCAAGAGCAACGCCGAGTCCGCCATCGCGGACGCCCGGCAGGCGCTCAATTCCGTGGCCGCCTCTCCCGACTTCAACCTGCATCGCGCGGAATTCAACCGCGCCCAGAAGAAGCTCGACGAAGCCACGGCCCATCTGGCGGCTACGCGTTTCGATGCTGCCCGCGACGCTGCGGTCGAATCGCTGACCGTCAGCCGCGCCGCGCTCAACGTCACCGATCCCGGCAGCGACGCGCAGTTCCTCACTGTGGAGGGGAACGTCGAGTACCAGAAAGGCGCCTCCGGGGAATGGAAGGATGCCGATCCGCGCCTGCCTCTCATCAACGGCGACTGGGTGCGCACCGGCCCGCGCGGCTCGGCCGAGCTGATCTTCTCGAACGGTTCGCTCTACACCATCGGCCCGAACGCTCTCTTGGAGATCTTCTCCAGCGTCAACCCGCAGACCAGTCAGAAGTCGACGGTCGTGCAGATGCGCATCGGCTCCGTCGAGGTGGCCACTGCCGCCGACGACACCTCGACGGTGCGCACGCCCGGAGCGCAGGTCATCGTGGAATCGGAATCGACGACGCACGTCGGCGTCGACAAGTCCAACGCCACCGCCGTCGTGGCCACGCGCGGCGCCGCTTCGGTCACGCCCACCAGCGGCGGCACCGCCGTCCGGCTGGCGGCCGGAGAAAAAATCAGCAGCAATCCGCAGGGCGTGCTCTCGCCCATCAAGAAACTGGTCATGGCGCCGGCGCTTCTCTCGCCGGGAGACAACCAGGTCTTTCAACTCTCGCCGGAGCTGACGGTCGACCTCATCTGGGATGAGCGCGAAGGCGCCACCGGCTACATGCTCCAGGTCTCGCGCTCGCGCCTCTTCTCCACGCAGGAGATCAACACCCGCCGGATGAAGACCCACGCCGTGGCCCGGGCCACGAAGGAAGGGGCGTTCTACTGGCGCGTGGCCGCGATCGGACCCGACGGCGACGTCGGACCGTACTCCACCTTCCGCCGCTTCCGCGTCAGCGGCGGCGGCACGAAGTCGACCGCGGACCGCACCCCGCCGCGGCTGACCATGAAGCTGCCCTTCCACGTCGGCGGGCAGTACTACACCATCGCCGGCACGACCGAGCCGGGCGCCACCGTATTCATCAACGACGAGGAAGTGGACGTCGAATCGAGCGGCGCCTTCCAGAAACTGATCGCGCTCGACAAGATCGGTCCGAACTCGATCGTCATCAAAGCCATCGATGCCGCAGGCAATCAGACGGTACAATCGCAATCCGTGATCGTGGAGGAGTAGTCCCTCGGTTCCTCCACTGACCTCTTCCAACCAACTGGACCTCAATTTGCACCTCGGCCCCCCGGCCCCCTACGTCGAAACTCAACCAAGGAAACGACAAACCGAATGGCTGTGAAATCGCTCCTCTCGATGTTCTCGAACGATCTGGCGATCGATCTCGGGACAGCGAATACGCTCGTCTACGCAAAAAACAAAGGCATCGTCGTCCGCGAGCCGTCCATCGTGGCCGTCAACAAGATCAACAACAACGTCGAAGCGGTGGGCAAGGAAGCGAAGGAGATGCTGGGCCGCACGCCCGGCAACATCGTCGCCATCCGGCCCATGAAAGACGGCGTCATCGCCGACTTCGAAGTCACCGAGAAGATGATCAAGTACTTCATCGAGAAGGCGCACGGGCGCCGTTTCCTGGTGAAGCCGCGCATCGTCATCTCCGTCCCCTCCGAGATCACGCAGGTCGAGAAACGGGCCGTCAAGGACTCCGCGTTGCGCGCCGGCGCCACGGAGGTCTACCTGATCGAACAGGCCATGGCCGCCGCCATCGGCGCCGGGCTGCCGATCACCGACCCCACCGGCAACATGATCGTGGACATCGGCGGCGGCACGACCGACGTGGCCGTGATCTCGCTGGCCGGCATCGTCTACTCGCGCTCCGTGCGCGTGGCCGGCAATGAGATGGACGACGCGATCATTCAGTACATCAAGCGCAAGTACAACCTCCTCATCGGCGAGCGCACGGCGGAGCAGATCAAGATGGAGATCGGCTCGGCCTTCCCGCTCGATGAAGAGATGACCATGGAGATCAAGGGACGCGACCTCGTGGAAGGCGTTCCCAAGACGCTCGTGGTCAGCGACGAGGAGATCCGCGAGGCCCTCTCCGAGACCGTGGCCACGATCGTCGAGGCCGTCCGCGTAGCGCTCGAGCGAACCCCGCCCGAGCTCTCCGCCGACATCATGGACAAGGGCATCATCATCGCCGGCGGCGGCTCGATGCTCAAGAACCTCGACCGCCGCCTGCGCGAGGAGACCGGCCTGCCCGTGACGCTGGCCGAAGATCCCCTGGCCTGCGTGGCCCTGGGCACGGGGCAGATGCTCACGGACTTCAACCTGTTACGCAAAATCTCGATCGAGTAAGAGTCGTAGAGTTGTAGAGTCTTAGAGTCTTAGAGTCGTAGAGGCCAGACGCACCTCTAAGACTCTACCTCTCTAAGACTCTAAGACTTCTCTGGCCCAGAATCTGCTCAGATCGCATCCCGAACATGGCCGTATCCACAGACGTAATCCCCCGCCGCCCGACGCTGCTCTTCATCGTCGTCCTGGCCCTGTTGTTTCTGCTGATGAGCGTCAGCTCGCAGACGCGCTACGTCGGCGAAACGCGCACACTGTTCGAGCGCGCCGTGATGACGGTCTTCTCCCCCGTGCCGAAGTTCGTGAACTGGGTCGGCACCGCGGCGCAGGACATCCATCACGGCTATGTCGACATGCGCCGGGCGGTGAACGAGAACGTCGAGCTGCACCGGAAGGTCGGCTCGCTCACCACCGAGAACCTCAAGCTCCGCCAGTCCGAGGGCGATCTCAAACGGTTGCGCGGATTGCTGGCTTATGCCGAGAAGTTCGACCTGCAGACCTCGATGGCCCAGACGATCATGCTCGACACGGCCGGCCGCTTCAAATCGATCATCATCGATCAGGGCTCGGCGGACGGCGTCATGGTCAACGACGTCGTGGCCAACGCCAGCGGCCTGGTGGGACGGGTCGTCCTCACGACGAACGACCTGGCCAAGGTGCAGCTGGTGACCGACAACAACTGCTCGGTAGGCGCGCTCGTCGAGCGGACGCGCCGCCAGGGCGTCGTCCGCGGCAACGGTGGTAACGCAGTCCAGCTGTTCGACATCCCGGCCCTCTCCGACGTCCAGCCGGGCGACCGCATCCTCACCGCCGGCATCGACGGCGTCTATCCGCGCGGCATCACCATCGGCACGGTCGTCCGCGCCGAGCCCGGGAAGTCGCTCTTCAAGATCGTCGGCGTCAAGCCCGCCGCCGATTTCGGGACCATCGAGGAAGTGATCGTCATCCACACACGCAAAATCCCGCCAGCCGTAGTGAGATACGCTCCATGAGGCTACGCTCTATGAGGTATAGATCTTGAGATGGCTGCGCTTCGCGATCGGCCTCTTGATCGCTCTGACCCTGCACTCCCTGCTCGACAGCTTCTATCCGAACGCCCTGGCGTTCTTCAATCCGTACATCATCCTCGTGGCCTACTACTCGATGGGCGGGAACATCCTCGGCGCGATCGTGGCCGGAGTGCTCGCCGGGTTCGTGCAGGACGCGTTCTCGAACGCCATGTTCGGACTGCACGCCTTCTCGCTCACCGTCTGCGCTTACGTCATCGCCTACATCAACTCCCGTCTGGCGCTGCGCGGCACTCTGGCGTTCGGGGCCTGCCTCGGCGGCGCGGTCATCGTGAACGAGCTGGTGATTTACATCCTCGTGCAGATCCTGGTGAAGCAGCGCATCGAAATGTTCGAGCAGGCCCTCCTTCTCAAGACCATCTTCACGCTGCTCTTCGGCATGCTGGTCTATCAATTGTTGACATTGTTCTTGCGTGAGGAACCGATCGAGGCCACGCGCAGACCCGCCGCGTGGTAACGACCCATGCGCGTATATCGAGACGATCAGAAGTTCCTGCAGTTCCGCATCAACGCCGTCCTCTGGGGCATCGTGGCGGTTTTCGTCTTCCTGACCGGATCGTTCTGGTTCGTGCAGGGAGTGCAGGCCGAGAAATACCGCGGTCTCTCCGAGGCCAACGCCCTGCGCGAGATCGAGATCCCGGCCAAACGCGGCCTGATCATGGACCGCACCGGGAAAATCCTGGCCGACAACCAGCCCGCCTACACGCTGCAGATCGACCGGGTGGTGATGAAGCCGCTGATCAAGGCGGACAAGCAGCGCCGGGCCAAGCTGACGCTCTTTCTCGCGGACGTGCTGGCGCTCCCGCCGGCCGAAGTGACCGCGCGCTGGGACAAGGAATCAGCCAAGCTCCCCGCCACGCAGCCGTTTCCGCTCGCCGAGGACCTGAGCATGGCCCAGGTGGCCAAGATCCAGGCCCAGTCGGTGGCCTTCCCGGAAGTCAACGTCGTGCCGGTGCAGCGGCGCAACTATCCCTACGGCACCATGGCCGCGCACGTGCTCGGGTTCATCGGCGAGGTCACGGAAAAAGATCTCGGACAGAAAGAACATGAATCGCTCGAGCAGGGCGACCTCATCGGCAAACGCGGCGTCGAGCTGATGTACGACAACTACCTCCGAGGCAAAGGCGGCGCCGAGTTCTGGGAGTACGACGCCGACGGCCGCCGGCTCAGCGAATACGTCCCGGCCCGCCAGCAACCGGTACCCGGCGACAACATCTCGCTCACCATCGACTTCGAGCTCCAGCGCCGCGCCGAGCAGTACTTCATCGAGAACGAGATGGTCGGAGCAGCCGTCGCGCTCGATCCCCGCAACGGCGAAGTGCTGGCCATGGTCTCCTCGCCGGCCTTCAATCCCAACGTCTACTCCAAGCGCTTCGCGCCGGACGTCTACAAGACCATCACCAGCAACCCCTTCAAGATCGAGCTCAACCGCGCCATCCAGGGCCTCTACTCACCGGGATCGGTCTTCAAGATCGTCATGGCCATGGCCGGACTCTCCGAAGGCGCCGTCGGTCCCAACACGGAGTTCAACTGCGGAGGCAGCGGCGTGTTCTTCGGACGCAGGTTCCGCTGCTGGAAGAAAGAGGGTCACGGCGCCGTCGACGTGGAGCGCGCGCTCAAGGTGTCGTGCGACGTCTACTTCTACAACACGGGCGCACGCCTCGGCGTGGATAAGATCAAGGAGCACGCGAACAAGCTCACCTTCGGCGAGATCTCGCACATCGATCTCGACGGCGAGCGCGCCGGTCTCGTCCCCTCCACCGACTGGGCCCGCACCAAACAGAACCGCAAGTGGTATCCGTCCGAGACCATCTCCGTGGCCATCGGCCAGGGTCCGCTCATCGTCACTCCCTTGCAGGTGGCCAACATGACCGCCGCCGTCGCCAACGGCGGGAAAGTCTTCCAGCCCCACGTCGTCCGCTATGTCGACCGCGTGCAGAAGGACGGCTCCTACCAGCGCTTCCGCGTTCCCAGCCGCGTCATCCACGAGGTCGCGCTCGCGCCGAACGCGCTGCACGCCGTCCGCGACGGCCTCTGGAAAGTAGTCAACGAACAGGGCGGCACCGGCGCCAATGCGCGCGTCGAGGGACTGGACATCGCCGGCAAGACCGGAAGCGTGCAGGTCATCGCCTACTCCGGATGGATCAAGGCCTCCTCGCTGCCGTTCAAGTATCGCGACCACGCCTGGTTCGCGTCGTTCGCACCGCGCGACAATCCGCAGATCGTGGTCGTCGTCTTCGTCGAGCACGGCGGCGCCGGCGGCGCCGATGCGGCCCCTCTGGCCAAGCTGATGTACGAATCGCGCTTCCGCGACAAGGTGGCCGGCAGCCGCCTCGACCTCAACAACCCAGAGACCCTGGAGCGGATCAAGGAAGGGGAAATGCCGCTCCCCACGACGCGATGATCTTTCGCGACCGCACGGCCCCGACCGTCGACTTCAACTTCCTCGGCACGGCCCTCGTGCTGGCCATGATCGGCTGTCTCCTCGTCTACAGCGCCACGTTCTTCAACGAGCCCAGCCTGGGCACGTTCAAGCGCCAGGTCATGTGGGTGGCCATCGGACTGATGCTGGCGATCATCATCATGATGATCGACTACCACATCCTCTTCGACATCGCCCCCATCCTCTACGGGATCGGCATCGTTCTTCTCATCTACCTGCTGGTGTGGGGCAAGCTCACCGCGAACGTCCGCTCGTGGATTCACATCGGCGGCTTTCAGTTTCAGCCCTCGGAGTTCATGAAGGTCTTCACCGCGCTGATGCTGGCGCGCTTCTTCGACTCCAACGACCGCGCCTATCTCGACTTCCGTTCCTTCATGATCGCCATGGGCATCATCGGGCTGCCGGTGGGCCTGATCATCATCCAGCCCGATTTCGGCACCGCGGCGTCGTTCTTCCCGCTGATCGCGGTGGCCATGTTCTTCGGCGGCATCCGGCCGCGGGTCTGGGTGGCCATGATCCTCGTGGCCGTCATCGCCCTGCCGTTGGGCTGGTCGTTCTTCCTCAAGCCGTATCAGAAAGAGCGCGTCATGATCTTCCTCAACCCCGAGCGCGACCCCCTCGGCTCCGGGTACCAGGTCACGCAAGCCAAGATCGCCATCGGCTCCGGCGGCATCCACGGCAAAGGCTTCCGCCACGGAACCCAAGGGAAGTTCGGCTTCGTCCCCGAACACCACACCGACTTCATCTTCTCCGTCCTCGGCGAAGAATGGGGCTTCGTCGGCGTCATCGTCGTGCTCGGCCTCTACCTCTATCTAGTGTTCCAGGCCCTCACCTTCGCCAAACACGCCCGTGACCGAGGGGGCACCTTCCTCGTCATCTGCCTGACCATGTTCTTCGTCTTCCACGTCCTCATCAACGTCTCGATGCAGATCGGCATCCTCCCGACCACCGGCATTCCGTTGCCGCTGATCTCGTACGGCGGCTCCTCCACGATGATGTTCTTCATCGCCATCGGGCTCATCGCGAACGTGGACACGCGGCGGTTCGTGAATTCGTGAGACCGGCATGACGATCAAGAGAATGGACCACGTCAGCGTCATCGTCGACGATCTCCCGGCCGCGATTGCCTTCTTCACCACCCTCGGCATGGCACTCGAAGGCCAGATGCCGGTCGAAGGCCCCTGGGTGGACCGCCTCAACGGACTCGAAGGCGTCCACGTCGACATCGCCATGATGCGCACCCCGGACGGCCACGGCAAGGTCGAGCTGACGCAGTTCCGCAACCCGGAGCTGGTCAAGGCCGAACCAGCGATCGCCCCGACGAACACCCTCGGCCTCCGGCAGATCATGTTCGCTGTCGAAGACCTCGACGACACCGTGGCCCGCCTGCGCGCCCACGGCACCCAGCTCGTTGGCGAAATGGTCCAGTACGAAGACAAGTACAAGCTCTGCTACGTCCGAGGCCCTGCGGCCATCATCGTCGCGCTGGCCGAGGAACTCTTCTGACTGTACGCATCGCGAGAGCGCCCCTCATCCGCCTGCGGCACCTTCTCCCTGTGCAACCTGGAACATAGGTAACAGATCGGACCGGAGACATGGGTAACACTTTGCGGCCGAAAGTAGGTTGGGTGGGGGCGGTCTCTCCGGACGCTTTCTCTCGGTTGATAGCAGGGGCTGTGGGAGATGTGGGAAACGCCACAGGCGTTTTCCAAGGGCTGTGGGAAGGCGCGCCGGTTTGTGGCGCGGCTTTCCATAGACCGGCAGCTTCCATAGCCCGGTTCTCCGGGTGGGTGGGCGGGCACGAGGATGAGCATCGCGCACGACCGGCTACTGATTGGCGGCTGGTGGTGCAGGACGTGTTCGATCGAGGTGAAGCCGGTGCTCGCGTGCCGAGTAGTAGCCGAGCTCGAGCCGGCCGAAGCGAAGGATCGAGCATTCATCGTCGATGGGCTCGAAGGCCACCTGCTCGCCCACCAGCGCATCACTGAGGAAGAACCACTGGCCCCGCCACTTGATCTCGCCGCTGCTGCGTACGCGCCGGACTTCACACGTCTCGGGGTACTCGAGCTCGGGGAGCCGCTTGGGATAAGGGCGTGAAGAAGAATCGTAGCTGCGCACCGGCGGCGTCTGCCCCAGGGCCTCGTGTGGCCGCACGTGATTGAATCGCTCGACGAAGCCGTTGAACTGAGCCTGCTGCTGCCGGCAGTTGGCCGACGGATCTGCGCACGCTTCCTGTTTGAGGGTCCGGTGCATCCGTTCGAGGCGGCCATTCTGCTGGGGCTTGCCGGGCTGGATCAGGCGAGGCTCGATGCCCAGCCGGATCCAACGGACCGACAGCTTGGAGAGGCGTTTAACCGAGTTCGACGAGAACGGTGTGCCGTTGTCCGACAGCATGGCCTCGGGCAATCCATACTCGCGGAACAGCTTCTCGAACACCTGCCAAGTCAGCTCGAACGAAGGGCTCAGCAAAGCCTGGCAGCCGATGATGTACCGACTGAACGAGTCCACCACGGTCAGGGGGTAGCAGTAGCGGCCGTCCCTGGTGCGGAAGTGCCCCTTGTAATCGGTGCTCCATTGTTGGTTGGGCCGTTCGATCGGTACGGCCGGCGGACGACCGGGGTGCGGGAACCGCCGGGCACGCGAATGTGGCTCGACCAATCCCGCTCGCCGCATCCATTCGTGGACCACGCTGGCCACCGGCCATTGCTGCTCGGGCTCGATGTCGCGCAGATAGGCCACGATCTTTCTCGCTCCCCACTGCGGAAAGCTCAACCGAACATCCAACACCGCCGCGATCGTCTCCGGGTCTTCCCAATGCTTCCCGCTCAGCGGCGCCCGCGACCGATCACGCAACCCCGGCCAACCACTCTCCTCATGCCGCGCCACCAGCTTGTAGCCGGTCTTCCGACTCACCCCATGCTCGGCACACAGGGCCGCCATGGTCATCTCCCTCGACCTCACCAGCCGGTTGTAGTCGAGCACAAACTTCGCTCTCTGATCGGTCACACTCGTCGCCTTCCAAGGCATTCGTTCTTCTCCCGAATGCCTTCAATCGGTTCCGACTGTTACCGATGTTCCCGGTCCGACCTGTTACCTATGTATCAGGTCTATACCCCCCACCGCGGTGAGGCTGCGGTGGGGAGAAGGCTACCTATTGATGACTCTCGCGAGGAATTGATTTAGGTAGCCTTCTCCCCTCCGCAGAGGGGAGAAGGTGCCGCAGGCGGAAGAGGGGTCGCCCGGGGTCAGAGCTTTCTTTTCGTTCGAAAAACGAAGCTCTGACCCCACTCATCTCAGACCCGGGGAGCGCGATCCCGTTGTCGAGGTCACTCCTCATCCTCCTCGCCGTGGCATTCGGCGCACTCGGTATCGCGGTACTCCGGCCGACCGCGACCAACTGACCTCGAGAGATCATTACCGATGCGCAAGAGCTCCTGAGTCCCGGTTTGGAGATCATTTCCACATCTCCCGGACATGTTCGCATTCCGGTTTACAGATCCTTCGATGATCTCCGGAGCGCCATGGATCCCGGTTTGAAGATCACTCGATGATCTCCGAAGATCATGCGAAGACGTTCAAAACATCATTCGATAATCTTCGAAACATCATTCGATGATGTTTTGAAAATCATTCGATGATCTTTGGAGTGGCCTGGACTGCGCTCTGAAGAGAGTCGAGTTGCGGTTTGAAGACAGTTCGACGATCTCCCGGAGATCTTCGAGTTGCGGTCTGGAGATCGTTCACGAGCCGCCGGAGATCATTCAATGACGTTCGAAAGATCATCCAATGAGCTTTCGAAGGTCATGAGTCTCGATTGGAGGACAGTTCCATGGAAATTTATTTTGAAGCGGCAACACGGTATCGGCCAGCTCGCCGATCTGGGGATGCTTCACTTGGGCTTTTTCTCCTGCCTCCTGCCTACTGCGAACTGCCTACCGCTTCAATTTTTCCATCTCCCGCCGGTCCCTCTTCGTCGGCCGTCCGGCTCCCCGTTCGCGGATGGTGACGGTCTCGACTTTCGGTTGCACGGGCGTTTCGTCCACGTACATGGTGCGGGCGATTTCCTTCGAGACGTTGGCGGCCGGGAGCGACTGGACGACGACGCGGCGGTAGTGGGTGCCGAGGTAGAACTCGACGGTGTCGCCGGGCTTCACGGACGCGGCTGGTTTGACGCGCTGGCCGTTGATCTTGACGTGGCCGCCTTTGCAGGCCTCGGTGGCGTCCGCGCGATGCTTGAAGAGGCAGACGAGCTTGAGCCACATGTCGATGCGGGAGCTGGGTGCGGGTTCCATCGTGCAACTATCGTATAATCAGCGCCTTCGGAGGACATCGATGATCAAGGCGGACATCGTCAACAAAGTGGCCGAGGCCTCGGAAATTTCGCGCGTCAAGGCCGCACAGGCGGTCGATACCGTCATCGAGGGTCTGCGCAACGCGCTGGCGCGCGGACAGCGCATCGAGCTGCGCGGCTTCGGCGTGTTCCAGGTCAAGCAGCGGAAGAAGGGCATCGGCCGCAACCCGAAGACCGGCGTGGAGGTGAAGATCCCGCCGGGCAACACGATCCGCTTCAAGCCCGGAAAAGAACTGCGCAACCTCCTGTGAACAACCGGAAAACCGGAGCAACCACGGCGCGGGGATCTCGTCTTACCAAGTAGGAAAGATCAGAGAGACCCACCGCATCACACAAACCCCGTGATGCACCGGCCCACCCCACATCCCCTCCGGGCCGCCGACGCAACAGGCTGCGCGTCGGCGGCCGACGGTGTTTAGAGGGCAGAGGGCAGAGCGCAGAAGATAAGACGCGACCTGCTTTGGTGCTTTTCTTCTGCCCTCTGCGCTCTGCGCTCTGCCCTCTGTACAATGCGGCCGTGCCAGAGCAGACTGTTCTCGTCCTCGATTTCGGCTCCCAATACACGCAGTTGATCGCCCGGCGGGTCCGCGAGAATCGCGTGTACTCGGTCGTGCATCCGTTCGACTTTTCGGTCGAGAAGATCCGCGAGCTGGCGCCGAAGGCGATCATCTTTTCGGGCGGTCCCGAGTCGGTCTATTCCGAGGCGGCGCCGTATTGCTCGCGGGAAGTGTTCGACCTCGGGATCCCGATCCTGGGCATCTGTTACGGCATGCAGCTCACGGCGTTCCTGCTCGATGGAAGAGTCGAGGCGGCCAGCGAGCGGGAGTACGGACGGGCCGAGATCGATGTGACCGCGCAGTCGCCGCTCTTCGAGGGCACGCCGCCGCATCAGCAGGTCTGGGCCAGCCACGGCGACAACATCCTCAGCGCACCGCCGGGATTCCACGTCACCGCTTCCTCGTCCAACGCGCCGATCGCCGCGTTCGAGAATCGGGAGCGGAGCCTCTACGCAATCCAGTTCCACCCCGAAGTCACACACACCGAGGCAGGGGCGCAGATCATCCGCAACTTCCTCTTTGACATCGTCGGTTGCATGCCGACGTGGGACCTCGGCGATTACCGCAGGCGCAAGGTGGACGAGATCCGGCAGCAGGTGGGCGACCGCAGAGTCATCGCCGCGGTGAGCGGGGGCGTCGACTCCACCGTGGCGGCGCTGCTGGTGGCGGAAGCGATCGGCGATCAGCTCACGGCGATCTTCGTCGACAACGGCGTGCTGCGCAAACACGAGTCCGTGCAGGTGGGATCGCGCCTGAGCGACCGGCTCGGCCTTCACTTCGTGCAGGTCGACGGCCGGGCGCGCTTCTATCAAAGACTGGCCGGCATCGAAGATCCGGAAACGAAGCGCAAGCGGATCGGCAACGAGTTCATTGCCGTCTTCGAAGAAGAAGCGAAGCGCATCCCGGACGTCGATTTTCTCGTGCAGGGAACGCTCTATCCGGACGTGATCGAGTCGGTCTCGATCAAGGGACCTTCGGCGGTCATCAAGACGCACCACAACGTCGGCGGCCTGCCGGAGAAGATGGGCCTCAAGCTGATCGAGCCGGTGCGCGAGCTGTTCAAGGACGAGGTCCGCCTCCTGGGCATCGAGCTGGGACTGGAAGAGGAGTTCGTCTGGCGTCACCCGTTTCCCGGTCCCGGCCTGGCCGTGCGCATCCTCGGCGAGGTGAACGCCGAGCGCGTGGAGATCCTGCAGAACGCCGACGAGATCGTGATCGAAGAGATCCGCAACGCCGGCCTCTATCGCCAGATCGCTCAGGCATTTGCCGTGCTGCTGCCGGTGAAGAGCGTGGGCGTCATGGGCGACGAGCGGACTTACGAGAATGTCTGCGCCATCCGCGCCGTGGCCACGACCGATTTCATGACGGCGGACTGGTTCCGCATGCCCCACGACGTGCTCGATCGGATGGCCCGGCGGATCGTCAACGAGGTCCGCGGGATCAACCGGGTGGTCTACGACATCTCCTCGAAGCCGCCGAGCACGATCGAGTGGGAGTGACGGCCATCCGTCCCGATTGGGACATCTTTCCGAAATTTGAGGGTGGATCTGAAACGGACCCGGACGTATAGTGTCGCATCCGCGTCTTGAACCGATTTGAAACACTGAACGCAGGCTCCCGGCGTAGCGGGGGCAGTCACGCTCGGCAACGCTGACACGTGGCCCTTAACTAGAGGAGGCAGATCATGGCGTTTACCCGATCCCCCATCTTCAGAATCGTTGTCGCCCTCACCATCCTGGCAATTCCCGTATCGTCGTTTGCCGCGGATGCCGTCGGAAAGGCCACCGGCAGCGGCGCCGCGATCGACTGGCAGGTCAGCAGCCTGGTCAACTATGACTCGATCGAGCTGACGATCGTCGGCCCCGACGGCGAGGCGATGGTGAGAAAGTTCCCGGCCGGCAAGACGCCGTCGTTCCGCGTGCAGGATCTGGGCGGCAGCGCTGCGGACGGTGTGTACAACTACCAGCTGCGCATGACCCCGAAAGTCTCCGCCGACCTGAAAAAGAAACTCGAAGCCGCGCGTAAGTCCGGCGACGAAGCAGCGGCCCGGAAACTCATCCGCGAATCCGGCCTGTCGGCACCCGAGCAGTCCGGCGCGTTCACGATCCGCAACGGCTCCATCGTGGCCACGGATCTGGTCGAGTCCGGCAACCAGGCAACCGGCGGCTCGCGCGAGATCACGACGGACGCCGTCAAGCCCAGGCTGACTCCCGTGGTCGAGGACCAGGTCATCCCCGATGACCTCATCGTCCAGGGTAGCGGCTGCTTCGGCTTCGACTGCGTCAACAACGAGAGCTTCGGCTTCGACACGATCCGGCTGAAAGAGAACAACCTCCGCATCAAGGCCGAGGACACGTCGGTGGGCAGCTTCCCGACCAACGACTGGCAGCTCACCTTCAACGACTCGGCCAGCGGTGGCTCGAGCAAGTTCTCGGTCGAAGACATCACCGGCTCGAAGGTTCCGATGACGATCACCGCCGGAGCGTCGACGAATTCAATTTTCGTCGATAGCACGGGCCGCGTCGGCTTCCGCACCTCCACTCCGGTCCTCGACCTCCACGTGTCGACGGGCAACACTCCCGCCCTTCGTCTCGAGCAGACCAACACCTCCGGCTTCACGGCCCAGACCTGGGACGTCGCCGGCAACGAAGCGAACTTCTTCGTCCGCGACGTGACCAGCGGCTCGCGCCTCCCGTTCCGCATCCGTCCGGGAGCGCCGACCAGCTCGCTCGACATCAGCGCCGACGGATTCGTCGGCATCGGCACGGCATCGCCGGCGCGTTTGGTTCACCTGAACAATGGTTCCGGCAACGCGACGATGCAGTTCACGAACAACGTCCCGAAGAGCTGGCATTTCGGCAACGCCACAAACGACCTTAATTTCTCCGAGACGGGTGTGGCTGATGCGCGGCTGTATCTTCAGGCCGGTGGCAACGTCGGCATCAACTGCAGCACGCCGGGCTCGGACCTGGTGATCGCGTCGGGCGGCGGATGCAACAACCCGGCTTCGAACATCAACGCCGGCGCCACGCAGTTCACGGTCACGTCGTCCCGCACGTTCAAGGAAAACCTCCAGCCCGTCACCGTGCCCGGCTTGCTCGACAAGATGGACAAGGTGGCCGTCTACAACTACGACTTCGTCAACGGCCCGACGGACCGGCTGGGAATGGTCGCTGAAGAGTTCCACGAGATCTTCGGCCGCGGAAGCGAGAAGCTGATCGACGGCAGCGAAGTCCAGCTGGCCCTTTGGCTGGCCGTCCAGGAGCTCAGCGCGCAGAACAAGGCTCTGGCCGAACGCGTCAACGCGCTCGACAAGGAGCTTGCCTCGCAGCAGAAGTAGTCATCAACGGCAGCGGAGACGCTGCGGTCGTGGTTCGGGGGCGCGGTATTCACCGCGCCCCTTTTTTGTTGCCTGGGTGATTACCCAGCCGTGATCGAGCTGATCGATGCGCTTCCCCTGGCACGGGCCGCGCATCGTAAGCGATCGAAAGCTGGTGTATCATGACCGTTCTAATCGTTCACGGCGAAGCTGCTTACTGGACACTTCGCGAAGGGTGCTGATCATGCTTGAACCAAAATCGAATCGCTACAACAACCGCAGCGGTCTGGCAGCAATCGTCGGCAGTGTCTCCCTGTTGATCCTCGCCTCATCGAGCGTTTCCCTCTCCGCCCAGGAGGCGGTCTGGACGCTCGGGGCCGGGAATAGTGCGACGTATACGACAGGCCCGATCGGTATGGGCACGTCAGCACCGGACGCAACCGCGACAGCACATGTCGTCAACAACAACTCCTCCGGTAACCCGACGATCCTTGCGGAGAATCTGGGCAACGCCGCAGGAAATTTTCACCTGACATCGCACAGGACGGGTACCGGTAACGCTGGGATCTTCCGCTTCAAGTACTTCGACAGCGGCGCCAATCTCGTGGAAGCCGGGACCGTGGCCGGTACGATTCTGAATATCAGTCCCGGAACGCGCACGGGTGGTTTGATCTTCTCCACGCAGTCCGTTGCGGCCACGACCGCAACCGAGAAGATGCGCATCGACGGCGCCGGGAATGTCGGAATCGGCATCACCAGTCCAACCGTGAAGCTCCACGTGGCCGGGGACGCGACGTTTACCGGCACGGTGATCGGCGGAAACATCCAGGCGCAGTACCAGGACATCGCCGAGTGGGTCCCCTCGTCGAAGAATCTCGCGTCGGGCACGGTGGTCGTTCTCGATCCGGAACGCTCGAACTCGGTGCTTGCATCCTCGACCCCTTATGACACACGCGTCGCCGGCGTTGTTACCGAAATGCCCGGCCTCCTGCTGGGCGTCGCCGGCGAGGGAAAGCTCAAAATTGCAACGACGGGCCGCGTCAAGATCCGCGTCCACTCGGACCGCCCGGTTCGCATCGGCGACCTTCTCGTTTCCAGCGCGGAAGAAGGGGTGGCCATGGTTTCCGAGCCCCTCGATCTCGGCGGTGTCAAGATCCATCGCCCCGGCACGCTGATCGGAAAAGCCCTGGAACCGATGCAGGCCGGCACGGGTGAGATCCTGGTGCTGCTCAGCCTTCAATAGAATAGAAGCGGGAACGCTGCTGGTACGGACCAGCAGCGTTCCGGTTCGCCACGACTCCCTGGCGACGGGCCGTCCCGGTGATGGTCTCTCCGCGGCCGACAGAATGAATCTCGCTATGCCGGTCCTGCGCGTCTTTCCGTTCCTGTTCCTGTCGTGGTGCCTTCTCTCCCGCAGCGCGCTTGCCGCGCCCAATATCGTGCTGGTCTCCATCGATACACTTCGTGCGGACCATCTGCCGATGTATGGGTACCAAACCCAGACGACGCCGTTCCTGGCATCGATGGCGAAGAAGGGCATCGTCTTCGACCACGTCATCACGCCGATGCCGTCCACGACTCCGAGCCACGGCTCGATGCTCACGGGGCAGTACCCATCCAGGCACGGGTCGACGGCGCTGTCCGTGCCGATCCATCGCGAAGCAGACACCATTGCCGAGGCCCTGGCGCGGAACGGCTACTACACCGCCGGCGCGGTTGCCGTCTCGCACATCGGCCGGGCCGGAAACTTCGACCAGGGTTTCGCCGACTTCTCCGGTCCTGAGGGCGCCCAGCGCAACGGCGATGCGGTCAATCTCGATCTGTTCAAGTTTGTGGCGCGCTGGCGGAAGACGAGCGCGCGGAAACCTCTTTTCCTTTTCGCCCATTACTTCGACTGCCACAGTCCGTACGGCTGGTGGCGCGGTGAGCAAACCGATCCGGCCACCTTGCCCGTTCGCGAAAGGATCGCCCGTTACGACGAGTCGATTCGCCATGCCGACCAGCTGATTGCCGACCTTCATGCGCATCTCGGATCGCTGGGGTTGCTGGAGAACACGATCTTCATCGTCACCGCCGATCATGGAGAACAGATCGGCGATCGTGGTCTGTCTGTTGGACATGCGGACATCTATGGCGAGACCGTCTACGTACCACTGATCGTTTTCGGGTCCGCCATCCCCACGGCACGCGTCGCCGAGACCGTCTCCACGCTCGATATCACACCGTCCATCGCCGCCGCCGCCGGTGTGAAACTTCGTGGACCGATCGATGGGCGGGACATCCTGCCACGACGCGGTGACGCCATGCAGACTGCCCTATACAAGCTCCGTGGTCTGCCGGACTCGGACCGCGAGTTTCTCGTCCTCGGAAATCCGTGGTACACGCGATCGGTATCTCTTTACTCGGGCTCGCACGTCTTCATCAGGAATTTCGACCGCGTCTATCGCGACTTCGGTCAAGCCCCGTTGAAGACCGTCTCCGCGGCGGAGCGTGCGCGATGGAAACCGCTGCCGCTGCTCAAGGAATCCAAGGGCGAGCGGCTTTACGCCGTGCCCGCGACAAGCTACCAACCGTTCATGACCACAATCGATGTCCTGTCCGCCGAGAGCGGGTGCGCAGGGACCCTCAACGTTTCGATGCCGCCTGGAATGGCGTACTTCAGCGCTGACCTCGGTCCGGCCGCGCACACTCGCGTCCAATTCGACGGCGCGCGGCTCGACACCTTTCGCGTGACCCTCCCGCCGGCCTGCAAAGCGGACGTCTTCTATCGACTCGACCGCCCCGCCGATGCGCCGGCCGTCCCTGCTTCGTCCCGCGTGCCCCGTCTTTTCTGGCTGCTGATGGCGGAGAGAAAGCAACGGAACACGGACGAGCTGTACGATCTCGAGAAAGACCCCGGCATGCTCAAGAACCTCATCGACGAGCCGCGAATGAAAGGGCTGCGGACACGGCTCGACCAGCGCACCCGGGAGTTGTACGGGCTCATTTACGGAAATGCGGCCGACGCCCGCAAGAACATCTCCATCCTCCCCCCCGAGGAAATCGAGAAACTGAAGAGCCTCGGCTATTTGTTTTAGATTCGTTGGTTTCTCGTCCAACAGACGCGCCCGCTGCCCGATACAATGCGCGGCCCGATGTCCACCCAAACATCCATACTCCCGTCCACCCTGATCTCTCCCTACGGCGGCTCTCTCGTCGATCTGATGGAGCCCGCGGCATCCGCGGCTGACCTGGCCCGCCACGCGTCTACGCTGCCGTCCATCACGCTCTCCGAGCGCGCCTCGTGCGATCTGGAACTGCTGGCCACGGGCGGGTTCTCGCCCCTCGACCGGTTCATGGGGAAGGCGGACTTCGAGCGCGTCGTCGAGGAGATGCGGCTGGCCGGCGGCGTCCTCTTCCCGATCCCGGTCACGCTTCCCGTGGCGGAGCGTCCCGAGCTTGGCAGCGATGTGGCGCTGCGCGGCTCCGACAACGCTCTCCTGGCCGTGATGACGGTCGAAGAGATCTTCGAATGGGACGTCGACGACGTCGCCCTGAAGGTCTTCGGGACCAGGGACCGCCGGCATCCGCTGGTGGCGGAGATGGAGGGATGGGGACGGTTCAACATCAGCGGCCGGCTGCGCGTGCTGAAGCTCCCGGCACGCCACGACTTCGCCGAGCTGCGACGCACGCCGTCCCAGGTGCGGGCCCTACTCGAGGAGCGCGGCCGTCCCAACGTCGTCGCTTTCCAGACGCGCAACCCGATGCATCGCGCGCATGAGGAGCTGGTGCGGCGCGCGGCCGCGGCGGTCGACGGCGTACTGCTGATTCATCCGGTGGTGGGGATGACCAAGCCCGGCGACGTCGATCACTACACGCGCGTGCGCACGTACGTCGCGCTCACCGAGCATTACTTCGAGCCGGACCGCGTCGTGCTCTCGCTGCTGCCGCTGGCCATGCGCATGGCCGGCCCGCGCGAGGCGCTCTGGCACGCCATCATCCGGCGCAACCATGGCGCGAACCACTTCATCGTCGGCCGCGATCACGCCAGCCCGGGCGTCGACTCGACCGGCAAGCCGTTCTACGGAGCGTACGACGCGCAAGAGCTCATGGCCAGGCACCAGGCCGAGATCGGCATGACCATGGTGCCGTTCCAGGAGCTCGTCTACGACGAAGCCCACGACCGCTACGAGGAAGCCGCGAAGCTGCCTCCCGACGCGCGCGTTCGCTCGCTCTCCGGCACGCAGGTGCGCGACGAGTACCTGGCCAAAGGACGCGCTCTTCCGGAATGGTTCACCCGGCCACAGGTGGCGGCAATCCTCGGCGAGACCTATCTGCCCCGGCATCGTCAGGGTTTCTGCATCTGGTTCACGGGTCTGAGCGGCGCAGGCAAATCCACGACCGCGAACATCCTCCTCAGTCTCCTCCTCGGCCACGGCCGGCAAGTCACCCTGCTCGACGGCGACGTGGTCCGGACGCACCTCTCGAAAGGCCTCGGCTTCTCGAAAGAAGACCGCGACACGAACATCCTCCGCATCGGCTTCGTCGCCGCCGAGATCGCCCGCCACGGCGGCGCCGTCATCTGCGCCGCCATCAGCCCCTACACCGCCACCCGCAACGAAGTGCGCACCATGGTCGGCGCCGACGCCTTCATCGAAGTCTTCGTCGACACCCCCCTCGACGTCTGCGCCTCACGCGATGAAAAGGGCCTCTACGCCAAGGCCATGCGCGGCGAGATCCGCGGCTTCACCGGAGTCGACGACCCCTACGAGCGGCCGCATGCTCCCGAACTGACGCTCGACACCGTCAACGCTACCGCCGACGAAAACGCGCACGCAATCGTGGCGTTTTTGCGCAAGCAGGGTTATGTGCGGTGAGTGAAGGGCTCCCCCGTCATCCTGAGCGCAGGGCGGGTGGGTGTGAGGGAGCGAAAGGATCTCTAAATGCGCAAACCGGGGCACAGGCCATGTGTTTTCGTAGTCTGAGATCCTTTCGCTCACACCCACCCAGCCACCTCGCTCAGGATGACGGGGGTAAAAAAAGCGGGGCGCCGTCGGAAGAACGGCGCCCCTGGAGGAGCAGTGATCCTGGGTCCCTCTCCCCAGGATCGCCGGGCGCATATGAGGGATGCGCCCTGCCGGGCAAGCCCGGCTTGAAACAGCCTTTAGTCGCTCAAGTTGCGGATCACCGTCGGAATATCGAGGTCATTGCCGAAATCACTCGACGCCATCGGTCCGAAACCGCCGGAGCCGTCGGCTCGGGTGAAGCCTCTACGAAAAAACGGGGGATCGTAAATCTCGCCTTCTGCGCCGATCTGCGGCTGCGCCGGCTCGGCTTCGTGCTGCGCGGCGATCTCCTTCGGAGCAAACGGACGGAACGGCACGCCGGCCGGTGCCGGTGCGTGACCGCGCGACGATGAGGCCGCGCCCAGCGATTCGCCGCGCGAGTTGAGCAGGCCTTTCGTTGCGGCGTCGAAGCCGGTGGCGATGACCGTGACCTTCACGTCGTCCTTCATCCGCGGATCGATGACGGTACCGAAGATGATGTTCGCCTCCTCGTCCGCCGCTTCCTGGATCACCGAGGCCGCCTCGTGGACTTCGAACAGCGTCATGTCCGGGCCGCCGGTGATGTTGATCAGCACGCCCTTGGCGCCTTCGATGGAGGCCTCTTCCAGCAGCGGCGAAGAGATGGCGCGCTGCGCGGCCTCGACGGCGCGGTGCTCGCCGGACGAGACGCCGGTGCCCATGAGCGCCATGCCCATGCCGTGCATGATGGTCTTGACGTCGGCGAAGTCGAGGTTGATCTCGCCCGGCACCGTGATGAGATCGGAGATGCCCTGCACGGCCTGGCGCAGGATGTCGTCGGCGATCTTGAAGGCGTCGTTGAGCGAGGTACCGCGCTCGACGAAATTCAGGAGGCGCTCGTTCGGAATGGTGATGAGCGTGTCCACCGTGTCGCGCAGCGAGCGGATGCCCTGCTCGGCCTGCACGCGGCGGCGCTTGCCTTCGAAGCCGAACGGCTTCGTGACCACGGCCACGGTCAGCGCTCCCAGCTCCGCCGCCAGCGAAGCGATGATCGGCGCGGCGCCCGTGCCGGTGCCGCCGCCCATGCCGGTGGTGATGAAGATCATGTCGGCGCCGCTGAGCGCCTCCAGTATCCGTTCGGTGTCTTCCAGCGCGGCCTGCTTGCCCACTTCGGGATTGGCGCCGGCGCCGAGGCCTTTGGTGAGCTTGCCACCGATCTGAATCTTCACCGGCGCAAGCGACGTGCGCATGGCCTGCAGGTCGGTGTTGGCGACGAGGAACTCGACGCCTTTGATGCCTGCCTGGATCATCCGGTTGACGGCGTTCCCACCACCCCCACCAACCCCGATGACCTTGATCTTTGCGCCGAGGTGCAGCTCTTCGTTGAGCGTGACCCCAAGCGCGCCGTCGCCAGGTCGTTCGTCAAATATGATCATTTACCGTCTCCCGGAATGGTACTCATTCTTGTAAAGCGTTCCAAGACATTTGTTCTGACATTTGCCACCTACGTCCCTGAAACTACGTCCAGGCGAACCACGACTTGAACGAGTCCGCCACTTTCCCCAGCCCTTTGCGCGGACGCCGCGTCCGGACCTTGGTCTGATTGCGCATTCCCCACAAAAGCAGCCCCGCCGCGGCTGCCCACTCCGGGCCGCTGACCGTATCGGCCAGTCCGCCGAAGCCGCGCGGCACGCCCTTGCGCGCCGACTGGTCGAACACCTGCTCGACCATCTCCACCATGCCTGCCATCTCGGCGCCGCCGCCCACCAGGACCACGCCCGAACGGATCTCCTTGTCCAGGCCGACCTTCTCCAGGTCGCGATAGACCAGCTTCGCGATCTCGGCTGCCCGCGGCTCCAGGATGCCGGTCAGCTCCTGGCGCGAGAGGATCTTCGGCGCCCGGCCACCGACGGTCGGGACTTCGATCGGGTCGTCGCTCGTGACCAGCGAAGCGAGCGCGCAGCCGTAGCGTTTCTTGATCCGTTCCGCGTCTTCCATCGGCGTGCGCAGGACGACGGAGATGTCGCTCGTGAAGTGGCCGGCGCCGACCGGCAGTACGTTCGTGTGCACGACGTTGCCTTCCAGGAAGACGGCGTAGTCGGTCGTACCGCCGCCGATGTCCATCAGCAGCACCCCCATCTCGCGCTCGTCCTGCGTCAGCACCGCTTCGGCCGCGGCGAGCTGTTCGAGGACCATCTCCTGCACCGCGATCCCGGCTTTGTTCACGCACGTGAGGACGTTCTGGTTGTGCGTGCGCGCGCCGGTGACGATGTGCACGTTCGCTTCGAGCCGCGTGGCGGTCATGCCGATCGGATCGTGAATGCCGTCCTGGCCGTCCACGACGAACTGGCGCGGAATGACGTGCAGCAGCTCGAGCTCCGACGGGACGTTGATCGACTTCGAGGCTTCGATGACCCGGTCGATGTCTTCGCGGCCGATCTCCTTATGCTTGCCCATCACCGAGACCACGCCGCGCGAGTTCACGGAGCGGATGTGATCACCCGAGATGCCCGCATACACGGAGTCGATCTGCAGCCCGGCCATGACCTCGGCTTCATCGACCGCTTTCTTCACGGCGTCGATGGCCTGATCGAGATTGATGATGTTGCCGCGCCGCGTGCCCTTCATCGGCGAGGTTCCCTTGCCGATGATCTCCAGCTGCCCGCGGTCGCTGATCTCCGCGACGAGCGCGCAGACTTTCGACGTTCCGATGTCGAGCGCAACGATGTACTTGTCTTCCGTTTTGGGCATGGCACCTTCTCCTAGCTGTCGCCGCCGGCATCAGCGTTGCCGGCAGGGACATGCAACATTTTTACGATCACGCGATCCGCGAACCGGAGGTCCGCGTACTCGATCTTCGGGTTGTTCTCGGCCTGCAGCACGGCGTAGAGGTTCCGCCACTTCGCCACGAGGTCCTCGTCGTTCGCATAGACGACCGCGCCGATCTGGCGGTCATACAGGGCGAAGCCGCGCGGCGGGATCGGCCACACTTCTGAGACGCGCGAATAGAGCTCGCGGTCGCGGGCGCGCAGATCGCGCAACAGCGTCACGGAGCGAACCAGCTCGGCGCCGACCGCATCGCTGATGAGAGGCAGATCGGTATCGCCGACCGCCGGACTGAGCTCCGCGAAGCCGGCACCTTCTTCGTCGACGTACAGGAGGCGCTCGCCGCTGCGCACCAGCGCCACCGGCTCGCGCTCGCTGATCTTGATGCGCAGCGTGTCCGGCAGCTTCTTCTCGATGTCGATGCGCCGGACCCATCCCAGCCCGCCGAGGTCGCGCTGCACGCGCTCGATGTCGATCTGGAACAGGTTCAGTCCGACGTAGCGCTGCGTGGCCAGATCGAGCGCCCGCCGCGGCGTGTGCACCGCGCCTTCGAACTCGATCGTCTGCACGGCAAAGCGCTCGTTGGACTGCGTGTGGCGATAGGCCCACACGCCTCCCACGACCAGCACGGCCACAACAGCCAGATTGCGCAGCCAGAGCAGCAGCCGCTGCGCCTGAATGCGCCGCTGGTTGCGCCGCAGACGGGCCACGTCGGGCGGGCGCAGGAAACGCGAGGCGGTGGTGTCGAAGTTCATCGCCCCCACCCCTCCGGAGCGCAGAGGGCAGAGCGCAGAGCGCAGAAGCTTGACGTCTTGGCCGGGTGGGGGCTCACTGCCCTCTGCCCTCTGCGCTCTGCCCTCATGCTTCACCCCGCACGATTTCCTCGGCAATCTCATGCACGTCCCCGGCGCCCATGCAGATCAGGATGTCGTTCGGGCGCAGGCGGCGGCGCAGTTCGTTGACGATCTCGGCGTGGCCGCGGTCGAGGAACTCGACGCCTTCCACGGCGTCCGAGATGATCCGCGCCGACAGGCCGTCCACGGCTTTCTCGCGCGCGGCGTAGATCGGCACCACGATGGGAACGTCGGCGACCAGCAGGGCCTCGCCGAAGTCGAGCGCAAAGTCCTGGGTGCGCGAGTAGAGATGCGGCTGGAAAAGGGCCACGATGCGGCGGTCCGGATAGCCGCCGCGGGCCGCTTCGAGCGTGGCCCGGATCTCGGTGGGGTGATGCGCGTAGTCGTCGACGACGACGGCGCCCTGGTAGTGGCCGAGGATCTGGAAGCGGCGGTCGACGCCGATGAACTTCGCCAGGCCCATGGCGATGACCTCTGCGCTGAGGCCGAGCTCGCGGCCGACGGCGATGGCCGCCAGTGCGTTGCGCACGTTGTGCGTGCCGGGGATGAAGAGCTTGAAGAAGCCGATGCCCGGCACCTCGAACCTGGAGCCGCGCTCGTCGAACTGGAGATTCACCGCGCGCACGTCGGCGTGCTCGGACAGCCCGTAGCCGACGCGGCGCTTCTCCGCATGGCGGAGCAGATGGGCCACGTGCTCGTCGTCGCAGCAGCCGATCACCACACCATCCCGCTTGATGCCGCCGACGAAGATGCGGAAGGCCTCGAGGATGTTCTCGAAGGTCTTGTAGTACTCGAGATGGTCGGCCTCGATGTTAGTGACGACGGCGATCTGGGGGTGGAGCTGGTGGAACGTGCGGTCGTATTCGTCGGCCTCGACGACCAGCAGCTCGCCGGCGCCGCGCTTGGCGTTCGTGCCGAGGTTGCGGACCATGCCGCCGACGAGAATCGTCGGATCGAGGCCGGCCTGTTCGAGGACCATGGAGATCATCGCCGAGGTGGTGGTCTTGCCGTGCGTCCCAGCTACACCGATGGAGCGTTTCTCGTTGACCAGCGCGCCCAGGACCTCGGCGCGCTTCATGATGCGCACGCCCTGCTCGCGCGCGGCATCGACTTCGGGATGCTCGCCCTTGACCGCGGAGGTGATCACGATCAGATCGTTGCCGTGAATGTGCGACGGGTCGTGTCCGATAGTGACGGCGATCCCACGGCTGGCCAACAGGTCAGTCGTGGCGGAGCGCTTCAGGTCACAGCCTGTCACCAAGAGTCCTGCACCATTCAGGATCTCCGCGATGCCACTCATCCCGATCCCGCCGATGCCGACGAAATGAATGGTCCTAATGTGTTCAAAAATCATCCTGATGGGTTCTCGTGAAATTGTAAATTAATCTCTCTGTATTTTGGCGATCAAATCGACAATGCTTTTTGTGGCATCAGGGACGGCCAGCTGCTTCGCAGACGCTCCCATCCGTTCCGCGCGCTGCGGATCGGCCAGGATTTCCGAGATGACGCCGGCCAATCGTTCCGGCGACAGCTCGGCTTCGGTGATCACGACGGCGCCGCCGGCCTTCTCGACGACGCGCGCATTCAGCTCCTGATGGTTGTTCGTGGCGGCGCCAAACGGGACGAGGATGGCGGCGCGGCCGATGGCCGCCAGCTCGCCGATGGTCATGGCCCCGGCCCGCGAGACCACCAGATCGGAGGCCGCGATCTCATCGGCGATCGGATCGAGATATGGAACCACGCGGGCATCGGTGAAGGCCGACTGCCGATACGCGTCCTGCACCTTCGGCAGCTCGTTCGGTCCGGTCTGATGCACGATCTCCAGCTTGTCCTTCATGCGCGCCAGGAACAGCAGCGCGCTGGACACGGCCTCGTTGAGCACGCGCGAGCCCTGCGAGCCGCCAAATACAAGGAGGCGAAGCCGGTCGTTTCGCTGCTTTGGCGCCGCACCGAGCTCGAAGAACTCCTGGCGAATGGGGTTGCCGGTGACGACGCCGTCTTTTCGCTTCATCCGCGGCAGCGCCTCGGCGAACGCGGCGGCGACCGCCGTCGTCCAGCGCGCCAGGACGCGGTTGGCCAGCCCGGGAAAGGCGTTGGCCTCGTGAATGATCGTCGGAATGCCGCGCAGCGCTGCTGCCACGAGGACCGGGCCGGACGAGTAGCCGCCAACGCCGAGCACCACGTTCGGCCGATGACGTCCGACATGCTTCCAGGCCTGGATGAACCCCAGCGGCAGGCGGGCCACGTTGCGCACCAGGTTGAATCCGCCCATCCCTTTGAGGCCGGCCACGTCGATGAACTCGAGTGGAAAGCCGGCTTTCGGGACGATGGTCTTCTCCAGTCCGCGCTGCGTGCCGACGAAGACGACCTTGCGGGAGGCGTCGCGCGCGACGTACTCGCGGGCGATGGCGATCGCGGGATAGATGTGTCCTCCCGTCCCGCCACCCGCGATCATCAGTGTCTTCACGCCCGTCTCACCCATTTGGACCCTTCGTCCTTAACCCGTTTGCTGTGAAAAATTGAGCAGCAGTCCCACGGCCATGAGACACGCAACCAGCGACGAGCCTCCATAACTCACCAGCGGCAACGGCAGCCCCTTCGTCGGAAGGAGGCAGAGCACGACGCTGACGTTGATGAGCGCCTGGATGGCGATCATCAGCGTGCACCCGATCGCGGCGTGGAACGCGAAGCGGTCCTGGCTGTAACGCGCCACACGCAGCCCGCGCCACACGAGCAACACGAGAGCGGCCAGAAGTCCCAGCGCGCCGAGGAATCCGAGCTCCTCGCAGATGATGGCGAAGATGAAATCGGTGTGCGGCTCGGGGAGGAAGAACAGCTTCTGCCGCCCGTTGCCGATGCCGAGCCCCTGGAAACCGCCCGTGCCGATGGCGATCAGCGACTGCATGGCGTGGAAGCCCTTGCCGAGAGGATCGGCTTCCGGATTGAGGAACGTCAGCAGCCGCTCGCGCCGGTACGCGGCGCTGACGGCGAAGTAGCCGGCCAGCGGAACGAAGGCCGCGGCGATCAATGCCACGTAGCGGAGGCTCAAGCCGGCCACGTAGATCATTCCCGCGGCGACGAAGACGAGCGTCATAGCCGTGCCGAAGTCGCGGCCGAGTAGCACCAGCCCCGCCACGAGCGCGAGCACGAAACCGAGCGGCAACAGCGTCGTGGTGAGGTCGTTGATCCGCTCGTCGCGCCGGGCCAGGAACGAGGCGATGAAGAGAATCACCGCCGGCTTGGCGAACTCCGACGGCTGCAACTGAAACCACGGCAACTGGATCCAGCGATGCGTGCCGTTGATCGGCGACTGGAAGAGCGCCACGATCAGTCCGAGCGCCACCACCGCCAGCGCGCCGTACACCACACGCCGGTTCTGCAGCACGGCCGGATTCAGGTGCATCAGAAACAGCATCGACGCCCCGCCCACCACCAGAAATGCCAGCTGCCGCATCAGGAAGTAATACGGCCCATGCCCGAAACGCTGCGTGGCAATCATCGCCGAGGCGCTGTAAATCATCACCAGCCCCACCACCAGAATGAGCATGGCGGTGGAAAAGAGCCAGGTGTCGAAGGTGAGTTTGCGGCTCATGATCGCCGCCCTTCCAGAGGGCAGAGCGCAGAGGGCAGAGCGCAGAAGCCTCCACCCACCCACGTGATGGCCTTTTCTTCTGCCCTCTGCGCTCTGCGCTCTGCCCTCTGCCTCATAGCGCCCTCACCAATTCCTCGAAATGCTCCCCGCGATGTTCGAAGTTGCGGTACTGGTCGAAGCTCGCGCAGGCTGGGGAGAGCAGCACGGTGTCGCCGGAGCGGGCGTTTTTTCGTGCCCACTGCACGGCATTGGACATGTCGTGCGCGTCGACGATTTCGCTCGTGCCGTTGAGGGCTTCAGCGATGCGATCGGCGGCTTTGCCGATGGTGAGGACGGTGCGCGCTTTGGCTCCGACGAGGTCGCGCATTCTCTCGAACTCGCCGGCCTTGTCCTTGCCGCCGAGGATCAGGATCACACTCGAACCGTCGAACCCTTCCAGCGATTTGAGCGTGGCGTCGACATTCGTCCCCTTCGAATCGTTGATCCAGGCCACGCCGTCGAGCTCGCGCACGAGCACCATCCGGTGCGGCAGGCCGGTGAAGGTGCCGAACGCGATCTGTACGTCGACGTCGTCGACGCCGACAGCGCGGGCGGCCAGCCAGGCGGCGAGGGCGTTCTCCGCGTTCGCCTGTCCCTGCAGTTTGAGGGCGGCGCGCGGGATGCGGCGCTCGTCGCCGTTGAGCGACATCACCAGCTGTTCGCCGTCGACCCACGCTCCCTCGTCCACCTTCTTCGTCGACGAGAAACGCCACACCCGCACTTGCCCTTCGCGCGGTGTAGCACGGCGGTCGACGGCGTTGACGATGGCCGTGTCGCCCGATTCCTGGTTCCGGAAGATCCGGTACTTCGCCGCGGCGTAGTCGTCGAACGTGGCGTAGCGGTCCATGTGATCGGGCGTGATGTTGAGCAGCAGGGCCACATTCGCGCGGAACGTGTCGACGGTCTCGAGCTGGAACGAGGAGAGCTCGACCACGTACGTCCGCTGTCTGTCGGGATCGAGAGCGGCGATGAGCGGCTCGCCGATGTTGCCGGCCACGATCGGCTGGCGTCCGGCCACGCGCAGGATCTCGCCGATGAGCGCGGTCGTGGTCGACTTCCCGTTCGAGCCCGTGATGGCGATGACGGTGCCCTTGAGCGACCGCCAGGCCAGCTCGATCTCGCCGATGACCGGAATGCGGAGATCGGTGGCCCGTTGCAGCAGCGGAATCGTCAATGGCACGCCCGGGCTGACGACGATCGACGTGACCTCGTCGAGCAGCGCTTCGTCGCTGCGGCCGAACGCGCATGCCACGCGGGGATCGAGCGGCATCGGCAGCGACGGCTCGGCCGCGGAATCGGTGAGCACGACCTGCTCGCCGCGCGCGGCGAGGAAGTTCGCCGAGGCCACACCCGACTTGCCCGCTCCAATGACGAGAGTCTTCATCGTAGTTTGAGCGTCGCCAGCGCGACCATCGCGAAGATCACGGCGATGATCCAGAAGCGGACGACCACTTTCGTTTCCCGCCACCCCGACAGCTCGAAGTGGTGATGCAGAGGAGACATCTTGAAGATGCGGCGGCCGGTGATCTTGAACGAGGCCACCTGCAGAATCACGGAGAGCGCCTCCAGCACGAAGAGGCCGCCCACGAGCACCAGCAGGATTTCCTGCTTGATCATCACGGCCAGACAACCGATCGCACCCCCGAGGGCCAATGACCCGACGTCGCCCATGAAGATCTCCGCGGGGTGCGCGTTGAACCACAGGAAGCCGAGGGACGCGCCGACCATGGCTCCGCAAAAGACGGCCAGCTCGCCGGTCTGCGGCACCCAGGCGATGTGCAGGTAATCGGCGATGCGCGCGTGGCCTGCTGCATACGTCAGCACGGTGTAGGTGACGGCCGTGATGAGCACCGACCCGATGGCCAGCCCATCGAGGCCGTCGGTCAGATTCACCGCGTTCGACGCGCCGACGAGGATGATCATCACGAAGGCGATATAGACGATGCCGATGTCGAGCTTGAAGACCTCGGGTTTGAGGAACGGGAAGGTGATGACGGTGTTGTAGTTGTTCTTCAGCATCGGCAGGTAGGCGATGGCCAGCGCCGCCAGCGCCCCCACCAGGAACTGCGCGCCGAACTTCTGCTTCGTGGTCAGGCCGAGGTTCTGTTTCTTGATCAGCTTGCGGTAATCGTCGACGAAGCCGATGGCCGCGTAGCAGGTGGTGACGAAAAGGATGATCCAGATGTAGGGATTCATGAGGTCGGCCCACAGGATCGTGGGCACGAGGATGGCCACGTTGATGAGCAGACCGCCCATCGTCGGCGTGCCGGCCTTGACCTGATGCGACTTCGGACCTTCTTCGCGGATGTACTGGCCGGCCTTGATGCGGCGCATCCGCTCGATCAGCCACGGCCCGAGGATGAACGAGATGAGCAGCGCCGTCAGCGCGGCGAACGCCGTCCGGAACGTGATGTACCGGAACACGTTGAAGCCGACGAAGACGTCGCGGAGGCGATAGAGGAGGTAGTAGAGCATTACGCTTCGCTCCTCGGAACGAGGTTCATCGCTGTTCCTCCAGAATCGCCACGGCTTTGTCGAGACCGACGCCGCGCGAGCCTTTGATCAACACGAGATCGCCTTGGCGAAGGAATGTCCGCAGGAACTCGCCGGCCGCTTCCGCATTCGGGAAGTGATGTAGTGCGTCGGCGGCGAACCCGGCCTCGCGCGCGCCTTCGAGGAGCGACTGCGAACGAGCTGTATCGGCACCCCTGGCAACGGCCAAGACGACGTCGATCGACTTCGGGATCCCACGGCCGGCCTCACGATGGAACTGCAGTTCCTGCTCGCCGAGCTCCAGCATGTCGCCGACGACCGCGATACGGCGGCCGCGCACGTCCGCCTGCGTCATGAGCTCGAGCGTGCGCGCCAGCGCATACGGATTGGAGTTGTACGTGTCGTCGTAGATCGTGGCGCCGCCGGCGAGCGGGATGATGACGCCGCGGTGGTAGGCGGGCTTCACCTCGGCCACTCCTCGGGCGATGCCTTCCCAGGAAATGCCGATGGCCCGCGCGGTGGCAATGGCGGCCAGGAGGTTGTCGAGGTTGTGCCGGCCGGGCAGCAGCAGCTCGAAGTCGCGCGTGGCACCCTCGGCCTCCAGGGTGAACCGCGTGCCGAGGAGACCGCGCTCGCGGATGTCGCGGGCGCGATAGTCGGCATCGTGATCGATGCCGTACGACACGATCCGGCCGTCGAAGCCGGCGCTGATGTTCACCACGTGCTCGTTGTCGTTGTTGATGATGATCGTGCCGTTCGGTGCCAGGTTCTCCAGCAGCTCGCGCTTCGCGGCGGCGATCTTCTCGATGGTCCCGAAGAACTCGATGTGCACCGGCGCGATGTTCGTGTAGACGCCGACGTTCGGCCGCATCGACCCGGCGATCTCGGCGATCTCGCCGGCGTGATTCATCCCCATCTCGCTGACGACCACCTGCGCGCCGTCCGGCATATTGTCGAGACAGAGCGGCGCGCCGATCTGGTTGTTGAAGTTCCCCCACGATTTCCACGTGCGGCGCTCCGTCGCCACCAGCGTGGCGATCATCTCCTTCGTCGTCGTCTTGCCGGCCGAGCCGGTGATGCCGATGAGGAGGAAGTCATACCGCTCGCGGATGGACCGCGCCAGACGCTGCACCGCCTTCGTGGTGTCGTCGACGCGGATGAGGCCCTTGCCGGGGCCGACCGCGTCCGGCAAGTCCGAAACTACCGCGCCGCGCGCTGTCGCAAGCGCCTGCGGCAGGAACGCGTGTCCGTCGAGTCGCTCGCCCTTGATGGCGAAGAAGACGGAGTCTTCCTTCACCTCACGCGAATCGATCACGACCGTCGAGCAGGTCACATCACCGCCCTGGATGACCGTGCCGCCGATCATCTCGGCGAGCTGCGAGAACGTCAGGGTCGGCATTGCCGCCCTCCCGATTCTGCGCTCTGCCCTCTGCGCTCTGCGCTCTGAGGCGATGCTGCCTTCCGGCTCCGCCGCGTTTCGTCGCCGTTCGTCCCCTTCCCCGAAGACTGCCTGGCGAACCCCAACCATCCACCCTCACGGAAACCGACCGACGGAGCCGGAACACCGCACCGGATCAGACGCAAATGAGAATAAGACCTTTTCATCATGAATATCAAGTTTGTTTTTCGTCACGCTTTTTGAGCGCGATCTCCGCTTCCTCGCGGTCGTCGAAATGCACCACGCGATCTCCGATCACCTGGTACGTCTCGTGTCCCTTCCCCGCGATGACAATGACGTCGTCACTCCCCGCCTCGGCGATGGTGCGGGCGATGGCTTCCCGCCGGTCGGCGATGCGCACCGAGTTGCCGGTGGTGATGCCTTTGGCGATCTCGTCGATGATGGCCTGCGGCTCTTCGCTGCGCGGGTTGTCGCTGGTGACGATCACTTCGTCGGCCAGCCGCGCCGCGATCTCGCCCATCTGCGGCCGTTTGCCACGGTCGCGGTCGCCGCCGCAGCCGAAGACGATCTTCAACCGCCGCGGCCCGGCGATCTCGCGTACCGCGTGCAGCAGTTTCTCGAGCGCGTCCGGCTTATGCGCGTAGTCGACGATCACCGTCGGTGTCGATTCGCCGACGCGCTCGAAACGCCCGCGCACCGACTTCAGGTTGCGGATGCCGGCCTCGATCGCGGACGTGGGGATACCGACCACAAGGGCCGCGCCGATCGCGCCGAGCCAGTTGTACAGATTCGGCAGGCCGAGGAGCGGGGACTCGACGCGGATGTCTCCATGCGGAGTGCGGACCGTGCCGCGAAGACCATCGACCGAGATCGAGAAGTCTTCCGCCGGATGCACATCGGCGTCGGCGTTGCGGCCGAACGTCAGCGCCGAGGCGCCGAACTCCGTGGCCAGCCGGCGGCCATAGTCATCGTCGAGGTTGACCACCGCCGTCTGCCGCGTGCGATCGATCTGGTCGAAGAGGATCCGTTTCGCGGCGAAGTAGTCCTCGAAGTCTTTGTGGAAGTCGAAGTGCTCGCGCGACAGGTTCGTGAAGACCGCCCCGGCGAACTTGAGACCGTGCGTCCGCTTGAGAGCCAGAGCGTGCGACGACACTTCCATGACGGCGTGCTTCACGCCGGCGTCGACCATCTTCGCGAACCACTCCTGCAGCACGACCGCGTCGGGCGTGGTGCGGTCCGCCATGAGGCGCTCGTCACCGGCCCTGTATTCGATGGTGCCGATGAGCCCGACCGGCTCATGGAGCGCATCGAAGACCGACTCGATCATGCGCGTGGTGGTCGTTTTCCCTGACGTACCGGTCACACCGACGAGCGAGAGCTGGTCCGCCGGACGGCCATGGAAGTTCGCGGCGATGAGCGCCAGCGCGGCACGGGCGTCGTCCACGACGACCGTCGCGGGCGGTGCCTGGGCCACGATCGCCGCAGCTCCCCGCTCGATCGCCTGCGGAATGAACGCCGTTCCGTCCTTGGCCGTGCCGGGGATGGCCACGAACAGCGCGCCCTTGCCGGCCAGGCGCGAGTCGGGCGTCACGGACGCGATGTCGACGCCGGGATCGCCGTGAAACTCGCGCACGGGAACATCGCGGAGGAGGTCGGCGAGCTTCACGCGCGTACCTCCTTTGCGCGATTCGACGCCTGAGCGCCGGAACGCGCGGACAACTCGATCGTCATCCGCCGGTTCGGCGGCAGGGCTACGCCTGGTGCTGGATCTTGTGAGGTCACCACTCCGCTTCCAATGGCCCGTACCGTCAGTCCGCTGGCGACCGCGCGGGCGATCGCTGCGCGCGCGTCGAGGCCGCGCAGATCGGGGACTGTCGAGGCCGGGCCGGTCTGCCTTCCTGATTGCGAAAATGCCGCCAGCAACGGCGGCTCGACGCCGATCGTCCGCGACGGGATCGAGGGCGGGACGCCGAGGTAGCGCAGCGTCGCTTCGGCCACCTCGCGGAACACCGGTGCGGCCACGGTGCCGCCGTAGTGCTCGCCGCGCGGCTCGTCGATCACGACCAGGATCACCAGCCGCGGCTGATCGGCCGGTACGTAGCCGACGAACGACCCGACGTACTTGTCGGCGCTGTAGCCGCCGCGGACCGCCTTCTGCGCCGTGCCGGTCTTGCCGGCCACGACGTGCTCCGCGATGGCCGCTTTCTCTCCGGTCCCGCGCGAGACGACGTTCTTGAGGATCTCGTTGAGGACCGCGGCGGTCTTCTCCGACATCACGCGCCGAGAGGCACCGCGCGGCGGCTCGAGCACGGTGTTCCCCTGCTCGTCGACGATGCGCTTCACGATGCGCGGCTCGACCAGCATGCCGCCGGTGGCCACGGACGCGACCGCACGCGTGATCTGCAGAGGCGTGACGGCGATCTCCTGTCCGATGGAGATGCTGGCCGGCGAGACCTGCGTCCACTTGTCCGCGCGATGCAGCAGGCCGGACTGCTCGCCCGGCAGCGGTAAGCCGGCGCGCTCGCCGAAGCCGAAACGGCGGATCCAGCCGTAGAAACGCTGCTCGCCGAGAGCGAGGCCCACGCGCGCCGCGCCGACATTCGAAGAGTTCACGATCACGTCCTCGAACGAGAGCAGGCCGTAGCGCTTCCCGTCGTGTTCCTTGATCGTGATGTTGGCAATGGTGATGGAGCCGTCGCCGCAGTCGATGACCTGCGACGGTGTGACGAGATGCTCCTCCAGCCCCGCCGCGGCGGTGATGATCTTGAACGTCGAGCCGGGCTCGTAGAGATCCTGGACGTTACGGTTGCGCCACGTCACGGGAGAGAAGGAACGGAAGCGGTTGGGATCGAACGTCGGCGCCGAGGCCATGGCCAGGATCGAGCCGTCATTCGGATCCATCACCAGCACCGACCCGCCGGTGGCGCGGTAGTGCGTCACCGCCTGCTGCAGCGCGCGCTCGGCGATGAACTGAATCACCGAGTCGATGGTCAGGACGACGTGATGGCCGTCGCGCGGACGGTTGGCGCCGTCGCCGCCGACCAGATAGACGCCGCGCCGCGCGTCGCGCAGGAGCGTGACCTTGCCGGGCGTGCCGCGCACGTGCTCATCGAAGGAGTGCTCGATGCCGCCCAGACCGTCGCCGTCGAGACCGACGTAGCCGATGACGTTCGCAGCGAGCATGGCCCGCGGGTACGACCGCCGGTGGGCCTCGAGAAAGTAGATGCCGGGGAGCTTCAGCTTGCGCGCCTCGGCCGTCACTTCCAGCGGCAATTGCCGCGCGATCCAGGCGAAGCTGCCGTCGCCGCGCAGCTTCGCTTCGATCTCGCGCGCGGTCAGACCGATGCCGCGGACGGCCGCCAGAGACTTCGCCACGGCGCGCCTTTGCCCGATGGCCTGCGGATCGGCATAGATCGATTCCGCGGCGATGCTCTCCGCCAGCACGCGTCCTCGGGTGTCGAGGATCGACCCCCGCACCGGATGCATCTCCAGCGTCGATTGCTGCTGCTTCTCCGCGCGCTCGACATAGTGATCGTGCCGCACCAGCTGCACCTGCATCAGCCGAAACACGATCACCAGCGCCCACGCGGCCAGGAACGCGGACAACTGCAGAAGGCGACGCTGGGAGAGACCCATCAGCGGCTCCCCATCAGAGGGCAGAGCGCAGAGGGCAGAGGGTAGAAGAAAAGCGTCATGGCGCCGTCTCCGGCGGGGCGGCAGGAACTTCTGCCCTCTGCGCTCTGCCCTCTGCGCTCTGAACCATGACGATCGTCTTCGGATCCGCGGCGGCGAAGCCGAGCCTGGCGGCCTGGGTCTCGACGGTATCGAAGGACGTGAGCCGGTCGCGCTCGGCTTCGAGTGCTTTGTGCGCGGCTTCGGTGTCTTTGTAGATTTTCTGCAGACGGGTGGTCTCGCGGCCGAGGCGGATCACCTCGAGGTTCTGCCAGGCGAACAGGAGGAGGAACAGTCCGATCGGAACGCCGAGGCTCAGGACGGCCAGCAGCTCACGGTTTCGCCGGCGATCCCGCTCGCGGACGATGTGTGTGTTGTCGATCGGTTTCTTTTGTGTGTACATGACCGGGGACGTGATGCTGCAAGAGCTGCCTTACGACGCCGCAGCTGACGAACAAGGGTGAAGATCTGCCTTCAAGCACGGTGCGACGAGCCATCCCCACACACCCACGCCCCACGCTCCACCCCTCCCGAGCCCGCCTCCGCACACACACCCAACCCTTCCCCAACCTTCACCCTTGCTCGTAAGCTGCGACCTACTTTGCTTCGGTCCTTTCCGCCACCCGCAACTTCGCACTGCGCGACCGCGGGTTTCGTTGCAACTCTTCGTCTGAAGCAGTGACGGGCCGCCCCGTCAGGATCCTCACCAGCGCCTTCGCCCCGCATCCGCACACCGGCATGTTCGGCGGACAGGTGCACTCGCCTTCCAGCCTCCGGAACGCACGCTTGACGATGCGATCCTCGAGCGAGTGAAACGAGATCACGGCCAGCCGCGCGCCCGGCTCCAGCACACTCACCGCGTCGCCCAAGAACCGGTCCAATCCGATCAGCTCCTCGTTCGTAGCGATGCGCAGCGCCTGGAACGTGAGAGTGGAAGGGTCGATGTCCTGCGGCCGTGACTTCTTCACGCTGCGGATGACCTCCGTCAGACGCGTCGTGGTCGTGATCGGCTCCTCGTCCCGTGCGGCCACAATGGCCCGCGCGATCCGCCGGGCCATCGGCTCCTCGCCGTAGTCGCGGATGATCCTGGCCAGCTCGTACTCGTCGAGCCGGTTCACCAGATCGGCCGCGCTCCGGCCTTCGTCGCCTGTGCCCGCCATGCGCATGTCCAGCGGCCCCTCGAAACGGAACGAGAACCCCCTCGCCGCATCGTCCAGCTGCATCGATGAGACGCCGAGATCGGCCAGGAGACCGCTGACCGTGGCGATGTCCAACTGCTTCAGGATGTCAATGAGCGATTCGTGACGTCCGCGGACGAATGTCACGCGATCACCGAAGCGGCCCAGCCGCTGCCGTGATCGTTCGAGTGCCTCCGGATCGCGATCGATCGCCACCAGGCGAACACCCGGGTTGCGCTCCAGGAGCGCTTCCGCATGCCCGCCCAGACCGACCGTGGCGTCGACGAGAACGCCGTCGTCGCGGTTCGGCTCCAGGGCCTCGAGGACCTCGCTGAAAAGAACAGGTTCGTGTTTCATCGCCAGACGATCTGGCAACTCACACGCCGTGGAGCTCCAGCTCCTTGAAATCTTCGTCCGTCAACGGCGTCTCCGTGAGCCGCTTCTGAATCCGCTGCTCGTTCCAGACGATCAGGTGATCCTGACTGCCCAGAACCACCACGTCGTCGCTGATGCCGGCCTTGTCGCGCAGGACCTGCGGGACCAGCACCCGCCCCTGGGCATCGATGGCCGAGACCTGCCCGAAGTAGTTCACCCGCTCCAGCATCTTCATCTTGGAAGGAGAGGAGGAGGGCACCTTGGCCAGGCGCGACTGGTACTCGAACCAGACCGGCAGCGGGTAAACCAGAGCCCGCTCCCCGTCCATCGAAGTGATGAAGCAGTCACCGCCGTAACGCTCTTCAATGATCTTGCGAAACGTCGCCGGGATCTTGAGCCGTCCCTTCTCGTCGATCTTCGCGGGGCCATGCCCCATCAATACGGTCAGTTCCACGACTAGTAGATTTCCGCTGTTTCGGTGGCTGTTTGTACCACCGTCAACCACTACTGTCCACAAAAATCCACCAGCTTGGTAAAAATAAGCGAGGCGAATGGCTGGGCTTGCTGAGCGCGAGGCGGTTGGCTCAGAGGCTCAGAGGCGCAAAGGCTCAGAGGTCAGCGGGCAGGGACTCCTTTGAGCCTCTGAGCCTCTGAGCCTGTGAGCCTCGTTCCCCTCGATAGCTACTTCACCGTCTTTTTGAACCGCCCCAGCAACTCGCTCCCCACGAGTTGTTCCGCCGCCGAGAGCACCTTCTCGATCATCGTCAGCAGCTCGTCTTTCCCGCTCCAGTGCTCGCGGACGATGGCCACATCGGTGTCGGCCAGCACTTTCCGGAGCAGGAGCACGGCGAAGACGAGGTCGTCGATGAACCCGAGCGGCCCGAAAAACGCCTCGGGCATCATGTCGAGCGGAAACAGGAAGTAGGCCAGTCCGCCGCCGAGGGCCACCTTGCTCTTCGAGTTGACCCGCGGATCGTTGACCAGCCGCCAGAGCAGGACGAAGACGTCCGGCGCCAGCAGCAGGTATTCGCCGGACTTGCCGGCCACGGTGCCCTTCTTGTCCAGATAGGCGCGGATGCGCTCCCGCATCCGGTCGTAGAACCGCTCCGCGCGTGAGGACGAGACCGGCGCGGAGAGCTCGCTGCTCTGGGCCATGACCTCGTCGAATTCGTCGTCATTCACTTCGTTGGGGTGGTCCTGATCCTGTTCCCTCTGGTCCTCTTCCATCAGTACCTCCTGTCGGCAGATCGGCCCCGCCTCTCCCCAGCGTAACCGCCAGACCGCCGTCCATGATCCAGATCTTCTGGATGTCGGCCGAGACGAACGGCGGCAAGAAGCGGTCCAGCGAGAGCACCAGCGTGGCCGGCTCCTCGAACCCGACATCGGCCGGGAACCGCTGGCGGATCAATCCCACCAGAAGCGTCGGAATCGGCAGCGGCCCGGCCATGATCCGCGCCAGCGGAACGCGTACCGTCGTCCCCCTGGCCTCGAAGCGGTTGATCTCGACGGTGAAAGGCACACTGATGAACTTCCGCACCGACCCTTCCACGCGCAGCAGCCCGTTCGAAAAGCGCAGCTCGAGCCGCTCGATTGCCGGATCGCGCGCCACCATCTCCCGCGCCATCACGGCGATCTTCTCCCCGTCCACGCGGACGTCGATGGAGTCCCATTCGATGAAATGCTTCATGGTTCAGAGGCCAGAGCGCAGAGGGCAGAGCGCAGAAGAAAAACCACGAAGGGCGCGCCCCTCAAATCTTCTGCCTTCTGCCCTCTGCGCTCTGCCCTCTGGACTGTATCATTCGCCTCCGAATGCCCAAGCGGTCCGACCTCCACAGCATCCTCATCATTGGCTCCGGCCCGATCGTGATCGGGCAGGCGGTCGAATTCGATTATTCGGGAACGCAGGCCTGCAAGGCGCTGAAGGATGAGGGGTACCGCATCATCCTGGTCAACTCCAACCCGGCCACGATCATGACCGACCCGGAGTTCGCCGACCGCACGTACATCGAGCCGCTCACGCCGGAGTCGCTCGAACGGATCATCGAGCGCGAGAAGCCGGACGCGATCCTGCCCACGGTGGGCGGCCAGACCGGGATCAACCTGGCCATGGCCCTCTACGAGAACGGCGCGCTGGAGCGTCACGGCGTGCAGCTCATCGGCGCGAATTACGAAGCCATCCGCACCGCCGAGGACCGGCAGCTCTTCAAAGACAAAATGAAGTCGATCGGCGTCGACGTGCCGGAGTCGACGTACTCGGCCGACGTCGAGGACGCCGAGCGGTTCGCATCCACGATCGGCTACCCACTGGTCATCCGGCCCTCCTTCACGCTCGGCGGTATGGGCGGCGGCATCGCCTACAACGTCGAGGAGCTGCGCGCGATCGTCGAGCACGGCCTGGAGCTCTCTCCCGTCCACCGCGTGCTCGTCGAAGAGTCAGTGATCGGGTGGAAGGAGTTCGAGCTCGAGGTGATGCGCGACCGCGCCGACAACGTGATCATCGTCTGCTCGATCGAGAACTTCGATCCGATGGGCGTGCACACCGGCGACTCCATCACCGTCGCGCCGCAGCAGACCCTCACCAACGACGAGTACCACGCCATGCGCGACGAGGCCAAACGGATCATCCGCGCCATCGGCGTCGAGACCGGCGGCTCGAACATCCAGTTCGCGGTGCATCCGAAGAGCGGCCGCCGGATCTGCATCGAGATGAATCCGCGCGTGTCGCGCTCCTCGGCGCTGGCATCGAAGGCCACCGGCTTCCCGATCGCCAAATTCGCGGCGCTGCTCGCCGCCGGCTACACGCTCGACGAGATCCCGAACGACATCACCAAGAAAACGCCGGCTTCGTTCGAGCCGTCGATCGATTACGTGGTGGTGAAGATCCCGCGCTTCTCGTTCGAGAAGTTTCCCAACACCCAGCAGCTCCTCAGCTTCTCCATGCAGTCCGTCGGAGAAGCGATGGCCATCGGACGCACGTTCACCGAAGCGCTGCAGAAGGGACTCCGCTCGCTGGAGATCGGCGTGGCCGGACTGGAGAGCGGCGGTCACGGCGGCGAGCACCTCCCGGAGATGCTCCGCACGCCGACTCCGGACCGGATCTTCGCCGTCGGCGATGCACTGCGCCAGGGGATGAGCATCGAGGAGATCTACGCGCTCACGTTCATCGACCCCTGGTTCCTGCGCGAGATACGCAAGATCATCGTCATGGAGAAGGAGATCGCCGCGGCGCCGGACGCCGATGCCGCCACGCTGCTTCGCTGGAAGCGAAACGGCTTCTCCGACCGTCAGATCGCCAGGCTCAGCCACCACACCAATAAGCGCACCGAGCGCCAGGTCCGCGAAGGACGCCACGCGCTCGGCATCCGCCCCGTCTACAAACGCGTCGACACCTGCGCCGCCGAGTTCGAGGCCACCACGCCGTATCTCTATTCGACGTACGAAACCGAGAACGAGTCCGCGCCGACCGACCGCCGCAAGGTGATCATCCTCGGCTCCGGTCCGAACCGCATCGGCCAGGGCATCGAGTTCGACACCTGCTGCGTGCATGCGTCGTTCGCGCTGCGCGAGATCGGCTTCGAGACCATCATGATCAACTGCAATCCGGAGACGGTCTCGACGGACTACGACACGTCGGACCGCCTCTACTTCGAGCCCCTCACGCTCGAAGACGTGCTGGAGATCGTCGACCTCGAGAAGCCCGAGGGAGTGATCGTGCAGTTCGGCGGCCAGACCCCGCTGAAACTGGCCAAGCAGCTCGCCGACGCGGGCGTACCCATGTGGGGCACCTCGGTCGACTCGATCGACGTCGCCGAGGATCGGGAGCGATTCGGAGAGCTCGCCCGGCAGCACCACATCCTCGTGCCGGCGCACGGCACGGCCATGAACGAGCGCGAGGCCATGACCGTCGCCCAGCGCATCGGCTATCCGGTCGTCGTACGCCCCTCCTACGTCCTCGGCGGACGGGCCATGGCCATCGTCTACGACGAGACCACGCTCACGCGCTACATGGCCCAGGCCGTCGAGGCAGCGCCGAACCAGCCCATCCTCGTCGATCACTTCCTCGAAGACGCCATCGAGATCGACGTCGACGCCGTGGCCGACGGGACCGACGTCATCGTGGCCGGCGTCATGGAGCACATCGAGCTGGCCGGCATCCACTCCGGCGATTCCACCACCGTGATCCCGCCCTACATCATCGGCGCGCGCGACCAGGACCGCATCCGCCGGCGCACCGTCGAACTGGCCAAAGCGCTCAACGTCATCGGCCTCATGAACGTGCAGTACGCCATCCAGCACGGCGACCTCTACGTGCTCGAGGTCAACCCCCGCGCCTCGCGCACCGTCCCGTACGTCTCCAAAGCCACCGGCGTGGCCTTCGCGAAAATCGCCGCCAAGGTCATGGCCGGCCACTCCCTCCGTTCCCTCGGCCTGACCAGCGAGCCGCGCGTCGACGGCTACTTCGTCAAGGCGCCCGTCTTCCCCTTCAACCGCTTCCCCAAGGAAGACACCGTCCTCGGACCCGAAATGAAATCCACCGGCGAAGTGATGGGCAGCTCACCCACCTTCGGCGAAGCCTACGCCAAAGCCCTCCTCGGCGCCGGCACCCGCCTCCCGCTCGAAGGCACCGCCTTCATCTCCATCAACGACAACGACAAACGCCCCCACGTCGTCCACCTCGCCCGCGAGCTCATCGCCCTCGGATTCCGCCTCGTGGCCACCATCGGCACGCGCGAATTCCTCATGAAACACGGCGTCGACTCCGAGCTCGTCTCCAAAGTCCACGAAGCGCGCCCCAACATCGTCGACCGCCTCATCAACGGCGAAGTGGCCCTGGCCATTAACACCCCCTTCGGCAAATCCGCCTTCGTCGACGACACCTACATCCGCCGCACCGCCCTCCAGATGAACGTCCCCTGCATCACCACCCTCACCGCGGCCACCGCCTGCGTGGAAGGAATCCGCTCCCTCAAAGCCGGCATCAGCACCTTCGCGGCATTGCAGGAACAGCACGCGATGAAGGGGTAGGGACTATGAGCTCGAAGCCCGTTCATGCCGCCGATGACCTGCTGATCTGCGCATCAAATACTGCCCGGACCGCATCAAGCTCGCTCTCGATCGATTCCGGCGGGATGATCGATTCGATGATGAGCGGACAGTCGGGTGCGATGAGATGGACCACCCGGGCAAACGCTTGCCGCGTGGTCGCTCCGAGTGGAAGATGTTCGCCTCGAGGTCCTACTTCGCTCACGTGTAGCTCGCACAACCGGTCGCGGAACTCGCCGAGCATCAAAATCGCCGATGCCATGGTCGGGTCGATCTGACGCGCGTGTCCGAGGTCGAGACAGAACGTCGCCTCCGGAAACGTCTCGAACAATACGTGCAGCTCGTCAACGGTTCTGCCCATTGTCTTCCGGTTGTCCATGTTCTCCAGGCAGAGACGTCCGCCCAGCCGCTGCCACAACGAAGGTGTGTGGAGGATATCGGGGTGCACGACAATCGGCCAGCTGTCGGGGAGGCGAAGCAGAAAATCGAAGACCGTTTGCTCGTCGAGCGTCTGCAGCTTGCTCGGCGCATGAAACGACACGTACTGGAACTGTTCGAGGTCGAGCGACGGAATCGCCTCCACCAGCGACGGAAGCTCGTGATCACGAAGCGCGGAAAGCTCCACGGCATCGATGCGCGGTATGACTCGCTGAACGTCGAGGCCCGTCGCGAAATCTCCCTTTGCCACTGCACCGGTGGAAAAGCCGATTGGGTTCATCAGAAGACTCCAAAGTCACGAATCAATTTAGGTAGCTTCGGGTGCGCATCAAAGAAGAGCCGTGTGACGCCTTCGCGGAAAGTATGGCTCGCCTCGCGAAGTCCGTCGTAGGTCGAGTCCGCCGGAGCGTCTTCGAACCGGACAGCTTCGAGCTTCTTTCTCGATTCCGGGTCGGCAAGAACGTGCAGAAACTTGTCGTACGCGGAGAAGACCTGATCCGCAAGGCTGTCGTCGTTGCATTCGAGAATGGCGCGGGCCACGAGCTCCAGCGGAGGAACGTCCGTCTGCTTCCGGATCAGTTCGGAGAGCATGAGGAAGTATTGCTCGTCATTCTCCACCTGGTTGAGCTCCGGTGGCGCGAAAAGCTCGCCGGAAAACGCGGCCAGCAACCCCCAGAGGAAGAGCAGCTTTCGCGAGAATCGAAGCTTTACGTTGCGGATGCCCCATTCCTTCCGGCGACGCTCCCACATTTTCGAAGCATAGTCCGACGCCATGGTCCGCCAGTAACGGACCACGTCGTTGAGCAGAAAGTGAGGCACGCTCTGTCTGCGTCCGCTTTTGTTCGACACGGACCGGTCGTAAAGAACGTAGCGCGCCAGGATGTTCCGGATGATCCGCTCGCGAACCAGCGGGTTGGTCAGGGCGCGCGATTCGGACAACAACAGGATGCGCCGCGTCAGGTTTTCGTTCGTGTCGCGGGTGCCGGCGATGTAATGAACGAGCTCATGGCTGGCGACGATACCGCCGAAGGTCCCCGTCGTTCCGACCTCTTTCGGAACGACGCTGAGGATGCGGCTTCCGATTTCGCGGGCCAGGATGGCGTGCTCGGGATCAGAAGGCCCGTCGACGAGAAGGACCCAGTCGGCGTCGCTTCCTTCCGTCATCTCGTCCCGGCCGAGCGAGCCGGTGACGACGACGGAGCAGTTCGCATCATGGAGATCGGCGAGGGCCAAGCCAAGGCTCGTGACAACTTCTTCCGTACGTTCGCGCGCAACCCGCAGGGCGCTCCAGTTCGCTCCCAGTCGTTGCTCCAGAGTCTCGATGGCGGTCACGGTCGACAGTTTCTCAGACACTGCGTCTGACGCGGTAGCGTTCTACCCCCTGTGGCTCTATGACTCGTTCGCGCGCAGATCATGGTGGGATGTCGACGCGAACATTCATCCGATCCAGGGCGGCGGAATCGGTGCCCGCCGCACTGCTGCGGAATCGGGACGCCGGGTTGTTCCTGATTGGCCGATGGATAATGCTTCCGAAGACGTGATCGAGGCGTTCGGTTTGCGATCGTAGGGGCTTGCAGGGGCGTGTTGAGGCAATTCGCCCCAGAACCGAACAACCTTCGGCCATCGCCGACGGTTTTATTTGCCCGGTCGACGGTTTTTCTTGTTCGGTCGACGGTTTTTCTTGCTCCGTGGGAGCTGCGGGGAGCTGAACCAACGACAAAATTTGGCAGGAACGAGCACTTTCCAGGTCGTGCAGCGGTAAGTTTTACTCCGATGCAGCAAACCGCTGCTTCAGCGTCGGTTTTCAATACCGCTCGGAAGGTAATGTTTACCGCGTCAATGCTGGAAGTTGCGTCGATCCACCAATTTCGCGCTTCGACGGAGCAAATAAAACCGTCGACGGAGCAAAGAAAACCATCGATGGAGTAACGAAAAACGTCGACCCGAGAAAATCGAACCGTCGCTGGAGCAAATCGAACCGCCGACCGGGCAAATCGAACCGTCGATGGAGTGAAGAAAAGCTCCGGCCGGGCAACGAAAACCATCGAAGCAGCAAATAGAACCGCTGGCGGAGCAACCGAAATCATCAGCCGAGCAAAAATCACCATCGGCGGAGTAAAAATCAGCTCGACACACCGAAACACGAGGTGTCGTCACCAGGCCGCGTAGTACCCCTCGGGCGCAAAGACCTCCAGATCGCCGCCTTTCACCTCCACGCGAATGGGGCGCCATTCGTTTTCGCGTATTCCCGGATCGGTGCGCACGAACGCCAGGATCTGGGCACGGAGGGAGGCTTCGATGCGCGCGTAGACGTTGCCAAGCTCGCCGAGGTCGTCCAGCGCCTGGAACGAGCCGCCGGTGGATCGGGCGATGCCCGCGAGCTCTTCGTGACCGGGCTCCTTGCGCGGTGCCGTGTTACGCGACGGGTCCGCTGATCGCAGCCGCGCCGCGACGCCTGGTGTGGAGGCGATGACGTGAATGGGCACGTGGACCCGGCGCGCCAGCTCGCGGACCTCGGCCGCGCTGTACTCACTGGTGAGATCGAGGCCGTCGGTGAAGACGACCATGGCCCGGCGTCCCTTGATGCCTTCGAACTGCAGGAGGCCGAGGACCATGGCATCGTGAATGGCGGTCAGGCCGTCGGGACGCAGCGTCATGATCTGCCGGCGGAGCTGCGACACGTCGGAGGTGGCCGGCTGGACGATGCGCGCACGCGTGTCGAAGGTGATGACAAAGGCGCGGTCGCGCGGACCCAGCGCCGATTCGAGGAAGCCGATGGCCGCCTCCTGCACGTCGAGGAGCGACTTCTGCATGCTGGCGGAGACGTCGATGAGGAGGCCGATGGTCAGCGGCGTCTCCGCCGCGGTGGCGATGGACTCCACGCGCCGCACCTTCCCACCCTCATGAACGACGATCCGGCCGGCGGTGATCTCCGGGGTGGCACCGCTGCGGCTGGCGACCGTCATGGGGAGCTCGACGAGTTGCACGTCGGCGCGTCCCGCGGCACCCAGCGCATTGAGCAGCACTGCGTCTTCCGACGTGCGGCCATCCTCCAGCTCCGCCACCGCCGCCAACACTCCGATCTCCCCTTCCCCGACCTTCACCGTCGATACCCACGGAGGCGCCTGGAGCACCGCACGCTCGGCATCGTTCCACGTCACCACGACGCTCCGCACCCGCTGCAACGGCGGCACGCGCACGTCCATCGAGACATGCACCGCGCGACCCACCGGCCCTTCGCGCGGCGTGAGGAGATGCAGCCAGAACGTCTCCCCGGCGCTGTTGACGACGCGCTCGTGACGCCCGAGCTCCTGCCCTCTCCGGTCGAACGCCACGGCGTGAATCACGTGCCGTTCCGGCACCTCGTCGAAGTCGAGCGTCGCCGAAAAAGGAGGCCGCGTCACGCGCGCCGCTTCCCGTCCGTCGAGAGAGAACACGACGCGCGCCACGGCCGGCGAGCCGACGTGTGTTCTGACGATCTGCCGGCCGTGAACCGCCTGATGCGGAAACGGCAGCACGCGGACAGCTTCCGGGACACGGCCGGCCTTGAGACTTGCCAGCGCCTTCTTCGCCTCCGCCGACCGCGGCGAGCCCTCGCCGAGCAGTAGTGCCGCGGCAGTGAACGCCTCCGCGGCCTCCGCGACCGAACTGGACGCGCGATGGATCGCGCCAATGGCCATCCAGGCATCCGCGCCGATGTTCGCGCCGGCCGCGGAAACCGCGATCGGCTCGAGCGCAGCCAGCGCCTCCTGCCACCGGCCGTCGTTCGCGTCGAGAATCGCATTCATCACGATGGCCCTTTGACTCGTCTCCGCGTGCGCCGATGCGCACGCCCGGCCCAGCGCCTCGCGCGCTTCGGCGATCCGTCCCATCCTCCCCAGCCCGCTCGCGACCGCCAGATCCGCCTCGTCCGGCTCATTCGATTCCGAGAGCCCCGCGGCACGCTCGAAATCCGCAGCCACGGCGGTCACCGAATCGAGAATGATCCCGAAGTCCGTCGTGTCCGGGATGACCCGCCACCGCGCGCGCAGAATGCCTCGCCGGTCGAAAAACGCCACCCCCGGATCCACCGACTGCCACAGCCCCGCCGCCTCCCCCGCGTATGCCGGCAGCGTGACGAAGACCACGCCGGGCAGGCGACGCTGGATCCCAGGATGAGGGACGGATGCGCTCGCGAAGGTGTCGCATCGGCTGCACGGACTGGTCGTGAAGAAGACGACGACCGGCTTTTTCTCGTGCTCCGCCTGCACCAGCGCCTCGCGCCAGCGCGCTTCTGCCGCGCGTGCTTCCGCCTCGGCGTCGGCCTGGGCCTTTTTGGCGTCGACGGTGATCGGCCGCCGCTTTCCCTCGATCTGCGAATCGAGCAGCGGCTCCCGCGCGCAAAGAGGGAAGGTAGCCAGAAGGAAGGCGAGAGCGAGCGGGCCGCGCATTCGTTGGCGACCATGGTACGCGGGACGATGCGCTCCGGGCGTGACGAAAAAGCCGCTGTTTCCAGCGGCTGAAGAGATTCATTTGGAGCCGTTGAGCGGATTTGAACCGCTGACCTGCTGATTACGAATCAGCTGCTCTACCAACTGAGCTACAACGGCCTGAAAGGCGGGTGCGCGGGCGGGTTCCCGTCGCGGGAACCAGTGGAACGGCGCGGGCGCGGATTTTATTCACGGGGGTGGGGGATGTCGAGGGTTTTCTCCCCATCCCGGCCCCTCTTTCCTCTGCGCACTTGGGGGTGCTCTCGCGTTACCATGATCGTACGGTTCACGCACACCAATGCAACAGTCTGATCGAGGAGATGGAATGCGACTTGTCCGCCCTTCCCTGGTGCTTCTGCTCATTCTCTGTAGCCTCTCGTCTCCCCTCTTGGCCCAGTCGCTGACGCAGGGGGGCAACATCCGCGGCACGATCACCGGCAGCGACGGGACGCCGCTTCCCGGGGTCAGCGTCACGGTCTCCGGCCCCAACGGCCGGCAGATGTTCGTGACCGAGTCGAACGGGGAGTACCGTTTCCTCGGACTCGATCCCGGTACCTACACGGTCACGGCCGAGCTCTCGGGCTTCGCGGTCACTTCGCGCAAGACCGACGTGCTCATCGGGCGCAACGTGGAGCTGCCGCTGACGCTCTCGGCGACGGCGTCGGAAGCGATCACGGTTACGGCGGACACGCCGGTCATCGACACGCGTGAGACCGCCACCGGCCAGACCGTGGAAGAGGTGGAGCTGCTCAACGTGCCCACCGCGCGCGATCCATGGGTCGTCCTGCAGACGATCCCGGGCGTGCTGGTCGACCGCGTCAACGTCGGCGGCAATGAGTCGGGGCAGCAGTCGTACTTCGTCGGCAAGGGCGTAGAGCGCCACCAGACGGAGTGGAACATCGACGGCGTGGCGGTCAGCGACATGGCCACCACCGGCACCTCGACCTTCTATTACGACTTCGATTCCTTCGAGCAGATGCAGGTGTCGACCGGCAGCACTGATCCGAGCGTGCGCACGCCGGGCGTGCACCTGAACATGGTCACCAAGCGCGGCACGAACGAGCTGAAAGGCTCGGGGCGCTTCTTCACCACCGACGAGCAGTGGCAGGCGGAAGCGACGATTCCGGAGGAGGCCTTCTACCTCACCGAGGGGGCCAACTCGATCAACCACATCGACGACTACGGGATCGAGCTCGGCGGACCGGTCCTGGCCGATAAGCTCTGGATCTGGGGCGCGGCCTCGAAGAACTCCATCAACAACTTCAGCACGGGCCAGGGCGCCATCGCCCAGAAGACGAAGCTCGACAACTTCAACGGCAAGCTGAACTACCAGCCGATCAACAGCAACACCGCTGAAGTGTTCTACATGTTCAGCGACAAGAAGGTCCATGGCCGCGGCCTCGGGCCGGGGCGGGCCACGATCGAGGTGGCCACGGACCAGACCGGACCGGGCGACCTGCTCAAGTTCGAAGACACGCAGGTCTTCTCGCAGAGCTTCTATCTCACCGGCAGCTACGCGCAGATCGCCAGCGGCTACAAGCTCGATCCGATCGGCGGCCGCACCTCCGACTCGTACTGGATCGATCCGGGCATCGCCGGCGAGCCGCCCTGGGAAAACGTGCCCGGCGGCTTCCAGCGCACCTACAAGTATTTCGAGCAGGACGTGCCGCAGAAGAACGCCCGCATCGACGGTTCCTCGTTCGTCAACGCCGGCGGTCTGGGCCACGAGCTGAAGTTCGGGTTCGGCTACCGCGATACGCCGGTGGAATCGATCACCGTCTGGCCGGGCAACGGCAACTTCGGAAACTTCTATGACGGCTATGCACTGGCCGCGCTGACGCGTCCGGCCATCCCGAACTTCGGATCGCACTACGTCGACTTCTATGTCGGCGACACGGTCCTCTTCAACAACCTCACCATCACCGGCGGGTTCCGCTACGACATCCAGCGCGCCCGCAACTTCGGCAGCGATGTGCCGGCCAACCCGGTGGTCCCCGATCTCCTGCCCGCGGTGCACTACGACGGCGACGCCCGCTCGCTGGAGTGGAAGGGGATCTCGCCGCGCCTCGGCGCGACGCTCGCTCTCGGGGAGCAGAAGAAGACGGTCCTGCGAGGAAGCTACAACCGCTACATGGACCAGCTGGGCTCGAGCGACGTCGGATCGAGCAATCCCTTCTATCGAGTGCAGATGCTCTATTACTACTGGGAGGATCTGAACAACGACAAGACCATCCAGCGCGGTGAGATCGATTTCGACTCGGGCCTGTACTCGTTCGACAACATTGATCCGGACAACCCCGGAGCGGCCATCTCCCCGGGACGCCTCGACTACGACGTCGATCCGACCCGCACCGACGAGTTCGTGCTGGGCATCGATCGCGAGATCGGTCCCAACTTCGCCATCGGCGCCGCCTATTCGTACCGTTACCGGTCGAACTTCGTCTGGGATCAGTACGAGAAAACGCGGGGCGCCGGCGACTTCTACACCAGCGCCGACTATGTCCTGCAGGCCTCGCCGGTCACCGGCACGCTGCCGGACGGCACGCCGTACTCGGTGCCGAATTACCGGCTGAAGCCGGGCACCGCCGCACCGGTCTTCTACGTGACCACGAACCGGCCGGACTATCACCAGACCTACAACGGTCTGGAGCTGACGGCCACCAAGCGCATGTCCAACCGGTGGATGTTCCGCGGCAACCTGACGCTGTCCGACTGGAAGCAGCACGTCGGAGCGAACGGCTTCGTCGATCCGACGGCCCTGGTCAGCGGCGACAGCTGCACGGTGTGCAACGGCGACGTGGTCGGTTCGGACGGCGGTGTGGGCGGCTACATCAACTCCCGCTGGGCCTACTCGCTCAACGGCGTCTACGAGGCACCGTTCAAGCTGATGCTCGGGGCTGCCGTCGTCGGCCGCGAGGGCTACATCCTCCCGTACTTCCGCCGCATCAACAATCGCGACGGCATCGGCAACAAGAACGTGATGGTGGTCGAGGAATTCGGCTCCAGCCGCCTGCCCGACATGTTCAATCTCGATCTGCGCCTGGCGCGCGATTTCGCCATGCCGTACGGCGCGATTCTGAATCTCTCCGTCGATCTGTTCAACGTCACCAACGAGCGCACGGTCCTGTGGCGCGACAACCGGATGTATTCGGCCAATGGGCCCGACACCGAGGACAACAACTGGATCGAGCAGCTGCAGAGCCCGCGCGTGTGGCGCTTCGGCGCCCGGGTGCGGTTCTGATTCGTAAGCCTTTTCAAGGAAAGGGTGAGGGGCTCTGGCTCCTCACCCTTTTTCTTTTCTCTCTCCCGCTGCAGGCGGCGCTGACGCGCTTCGACACCGGGAACCCGGCCGACGTCGCGCCGGCGCTCCACGGCCCGATCCTCCATCTCGCGGGCGGAGGCGGAGACGTCGACGCCGCGTATCAGGAAGTCGTCGACCGCATCCGCGGCTGCGGCGACTGCGACGCCAAGGTGGACATCGTCGTGCTGCGAGCGTCCGGCGCGGATGGGTACAACGACTATCTGCAGGCCATGCACGGCGTCGACTCGGTGACGACGTTCGTCATCACCGACCGCTCCTCCGCGCGCCGTCCCGACGTGGTGGCCGCCGTGCGCGCTGCCGAGTACGTCTTCTTCGCCGGCGGCGACCAGTGCAACTACATCCGTTTCTTCATGGACACGCCGATCGATGCCGCGGTCCGCGAGGTTTACGCGCGCGGCGGGGCCGTCGGCGGCACGAGCGCGGGCATGGCCATCATGGGGAAAGCGACCTACGACGCCTGCAACGACGCCAGCTCCCAGTCGAAGCTGGCTCTCGCTGATCCGTACAACGACGAGATCAGCTTCACCACCGACTTTTTTGACTGGCGCTTCATGGAGAACGTCATCACCGACACGCATTTCGCGCAACGCGACCGCATGGGGCGCCTCATGGCCTTCATCGCCCGGCAACTGCGCGAGCTGCCGGTCGATTCGTTTCTCGGCATCGCCTCGAACGAGCGGACGGCGGTGCTGGTCGACGAGCGCGGCATGGCCACCGTGGTCGGTGAAGGCCCGGCCTATTTCGTCCTCGGCGACCACTTCCCCGAGCGCGCCCTGCCGGGACAGCCTCTGACGTTCTGCGGCTACAAGATCTGGCGCGCGCCGAGCGGCCTGTCGTTCGATCTCGTGCACCGCCCGCGCACGGGTTTCATCACCGTCGACGTCCGCGACGGCGTGATCGTGCAGAATCCGTACTGATGCGGCGATTCGCACTCCTGGGGTTGTTGTTGTTCCTGGCCTGCCACGGCCGCGAATCCTCCCCGCCGCCCATCATCCTCATCTCCATCGACACCCTCCGCTCCGACCGCCTGCCGGCCTACGGCTACCGCGGCATCGCCACGCCGCATCTCGATGCCTTCCGCCGCGACGCCGTGCTCTTCGAGCGCGCCTACGGCCACACGCCGCTCACCCTTCCGTCGCACGCCACGATCCTCACCGGCACGCTTCCCTCCGCGCACGGCGTGTACGACAACGTCGGCTTCCGGATGAAACCCGTGCCACGTCTGCCGGCGCAGTTGAAAGCGCGCGGCTACGCCACTGCCGCCGCGGTGTCCGCGTACGTCCTGCGCGCCGCGACCGGCATCGGTGAAGGCTTCGACGCCTACGACGACGAGATCGATCGCGGCGCCGGCGACAAGTCCCTCGGCGCGGTACAACGCGGCGGCCCGAAGACGATCGGCATCGCGCAGCGCTGGATCGCCGCGCAGAACAACGGGCAACCGTTCTTCTACTTCCTCCATCTCTACGAACCGCACGCGCCGTACGAAGCGCCGGAGCCGTTCCGCTCGCGCTACACGAACGCCTACGACGCCGAGGTCGCGTACAGCGATGCGCTCCTCGGCGGGATGTTCGACTTTCTGCGGCAGCGCGGGTTGTACGACCGCGCCCTGATCGTCGTTCTCTCCGATCACGGCGAAGGCCTCGGTGATCACGAGGAAGACGAGCACGGCATCTTTCTCTATCGCGAGGCCATCCAGGTCCCGCTGCTGGTGAAGCTCCCGGCGCAGGCCCGCGCGGGCGAGACCATCAAGACGCCCGTCGGATTGCAGGACGTGGCGCCGATGATTCTCGGAGCCACGGTCGACGTGAAACCGCGCCCGGTCTACAGCGAGACATGGTATCCGCGGTTTCACTTCGGCTGGAGCGAGCTGCATTCGCTCGTCGACGGCGATGAGCATTTCATCGACGCCCCGCGCGCCGAGCTGTACGACCTGCGCGCCGATCCCGCCGAGCGGAGCAACGTGCTCGCCGCCCGCCGCCGCCGCGCCGCGGCATTGCGCGAAGCCATCGCGCCGATGAAACACCAGCCGGCCGCGCCATCGGCCGTCGACCCCGAGGAGGCGCAGAAGCTGGCCGCCCTCGGCTACATCGGATCCAGCACGATGCGCAGCGGGCCGCTGTCCGATCCGAAAGACCGTACCGCCACGTTCCGCGAACTGCGTGCGGCGTTTTCCCTGGAGCGAGCCGGCCGCGACGCCGAGGCGCTGGCCAAATTCGACCGCATCCTGGCGCAGGACCCGGAGATGATCGACGCCTGGGACGTGCGCTCCAAGATCCTCTTCCGCATGGGCCGCACCGCCGACTCGATCGCTTCGGCGAAGGAGGCGCTGCGCCGCTCGCCGTCCTCCACGCATCTGGCCATCGACCTCGCCAACGCGCTGCTTCTCTCCGGCGATGCCGAGGACGCCCAACGCCACGCCGAACTGGCGGTGAAGAGCGATCCCTCGCGCGCACACGAAATCCTGGCCCGCATCGCCCTCCTGCGCGGCGACCTCGCACGCGCGGAATCCGAAGCGCACCTGGCCGTCGATGCGCCGGGTGAAACGAACGCCGCGCTCTACACACTCGCGCGCGTGGAGCAGAAAAAGGGACAGCCGGCGGAGGTCATCCGCCTGACCGGCGACCTGCTCGCGCGCCTGGCGCGCAGCGGCGGACGCCCACTCCGAGGACTGCACGCATTACGCGCCGACGCACTGGCACGCAACGGCGACGCCCCCGCGGCCGAACGCGCCTTTCACGAAGAACTGCGGTTGTTTCCCGGCGATGCCGAGGCCTATCGCGGCCTCATCGTGCTGCTAGCGTCGCAAGGCCGCACCGAAGAAGCCACCAGTGCCATCCGCGAGTTCGCCGCGGCGTCCCCGAACAAGGGGACGTACGAAGTGATCGCGCAGACGCTGGAGGTGCTGGGCGATCGGGAGGGGGCGCGGTACTGGCGTTCGCGTTAGTGGACGTAGTCCACAAAGTCCACAACCTACTCGCTCAACGCCACCCCCAACGCAATCGTCCGCTTGATCCCGGTAAAGATCGGCTCGATCTCGCAGTTCTCATCGAGCGCGTGGGAAGACTCGCACGGAGCGAGGCCCATGCCGATGGCGGGAACGCCGGCGCGCAAGGCGGCGCTGGTGTGGTTGGCGGCGGTGTTGGTGATCTCGGGCTCGAAGCCGAAGGCGCGGTAGATGCCTTCCGCGATGGCCACCATCGGCGAGTTGCGGTGTCCGGGCAGGCTGGCCACTTCTTCGATGGAGACGACGTCGCGCTTGGTGGTCATCCCCACGCGCGCCGCCTCTTCCTTCACGATCTGCTGGATGAGCTGGTCGAGGCGTTTCAGCTCGGCCTGATCGGTGGAGCGGAGGTCGACGCTCATCCAGGCGTCGGCGGCCTTGGCGTTGAAGACGTCCGCGCCGCCGAGCATGCCGATGTTGATGTACGCCTCCGGCAGTTTGATCGCGTAGATGCGCTGGATGGCGCGGGCCAGTGGCAGCGTCGCCGAGTGCGGCGGCGTATCGGAACGCGTGTGTCCGCCCGGGCCGATGATGTGGTAGCGGTGCCAGTAGATGCCGGTGCCGCCGTAGGTGAAGTTCTTGTAGCCGCCGTCGAGCGCCACATAGCGGTCGATCTTCCCGCGATGATCGGCCAGGAACTGATCGGCGCCGCGGAAGTTCGTCTCCTCTTCCACCGTGAAGACGAACGTCAGATCGCCCTTCGTCTGCAGCCCGGCGTCGTTCATGGCCCGGATCATGGCCAGGAGCGCGGCCACGTTGCGCGTGTCATCGCCCACCCCGGGCGCGTACAACTTGCCGTTCTCGATGCGCGTGGTGACGTTCGTGCCGAGGGCGAACACCGTGTCGAGATGCGCATCGAACACGACATGCTTGCCGCCGCCGGTGCCCTTGCGCGTGCCCATCACGTTGCCGGCGGCGTCGCGATGCACGCCGGCGAGACCGTACTCCTTCAGCAACGCCTCGACGTAGCCGGCGCGCTGCGCTTCATGGCCGGACGGCGCCGGGATCTCGGTGATGGCCCGCCATTGCGCGACGATGGCGTCGCGGTCGCGATCGACCGAGGCGGAAGCACGCGCCACGTCTTCGCGCTGCATCAGCGCCTTCATGGCTTCGAGCGGAACCGGAGTGGTCGACGGCGTGGCGACGGGAGCGGCACCGCGGCAAGCGGCAACGAGAACGGCGGCGAGGGAGAGGAGGAGGGTTCGTTGGCGCATGCGGCGCGAATGGTAACCTCTGCCGGTGACGCGGCGACCCCTTCTGTGGAGTGTTCTGGCGATTTCGATCCTGGCCCTGCCGCGCTGCCACCGTGCTCCGGAGAGCGCCGCGCCCCAGGACGTCATCCTCATCACCATCGACACGCTGCGCGCGGACGCCCTCGGCTTCCGCGGCAATACGCGCGTGCGCACGCCGTTCCTCGATTCGCTGGCCGCGCGCGGCACCGTCTTCACGCATGCGCACGCGCATAACGTGGTCACGCTGCCGTCGCACACGAACATCCTCACCGGCCTCTACCCGTGGCAGCACGGCGTGCGCGACAACGCCGGCTTCACGCTCGACCCGAAGCACGCCACCATCGCGGCGCGCCTGCGCGAGGCCGGCTTCGCCACCGGTGCGTTCGTGAGCGCGTTTCCGCTCGACTCGCGCTATGGCCTCGATCAAGGTTTCGACGTCTACGACGATTCGTATCCGGCATCGACCAATGCCCTCGACTTCGCCGTGCAGGAACGCCCGGGCAGTGAAACGCTGGAGCACGCCGCCGCCTGGTGGCAGTCGTCCGCGGGACGCAAGCGCTTCCTCTTCGTGCATCTGTACGAGCCGCACGCACCGTATCTCCCGCCGCCGCCGTTCCGCGATGAGTATCGCAACGATCCGTACCTCGGCGAGGTGGCCGCGACGGACGCGATGCTGGCGCGCACGCTCGGTCCCATTCTCGAAGCGTCGCCAAACGCGCTGGTGATCCTGACCGCCGATCACGGCGAGGCCCTCGGCGATCACGGGGAGAAGACGCACGGCCTGTTTGCGTACGAATCGACGCTGGCCGTGCCGCTGATCGTGCTCGATCCGTCGCATGGCGCTGCTGTCGACAATCGCTATGTCCGGCATGTGGACATCGTGCCGACCATCCTCGCGCGCACGGGCGTCGCCGCGCCGCCGGAGCTGAAAGGCCGTTCGCTCTTCGCCGAAGGAGATCCGGGATACACCTACTTCGAAGCGCTCTCGGCGTCGCTGAATCGCGGCTGGGCGCCGCTCGTCGGTGCCATCGAAGGCGGCCGGAAGCTCATCGAGCTGCCGGTCCCGGAGCTCTATGACCTGCCGTCCGATCCGAAGGAGCTGAGCAATCGCTTCAAAGAGGAGCGGCGCAGCGTGACCGCCATCCGCGCCAAACTGCGTGCCGATGCGCCGGCCGGCACCGCGGCTAGGAAGAACGTCGGTTCCGAGGAGCAGGCCACGCTGCTCAGCCTCGGCTACCTCTCCGGCACCTCGTCCAAGACGACCTACACCGCGGCCGATGATCCGAAGAACCTGATCTCGATCGACAACGAGCTGCACGAAGCGATCGCCGCGTATCAGGCCGGCGATCTCGCGCGTGCACTGGAGCGGGCGAAGGCGATCGTGGCCGCACGGCCGGAGATGGAGATCGCGCAGGAGATGCTGGCCTTTTTCCTGGCCCAGAACGAGCGGCCGGACGAAGCGATCCACGTGCTCGAGCGGCGCGTCGAGACCGGGCGCGCAAACGACGCCACGCGCATCCGCCTCGGCCTGCTGCTCAGCGAGACCGGACGCGCGCGCGAGGCCATCGCATTGCTGCGCCCATTCGCCGACCGTACCGACCCCGATCTCCTGAACGCGTATGGCATCGCCCTCGCCGACGACGGCGACATCCCCGGTGCCGTGCGCACGTTCGAGCGCATCCTCGCCGCCGACGCCGCCAACGCCCGCGCCTACCAGAACCTCGGCATCGTGGCCCTGCGCGCCGGCCAGAACGAGCGCGCGCGCGGCTATCTCGAGAAAGCGCTCACGCTCTCCCCCAACCTCCCGCTCGCGCTCAACGCGCTGGGCGTCGTGGAAGCGCGCAAAGGCAACATGAACGCGGCCATCGAGCGCTGGTCACGCGCGGTGGCCGTCGATCCAGCCCAGTTCGACGCCCTCTTCAACCTCGGCATGGTGGCCGCGAACACAGGCCGGCCCGATGTTGCGCGCAAGGCATTGCGCGATTATCTCGATCGAGCGCCGGCCGCGCGGTACGCGGCGGAGCGGAAACAGGCGGCCGAGATTTTGCGGGGGCTCTAGTTAGTCCTGCGACAGGATCACCACCGAATACGCCCCCAGCGCCAGCTGCACGCTGAACGGGAACCCATCGTACGAAACACCCTCCGCGTTCGCGTCGAAGCTCGGCGTGTTGCCAAAGTCGGGGCTGTACCCCTGCCAGTCGCTATTGAAGCGCACGCGCCAGAGGCCCTCGCGCGGTACGCCGATCCGGTAGGCGCCGTACGCGCGGTTGGCGAAGTTGGCGAGCACGATGGTCTCGTCGCGCGGTTCGGCGAAGCCCCACCGGATGTATGAGAGCACTTTGCCGGCGTCGTTGAGGTGGTGGACGCGCACGTGGTCGCCGCGCAGGCCTCTCGTGTGGTCGAACCAGTTGCGGCGGAGGCGGATGAGGTCGCAGTAGAGGGCGTGGATGCCCGGGAAGCGATCGAGCTTGCTCCAGTCGAGCATGCGTTCGGCCTCGAACCAGCCGTCCTCGGCGAATTCCTGGCCCTGGAAAAGCATCGGGATGCCGGGCGCGGTCAGCACGATCGCCGCGCCGAGGGTCGAGCGTTTGCGCGCCAGCCACCCGCCGGCGTTCTGCGGATCGACGTCCTGCGGCACGCGCGCACGGCCGTTGCGGACCTCGTCGTGCGATTCGGTGTAGATCGTGCGCGCGAACGCGTCGCCGGCATAGATCTGCTCAATGGCTTCGGCCACTTCGCGGAGATTGCGGTCGCCGTCGTTCGGAGTGATCACGGCGCGGCGCAGGGTGTGGACGAACTTCGCGGACCATTGCGTGTTGAAGCCGGCGCCGCCGACTTCGACCGGCTTCGTGATCCATTCGTTGTCCTGCATGTCCTCGGCCATGCGGATGGCATTCGGCGCGATGCGGGCGATCTCGGCGTTGATGTCCTGCATCAGCGTCCAGCCGTCCGCGATGTCGCCGGCGGGATCGTTGTTGCGGCCGTCGAGGTTGCGGATGTACGCGGTCATGTCCCAGCGCAGACCGTCGGCGCCGCGCGAGTCGACCCAGCGCAGGGCGTTGTCGCGGATGTAGCGCCGCACCTCGGCGCGGCCGTAATCGGGGCGCGGTCCCCACGGCGTGCGGCGGCGCCATTCCTCGTTGTAGAAGTAGATGCCGCCGTCGCCGCCCTCGGCATGCCAGCCGTCGAAGTTCCAGAGATCGAGATCGCTGGGGCCGAAGTGGTTGTAGACCACGTCCAGGATCACGGCGAGACCGCGCTGGTTGGCGGCGTCGACGAAGGCGCGGAAGCCGTTCGGGCCGCCGTAGGAGCTCTCGATGGCGAAGATGTGCGCGGGGTTGTAGCCGAGGGAGACGTCGGTGGGGAACTCGCCGGAGGCGGTGAGGAGGATGGCGCTGATGCCGAGGTCGCCGAGGTACGGCAGCTTGCCGATGAGCGCCTCGAACGTGCCGCGCCGGTCGCCGCGCGACGGATCGGCCGCGAACGTACCGACGTGCAGCTCATAGATCACCAGCTCGCGGCGATCGGGACAGACGAACTGCGTGTCCGACCAGGCAAAGTCGGCCCTGGCGATGACACCGTTGCCGCTCGAGTCCGTAACCTCGCGCGCGTACGGATCGGTGCGCCACAGCTCCTCGCCGTTCGTGCCTTCGAGCACGAACTGGTACTCGTCGCCGATCGTTGCGCCATCGACGCCGGCCGACCAGTAGTCGCGGGCATCCGGTTCGCGCTCGAGCGGATGCGCATCCTTCGACCAGTCGTTGAACGACCCGGCCACGGCGATGCCGCGGGCAAACGGAGACCAGACCTGGAACGTGACGCCTCCGTCGTACGGAACCGCTCCCATGCCGAGGCGCTGCGATGGAGGCATTCCGTCAATATTAGTGCGTTGCGCCCGTGAGGTGCCATACGATGCGCGCCGTTTTGACACGCCGGGAAAAGCTGACTCTGGCCATATTTGCCGCGCTGGCGCTGGTGCTGCGCGCGGTGGCGCTTTTCCGCTATCGCTTCGACTCGGACGAGCAGCAGCATCTGCACGTGACGTGGGGCTGGACCGCGGGGCTGGTGCAGTATCGCGATCTCTTCGACAACCACGCGCCGCTCTTCCACATGCTGACGGCGCCGCTCCTGGCGCTGGCCGGCGAGCGCTCGACCGTGCTGCTCTGGATGCGCATCCCCATGCTGGCGCTGTTCGCGATCGTGGTGTGGGCCACGTACACGATCGCCCGGCGCCTGTACGACGAGCGCGTGGCCACAGGCGCGGCGGTGCTGCTGGCGCTGTTCCCGCCGTTCTTTCTCAAGTCGCTGGAGTTCCGCAACGACAACCTCTGGACCGCACTCTGGATGCTGGCGGTGGTGGCGCTGATGCAGCGGCGGATGGCCGTCGCCGGCCTGCTCCTCGGCGCGGCGCTGGCGGTTTCGCTCAAGACCGGCCTCCTCGTCGTGGCACTCGTCGCAGCGGCCGCGATCGCGATGCTCTTCCGGAAGGAGCGGATGACCGAGGGCGCGCTGCGCGCGCTGGCCGGTTTCGTCCTGGTCCCGGCCGCTTTGGCGATCTTCTTCGCGGCCGTCGGTGCCTGGGACGAGCTCCTGTTCTGCAACTTCACGTTCAACGGCAACTTCGCGCGGACGCGTCCGCACCTGTGGATCGGCCGCGCCGCCTTTCCGTTCATGTTTGCCGCGGTGCTGTGGCTGGCGTGGCGTTTCCGCGGAACGCCAGACTGGTGGCGCTACTTTTTCGCCGTCGTCATCGGCGTCTTCACGGTCACGCTGGCCGGCTTCTGGCCGCTCATCTCCCCGCGCGACTTCCTGCCGATGATGCCGCTCGCGGCGATGTTCGTTTCGGCGTCGCTCATGCGATTCGCGAATCCGATGCGGGCATTCGCCATCGCCGCCATCGTGTGCGTCGTGTCGCTTTATCACTACGCCGACCGCTTCGAGAACAACACCGACTGGCACATCACGATGATGGATCAGGTGCTGCGGCTCTCGCATCCGGGCGAGCCGCTCCTCGACCACAAAGGAGAGACCATCTACCGTCGCCGCCCGTTCTACTTCGCCTTCGAGATCGCCACGCGCACGCTCATGTCGCGCGGCATCGTCCGCGACACCGTCGCCGAGGATGTCGTTCGCACCCGAACCCACGTCGCCCAGGCCGACGGCGCCATGTGGCCCCCGCGCGGCCGCGCCTTCCTCAACGAAAACTTCATCAACATGGGACGGTTACGCGCCTCAGGACAATGGATCGCCGAGGACGGCACCTTCACCATCGCCGTCCCCGGCGAATACGTGATCGTCAGTGAGAAAGGGGAAGCGCGGGGCGTGCTGGATGGCGCTGCGTATGTGGGAGCGCGCGAGCTCGGCCCGGGCGCACATCGGTTCGTAGGGGTAGAGAAGAAAGTGGCCGTGCTATGGGCACCCGCGTTCAGACGCGGCCACTCGCCGTTCCATCTTCGGGACCTGGAGTTTTGAATTCGACTTTCTCGTAGATCGCGGAGAGAGCGATGTCGCAATCGATCGATCCGAGATGAAGCGTTGCGTCCGGCCCATTGACCTCCGACAGAACCCACTCTTCTCCTTCGCGCCGGAAATGCTCGACGCGGATTTTATCCTGCGCGACAAGGACATACTCACGCAGCGAGTCGAGACGACGGTAGTGCGCGAACTTCTCCCCGCGGTCGTAGGCTTCGGTCGACCCGAAGAGCACCTCCACGATCACTGTTGGGTTGAGAAGCGTGTCGAAGTGCTCGTCTTCGAGAAGAACCTCGCCGCAGACAGCGACGATGTCGGGATAGGTGTACATCCCGCTGGGACTGACCTTGAGGCGAAGGTCGATCATGTGCGCTTCGCAGCGTCTACCACGCAACTGAGTGCTCAGCTCCCGATGGAAGTTACCGGTGATCAGACTGTGCCGCCGGCTCGCTCCTGACATCGCATACATCCGGCCGGCGATGTACTCGCTTCGGATTTCCGATTTGCGCTCGATCTCCAGATACTCGCCGGGTGTCAGGAGGGTCGGTCTCGGCGACGACATGGGGCTAGTATGCACCTTCGACGGATCGGCCGCGAGAAGGAGCGTCTTGGAGTCTTATCTCCTAGATATACCCTCCAGCGTATCGGCGAGGACACTCGCCGTTCCATTTGCGCGATCTGGAGTTCTGAGCCGGCAGGCCGGGAAAACCTCGGCCGTACCCATGGCGGACGGCTTTCCGTCTAAACTCACATCGTCCAATCGGTCCAGGAGATCCCAGATGACCACCAGTCCGCGCCGTCGCGCGCTCGCCGCGCTCGCTTTCTTTCTTGTCGCCTCCCCTCTTTTCGGCCAGCAGAACCCCTGGGACTCACCCGCATTCACGGCCGATGCGAAGACACTCATCGCCGCGGCCGAACGCGTCAAGGCCGATGACTTCGCGCTGATCCTGCTCCTGGCCGGCGCCGAATATGTCATCGACGACGAGGGCGGCATGCGCAGCAATGAGCGCGTGATGCTTTACGTCGTCGCCGAGGCTGGAGTCGAAAACGCCAGTGAAGTGCGCGCACCGTGGCAACCGTGGCACGGCGAGCGCCCGACGATCGAGGGGCGCGTGATCACCCGCGACGGCACCGTCCATACGCTGGATCAGGCCGCGGTCGTGGAAGTGCCGTCGGGAGAAGAAGCCGACATCTTCAGCGACGGCCGGGTGCTGCGCGCGCCGCTTCCCGCGGTCGCCGTTGGCTCCGTCGTCGAATATGTGATCAGCCACCGCAGCAAACATCCCATCGCCGGAGCAGGCACCGCGGTCCAGTACGCCTTTGGCGGATTCTCACCGGTCGAGCGGACCCGCGTCACGATCGACGCGCCGCTCTCCTCCCCGTTGCGCGTGATCAACAAAACCGGCATCGAGCCGCGAACCGAAGAGAAAGACGGCCGGCGCCGCAGCGTGTACGAGGCCGGCCGGATCGAAGGGCAACGCGAGGTCGACACCTACGTGCCGTATGACGTGGCCACCCGTCCCTATCTCGCCTTCTCCACCGGCAAGTCGTGGCAGGAGATCGCCACCAACTACTCCGCGATCGTCGATCAACAGATCGCCGCAAGCGACCTGCAGAAGCCCGTCCGCGGCGCGATCGGCACGACAACCGACCGCAGAGAAGTGGTCACGAAACTCCTGGCCGCGATTCAGAAAGACGTGCGTTACGCGGGAGTGGAGATCGGCGAGGGCTCGATCGTGCCACGGACGCCGCGGCAGGTACTGGCAAACCGATACGGCGATTGCAAGGACAAGGCGGCGTTGCTCGTGGCCATGCTGCGCGTGGCAGGCTTCCCCGCTTCGGTGGCGCTCCTCAGCGCCGGCAGCGGCTTCGACACGAGCGCCGAGCTTCCCGCTCTCGGCCATTTCAATCACGCCATCGTCGTCGTCGAGGGTGACCCGGTCATCTGGGTCGATCCGACCGACGTCTTCGCGCGCGCCGGCGAGCTGCCGCTGCTCGATCAGGGACGCCTGGCGCTGATCGCCAGGCCGGAGACGAGCACTCTCGTCAGGACGCCCGAAGCCGCTTCGACCGCGAACGTCTATCGCGAGATCCGCACATTCTTCCTGCCCGAGGATGGGAAGGCGCGGGTGGTCGAGAACACCGAGCTGACGGCCAGCACGGAATCGAGTATGCGCCGCTGGGCCACCGGTCTCGATGCGAAAGCGCTTCGCGAAAACCTGGAGTCGTATGCCAAATCGGCGTACGTCGCGAAAACGATGTCGCGCTATGAGATCACCGAGGCCCACGACCTCACCAAACCGTTCCGCATGACCATCGAAATCCCCGAATCGGCCAGCGGCATCGTCGGTAACGGGGAAGCTGACGTGGCCATCAACATTGCGGCACTTCCGCAGCACGTTCCGGAACCGTTGCGCGGATGGAAGGAGCCACAACCGGGCGAACGCGCCGAAGACGCGCCGAAAAAGAGGACGCACGATTTCCTCTTTCCGCGACCCGGAGTGCGTGAGTGGGTCTATCGGATCGTGCCGCCGGCCGGCTACCTGGCCCGCACGCTGCCGCCGCCGGAAACGAAGAAACTGGGCACGTTCATCTTCACGCAGGAGCTCCACCAGGAGCCCGACAACACCGTGGTGGCCACGTTTCGCTTCGACAGCGGCAAGCGCCGTCTGACTGCGGCCGAGTTTCAGGAGACGCGCGTCGCCTTCACGAAATTCGTCGAGGACAACACGGTCAACATCGGCTTCGAGCAACTCGGACAGACGAAGCTGAATGCAGGCGACGTCCGGGGCGCGCTCGACGAGTTCCGGCGCCTGACGCTGCTTCATCCGAAAGAAGCGCAGCACCACATCGAGGTCGCACGGGCCTTGCTCGGTGGCGGCCTGGGCGACGCTGCCCGTGAAGAGATCCGCCGCGCCATCGCCATCGAGCCGAAGAATGCACGCGCCCATCAGATGCTCGGCGCGATCCTGCTCAACGACTCGCTCGGCCGCGCTTATCGAAAAGGTTTCGACCGAAATGGCGCCGTGGCCGCGTTCCGCAAAGCGAAAGAGCTCAAGCGCGACGACTACAACATCCGTGTCTCGCTGGCCACCGCGCTCACCTTTGGCGAGGACGGCCTGCGCTACAGCCCCAGCGCGCGCCTCGCCGAAGCCGTCGATGAGCTTCTGGCGATGAAGGCCGATCTCGGCGATGAAGGAAAGAAAATGCAGGCCGAACTGACGGTCCTGTACTCGCACATGGGACGGTTCGCCGATGTGCGTGCTCTGGCGACGGCGCTGGACGACGAGCAGCAGCGCGACCTGGCGCGCATCATTGCCACGGCCGCAATCGACGGCACCGATGCGGCGGTGCGCGAGCTGTCCGCGTTCGACCAGCAGCGGAAGCGTTCGTACGCCTCCGCCGTGTCCCAGCTGTTGATGCAGGTGCGTCTCTATCCGCAAGCCGCGGCGCTGATGGAATTGGCGACGCAAGGCACCCCCGCCGCCGCGGAGCAGCGACAGGTCATCGAGATGCTCAGGAAGCTGAAGCGCTTCGAAGACCTTCCGCCGGACGACGGCCCGCGCAGCGTCGTCACGAAGATGTTCCGGGCCATGCTGTTCAGCGACCTCAAGAGCATGAGCGAGGTCGTTCCCGCTGAATATGAGCGCAACGCGGCCGACAATCCACTCGAGGAGATGTCGAAGATGGATCTTCGGCCGCCCGACGGACTGCCATTGATGGTTTTCGGCGATCTGGTGGCGTCGATCTTCGAAGTCCAACAGGACGGAGACGACGAGACCGGGTACCGCCTCCGCTTACGGGCGCCCGGCGCCACGACGGAAGATGAAATGGCGTTCTTCGTACGCAAGGAGAATGGACGCTGGCTCATCCGCGGCGCGTCCATGGGCGATGCGATGACCGGCCACAGCGTTCTGTTGATGGCCGAAAAGGGTGAGCTCGAAGCGGCGCGGAAGTGGCTGAACTGGGCGCGCGATAACGCGAAAGGCGGCACGAACGACGACCCGCTGGAAGGAACGCCGTTCGCCACGCTCTGGCCGAGGTCGAAAGCGGCCGCCAACGCGGACGAGATCAGGATCGCCGCGGCATCGATGGCCACCGACGACTTCTCGTCGAAGAAAACGGAACCGATCCTCGTCGCCGGACGCGATCAGGTGCAAAGCGAGACCGCGAAGGCGGCGATCGATCTCGCGCTGGTCACGCTCTATGAGGGCCGCGAGGATTGGCCGAAGATGCTGGCGGCGACGTCGCGTCTGGTGACCTCGCATCCCGATTCGGCCACGGCATTCTCGAGTCACGTGTCTGCGCTTTTGCGAAACGGAAAGGCGGCCGAAGCCACGGCGCTCGCGGCGCAGCGTCTGGAACGCCTGCCGGACGATCGCGAATCGGTGCACGCTCGTGCGCTCATCGCAGCCGCCGCCGGCGATTACACCGCTGCGCAGCAGCACGCGCTCGAAGTCGTCGAAAAACTCCGGGCCAAACCCGAGGACTTCACGTTCGCGGCATGGGTGGCGCTCTTCACGGGAGAGCATTCCGAACGCGCCATCGAGCATGCGCTGCGCGCATCGAAAGACAAAAAAGAGGATCACGCGAGCATGGAATCGCTGCACGCGCTGGCCGCTCTATACGCGGCAACCGGCAGGAATGTCGAAGCACGGACCGCGCTGCTCAAAGGCATCGACGAAGCCAATCGCGGCACGCTCATCGACGGCGACTGGTACGTCCTCGGACGCATCGCCGAGAACTACGGCGTCAATGACTACGCCATCGCGGCCTACCGCAAGGTGAAGAGCGAGACCGGCATCGCAACGGTGAGCGAGCTGGCGAAGCGGCGGCTGGACGGACTGGTGAAGAAATAGCGATTAGCCCGGATCGAATTGGACCTTCTCGTAAATCGTAGCCAGCGCAATATGGCAGTCGATCGATCCGAGATGAAGCGTCGCGTCCAGACCGCTGACCTCCGAGAGAACCCACTGCTCCCCTTCGCGCAGGAAATGTTCGACGCGGATCTTGTCCTGAGCGACCAGGACATACTCACGCAGGGTGTCCAGCCGGCGGTAGTGCGCGAACTTCTCCCCGCGGTCATAGGCCTCGGTCGACTCGGAGAGCACCTCCACGATCACGGTCGGGTTGAGAAGCGTGTCGAAATGGTCGTCTTCGAGAAGAACCTCGCCGCAGACAGCGACGACGTCGGGGTAGGTGTACATGCCGGTTGGGCTGACCTTGACGCGAAGGTCGTTCATATACGCTTCGCAGGCCCCGCCCCGCAGCTGCGACCAGATCTCGCCATGCAGGTTGCCGGCAATCAGGGCGTGCCGCCGGCTCGCTCCAGACATCGCATACATCCGGCCGGCGATGTACTCGCTTCGAATTTCCGACTTGCGTTCGATCTCCAGGTACTCGCCCGGGGTCAGGAGACTCGGTTTCAGCGACGACATGGATCTAGTATGCACCCGCTACGTGTACAACCCTCCGCTCACGTTCAGCACTGTCCCGGTGATGTAACTGGCCTGTTCGCTGGCCAGGAACACCACGGAGTAGGCGATGTCGTCGGTGGTGCCTAGCCGTTTGAGGGCGATTCGCTCGGTGAGTTTTTCGCGGGCCTCGGTGGGGAGGGCGTCGGTCATGGCGGTGGAGATGTAGCCGGGGGCGATGGCGTTGACGGTGATGTTGCGGGAGCCGATCTCGAGGGCCAGCGCCTTGGTGAAGCCGATGAGGGCAGCCTTGGAGGATGCGTAGTTGACCTGGCCGGGGTTGCCCATGAGGCCGACGACGGAGGAGATGTTGATGACGCGGCCCCAGCGGGCACGCAGCATCTTCTTCACGATCTCCTGCGTGATGTGAAACGCGGAGTCGAGGTTGGTCTGGATCACCTTCGTCCAGGCCTCGGGCTTCATGCGGATGAAGAGGTCGTCGTCGGTGACGCCGGCGTTGTTGACCAGGATGTCGATCGAGCGCTCCTTGAGCAGCGCGGCGATGCGGTCGCGGACGTCGGGGGCGGTGATGTCGAGCTCCACGCCGGTGGCGTTGCCGATCTCGGCGGCGAGCTTGTTGACGCTCTCGGCCGAGCGGGCGGCGCAGAGGACATGGGCGCCGGATTCGGAGAGGCGGCGGGCGATCGATTCGCCGATCCCGCGGGAGGCGCCGGTGACGAGTGCGGTCTTGCCGGTGAGGTCGATGTTCATGCTTTCTCCAGAAATGCCTCGAGCGTGGGAACGTCGGAGACGTTGATCAGCTCCACGCCCGGGTCGATGCGTTTGATGAGGCCCGTGAGCACGCTGCCCGGTCCGATCTCGACGATACGCTTCACGCCCATGCTGACCATCTTCTGCACGGACTCCACCCAGCGCACGGGCGCGGCGACCTGGCGCAAGAGAGCATTGCGCACCGCGGTCGGGGTTCCGATCGGCGAGGCGTCGACGTTGGAGACGAGCGAGAACCAGAGGTCCTTGAAGCCCGCCGACTCGAGGATCGGCTCCAGGCGGTCCGCGGCCGGCTTCATCAGATCGCAATGAAAGGGGGCCGATACCGGAAGCGGCAGCGCGCGGCGCACGCCGCGTTTCTTGGCCACGTCGATGGCGCGCTCGATGGCGCTTTTGGTGCCGGCGATGACGATCTGTCCCGGTGCGTTGATGTTGGCCACGGCCACGACTTCGCCTTGCGCCGCCTCTTCGCAGATGGCGCGCGCTTCGTCGACGGTCGGCCCGATCAGCGCGGCCATGCCTCCGGTACCGACCGGCACGGCTTCCTGCATGAAGCGTCCGCGCGCCCGCACGATCGTCGCCGCCTCGGCGGGAGTGAGGCCGCCCACGCTGACGATGGCGCTGTACTCGCCGAGAGAATGCCCGGCCACGAGATCGCGCCGCGTGGCGCCGTGCTCCTCCAGCACCGCGTGCAACGCGGACGAGACCGCGAGGATGGCCGGCTGCGTGTTCTCGGTGAGCTTGAGCTGATCCTCGGGACCCTCGAAGCAGAGCGTGGAGATGGAGAAGCCGAGCGCGGCGTCGATGTCATCGAAGACCCGGCGCGCCGCCGGATACTTCTCGGCGACATCGCGGCCCATCCCGGCGAACTGACTTCCCTGGCCCGGGAAGACGAAGGCGGTGTGATGTTCCATGGCGGCGGGATGATAGCGCCACCACCCTCCCAGCGGTACAGCTATGCAGCTACACAGCTACACAGGGGCGGCGCAGAGCTGTACAGCTTTGCAGCTGTGAAACCGTGAAGCTGTAATCACTCCGCCAGAATGGCCGACTCATGCTCCCTCGTGTGCAGCACGCGGATCTTCTCGCGGATCTTGGTGTCGACCTGGCTGGTGGCGAAGTCGCGGGCGACGCGGATGGCGTTTTTGACGGCTTTGGCGTTGGAGCGGCCGTGGGAGATGATGCAGCCGCCTTTGACGCCGAGGAGGGGGGCGCCGCCGTATTCGGCGTAGTCGGTGCGTTTCTTGACGCCGTCGAAGGCGCCTTTGGCGAGGAGCGCGCCGATCTTTCGGGTAAACGTGGAGGTGATCTCTTCGCGGATGAGGTTGCGCATCATCTCGGCCAGCGACTCGGAGGCCTTGAGCACGACGTTGCCGATGAAGCCGTCGCAGACGATGACGTCGGCGTTGCCGTTGTAGATGTCGCGGCCCTCGGCGTTGCCCATGAAGTTGAGCCCGGCTTCTTTCAGGACGCGGAACGTTTCCTTCGTCAGCTCGTTGCCCTTGCCTTCCTCCTCGCCGATGGAGAGCAGGCCCACGCGCGGCGCTTCGACGCCGAAGAGCATCTGCGCGTAGAAGTGGCCCATGACGGCGAACTCGCGGAGGTAGGCCGGCTTGGAGTCGACGTTGGCGCCGACATCGAGCAGGACGGTGTGGCCCTTCGTGCTGGGCACGACGGCGGCCAGGGCGGGACGGCTGACGCCGTCGATGGTGCCGATGACCTTGTACGCGGAGGTCATGGCCGCGCCGGTGTGTCCCGCGGAGACCATGGCCGCGGCTTTCCCCTCGGCGACGAGGTTGGCGCAGACACGGATGGACGAATTGCGCTTCCGGCGCAGCGGCGCCAGAGCGTTGTCCGTCATGTCGACGACTTCGCGGGCGTCGACGATCTCGATCCGCGCAGGGACGGAGCCGCCGAGCTTCTCGCGCAGGACTTCTTCACGCCCGACGAGCAGGATCTCGACCGTCGGATACTCGGCGGCCGCGAGGACCGCGCCTTTGACGATCTCGTCAGGCGCATGGTCCCCGCCCATCGCATCGAGCGCGATCCTGCACATCGCCATGTCAGGCGAAGATTACAGCGTTTCCTTGACGGCGATGACTTCGCGGCCCTTGTAGTAGCCGCACTTCGGGCAGACGCGGTGCGGCTGCTTCGCTTCCTGGCACTGCGGGCAGGTGGAGAGCGACGTCAACTGGAGAAAATCGTGCGCGCGGCGCGTGCGGGTTCTCGCCTTCGAATGGCGGCGTTTTGGATTCGGCATGGTGAAGCTCCTATTCGTTATGAAAGCTGTACAGCTTTACAGCTGTGTAGCTGTACAGCTGCTCAATTGTTCTTCTTCTTGACCAACTCTTCCCGCAAGTCCTTCAGTGCGCCCCACCGCTCGTCCGCCACCGGTTCGTTGCATGAGCACTGCTCGCGCGTGCGGTTGACGCCGCACGTGGGGCAAAGGCCGAGACAGTTCTCGTCGCACAGAGGCTTCATCGGAATCGAGAGCTGGACCTGTTCGAGGGCCAGCTCGCGAAGAGGAATGACCGGCTCCGAGTAAAACTCGACGTCCAGCTCATCCTCGGTGGCGATCTCGACCTCTTCGTCGGTGGAGGCCTCGGGGCGAGGGCGGAATCTTACGTGAAAGGCGGAAGGATTCGCAAACGGGTACGGCTCCGCGCAACGCGAACACTCCAGGTCCGCCGTGAAGGTAACGGTTCCGTCGGCCTCGTACTCTCTCTCGAGATGCCCCGGCTGCACCTTCACATCGATGGCCACAGAGCCCAGACCGGCGAGCTCGTCGCGGCCGAGCTCCTCGGCGCTGGCGTCGAACGTGGCCCGATAGGTCTGCGGACCCTGTTCGTCGATGGTCTTGAAGTCGATGACGTCGTGCATGTGCGTGGGGGAGTTGACCGAGCACACGAGGGGCGTGCCTGCCAACAGAACACCCCGTAACCCGCTGAGGGGACGAATCTATTTCGACGAGACGCGGACCCGCAACTCCTCCACTCCGCCAGCCACCGAGGCGGCGGCCTCGACCGAATCGGCCTCGTTCAAGGCGTCCATCCAGCGGCGCAGGTCACGGGCGGCGCGGTGGAGGCGCGGCGCGGCAAATCGGAGCCCGGGACTGTCCCCTACGCGGCGCAGGACCGGGATCAGCCGTTTCGGATCGATCCGGAGCGACCAGCGGGTCGACGGCCAGCTGGCCGGCACCATCTCATCCTTTAGATAAAGGCCCATGCTGGTCCGGTCGAAGGAGACCAGGATCTGGTCGCCGGTGTCGCGCGTCTCCCCCACCAGCGAAGCCACCCGCTCGACATTCTTCATCTGCTCGCGGGCCCGCTCGTCGGCGGGAATGACCAGGACGCCTTTGGGCCGGGGAAGGAAGGTCCCGCCGTCGACGTCATAGAGGGCGAGGGAGCCTCCCTCGTCGACGAGAGCGTCGATCTTCGCGCCGAGGAGGCGGTTCAGGTCGCCGAGGACCCGGGGAGGGGCGGCGAACGAGGCGGCCAGCATGGCGCCGTCCGGGAAACGCGGACGGATCTCCCGCTGCTCGGCCGTCTCGGCCGTCGCGGCGCGGGACACGAGCAGGACCTCGGTCGCGGTCACGCGCACCGAGGTGACGGCCGGGCGGCCGATCGGAGGAAACGCGCCGCGTCCGGTCTGTCTCTGCACGACGAAGACGTCGCCCTCGGGCAACCCGGTGGCCAGGCGGAGCAAGGCCGAAAGATCGGCCGGCGCGGCGGACCCTGCCGTTGACGGCGACACTGGCACCGCGTCATGCATGATCAAGGTCGAGCCTACCCAGCGCGCGTCGGCATTGCTGCTCATGAGCAGCCATGTGCGGACGAGCATGGCCCGGAACGGATCGAGCCGCAGGGCGTAACTCGTGGTCTTGCCGCGCTTCCAGACCGCGAGGTCGGCGCCGCCGAGCATCCAGGGACGCGGCAGCTCGTGCTCGTGCGTCCAGTGCAGGATCGGCTCGCGCGTCACCGGATTGGCCAGCAGCTTCCCGTGCAGAAGCGCGGCCGAGGGGACCAGGGCGAACGAATCGGCCGCGGCGGGAACGTGCGCGAGCAGCTGCCGGTGCGACTCGGCCAGCGGAAAACGGATCGGCGCGGCGCTCTTGGGCGTCGTGACCACGAGATAGATCGCCGCCGCGCCGATAAGGGCGAGGAGAACGATCAGGAGGAGGGTGAGTTTCCGCATGAATGAAGTGACTGCCGAGTCTGGAGCGCGATGAGTAGCCTTCCGATATCATCCCGCGCCGATGTCGCTTTTCCCGACTCTCGGAGTCGTGGCGCACACTCTACGCCATGAGCTCATCGCCCGTCTGCGGCGCACGTGGCGCGCGGCGGCGCATCGCCAGCGGCCGCTGCGGATCGGTGTCGACATCCGGCCGTTCTATGAGCCGCTTACCGGCGTGGGCTGGTACCTCTATTACCTCCTGCACGAGCTGGCCAGGATGGACGGCGTCGAGCTCGTCCTGTTCGGCGACGCTCGCATCACCGATCTCGGCCCGTCGCTCCACGCCGATGTGCCGCCCAATGCACAACTCTGCGTCTTCGACCTCCGCAATCGTCCCCTGGGACGCTTCGATCGTCCGCTGACGGCCGCGGCGTACGTGGCCTGGATCGAGCTGGCGGGATGCGACGTCTTCTTCGCGGCGAACTATTTTCTGCCGCGCCTCCATTCGGCGGTGGCGCGCAAGCGCGTCATCACCATCCACGACCTCACGTTCAAACGCTTCCCGGAATTGCTGCAGAAGGAGACGCTGGAGAACCTGGACCGGCAGATGACGCGCGAGATCGCCACGGCGGACTCCATCATCTGCGTGTCGGAGTCGACGCGCCGCGATCTGCTGCGCTTCTATCCGGTCGATCCCGCGCGCGCCATCGCCATCCATTCCGGCCTCGGCGCGCCGGCAGTCGCGGCGGCGTTCGACGGGCTACCGCAGCGCTACATCCTCTTCGTCAGCACGATCGAGCCGCGCAAGAACCTGGAGACGCTCATCGACGCATACGAAGAGCTGCGCCGGCGCGGCGTTTACGACGGCGCGCTCGTCGTGGTGGGCAGGGTCGGCTGGAAATCCGCATCGCTCGTGAAGCGCCTGCGCGGCCCCGGCATCGTGCACCTCGACTACCTCCCGGCCGCGCAGCTGGCCACGGTCTACGAAAAAGCGGAGGCCTTCGTCTTCCCCTCCATCTACGAAGGCTTCGGCTTCCCGCTACTCGAAGCCATGTCGCGCGGCGTCCCCACCATCGCCGCACGCTCCTCCTCGCTCCCTGAGATCGGCAGCGACGCCGCGCTCTACTTCGATCCGATGGATGCCAGCGCCCTGGCCGCGCAACTCGAGCGCGTCGTCAGCGACAGCGCGCTGCGCGAGGAACTGGCCCGCAAAGGGCGGGCGCGGGCGGCGGAGTTCCGGTGGGAAGAGGCGGCGGCGCGCACGCTCGAAGTCCTGCGACGTGCCGCGTCGTAGCCCCCGTCATCCTGAGCGAGGCGGATGGGTGGGCGTGAGCGAAAGGATCTCAATATGCGAAAACCGTGGCACAGGCCATGTCCTTCGTATTCTGAGATCCTTTCGCTGCGCTCAGGATGACGGCGATGCGCAGCTACACTCTCCGCGATGCAACTTCTCATCGACGGCCGCCCGCTCGTCGGAAACCGCACCGGCATCGGCGTGCACACGGCGGAGATCGCGCGGCGGCTGGAGGCCGATCCGCCGCCTCTCATCGCGTCGCATGCGGAGATCGCTGATCGCTCCGGCCTGGAGCGCTGCTCGTTCCGCGTCGACCCAACCTCGCTCGGCGTGCTTTGGCAGCAGTGGAAGCTGCCGCGGATCGACGCGGATGTGTTGTGGGGGCCGCATGGAACGCTGCCGCTGGCGTGGCGGCGTCCGTCGGTGGTCACGGTGCACGACTTCACTTCGATCACGATGCCTGGGCTTCACCGTCTGAAAACGATTCTTTCGTTCAACCTCTTCATCGGACGCAGCCTGGAGCAGGCTTCGCGGATCGCATGTGTGTCGCGCGCGATTGCGGACGAGACCATCCGCGGCTTCGGCGTGCCCACGTCGAAAATCGAGATCGTGCCGAACGGAGTCGACGCGTTTTTCTCGCCCGATCCGGAAATCACGGAAGGCGACTACCTGCTCTTCACCGGCACGCTCGAGCCTCGCAAGGGCGTGCACGATCTGATCGCGGCGTGGTCGGGTCTCCCCGCACCGCGGCCGCGCCTCGTTCTGTGCGGCGACCCCGGCTGGAAGGTACGCATCCCGCCGTTGCCGGGGCTGGAAGTCACCGGCTACGTGACGCGCGAGCGGCTGCGCGACCTCTATCGCGGCGCGCTGGCGTTCGTCTATCCGTCCCGCTACGAAGGGTTCGGCATCCCGCCGCTCGAGGCCATGGCCTGCGGCGCACCGGTCATCGCCACACCGACCGGCGCGATCCCCGAGTTTGCTGCAGGGACGGCGCTCTTCGTCGAGCCAGGCAATGTCGCTGAGCTCCGCGCGGCGCTCGCGAGAATGCTGCACGACGCATCACTCCGCCGCGAGCTGCGCGCGCGCGGCCCGGAGCAGGCGCGTCTCTGGACGTGGGATCGCGGCGCCCGCGCGATGACGGAGCTGCTGCGATGCGCGTAGGAATCGATGCGCGCAAGATCGCCGACTTCGGTATCGGCACCTACATCCGCGGTCTCCTCGGCGGGCTGGTGGCCTTGGGCACCGGCGACGAATACATCGCGTTTGCCCCCGCGGGCGCGGCGATTCCCCCTGCCGTTGCGAACATCGTCGAGCACATCGTCCTCGACGCGCCGCATTACTCCGTGCGGGAGCTGATCACGCTGGGCCGCGCCGCCAACCGGGCCCGGCTCGATGTCTTCCACGCGCCGCACTACGTCGTCCCCTTCACGCGAGTCCCGCTCGTGGTCACGATCCACGACCTCATCCATCTGCACCAGCCGATGCGCAACCCCCTCGCGCCGCTATACGCACGAGCGATGATCCGCCGCGCCATCCAACACGCGCGGTGCGTGCTCACCGTGACGGAGACTGTGAAAACACAGCTGGAGACTGAGCTCGGAGCGAAAAACGTCATCGTCACGCCGAACGGAGTCAGGATCCCAACTACTGCCGACCGCCGACCGCCGACCGCCGACTGGTTTCTCTACGTCGGCAACGACAAGCCCCACAAAAACGTCGACACGCTGATCGAGGCCTTCACGCGCATCCCGGACGCGCGCCTGATTCTCGCCGGCGCGCCGTTTGACCGCTTTCGAGGACACGAGCGCATCGATGTGCGCGGCTTCGTCAGCGACGACGAGCTCTCCTCGCTCTACCGGAATGCGATCGCGCTGGTGATGCCGAGCCACGAAGAAGGATTCGGACTGCCGGCGGTGGAAGCGATGGCGCACGGCACCGCGGTGATCACATCGAACGCGCCGGCGCTCGTCGAAGTGACCGGCGACGCCGCCCTGCACGCCGACGCGCGTGATGCCAGCGCGCTCGCGGCGGCGATGATGCGCGTGGCGCGCGACGGCGATCTGCGCGCGATGCTCGGCGAAAAAGGCATCGAGCGCGCGCGTCACTTCACGTGGACACGATGCGCGGAGATCACTCGCGACGCGTATCTCATGGCCGTGAAGTGACCGAAATCGGCCCCGATTTCGTGGAACATCGTGGAACATCGGGTGCAAATTACGATTTTGATAAACAAATGCTTGACAATATGAGTTAACGATCCTACTTTTGATCAGTACATGATGATCGCCAGCTGGATACATGATTCAGACTCGCCGCAGGTCGTCAGCATCCGTCTCTCCTTCTCCCTCTCTTCCGGAACCCAAGCGAGAAAAATTAGCCGAAGCGATTCGGCAAGTTATGCCCAGAAGCGCGACCGGGAGGTCCCGTACGGCATGAAAGGCGGTGATATCTAATGGCAGCCAAGAAGAAAGCTCCTGCAAAGAAGGCCGCAGGCGGCGCGAAGAAAGCGTCGAAAAAGAAGTAAGCGATCATCACCGAATCTTTTGGGGAGTCGTACTCGGCGGGCCGGCGTAAGCCGGCCCGCCGTTTTTCAGGCGCAACTTTCAGCTCTCGGGCGCGTAACCTGAAAGGGAGACATAGACATGCGCCGAGCTCTCATCCTTGCCACATTCCTCACGATCGCCACATCCGCTGCCGCGAGGGACGTCACCCATGAATTCCAGGCGGCGGTCTCCCGCGGCACCGTGCAGCGCGTCGTGATCGCCATCTCCGCCGGCAAGTTCACGATCCGCAACGGGGCCGCCGACCGGCTGTCCCTCTCCGGCGTGGCCTCACGCGACTACGACGGCGCGAAGGAAGCGCTGTGGGCGCAGAAGGTCGTCAACGACACGAGCGTCGAGATCGTCGTGAACGGCGCGGAGGCCATCGTCCGCCGCAAGTTCGGCAAGAACGCGCAGTCCTTCCGCGCCCGGAAATTCACCGGCATCGATCTCCGGCTCGATGTGCCTCCCGGCATGGACGTCGACTTCGACACCGCCGCGGGCGAGATCGACATGGCCGGCAATTTCGGCGACATCGACGTCGACCTGCGCGCCGGCGAAGTGGACATCCGCACCCCCCGCTCCCGCGTGCGCGAGCTCAACGCCTCCTGCCGCGTCGGCGAAGTGCGCACGCACCTTGGCAACGAGATCGTCACGCGCGAAGGCCTCTTCCCCGGCAAGACCCACTTCTTCAATGCCGCCGGCACGGCACACGTGAACGTGCATGTGACCGCGGGAGAAGTGGACGTGACGCTCACGCAGTAGGTTGCACCCGCATGTCAACCGCCACGCGGCGGCGGCGAGACGCCGCCGAGCCAGCCGGCGGGACGCCAGCGTTCCGCTTGCTGATGCCAGGTGGTGCGTAAGTTGAACGAGTGCCGTTTCTTGGCATGTTACTCAAGCAACGCATTTGCCGAGTAGCAACGAACGTCATTGCGGAACGCTGGCGTCTCGCCGGCTGGTCCGGCGGCGTCCCGCCGCCGCCGCGTGGCGGTCGGATGCGCGCGACCAATCAGACGCGGATGAACTCCGTGGCCTCATCCTTCGTCGTCACCTGCCCCCGAACCTGCGCCTCGAGCAACGCGCGCTTGATGCGCCCGAGCTCCTGGCCCGGCACGACTCCGGTGATTTGCGCGATCTCGTTGCCGCTGAGCAACGGCCGGATCGAGAAATCGGGCATATCCAAACGTTCGTCACGGCCGAGGGCGCGGAGGATGGGGGGCAGCTGCCGGGCGACTACTTCACCGGCGTCGTAGAGGGCGATGCGGTCGTGCCGTTCGACGAGGTGCCGCAGCGTGACGACGTCGCGGAGCAGATCGGCGCTCCAGCGCCAGCGCTCGGCATAGTCTCGCGGATCGTCGACGAGCAATGCGTAGGCCCCGGCGAGGGAGACGTCATCCGCGTGCACGTCGCGCGGGTGCAGACCGAGCGGCTCGGCGAGGTGGGTGCTGCGCAGGAGGTCGACCGCGTCGCGGAGTTTCCCGGCGGAGAGGATCACGGAGAGCTCGTACGTGACGCGCTCGGCGGCCATTTCGACGATGCGTGGCGCGCGGGCGCGGATGGCGTCGAGCGTCTGGCCTTCCATCGCAAAGCCGAACTTGACGGCCATGCGCACGCCTTTCAGCGCCCGCAGCGGGTCGTCATCGAAGTTCCCGGCGTGCACCATGCGCACCAGCCGCGCGGCGATGTCGCGTTGGCCGCCATGCGGATCGAGCAACTTCCCGGTCCCAAGGTGAACGGCCATGGCGTTGACTGTGAAATCGCGGCGGGCGAGATCGGCGTCGATGTCGTGGTCGAGCAGTTCCGCGAAATCGTAGACGTGCCGGTCGTCGACGACGCGATAGGCGCTGAGATGTTCGGCATCGCCGAGGCGGATCACGCGGTCGCGGATCGACCGCGCAGCTGCGAGCGGATCGAGGCAGGCCACGTCGGCGTCGGCGGGCTCGCGGCCGAGGAGGAGATCGCGGATCGCGCCGCCGACGACATAGCAATCGCCGTCGAGTCTGGCCAGCGCGGGGAAACGGCGCGTCAGCTCGTCACGCCACTGCATTCGAGAGCACGCCGATCGCCTGGATCTCGACCTCCACGACATCGCCCGACTGCAGCGGCCCGACGCCGGAAGGGGTGCCGGTCAGGATCACGTCGCCGGGAACGAGCGTCATGATGGCGGTGATGTACTCGAAGAGCATGCTCAGGGCGAAGATCATCTGCGACGTGCGTCCGTCCTGGCGGATCTCGCCATTCACGCGCGTGATGATGCTGAGGTCGGACGGATCGAGGTCCGTCTCGATGCACGGGCCGAGCGGCAGGAACGTATCGAACCCCTTGCCGCGCGTGAACTGCACGTCCTTCTTCTGCAGATCGCGCGCGGTGACGTCGTTCGCGCAGGTGAAACCGCGCACGTAATCGCGCCACCGCGCAGCCTTCACGTCCTTCGCCTCGCGCCCCACGACGATGGCCAGCTCGCCCTCGAAGTCCACCCGTTGCGACGCCGCCGGCCGGACGATCGTCCCGCCCGGCGCGAGGAGAGCGCTGGGCGGCTTGAAGAAAAGCACCGGCTCCGCCGGCGCCTCGTTCCCCAGCTCCTTCACATGCTCCGCATAGTTGCGGCCCACGCAGATGATCTTCGAAGGCACGACCGGCGACAGCAGCGTGGCCCCGTCCGGCACCGCGGACGACTCGGCGATGCGGCCGGAGTGGAGGAAGCGGTAGGTTTTCATTGGGAGGGATTCTAGCTTCGCGGAGGAGAGGCTCAAAGGCTCAGAGGCTTAAGGGCTCAGAGGGGAACGTGCGATGTGCACCTCTGCGCCTGTGAGCCTCTGCGCCTCTGAGCCTTCAGCTCACCCCTGCCTGTCGTAAATGAGCCACAGCCCCGAAAACCCGCGCAGGAGGCGGAAGCGGGAGCGGTAGAGCTGATGGAGGATGCGGCGGTTGGAGTAGTAGACGGCTTCCTGCTGGAGGTCGCCGAACTGTTCGTCGAGCGCTTTGGCGAGGTCGAGGCTCTTTTTTGCTTTGGCGAGCAGCTGGGCTTCGGGCTGCACGCCGGCGCTGATGGCGGTGGCCAGGATCGTGGCTTCTTCGTCGATCTTGAGGCGCAGCGCCGCGGCGCGCACATACAGCAGCCACAGCTCCTCGGTGTCTTCCTCGGCTTCGGGTCCGAGGCGGTCGACGAGTTTCTGATAGGCGGCCAGCTCCCATGATTCGAGGCGGAGCTCGCGCGCCTCGGGGAGTTGTACCATTTCGTCAGGCGTGAGGGCCGGGTCGGCGGTCTCGATGGCGGCATCGATGCGCAGGACGTACTCGAGCAGCGGCTCGGTACGGCCGAAGCGCGCGGTCATGCTGCCGATCTTGCGGGCCTCATCGAAGAACGTGGCCGGCAGCTCGGCCGTCTCGATCTCCGGATCGAGCCCCTGGTCGAGCTGGGCCATGATCGTGTTCATGCTGGCCTTGAGGCGCGAAACCACTTCGTGCTTCACGTTCGACTGCGCGCGCGCGGAATCGAACTGCTCGCGCAGCAGACGGAAATGCGCGAACTCGCCGGCCAGGGCGGGGTTGGCGTCGCCGAAGTTCCGCTCGATGGCCGCGCCGTGCTGCATCAGCTTGTCGGCGTCCTCGACCAGCCGCCGCTCCTCGTTGCCGTACAGCCGGTGGAAGCGGTTCTTGGCGGAGACGTTCATCTCGATGATGGCCATCAGCACGTCGGGATCGAAGTAGAGATCGCCGACGCGATGTTTGAAGGTCCGGGCGTCCTTGAGCAGGTTGCGCTCGGCGAAGTCGTCGAACGCGGCCGCGGCCTGGATGTCGTCGCTGATCGACTTGATGGCCCGGATGAGCCGGCCCACCTCTTCGCGCGGAGCGGCGGCCACGCGCAGCAGCGACACCAGCTCGATGATGTGCTGGCGCAGGCCGAGCGACTCGCGCAGCACGTACTCCTCGCGCTCGGCATGGAAGTCCTCGCCCACGCGCGTGAAGAGCAGGTCCAGCTTGTCGCGGCGGTCGCCTTCCACGGCGTCGGCGTACAGGTAGAACTTGATGAGGCAGTCGACGATGGAGTCGTCAGGATGCTTCAGACGGTCGAAGAAGCGGCGCAGCAGCGACGGGCTGAGCCGCGCATCGGCCGTGAGAATCAGCTGCGCCGTCCCGACGAGGTCCTCCTCGAGGTTGTCGAGCAGCGTGGTGGCTTCGTTCGGATAGGTGCCGCTCAGGACGCGGCCGGCGCTCTTGATCCTCTCGAACAGCAGCCGGAAATCGATCTCGTACGGCAACTCCTCGCCGAGGATCTGGCCGAAGACGCCGGAGGCAAACTGATGCGACGTCCAGGTCGCCTTGAAGCGATCGGAGATGCGCGCGTAGCGAGTCTGCAAATCACCGGCTGCACCGACCGTCATGCTCAATTCCGCGATGCTATGATTCTGACACGAATGGCACAGACGACGTTATTCAGCCGCGAACAGATCGACCGACGTGTGGCCGAGATGGCCAAAGAGATCAGCGCCGAATTTGCCGGCACCGAGCTGATCGCCCTCTGCGTGCTCAAGGGGGCCATGTTCTTCTGCGCCGACCTGGTGCGGCAGATCGACATGGACGTAGCACTGGATTTCATCCAGATCTCCAGCTACGGCAACCAGAAGTACTCCTCGGGGGTCGTGACCATCCTCAAGGAACCGCAACTGGACATGCGCGGCAAGTCCGTCCTGATCGTCGAGGACATCATCGACAGCGGCCTCTCCATCCGCGAGGTCAACACCTACATCGAGAGCCGCGGCGCCGCGAAAGTGAAGACGGCGGCGTTCCTCGACAAGCCGAAGGCGCGCAAAGTCCCCTTCACGCCCGATTTCGTCGGCTTCCCGATCGAGCCACAGTTCGTGATCGGCTACGGGCTGGATTTCGCGGAGAAGTACCGCAACATCCCTGAAGTGCAGGTGTTGTCGGATTAACGCAACGCCGCGCGCGCCTCGGGCAGGATCAACTTCACCCACTCCCCGTACTGCTTCCCCGAGGGATGCAGACCGTCGCCGGCGACGAGCGCAGGATCGTTTCCGCGGGAGACCGGCGTGATGTCGACGTAGCGAGCCCCGGCCCGGCCGGCCTCTTCGCGATTGATGGCGTTGTAGCGGTCGATCTCCGTGGCGATCTTGGCGCGGTCCCGGCCTTCGGCAAAGGGCGTGACGCCCCAGTCGGGGATCGACACGACCACGACCTTCTTCGCATCGCCGCCGGCGAAGCCGATGGCGCGCTGCAGCAGTTCCGCGAGCTCGCCGCGATACTGCTCGGCGTCGCGGCCGCGGTATTGGTTGTTGACGCCGATGAGGAGCGTGACGAGGTCGAACGGTCCGGCCAGGCGCACCGCGTCGAGGGCGTGGCCCAGCTCGTCCGTCGTCCACCCGGTCTTGGCGATGATCGCGGGATCGCTCAGGCCGAGCTCACGCGCGAGCTGAACCGGGAAACGCTCCGATTCGGCGACGCTCTCGCCGATCGTGTAGGAATCGCCGAGGGCGAGATAGCGCCCCTTCGTGGGTGCCGGTTCGGCGGCCGAAGTGGCCGTGTCGGGAGTGGACATGCCACTGCATGATGACAGGAACAGGAGAGCGAGAATCCAACGAGTCATTTCACGTACCCCATCACCAGCAATACGGCCATGAGAGCGCCGAGGACGTAGCGGTACCAGATGAACACATGCGTGGTGTGCGTGCGCAGGTAGCGCAGCAGGAAGAAGATCGAAGCCCAGCCCGAGAGAAACGCCACGACGATCCCGACCAGGATCGGCGCGAGGCCGATGGCCGCCAGCTCGGCCTTCGCATCGACGAGCTGGAACACACCGGCGGCGGTGATCGCCGGAATGCTCATCACGAACGAGAAACGCGCCGCGTAGTCATGCGACACGCGCCGGAACAGCGCCGTCATGATCGTGGAGCCGCTGCGCGACGATCCGGGAATCAAGGCGATGCACTGGCCTGCGCCGATGATCCACGCGTCCTTGGCGTCGAAATCCTCACGCGGCCGGATGCCGCGGCGTTTGGCGTACGCCTCGGCCACCTGCATCAGGATGGCGATGAAGACCAACTGGAAGGTGATGATCCAGGTGCTGCGGAACACGCCTTCGATCAGGTCCTTGAGCAGCACGCCGACCACCACGATCGGGATCGTGGCGAAGATGACGTACCAGGCCTCGCGCGAGTCCGCATCGCCGAACGGCTTGCGCGCGATCAGCCCGCGGAAGAAGCCCACCGTGAGCCGCACGATGTCGCGGAAGAAATAGATGATCACGGCCAGGATGGTCCCGAACTGGATCACCGCCGAGACCGCCGCCCCCGGATCGCCCCACCCGAGCAGCTCCGGCACGAGCTTCAGATGGCCGGTGGAGGAGATGGGGATGAATTCGGTGAGGCCCTGAACCAGGCCGAGGACGATGGCTTCGAAAATAGACATTACATTTCCCAGATCACCGGCAGGATCATCGGCCGCCTACCCATCGACTTCCGGAAATACCGTTTCAGCAGCGCACGCATCTTCTCCTGCAGGATGTCGGAGTCGCGCAGCTCGTCGGCTGCACTTTCGTCAAACATGCCAACGAGAGCGCGGCGGACGTCGGCGATCACTTCCTGACTGGCGTCGACGTGCACCAGGCCGCGGGTGATGATCTCCGGGTCGCGAATGAGGCGGCCGTTGCTGTCGATGGCCACCACCACGATCACGAATCCATCCTCGGCCAGGTGCTGACGGTCGCGCACGACCACGTGCGGCACCTCCTCCGCCTCGGAATCGATGAACACCTTGCCCTGCGGCACGCGCTCCTCGAGCACGTTCATGGTCTCGCCGCGGATCTCCGCGACCTGGCCGTTCGTGATGACGATGCCGTGCGGGACGCCCGTCTCCTTCGCCAGCCGCGCATGATGAATGAGGTGCCGCAGCGTGCCGTGCATGGGGATGAAGAACTTCGGCCGGGTGATGTTCATCATCAGCTTCAGCTCTTCCTGGCAGGCATGGCCGGAGACGTGGACGTCCGGGTGCTCGTGGTGCACGACCTCGGCGCCGCGGCGGTAGAGGAGATCGATGATGTGCGAGACGGCGCGCTCGTTGCCGGGGATCGTCCGCGCGGAAAGAATCACCACGTCGCCCTTCTCCACCGACACCTGTTTATGCTCGCCGATGGCAATGCGCGACAGCGCGGACGACGGCTCGCCCTGCGTGCCAGTGGTCATGATGAGGAGATCGCCCGCGGGAAGATCGAACGAGCTGGCCCGGCTCTCGCGCGGGAACTTCAGATAGCCGAGGCGTTCCGCCGTCTCGACGTTGTCGACGAGCGAGCGTCCGACGAGGAGCACCTTGCGGCGGTGCTTGCGCGCCAGGTCGATGACCTGCTGTACGCGATGGATGTGCGACGCGAACGTGGTGACGATGATCCGGCCCTTCACGTTCGCGAAGACGCGGTCGAGCGCGCTGCCGACGGTCTTCTCGGACGGGCCGTGTCCCGGGATGAGCGCGTTGGTGGAGTCGCTGACGAGCAGCGTCACGCCTTCCTCGCCGTAGTGGGCGAAGCGGGCGAGATCGGTCGGCTTGGAGTCGATCGGCGTGTGATCGATCTTGAAGTCGCCCGTATGGATGATCGTGCCGGCCGGCGTGCGGATGGCGTAGCCGAGGGCGTCGACGATCGAATGCGTGACCCGGAGCGCCTCGACGCGGAACGAGCCGATCTCCACGACGTCGCGCGGCTGGATGGGGCGGAGCTCGAATTCCTCGATGCCGAACTCGTCGAACTTGTCCGAGACGAACCCGAGCGCCAGCGGCATCCCGTAGACCGGCATCGGCGCTCGCTCGACCAGGAACGGCACCGCGCCGATGTGGTCTTCGTGGCCGTGCGTCAGGAACAGCGCCTTGAACTTCGACGGGTTGTCGAAGATGTAGGTCATGTCCGGCACGATGACGTCGACGCCGAGTGTGGCCGCGTCGGGGAACATCATTCCGCAGTCGACGAGGATGGCTTCGTCGCCGCACTCGTAGACCATCAGGTTCATCCCGATCTCGCCGAGGCCGCCGAGGGGGATGACGCGCAGGGTGGTGTCGCTCGTCAGGGCATCACTCATCAAGGATAAATTCGGTTGATCATGCGCGGATAAGGAATGGTCTCGCGGAGATGCGGCACTCCGCTGAGCCACGCCACCATGCGCTCAATGCCCATGCCAAACCCGGAATGCGGGAACGTGCCGTACTTGCGCACGTCGAGATACCACTGGAAGGCGGCCAGCGGCAGCTTGTGCTCTTCGATGCGCTGCACCAGGAGGTCGTGGTCGTCGATGCGCTGCGAGCCGCCGATGATCTCGCCGTAACCTTCCGGGGCGATCATGTCCATGGCCAGCGCCACCTCGGGATCGTTGGGATCGGGCTTCATGTAGAAGGCCTTGATGCCGACCGGGTAGCGCGTGATGATGACGGGACGGTCGAAGGAGTTGGCGATGACCGTTTCCTCGTCGCCGCCGATGTCGTCGCCGAAGTTCGCCGGCATCCCCTTCGATTTCAACAGCTCGATGGCATCGCGGTAACTGATGCGCGGGAAGGGGCGCTTCACGTGCTCGAGCTTGCTGAGGTCGCGCTCGAGCTGCTTGAGCGCTTCCGCGCAGTTCTCCATCACGCGGCCGACGATGTACTCGACGAACTCCTCGGCCAGTTCCTGCAGGCCGTCGAACTCGAGGAAGGCCACTTCGGGCTCGACCATCCAGAACTCGGTCAGATGGCGGCGCGTTTTCGATTTCTCGGCGCGGAACGTCGGGCCGAAGCAGTAGACCCTTCCGAACGCGGCCGCGGCCGGCTCGAGATAGAGCTGGCCCGACTGCGAGAGATACGCCTTCTCGCCAAAGTAGTCGGTCTCGAACAGCGTGGACGTCCCCTCGGCGGCGTTGGCCGTAAGGATCGGCGAATCGATGAGGACGAAGTCGCGGTCGTAGAAAAAGTCGCGGATGGCCTTCTCGACCTCGTTGCGGACGCGCAGCACGTAATGCTGCTTCATCGACCGCAGCCAGAGATGGCGATGGTTCATCAGGAAGTCGGTGCCGTGCTCCTTCGGCGAGATCGGATACGGCTCGGCCAGACCGATGAGACGCAGCTCCTGGACATGCAGCTCCACCCCGCCCGGCGCCCGCGGTTCCGCCACCACGGTCCCGGTCACATGAATGGTCGATTCCTGCGTGGCCCGGTCCGCGTCATTCCACGACTCCTCGGCCACTTCCTTCTTCGACACCACGCACTGCACGAACCCGCTACCATCCCGAACGATCGGAAACTGCAACTTCCCCGAAGTGCGCTTGTTGTACAGCCACCCGTCGACCGAAACCCTCTCGCCAACGTGCTGCGGTAACTCCTTGATCCGAACCGTGCTCGCCATAAGGCGGCGGATTATAAGGGACGCTGCCCGGCTCTCGATTCTGCGACGGGTATTCGTACGCCATGCTTTGGGCTCGCGCGCGGCGGCGGGACGCCACCTGGCCAGCCGGCGAGGACGCCGGCGTTCCGCTTCGCCGTCTGCGCGTTTGAAGCGTAGCCGGAACGCCGGCGTCCCGCCGGCTGGCCCGGCGGCGTCCCGCCGCCGCGCCTCTCGCGGGGAACGTGCCTCATCCCACCCACGGCCAGTTCCGTAGGCCTGCCTTTCCGGGGTTCGCGTGAATGTACGCGCGCGTGTCGCTGAAATCAGCCGGCGAGCGGACCACACGGTCGAAGTACTCCCGTTGCCAGATCACTCCGCGACCAATCTGGTGGGCGGTGTATGACTTCCACGAGTGAAGGATCCCGGGAACGTCTCGGCCAAATGCAATATGCAGCATGACGTGCACGTGGTTCGGCATGACGCACCATGCGTGCAGCTCGTATCGCGCGCGGTCAAAGTGTTTCAGGGCGTTGGCAACGAGCTCGCCGTGGTGACGGAGGATGCAGGAGCCATGGTTCTGATCGAGGTAATGATCGAGCCGGATCGAGAACGCACGGTCCAGCTTCGCGCGTTCCGCAACCGTGCTCACGCTGCGAAGCATGCGCTCCCTTTCGAGCAGCAGGGCTTTTGCGACCGCTCGTGGAATCGAGTCACGGAGCCGGAATGTGAGGGAATAGACAGCGTCGTCGACTTCCCAATGCGGAAGCCGTCCGCGTGAATGAATTTTGATGAACCGAGGAACCGGGATGAAATTGTCGTGGCGCACGATGATCGTGGCGCCGAGCGAGACGGCAGAGAAAACGGTTCATCGAGAAAGCTACACCCCCTCGAGCCAATCCGCAAACTCCGCGTGTCCGTGACCGCGGGCGACGTCGGCCGGGGTCTGGCCGTCGGTGGCTTTGGGGTGGCGGTCGGCGCCGTGCTCGAGGAGGAGTCTGGCCATTTCGACGTCGCCGCGGCCGGCGGCGCCGTGCAGGGGGGTGTAGTCGAGTTGCTGGTGGGCGTTGGGGTCGGCGCCGCCGCCCAGGAGGAGGCGCATGGTGGCGTGGTCGCAGGCTGCCGCGGCGGCGTGCACGGGGGCGACGCGCTGGGCGTTGGCGGCCGGGGTGTTGACGTTGGCGCCGCGCTCAATGAGGAGCCGGGCTACCTCGGGGTGGTGGAAGAAGATGGCCAGGCCGAGGGGCGGGTAGCCGTCGCCCGAGAGCACGTGGAGCGCGTCCGGATCGGTGGCGAGCTGCTGCTCGACGCGCTCCATGTCCCCGAGCGCGCAGGCCTCGGCGAAGGAGACCGGAGCGCCGCGCCCGACCAGCAGCCGGGTGATGTCGTTCTTGCCGTGGTAGATCGCCGTGAGGATCGGAGTCGGGCTGTCCGAAGATTGCAGGAGGGCCGGATCCGCGTCGATCAGCTCGGTCACGAGGGCGGCGTCGCCTTTCTGGATGGCGTCAGTCAATTCGCTCATGAGGACTCGATTCTACGCGGATTAGCCAAACGCCGACATCGCCGAGCGCGGCCTTAGGCTTTACTGCAGAAACAGTTTCGAATCCGAATTTATCGGCACTCATTTTGAGTATGAATTAATCATGTGGAGGCCAACGATGAAGCGGTGCGAACATTGCGGTCACTCCCGGGCAGCACACGTCGACGGTATGCGCTGCGCCCTCTGCGGTTGCCTGCCGCAGAGACAGACCTTCGTGCAGGATTCGTTCGGTTTCCGGACGGTGCTGCCGACGCGGGCCACGACGAATCCGCGGAAGTCGTAGCACTACCCGCCCTCGCTGTGGCGTTGTTGTGAAATTGCTGGATGATTTCGCGGCGGGCGTGCGTTGCCATCATCATGCAAGCGCAGCTCAAGAAGCCCTCCAAGCTCATCTCCGTCTCCGAACGCAACCTCCAGACCGCCGCCCTCCGCCTCCTCCCCAAGCACAACAAGCTCGTGTCCTCCGAGGTCGAATACCTCCGGCGCGTGCTCGGCGACCGTGCCACCCAGGAATCGATCGACGAGAAGGTGCAGCTCGTCCGGCGCCTGCCGTGGAGCGAGATCGTCGGCGAGGCGTAAAACCGCCTCCGGCAGCCTCCAGACGCAAATAACGGTTGCCTTTTATGGGGCATTAGCATAAGTATTAGCTACAACCGTAGCCTCTGGAGGCAGTCATGAAGCGTCGTCTGGCAGTTCTGTCGTTCACGCTGTTCGCCTGCGCCATCCCCACCTTCGCGCGCGTCCTGTCGTATTCGCCCTACAGCAACCGCACGTCCCTGTCCGGTTTTCACGAACGGAACACGCGGCATTTCGTGCTCATCGAGGCGATCGACGACTCGAACGCCTGGCAGCAGCATCAGCTCGTGCTGTACGACACGACGGGCAGCCAGGAGCCACGCGTCGTCTATCCGGCGGACGGCGGATCGGCGGGCATCCAGGCGGCGGCGCTCTATGAGCCAAAAAGCACGCCCGGGGTGCCGATGCTTCTCGTCACCTCGTATTTCCCCGACGGCAACACACACATACTTTTCAGTCCCGATGCCGGCGCAACGTGGAAAGACCTGACGGATTTGCGCAACATGTACCTGATCGGCACGTCCGAGAGCGATCTCGGCGGCCCGTCCGTGCAGGGCCTCACCAATCCGGTCCGCAGCGGCACCGATGAGTGGCCGTTCCTCCTCAACTTCTACAATCACGGCGTCTACGCCGTCAGCGCCACCGGCCTCGTGGGGGCGGTCGTCGACGAACCCGGCACCCTGGTCATCGGCCAGGACCGGACCGGTTCACGTCTGCTGCTCCGGACGGCGACCGGGATCGACAGCTTCGACATCAACGCCTGGGGCAACCGCAAGACGCTCGTCCCGGCGGCGCCGATGGGGGCCAGTTACTCCGGCTGGATCACCGCCGACGGTTCTGCCTACATTCAGATCAGTCACGGCCTCGGCCGTTTTCTGTTTCTCCATCGGAACCACCAGACGCAGTTCATCGCCGGCCAGTACGACGTGACTCCTCCGCCGCTCGGCCCGTCGTGGTCCTACTCGTCGTGGTCGAGTTATGTGCGCTTCTTTGCCGTGCCCACCTACGACTTCGAAGGAGCGTGGCTCCTGCAGCGGGAGTCCGGCAGGCCGACCACTCTGTCGCGGCACACCCGCACCCAGGGCCTCCAGCAGATGTGGAGCGACGTGGCCGGACCCGAAGTGGAAGCGCTCATCCCCGGCAGCTCAGGGAGCTCGCTGCTGATTCAGGTCCACCGCGACCGTTCCGTCGAGCTGCAGCGGCCGTTCATCGATCCCGCGCTGGCCATCTGGCGCGTCGGAGAACCGCTGCCGCGGCACTACGACGAGCTCTATCTCAATGAGGACTGGAACAAGGGCTTCGTCCACGTCGACGTCGAAAAGATGGCCGAGGGCGAGCCGTTCGTCTTCAACTCCGGAGCCTATCTGGATAGCGGCGACGTCATCATCTCGCCCGCCCCTTCCGGAGGCGCCGATGTCATTCAGGAATGGGGAGTGGTCCGCGCGTCGCTGCGGCAACATCTCGTCCTGCCCGGCGTGGCCCGTCTCAACGGCGCGTTCGCCTCGCGGTGGCTGACGGACGTGACTCTTTACAACCCTCTCGAGACCACGCAGGACGTCGACGTCCGCTTCATCTCGCTCGGCCAGGACGTGCAAACCGCGGACGTGCAGCAGAAAACGGTCACGTTGCAGCCGCGCGAGATCCGCTTCATCCCGGACGTGCTGCACGCGCTGTTCGCCATCAACGACGGCGGCGGCGCGCTGCACTTCATCCCCGCCTCGGGTATCAACGTCGTGGGCCGCACCTACAGCCACAAGGGTGAGGGCGGCGGGACGTTCGGCTTCGGCATGCAGGCCATCGACCTCTTCAACGCGGCCGGTCCTCGCTTCCCGGTGACGTTCGCGGGTGCGTTCCCCGGCCTGAATTTCCGCACCAACGTGCTCATCACCGACACCTCGGGCCGCGGCACGGCAGCCACCCTGGGGGCGTTCGGCGTCTCGGGCCCGATCGGCGCAAGCGAGAAAACGATCGACGCCCCTCCGGGCGGCATCCTGCAGTTCAACGGCATCGGGAACACGCTCAACCTCTTCTCGCGCGATTCCGGCGGCCTGGTGATTCAGCCGACGCGCGGGACGGCCATCACCACCGTCGTGGCCATCGACAACCGCACCAACGATCCCACGTACTTCCCCCCTGATCTGCCGGCATCCTCCATGGTTCGGGCCATCCCGGTCATCGGACACGTCGACGGCGCCAACGGATCGCACTTCCGCAGCGACGTCTATCTCTTCAACCCCACCAGCTCGACCAGCACGGTCACGCTGGAAGCGAAGCAGTGGAACTCCCCCACGATGAAGCAGGCGTCGTTCACGCTGCTGCCGCGGGAGGCGCGCACGGTTACCGACGCGCTGCCGACCCTCTTCAACATGACTGGTCTGGCGCGCCTGCGCTATTGGTCGAACACCTCGGGCGACGGTGTGCGCGTGACGTCGCGCACGTACACGGTCGAGGAGAGCGGCGCGACGTACGGATCGCTGATCCCGCCTCTCAACAATTTCCAGATCGCGGCGGCCGGCGACCAGCTGGAGATCCTCGGCGCCAACGGCGGGACCGGCTTCCGCACGAATCTCGGTCTCGTGGAGCTCTCGCCTTCGACGCAAAGCGGCGATACGAGCGTCCGGATCAAAGTCCTCGATCAGCACCTCCACGAGCTCGATTCTTTCTCGGTCACCGTGCCGCGCGCCGGAGGCATGCAGATCAACGACCTCTTCGGCTCGCGCGGCATCACGCCGCCCGAGGCGGCCATGCTGATCGTGGAAGTCTCCAATGGTGGACTCATCGGCGCCTACGCCACGCTGGTCGACAACATCACCAACGACACGACCTACCTCGGCGCGCAGCTCGGAGCCCAGCCCAACTAACGAACCGTGTGAAACGATGGCCGGGATGACGTACTGCGACGCGGCTCCCGGCCATCCGTTTCACGGCCCGTATCACGAACACGAATACGGCTTCCCGATCCGCGAGGACGACCGCCTCTTCGAGCGGCTCGTCCTGGAGATCAACCAGGCCGGCCTCTCCTGGCTGACGATCCTCAAAAAGCGCGAGGCCTTCGTGGAAGCCTTCTCCGGCTTCTCAGTCGAGAAGGTGGCCCGCTTCGACGCGCGCCGCCGCGAGCGCTTGCTGGGAAACGCCGGCATCATCCGCAACCGCCTCAAAGTCGACGCCGCCGTCGAAAACGCCAAACGGATCCTCGCCCTCCGCAAGAGCCACGGCAGCTTCTCGGCCTGGCTCGACGCCCATCACCCCCGCGACAAAGCGGAATGGGTCAAGCTCTTCAAGAAAACCTTCGTCTTCACCGGCGGCGAGATCACCGGCGAGTTCCTCATGAGCACCGGCTACCTGCCCGGCGCGCACGTGAGAACGTGTCCGGTGTATGAGAGGGCGATCGCGGCAGGAGCGGCGTGGGCAACGATGAACGATGAACGATGAACGATGTAAGGTCTTCCTCGTTCATCGTTCATCGTTCATCGTTGGGCCCATCAGCTCTTCGTACAACCGATGGAAGTGATGCACGCCGTTTTCGCGCTGGGGGGAAAAACGGCCTTTGTCGTACGTCGAGGAGCGGAGGCCGCGCTGGACGGTTTCGCAGATGTCGATGTCTTCGAGCTGGATCTCGTCGCTGAAGGCGACGGTTTCCTCGATCTGCGGCTTTGCGGCTTCGGGATCCTTGAAGTACCAGTCGAAGAGGGTCACGGTCCGCTCCGGTCCGAGCGGGAGGATGAGGTTCGTGGAGAAGTTGTCGGGGTAGACGTTGAGCATGAGGTTGGGGAAGAGCCAGAAGTACCGGACCTGGTCGTCCCCTTCGGCAGTCCGGATGCGCGCGGCATTGGCACGCGTCGGTGCGAACTGGATGGAGTGGCTGCGTTTCGTCTCGGTCCGGTAGTTCGCGTAGTCGAGCTCGCGGAAGAGGCCGGGGTGGACGATGGGGATGTGGTATCCCTCGAGGTAGTTGTCGACGTAGACCTTCCAGTTGCAGTCGAGCTCCCACGATTTCGCGTGCGCCAGCTGGAAGCCGGTGTAGTCGTGCGGCGGCATGTCGGTCATGAGCTCGCCGAGAAAGTCGGTCAGCGGTTCCGCGGCAGGATCGAGGTTCACGAACACGAGCTCGTTCCAGATGCCGGCCTGATACTGCGGCAGGGTGCATGAGGCCCGGTCGAAATCGGCCACGCCCTCGAACTCCGGCGTGTTCTTGAGCCGCCCGTCGAGCCAGTACGTCCAGCCGTGATAGCCGCATTGCAGGACGGGACGCCGGCCCTCCCCTTTGGCGATGGGGCCGGCGCGGTGGCGGCAGACGTTGGTCATGGCGCGCAGGACGCCGTCGGAGCCGCGCACGACCAGCACCGGCTCCTCGCCGATGACGGCCGTGAAGTACTGTCCGGATTCACGCACCTGCTCGGCGCGGCCCACGAGCTGCCAGGTGCGGCCGAATACGTGGCGGTACTCCGTCTTCAGCACGGACGGATCGAGATAGAAGCGGGAGGAGAGCGTGCTGGCGTGTTCGAGTCTCGGGTCGATCATGACGTTGATCACGGCAAGGTTGCTTTTCTGCGGATCGACAAATACACCGGAAAGCTCAGCACGAGCAACCCGAGCGCAAAGAGACTGCTGCGCAGATCGCTGGCCGCGGCCCCGAGGAGGAAGACAGCCGAGGCCACGAGAGCCAGACCGGTGGTGAAGGGATGCCCCCAGGCGCGATAGGGACGCTCCGCGTTCGGCTCGCGCCGCCGCAGCACGAATAGCGTCACGAACGACAGCGTGTAATTGGCCACGAAGAAGAACGAAAGGATGGCGATGACGGTCTCGAACGTGCCGGTGACGATGAACGCCGCAGCGAGCAAACTGCTGATCAGGAGGGCGATGTCGGGCGTGCCGCCGCGGTTCACCTCGCGCGCGCCGCGCCAAAACAGGCCGTCCCGCGACATGGCGAAGAGCACGCGCGGCGCCATGAGGACGTTCGAGCTGACGGCGCTCAACAGCACGAGAATCACCAGGGCGCGCAGCACGCTCGCGCCGCTCGCGCCGAAGAGCCGCTCCACGACCACGCCTCCGGCGAAGTTGTTTCCGGCGATCGTCGGCAGCGAGACCACGGCCAGGAAGGCCAGGTTGATGAGAATGTAAAGCGCGCCGATCGTCATCACCGACGAGAGCATCGCCCGGGGGATGCTCCGGCCGTAATCCTTCACCTCTTCGGAGAAGTAGATGACCGCCGACCAGCCGTCATAGGTGTAGATCACCGATTGCAACGCCAGGATGAAGGGGACGAACAGCGATCCCTCGTGATCGGCCGTCACCGCCGTGGGAGTCCACGGCGTGCGCGTGCCCAGCCAGAAGCAGACGGCGATGAAGGCTACGAGCGCCAGCGCCTTCACCAGGCTGGTGACGTTCTGCACCGCACCGCCTGCGCGGATGCCCACCCACTGGATGATCGTGAACAGCGCCACCACCGTCAGCGCCACGACCAGTTGCGTCCGCGCCTGCGGGAAAAGGCCGACGCTGTACTCGCCGACCACGATGGCCACGGCGGCGGTGGTGCCGCAGGTCGAGATCCAGTCGCTCCAGCCGACGACGAAGCCGGCGTAGTCGCCGAGGCCGTGCCGCACGAAGACGTACTGCCCGCCGCTGCGCGGCACCAGCGTCCCCAGCTCCGCCAGCGCGTTCGCCCCGAGAAACGCGTACAGCGCACCGACCACCCACACGGCCATGAACGGCCAGAACGTCTGGAGGTGGGCGGCGATCACGCCCGGCGTGCGCAGGATACCGGCGCCGACGGCATTGCCGATCGTCACCGCCAGTCCGAAGCCCACGCCCAGCACCGCGAGCAACTGCCCGCGCGAAACGGCTGCATCGGAAGTGGTGCGGATCATCCCGAGGCAGGACAGTGTACAGCGGGAGGAGCTCTCAGCTCGCAGCTCTCAGCTCTCAGGGAACCTCGGACGGGCGGGCCTGAGAGCTGCGAGCTGCGAGCTGAGAGCTGTTTGGTTACTCGTCGTCCTTGATCGTCACCGGCCCGTTCACCGTCGAGAGATGCACGTCGGCGCGGCCGTTGCCGAGCTCGATGCGGCGGGCGCGCTGGTTGAACTCCCAGCCGTCATCGTCGTCATCGGCATTACGCGCGGCGCGCCAGTGCGCGCAGCCTTCGGCATGGCAGGAGAGCGGGCCGCGTCCGCTCGATTCGACGACCACGCCCGAGTTGTAGCCGCGCGGGATCTGCACGCTGAGCGGGCCGTTCTTCGTTGAGGCGTCGAGCGTGCCGCCCAGCCAGGCGTTGCCGTCGAGGTAGACCGACAGCGGACCGTTCGAGGCCTGCACCTTCATCGTTCCCGAGCCGCCATGCACGTTAATGGGTCCATTGGTGGTGGTCGCGTCGATGTTGCCGGAGACGTTCCTGAGCGAGAGCGGTCCGTTCGCCGAGCGGGCCACCACTTTGCCGTCGACGTCGAGGAACGAGACCGGGCCGTTCCGGGCGTCGATCTCCACCTCGGCATTGCGCGGGACGTGGATGCGATAGACCACGGTCCAGCGGCTGTTGTCCGGGCCCGTGGCGCGCAGCTCATCGCCGTCGAGCGACACGCGGATGGCCTGCAGGTCTTCGGCGCGCGCCGCGGCCTTGCAGACGTCGATGGAGTAGCCGCGCGAGCTGTCGCCGATCACGGAGACCGGCGCCTGCGTGACGTTGGCCTTGATGGAGCGCAGGCCGCCTCCGTCGATCGTCTCTTTGGCCACAAAAGCAGCGTTGTCGTTCCAGCGGAAGTTGCGCGCGGAGCAGTCCTCTCCGTTCATCGTGAAATTCTCGTGTGCCGAGGCGGCGGTGGAAATGATGAGCAGGGCAATCGCGATAGCCAGTCGTCGCATGTCAGGTGTCCCTTTCTTTGACGTGATAGACGCTCGTGGCCGGTCCGAAGTTAGGGCCTTACAATACGGGCCACAATCCGTAACAAATTCAGGGAGAGCCCATGATCCGGATCTTTACTGCTGTCTTGATGCTCGCCGCCTCCACCGCCTCGGCGGCGACCTGGTACGAGCAGTACGAGAAAGGCGTGCGCCTCATCGAACAGGGCAAGGCCGGCGACGCGCGCCAGGCCCTCGCCGCCGCGCTGGCAGCCCGCGCCGAGGAAGGCGTGCAGGTGCCCACCGGGCCGCAGCAGTACCTCGATTACCTGCCGCATCTCTACCTCGCCATCGCCAGCCAGATGGACGGCGACGTAGACCAAGCGCGGAAGGAGCTGGCCCTGGCCGAGACCTCGGGGATGGCGGCCCGGAGCGAAGTCGGTCGTCCGCTGCTCGTGGCCTATCAGCTCCTCTTGCGCGGCGACGCCGCCGGCAGGTTCCCGCGGTACGCCGTCTATGAAAAGAAAAAACCGATCCTCAGCGACGCCGAGTTCAACCTCCTCCGCAACGACGTCCTGACGAAGTGCGACCTGCCGCTCGACATCAAGCTCGGCAACGCCCCGTGGTACGCCAACTACGAGCTCGGCCTGGCCCTCGAGCGCAAAGGCGACTACTCCCGCGCCCTCGTCCACTTCATCGACGCCGTCGCCCAGCGCCCCGACCCGCAGAAACAGGCCCGCATGTACGGCATGTGGATGATCGACTACTACCCCTACTTCCACATCGCCCGCTCCCACGTCCGCCTCGAGAACTGGCAGTGCGCGAAAAATGCATTGGAGATCTCACAGAAGCTGGAAGAGATCCCGGGGAACGCGCCGGAGATCACGGAGCTCATGTCGTTGCAGAGGGAGACGGAGCGGAAACTGCAACAGTGAGTTGGGGTTGTGGACGTTAGTGGACTGAGTGGACTTGGTGGACCGTCCACAACGTCCACTAGGTCCATCACCCGCCGAGGTACGCCTTTTTAATCCGGTCGCTCGCCAGGAGCGCTTTTGTATCGTCGTGGATCGTAATCCTGCCGGTTTCCATGACGTAGCCGCGGTGGGCGGTCACGAGAGCCATGTGGGCGTTTTGTTCGACGAGGAGGATGGTGGTGCCTTCGGCGTTGATCTCGCGGATGACGCGGAAGATGGTCTGGACCATCTGCGGGGCTAATCCGAGGGACGGTTCGTCGAGAAGCAAGACAGCCGGGCGGGACATGAGGGCGCGGGAGATGGCCAGCATCTGTTGCTCGCCGCCCGAGAGCGTTCCGGCGTTCTGTTTGAAGCGGTCTTTGAGCACCGGGAAGAGGGTGAAGACGCGCTCATACTCGGCCTGGCTGATCTTGTCCTTGCGCAGGTAGGCGCCGAGCTCGAGGTTGTCCTGCACGGTGAGGTTGGAGAAGATGCCGCGGCCTTCGGGCACGTGCGAGATACCACGCCCGGTGATGACGTGCGGCTTCACGCCGCGGATGCTCTCGCCGTTGAACGTGACGTCGCCTTTGCTGGGCTTGAGCAGGCCGGAGATGGTGCGCAGCGTGGTGGTCTTGCCGGCGCCGTTCGCGCCGATGAGCGTGACGATCTCGCCCTTTTCGATGTCGAGGTCGATGCCGTGCAGCGCGGGGATGGTGCCGTAGCCGACTTCCAGGTCGCGGATGGAAAGGACCGGGCTCATGACTCCAGTGCCTCCGCCGGCTCGCCGAGGTACGCCTCGATGACGTCGTTGTTGCAGCGGATCTCGTCGGGCGTCCCGGTGGCGATGGTCTTGCCGAAGTTCAGCACGATGATGCGCTCGCAGATGCCCATGACGAGCTCCATATTGTGCTCGATGAGCAGGATGGCGATGTCGAAGCGGTCGCGGATGTCGTGGATGGTCTCCATGAGCGCCTGCGTCTCGCTGTCGTTGAGACCGGCGGCCGGCTCGTCGAGGAGGAGCAGTTTCGGCCGCGCCGCCAGCGCCCGGGCGATCTCCAGCCTGCGCTGGTCGCCGTACGGGAGGTTCTTGGCGTAGTCCTCGGCGCGATGGCGCAGGCCAAACAGGTCGAGCAGCTTCTCGGCCTCGATCTCGGCCTCGTCTTCGGCGTCCCGGAAGCGGTTCGTGTGCAGCACCGCCGACGTGCCGGAGTACTTGTAGTGGATGTGGCCGCCGATCTTGACGTTGTCGAGAACGCTCAGCTCCTTGAAGAGGCGGATGTTCTGAAACGTGCGGGCCACGCCGAGGCTGGTGATCTGGTACGGCTTCATGTCGTGCGTCGACACGCCCGCGATCCGGATCTCCCCCTCGGTTGGTTTGTAGACGCCGGTGAGCATGTTGAAGAGCGTGGTCTTGCCGGCGCCGTTCGGACCGATGAGGCCGAGGAGCTCCCCGGGACGGATCGTCAGGTTGAACTCGCAGACGGCGGTCAGACCACCGAAGCGGATGGTGACGTTCCTGGCATCGAGGAGAGTGTCGTTGTTCGCCATTGAAGTCAGCCGTTACGTTACCGGCGGCCCGGCGTCGCGATCGAGCTTGCTGTCGGCATCGCCTTCGTCACGGCCTTCCGTGGGGATTCTGTCTTTGCGTTTGGGGAGGAAGTCCCACAGCTCGCGGCGGCCAAAGAGGCCCTGCGGCCGGGTGAGCATGAGCACGATGAGCATGATCGAGTAGATGACCATGCGCGGATCGCGGCCGCCGGGCATGTAGTCCTTCACCACCCGCAGCCCTTCCGGCAGGAAGGTGAGCAGGACGGCGGCCACGATCGATCCGGAGATCGAGCCCAGTCCGCCCAGGACCACCATGGCCACGACCTCGAACGACTTCACGAACGTGAACATGCCGGGGTTGAGGTACATGAGCAGCGACCCGTACAGCGCGCCCGCCACGCCGGCCAGCGCGGAACCGATGACGAAGGCCTTGACCTTGTAGCGCGTCGTGTCGACACCCATCGACTCGGCCGCGATCTCGTCCTCGCGCACGGCCAGAAAGGCCCGGCCCACCGAGGAAGAGACCAGGCGGTGCGAAATCAGGATGGTGATGCCGGCGAAGAAGAACACCCAGAAGAAACTGCTCCAGCCGGGGATGCCGGTCAGGCCGCGCGCGGCGCCGATCTCCTCGATGTTCAGAATGAGCACGCGGATGATCTCGCCGAAACCGAGCGTGACGATGGCCAGGTAGTCGCCGCGCAACCGCAGCGACGGCAGTCCGACGATGTATCCGGCAATGGCCGAGGCCAGCGCGCCCGCTCCGATCGAAGCGAGGAGGAGCAAGTTTTGCCACAGGATCCGCTGGCTGCTTCCCTCGGGGAGCTGATTCACGAACGGGGCGAAGTATTTGACGGTCAGGAACGCCGCCGTATAAGCGCCCACGGCCATGAACCCGGCGTGGCCGAGAGAGAACTGGCCGGCGTGCCCGTTGATGATGTTCAGCGAAACAGCCAGGATGATGTTGATCCCCATCAGCACGATGATGCGGTTGTAGTACCGCATGGCCGGCCAGTAGAGCGTGGCGTACTCGAGAGCCATCCATGCGCCGTACACGATCCCGACGAAGACCACCAGGGAGACCAGGTCGCGGATCCACCAGCGCTTCAGCATCACACCTTCTCCGGCTGGTACTTCCCGAACAGCCCGGAGGGGCGGAACAGCAGGATGACGATGAGGATGACGAAGGCGATGGCGTCGCGGTAGTTCGAGAAGGCGGAGCCTCCGACGAACGACTCGACGATGCCGATGAGGAGGCCCCCGACGACGGCGCCCGGCACGTTGCCGATGCCGCCCAGGACCGCGGCCACGAAGGCCTTGAGCCCGGGCATGATGCCCATGAGCGGGTCGATCTTGGGATAGGAGAGGCCGTAGAGGATGCCGGCCACGGCGGCCAGCATGGAGCCGATGACGAACGTCGTGGAGATGATGCGGTCCGTGGGGATGCCCATGAGCGACGCGGTCTCGAAGTTGAACGAGACGGCGCGCATGGCCCGGCCGAACTTGGTGCCGTAGACGATGTACTGCAGCATGGCCATGAAGACCACGGCCACGCCCAGGACGATGAGCTGATAGTTCGTCGTCACCACGCCGCCGAAGTTGATGACGTGCTTCTCGATGAGCGTGGGGAAGAACTTCGGATCGGGACCGAAGACGAACTGCCCGCCGTACTCGAGCAGGAACGACACGCCGATGGCCGTGATCAGCGAGGCGATGCGCGGCGCGTTGCGGAGCGGCCGGTATGCGATGCGCTCATTGAGGTACCCGAGCAACCCGCAGATGAGCATCGACAGGATCATGACGATGGCCGCGTTCACCGGCGAGGCGTTGCCGCCGCTGGCCTTGGTGAGCGCGCCGCCGACGTAAAACCCGACGAACGAGCCGATCATGAAGATGTCGCCGTGGGCGAAGTTGATCAGCTTGAGGATGCCGTAGACCATCGTGTACCCCAGCGCGATGAGCGCATAGATGGAGCCGGCGGCAATCCCGTTGAGCAGATTCTGTAGAAGGGTCTGCATTCTTGGACAAAAAAGGTCCGGCGAAAACTACTCGCCGGACCTGACGTTGTAAAGTCTTTTCGTGAGCCCTACTGGGTCGTGGTGGCCGTGGTGGCCGAGGTATCGGTGGCAGTTGCGGCCGGAGCGGTGGCCATCGGATCAACGGTGGCCTTCAGCGTCAACTGACCGTTTTTGATCTCCAGGACGGCCAGCTTCTTGCCGATCGGATTGCGGTCCGGCCCGAGGTTGATCATGCCGGTGACGCCGGCGTAGCCCTTCGTGGCGGCGATGGCATCCTTCAGCTTCGCCCCGTCGGTCGTGCCGGCGCGCTTGATGGCCTCGGCCAGCACGCGCGTCGAGTCATAGCCCAGCGCGGCCAGCGAGTCCGGCTTGGCGCCGAAGCGCTCTTCATACTTCTGCACGAACTCGCGCACGGCCGGCGACGGATCGTCGATGTGGTAGTGGTTCGAGTAGAAGCAGCCTTCCAGCGCCTTGCCGCCGATCTCGATCAGCTTCGGCGATTCCCAGCCGTCGCCGCCGGCCAGCGGCTGCTTCATGCCCAGGTCGCGGGCCTGGATGGCGATCTGGCCGATGTCGTTGTAGTAGCCGGGGACGAAGATCACTTCCGGGTTGGCGCTCTTGATGTTCGTGAGCTGCGAGCGGAAGTCGCTGTCACCCTTGGCGTAGCTGGCCTCGACGACGATCTTGCCGCCGTTGGCCACGAACGTCCGCTTGAAGAAGGCGGCCAGTCCGGTCGAGTAGTCGCTCTTGTTGTCGATCAGGATGGCGGCGGTCTTCATGCCGGCCTGCTTCGACAGGTAGTTGGCCATGGCCTCGCCCTGGTAGGGGTCGATGAAGCACATGCGGAAGATGTAGTCGCCCACTTCCGTGACCTTGGGGTTGGTCGAGGAGGGGGTGATCATCGGGACCTTGTTGGCCTGGCAGATCGGCGCCGCGGCCAGCGAGTTCGACGAAGCCACCTCGCCGATGACGGCGATGACGTTGTTCTGGTTGATCAGCTTCGTGACGGCGAGGGCCGCCTCTTCCGCCTTCGACTGGTCGTCTTCGGTGATCACGCGGATCTTGCGGCCGTTCACTCCGCCGGCGTTGTTGATCTCGTCCAGCGCCAGCATGATGCCGTTGTGCGTCGAGACGCCGAACGTGGCCTCCGCGCCGGTGAGCGAGCCGTACTCGCCGATCACGATCTCGCCTTCCGTGCCGGCGGTAGTGCTCGCGGTCTCGGTGGTCTTCGGCGGGCAGCCGAAAAGCACGACCGAAAGGATCGCCATCGTGAGAACCATCCACATCTTCTTCATGGGCTTTCCATCCATTCCGTTCATCCTGTCCTTTACGTGAGTCGCCGGATTCTACCAAGTAGACGCAGGCGGTGGCGCGACCGTACCAGAAGTGTCATTGATCCGCGTACTATCTTCCCGAACGCCGTCCCCCTATGTCCCTTCTTCTATGACCCTGACGAAAACCCTCCCGATCCTCCCTCTCCTATTCCTCCTCACCGTTTCCGCCCATGCCACGCTCGTGCCCGGCATCGAGAAAGGCGTCACCGCGCCCACTCTCGACGTTCCGGCGTTCGATCAGAGCTCCGGCCACATCGCCACGGACGGCGATGCGTTTCTGGCCGTCTGGATCGATCGCACGATTTCCAACGTGGGCGACGTTCACGGCGCCCGTTTTTCGCCGGACGGCAAGCGCCTCGGCGATGAGGTGCTCCAGATCGCCGTCACCAGCGCCGATGAGGGCCAGGTGACGCTGGCCTTCGGCGCCAACCGCTATCTCGTGGTCTGGTCGGCGGGAACGGTCCTGCGCGGGCGCTTCATCGAGCGCGACGGCACGATGTCCGAGGATTTCGAGATCGCGCCGATCGCCTGGGCCGGGTTCAGCCTGCAGGTAGCCTTCAACGGCGACCGCTTTCTGGTGACGTGGCCGATGGAGACCGTCTTCCGCGGGGCGCTCCTCGACACGAACGGCGCCGTCCTGAAGACGTTCGACATCGCCTCCTCCGCCCAAACGAGCTACCAGCCCCAGACCGTGGCGGCGAACGGATCGTTTCTTTTCGCATCCGCGATCACCGACTTCACCCGCGTACCGAACGACAACGGCTACCCGCTCGACGTCGGGATCACCTCGATCGACCCGAACGGAACGGTCGGCACGCGCGTCGTCATCGCGCCGCCGGACACACCGGTCTTCGACCTGCAGGCCGTGTCGTCCGGCACCGAAGTCGTCGTGGCCTGGTCGACGGCCGTGAACATCCCCGGCGGGACGGTGCGCACGGTACGCGTGACCTCCGGCGGCGCCGGTGCCATCGAGACCATTCCCACCGAGGGGATGTACCTGCACGACGTGGGGCACGACGGCGGCGGGTTCTTCGTGATCTACGGCGCCGACTCCACCAAATACATACGCCGCCTCGGCGCGAGCACCACCACCGTCCTGGCCACCCCGCCCACGCCGACCGCGGTGCTCGACGTGGCCGGCAGCGGCGCGCGCACGCTGGCGCTGGTCCGCGGCAACGCGCGCCTCGGCTACGCGCTCGGCCCGGCCGGCGCCGATCTGTATGTTTCACGACTGGACACGGGAGACATTGAGCCGGTGGTCGTCGCTCCGCGCCATCAGTCGCTGCCCGACGTCGCCGCAGCGGGCGATCTGCGGCTGGCGGTCTGGTGGGAGTACGCCGGCAGCGAGCGCCGCCTGGCCATCATCGGCTCGCGTCTCAACGCGGACGGCAACCCGCTCGATCCGGGCGGCATCGACGTCCATGCCAGTGTCAACTACCCCACCGGCCCGCGCGTGGCCTCCAACGGCACCGGCTGGCTGGTGGTCTGGATCGACGCCGCCAAGCTCTACGCCTCGCGCATCGCCCACGACGGCACGCTCATCGACGCGGCGCCGGTGGAGCTCACCTCGCAGGTCTACGCCGGCAGCGGCGTGGCCGTCAGCTGGGACGGCACGCAGTACGTCGTCGTCTTCCTGCGCGGCTTCGCCATGCGCGGGCTGCACACGACCGTTCGCGCCGTGCGCGTTCCGGCGCACGGGCCGGTCACCACGCCGGAACTGACGCTGGCGCAGGAATCGTCGAACGAGCTGCCGGCCGTAACGAGCGGCCCGGAAGGCTCGCTCGTGGTGTGGCGCCAGGGAAGCTTTCTCCAGGGCGCGCTGCTCTCGCCGGGCGGCACCATCACCCCCATCGCCTTTCCGGCCACTCCGGTGACCTCTCGTCCCTCCGTGGCCTGGAACCAGGGGACCTTCCTCGTGGCCTCGGCATTCCGCGGATCGTTCGGCGACCAGATCCAGTGGTTGCTGGTCAGCAACAGCGGAGTCGTGCGCACGCCGCTCTCGTCGTTCCTCGACCTCCAGATCGGATCGACGAGCGCACCCCCGACGGTCGAGCTCGAGGCCTACGGCAGCGCCTTCCTCCTCTTCTGGGACAGCTCCGCAAACGAAACGGTCTACGCCTCACGGATCAACGGCGACGGAATCCTCACCGACGCGCCGGTGGCGCTGGCCATGACGCTGGGCGGAAATCTCGGCGCTGCGGGGAACATGGTGGTCTACGCGCACCGGATCGGACACACGACGCGGGAGCTTGCGCGGGTCTTCGCGCTGCAGGTGCAGCACTTCCCCGGCAAACCGAAACGGCGCGCCGTACGGTGACGGAGTCCGCTTACGGCACCCGATACACGTCGATCGAGCCCCCGATCGTCGTAACGTACCGCGCTCCCGAGGCGCGCAGATACGTGTCGTAATCAACCGGCGAACGCGCCGGCAGGAAGCTGAGCCGGTAGAAATGCCGGCTCACGGCGAACCAACCTTTCGGCAGCCGCTCGGGGCGCGGCGCGGGCCAGCGGATCGCGCGCTGGCCGAGCTCGTACTCGACATTGCCCGCGCCGAAGTAATGCATGCGAATCGCGTCAACGTCGTTCTCACGCGCCCATCGCCCGAGGCGGCGCAGGTCCTGTCCCCAGTCGAGATTGGAGTCGATGAGGATCCGGTCGGCATTGCGCGGGCTGCCGATCAGCGGATTGAAGTAACTGAGATACGACGGATAGGCGAAGACGGCGGTGAGCGCATGCGCGGCCACAAGCACCCCCGCGGCGATGCGCAGTTTCCTCGATGCATCCGAGAGCGAGATCGCACAGGCTGCGTACAAGAACGGATAAATCGGCAGCACGTGACGGATGCCGAGGTTCAGGCTCGAAAACGCGGAGACGAGCAGGAACAGCGCCACGAAGACCACGCAGACCATCGCTTCGAAGCGGCGCGTGCGCACCAGGCCGAGAACCAGCAGCGCCAGCGCCGCCAGCGGCGTCTTCACCGCGATGGCCACGAGGTAATAGTGCGGCCACCCCTTCTGCGAAAACTCGCCGAGCAGAAACTGCGGGAGCGGATTGGCCACATAGAACTCCCGCACCGCCCCCACCTCGCTCAGGTACGCCCGAAACGGCAGCGTGAGATCCGCGGACCGCGCCAGCAGCAGATAGACGGCCATGAACGCGACGATCGAGGTCAGCGCGGCGACGGAGAGCGCAGAGGGCAGAGGGCAGGGGGCAGAAGTAGAACCGACCGGGGTGGCGGGCGCTTCTGCGCTCTGCCCTCTGCGCTCTGCCCTCTGCATCACGATCACGATCAGGAAAATCGGAACGAGAAGCGCGCCGGAGACCTTCGTCGCCAGAGCGCATGCCAGTGCGATTCCCGTGGCCACGGCCATGCCCCGCGATGGGTCTCGCAGGAGACGCAGCAGAAGCGCGGTCGCCACGAAGGCAAAGAACGTGACCCCCATGTCGACCGTGGCCAGTCGTCCATGCGCGAGCAGCGTCGGACAGAACCCTGTCAGAGCGAACGCCGCCAGCGCCGCGTGATCGTTGCCGGTAACATCGCGCACGAACCAATACACAGCAAAGCAGAGCGCCAGAAACAGCGCGATCACCGGCAACCGCGCCAGCCGCAGGATACGCTGCGCGTCATACCCGGCGCGGTACAGCAGCAGATGCCCCGCCACCCACGGCCGGTTCCCGTACTGATGCCATGCGTCCGGAACGCGATGACCGGTCACCACCAGCGGCGCCGCGATCAAAGCCTCGACCAGCGGCGCCTGCGTCGCGTAAATATCGAGACGCCCCTCGCGTGCCTTGATCAGCCCGGCGGCAATATGCGCCGCCTCGTCCGCCGTGGCGCTGTCCTCCCACATACTCCCCACGGCCAGCGTCGCCACGAGGATCGCGAGCAAAATGAGCAGCCACCGCATCGGCTCAGACTAACAGGCCCACGCACGCATAACATGCAACCGTTGAACCCCTGATGAAAGATCGCAGTCTCATCGCCCTCTGCGTGATCGCGCTGCTGGCCGGCCTCGGGTACGCGATCGTCACGCCGCCGGACCGCGTGCCCGACGAGTTCAGTCACTTCTTTCGCGCAGTAGCCATGGCCGAGGGCGACTTCTTTCCTCCGGTCGGCTACGTCTCGCCCGGACATCACTTTCCCGGCGGGTTCTGGATGTTCCGGCATCGCCTCGGAAAAGCCGACACGAATGCCCGCTACACCTTCGACGAAATGCGCGCCGCCCACGCCGAGCCACTGAATCGCGAAAAGACCGCCGGCATCGAGTTCCCAGCCTGGTACTCACCCGCCCCCTACGTCGCCCAGGCAACGGTGGCCTTCGTCGGCATCCATGCCGGCTGGCGTCCCTTCTGGATCTTCTACCTGGGACGCGTCGCCAACCTCCTCGTCTGTCTGACGATTATCGTCGCCGGCATGCTCGCCCTCCCGCGCCGCGCCGCCATCGCCAGCGCGGTCCTGCTCCTTCCCATGACCCTCTCCGAGCTGGCCGCCTGGTCGGCCGACGGCATGACCATCGCGGTGGCCATCCTCCTCACCTGCCTCATCGTCCGCAACCTGGAAGCCGAGAGCGTCGTAGCCACGCGTGAGCTCATCGCATTAGCGGCGGTAACCTTCCTGCTCGGCCTCTGCAAACCGGCCTACTTTCTCCTCGTCCTCCCGGTGCTTTTCATCCCCACCGCACGATTCGGCAGCACGCGCCGCCGCATCATCGCCACGCTAGCCATCACCTTCGCCATCGCCTTCGGAACACTCCTCTCCACCGCTTCCGCCCGCGCCGGCCAATACAACCCGCGCGCGCACCTCCCTGTCGATCCCCAACAGCAGCTTCGCTGCGTTCTCGACGATCCCCTCCGCTTCGCCGGCGTCGTCGCCCGCGACCTGGCACAGAACGGCCGCTTCTACCTCGACGAAACGATCGGCCGGCTGGGGATCATGAACGTCAAGCTACCAACATCGCTCATCGTGGCGGAATGGCTCGTCCTCATCTGGGCCGGACTCTCCGGCGGCGTACGCTGGAAACTGCCCGCGCGGCTGGCCGCGATCGCTGCATGCGTAGCCACGATCGCCGGCATCAGCCTCGCGCAGTACCTCGTCTGGAGCATCATCTGCGGCGACACGATCGAAGGGATTCAGGGCCGCTACTTCCTGCCCGTCCTACCGCTTCTGCTCTTCTCGCTCGCGGTGAAATCCCGTGAGCGCGCGATGTCGCTCGTGCCCATCGCGGTGATGGGAGTGGCGGCCAATGGCGTGGCCATCGCCATCCTCATCCAACACTATTGGAGGTGATGTATGGCGTATGCACGAAAGCCGAGTGAGGACACTCGGACGATGCTCACCTACGGCACCTTGCGATTGGGAGAGATGGCTGGCTTGGGCTCGAGTCTTACGAGACGTTCCGAGTTCTCGGCCTCGAGCTTCTTCAGATATTGGAAGAGCGCAGCCATATCGCCGCCAAACTCATCGTGCAGTTCACGACGCGCCGCTGTCCGAAGCCCCTCACGACCGCGTTAACCGCGGAATGATCATGCCATTCGCGATGTGCTTGCAATTCCAGGTGAGCAGGTAGTCCATGCCGGTGACCGCTGAGGTCGCGATGTGAAGCGCGTCTTCGTGTGCGCTCGCCGGAAGCCCCGCCCGTTGCAAAAGCGCTTGGGCGAGAGTCATCTCCTCCTCCGAGACCTCGACGAGCGTCAGTTCCTGCACCACAGCAAGACGCGCAGCGGCGTCCGTCACTTCGCGCGGCTTCGGCAGGAGTGGATCGATGCCGCCGCGTTTCCACGCTCCTGCGTAAGCTCCTGGTTAGGCGCGACCACCAGATCGCGAGGAGAACGAAGTGTGACCCACCCGCGTATCGCCAATGCGGGCCTATTTTGAAAACCCTTGGGGATCATCGGTATCTACAATAATCGCCAAGGGCACACGGTGCATTTACGCTTAACTAATCCGTAAGCTAGAGAGCCGACCGTGATTGCTAAGCCAATCGCGGCGACAACTGGATGATTGCTTTTAGCCATTTCGTGCATCTTATGCCCTTGATGCGCGGTGTGCACGGCAGTATGCTCTTCATACGCTACTGTATTCGATCCACATTTTGGGCATTTGATCCAACTCATTCCCACCTCCTGGCAAGGCTGGCGCTAATCTCGCGCGATTTCCGAGAGCGCACAACCGACCTGTCTTAAACGAGGAGTGACGGCGCGACGCCTTTCCCTACCCCTGTCATAGCCTGATCCGCATGCCGGGCTGAACCTGTAGCGTCTCGTGCCTCCGGACATTTCCGCAGAGAGACAGAAGAGGGCTTTGAAAGTTGTGTTGTACGAGAGGCGGTCGAACTCTCCGCACAGGGACGCCTCACCGCGAACGTGAACGGTGTCACCCAAGAACACGAACAGCGTCGCGGCAATCGAGTGACAAAACATGAGACCCTCTCATCTCAAGCTAATGCGCAAGCAGATATGAGATGCGGGTTCGCCGGAAAGCGCCTATCGCGCCAGGTCAGGATACCTGCAGCTCCGTTTGCTCTCGAAAAGCAAAGGGAATTGTCTCGGTTCGGTCGCCGCGCACGTAATCAACTTTGCCATCGCAATAGGTGTCAACCCATACGAGCGTGTACTCCTCGCGGTGACTTCCATCGAGTTGGACCTCGTGCTCGATCGTCTCCGATTCCCGGTAAGTACTCCCAGACTTTTCTTCCACCGCCTTACGCACTGTCCTGGTGAAGACATCCAATTCGGTGACACTGAAGGTCGTCTCTGCAGTAGTGCTGGTATGAAGCGAGACGGATCTATCAATTGTGCGAGCGCGTTTGATGGAAATTCTCGCGCCTTGTGGGACCCTCACCTTTTCCGCGGGGCCAGGAACAACTCGCCGCTCGGCACTGATGGTCACCCTCACAGCGCGCGGTCGACTTAGATATCCACCGATTTGCTCAAATACCCGTTCTGGCATTTTCATCTGTTGCCATGCACCGATGCTAGCCGTTACCGCAAGCGGCCACAGGATGAGCATGCTGACGGTACCGACGGCTGCCTTATCCATCCATCGCCCAGCACCTATCTCTACCATGAGGCGCCCATCTACGAGGCGAAACACGATGTTCAACGCCGTAGACATGCCCAGAGCCTTCCGCCAACCTCCTTTTTTCTCAACTTGGACAAGTGTCCCACCGTCATCCGTTTTGAGGACCTGCGCTGTAAAGTTTTCTGCTGACAACCAAGTATTTAGTGAGGTGATAAGGTCCGATAGGTGAAGTTCTCCAGCTGCAAACGTTCGTACGTCGCTCATCTTAATCTCCTGTTCTGATTGAATTTTCGACTATGCCGTCTGTCCTGCCTTCCCGCAACCCATAATTTCGGCATATCCCCTCATTTACCAGCCGATATTGGGGTTACGGGTCACGACCAATCATTGGGAAAGGGTCAGGGTGGTCAGGCCACACGTTCGACGGACTGCAAAGGGGCACGTGGGGGTGACGTCCCGCGATCAGTGAAAGCCATCCCCGATGTACACCGGGACCACGCTGATGCCGAACTCGTCGATCGCCTGCTCATCGAGAACGGAGGCGATGAGCTCCGCCGCCCAGCAACTAGATATCCTTGCCCGGATGTTCCCGAAGTCGGCTCACGAATGGACCGATTGCACCGTTCACTAACTCCCGCCGGATGGGCGTCGGCGGTGGCGATTCATGCTAGAAGACGACGTTCCGGTTCTTCGAGTCGAACGTCGCCCCTGCGTCGGCTCGCCTAGTAGGTATTCCGCCGAAACAGCTGTGCCGATCGACCACATGAAGGCGCTCATGCCATAGAAACCTTCGGGCTTGGGGCGGGACGTCAGTCATTCGAGGTCACTGTCAGGTGCTCGATAGCCGTCGGCACTGGTTGCGATGTGGGCGATGACGTTTCGGTGCTTCGCCATAAGCCCTCCCCTACAAATTCACCCAAACCGACTTCGTCTGCGTGTACTTCTCCAGCGCGTCCTTCCCCTGATCCCTGCCAAACCCCGACTCCTTGAAGCCGCCGAACGGCAGCGAGGGGTCGTAGAGGTTGTAGGTGTTGACCCAGACGGTGCCGGCTTTCACCGCTCGCGCGACGCGGTGGGCTTTGGAGACGTCGCGGGTCCAGACGGCGGCGGCCAGGCCGTAGACGGTGGCGTTGGCTTTGGCGACGCCGTCCTCGGCGTCTTTGAATTTGATGGTGGCCAGGACGGGGCCGAAGATTTCTTCGCGGGCGATGCGGTGGTCGGGGGTGACGTCGTCGAAGATGGTGGGCTGGATGAAGTAGCCTTTCCCCGTGCCGATGTCGGTGCGCTCCCCGCCGGCGACGAGCCTGGCCCCTTCGTTTTTGCCGGCTTCGATGTAGGAGAGGACGGTCTCCATCTGTTCTTTGGAGACAATCGCGCCGAGGCGGGTCTTGGGGTGGAGCGGGTCTCCGGCGGTCATCTTGTTGGCGCGCTCGATGACTTTGGCCATGAGCTCTTCGTGGGCGCTTTCCTCGACCAGGAGGCGCGAGCCGGCGGCACAGACTTCGCCTTTGCCGTAGAAGATGGCGTTGAGGGCGCCCTTGGCGGCGGCGTCGAGGTCGGCGTCGGCGAAGACGATGTTGGGCGATTTGCCGCCCAGCTCGAGCGAGACTTTCTTGAGGGTCTTCGCGGCGCGGGCCATGAGCTGCTTGCCCACTTCGGTGGAGCCGGTGAAGGCGATGGCGTCGACGCCGGGGTGGTCGACGATGGCGTTGCCGACGACGCTCCCGCGGCCGGGGATGACGTTCAGCACGCCCGCGGGAAGGCCGGCCTCTTTGGCGTATTCGGCGAATTTGAGCAGAGAGAGGGCGGTGTTGGAGGCCGGCTTGATGACCACGGTGTTGCCGCAGGCCAGGGCCGGGGCGATCTTCCACACGGCCAGCATGAGCGGGAAGTTCCACGGCGTGATCGCGCCGACCACACCCAGGGGCTCGCGCAGCGTGTAGGTGAAGGCGTTGTCGGCCACGGGGATGGTCTCGCCGGTGACTTTGCCGGACCAGCCGGCGAAGTAGTAGAGGCACTCCGCGGCGGCCGGCGTGTCGACGAACTGCGACTCGAAGATCGGTTTGCCGTTGTCGATAGTCTCGATGCGGCCGATCTCCGCCGCGCGTGTGGAGAGCAGGTCCGCCAGGCGCCACATGACCTTGGCGCGGTCGCGCGGCTTCATCTTTTGCCATTCCGACCCCGGCTCCATCTGCGCCCGCGCCGCCTGCACCGCGGCGTCGACGTCCTCGGCGCCCGCGGAGGCGACGTCGGTGATGGTCTCCTCAGTGGCCGGATTGACGGTGGCGAAGGTCTCGCCCGAGCGGGCGTCGACGAAGTCGCCGTTGATGAAGAGCTTGTTCTGGATGGTGGCGTCACTCATGACGCGGGATGCTATCAGGTGTAGTTCCTCGAAGTTCCGAGGAACCGAGGAACCCGAGGAACTACACGCTGGCTTCCACGTTCCGAGGGCTTCGTTACTTGCCAGCGAACGACGGCTTTCTCCGCTGGTTGTAGGCGCCCAGGCCTTCCTTGGCGTCTTCGCTCTGGAAGAGCTGCTGCTGCAGCTCGCGCTCCAGCGCCAGCGCGGACTCGAATGGGATCTCCGCGCCGCTCTGCACGGAGCGCTTGATGCGGCCCACGGCCTTGGAGGCCTTGTTGGGCGGGCAGAAGCTCCGGGCGTACTCCATGACGCGGTCCCACCACTTCTGCCCGTTCTCTTCGGCCGGCCAGATGTAGTTGACGATGCCCAGGCGCTCCGCTTCCTCGAAGCCAAAGAGGCCGCCTTCGATCATCAGCTCGATGGATTTCGACTTGCCGACGATGCGGCAGAGCCGCTGCGTGCCTCCTGTGCCTGGGAGCACACCCAGCGTGACCTCGGGGAGTCCGACCTTGCCGGCGTCCTTGAGGGCGATGCGGATGTCGGCGGCCATGGCGATCTCCAGGCCGCCGCCGACGGTGTGCCCGTTGAGCGCGGCGATGACCAGCTTCGGCGTCTGCTCCAGGCGGTTCAGCGTCTCGTTGGCGTGCAGGCAGAAGTAGTACTTGAAGCCCGGCGTGACCTCGGAGAGCATCTTGATGTTCGCACCGGCGGAGAAGAACTTGTCGCCCGCGCCGCGCAACACGATGACGTGCACTTCGTCGTCCATCCGCGCCCGCAGGATGCACTCGTCCAGCTCGCGGTTCATTTCGTACGTGTAGGTGTTCGCCGGCGGATCGTTCAGCTCGAAGATCGCCACGCCCTTCTCCACACGGTAATCAATCAGATTTCCAGCCATTTCCAGTTATCTCCTGCTTCGTAGTGGGGTGCATTCTATGCGAGAGCGGAGGGCAGAGCGCAGAGCGCGGAGGGCAGAAGAAAAGGCGACGAGGTTCTCTCTTCTGCGCTCTGCCCTCTGCGCTCCGCCCTCTGCCTCAGGCTCCATCCCCGAACGAAATCCCCAGGCTACGCGCGGTCTGCACCAGCTGGCCGTTCGGGTCGACGTACTTGGGGCGGGAGACGGCGTCGGCGATGGGGACGGAGATGATCTGGTCGGCGCGGACGGCCACCATGCGACCGAACTGTCTGGTGGCGGCGAGGTCGCCGGCGGCTTTGCCGAAGCGGCTGGCCAGGATGCGGTCAAAGGCGATCGGCGAGCCGCCGCGCTGGACGTGCCCCAGGACGGTGACGCGGATCTCCAGGTCGATGTGCTGCTGGATGTCCGCGGCCACCTGGTAGGCGATGCCGCCCAGGCGTTTGCTGGCCCGGTCGACATAGGCCTCTTCGCCGCCGATGCGCTTGGCCCCTTCGGCCACGACCATGATGTCGAACTTGGCCCCCTCGGCCTGCCGGTCGCGGATGGTGTCGACGATCTGCTCGGGGTGGTAGGGCATCTCCGGGACGAGGATGATGTCCGCGCCGCCGGCGATGCCGGAGTAGAGCGCGATCCAGCCGGCGTTGCGGCCCATGACTTCGAGGATCATCACCCGGTCGTGGCTCTCGGCGGTGCTGTGCAGCCGGTCGACGGCATCGGTGGCCACGGCCACCGCGGTGTGGAACCCGAACGTGTAATCGGTGGCGGCCAGGTCGTTGTCGATGGTCTTCGGCACGGCCACCATGGGGATGCCCATGTCGCAGAGACGCTGGGCGATCTTGAGCGTGCCGTCGCCGCCGATGGCGATGATCCCGTCGATGCCGAGGTCGCGAATGTTCTCCACGCACTGCCCCGAGCGGTCCTCGCAGAGGTTGCTTCCGGCAGGCCTTCCCGGCACGGGATACTCGAACGGATTACCGCGGTTCGTGGTGCGCAGCAGCGTGCCGCCCTTGGGCAGGATGCCGCGGATCGATTCGAGCGTCAGCGGAACGATGGCCCGCGTGAGCAGCCCCTCGAACCCCAGCTGGATCCCGACCACCTCCAGCCCATGGTCGCGGACGAGCGTGCGCACCGCCGCGCGGATCACGGCGTTGAGCCCCGGACAGTCGCCGCCGCCGGTGAGAATGCCGATGCGTTTCATGGGGGCACCTTATCAGAGGGCAGAGCGCAGAGGGCAGAGGCCGGTTGGTTGCTTCTGCGCTCTGCCCTCTGCGCTCTGCCCTCTACTCCCGTCTGGCACTCCTTGTGCTCATCCGTACCGTGTCGCGGCCAGACTGGCCGGGACTTAACTGGAGGAAAATATGAACTTCATCGGATGGATCCTGTTCGGTCTCGTCGTCGGCGCGATCGCTAAGTTCTTGATGCCGGGACGCGACCCGGGCGGCTGGATCGTGACCATTCTTCTCGGCATCGCCGGCTCGTTCGTGGGCGGTTTCCTGGCCACGACGCTGATGGGATCGCAGCAACAGTCGGCGGGGTGGATCGGCTCGATCATCGGCGCCATCGTCCTGCTCTTCATCTATCGGCTCATCGTCGGCAGACGAGCGGTGGCCTGACGCGGTTTCCCCTGAATCCCTACCTGGTAATCCGGCCTCGCGCGAGCGGGGCCGTTTCGTTTCATGATTCGTAACGCCGCACTGCCGGAACATTTTGGAACCTGGTTCGTCTGAAAGGATCAGCGGGAATGGCGGCCAGTCCGCTGCACTTGTGATGCTGGCAGGGGGCAGCCCGGTCCATTCCGACGCCTCCAGGAGGAATCAAGAAAGACAATGAACGCATCCACCAAACGCATCCTTTCGACGATTGCCATCGTCATCGCGTCGGTGGCATTCGGGATCCTGATCAGCGCCGATCTCGGCCTGATGCGGACATCGAAAGCACAGACGACCACCATCCAGAGCACGGAGGGCGTCTCCGTCCCCGCCGTGACCATTCCCTCGTTCGCCGACGTGGCCGCGCGGGTCATGCCCACCGTGGTCTCGGTCCGCTCGACCGAGATCGTGAAGATGAGCGAACAGCGCCGCCGCGGTTTCGGCGTCGACCCCTTCGAGTTCTTCTTCCCCGATCCGAGCGATCCGCGCCGCCGCGGCCAGCAGCAGCCCGGCGAGGACGATGAGCGCCGCCAGGAAAGCGGCGGCTCCGGCTTCATCATCTCGTCCGACGGCTACATCCTCACCAACAACCACGTCATCGAAGGCGCCAGCAAGGTGGAGATCCACTACGGCGCGGACGAGAACGGCGTCGGCGGACGGACCATCCCGGCCACCATCGTCGGCCGCGACCCCGCCACGGACATCGCCCTCCTCAAGATCGCCGTGAACCAGGAGCTCCCCTACATCCGCCTCGGCGATTCGGAGCGCATCCGCAAGGGTGACTGGGCCGTGGCCATCGGCAACCCCTTCGCCTTCGAGAACACGCTCACCGTGGGCGTGATCTCCGCCAAGGGCCGTTCGTTAGGCCTAAGCAACGAGACCCGCTCGTTCGAGAACTTCATCCAGACCGACGCCGCCATCAACTTCGGCAATTCGGGCGGACCTCTCCTGAACATCTCCGGCGAGGTGGTCGGCATCAACACCGCCATCCGCGGCGGCGGCGCCCAGGGCATCGGGTTCGCCACGCCGATCAACACCGCCAAGCTCCTCCTGCCGCAGCTCAAGAAGGGCAAGGTCACGCGCGGCTTCCTGGGCATGAACATCACCGACGTCACCGACGAGACCCGCGAAGCGTTCGGCCTGGCCGAAGCGCGCGGCGCGCTGGTGCAGTCGGTCGAGCCCGGCAAGCCTGCCGACAAGGCCGGCATCCGCAACGGCGACGTGGTGGTGGAAGTGAACGGCAAGCCGATCCGCAACAACCGCGAGCTGATCGACACGATCTCCTATCTCCCGATCGGATCGGAAGTGAAGGTCGGCGTCCTGCGCGACGGCAAGCGCCTCACGCTCACCGCCAAGACCGAAGAGCGTCCCAGCGACGGCACCGACGCCGAGGAAGACGAAGCTCCGGCCGAACCGGTCCGCGACAAGCTGGGCATGACCGTGCAGGAGCTCAGCTCCGAGCTGCTCCGCCAGTACGGCCTCCCCGAGGACGTGCACGGCGTCATCGTCACCGGCGTCAAGAACGTCTCCCCCGCCGGCGAGGCCAATATCAACGAAGGCGACGTGATCAGCGAGATCCAGGGCCAGCGCGTCACCTCGCTCAGCGAATTCCGCAGCGCCATCGACCGCCTCCGCAGCGGCGCGCGCATCCGCGTATACGTCACCGCCTCGGCCGGCCGCGGCTCGAGAGCCATCTCGACGTACAAGTTCCTGACCGTGCCGTAAGGCAAGTTCTCAGCAGCGATTCCGAGGCCGCCCGAAAGGGCGGCCTTTTTGTTCTTGGAGGGCAGAGCGCAGAGGGCAGAGCGCAGAAGAAAAGGCGCCGTCGGGCTTCTGCCCTCTGCCCTCTGCGCTCTGCCCTCTACAATGCGCCAGAGTGACCGACGAACAGTTCATGCGCCGCGCGCTGGAGCTCGCCGAGCGGGGGCGGTACACGGTGAGCCCGAATCCAATGGTGGGCTGCGTGATCGTGCGCGACGGCGTGGTGATCGCCGAGGGGTGGCATGCGCGCGCGGGAGAGGCGCATGCGGAGGTGGTGGCGCTGGGGCAGTGCGCGGATCCGCGCGGCGCCACGATGTACGTGACGCTGGAGCCGTGCGCGCATCGCGGACGGACCGGACCGTGCGCCGAGGCGGTGATCGCCGCGGGTCTTTCCCGCGTGGTCGTGGCCATGGAAGACCCGCACGAGGTGGTGCACGGCCGCGGCCTCGCGGCGCTACGCGCTGCCGGCATCGAGGTCGAGACGGGCCTGCTGGAAGCCGAGGCGCGGCGGCTCAATGAGAAGTTCGTCTGGTCGGTCACCCAACGAATGCCGTTCGTGCTGGTGAAGGCAGGAATGACGCTCGACGGAAAGCTGGCTACCGTCGCGCGCGAGTCGCAATGGATCACGGCGGAAGCCGCGCGCGAGGCCAGCCTGCGGCTGCGCGAGGAGTATGACGCCATCGTGGTCGGCAGCGGCACCGTCAAGAGCGACGATCCGCGCCTCACGCGGCGCCTCGGCCTGGCCGGCGAGCTGCCGTGGACGCGTGTGGTGCTCGACGGCGACGGAGAGCTGCCGCCGCACGCACAGCTCCTCACCGACGGCGGACGCACGCTTCTCTTCACGAGCGCATCCTCACGCTACAGCCCCTCCCCCGGCCTGGAGATCGTGCCCTCGGAAGGACGCTTCGACTTCGCGCGCATCTTCGGCGAGCTCCACGCCCGCGGCATCCACTCGGTCATCATCGAAGGAGGATCGCTCGTCCACTCGGAAGTCATCCGCCGCGGCCTGTGGCAGAAGATGATCCTCTTCATCGCCCCCCTCCTCGTCGGCGGCGCCGAAGCCCCGGCCCTCTTCAGCGGCGAAGGAGTCCCCCGGTTGACAGATGCGTATCGGTTTCGGTTTGATCGGGTGGAGCTGTTGGGGAGCGATCTGGTGGTTGTCGCGTACCCTGTGTAACAGCTATACAGCTGCACAGCGATACAGCTACACAGGGGCTTCGCTTCTGCCGTGTCGCTGTATAGCTTTGTAGCTGTGCAGCTCTAACTATGTTCACCGGCATCATTCTCCACACCGGCACCATCGAGGCGTTCGAGCGGCGCGCGAACGGGGCGCAGTTGCGTATCCGCACGACGGACCCGGAGCCGTTCACGCGGGGCGAGAGTCTGGCGGTGAATGGGGTGTGTCTGACGGTGCTGCCGGAAAATGATGGCTCTCTGGTGGCCGATCTCTCCGACGAGACGCTGTCGCGCACGACGCTGGGGTCGCTGGGCACGGGCATTCGTGTGAACGTGGAGCGGGCGCTGGCGCTGGGGGACCGCATGGGCGGGCATCTGGTGCAGGGGCATGTCGACACGGTGGGGACTCTCATTTCCATCGCCATCGAGGGAGACTTCGCGGTCTACCGGTGGAGCGTGCCGGCCGAGTACGCCGACCTCGTCGTGCCGAAGGGGTCGATCACGGTCGATGGGGTGTCGCTGACGGTGGTCGATCCGGAACGGGAGAGTTTCGCGGCGGCGCTCATTCCGGAGACGCTGCGCCGCACGAACCTCGGCACGGCGCGCATCGGCGAGGGCGTGAATCTCGAGCTGGACATGATCGCCAAATACGTCCGCGCTTTTGTCGCGCCGTACCGCGCGGCGACGCTTTCTCCGAAGTGATCCTCTATCGCAAAGGCGGACCGCTCCGCGTGCGGCGTGCGGCCGCGCCGGAGCCTCCGTACTGGTGCGCCACCTCGGTCGCTCCGTATGGTGCAAAACGCTCGACGCCGGTGGCCATCGACTACCTCACGCTGCGCGCCACGGGTGTCGGGGATAAGCTCGAAGTCAGCGTCCGCGACGACGCGCGCGACGAGCTGGAACGGGCGCGGGCGCTCACCGGACCGGTGCTCATCGAGGCCGCCGAAAACGCGGAGATGATCTTCCGGCGCGGCCAGGCGGCGCTGGAGCTCTGCGAAGAGCAGGGCCTTGCGAGCGTCCACCTCATCTCCACACGCGGCGAGCTCCCGGCGCGCGCGTATGACGACTCCGTCGTCGTGATCGCCGCCTGGCCGCTCGAGTTGTCGCGGCTCGCGGAGCTGTTCGAAGACGCGCAAGAGCGCGGCCTGCGCTGGGGCGTGGCCGTGCCGGTCCTCTATCCCGTCACCACCGAGCTCGCGCCGCTCACGGCACTGGCGGATTTGGCGCAGTCGCACGGCGCCGCGTTCCTGGCGGCGCTCGGCGTGGAGCTGGAGCCGACGGCCAAACAGGCCATCGCGCAATCGCTGCAGCTCGAAGCCGAGGATGACCGCTACGCCATGCTCTTCCACGGCAGCAGCGCCGAGGCGATGCACCTCGGCACGGAGCGCCACCTGGCCGCGCTCGCGCACGAACGCGGCCTCAACGACTTCATCGTCCCCCCGCGCTGGAACGACCGCTCGAACTGGAACGCGGCCGTGCTGCTCACCCTCACCGCCTCGCGCATGATCGCCATGGAGCTCGACCTCGACCTGGCCGGCTCCATCGCCCGCTCCGCCCGCATCATCGCCGAGCTCGACAAACCGCTCACCCGCATCGCCGAAGCGGCCAGCCTCTCCATCATCGGCGGCCTCGACGACACCAGCGCCGAGGCGCTCACGTCGTGGGTGGGCGGGGGTGCTGCCGCGTTCTGCGAATTTGTGGATGAGCAGTGGCGGATGCGGCGGGGATAGTCTCAGAGTCGCATAGTCTCAGAGTTGCAGAGAGCGTCGCATTCACAGTCTCTGCGACTCTGCAACTATGAGACTCTGCGACTACTTCCTGTGCTCGATGCGCACCTTCGTCGAGATCCCACCACGCACGTAAAAATCGCCTTCCACGAACAAATACCGCGGGTCGAGGGCGGCGATGAGGTCGTCGGCGATGCGGTTGGTGACGGCTTCGTGGAAGGCGCCTTCGTCGCGGTAGGACCAGAGATAGAGCTTGAGCGATTTGAGCTCGACGCATTTCTGGTCGGGGGTATAACGAATGCGGATCGTGGCGAAGTCGGGCTGCCCGGTCATGGGGCAGAGGCAGGTGAACTCGGGCGCTTCGAAGGCGATCTCGTAGTCGCGCTGCGGGTGGGGATTGGGGAACGTTTCGAGGGTTTTGGAGGGCTTGGTCGGCATCAGCGTTTGACGGCCGGGTTGGCGCCCGACGATCCCATCAGCTTCTGGTTCAGTTCCTTGATCCGCTCCTGCAGCTGGCCGATCTTGGCCTGGGCATCGGCGCGCAGGCGCTCGGTCTCGGCGCGCAGGCGGACGACCTCTTCGTCCTTCTGGCGGTCGCCGCCCTGCGACTGGGCGACCTGGGTGCGCAGGAAGTCGACGTCGTGGCGGAGGTTCTCCAGCTCTTCGTCCTTGTCGGCCAGGCGCTGCCGCCACTGCACTTCCTGTTCTTCGTAGAGCCGCTTGATGTCCATCAGCTCCGTGATCTGTGAGAAATCCGAGTAGCTCGGGGCCATGTCTCCTCCCTGGCGGACGCGCTCTTCGATCTGCGGGAAGAGCTTGCGCAGCTTGAGCGACAGATCGTCGGCGTCGCTCGACAGCGCCATCGCCTCCTGGTACGTGATCTTCTGGTGCGCCAAGAGGGCGATGAGCGACTGGTTCATCGACTGCATGCGGTAGAGGCCGACCGATCCCTCGATCTCCTCGGTGATGTCCTTGGTGTGCCCTTCTTCGATGAGCTTGGCGATGCGCGGCGAGTTCTTGAGGACCTCCACCACCGCGCACATCTTCCCCTCGATCGTTTTGACCAGCTTGAGCGACACGATGCCGCGCAGGACCAGCGAGATCTGCCCGCGGATCTGCTTGTGCTGCTCGGGCGGGAAGGCGTCGATGATGCGGTCGAGCGTCTGCGCGGCGCTGTTCGTGTGCAGCGTGGAAAAAACCAAATGCCCGGTCTCGGCGGCGGTGAGGACGGTGGTGATCGTCTCCACGTCGCGCATCTCGCCGACCATGATCACGTCCGGATCCTGGCGCATGGCGTTGCGCAGCGCTTCCTTGAACGTGGGCGTGTCGGTGCCCACCTCGCGCTGCGAGATGGCGGCGGTCTTGTCCTGGAAGAGGAACTCGATCGGGTCCTCGATGGTGACGATGTGCAGCGGCTCGTGCTCGGCGATCTCCAGGATCATGGCCGCCAGCGTGGTGGACTTGCCCGAGCCGGTGGGGCCGGTGACGATGACCAGACCGTCGGGGATCTGGGTCATGTCGCGGACGGCGGTGGGCAGCTCCAGCGCGTCGATGTCCTGCACCTGGATGGGGATGCGGCGGAAGACCGCGCCCACCGTGCCGCGCTGCATGTACATATTGGCGCGGAAGCGGGCCACGCCCGGAACGCCGTAGCCGAAGTCGACCGACTGCTGGGCGTCGAACTTCTCCTTCTGCACGCGATTCAGAAGCGGCAGCAGCATCCGCTCCAGGTCGGCCGGTTTGAGAGGATCGGTCTTGATGGGGATCAGCTTCCCCTGCACGCGCACGAGAGGCGGCCGCATCGGCTTCAGATGCAGATCCGAGGCGTGCTGCTTGGACATGTAGATCAGCAGGTCGTTGAGCGAGAACGCCGGCGCCTGCTGTTCGGGTGGGGTTGCTGCGGTCACGGGGGCATTATACGAACGATCGTCAATCCTGAGCGGGCGGTGGGTCGGGGGGCGAAGGATCAATGGAGCCACAGCTGCACCGTTGCCTGAGACAAGACACGGGCAGACGCGCAGTTAGAGCGCCGGAGGCTTCGTTCCAGCTGATGCTCCATTGATCCTTCGCCCACCACCCACCACCCGCTCAGGATTCACGGGGAATCACCGCCGCATGATCGAGTCCAGAATCATCAGAAACGCTTCCTGCTGCTTGGCCTCGGTCTTGTTGATGACGGCGATGGTCTCGCCGATGCGGAAGCGCTGGTGCAGCTCGTCGGCGGAGTGGGAGGAGGTCACGACGATGCGCCGCGGCGAGAGGCCCTTGGCACGGGCGTACTCGACGAATTTCTTGCCGTCCATGCCCGGCATCTCCAGGTCGACGATGAGCAGGTCGATGGAGTCGTCGATCTTGGGCAGGGCGTCGTAGGGATGGCTGTAGGTCTCGATGCGGGCGATGTCGGCGTAACGCTCGCCGAGGAAATTCGACCACAGATCGCAATACGAGGCCGAGTCGTCGACGATGACGATTCGCTTCAGTTTCTCTTCGCTCATTTTTTTGCCGATCGTTTCTTCGGAGTTGCCCGGATGTCGTGCTTCACGACGCCGCCGACGATGGTGGTCACGGCGCGTCCGTGCAGCGTCTCGCCCATGAAGGGAGAATTCGCGGCCTTGGAAAGGAACTCGCGGACCTCGTAGCGCGCGCCGAGGTCGAGCAGCGTCACGTCGCCGACGCTTCCTTTCCTGAGCGTGCCGCCCGGCAGGTTGAAGATGCGCGCCGGGCCGGACGACAGCAGCTCGATGAGGCGCGGCAGGCCGATCACTTTCTCGCGCACCAGCCGGTCGTAGCAGACCGAGAACGCCGTCTCCAGGCCGGTCACGCCGAACGGCGCCAGATCGAACTCGACATTCTTCTCGTCGAAGTGATGTGGGGCGTGATCGGTGGCAATCGCATCGATTGTACCGTCGGCGATTCCCTCGATGAGGGCCTGGCGATGCTCTTCGCTCCGCAGCGGCGGATTCATCTTGAGGTTCGTGGAGAACGACTGCACGGCGTCGTCGCCCAGGGCGATGTGATGCGGCGTCACCTCGCAGGTGACCTTCACGCCTTCCGCGCGCGCGCGGCGCACGGCAGCGACGGCGCCGGACGTGGAGAGATGGGCGATGTGTACGTGTGCATTGGTGAGCCGCGCCAGGATGACATCGCGCGCCACGAGCGTCTCCTCGGAAGCGGCGGGGATGCCGCGCATGCCCAGGAGCGTCGAGTAGTAGCCCTCGTGCATGACGCCGCCCTCGACGAGGTTGGCGTCTTCCTCGTGCGCGATAAGCGGCATGCCCAGCATCGAGCAGTACTCGAGGGCGCGGCGCATGAGCTGCGCGTTCCACAGAGGCTTGCCGTCGTCGCTCACGCCGACACAGCCGGCCAGGTGCAGGTCGGCCAGCTCGGCCAGTTCCTCGCCCTTGAGGCCCTTGCTCACCGCGCCGATCGGATAGACGCGGCACCAGCCGTTCCGGGCCGCCTCCGCGCGCATCATCTCCGTCACCGCGCGCTCGTCGTTCGGCGGAATGGTGTTGGCCATGGCGCAGACGGCCGTGTAGCCGCCGGCCACGGCCGCGCGCGTGCCCGTGGCGATGGTCTCCTTGTGCTCCTGCCCCGGCTCGCGCAGATGCGTGTGCAGATCGATGAAGCCCGGCGTGGCGATGAGCCCTGCGGCGTCGATGGTCTCGACCTGCGAGGCCCTGACCTTCTTGTCGACACGGGCGATGGCGCCGTCCTCGATGAGGATGTCCAGGGTGGCATCGAGCTCCTGCGAGGGATCGACGACGCGGGCGTTGGTGATGAGCAGATTCATGGTCATGAGAACGCAGAGCGCAGAGCGCAGAGCGCAGAAGTTTGAACCGCCGGCCGGCTGACTCTCTCTTCTGCCCTCTGCCCTCTGCCCTCTGCCATCTTCCTACTCCGTTCCCTGCGCTGCTCCCAGGAGGTACAGCACGGCCATGCGCACGGCCACACCGTTGGTGACCTGTTCCAGGATGACCGAGTAATTCGGATCGTCGGCCACGTCGGAGGCGATCTCCACGCCGCGGTTCATCGGGCCGGGGTGCATCACCAGCACCCCTTTTTTGGCCTTGCGCAGGCGCTCGCGCGTGAGGCCGAAGGTGTTGTAGTACTCGCGCAGCGAAGGGAAGCTGAGCTTGCCCTGCCGCTCGAGCTGGATGCGCAGCATCATCACCACGTCGGCCCCTTCGATCGCTTCATCGAGGTTGTGCACGACGCGCACGCCCATCTTCTCGATCTCGGTTGGAAGGAGCGTCGGCGGCGCGGCCAGCGTGACGTTGGCCTTCATCTTCGTCAGCAAATGAATGTTGGACCGCACCACGCGCGAGTACTTGATGTCGCCGACGATGGTGACGTTCACGCCCTGCAGGCGCCCCAGCCGCTCGCGGATGGTGAAGGCGTCAAGCAGCGCCTGCGTGGGATGCTCGTGCGCGCCGTCGCCGGCGTTGATCACGGCGATGTTGGGATAGCGATCGGCCAGCATTTTCGGCGACCCCGGATGCTTGTGGCGGATGACGATCATGTTGGGGTGCATGGCCACGAGGTTGTCGGCCGTGTCGATGAGCGTCTCCCCCTTTTCCACGGCCGACCCCGAGGCCGCGAAGTTGAGCGTATCGGCCGAGAGACGCTTCTCCGCGATCTCGAACGACACGCGCGTGCGCGTCGACGCCTCCATGAAGAGATTGATGACCAGCTGCCCGCGCAACGCCGGCACCTTCTTCACCGGCCGCTCGCTCACTTCCTTGAACCCCTCCGCCGTATCGAGGATCAGCTCGATCTCTTCGGGAGTGAGGAACTCGATGCCCAGGAGGTCTTTCGAGCGAAGGGCGGAGGTGGGGGTGCGCATCGGGGGAGTCGCAGAGTCTCAAAGTCGCAAAGTCGCAAAGGCCCACCCGCCCTTGGCGGAGCTCCTTTGAGACTCTGAGACTTTGAGACTTTGAGACTTCATTTCTCCATGATCAGCACTTCATCCTCACCGTCCGTCTCGGTCAACTTGACCTTGATCACTTCTTCGGCGTCGGTGGGGACGGTTTTGCCGATGACGTCGGCGTGGATGGGGAGCTCGCGGTGGCCGCGGTCGATGAGGACGGCCAGCATGACCTGCTTGGGGCGGCCGAAGTCGATGAGGGCATCGAGCGCGGCCCGGACCGTGCGGCCGGTGTAGAGCACGTCGTCGACGAGGACGATGATCTTGTCGTCGATCGGCTCGGGCAGCTTGGTGGGCTTGACCACCGGCTGCGGGGCGACGGTGGTGAGGTCGTCGCGGTAGAGCGTGATGTCGAGGATGCCGAACGGCACGGCCTGCCCTTCCATCTGCTCGATCTCCCGCGCCATCCGCTCGCCGATGGGAACCCCTCGGCTGCGGATGCCGACGATCATCAGGTCGTCCAGCCCGCGGTTCTTCTCCACGACTTCAATGGCCATGCGACGGATCGCGCGGTTCATCCGCGCACCATCCAGCAAACGCTTTTTTACATTCATAGGAAGTGCCCTGGTCGCAGGTCTGCGAGGCGCGCGGGAGAATATCACGAGATCAGAGGGCGGAGGGCAGAGCGCAGAGGGCAGAAGAAAAAAGCAACCGGACCAACTGCCGGGTCGGCTTTCTTCTGCGCTCTGCCCTCTGCGCTCTGCCCTCTGGCTTATAACCTGCACGCCCCCCTCCCATGGGCGCAGCTGCCAAACGGAAGGTGCTTCTCGTCGATGACAATGCCGACGTACGCCGGTTGTACGCCATCGGGCTCAACCAGCGCGGGTACGAGGTGAAATTGGCGGCGAACGGGGCCGAGGCGGTGGACCGGGTGGCCTCGGAGCGTCCGGACTACATCCTCCTGGACTGGATGATGCCGCTCATGGACGGCCGGGAAGTGGTGGAGCGGCTCGACTTGCAGGAGGCGGCCTCGGCCATCGAGATCATCGTCATCAGCGGCCAGCCGGCTCCGGAGGAGCTGCCGGCGCGCATCCGCTCGTGGCTGACCAAGCCTCTCACGGTGGACGAGTTGGTGTCCGAAATCGGCCGGGAACGGCAAGTAGGCTAGAATCGCCGCGAATGGCCAAGATCTTCTTCGTCGGCCTCGACGGCGCGGAGAAAAGTTACCGGTTGCAGACGCATCGTCCGTTCACTCTCGGTCGGGACCCAGGCAACGACATCATCCTGCGCGATCCGAAGGTTTCCCGCCATCACGGCGAGATCGTCTTCGAGCGAGGGTTTTTCGTCCTGCATGATCTGGCCAGCGCGAACGGCACGTACGTCAATGGCAAGCGCATCCGCGTGGCGCCGCTCACGCACGGCGCGCGGCTGCGCATGGGGAACACGTACGGACGTTTCTCAGAGGAACTGCCCACCGAGGCCGAAGCAGCGCCGATGGCCGCCGCGGCCGAGCCGTTCGACCAGCCGGTGCCGCCGCCTCCCACCGAAGACCTGGGCGCGATGATGCCGACGTCCAGCATCGAGAGGGTGAACCTGCAGACGGTCCCCCACGACAAGCTGGACCCCGCGGAGCTAAAAAAAAAAGCGGAGTAGCCGAGCCTGAGGCCGATGCGGACGCGCCGGCGCCTGCGCCCGCGATCGAGAACGCGATCGAGCACGAGCCGCCCACCGAACCGATCGCTCCTGTCCCGAAACCGCCCGCGCCGCCGCTCAAGCTCGAGACCAATCCTGCGTTCATTCCGCCGGCCACGCCTGGCGCGAGCGCCGCCCCTCACCCTGGCCCTCTCCCCGGAGGGGAGAGGGGACTGAGGAACGCCATCGCCGGACCGTTCGCGCACACGCGCTATCGCTTCACGACCGGCCTGCGCTCGGGCGAGGTGGCCAACATCCGCGGCGACGACGGGCAGGTGCTGCTCTCGTACCGCAGCTTCGCCAACGTGGTGGGGATCGTGGCGGCGCTGGTCTCCGGCATCGTCACGCTGGCGGGGCTGGCGGCCGTGCTGTTTCTCCTGGCCGAACACTCCCCTTCGCGCGCGTTCGTGGCGCTGGTGCTGACGCTGATCTTCGCCTTCTTTATCGCGCTGCTGGTGCCGCGCATCAACGTCACGCTCTACGACGAGCACCATCCGGCCCTCACGATCTCGCAGCGCACCACCCATCCCGGCGTGAGCTACGTCGTGGCCACCCCCAACGGCGCCACGCTGGCGGAACTGCGCAAGACCCCCTTCTCCCGCCTGGGCCGCCACCGCTGGCGGATCGTGCAGGAAGGACGCCTCCTGGCCGAGGCAGTGGAAGAGTCGTGGGGGCGGGCGATGGTGCGCAAGGCCCTCGGCAAATTCAACCGCCGCTTCGAAACCAACCTGCGCATCGAATACGGCGGCCTCGACGCGGGAAGGATCATCCGCCGGCCCGATGGGAACGGGGCGGTGGACACGCTGGAACTGACGAGCGACGCGCTGGACCGGCGGGTGGCGGTGGCGCTGGCGACGCTGGTTTTGGGGCGGGAGCCTTAGCCTCGTCCCAATTCTGAGCGTAGCGAAGAATCAACGGAGCAGCCGCGCTGCTGGTGCCACAGGCATCGCCTCAGGCTCACGCCCGGCGGCTGCTCCCTTGATCCTTCGCTGCGCTCAGGATTACGGGGGAGGCATCCGCGTAATCTCCACCCCCGTGTAGTAGTGCCGCAGGATCCGGTCAAACGTCCACCCCCGAAACGCCATGCCGTACGCTCCGACCTGGCACATGCCGGTGCCGTGGCCCCAGCCTTTGCCGTAGAACGTGTAACGGTCGACGCCGTCGGGATCGCGGGTCTTGTCGTAGACAAACAGGTTGTCCGGCACGTTGAGCGACCAGCGGATCGGCAGGCCGCGGAGCATGAATTTGCGTCCTCCCTCGGCGGTGACTTCGAGCTCGGCCACGCGTTTGGAGGCGTCGATCGTGACCGGGCGGATGTCGACCAGCTGCGTGATCGGCTGGCGGCGGTTGATGGCCGGCACGAGCTCGTCGGCGCGATAGCTGCGCGTCCAGTTGGAAAAGCTGGAGGTGCGGTCGAAGGCGGCGCCGTCGTAGTTGGCCTGGACGATGGCCGCGACCGGTTTCTTGTCCGGCGACAAGAGGACGGTCATGCGATCGCCCACCAGCACCGGCACGTTGGCGTACTCCTGGAAGCGGTCGCCCAGTTTGCGGAAGATGGGGATGCCGGCGGGCAGGGTGTGCGCGGAGGTCTCCCCTTTCTGCTTGAGCGTCACGCGGCGGCCTTCGAGCTTGAGGATCTTCCCCTCGGCGTTCGTGAGGACGTTGTGCTCGCGGACCCAGGAGAGGAGTAGCGCGTACAGCTCCTCGCGCGGCATGGCCTGATCGAGTGAGACCCGGTCGATGTACTGCGTCGGCTCGATCCCGTATTTGGTGAGGAACGAGGCCACGAGATACGGCACCGCCTCGGGATTGGCGGTCTGCGGGAAGAAGTAGCGGCGGTCTTCCGGCATGGTCAGGGTGCGGCCGGCGTGGTGGAGTCCCATCATGGCCGCCAGGTATTCGAGCACGTCGCCCCGGCGGGAGGACGCCGGCAGCGGCTGGTTCATCTCCGTCCAACCCGCGAGATGCATGGCCGCCACCGTGGCGTTCGACACGTCGCGCGCACTCCAGCTCGAGGAATCCTTCACGCCGGCCAGCGTGGCGAAGAGGCGCGCGTCCACCTGTTGCTGGGAGAGGAGGCCGCTGTCGGCGCGTCCGGCCACGGTGAGCATTTCCAACTCCACGCAGCTCACGCGCTTGAGATGCGGATCGTTGCGGCCGGGGAACATCGTGGAGACGTCGCTGGTCTCGCCGCCGCAGGTGGCGCTGTAGAGCGTGTCCACCGGTTTGCCGTCCATGGTCACGATGAGCCCCGCGGTCTCGCGTACGGCGCGCGTGGAGAGCTCGTGCTCCTGGGCGAAGCCTTTGTACGCCTGACAGGCCGGGCCGGGGCAGATGTCGTAGCCCTCGCTCTCGAACTGGCGCAGGTTCCTGAAGGCATACGTCCGCGCGGCCACGGCCTGCGCCTTGAGCGCCTCCACCTCGTCGTAGATCGACGGCCCCATCTCCGAGGGGACCACGCCGTAGAGATACTCCTCGAAGTTCAGCTCATTGACGACGTTGAGCAGACCGCGGGCATTGATGAAGAGACGCGCCGAGGAGCGATACGGCTGCTTGTCGATGAGCAGCGTCTCGGTCGTGGCGGGCAGCACCGTCAGATACGGCCCGTCGAACGTGAACCGGTCCCCTTCATCGTCGACGACGGCGATGCGCCGCTCGAACCTTTGATCGGACGGCCGGCGCACGATGAGGAGGTCCTTGCCGTACCCACGCTCGGTGAGATTCGTGCGCGCCGGCGTGGCCGCCTCCGACGACTCGAAGTCACCGGCGATCACTTTGTATTGCCCGTTGGCGACGTCGAACACCATGTCGGTGCGCAGCTTGGTCCCGGTGCGGATCTTCTCGACGAGAGTCTCCGCGCTCGACTGGTCGGAGATCGCGCTGACCTGCACCGCATAGCGCACGGGCGCGTTCGCGAGAGGCGCCGTGGCGGTGAAGCCGCGGCGCAGGAGCGAGGGACCCTTGTCCGAGACGAGGTAGTAGCCGTCCGGCGTCCGCGGAAACGAGACCGAGGACTGGTCGCTGAGCAGCCCGACGCGGATGCGCGGCTCGGCAATCGTGTGCGGCAGCGAGGCCACGGGCATCAGCGCATTCGCCGGACGCGACGGCGCAGGCTGCGCCGCCGGCTTGCCGGGCGTGGAGGGGGGTGGCTGCGAAGGCGGCGCCGTACCGGCGCAGGCAGTGAGGATCGAGAGGAAGAAGGGCAGGACAAAACGGCGCATGGGCCTCCGGGACAGCTGTACAGCTTTACAGCTGTAGAGCTGTACAGCTCCAAATGAAACGCCCCCGCGGCTGTGAGACCGCGGGGGCGTCTTGGGTCAATGCAACTTCAAACGTTTACGGCAGGATGAGGCGGATCACCACGCGGCGGTTGCGCAGACGGCCTTCCGCAGTGGTGTTGTCGCCGACCGGGTCGGACGTGCCGCGGCCTTCGACGGTGATGCGCGACGGGTCGATGCCATGGCGCGTCACCAGGTAGTCGCGCACGGCTTCGGCACGGCGGCGGTCGAGGTCACGATTCGGTCCGGTGTTCTCCCGGTCGTCGGTGTAGCCGATGACCAGCGCCGTCGCGGTGGGCTCCTGCTTCATGCGGAGCGCAACCTCGTCGAGGATGGCCTTGGCGATGTTGGTGAGGCGTGCCGAGCCCGGCTCGAAGTGGATCTCGTCGGTACGGATCTCCTGCGGCGCGCGCGGCGGAGCAACAGGCTCCTCGGGCGGCGGGACCGGAGCAGGCTCCGGCGCGGGAGGCGGTTCCGGCATCGGAGCCGGTGCCGGGGGCGGCGGAGCGGGAGCGGCGAACGCCAGCGGCGCGAAGGTCAGGCCGACCAGGCCGGAGAGGCCGCAGTCGTCGAGCTCCGTGAAGCGGCACTCGTCGTTGTTGTCGGCGAACTTGGCCACGTTCCACCGGGCCGCGGCGCTGAGCGACCAGCCGCTCGTGCCGAACCAGTGGCGCAGACCGCTCACCAGGAAGACCGGGTTGTCGGGAGCGCGGTCGCCGCCCGTGTACCAGACGGTGTTGAGCTCACTGACCCAGTTCGTGGTCGGAAAACGCGACAGCGGGACGTTGAGGCCGGCGTCGATGCGGAACTCGTTCGGGATGGAGACTTCCGAATCGAACCCGAGCGGATCGTCGTTCTCGCGGTCGCCGCGGATCACGTACTTGGCTGCCAGCGAGCCGATGCCATGGGTCACATGGCCGCCGATGCCGAAGTCGGTGCCGCCCGTGGCGATGCCGCTGTCGTCATCGCCCGTGGGCAGGTCGATGAACCCCGAGAGGGCGAACCGCGTGTCCGCGTCGGTCGGGCTGAGCAGGAACTTCGTGCCCAGTCGGACGGCGCCGAGACCGGTCTCGTTGAACTCGCCCTCATGGAGGAAGCCGTTGATGAATCCCACGCGGTCGCCGCCATTGCTGACGATGCGGTCCCAGGGAAGCATCGCGCTCACTTCCCAGCGGTCGGTGATACCGACGCCGACGGAAGCGCTGAGGCGGTAGAGATCGTAGCTGAGATCCTGATACTCGCGCGCCGAGGGGGGCGCGAGATCACGAGCCTCGCCGGCGGTGAGATCCCAGTCGTTGAAATAGACTCCGAACGACCAGTTGCCCCGGCGGAGCGTATCCGCCGTTACCGTTTCGAACAGGCCGGTCTGTCCCGAGTGGGTGGGAGCGAAGAACCGCAGCTGATCTTCACGGGTAATCTCCTGCGCCTGGGCTAATGTGGCGCCGAAGAAGAAAAAGCACAGCAGGGGAATCAGCAGCCGATGCTGGTTACGCAACAAATGACACCTCCTAAAAACTGCTCGCACGGTTCGGTCCGCAGCTACAATGCCCGCGCCGCTACAAAACGTGTGCCAGAGCGATCGAGGGCCTTTTCCGTAAAGACCTCAACTACTTGACTTTACCATAGCTTGAGCGAGGGGTTATAACAGGGCCCGCCGGAAAAGGACCGGTTTCGACCATGGCGAACAGACGACTGGCACTGGCACTCGCGGTAATTCTTACGTCCTCCGGGGTGCAGGCCCAGACCACGGAACAGCCGGCAACCCCTCCTCCGCAACAGCCGCAGACCACCCCCGCGCCAACCGATCCGGGCATCCTCTCCGATGCCGCCAGCGCCACCTACGAGCGGCGCGACACCCTCCCCTCGGTCAATATCTACCTGCCGGAGGGGGAAGCCAGCATCCGGCTGCGCAAACTGATCCGCAACGTGCTCTTCGAGAGCCAGATCGACTACGAGTTCGTGAACGGCGACATCTCCACGTTCCTCCGCTACAAGTACTACGCGCGCAACTACACCTACCGCATCGGCGTCTTCGACTCCATCGGCTTCCCCGACATCACCTCCGACAGCAAAAAGGAGTTCGAGCGCGTGCGCGGAGGGCTCCTCCTCATCGGCGTGCCGAAGGACTACAGCAATCGGTACTTTTTTCTCCTGCAGGACGACCGGCTGACCTTCGGCGACACCGACCGTCCCGACAACCGCAAGAACAACATCTACACGAAGGTCGCCTATCAGTACGGCACGCAGTTCGACGAGCGGATGAACGCCATCGCCGGCGAGCAGCGCGGCCGGATCACGCCCGTCCTGACGGCATTCCGCGAGATCGGCCCGCAGAAAACCGGCCTGGCCGCGGCCGTGACCCAGGCCGCCACCGTGGCCACCGGCGACTACACCTACACGAAGTTCGAAGCCGAGGGGCTGCACCGGTTCGACCTCACCCCCACCTCGTTCATCTTCTCGCGCCTGCACGTGGGATCGTTTCTGGCGCGCGACCTCGTCGAGCCGCCGCCCGTGCCGCGCGACCGCGACAACGACGGCGAGATCGATCCCGTCCCGGAATGGGAAAAGTACAACGTCCCGCAGTACGAGCTCTTTCGCCTCGGAGGCCGCGAGGCCCTCAAGTCCATCTCCTCGGGCGACGAGGCCATCGGCACCCAGGAAGTCCATCTCACCAACGAGCTCTTCGTGCCGGTCTTCCGCAACAAGAACTACAAGCTGGGACGGCTCTACTGGAACACGCTCTACGGCATCGGCTACGTCGGCGTCGGCGCGGTCGGCTTCAAGACCAGCGAGCTCGGCGACCCCATCATCGACGCCGGCATCGGCACCGAGTCGGCGATCACGTTCGGCGACTACGATGTCTTTCTGAGCGTGCTGGCCGCCCACACGGTCCAGGGGACGGACACGGTGGATGGCGGGACGAAAGTGCGGTTTGCGATCAGAACGGTAAGGTAGGTTTGTGGACGTTGTGGACTGAGTGGACTTCCGTGGACGTCCACCAAGTCCACTGTCGTCCACAACGTCCACAAAGCGCCCAAACAAAAAACGCGGGCCCGTTGCCGGGCCCGCGTTTCGTTAGGAAAGTCGGTTCTAAAACCGCGTGAGATCGAACTCCACCGACCGCACTCCGCGGATGTTGCGCATGACCTGCGCGGCGACGTCTTTCTGGAGCTCGTGCTTGACCAGGCCGGCCACTTTGACGTTGCCCTGGTCGGCGGTAACGCGGAACTTGCAGCCGTCGAGGGAGCGGTTCACGGTCAGCTCCACTTCGGCGCGGCGGGTGATCTCGGCATCGCGGTTCTCGACGATCTGCACGAGGTTGGCAACGCGCGTGTAGCCGAGGGACTGGGCCAGACGCCCGACCTCTTCGGCCTGGGCCTTGTTGGCGGCACGGCCGCGGATGAGTACGACACCGGAGATCTCGTACACCTTGAGGCCATCAACCGTCGCGCCCGCCGTGCGGAAAGCCTGCGTGAGGTCGACGGCTTCGGGCTCAGTTGCCGAAGCGACCGGGCTGATCGCGAAAAAGACGGCCATGAGGATCGCGACAGGGGCGGCGGCTTTGATGGGTGTGCGCATGATGTTTATTTGTCTCTCCTGCACCTATCCATAGCAGCCGGCGTGCCACATGCCGCACCAGCCATTTTTCAGGCGTTTACGACGACCCCTAAGCAATTTTTGCGTCCAAAATTTACGTCGAGCTGCACGACAGCCGGCCCTTCCTCGGCGTACGGCTCGACCCGCGTGTGATGAACGTATACGCGGTAGAGCAGCATGAGAGCAAGCGCCACCACGACCAGAAATCCGGCAAGAGCGAGCATTCGTCGGAGCACGGCCGGTAGGGCAGCAACGGATGTGCCTGGGGACGAGCTGTACAGCTGTATAGCTCTAGAGCTGTAGAGCTACAATCCCTCCCATGCCCCCCATCCAGATCCTGCCGTCCGATCTCATCAATCAGATCGCGGCGGGAGAGGTCGTGGAGCGGCCCGCTTCGGTGGTGAAGGAGCTGGTCGAGAATGCCATCGACGCGGGGGCGCGGACGATCGACATCCTGCTCGAGAACGGCGGGAAGAAGTCGATCGAGGTGCGCGACGACGGCTGCGGGATGTCGGAGAGCGATGCGCGTCTGGCCATCGAGCGCCACGCCACTTCGAAGATCCGCGACTTCGACGATCTGACGCGCGTGCGTACGCTCGGCTTCCGCGGCGAGGCGCTGCCGTCCATCGCCTCGGTGTCGCGGTTTCTGCTCACCAGTGCCGCTGATGACAGCGGGATGGCGGTGGAGATCGAATGCGATCCGCTCACCGGACAGCGCAGCGTGCGTCCGGCGGCGCGCGACCGCGGCACCACCATCGCCGTGCGGGAGCTGTTTGAGAACGTGCCGGCGCGGCGCAAGTTCCTCCGCGGTGCCGACGCCGAGTTCCGTTCCATCGTGACCGTCGTCTCTTCGAATGCCCTGCCGCTGCCGGAGCGGGCCTTCCGCCTCGAGCACAACGGCCGCGTCGTGCTCGACCTGCCTCCCGCGGCGAACGGGCGCGAGCGCGTGCTGCAGGTCATCGGCAGCGAGGCCGCGGAATCGCTGGCCGAGGTGGACACGGTCATCGGCGTGACCCACGTGACCGGCCATGTCACGCAGCGCCTGCGCTACGGCAGCCGGCGCAACCAGTTCTTCTTCGTCAACGGACGGCTGGTCAAGGACCGCGTCCTCACCCACGCCGCGAACCGGGCCTGCGATGCGTTCGACTTCGACGGACATCCCGCGCTCATCCTCTTCGTCGACCTGCCGCCGGAAGCGGTGGACGTGAACGTCCATCCCGCCAAAACGGAGGTGCGGTTCCGCGATTCCTCGCAAGTGCACGTGGCCGTCGAGCAGGCCGTCAAGCGCGCCCTCGGCGGAGCGGAAGAGGGTTCGGCGCTCCTCAGCGGCCAGCGGACCGGCGACCGCATCGTCAACAACTCAGGTATCGCCCCGACCTTCATCCGCGACGCCCCGCCGGGTCAGGCTCCGTCGCTCTTTCCGCCGCAGCGCTACGACGACTCCGGCCCGCGCTGGACCCCCGCCTTCACGCCGCTCTTTCAGCGCGAGTCGTCGCTGGTCCAGCCGCCGGTGGCCCAGCGCACGGCGCTCATCGAGGACGAGGAAGCCCCGCAGCTCGGCGATCTGAAAGGCCGCGTCATCGGCCAGTACCGCATGAGCTACATCCTCCTCGACACGCCGGGCGGTCTGCGGCTCGTCGACCAGCACGTGGCACACGAGCGCGTCCTGTACGACCGGTACCTCATGCGCATCGAGGCCCGCCAGCCGGTGTCGCAGCAGCTACTGGCGCCGATGCTCTACGAGACCGGCGCCGCCGAGTGCGCGGTGCTGGAGTCGCATCTCGAAGAGTTGCGCGCGGTCGGCTTCGACATCGAGCGCTTCTCCGGAAACGCCTTCGCCGTCTCCGCGGTCCCGGCCGAGCTGCTGCGCCACGACCTCGACGCTTTCCTGCGCAAGATCATCGACGCCTCGCTCGAGGAAAAATCGTCGCACGTCACCCGCGTCCGCGAGCGCATCACCGCCTCCCTGGCCTGCCAGGCCGCCATCAAAGTGCACCGCACTCTCTCCGGTGAAGAAATGGCCCGCCTCGTGGCCGAGCTCCTCGACTCCTCCAACCCCTTCGCCTGCCCCCACGGCCGCCCCATCATCGTCGACATCAAACACCTCGACATCGAACGGCACTTTCACCGGAAGTAGGCTCAGAGACGCAGAGGCGCAAAGGCTCAGAGGCGTGCAAGCGGCGCCCTTTGAGCCTTTGCGCCTCTACACCCGGGAGAGTGTGCGATTCTCATGTCGTGTTCTTCTCTTCCCGCAAACCAACTTCGCGCGAGCTCGGAAGGATGGGCGAGCGTCGCGCGGCGTGGTTCTATCGGCTGCGCGGGTACAGGATCGTAGGGCGGAATGTGCGCTTGCCGGCCGGCGAGATCGACCTCGTCGTGAAGCGTGGCGGAATGACCGTGATCGCCGAGGTGAAGACACGGCAGAGCCTCTTCGCCGGTGAGGGGCACGAGGCCGTCAATCGCGTGAAGCGCGAGCGATTGATCCGCCTCGGCGATCAATACGCGGCGCGGCATCCGGAGGTGCGTCTGCGTTACGACGTGCTTTCGCTTTTCTGGACGGGCCGGCGCTTCCTCGTTGATCACTATGAAGACGCCTTCCGCCCGATCGCGGACGCGCAGCGGCCGTGGATCTGGCGCGCGCCGTGAGGGCGAGCTGTTGAGCTGTTGAGCGATTAAGCTGTTGAGGGGAACCGAACCTCGCTCCCCTCAACAGCTCAACGGCCCAACGGCTCAACAGCTCTCGGCCCTCACGCCCGCAAACGCAGCTCCGCGTCGAGCTGGTGCCGGCCCTGGGGCCAGGCCTTGAGGAACGCGCGCCACATCACTTTCGTGTCCACCTTCGCGGCCAGCTCGAACTGCGCGGCTTCTTCGCGCGCGCGTTTGGCGTCGGCGGCCTGGGGGGCCTGGGGGTATTGCACCAGCCAGCCGTCCCAGGCCTCGACGGTCCCGGTCTCGAAGGCGGCGTTGAAATCGCCTTCCACGATGGCCCGGCGCGCCAGCGCGCGCCGCTCCTCCGCGGTCTCCAGCATCGACAGCCGCGTTTGCGCGTCGTACTCATGCAATCCGGCGGGAAAGTTCAGCAGAAACAGGCCCAGCGAGGCGGCCGTGTCCACCTTCCGCGCTTCCTCATACGCCAGTGCCTCGCGCAGGTGGATCTCGGCGTCGGCGGCGCGGTTGCTGTCGGGGAACTCGTCGAGATAGGCCTGCCAGGCGATGGGACTCTTGGTCTCCATGGCCACGCTGTAGGCCGTCTCCTCGCGCACGCGCGCCGCCTCCCGGCGCAGCACCGCGTCCGGCGCGTGGCGATCGCCCGCCCACGCCTCCAGGTAGACGCTCCAGGCCTCCTCGGTATCGAAGGCCGCCGCGCCGTCGAAGGCCAGCCGCTCGGTGAGAGCCCGCTCCGCCTCGCCGGCGCGATGCTTCGGAAAACGCGTGCGGAAGTCGCGGTACGACGCATACGTGTCGGCGGCCACGGCCGCGGCCCAGGCCTTTTCCCCTTCGGGGTCGAAGTGCGGCTCGGGCACCTTCTCTTCGACCGGCGGCGCCCCCGTGCGCGCGAACGCCACCGGCGACCGCGCGCCGAACGGCGTCAGCGACTCCGCGAACGCGCGCGCCGAAGGGTGCCGGCGGTCGCGGTTCTTTTCGAGAGCGCGCTGCACCACCGCCTCGATCCCCGCCGGCAGGTCGAGCGTCGGATCGGCCTCTTGAAACGTCCGCGGCGCCTCGGTGAGGTGCTTCACGATGTAGATGTTCGGCGTGCGGGCCACGAAGGGAGGCACGCCTGTGAGCATCTCGTACAGCACCACGCCGAGCGAGTAGAGATCGGTCCGCCCGTCGAGCGACTCTCCTTCCTCGAGCTCGCCCAGCTGCTCAGGCGACATGTACTTCGGGTTGCCCATGAACACGCCGGCCTGCGTGGTGTCAGCCTCGTTCGAAGTGCGCACGTCCTTGGCCACGCCCAGGTCGATGATCTTCACCAGGAGGTGATCGTCGGCGTCGAACGAGAGCATCACGTTGTCCGCGGAGATGTCGCGGTGCAACAGACCGCGGCGATGGATGTGGTCCAGGCCCGCCAGCACCTGCATCGTCACTTCCGTCGCCAGAGGCAGAGGAAAGCGCCCGTTGGCCGTCTCCCACTGCCGCACCGTCGTCCCCTCGATGAACTCCGCCACCATGTAGCTCGTCCCGTCCGGCAGGATCGAGAAGTCGTGCACCGCGGCCAGGTTCGGATGATGGATCTGCGTAGCCATCCGCGCCTCGCGCAGGAAGCGCTGCCGGTAGGCGTCGTCCGCCATCAACGACGGCTTCACCACCTTGATGCAGCGGAACGCGCCCAGGTGGACATGGCGGGCCTTGTACACCTCGCCCATGCCACCCACGCCGACGAGCCCGACGATCTCGTACTTGCCGTCGAGCAGCGTTCCCGGGCCCAAACCGGCTTGCGTTGCGCTCATGATCGCCGGCTAAGGATAGCCGACCGGAGCCAGTGCCTCTTCAAGGTTGTTTCAGTGGGTGAATTGCGAGCGCCGGTGGGCCGGATGCGAGTCGCTGCGACGAGGCGATGCGGTGGCATCGCTGAGGAGCAGCGGCGAAGCAGACGGTCCGCCGCCGCCGCAAGGCACCTACTGAAACAACCTTGAAGAGGCACTAACGCCGTTGCGGACGCAGCGAGCGCGCCACGAGCCCGACACCGCCGAACAGCAGCACCAGCATCAGGAGCGTGTTGAAGAGACTCGTGGGGCGGAAGTAGACGTCGAGGTTCATGAGGATGCCCACGAAGATGATCACCGCACCGGCCACCGTCAACACCCAGCCGATGATGGACCGGCCGTCGAAGAAGAGGAAGGCGATGCCGATGATGAACGGCAGGAGGGACAACCCGAAGGAGTTGTAACCCCACAGGTGCCAGAAACCGGTGGTGACCGTGACCTGACTGGTCAGCAGGTAACCACCTGCCACCGCCATCAGTGCACCGATCACGAACGTCCCGATGCCACCTTCGGTGCCGCCGGCTCCTCGCGGATCATCCATGCTGGATATTGAAGCACGAAGAGTCGGCCAGGAGGGACAGCTGGGTCGTTTCGCCGGGACTTCAGGGTGCTCTCGTTACGACCCTCCGGTCTTTTCGTTGAGACTTTGCGTGCTCTCGTTACGACTCCCAGGTCTCATCGTTGAGACTTCGTCTGCTCCCGTTACGACCCCCGGGTCCTGTCATTGAGACCCTTGCCTGCTCTCGTTACGACCCTCGCGTCTCATCGTTGAGACTTGGTCTGCTCCCGTTACGACCCCCGGGTCTCATCGTTGAGACTTTGTCTGCTCCCGTTACGACCCCCGGGTCTCATCGTTGAGACCCTGGCGTGCTCTCGTTACGACCTTCGCGTCTCATCGTTGAGACTTGGTCTGCTCCCGTTACGACCCTCGGGTCCTTCGCGAATGACTTCGTCTGGTCCTTGAATGACTTCGTCTGGTCCTCGAATGACTTTGCCTGGTCCTCGAATGACTTTGCCTGGTCCTCGAATGACTTTGTCTGGTCCTCTTAAGACTTTGCCTGGTCCCTTTGACACTTTCGTATGCCTGCCTTAAGTCATCAAGTGGCAACAAAACGACGAAGGGCCGCGATTGCTCGCGGCCCTTCGGAGTGACATTCGATTGGAGCGGGAAACCGGACTCGAACCGGCGACATCGACCTTGGCAAGGTCGCACTCTACCAACTGAGTTATTCCCGCTTACGGACGGCGAACTTTAGTGAGGGCTGCGGTTCGCTGTCAAGCATGGCCGCTAACGCGGTTGGGTTGGAGGTCATTCCCGTCCCCGGATGCCGTATGCGTCCATCTTGCGATAGAGGTTGCTGCGCTCGACGCCGAGGGATTCGGCGGTGCGGCTGACGTTGCCGGCCAGCTCGCGGAGCCGGTCCAGGATGTACTGCTTTTCGAACTGCTCCCGCGCTTCCTTGAGCGGGAGATTGGAGGGGATCTCGGGCGCGGCTTCGGGACGGGTCCCCAGCTGGATGTCCTCGGCTTCGATGGTCTCGCCGGGCAGGAGGATGGCCAGCCGCTCGATGACGTTGCGCAGCTCGCGGACGTTGCCGGGCCAGTGGTAGGCCTTGAGCTTGGCGGCGCCGCCCGCGGAGAGCTTCTTCTTGGGATGCGCTTCCTCGGCGGCGAAGCGCCGCAGAAAGTGCTCGGCCAGGAGAACGATGTCGTTGCCGCGGGCGCGGAGCGGCGGCACGGCGATGGGGATGACGTTGAGCCGGTAATAGAGATCGCTGCGGAAGGAGCCGTTGCCGATCTCGGCCTCGAGGTCTTTGTTGGTGGCCGCCAGCACCCGGACGTCGACCTTGACGGTCTGCTGCCCGCCGACGCGCTGGAAGGTCTGCTCCTGCAGGACGCGCAGCACCTTGGCCTGCGTCTTGAGGCTCATGTCGCCGACTTCGTCGAGGAAGAGCGTGCCACCGTCGGCCAGCTCAAACTTGCCTTTTCGGTCGTCGATGGCGCCGGTGAACGCGCCTTTGCGATGACCGAAGAGCTCGGACTCGATGAGCTCCTCGGGGATGGCGGCGCAGTTGACGTCGATGAACGGCTGGTCGGCGCGCAGCGAGTGCCGGTGCAGCGTGCGGGCCACGATCTCTTTGCCACTGCCGTTCTCGCCGGTGATGAGCACGCGCGAGGACGACGGGGCGGCGCTGCGGATCTGCTGCTCCAGGTGATGCATCGGCTCGCTCTCGCCGATGAGGATCTCTTCGAGCGTGAGATGGCGTTTGAGATCGCGCACCTGCTCGCGCAGGCGCCGGTCGCTGAGGGCGTGATTGATGGTGAGCAGCACCCGCTCGAGCGAGAGCGGCTTCTCGAGAAAGTCGTACGCACCGAGGCGCGTGGCCTTGACGGCCGCATCGACGCTGCCGTGGCCGGAGATCATGATCACCGGCGGCGCGTTGGCGTTGCGCAGCCGCTCCAGGACCGAGAGACCGTCGATGCCGGGCAGCCAGAGATCGAGCAGGATGAGGTCGAACTCGTCACGAGCGTAATGAGCAATCCCCTCCTCCCCCGACTCGCACAGCGCGGTCTTGTGCCCCTCGTCGCCGAGGATATCGGCGAGCGTCGAGCGGATGGCGGGCTCGTCGTCGATGATGAGGATTCGGGCCATGGGTTAGTCGCAGAGTCGCAGAGTCGCAGAGTCGCAGAGACCCGCCCACCCGGCGCCGTTCCCCTCTGAGACTCTGAGACTCTGAGACTCTGAGACTTCCTGTCTAAGCGGGTAACTCGATCTCAAAACGCGTCCCCCTCGGTTGATTGTCATGCACATGGATCTGTCCATCGTGATCGCGGACGATGCGGTGGACGATGGCCAGGCCGAGGCCGGTACCGCGGCCTTTGGTGGAAAAGTACGGAAGGAAAAGCTTGTCCTTGTCGGCGTCGGGGACGCCGCGGCCGGGATCGGCCACTTCGATGTAGACGCGGTGCGCGGCGCGGCGGGCGGAGATGCGGATCTCGCCGGACTCGGTGGCTTCGATGGCGTTGCTGAGCAGGTTTCCGACGGCCCGGTGGATCTGCTCGGGGTCCATCAGGAGCTGGAGGTCCGGATCGGCGTCGACGGCGATCGTCACACCGGGCTTCACGGCCCGAAACAGCTCGGCGGCCTGCTGCAACACGTCGGCCAGCCGGGCGTGGCGCAGGTGGATGGCCGGCATGCGCGCGAACCGGGCGAACTCGTCGACCATCCGCTTGAGCTGACCGACTTCGCCGACGATGGTCTTCGTCCCCTGTTCGATGGCCTCGCCGGTGTCGGCGTCGCCGTTGCGGAACTTGCGGGCGATGCGCTCGGCGGAGAGCTGGATGGGCGTGAGCGGGTTCTTGATCTCGTGGGCGATGCGGCGCGCCGCTTCGTTCCAGGCGGCCAGCTTCTGGGCCTGCACGAGCTGCGTGGAGTCTTCCAGCGCCAGCACCCAGCCCGCTCCGCTGCCGAGGCGGGCCACGGAGAGCTCGAGGTAGTGCAGCTCTCCGGCGAGGATGAGCGCCACCTCGCGGGCGCGGGAACGGCCGCTGGTGAGCTCCTGCACGGCCACGGAGATGGGACGGAGATCGTCTTCGAGAATTTCGCTGAGAGGCGCACCTTCCGCGGGCGATTCGAGTTGCAGCATCTGCAGAGCGGCGCGGTTGATCGACAAGAGCTCCAGCCTATCGTTGAAAGCAATGATCCCCGTGGCCACGCTTTCGAGCACGGTGACCATGAAGCGGTTCGTCTCCGTCAGCTGCTGCCGCTGCCGCGCCAGTTGCGAGGACATCTCGTTGAAGGAGTCGATCAGCTTCCCCACTTCGTCGGTGGCCGTGACGTCGACACGGTGCCCGACGTTGCCTTCGGCCAGCGTGGCCGTGGCCTCGGCCAGCGCCTTGAGCGGAACGGTAATGCGCCGCGAGGCGTAGATCGAGGTCCAGAGCGTGCCAAAGAGGATGGCCAGCGTCACGGCCAGGAACAGCATCGTCTGCGAGGCCTTGAGCGTCGTGCGCTGCGAGCGCAGCTGCTGGAAGTTGCGGTGGGCGATGATCGACTCGTCGATCATCCGGCTCATGGCTGCCGGGATGAACACGCCAGTGAGCGCCGCATCGCGCCGGTCCGGCAGCGCCACCGCCGTGCGGATCCATTTGCCGCTCGGGGCGACGTCGATCTTGACTGCGCGCCCTTTGCTCCTTACTTCTTCAAAGAATCGTGGCGAAGGCTCGGCGATCTCGTCGATCGGGGCGCGTGGACTGGCCTGGGCCTTGACGAGAACCCCATCGCGATAGACCGCGGCGATGTCGATCTGGTGAAAGTCGCGGACGTGGGCCAGCACGGCGTCGACGCGCGCGGGATCGCGGGCGTCGGGATGCGCGGCGATCTCGCGGGCCGCGCCGCCGGCCAGCTCCGCCGCCTGGTCCTGCGCTCCCTGGGCGATGGCTTCGCTGTTCTGAAGGATGGTCCAGACCGGCGTGGCAAACCAGCGGTCGATGGAGACGCGCAACAGGTCCGTGGCCACGACGAAGAGAATCACCACCGGCAGGAGAGAGGTGGCCACGTACGTGACCACGAGCTTGGTCCGGAAACGCGAGCCGATGATGCCGCGCTGCCGCTCCAGCACCATCTTCACCACTCCGCGCAGCAGCACGAAGAGGATGCCGATGATGAGCAGCAGGTTGATGTTCCACAGCACGAACAACAAGAGCCGGTTGCTCAGCGCCTCGGGGGTCAGTTCCTTGGCCTGCTGCGTGACGTAGTACAGCAGGCTCGTGGCCGCCAGGATCACCAGCGGCACCGACACGATGAACCGCGGGTCCTTGCGATAGCGCAGCAGGAGATCGCGGGGAGTCATGATGGTTCCAGAGCGCAGAGCGCAGAGGGCAGAGCGCAGCAGATGGACGACCTACATGGGACGGTTCTGCTTCTGCCCTCTGCGCTCTGCCCTCTGCCCTCCGCCGCCGTACGCACCCGCGTCTCCCGCCAGCGCGTCGACACTTCCCACGGGATGACATACATCAGCCAGCCGCGCATGAGGTCCGCCTTGGCGCGGACTTTCAGCTTGTAGGGCTTGCGGCGGCCGATGTCGAAGAGGTCCATCTCTTCGATGGTGGTCATGCTGCGCTCCAGGGCGGGGAGGTCGGGGAAGGTCTCGGAGCGCACCAGGCGGTCGTCACGACGGTAGTTGAGCAGGTACTCGCGCGTCACGGAGTTGAACGTGCAGATGACCTCGATGCGGGCGCGGGCGATGCCGTCGTCGAACCAGTTCGGCCGGTCGCGGAAGATCTCGACGACGTAGGTGAAGCTGGTCGGCAGGCCGCTCTGCAGCGCCTCGACCATCTCGCCATTCGCGAACGCTCCGGTGAGGGAGAAACGCACCGACACCTTGCCGTTCTCGGCCGTGGCGGCAAGGTTCTCGATCTTGGGGGCCGGCGCGGCCCCCAGCGAAACCGCGGCGAGAATCGGGAGGAACGCGAGAACGAGCGATCGCACTGTGGCTTTTTTACCACATCGGGAGCGATTGAGCCTCAACAGCTCAAAAGCTCAATGGCTCAACAGCTTCCGCTACGCGAACGTGCCGAGGGGCTGACGGGCGCCGACGGCGTCACGGCTGTCGTGCTGCGAGACGGCGGCCTGCAGGATCTTGGCGACGAAGCGGGAGTGCATGGCGTGGCCCGCCTTGTGGGCCGTGATCTCGCCGGCGATCGGACGTCCGATGAGAGCCAAATCGCCGACCAGGTCGAGGATCTTGTGGCGGACGAACTCATCCTTGAAACGGAGCGGGCCGTTGATCACGCCGCGGTCATCGAGGACGACGGCGTTCTCCACCGAACCGCCGCGAGCGAGGCCGGCGGCGCGGAGCTTCTCCACGTCGCGCATGAAGCCGAACGTGCGGGCCGGGGCGATCTTGCGGAGGAAGTTGTCGTGGCCGAAGTCGAAGTGGAACGACTCCCGGCCGATGACCGGATGGTTGAAGTCGATCTTGTATTTGATGATGAGGCGGTTGGCGGGGACGATGCGGATGCTCTTGTCGCCCTCGACCAGCTCGACCGGCTCGCGCAGGCGCAGCACCGGGATCTCGGCGCCGAGCTCGCGCACGCCGGCGGCATCGATGAGATGCATGAAGGGAAGCGCGCTGCCGTCGATGATCGGCACTTCGGGACCGTCGATGTGGATGTCGACGTCGGTAATGCCGCAGGCCATGAGCGCGGAGAGAAGATGCTCGACGGTGCCGATCTGGACGTCGTCCTTGCCGACGGTCGTGGCGTATTCGAGGGCGGTGGTGGAGGCCTGCAGGGCGGGGATGCGCAACCCGTTCAGGTCCGAGCGGACGAACACGATGCCGCTGCCTGCCGCCGCCGGGTGAATCTCCACGGTCGTGTAGATCCCCGAGTGCAGCCCGATCCCGCTGATGCTGACGTTGGTGTTGATGGTCTTTCGCTGGGCGAACATGTCGGGTGGCGGTAGAGCGAGCGGAGTGCCACGGATCCGGGAAGCAGCTGTTGAGCCGTTAAGCTGTACAGCTGTATAGCTTTACAGCTCTACAGCGGGGTGGGTGGTGGCGCTACCTCTGTACCCGCCACAGGTCACGAGTGTGGTACTGGAGCCACAGTTGAGTCGGCGGTCGGCAGTAGCTAAAGGCACGACGGATCCTCTGGGTGGCGGCGGTCCACTGCCGACCGCCGACTGCCGACCGCCGACTCGCCTCTCTACCGATGCCGTTCCTTCATCGCCGCCGCGGCTTCCCGGTCCAGCTCGCGGGTTCGCTCCGTATCGCGCTTGTCGTACTGCTTCTTGCCGCGCACGACCGCGATCTCTGCTTTCACGCGCGGGCCTTTGAAATAGAGGCGGAGCGGCACGACCGTGAGGCCCTTTTCGGCGGTCTGGGTGTGCAGCTTTTCGAGCTCGCGCTTGTGGAGGAGCAGCTTGCGGGTCCGCTCCGGCTCATGGTTCTGGATGTTGCCGTGCGAATACGGCGAGATGTGCAGGCCGAAGAGCCAGGCCTCGCCGGTCTTGAAGATGACGTAGGCGTCCTTGAGATTGGCCTTCCCGTCGCGCAGCGCCTTCACCTCGGTGCCGGTCAGGACCACGCCGGCCTCGAGCTTCTGCACCACGAAGTAGTCGTGCAGCGCCTTCTTGTTCGACGCGATCAGCTTCTCGCCCGTCTGGGGCTTGGTGGCCATGGGCGGGCGATTCTACGCGATGTATTCGATGCGGGCGGTATGGCCGGAGGAGCGGGAGAGACGGGCATCGCGCGTGAGGAGAGTGGCGTCGAGTGATTCAGCGAGTGCCACGTAGGCAGCATCGTACGCAGTGACGTTTCGGCGGAGAGACCACATGCGCTCGACAAACACGGTGATCGGATGACGCACGATTCTGGACTCCTGCAAAAACCGCAATACCCAATTGGCTTGCTCCGGCGTCACGACACCTTGCATCCACAGGCGTCGCAGACCGTGGAGCACTTCGGAATCGACGCTCGCCGGTGCGTGCAATTCGAGACCTTGGATCCGAGGTGCCACGCGAGGGTGGGCCAGGAACGCGTCCAGCAGGACGGACGCATCAGCGACGATCATCGAGAGGGAAATCGGGATCGTCCTCGGGCAGCGGCCCACGCAGTTCCCGAATCACATCTGCCGACGAAAAGCCGTCGTACATCGGCGGCAACCGCTGGATCAGCGCGAAAAGCTCTTCATTCGTCAGCTTCGTTCCTTCCGGAAGCGCGCGCAGATCCTGCAAGACCGCTTCGACTGCTTGGTCACGCGCTGAGCTCGTCCGCGCTTCTCCTGATGCCAGAAACTTCTGGAACTCGGGATCGTCGTCAGGCAAGGGGCCGCGCAGTTCACGAATGATGTCTGCCGACGTCATTGCGTGCTGCGTCGTTTTCTCGGCTGCTTTCCCCATGGCAATACTCTGCAACCGCTCTCTCCCCCTGTCAAATTGCCTGCTCCGCGAGTGGCTGGTGCCGTGTGCTAGAGTCGCCTCCCGATGGCGTGGTTCCGCAAGGAAAAGAAGCCCAAAGAGGCAGTCGAGAAGCAGGTCGCGATCCCGGAAGGGCTGTGGGTCAAGTGCGACGAGTGCAAGGAGATCGTCTACCGGAAGGAGGTCGAGGCCAACCTCAACACCTGTCCGAAATGCGCGTATCACTTCCGCCTCACCGCCAGCGAGCGCTTCGAGATCCTCTTCGACGACAACAAGTACAAGGAGTTCGCTACCGACATCCGTTCGGGCGATCCCCTCGGCTTCCGCGACACGAAGCGCTACGCCGACCGGCTCAAGGTCTACCAGACCCGCGTCGGGGCCGGTGACGCCGTCCTTTGCGCCGAGGGGAAACTGGACGGCCTGCCGGTCGTGATCTGCGCCATGGAGTACGCCTTCATGGGCGGCTCGATGGGCTCGGTCGTGGGTGAGAAGATCACCCTGGCCGTCGAGCGCGCCCTCGACAAGAAGCACCCGCTCATCATTGTTTCCTGCTCCGGCGGCGCGCGCATGCAGGAGGGCATCCTCTCCCTCATGCAGATGGCCAAGATCTCCGCCGCGCTGGCCCGGCTGGCCGCCGCGGGGCTGCCGTACATCTCGGTGCTCACCGATCCGACCACCGGCGGCGTGACCGCGTCCTACGCCATGCTGGGCGACCTCAATATCGCCGAGCCGAAGGCGCTGATCGGATTCGCCGGGCCCCGCGTGATCGAGCAGACCATCCGCCAGACCCTGCCTGAAGGATTCCAGCGCAGCGAGTTCCTCGTCGAGCACGGCATGGTTGACCTCATCACCCCGCGCGCGGAGATGAAACCGGCCATCGGACGGTTCCTCAAGATCTTCATGGGGAAGTGAGTCAACAGCTGTTGAGCTGTTGAGCTGTTGAGCTGTTGAGCTTTTGAGCTGTTGAGGGGAACGGGATATTACGATTGAGGTTCCCCTCAATGGCTCAACAGCTCAACAGCTCAACAGCTCTCTCGTGGCTCGATTCTCTCCAGGGCAGTGGCATCCGTCCTGGTCTCGGCCGCATGCGCGCACTGCTGCGAGCGCTCGGTAATCCACATCGCGCGGTTCCTTCGATCATCGTGGCCGGCACGAACGGCAAGGGTTCGACGTCGGCGATGCTCACGTCGATCCTGAATGCCTCTCGGTACCGCACCGGCCATTACACCTCGCCGCATCTCGTCGAGCTGCGTGAGCGCTGGACGGTCGCCCGCCAGACGATCGACGCCGCGCTGCTCGAGGAATGCATCGTGGCGCTGCAGACGCTGGAGAGCGACATCACTCCGACCTACTTCGAAGCGCTGACGCTCATCGCCTTCCTCGCCTTTGCGCGTGCGCGGTGTGACGTCGCCGTCCTCGAAGTGGGCATGGGCGGGCGCCTCGACGCCACGAACGTCGTGAAGCCTCTGGCCGCGCTCATCACGCCGATCGGCATCGATCACACGGAGTACCTCGGCAACACGATCCGGAAGATCGCCGCGGAGAAGGCCGGGGTGATTCATCGCGGCACGATCGCGCTGACGTCCAACGACGATCCGAGCGTGCTCGAGGTCATCCGGCGGCGCGCGGCGAAATTCGGGAATCCTTTCATCCATGTCACCGAAGAACACGACAGCCCGCTCACCGGCCCGTTCCAGCGGCGCAACGCGGGGCTGGCGGTGCGCGCGGCGCGTGAGCTGAGGAGCGCGCTGCCGCGCATCACCGAGGAAACGATCGCACGCGGCGTGGCTTCGACGCGCTGGCGCGGACGGCTCGAGCACCTGCAAGTCCGCGGCAAGGACGTCTGGATCGACGGCGGCCACAACGCGCACGCGATCGCGGCCACGTCGCGGTTTTTCGACGCGAACGTTCCGCGGCCGCGCCTGCTCGTGTTCGGGATGATGAGCGACAAAGACGTCGGCGCCGTGGTGGCGCTGCTCTTTCCGCTCTTCGACCGCGTCATCGCCACCGAGCCGTATCCGCCGCGCTCCGTCCGCGCGGAGACGTTCCGCGGCGCGGTGGCCATTCCCGATCCCGAGGAAGCATTCCGTGCCGCGCTGGACGCGCCGGAGCCCGGCGTGGTCATCACCGGCTCCCTCTATCTCGCGGGCGCGGCCATCGCGTTTTTCGATAAGATCCGCGGCCATGACAGCGACCGGACATGATTTTCTCCATCGCGGGCTCGACGCCGCCGACCCCGAGATTGCCGATGCGATCCGCCTCGAGACCCAACGCCAGAACGACACGCTGGAGCTGATCGCGTCCGAGAATCACGTCTCGCACGCCGTGCTCACGGCCATGGGCTCGGTCTTCACGAACAAATACGCCGAGGGCTATCCCGGCAAGCGCTACTACGGCGGCTGCGGCCCCACCGACATCGTCGAGAACATCGCCATCGCCCGGGCCAAACAGCTCTTCGGCGCCGAGCACGCCAACGTGCAGCCGCACTCCGGCTCGCAGGCCAACATGGGCGTGTACTTCGCCATGCTCAAGCCGGGCGACACCATCATGGGCATGGACCTCTCGCACGGCGGCCATCCCACGCACGGCCATCCGCTGTCGTACAGCGGCCGCGACTTCAAGGTCGTGGCGTACGGCGTGCGCAAGGAAGATGAGCTCATCGACTACGACGAGATGGAGCGCATCGCCGAGGAGTCGAAGCCGCGCATGATCATCTGCGGCGCGTCGGCGTATTCGCGCGTGATCGACTTCCAGCGCATCCGGGCCATCGCCGACAAGGTCGGCTCGCTCATGATGGCCGACATCGCCCACATCGCCGGCCTCGTCGTCACCGGCCATCACCCGTCGCCGGTACCGTATGCCGACTTCGTCACCACCACCACGCACAAGACGCTGCGCGGCCCGCGCGCCGGACTCATTCTGTGCAAGGAGAAACACGCCAAGGACATCGACCGGGCCGTCTTTCCCGGCGTGCAGGGCGGGCCGCTCGTCCACATCGTGGCCGCCAAGGCCGTGGCCTTCCAGGAAGCGCTCTCTCCGGACTTCAAGGAGTACCAGGGTCAGGTCGTCAAGAACGCCAAGGCGCTGGCCGCGGCAGTCAAGGAAACGGGCTTCCGCATCGTCTCCGGCGGCACCGACAACCACCTGTTCATGGCCGACGTGTTCTCGAAAGGCATCACCGGCAAAGACGCGCAGAACATGCTCGAGGCGGCCAACATCACCGTCAACAAGAACACCATTCCCTTCGACCAGAACAAGCCGATGGTCGCCTCCGGCGTGCGCATCGGATCGCCCGCGGTCACCACGCGCGGCCTGCGCGAGGCGGACATGCAGACCATCGCCACGCTCATCGCCCGCGTGCTCGATTCCAGCGGCGACGCCGGCGTCATCGACGGCGTGAAGCGCGACGTGAAGGAGCTGTGCGACCGCTTCCCGATCTATTGAAAGGCTCAAAGGCTCAGAGGCGCATAGGCTCAGAGGGAACCGCCGCCCTTCGCGCCTTTGGGCCTCGGAGCCTCTGGGCGGTCGTCGCCGTCTGGCTCCTGACCACGCTGCTCTGGCTCACCCCCGGACTCACGCGCCCGGACGGCGTCGGCTATTTTTCGTATCTCACCTCGACCTGGTTCGATCACGACCTCCTTTTCTTCGACGAATGGGCGCAGGCCGGTCTGATTCGGAACGGCCAGATCCTGTTCAAAGACGTCACGGAGACCAACCACCTCAGCAACCACTGGACGGCCGGAACCTCGCTGGCGTGGTACCCGGCTTTCATCGCCGCCGATCTGCTCACACGAGCCACAGGGCAGCCGGCGCATGACGGCCTGGCGACGGTGTACGTTGCGGCGGTCACGTTCATGAGCGCTCTCGCGGGCTTGTTCGTCCTGCTCGCCGGCATGCGCGTGGCGCGCGGCTACTTCGGCGCGCCGGTCGCCGCAACCGCAGCGATCGCGATCTGGTTCGGCTCGCCCCTGGCCTGGTACTCCACGCGGCATGCCTCGATGTCGCACGCTCTCAGCGCGGCCGTCTGCAGCGGCGTGGTCCTGCTTTCCCTGCGATTGCGCGAGGAGGTCACGCTGGGACGCGTCTTCGCGCTCGGCCTGGCCATCGGTTTCGCATGCGCGGTGCGGCCGCAGAACATCACCATCGCTCTGGTGCCGCTGTTCGTGGCCGATATCCGTCCGCTCCTCCGCCGCATCCACGCGCTGGTGCTGGGCGGTCTGATCGCCGCGCTGCCGCAGCTCATCGTCAGTACGGTTTTGTGGGGCGGGCCGCTGGTCTTCGTCAACATCGGCGGCCGCGCGCACTCGTGGCAGATGTTCACGCGCTTCCGGCCGCTGGAGACGATCTTCTCCTGGTACCACGGACTGGCCACGTGGACTCCGCTCCTCGTCATCGCCATCGCCGGTCTCGCTCTCCTGTACCGCCACGACCGCGGGTTGGCGCGCGCCGGGCTGGTCACATTCGGCGCGCAATGGCTGCTGCTGTCGATCCTGGAGCGCTGGTTCTGGGGCGGCGCATCCTTCGGCCAGCGGCGCTTCGACAGCTGCACGATCTTTTTCATCCTCGGACTGGCCGCCGTGCTGCACCGGTTGCCGAAGTGGCTGGGCGCCCTCATGACCGTTGCGGCGTGTGCCTGGACCATGGCGCTCTTCGTCGCCGCCACGCATCTCAACCTCAACCGCTTCCAGACGCCCGACCAATTGCTGACCGCATTCCAGAGCGCGCTCGCCGATCCGGCGTGGCGCTCCTTCCTCGGATTCACGCCGCAGCCGTTGCGCGGAACGGTGCTGCTGGCGGCGCTCCTGACCACGATCGTTGTAGCGCTCCTCTTCCTCATCGGCCGCAAGATGGGAACCGTCGCCGCGACGGCCTACCTCGTGGCCATGTCCTTCTTCTATGCGTGGTGCGGAGTCCATCCGCGCAACGACGACGTCGCGCGGGTCATGCTGGCGCGTCATGCCCGCGGCGAGCTCACCTCCGCCGCCGCGCGCGATACCATCGGCCTGCTGCGCGACGAAGCGGAGTACATGGAGCGCGTGGGACGGCACGACGAGGCGGAGCAGGCGCTGCGGGAAGCTGAGGCCATCCGGCCATGACCGGCAACGCTGAGACGCGCCGCGAAGCAGGAACGCTGCTCGTACTCGCGCTCGTGCCGGCGATTCTCTTCGCCGACATCTTCTTCGGCTCCGCCACGCTCTATCTGCGCGACATCGCGCTCTATCACTATCCCGGCAAGCGGGTCCTGCGCGAGATCGTGCTCGGCGGCGAGTTCCCCTACTGGTCGCCGTACATCTCCGCCGGCCAGCCATTGGCTGCCAACCCCGTGCACCAGGTGTTCTATCCGCCGACCTGGCTGATCCTGCTCCCCGATTTCACGACCGGCTTCAACCTGCTGGCGCTGGTCCACGTTTACCTGGCGATGTTCGGCATGTACGCCCTGCTCCGGTCGATGCGTACCGGACGAGCAGCGGCGGCATTCGGCGGTCTCTCCTTCGGCATGGGAGGGTTGATCGTCTCCATGCTGAACCTCTTTCCGCTGCTTTATACGGCAGCGTGGCTACCGGTGACCTGTCTCTTCACGCGAAGGTATCTCGTCGCGCGCCGGCGTTCCGATTTCGCCTGGGCGTCGTTGTCGTTCGCCATGCAGCTCCTGGTCGGCGAGCCTGTGACGGCGCTGCAGACCGGAATCCTCCTCGGCGCCTACGCCATCCATCGCGGCTGGCACGACGGCCGAGGGCGGGGATCCGCGCGAGCGGTGGCCGTCGCCGGCGCGATCTCCCTGACGGCGCTGCTGCTCTCCTCCGTGCAGACCATCCCCGCCGTCGATCACCTCCGCGACTCCGGCCGCGGGGAAGGCATCGGTTATGGCGAGATGACGGAATGGAGCTCTCCGCCGCTCCGCCTCTTCGAGCCGGTCTTCCCGGCGATCCTGGGCCGGTGGATGCTCGGACAGACGTCGGTCTTTCCGTCGTCGGAGCTGTTCATCAAGCACCCGCAACCGCTTTTTCTCAGCATCTACGCCGGCCTTGCCGTGGGCGTGCTCGCGCTGGCGGGTTTGCTGGCCCGCATGCGAGGCGCGTTGCTCTTCGCCGGCATGGCCGTCACCTCCGCTGTCCTGGCCCTCGGCGATTACACGCCGCTCTTCCGCATCCTCTACGAGACCGGCGCACTCCGGTTCGTCCGCTTTCCCGAGAAGTTCCTGGCCTTGGGAATCTTCGCCTCGGTCGTGTTCGCCGCCTGCGCACTGGAGCGTCTCCTGGCGGGCGATCCGCGCATCCGCCGCGCGGCATTGACGGTTGCCGCCGCGGTGTCGCTCGTCGCGCTGGCGGGCGCCATCGCCGCGTGGTTCCCTGCCTACGAGTCGCTGCTGCGGCGGCTCTACCGCATCGGCGCGACCGAAAAGATCTATGACATGGTGGGGTTGTCGCAGAAGGAATGGCTCTTCGCCGCCCTGCGCGGCGCACTGCTGTTCCTGCTCGTCCTGGCCATGACGCGCCTGCGCCGGAACGTATGGCTGGTGCTTTTCTTCATCTTCGTGCTGGTCGATCTGACGCCGCAGGTGCCGGAGATCGCGCCTCGGTTCCCGAGGTCGTTCTTCGAAGAAGCGCCGCCGATCGCGCAGCGGTTCCCTCCCAACCGCGCGGACTTCCGCATCTTTCCGCTGGCCGACTGGATCCGGGCCGTGCATCAGGCACCGCAGCTCGGTCCGCTCGACGACGTCCGGTATTGGGGAGTGCGCAACGAGCTTCCCGCGCAGATGCCCGGGACCTACGGACTGCGCACCGTCATCGACGGCGACATCGACGTCTCCGATCTTCGCGCCGAGCGCGATTTCGTGGCCGCCGTGCTGGAGTTGATGACCGGTGTGGGGCGCCCTGCCGATTGGATGGACATCGTCGGGTCGATGTCGAACGCCTGGTTCGTCAGCACCTACCGGCGGCCGGCGGAGATCGCGGCCATGGGGCGAGGGGCGAGACAGGAGGCGATTCGCTTTCTGGAAGGCGCGCACTATCCGCGCTACTACTTTGCTACGGAGCTGGTGACGGTTCCCAACCGTTACGCATTCACGAATGCGTTGCGGGCGCGCCGTTTCAGCCGGCAGGTGGCCTTCGTGCAGCAGCCGGCGTTCGTGCCCGCAGCCGGACGGGTGCTCGGGCAACGCGAGTCGGCCAATCACGCCCGCATCGACGTCGAAGCGCGCGGCCGCGCGTTCCTGGTCATGAGCGTGACCCCGCACAAGTACTGGCGGATCACCATCGACGGCCAGGAAGTCCCGGCCGTCGTCACGAACATCGGCTATCAGGGCGTGGTGGTGCCGCCCGGCCGTCACGTCGTGGAAATGCGCTATCGAAACCCGCTCGTGACCGCGGGAGCAGCCGTCTCGGCGGCCACGCTCCTGGCGCTCGTGCTGTTCATGAAACGCCCGTAACGCCCATGCTATCCTCCCGCCGCCCGCCATGCCCCTTCACGAGAAGAAAGTCATCGCTGTCCTTCCCGCATACAACGCCGAGCGAACGCTGCAGGCGACGTATGACGACATCCCGAAGGACTGGGTCGACGAGATCCTGCTGGTCGACGACTGTTCGCGCGACCGGACGGTGGAGCTCTCGCGCGAGCTCGGCATCCGCACTGTCGAGCACAAGAAGAACCGCGGCTACGGCGGCAACCAGAAGACCTGCTACCGCACAGCCATGGAGGAGATGGACGGCGAGATCATGGTCATGGTTCACCCCGACCATCAGTACGACCCAACCATCATCCCCGAGCTGGTGAAGCCTCTCCTGCGCGGCGACGCCGACGCGATCTTCGGCTCGCGCATGCTCGGCGGGCGGCCCATCGAGGGCGGCATGCCGAAGTGGAAGTACTTCGCCAACCTCTTCCTGACCATGGTCGAGAACGCGACGTTCTACGTCTATCTCTCCGAGTATCACTCCGGCTTTCGCGCCTACACGAAGCGCTTCCTGGAGACGGTGAACTACGACGCGAACTCGGACGACTTCGTGTTCGACACGGAGATCATCGCCCAGGCCGTGGCCAAGGGGCTGCGCATCGCCGAGGTGCCGATCCGGACGCGATACTTCGACGAAGCCTCGCAGGTCGGCTTCTGGCGAGGCACGCGCTACGGTCTGGCCATCCTCAAGACGATGTTTTTTTACAAGCTGCACAAGAAGAAGGTCTGGTCGCATCCGATCTTCCGCGATCGTCCGGCCGGCGCCGCACCCACCTCCGTGGTGGCCTGAGCGGTGTTCTGTAGAATGCGCGGCCTGTGACTGAAGCACGCCGCCACGACGCCATCGCCGTCGCGATTCTCGCCCTCCTGGCCACGATCCTCTTCTTCGATGTTCTGACGGGGACGCACAACTTCTACATCCGCGACCTGACGCGCTACTACTACCCGGCCAAGCAGGTCATCCGCGACATCGTGCTCAGCGGCGAGTTCCCTTACTGGAACCGCAACTTCGGGGCCGGCCAGCCGATCGCCGCCAATCCCGAGCACGAGGTCTTCTACCCGCTCACCTGGCTGATCTTTCTTCCCAGCTACGACTTCGGCTACCGCCTGCACATCCTCGTGCACGTCTACATCGGCCTCCTCGGCATGTACGCCCTCTTGCGGTCGATGGCCGTGCGCGCACCGGCGGCCTTCTTCGGCGCGCTGTCGTTCGGTCTGGGCGGGCTCTATCTCTCGTACATCAACCTCCTGCCGATCCTCTTCTGCGCGGCCTGGCTGCCTCTCACGTGTCTCTTCGTGCGGCGGTTTCTGCTCGCGCCGCGATTGCGCGACTTCGCCCTGGCGGCGCTGTTCCTGGGGATGCAGTTCCTGGTCGGCGAGCCGACGACGGTAATGCAGACCGGGTTTCTCATCGGCATGTACGCGCTCTACCGCGGCTGGTATGCGGCGCGCGACTACGGCCTGCCGTGGAAGTACGCCATTCCGGAGATGCTCTCGCGGGTGGTCTTCATCGGACTGCTCTCGATCTGCGCGTTCGCGGTCGGCGCGGCGCAGATGATCTCGGCCATCGATCATGTCGGCGACTCGGCCCGTTCGCGACCGTTCGATTTCTCCTTGGTCAGCGCCTGGAGCTTTCCCTGGGCGAAGTTCGCCGAGCCGATCTATCCGAACTTCCTCGGCCACATGTCCATCGACCGGATCACCTGGTACTGGGGCGGCGGCCTTTATCCGGGCATGGGCTCGCCGTTCATCTTCAGCGTCTATTCGGGCCTGCTCGTCACCGCGCTCACGGTGGCCGCCTTTTTCGTGCGGCCGCGCGGAGGACGCTTCGTGCTGATCGTCAGCGCTTTCTCGCTCCTCATCGCCCTGGGCGGACACACACCGTTTCTGAAGCTGCTCTATGAGGCCGGCATCGCCACTTCCATCCGCTACCCGGAGAAGTTCGTGATGATCGCCGTCTTCGCCATCATCCTCCTGGCGTCGCAGATGCTCGACCGGATGCTGGACAACGACGATGCCATCCGGCAGGCGGCGCTCGGCTTCGTGGCCGCCACGACGCTCGTGGCCGCTCTCATGGCCCTGGCCGGCCTCACGTCGTACTACGGCGAGACGTTTTCCTGGATCTGGGGCTTGAAGCAGAGCACGTCCGCCAAGATCATCGCCATCTCGCACCGCGGCTGGGTCATCGCCCTCGCGCGCGGCGTGCTGCTGTTCACACTGCTGTGGTTCTTCCCGCGTGTGCGCCGGCCGCTGTGGCTGGCGCTCCTGGCCCTCTTCGTCGTCGCCGACCTCGCCCCCCTCTCCCGGGAGCTGAATCCGCGCATGCCGTCGCGCTTCTTCACCCAGGCGCCGCCGGCCATGCGCGTCTTCCCCGCCGGCCGCAAACCGTTCCGCATCTTCCATGAAGCGGATTGGTACGGACAGGAAGAGCCGGCCAAGAAATACTTCTCCACCGGCGCCTCCGTCTACTGGATCGTGCGCAACGGCGTCTTTCCGATGACGCCCGTCGCGCACGACCTGAGCATGGTCATCGAGCGCGACTACGACAAGACGGCGCTCCTTCCGACGCTCGATTTCATCGACTCCGTCTGGGACGTGAAACGCTCGGGCCGCGCCGATTGGTGGGTGCCGGTGATGGCCATGTCCAACGCCTGGTACCGCGGCGTCTACAAGTCGTTCGACCAGGAGAAGAAACGCGTCGGCGGGCACATGGAAGAGGCTGAGCCGATCCAGTTCATCGAGACCGCGCACCAGCCGCGCTACTACTTCGCCGATCAGCTGCTCACCATCGCCGACCGCCGCGATTTCTCCCGGCAGCTCTCGAACGGGAGCTTCAGCAGCAACGTCGCCTTCGTGCGCGCGCCCGCGTTCGTTCCCGCGCGCGGCGTCGTGCATTCCTGGCGCGAGACCGCCAACACCGCGTCCCTCGATGTGGAGAGCCTCGGCGCGAAGGGCTTTCTGGTCATGAGCGTGACGCCGCACAAGTACTGGCGCATCACTCTCGACGGACGGCCCGTCGACGCCGTCATCACCAACATCGGCTATCAGGGAATCCCCGTGCCTGCCGGCAGGCACCGCGTGGAGATGACCTATCGCAATCCGCTCGCGGCCGGCGGCGCCAAGATCTCGATCGCCGCCGCCGTGCTGCTGCTGGCCGCGGCGCTCGTGCCGCGGCGAAGATCGCCTGCATGAGCCGTTACCTGTATGACTGAGCTCGACTCTCTCGAACTGGCCCGAAAGCGGCGGCATCGCAACGAGCGGATCGTTGCCGGCATCGTGATCCTCGTGGCCGCCGCGGTGGCCGGAGGCATCGCCTGGTGGGCGCACATCGAGGGGAAGCAACTGGAGCGCGACCGACGCTACATCCCCAAGGTGGCGAGGATCACGCCGGACGTGCTGCTCCTGCAGGAGTTCGTGCGCATCGACACCTCTCATCCGAAAGGCTCGGCCGCCGGTGCGCGGTGGCTGGCCGGTTATCTGCGCCAGCACGGCGTCACGCCGGAGATCATCGAGTCCGCGCCGGACCGTCTGAATGTCTACGCGCGCATCCGCGGCACCAGGCCCGGCGAGGGACTGCTGCTCTTCAACCACATCGACGTCGTCCCCGCGGGCGAAGGCTGGCAGGGTCCGGCCTTCGACGGAGCCATCGCCCTCAACATGATGCACGGCCGCGGAACGCTGGACATGAAGGCCCTGACCATCTGTCAGCTCCTGGCCTTCCTCGACGTCGCGCGCAGCGGCCGGCCTCCCGCGCACGATCTCGTCTTCCTGGCCACGGCCGACGAAGAGACGGGAAGCAAATACGGGATGCAGTGGATCATCGCCCACCGGCCGGACGTGCTGGAAGGGGTCCGGTACGGGATCACCGAAGGCGGCATCACGGAGATGATGAACGAGCGGATGACCTACTTCGGCATCGAAGTGGGAGGCAAGCAGCAGGTCGTGTTCAGCGTCGAGGGCGACGACCTGGAGTCGATGCAGAAGGCGCGGATTGCGCTCGAGCCGTACATGTTCGGGCGCGAGCCCGAGCGCGTGCTGCCGGTGATCCGCCGCTTCTTCCGCGATCTGGCACCCACCCGCATCGCCTTCAAGCCCCTCCTGGCCGACATCGACGGCACCATCGCCCGAGGACAGTTCTGGCGGCTTCCGACGCCCTATCGCGATCTCACGCAGAACTCCCTCTGGGTCACCGCTCCGGCGCGGTCCGGCCGCGGATGGTCGATGACCATCACCCAGGCCAATCTTCCGGATGAGAATCCGGACGCTCGCATCGCCTGGGTCGAGAACATCGTGAAACCGCACGGACTGCGACTCGGCGAGATCCGCGGGAAGCAGGGCCTCGTGCCGGTGTCCACCGACGACACGCCCCTCTTCCGTCTCCTCGAACAGGAGGCCGAGCGCCGCTATCAGGTCGCAGCCGGCTTGCAACTCCTCTATCGCTCCGGAACGGATGCGCGGTTCCTGCGCCCCCTGGGCATCGTCTGCTACGGCGTCTCGCCGTATCCGGTCGACTTTTTCCAGTCGATCTCGATCCACGGCCCGAACGAGCGGATCCGGGTGGACTACTTCCTGGACGGCATCGAATACCTGCGAACCGTGGTCAGCGCGTGGGCCGGGGCGTAGGCTCGAGGCTCAGAGCCAACGCTGACACTAATTGTCACGAGCGCGGTCAACAAAGTGTCACCAACGCTCGCTCGCTGCTTCTAACTCATTGAAAATACATGTGACTAGTCCCGCGCCGGAGTGGTATCCCGATTGCGATTGACGCGTCCGTAAAGGAGATCTGAATGAACAGGAAGCAGAAAGGTTTCACCCTCATCGAGCTGCTGATCGTCGTCGCGATCATCGGCATTCTCGCTGCCATTGCCATTCCGAACCTTCTGACCGCGATGCAGCGCTCGCGTCAGAAGAGGACGATGGCTGACATGCGCACCATCGCCACGGCCTGGGAAGCCCGTGCGACGGACGTCAATCAGTACAGCGCGGCCGGCATCACGTTCCCGGCGGCGACCACCAGCATCACGGGACTCTCGGCCATCCTCTCGCCCACGTACGTCAAGCAGCTGCCGGTGTACGACGGTTGGAGCTCGGCGTTCCTGCAGGGCTCGACCACGAGCTCGTACGCGGTCAAGTCGATCGGTGCGGACAAGACCGACAACACCGCATCGCTCACGAGCGCCGCGGCGGCGATCACGACCGGAAACTTCGACTGCGACATCATCTATTCGGACGGCACGTTCGTGCAGTATCCGGAAGGCGTCCAGTCCCAGTAGGTTTTCCCCGGCATCAGTCCAATGCGAGGGAACGGGCGCCGGGAGGCGCCCGTTTTTTTGCCCGCTTTTTCGGCCGGGCGGGTCCGTCCAGCACTCAACCGCTGTTCTCGAGGATGGGGTACCGCCCAAGGAAATTGCTGAATGACGATAAAACAGAAAGGGTTCACCCTCGTCGAGTTGCTGATCGTCGTCGCGATCATCGGCATCCTCGCCGCCATCGCCATCCCGAATCTCCTCGCGGCGCTCAACCGCTCGCGGCAGAAACGGACCATGGCGGACATGCGCACCATCGCCACGGCATGGGAAGCGCGTGCGGCGGACGTGAATGCGTACAACGCGGCCGGGCTGTCGTGGCCGCCGACGACCGTCTCCGTCAGCACGATGACGTTCCTCTCGCCGACCTATGTCAAGAAGCTGCCGATCTATGACGGCTGGAGCACCGAGTTCCGCGTTTCCAGCAACGTCATCAACGCCTACACCGTGAAATCGTTCGGCGCCGACAGGCTGGAGACCACCACCGCGACCACGGCCGCCGGGCAGGCGGCCACGGACAAATTCGACTGCGACATCATCCTGTCGAACGGCTTCTTCGTGCAGTACCCCGAAGGCGCGCAGACGCAGTAACGAAACCCGCCAGCAACGGGTCCGAAGCAACGGGCGCCTCTCACGGCGCCCGTTTCATTTGGGGGACGCCTACGTCAGCTGTTTCTCGCGCAGCACCGCGTTCATGCTCGCGTACAGCCGGTCGTGCGCGGCGTGGGCGTCGCGGAAGATCTGCGGGAACTGTCCCAGGTCTTTGGTGGCCACGACCAGGTTCACGCCGTAGAGGAACGCGGCATTGCCGTCCAGCGTGCGGAGGTTGTCGGCGATCAGCACGAAGAACGACCGGCGGCGCTCCATCGGCACGATCGACATGATCGGCCCCATGGCCTCGAGAGGCGGCGCCGTCATCTGCGCCGGGTTCAGGAACACCACCTGCGGCAGCTCCTGGTTGAAGAAATCGCGCGCCTTGACCGGCTCGGCGTGATGGACCGGCAGGTAGCCGATCAGCTTGGCCGCCTGGCGGATGGCCGGATGGTCCGTGCCGACGATCAGCGCCTTGGCCCCAAAATCATTCTCGTGATCGTCGTCGTCGTGACTTCCCGGATGCAGCGACGCGGCCTGCGGCACGGCTACCGGTGACGCCGGGCTCTCGAACGTCCGCCGGTCGACGGTGAGCTTGGCTTTGCACACGGGGCAGGGAAAGGCCACCTCGCGCATCGGCAGCTTGGTCTCATCGAGCGAGAGCGGTTTCTGGCAACTGGTGCAGGTGATCCTGATCATCGTCACTCCAGCATCGACAACATGGAACCGTCCGCACTCTTCGGCTCCGGCGCGTCCGTCATGCGCAATGCCAGGTTGGTGGGATTGGTGGCATAGGCCAGGGCCGTCTCGCGCGAGATGACGCCGTTGTTCCAAAGCTTCTCGATCTCGTCGTCGAAAGTCTGCATTCCGTCCACCGAGCCGTCGTGCATGGCGTCGGTGAGCGAGCGGCCCTCCGACTCGCCCTTGACGACGTAGTCGCGCGTGCGCATCGTCGACTTGAGAATCTCCAGCGCCGCCACACGGCCGCCGCCGATCTTCGGCAGGAGACGCTGCGAGATGATGTACCGGAACGACTGCGACAACCGCGTGCGGATCTGCGGTTCCTGGTCTTTCGGAAAGACGCCGATGATGCGATCGACGGTCTTGGCGGCGTCGATCGTGTGCAGCGTGGAGAGCACGAGGTGTCCGGTCTCGGCCGCTTCCATGGCGATCTCGATCGTTTCCACGTCGCGCATCTCGCCGATGAGGATGACCTTCGGCGCCTGCCGCAAGGCCGCGCGCAGCGCCAGCGAGAACGTCTTCGTGTCCGACCCCAGCTCGCGCTGGTTCACCGTCGACTTCTGATGGCGATGCATGTATTCGACGGGGTCTTCGATGGTGATGATGTGGTACGCCTGCTCCTGGTTGATCTGGTTGATGATCGCCGCCAGCGTGGTCGACTTGCCCGACCCGGTCGGTCCGGTCACGAGCACGACGCCGTTCTTGAGCGAGGCCACGTTGTGCACTTCCTGCGGCATCTTGAGCGAGGTCAGCGTAGGAATGCCCTCGGGGATCACACGCAGGACGATGGCGTACGTCCCGCGCTGCGAGAAGATGTTCACGCGGAACCGCGTCTTCTGCGGAATCGAATACGACAGATCGACCGACCCGTTCGCAAGCAGCGTCCGCGTCAGCTCGCGATCGCCCCGCAACATGTGCATGGCGATGATCTCCGTCTGGAACGGAGTGAGCCGCGGCAGACCGGGAAACGTCACCGCCACCAGCTGCCCATCCACCTCCACCTGCGGCGGACGCCCCACGGAGAAGTTGAGGTCCGACACCCGGTCGGAGACCTTCAGCATCGCCTCGAGGATGGCGTCGAGATTGAAGTTCTTCATGAGCGCCGCCATTGTATTGCCACACAGCGGCACAGCGACACAGCTGTGCAGCTCTACCGCTCTGTGGCTGTGCCACAATCCCCCGCGTGTCCATCCTGGCCATCGACCTCGGCTCGCGGCGCATCGGGATCGCTCTCAGCGACTCCGGCGTCATGGCTACGCCGCATTCGGTGATGCGGAACGAGGGGGACGTGGTGGGGAAGCTGGCCAACCTGGCGGCCGAGGTCGAGGCGGAGATGTTCGTGGTCGGGACGCCGCGGCGGACGCACGCCAGCGCCGGCGATCAGAAGTACCGCGATTTCGCCGAGGAGCTGCGGCAGAGAACATGCAAACCGGTCGTGCTCTGGGACGAGGGCCTTTCCACCGTCGAAGCAACGGAGCGGCTGCGCGCCGGCGGGCGCAATCGGCGTGAGGCCCAGAAAGACATCGACATGTACGCCGCCGCCGTCATCCTGCAGTCGTATCTCGATGACGACAACAGGAGGAAGTCATAGCTCGCAAACGACCGCGCGGCTGCCGGAAGCTCCTGCAGTCGCTGCTCACCATTGCCATCTTTGCCGTGATCCTCGGCATCGCCGGCGGCTGGTTCTTCTGGCGCGCGCTGCGCACGCCGTACCAGGGCTACCAGGAACCGAAGACCCGCGTGGAGCTGCGCCGCGGCCAGGCCACGGCGGCCATCCTGCAGAACCTGCAGCGCCACGGCGTCCTGCGCGACGAATGGATCCCGCTCGTCTATCTGAAGTTTCTCCGCGGCGGCGACTCGCTCAAGGCCGGCGTCTATGAATTCGACAAGCCGCTCTCCCCCGTCGAAGTGATCGACAAGCTCGTGCGCGGCGACGTGGTGCTCAAGACCATCACCGTGCGCGAAGGACTGGACCGCTTCGCCGTGGCCAAGCTCTTCGCCGACGAAGGCCTCGGCACCGAGACCACCTGGGACACAGCCACGCGCAACGCCGACCTCATTCGGGACCTCGCCCCCGAGGCGGAGTCGCTGGAGGGCTACCTCTTCCCGGATACCTACAAGTTCGACCCCGGCACGCCCGCGCCGGTCATCGTGCAACAGATGGTGGCGAACTTCCGCAAGCACTGGGGAAACGAGATCGCCCTCATCACCACCGGCCTCGACGCGCATCAGACCGTGACGCTGGCCTCGATCATCGAAACCGAGGCGCAGCAGCCGCAGGAACGGCCCGTCGTAGCCTCGGTCTACATCAACCGCGTACGGCGGCGCATGCTCCTCGGCGCCGACCCGACGGTCATCTACGCGCTCAAGCTGGCCGGCCGCTGGGACGGAAACATCCGCAAAGCCGACCTGCAGATCGACTCGCCCTACAACACCTACCGAAAACCCGGCCTCCCTCCCGGCCCCATCGCCAACCCCGGCCTGGCCTCCCTCCGCGCCGCCGCCGCCCCCGCCACCACGCCCTACCTCTACTTCGTGGCCCGCAACGACGGCTCGCACGTCTTCTCCACCACGAACGAAGAGCACAACCGGAACGTGGAGAAGTATCAGAGGCAGTATTTTCGGGATAAGAGGAGGGCGGCGGGGAGATAGGGCTTCACGGCTGCACGGCTCTACGGCTGCGCAGCAAAGTTCCGAGGCTCACAGGCTCAGAGGCTCAAAGGCGCAAAGGAGCGCGCCCGCCCACTCTGAGCCTCTGCGCCTATGAGCCTCTGAGCCTCGGGCCCGCATCGCCGTGCAGCTGCAAAGCTGTGCAGCTGTGTAGCTCCCCCACCCCGTGCTATCCTTCCCCTCCACCAAATAACCCGGGGGTCCACGAATCATGGCAGCGCGGAACAAGCCGTACGATCAGTTCGGTCCGTACATCCTTTTCAAGAAGCTCGAGGCGGATGCTCTCGGCGATTCATGGCGGGCGGGCCGCATCGAGGGGACGCAGCTTGGGGCCACCGTGGCGTTGCGGCGGCTGACCGGGGGCGTCCGTGAGGCCATCGCCGCGAATGTGACGGCCATCGAGCCGATCCTGCCGCGCATCAACGGTACGTCCTTCGCGCGCGACCAGCACGCGGGCGTGATCGACGGTGTGCCGTACGTGGCCTGGGAGTACGCGGGCGGGCGTTCGCTGCGCCACATCATCGACCGCGCGCGCGGCGGCAAGGAGCAACAACCGAATCCTCTGCCTCTCGACCAGGCCATCGTCATCGCCGAGAAGGTGGCGCTGTCGCTGGCCACGATGGCCGACCTGCGCGACAGCAGCGGCGCGCGCCTGAGCCACGGCGCTCTCATTCCGCAGTTCATCTGGATCAGCGACGACGGCGAGATCCGCGTGGCCGGCCAGCAGCTCGGCGCCGGTCTCATGGCCTCCCTCGGCGACGCGAAGCTCGGCGCCGACATCGGACGCTACTTCTCTCCCGAGTACCGCAGCTCCGGCCAGGCGCAGAAGAACGCCGACGTCTACTCGATGGGTGCGATCCTGTTCCTGCTCGTGACCGGTCAGGAGCCGCCCGACGCGGCCACAGCCAGCGCGTTCTCCGCCGCCACGCGCGCGGCGAAGACGATGATGGGCGCGCCGATCCCCGACGACATCCGGGTCATTCTCGACAAGTCGTTCAATCTCGATCCGTCGATGCGCTTCGCCACGGTGGGCGACATGAAGCAGGCCATCACCGCTCTGGCGAACAGCGGCAAGTACTCGGCGACGACGTTCAACCTGGCCTTCTATCTCAGCAGCCTGCTGAAGAAGGAAATGGAGAGCGAGGCCGCGGACCGCGACAAGGAGACCAAGGTCAACATCGCCCCGTACGTTGAAACGCCGCGGCTCACTCCCAGTCCCGGTCCGGCCGCGCCCCCTGCGCATGCCCCGGAGATGGAGCCGGCGCCGTTCATGTTCGGCGAGAGTCTGGAGACGACGAAGAAGAGCAAGCTCCCGATGGCCATCGCCGCGGGAGTGGTCCTCCTGGCCGTCGGCGCAGGCGCGTACATGATGCTCGGCAAATCGGGCACGCAGGCCGAGCCGGCGCAGGTAGCCAGCGCGCAGACAATCCCGGCGGCGAAACCGGCGCAGCGGATCATCTCCCAGCCGATCGCAGTGACCCCGGACGGCACGACCACCGGCGGCACCACGACTACGGCGGTCACGGACACGGCCGCGGCGCAGAAGAAAGCGTTCGAAGACGCGGTGGCCGCGCGGATGCAGGCGGAGATGATGAAGCTGCAGGACGCCTTCACGGCCGAGCTGCAGCGGAAGCAGTCGAAGAATGCGCCGGTGGCCACAGCGCCGGCCGCGCAGGACTCGGCGCCGGCCCAGACGGCAGACACAGACCGCCCGGCCCCCAGCGCCGCGCAACTCGATCAGCAGCGCCGCGAGACGCGGCCGGAACCGGTGGCTGAAACGCGTCCATCCGCGCCGGCACCCGCTCCGACCCAGACCGCCGCACCGCAGCAGCCTGCCGTTTCCGCCCCCGCTCCTGCGCCCGCTCCGCAGGTGAGCGCGGTCCGCGAAGGCGACGTCGTCGCCGTCGGCGAGCTCGATGTCGTCCCCCGCATCACCCGTCCGGTGAAGCCGGTCTACCCGGCCATGGCCATGCGCCAGAAAGTCGCCGCCACGATCGTCCTCACGGTCCTGGTGAGCGAGACCGGCGACGTGCTGGACGTCCGCGTGCTCCGCGGCGAGCCCCGCTTCGGTCTCAACGACGCCGCCATCCGGGCCATGAAAGCGACCCGCTTCTCGGCACCGATGAAAGACGGCAAACGCGTGCGCACGTGGTTCCCGCAGTCGATCGAGTTCAAGACGAATTGATGATGGGAGTAGGCAGTTCGCAGTAGGCAGTAGGCAGTAGGCAGAGAGCCGCCACCCAGCCACGCGCGGGGGGTGGGTTCTCCTGCCTACTGCCTACTGCGAACTGCCTACTCTGCGCCGTGGAACCACCGACACCTCGAAGTACCGCTTGCGGGCGATGCCTTCCAAACGTTCGCGGGCACGGATGAAGTTCTGCGCGCCCGGAGCCTGGCTGGCTCCTTCGCGCACGAGCACTGCATTCGGATCCTCGAGGAGCGGCGGCTTGACGCGGACGATGTGAAGCACCGCACCCGGCATCAATAGCGAGGCGTGCGGCGCGAGCGTCTCGTCGACGTAGATGACGTTTCCTTCGTGGATGGAGCTCATCGCCGCGACCGGCGGCGAGAGGGTCGTATGGACGATGCGCAGCGCCGGCCACGTCCAGACGATGAGCAGCGCCAGCGTGGCCGTCAGGGTCACGGAACGGCCTGTCGTTGGAACGCCGGATGCGGCCAGGAGCGCGTAGAGCGGCATGTATCCGATGGAGAACCGGCTGGCGCTGTTGAAGTCGAGATAGAGCCAGGCGAAGAGCAGGAACGGTCCGAAGATCAGCAGCGTCAGAGCCGCGCGTCTGCGCAGTCGCAGCAGGCCGAGCATCGCCAGCACGGTGATGACGACGTTGAGCAGCGGCGCGCGATAAGGACGAAGGAAGAAGTCGTCCGCGACCTGGATGAGACCCGGCCGTGTCGGGCCCAGAAACGAATCAACCTCGCGGATGTAGCGCTCGTGGCGCACGAGCGCGGCGCGATAGACGTCCCATCCGCCGCTGAGCGACGCCGCGGCAGCGTAACTGGCAACGACGATGACCGCGACGATGGCCGCTCCGGCCAGCGCGGTCCGTCGCCGGTGACGAAAGGCCAGCAGCATCGGCACGAAGCCGATCAGCAGATTCTGCGGACGGAAGCCCGCGGCCACGCCGAGGACCAGGGCGCCGGCGAGCAATGCGCCATCGCTGCGGCAGCCGCGCAACAGCAGCGCCGCAGCGACGATGGCCAGGACGAGCGACGGCACGTCGCTGAAGGCCGTGCCGCCGTAGAACCAGACGTTGGGAAAAAACGCCAGCAGCAGCGAGGCACCGAAGGCGGTGAAGGCCGGGACGCGCATCTCGCGCGCGAGAAAGAACATAGCCGGAAAGAGAAAGAGCGACGCGCAGAAGGCGATGCACTGCAGGGCATGGAAGGCATCGAGCGGCGTCAGCTCGGTGAGCGCCCTGGCCAGCGCGATGAAGAGCGGAAAGCCCGGCGGATGCGGATGGTGCGCGACGACGTCGTAGTCGCGCAGCGCCAGCGCGAAGAGCGCTTCGTCCCAATCCCACAAAGTGAGCGAGAGCGCCGGCCAGCGCGAAACAGCCACGAGGCACGCCAGTACCCACGCGGTCAGGCGCTCGTTCCGCGTGAGCGGCTCCGGCGCCTCGGCGAGTCTTACGGCGCCGAGACTCAGACTCAATGCACTGGCATCCATGACAACCGATCGAGACGCACGCCGAGCTCACGCTTGTCGTTCGACTTGCCGCGCAGCGCCGGAATCACCGTCGCGCTCGTGACGAAGCGCAGCTCATTCGTGGCGCCGGCGCGCGACGGCAGGGTCCAGGAACGCTCGACGACATCCGTCGTGGCAATGAAGTGGTCGATGGCCTGGCCGTTCCAGTAGATGTCCACCGTGGGCGGCGCCGGCAGCCAGGAGACCGGCACCCACAAACGCAGCGACACGACCCCGGAGCCGTGGATGGACGGCAGAAGGATGGTGCCTTCCTTCTCCGACCAGCGCCAGAAGCGGGCGCCCGTTCCCTCCGGTTCGTGCCAGCCGCGAACATAACGAACCAGCCCTTTCGCGCGGCTCACCGAAGCCTCGAAGTTGCGGCGCCGGATGATTCTCCAGAGCCTTCCGTGCGCACTGGCGAAACTCTGCCCACCCTCATGGATCCGCCAGTCGACCACCCAGGCGTCGCCCATCGTCTCGGGGATGTCCTCGGGGTTCTCGAAGAATTTCGGATGGCGATCAGCGAGAACGTAATCCGACTGCGGTCCGAAGCGTCCGTGGACGTAGACGGTCTCCGAAGGGGGCACGTTGTCGCGCACCCACTGCAGCGCGGCCACCGGAGGGGCCGCCCTGGTCCGCTGCGCCTGCAACGCCGGCCAGGTCCACACAAAGAGGACGATGATGATGGCGCTGCAGAACACGATCTGGACCTTCTGACCCAGGAGCAGAAATCCGTCCGCGGCCAGGAGGACATACGCGGCCAGATAGACGATGGCATAGCGGCCGGCGGCGCTGATGTCCAGATTCAGCCAGGAGATGAGGGCCAGCGGCATGAACATCACGAGCGTCAGCAGCGGCGCCAGGCGGCGGCGCACGATGGCCGCAACCGTGGAGAGTGCTCCGGCGATGGCGATGGCGTTCAGCACATCCTCCTGCCAGAACGGCCAGAGCAGAAAGGCCTTGGCGGCCTGGTACAGCGAGGGACGGGCCGGGTTGCGCCACGAGTCGATGTTGCGCACGTACTCGCTCTGCGCGCGGACGACGTAGACGAAGGCGTCCCAACCGCGCGAAGCCAATGCCGCGCCGACGTAACTTCCGGCGACGATGGCGGCACCGAGGATCGCGGCGGCGGCCACGGCGCGGTACGCCTTGGCGCGGAGCTGCGCCCACGTGGCCATCAGCGCGGGCACGGCGCCGATGATCAGGTTTGCCGGACGGATGCCGGCCACGATCCCGAGCACCACCGCGCCGGCGATGTATGCGCGCGCATCACGGCGCCCGCGCAACAGCAGCGCGCAGGCGAGAAAGGTGAGCGTCGTGGCCGGGATGTCGCTGAAGGCGGTGCCGCCGTAGATCCAGACGTTCGGCAGGAACGCATAGACCGTCGCCCCGATCACCGCCGTCCGGAAGTCGAATCCGATCTCCCGCGCCAGGAGATAGAGCGCCGGAAAAAGAAACAGCGCGCCGAGCATGACCACGATCTGCAGACAGCGAAACGCATCGAGGCCGCTGACGGCGATGACCTTCGCCGCGGCGATGAACAGCGGATAGCCCGGCGGATGCGGGCGGTGATCGTTGACGTCATAGTCGCGCACGCCGAGGGAAAAGAGCGCCTCGTCCCAGTCGAACATCGTCTGCGCCACTGCCAGAAAGCGCGTCAGACCGATGACGATCGCCAGCACGAGGAGAATGCGCCGCTGCGTCATCACGCCGCATCCCGCTGCCGCAGCGTGGCGGCGATCCGGCGCCACGTCCACGAGCGCAGCATCAGCCCGAGCTCGCGATCGTCACCGCTCGCGCCATGTTGCGACGGGACGAAGGCGTCGCTGAGCTCGATGACGAGATCCCGCACCCTGCCGTTTCCCGGGATGACATAGCGGACCTCGTTGTCCGCCTGCGCCACGATCGAGCCGAGTACTCGTCCATCGAGCGTGAACGTGACGTGCACCGGCTGCTTCCGGACGTGCACCGGCACATGGAACTGCAAACGCAGCTCACGATCGTCCGCAGCGGGCCCGAAGCGGATCACCGCGCGCCGCGCCGACCACCGCCAGGTCGACACTCCGTCATCCTCGAGGTTGTACCACCCATCGCCCAAGCCGACGACTTCGCCCGTCGGTTGCACGAAGGCCTCGAAGCCGCGTTTGGTGACGATGTTCCAGGTGCGGTTCCGGGGACGAAGAAACACAATGGCCCCCTCGGCCGGCGGCGGGGCGAGGGCGATGTACCAGCCGGTCACGGCCGACGGATGCGCCAGCATCTCGGTCGTCGTGCGGACGACCACGCGCCGATGATGCGGCGTGAAGTACGTCATCCACGGCTGGGCGCTTCCGTCGACGAAGAGCATCGAAGTCGTTGGGACATGATCGCGCAGCCACAATGCGGCGGCCGTCGGCGGAGCGAGGGACCGGCGCGGATTCTCGAACGCCGGAAGCCCCCACGTGATCAGCCGCCCGAGGAGCACCGTCATCACGACGGCCATCCCCGCGTTGCGCACCAGCTGCGCACGGCTCGCGACGAATATGCGCGCGCAAAGCCGCGCCAGAACGTCCGTCCCTTCGACTGCCAGGATCACCGGACCGGCCAGGTAGTTGAGAGAGAACCGGCTCGCTCCCGCCGGATTCGCCGCCAGCATCGAGAAGACGATGAACGGAACGAACGTCAGCAGCACCTCGGCGGTTACGTGACGCCGGCCCGCGACGATGGCCACGAGCGCGAGCAGGTTGATCAGCAGCGCGACTTTCCCGGCCTCGAATGGGTCGAGGTACGTCAGCAGCACCTCCGTGAGTGGAGGCCGGGCGGTGTTGGCGACGCTGTCGGCGAGCGTCACGTAGTGCGAATGGCCGCGCAGGACGCGGACGTACTTTTCGAAGCCGGTGACATAGGCGACGGCGCCATAGCCGATGGCGACCAGCAGGAGCAGCACAAGCGAGCCCGCCACGACGGCGCGGAAGTTTCGGGCGCGCAGCAATCGCACCGTGGCGATCGTCCACGGAAAGACCGCCACGACCGCGTTCTGCGGCCGCACCAGCACCCCCGCCGCCAGCAGCACCGAGGCCAGGACATAGCGTCGTGTGCCGGTATCGGCGCTGAGATACGCCGCGATCGCAGCGAGGAACAGCAGCATGCCCAGCGGATCGCTGAAGGCGGTGCCGCCGTAGAACCAGACATTGGTCATGAACGAAAACAGCAGCGCCGCGGAGACGGAGGGGATGAAGTCCAGGCGGAACGCTCGGGCCACGGCGAACATCACCGGGAACACGAGCAGCGAGGTCGCGACGTTCACGGCCTGCAACGCGTGAAAGTCGGAGTCCGCGAAGAGGCGCGCGATCTTGCCGAGCAGGATGAACAGCGGAAACCCGGCCGGATGCGGCTGGTGTACGGCCACGTCGTAGTGGCCGATAGCCATGCAGAAGAGGATCTCGTCCCAGTCCCAGGGACCCTTCGACAGCGGGATGAAGCGCGTCAGGCCGACCAGGAGGGTCAGGCCGAACAGAGCCTTGCGCTGGTTGGGAGACGTCCCGCTGAGGATCGGCGTGCTCACCATGTCACGGCACCGGCTGCCAGGAGTAGGACGTCAGTTGCAGACCCAGGTCGCGCGCGTCTTCGGAGATGCCTCTCTCCTTGAGATTGACGGCGTTCGAGGAAAGGATGACCAGCTCGTTCGGGACGTCCGTCCGGGACGTGACCACCCACTGGCCGTCAAACGGTTCCGCGCTGCCGCGGAAGCGCTGGAGCAGTTGTCCGTTGAGCCGCACCTCGACGTCCGTGGCCGCACCGGCAACGGTATTGAGCGTCATGCGCAACGCCATGCGGCTGCTGACTGCGGGCAACAGCACCCTGCCGCGCTTCCCCATCCAGAACCAGATCGTCTTCCCGTCGCTCTCCTGGTCATACCACCCCTCGTCGAACGTCCAGATGCCGGCCACGCGCACGATGGACGTCTCGAAGTAGCGTTTCCGCGCGATCTGGAGCAGCCGTTCGTGCCCGCGCCGGAACGTTACCTCGGCGCCGTTCACGATGCCTTCCGTGGCAAAGAAGTCGTTGGGACCGACGCGGATACGCGGGAGCTTGTGGAGATCGTTGGCCACGCGCACGTCGCGATCGGTGAGGAAGTAGTTCGCGAACGGGATGAGCGAGCCATGCACCCACACGGCCCCGCGCGGCGGCACGTGCCCGCGCAGCCAATGCATGGCTGCATAGGTGGGCGAGTCGGTGCGGCGGACTTCCTGAATCGCCGGAATCGTCCAGTGGATGCACCGCGCGGTGATGAGAAGGAGGATCGCCGCCTGGATCGCCAGAGCGGCAGCCGGCGACCACCGCCGGAGCGGCATGGCCAGCACGGCCGCGCCATGCGCCGCGAGCAGCGCCCAGAGAAACACATACGACGTCGAATAACGGTGCACGGAGTACGGGTCGAGCATGAAACAGCCGAAGAGCGCGAACGGCAGGAACGTCGCCATTGCCAGACCCACACCCACGTTTCGCTGAATCAGCGCGGCCAGCAGCGCGATGACGGCCAGCGCACATACCAAGAGAGGCAAGCGCCCTCCGGCCATGGGCCGGAGCAGATACTCGGACGCCACGGTCGCCAGAGGCGGCCGTCGCGGACTGAGGTACGAGTCGACGGTGCGCACCCACTGCCGGGCGCCCTCGATCGATCTCTGATAGCCGGCGATCGAATCCGACGACAGAGCCGCGCCGGTGTAGCTGGCCACCACGATCGTGGCGAGGATGAGCGCCGCTCCGGCCACGCGACGCCACGACTGGCGTAACTGAAGCCACGATGCGACCGCGAGAGGAGCCATTCCGAACAGCAGCGCCTGACCGCGGATCCCCGCCGCCACCCCGAGCACGGCCGCTCCGCCGAGGTAGAACCGCGAATCGCGGCATCCTCGGAAGAGCATCCATGCCGCGGCAAGGACCGCGGCGGTGCCCGTGATGTCGCTGAACGCCGTTCCGCCGTAGAACCAGACATTCGGGAAAAAGACGAACAGCAGTGCGCCCAGATACGCCGTCAGGAACGGGAAGCGCAGCTCCCGCGCCAGCGCGAATGCCAGCGGAAAGAGCGCGCAGGCAGCGAGGAACGTCACCGTTTGGCAGGCCCGGAAGTCGCTCGACACGAACGGCCGCACGATCTTTGCCGCCAGGATGTAGAGCGGAAAGCCGGGCGGATGCGGGTGGTGATCGCGGCCGACGTTGAACTCACGCACGCCCGCCGCGAACTGCGCCTCGTCGAGATCCCAAAGCGTCGGGGCCAGGGCGTAGAAGCGCGAGGCGATGACGACCGCCAACGTGAGCCAAAGGAGCCGGCGCTGCCACGGGGTGAGCGGACTGGGCGATTCGAGCAAGGACGGGCGCGGGTTCAGCAAGGGCACCATTCTCGCAAAATCAGTGTCGATGGCGGCAAAGGGGGTCCGGCGCCGTTGGAATCTCGACCAGAACGGGATCCGGCGCGAGGGCAAGAAGGAAACGGGATTCATCTACCGGCTGCCTGACGGCAAGCTTGTCGAGGACGAAAAACTCCTGGCGCGCATCGGCAAGCTGCGCATCCCCCCGGCCTGGCAAAACGTGCGCATCGCCCGAGGAGACGCCGCGCCGCTGCAGGCCGTGGGAGTCGACAAGAAAGGCCGCACCCAGTATCTCTACCACGCGCGCTTCCGCGCCCAGCGCGAAGAGGCCAAGTTCAAGCGCGTCGTGGAGTTCGGCGAATCGCTGCCCGCGCTGCGGCGGCGCGTACGCGCCGACCTCAAACGCAGCCAGCACGACTCGCTCGAGCGGCAGCGCGTGCTGGCGGCCATGGTCCGCCTCATGGACCAGGGCTTCTTCCGCATCGGCAACGACAAAAGCGCCGAGGCCGAATCGACCTTCGGACTGTCGACCATCCGCTCCTCGCACGTCCGCGTCCACGGCCCGGTAATCCGGTTCGACTATGTCGGCAAGTGGAAAAAGCAGCAGCAGCGGGCCGTCTCCGACCGCGAAGTGGCGGCCATCGTCGACCGCCTGAAGAAAGCCACCGATATGGGCAACGGCAAGGGCACCGACGACGAGCTGTTCAAATTCGCGCAGAACGGCCGGATCGTCGACGTGAAGGACCGCCACGTGAACGAATACATCCAGTCGATCATCGGCAAGGACTTCACGGCCAAGGACTTTCGCACCTGGGCGGGCACGCTGCTCTGCTCCATCGCCCTGGCCATGCAGGGACAGGGCACCAGCAAGACCGACCGGAAGCGGCGCGTCCGCAACGCCATCGCCGCCACGGCCGACCAACTCGGCAACACCCCGCCGGTGTGCCGATCCTCCTACATCTGCCCTCGCCTCCTCGACGAATACATGGAAGGCAAACCGTTCGAGATGCTGCGCAAGACGCGAAAAGGCAGCCCCGTCGTGCGCGTGGGCCTGTCGATGGAAGAACGCGCGCTCCTCAAGTTCCTGCGGGAAACGATCGCCGACCGGCGGCGCGAGCGCCGCCCCTCACCCTAGCCCTCTCCCCGCGCCCGGGGAGAGGGGACTGGTTTACGCGATGGTTGAACTTAGAACGTCTGTCCAATCCAGAAGCTGGTGCGGTATCCCTTTTCGAGCTGCTTCAGGTCGTATCTGCGGGCGAAGTCCCAGTTGAGCTGCAGGCCGAGGAAGTTGAAGGAGATGCCCAGGCCGACGGATGCTTTGGCGTCGGCGAGGCGGCCGTCGCGGCGGAAGGCGAAGGGGCGGTCTTCGAAATGGGCGGCGCCGATGTCGAAGAAGAGGGCGCCGCGGATCTGCTGGAGCACCATCACCGGCGTGGCCAGCACGTCGATGAGGGGGAAGCGGAACTCGACGTTGGCGAAGCCGGCGTGCTGGCCGACCAGCGTGCGGAACTCGTAGCCGCGCACGGTATTGAGGCCGCCGAAGTACGCGAAGTTGGCGGCGTTTCCTTCGGACCACGTGCCGTAGAAGCGCGTGGCCAACAGCGTGCGCGAGCTGATCTGGAAGTACTCGCGCCAGTCGACCGAGAGATCGGCGCTGAGGACGCCGCCGTCGGTCATGTCGGGCGCATAGGCGGCGCTGATCTCGTATCGCCGGCCCGACACCGGACCGAAGAATTTCCACACCGCGCTGTCGCCGGTGAAGGTGGTGCTGATGATGGGGAACTTGTCATCGCGCTGTTCATAAGCGACGAGATCGGGGCCGCCCAGCGGATCGGGGAAGAAGCGCGGGAAGTAGTAATCGCGGCTGAGATAGCCGAGCCCACCGTCGATGCGGTGGTAGCGGTTGAAGGGATGGCTGACGATGCCCATGAGACCCGTCTCGCGATAGGTCTGCCGGCTGTCCAGCCGTCCGGTCTGAATGTCCTGCGTCAGGAAGAAGGAGCGGTTGTCGAAGAGGCGCGCCCCCCAGCTGGTGCGGCGGCGCATGTCGAGATAGAGGAAGTCGAAGTTCGAGAACGAGGCCACGGAATCGAGCGAGGCGATGAAGCGGCGCCCGCCCAGCATGTCGCTCATGAAGACCGTGGTGCGCGAGACGAAGAGCTGATCGGTGGTCACGCCGGCGTTCACCGAGATGTCTTCGATGAAGAGCTTGAAGCCGCCGGTGCGCTCGACTTTTTCCTCGTCGAGGAAGAACTCGGACTGCGAGCGGAAGACGGAGCGCTCTTCCGGCTTGATCGGCGCGGACGGCAGCGTGGTCTTCTCGGCCGCGTGCAGCGGCTTGTCCGTGGCCGTGGCGTAGAGACGCCACTGCCCTTTGTAGTACGACGAGAAGACCATCCGCTCTTTGTTGTTCTCGCCGGTGAAGACTACCGGGGTGAAGCAGCCGCCCACGACGTCCGTGAACTGCAGGAGGTCGCCGGTGGCCAGGTCGAGCGAGTAGATGTTGTACGCGGCGAAATTCGTCGGATCGGGTTTCGGCGTGCCGCCGTCGGGAATGGCCGCATTCTCGGCGTCCTCGAGGATCTTCGCAGCCGTGGCCAGATTGCGCCCGGTCTGCTTGTCGGACGAGAAGAAGAGGCGCTTACCGTCGGGGCTGTAGTAAGCGTCGATATCGTTCCAGTCCCCCGTGGTGAGCTGGAAACGCTCCGCCGGATTGGCCAGGTTGAGGCGGTAGAGCTTCGCGTACTGCTCGCCCACGGACGAATAGATCAGCCACTGGCCGTCCGGAGAGAAGACCGGCGCGCCGTCGAAGAAGGAATCGGCGGTGAGGTTCTTCAGATCTCCGCTCTCGAGGTCGTAGAGGAAGATGTCGGCCTGGTTTCCCTGGATGCCGGCGAAGGCGATGCGCTTCCCGTCCGGCGAGTACGTGGGAGAGAGCTGCTGCTCGACCGGCATGGCGATGGAGCGCTCGATTTCCCCGGTCAGGGGATTGATGAGCATGAGGTTGCGGCCGCGCTCTTTTTTCACGAAGAGCGCGACCTGATCGCCGTTCGGCGCAAAGGCCACGTCGCGGCCCATGACCGGCGCGGCGGTGAAGGACTGCACGACCGGATACTCGTAACGGCTGGTGTAGCCGGCGGTGAGATTCTTGAGCAGGCGGCGCTCCGGGATGTTCAGCAGCGCCAGGTCGACCTCTTCCTTGTACGTCGTGAAACCGACGAGCAGATCGCCCGAGGGAGAGGGCACCGGGGAGATCTCGTTGCTGGGATCATCCTGCTTGATCTTGAACGGCTCGCCGTACTCCTGCGGCTCGCCCTTGGCCACCAGCGCCGGGAGGTACTGCTTGCGCAGCCAGGTGCGGAAGCGGCTGTCGAATTCGTCGGGCGTGATGTTGTAGGCGCGCTTGAGGGCGCGGTCGATGCTGCTGCCGAGTGTGTTGCGGTATTCGTAGATGAAGTCGCGCAGGCCGTCCCACCCGTACTGCTCCTGCATGTACTGGAACACGGCATGGCCGAAGCGGTACGCGAAGTAGCCCTGCGGATTCAGACTGACGCGCGGGATGCGGTCGGTGACCACAGCATCGCGCAGGACCATGCGGTCGCGCGAGTCTTCATCCTCGGCCATGAAGGAAGCGAGGCCTTCCATCAGCCACGTCGGCGGATTGGCGGTGACGTTCTTGCCGAACTTGCCCTGGAAGAAGATCTCGTACTCGAAGATGTGCGTCAGCTCGTGCGTGATGAGCTCGAGCAGCTCGCCGTCGGGCATGTCGATCGGCAACACCATGCGGTTCTTGGCGGGCTCCGCGAACGCACCGACTCCCTCAGGGATGAAGTTGAGCATGACGTTGTTCTGCTCGAAGGCCGAGTGCGTGGCATAGAAGATCAGCGGGATCTTCTTGGAGACCTGGAAGTTGAATTTCTTGGAGAGATCGAGGTACGCGCTCTCGGCGGCGTCGACCACCCGCTGCAGCGACGGCCGCTCTTCTTCGTAGAAGTACACGTCGAAGTGCGTGGAGTGATAGACGCTCCATTTGAACTCGTCATAGACGATCTTGTTCTGACCGAACGGATAGGCGGGGACGGCCGCAAGAGCAACAAGAATGAGGAGGACGACGACTCTCTTCAAGAAAGCCTCCTTAAAAACTCACTGGCGTGGACCTAATTGGTGAAAACGTACCGCGTACCCGAGGTCTCCTGGGCGACGAAGATGCCGACGAGCTGAGACTCCAGCGCGCGGAGATTCTCAAAGAGCCCGAGGATCTCGTCGTAATTGCGCTGGTCGAACTCCTTGAAGTCGCGGAAGTTCTCTTCGAGGATCATCTCGCCCGTATCGCCGTTGAAGACGGCCAGGTCGATGTCGAACACGAAACCGGTGGCTTCGACGAGCACCTGTCGCTGATAGACGCGGCCGTCCGCGGGGGAGACGTAGTCTTCCGTCTTGTAGCCGGCGCGGTCGTTGATGTCGAAGTCGACCACTCCCGAGACGATGAAGTCGGCGCCGGTGCGGGCGCCCATCTCTTTCCAGTAGTCGCGCGCCGACTTGAGCGACTTGATGTCGTTGCCGGGCAGACGGGTCGGCGGCACGTCGACGAGCTTGAGCTTGGTCGACTTTCCGAGCTGCTTGCGCATGTAGCGGTTGAACTCCGACTGCACGTCGACCTTGGCGGCACGGTCGCCCCGCTTCTCCCCTTTCGAGGCGATGACGAACGGCGCGAGCGCCAGCTTCTCGTCGCCGGTGATCTGCAGCTTCGGTTTGACCGGCAGCTTCAGCTTCACTTCCATGACGTCGGCAGCGGCAGGCATAGACGCGAATAGGGGGAGAAGGACGGCAAGAGCAATGGCGATCCGTTTCATCGGGCACCTTCCTGCGGCGGTCTCGTGGAGGTGGTATCGCCGGCGGGCGGATTGGCCGGCGGAGGAATGGTCACGGGCGGTGCCGTCTTGGTGGTAGGCGCGGATGTAGTGGTGGTCGTCGCGTCCGCGGCGGTGGCCGGCTTGGCCTCGCGCTTCTTGCCGCGCTGCATGAACTCCACGTACCGGCTGTAGTTCTTCTGGATGTGCTCGTTGGAGCGGTCGAGGCGCAGGGCCTCGCGATACTCCTTGGCCGCGGCTTCGAAGTCGCCTGTCGCTTCATAGGCGACGGCGAGATTGTTGTGCGCCATGGCGTTGTCGGGCTCGATCTGCGTGGCGCGGCGGAAGCGGAACATGGCCTCGCGCCAGAGGTTCATCTTCGCCATCCGGACACCGAAGCGGCGCTGCGTGCTGGCGTCGGACAGGTCTCCGCCGCTGCCGGAACTGCAGCTTGCAACCGCGAGCGAAAGGACAAGAAGAGCAACGAGGATCAGCGAAGACGTGGTGAACGCGCGCTTCATCGAGACTCCCTTCTGCGCGCAGTATACTTGCGCCGTTCCCACCGACCGTTGCCCCCGGTCCGCGCTCCGCTTCCTTCCGCCGGCACCAACACACTCATGAATATCGCCCCCGTGCGCGATCTCCTGATCGCGCTCTCGCTGCTTCCGTTTCTGACACCGAAACGGACGCGCCTGCTGCTCGAGTTTTTCGATCCCCTCTCCGAGGTTCTGACTGCGGATCCAAGGCTGCTCGAAGAGATTTTGAGCGTAACGCCGGAGCAGGCCGCGCAAGTGAGGAATCCGTTAACAAAGCAGGCTCGTGCTCGCGTGGAGGAGTGGCGCCACGCCACCGTGACGCTCGCCGACGATGCATATCCCGCGCTCCTGCGCCACATCATCGATCCGCCGCTGACTCTCTTCTACCGCGGCGATCTCTCGCTGCTCACACGACCGGGACTGGCGATCGTCGGCTCGCGCCGCGCGTCGGTGTACGCCATCAATGTGGCCGAGCTGCTGGCGCGTCAGCTGTCCCCTACCGGGCTCACGATCGTCTCCGGCCTGGCCCTCGGCGTGGACTGCGCTTCGCACACGGCGGCGCTGGATTCGGGCGGCACGACCATCGCCGTTCTCGGCACGGGGATCGACGTGATCTATCCGCGCGCGAACCGATCGCTGTTCCGGCGCATCGCCGAGCAGGGACTGATCGTCACGGAGTTTCCGCCGGGCTCGCCGCCGCGGCCCGAGCACTTTCCGATCCGCAACCGCATCATCTCCGGCCTCTCGCACGGCACGGTCATCGTCGAGGCCACCTCGCGCGGCGGGTCGCTCATCACGGCACGCATGGCCGCGGAGCAGGGGCGCGACGTGTTCGCCGTGCCGGGCTCGATCTTCTCGCCGGGCTCGGAGGGAACGAATCGCCTTATCCAGTACGGCGCGAAGCTCGTGCACGACGCGCAGGACGTGCTGGACGAGCTCTCGCGGGAGGTGCTCGCGCAGCTGCAGGCATCACCGCCCGAAACTGCTCCACCCGAATCACCGCTGGCCGAGGTCCTGGCCGCGTTCAGCCGCGACGAGGGAGCGCACATCGACGCCGTGGCCGCCCGTCTGGGCCGCACGCCCGCGGCAGTGGCCGGATCGATCCTGCAACTCGAGCTGGACGGCTGGATCCGCGCTCTTCCGGGCGCGCGATACGTGAGGGTGCGGTGACACTTGCCGGGCCCGGAAGGCCACCCCTCGTCCTTGCGTTACCATGGACTCGCAGAGACGTCCAACGAAGCAGTCAGACCCCAGGGAGGGGATTCTCATGGTGAACGTTCAAGTCCGGCGCATTCACGGAGTGGTCGGTTTTCTGGTGTTGTGTCTCGCAGCAATTCCGGCCTTTGGCGAGCTGTCGCAGCCACTCAAGGAGTGGGGCTCCGGACCGGCGCAGTGGATCATGACGCCGGACGAGCAACGCGCCTGGCGCAAAATCACGAGCGACACCGAGGCCAACAACTTCATCGACCTCTTCTGGGTGCGCCGCGACCCGTCGCCCGGGACGGCCGCCAACGAGTTCCACGATGAGTTCGACAACCGGGTGGCGTTTTCCGACAAGACGTTCAAGGAGAGGAAGAAACGCGGAGCGATGTCCGACCGCGGCCGCGTGTACATCGTCCTGGGCGCCGCCACGCAAATGAGCGGCGCCTTGCGCCAGACCAACGCCCAGCAGGGGGTCCAGGGCGCCGGCAGTACCAGCGATCCTTCCGGCGGCCGTCAGATGGGCGAGAAGGACATCTGGATCTGGGAGCAGAGGGACGCGCGGAAGTTCGAGATGGGAAGGATCGAGGTGGTCTTCATCGAGGACGCCACCACGCGCAGCAAGCGGCGCGACCCACAGCGCACCGACTTCGGTCTGGCCAGTACCGTGGCCATCCGGAAAGCGATCGTGAATCCCGAGCTGACTTCGGTCCCGCCCTGGGCGCCGGCCGGCGGGTTGAGGCCGCTGCTTTCTCTGAGCATCGCCACGCTGCCCGCTTCCACGCCCGCGCCTTCTGCATCACCGGCACCCACCAAAGTCGTCGCTCCTGTCGACGAAGGACCGGCCGTTGCCAGCAATGCGCCGGGCGCCTCGAAGCTCACGCTCCTGGCCAGCGGATCGGTCGACTCCCGTTCCGCCGATCCGTTTGCGGTCGTGTCCGAAACGACGCTGCGCGCCGGAGGCGATGCGCTCTGGGCAGTCCAGTACTGCTCGGCCAAACCGGAAGTGCCGAACCTGAAATTCATGCTGGCCATCACCGGTCCGCTCGACGGCGCGTCGGCAGAGCAGATGACCAAGCAGAAGGATGCCAAGGCGGAGCGGATGGCCGCGCAGCCGGGCTGCTACGTCCTGCAGGGAATCCTGCCCGTTTCGAAACTGGCGGCCGGACGGTACAAGCTGATGGTGCTGCTCGACGAGCCGTCCTCGGGGGACGCGTTCACCCTCAGGCAGGAGTTTCGGGTTCAGTGAACCGTGGACGATGTGGACTTTGTGGACTTTGTGGACTTTGTGGACTTTGTGGACGTCGTGGACTTGTCCACTGAGTCCACTCAGTCCACATCGTCCACTAGGTCGTTGCGCTCTTTGGCGTTCTTGATCGTGACGGCCACGATGGCCAGCGGCACGCCCCAGGTGATCAGCCGGCGGAACACCTTCGGCATCCCGAAGCCGAGGACGATGCCGAGGACGGCACCGCCTGCCACGAGCTGCGGAGCGTAGTTGCTGGCCAGCACCTTGGGGTCGAGGTTGGTGCGCAGGTGGCGATCCAGCTCGTCGATGCGCTCGCCCACTCCGTCGCGAGCGCGCAGGATGGCCCGCTCGATGTTCTGCTTCTGATCCGTCTCGGCCATCAGCGGCTCCTCACCCGCGCCACGTCCGCCTTGAGCGCATCGAGATCGCCGCGAATGTGCTCGATCGAGTCGCTGGGGACGAAGTTGACGCTTTCCAGTTTCTTCTTACCCAGCATGGCCAGCACTCCCGCGGCCGCGAACAGCACGACGGTCACGATCAGCGCCGACAGCCACGCCGGAACGCCGAGCGCGACGAGGCCCAGCGTGATGGTCACAAAGAGAAAGGCGATGCCGATGAGCGCCAGAAACAGCGCCGCCGACATCAACGCAGCCCCGCCGCTCAGCTTCGCGGCCGATTCTTTCAGCTCGAGCTTCAGGAGCGCGATCTCGCTCCGGAAGAGGTTCGAGAAATCGGCCGTGAGCTCTTTGATGATGGTGCCGAGCGATCGCTCGCGTTCGGTTGCCGTGTAGTTGCTCATGTGGACCCCTTGAGCAAGAGCGTTACCAGAGGTGGCGGCAGTGTAGCGGATTCAGAGGGCAGAGCGCAGAGGGCAGAGGGCAGAAGACCCCGCTCGTCGTTTTTGCCTCTGCCCTCTGCCCTCTGCCCTCTGCGCTCTGCCCCCCTGCGCTCTACGGCGTGTAAACTCCCGCCGATGTCCGACGTCGTGGAACTGGTGAAAGACTTTCGTTTCGAGGCGGCCCATTGGCTGCCGCATGTGCCGGAGGGGCACAAGTGCCGCCGCGTGCACGGGCATTCGTTCCGCGGCGAGGTGGCGGTGCGCGGTCCGCTGGATCCGCATCTGGGCTGGGTGGTCGATTTCGCCGAGCTCAAAGGGGCGGTCGATCCTCTCGTGGCCCGGCTCGATCACTACCTCCTCAACGAGATCCCCGGACTCGAAAACCCCACCGCGGAACTGCTGGCCATCTGGATCTGGCGGGAACTGGCGCCGCACGTCCCGATGCTGCATCGCGTGACGATCGAGGAGACTTGCACGTCGCGGTGCCACTATTTCGGCTAGCAGATCAATAGGCCGCGGGCCTCAAGGGCACGAACCGCACGGCCTCGTGGCGCGTTCTCGTCACGCGTCCGTCGCGCCGCTCGACGAGCCAGAGGTATTGGTAGTCCGAGGAGCCGACCGGGATCACGCAGCGCCCTCCTTCGGCAAGCTGGTCGATGAGTGGCTCCGGCAGCATCGCAGGCGCGGCGGCGGAGAGAATGGCATCGAAGGGTGCATGGGCGCGGAAGATCTCCAGGCCGTCGCCGACGCCGAGCGTGACGTTGTCGATGGCCAGTTGCTCCAGCCTTTCGCGCACGCCCGACGCCAGGTCGGGCTCCAACTCCGCGCTATAGACGTGGCGCGCCAGCCGCGCCAGGATGGCGGTCTGATAGCCCGAGCCGGTGCCGATCTCCAGGACGGTCTCGTGGCCGCGCAGCCGGAGCATCTCCGTCATGAGGGCCACGATGTACGGCTGGGAGATGGTCTGGCTGCACGCCAGGGGCAGAGGCCCGTCATCGTACGAGGAGCCGCGCAGGTTCGGCGGCACGAACAACTCCCGCGGAACGGACCGGAAGGCGTCGAGCACGCGCGGATCGGTGATCCCGCGGCCGATGACCTGGTCGCGGAGCATTTTTTCATTTGGGTCGATCATGGTTGACGGGCTTCACAGCATCACAGCTCAACAGCTGTACAGCTGTGTAGCGGTGAAGCTGTACCACCGTGCAACCGCAGTTCCATCGGCAAAACGTTTGCAGAGGGCGACCGCAATGTTCCCTACGAATCCCAAGCATGTCTTCATGCTCGTCCTGGCCGTGCTTGCCCCTCTTTGCGCGGACGCCGCCGCCCGGCGCCGCGCCGCGGACCATCCCGGTCTCTCGCTCATCGAAGTCTCGAGCCAGGGAGGGTATGCGAGCCGCGCCAGCGTCTTTCAAGGTGGCACTGTCACGTTTCATATCGCCTCCACCGTACAGCCGCTGACCGTGGAGATCCTCAATCTCGCCGATCCCGCTCACGTCCTGATGACGATCGAGAACCTCACCTCGGCCGCGCAAAACTGCGCCGGTCGATCGGCGAGCGGCTGCGAATGGGAGGCCACGACGACCATCTCCATCCCGACCAGCTGGCCGAGCGGGTACTACGCGGCGCGCTTTCCCACGTCGCTGGGGCAACGCTGGGCACCGTTCATCGTGCGCTCGTTGCAGCCCGGGAACCGGTCGAAGATGCTCGTCCTCTCCTCGACCCATACGTGGCAGGCGTTCAACCGCTTCGGCGGGTCCGCGCCCGGCGATCGCGTCTCGTATCAGCGCCCGTACCGGCAGCACGACGGCCTGGGCGGCTACAGCGACGATGAACAGCTGTTCGTCGACTGGCTGACCGCGCAGGGCCTGCCGTTCGAGGCCGCCTCCGACGCCGATCTCGATGATTCGACGCTGCTGTCGCGCTACTTCCTGGTGGTCATCCCCGGCCGCGCCGAGTACTGGACTGCGCAGGCTCGCGAGAACATCGAGCAGTTCAGCCGCAACGGCGGCCACATCGCCGTGCTCAATGGCAGCACGATGAGGCGGCAGGTGCAGCTCGAGGACGACAAGCAGACCATCGCCGGGACATCGCAGGCCGGCGCCGCCGATGATCCGGAACACCCGCAGCTCGTGACGGCGAACTGGTTCGAGCATCCTCTCTACAATCCCGAGACGCGGTTCTTCGGCGCGTCGTTTCAGTACGGCGGGTACGCGAACCGCGCCGGCGCCGGCGGCAACGCGCTGCTGCCGCTGGAGCAGCGTACGGGCTGGACGGTGGCGGTCCCCAGTCACTGGATCTACGAGGGGACGGACCTGGTGCTCGGCTCCACGTTCGGCCCCGAAACGGTCGGCCCCGAGGTCGGTGGGACGATCTTCAACTGCGACGTTGGCGGACGCATGATCGGGGTGGACGCTTCCTCCGGGACGCCGGTCAACTATCACGTCCTTGCCTGGACCCCCGCCAGCGAGGGAACCGGAACGCTTGGGATCTACACGACCTCCGGCGGCGGCGCGGTGTTCAACGCCGCTTCGCAGCGATGGGTCTACGGCCTGAGCGGGAACCCGGTCGTCAGCCGGATCACGCGCAACGTCATCGACCAATTCATCACCGGACAACGGCTGCCGGGTGACGACAAGACGGCCATGCTGCTGACCGAGGAGACGTTCAATTGTCACCAGTACACGCAGCGTGTGCTGGCCGGCTGGACGAAGACGCTCCCGGCGCAGCCGGCGGTCACCGCCCGCTGCTCCTATGAAGGTTCCACGGGGCTGGAGCTCTCGGGAGCCGAAGGGATCGAGGTCGTCCGCGATTTCACGCCCGGCCAGCCTCTGAAGGTGATGGGCGCGCGCTTCTACGTCAACCTCGACTCCTACGACGGTCAGCCCGACTCGCCTCTGGCACGGGTCTCACTCCGCAACACGGTCGAAGGGCAAGCGGATGTCCCGCTCGTCGTGGAATTCAGCATGGTCAACGCAAAAGCACAGACCCGGCTGGTGCGCCGTGACTCCGCGGGCAATCTCTTTGCGGGCGAGTGGCTGGAGATCGGTCCAGGGTGGCACATGATCTGGGTGACCTGGCGCTCGCCCGGCGACATCGTGCTGCAGTTGGAAAAGCTGGGCCCGACGCGGGTCCTCAACAACCCCGACGGCACGCAAGTCGTGGGCGAGATCGCCTTCGAGTATCCGGCGGTGATTCGCGACGGCGACAGCGGGTTCGTCTGCTTCGACGCGCTGGCCATCGGCCATGTGAAGCCGGGCAGCCTGCCGCCGATCAAGTAACGCTGCGCAGCCACTCGACCGTACGCCGCAGACCTTCCTCGAGCCGTACCGGCTCGGGAAGGTTGGCGATGGCGCGAAGCTTCGAGCCATCGAGCACGCTACGGATCTGTTCGCCCGCCTTGGCCGGACCATGTTCCGGCGAAGCATCTGTGCCGAGGACGCTGCAGAGCGCCGCGTAGAGATCGGTGACCGACGTTTCGACGCCGGTACCGACGTTGAAGACGCCGTCGAGCTCGAGCTCCGAGACGGCCACGTTGGCCCGCACGAGATCCTCCACGAAGACATAGTCGCGCGTCTGCTCGCCGGTGCCGTTGATGCGGGCCTGCTGTCCGCCGAGAAGCGTTCCGGCGAAGATGGCCACCACGCCCGCCTCCCCGTCCTTCCGCTGCCGTGGACCGTAGACGTTCGCGTAACGCAGCGAGGTGGCGTGGATGCCGTGCACGTGCCGGAAGAAGTGGAGGTATTGATCGATGGCCAGCTTGGCGCAGCCGTAGGGGGACAGCGGCACGACGGGATGCTGCTCGTCCTGCGGCACGTACTGCGGCTCGCCGTACGCGGCGCCGCCGCTGGAGGCGAAGATGATCTTCTTCACGCCGTCGTCGATCAGAGTCTGGAAGAGCCGCAGCGTGGCCACGATGTTCAGCTCCGCATCGGCGGCTGGATCGGCGACCGATACGCGCACGTCGATCTGCGCGGCGTGATGGTTGACGAGCTCGAAGCCGCGTCCGCGCAGTTTTTCGGACGTGGCCGGATCGCGCAGGTCCGCCACGACCAGCTCCGCCTTCGGATGAACGTTCTCGACGCGGCCGCTGCTCAGGTCATCGACGATCGTCACTTCGTGACCGCGCGCCACGTAGGCGTCGGCGACATGCGAGGCGATGAAACCGGCCCCTCCCGTGACGAGGACTTTCATTTCGTGCACCCCTCGTAGTCGCGCGACGCGATGACGGCCAGGTGATTCCCGACCTTCCGCTCGACGCCGTCGCTGACCTTGTTGACGATGACACCGTTCAGCTCGCGGGGCTTCTGACCATCGGCGTCGACCCACATCGCGCTCGAGCCGCCGCCATCGAGATTCATCGCCACGCACGCTCCGAGCTCGTCCAGGAACGCGCCCAGTTCCGGCAGCGTCAGGCCCGGCACACCGTCGCGCCGTCCGTCCGCGACGACGAGGTACATCGTCTTCCCGTCCTTCGAGAGGCCGACCGCCGTCCGCGGATGCGGCGCCTGCGTGAAGTGATCGCTGCCAGGGAGCGTCGCCAGCGGCGCGCAGCCTTTGTTCAACAGCGGCCACCCGGACACGGCCCCCGACATCCAGCGTTTCTTCGTCATCGTGTTCTGCTGGATCTCCGCACGCCGTCTGCCCACGCCGACCAGCCCCTGCCGGCGCTCGAGCTTCTGCCCTTTCGTCCAGATGCCGCAGGCACCCGCCGACATCCCGAGAGGCATCTGCCGTTCGTCGAAGTAGTCCCCGTTGACGGCGATGATGGCCTTTTTCCTCTTCGCAAACTCACTGACCGACAGCCCGTGATCGCTCTCTTCGCTGGCGATCACCCGCAGCCTGGCGTTGCGGAGATCGATCCGCGCCACATGCGCATCCATCGTGCCGCGGGTGATGCGTTGATAGTCGACGCCGGGGGAGACCCGCTGCCAGTCGGCGTGGGCGGTAGCGGGAATGAGAAGGAGGAGTAGGAACGCGAGTGACCACACCCCGTCATCCTGAGCGAGGTGGCCGGGTGGGTGTGAGCGAAAGGATCTCAAACTACGAAAAAACATAGCCTGTGCCACAGTTTGCGCATTGAGAGATCCTTTCGCTCCCTCACACCCTCCCGCCCTGCGCTCAGGATGACGGGGAGTGGCCATTCTAAGCCTCACACCCTCCTCTATAATCCCGCGCCCATGCTCCCGGAGCGTTCGCAGCTCGAGGATCTGTTGTCGTCGCTGGCCGGTCCGGCGCTGCGGTATGCGGACGTGCGCTATACCGCCACGCATCAGCAGCATGTGAAGGTGCGCAACGGGGAGGTCGATCATCTTTCCTCCACCGTCGACCGCGCCGTGGGCGTGCGCGTGCTGGTGGGGAACGGGTGGGGATTCGCGGCCACGAGCAATGTCGACGAGCCGTCGATCCGGCGGGCGGCGCGCCGGGCGCTGGAGGTGGCCGCGGCCAGCAACATCGCCTCGACGCAGCAGGTCACGCTCAGCGACGTCGAGCCTCACGTGGCCGCTTCGCATTCCGAGTACCGGATCGATCCGTGGTCCGTCCCCATCGACCGCAAGATCGAGCATCTCCTCCAGGCCACGGAGCCGATGCGCGGCGACGCCCGGATCCATCAGGTGTCGGGCGAGATCTCCTGCTACCGGCAGGAGAAGCTCTTTGCGTCCACCGTCGGCAGCTTCATCGAGCAGACCACGACGCAGATGGGCGGCGGTATCGAAGCGGTGGCCATCCACGGCGACGACTTCCAGCGGCGCACGTACCCCAATCCGTTCGGCGGCGACTTTCAGGCCGAGGGATGGGAGTTCATCGAGCGGCTGGACATGCCCTCCACGGCGCTGAAGATCCGCGACGAGGCGCTGGCGCTGCTCTCCGCGCCGAAAGCGCCGGCCGGCCGCTTCGACCTCATCGTCGGCTCCGCCCAGCTGGCGCTGCAGGTCCACGAGTCGTGCGGCCATCCCACCGAGCTCGATCGGGCCATGGGGCTGGAGATCTCGCTGGCCGGAGGCTCGTTCCTGCAGCCGTCGATGCTGGGCACGTTCCGTTACGGCTCGCCTCTGGTGAACATCGTGGCCGATGCCACGATCCCCGGCTCGATCGGGTCGTTCGCGTACGACGACGACGGAGTCCCCGGGCAGCGCTTTCACCTGGTGCAGGACGGGATGTTCGTCGGGTATCTGACCGGACGCGACACGGCGACATCGATCGGACGCAAGTCGAACGGCACCGTCCGCGCCGAGAGCGCGGCGCGCATTCCGATCATCCGGATGACGAACATCAACCTCGAGCCGGGCAATACCCCGCTCGCCGACATCATCGCCGACACCAAACACGGCATTTTCGTGGAGACGAACAAGTCGTGGTCGATCGACGACCTGCGCCTCAACTTCCAGTTCGGCTGTGAGGTGGCCTGGGAGATCGAGAACGGCCGCCTCGGGCGCATGCTGCGCAACCCGCTCTACACCGGCACCACGCCCGATTTCTGGCGCTCCTGCGACGCCATCGCCGACCGCGACTCCTGGCAGATCTGGGGCCTCCCCAACTGCGGCAAAGGCGATCCGATGCAGACGATGCGGGTGGCCCACGGCGCGCCGGCGGCCCGGTTCCGCGGGGTGGAGATGGGGTGAGCCAGAGGCTCAGAGGCTCAAAGGCTCAGAGGCTCAAAGAAACCCCTCTGCGCCTATGCGCCTTTGAGCCTTTGAGCCTTTGAGCCTTTGAGCCTTCTGATATGGTCCGATCTATGACAGAACACGAAGCCGTACAACCGCTGCTGGACTCGATCACCAACCGCACCGCGACGGTGGGCGTGATCGGGCTCGGGTATGTCGGTCTGCCGCTCGTACTGCTGTTCAGTGAAAGCGGTTTTCGCGTCATCGGCTTCGACGTGGACCGGAAGAAGACCGAGGCGCTGGCGCGTGGTGAGTCGTACATCCGCCATATCGGGCCGGAACGCGTGGCGGCGGCGTTCGGCGGCGGGACGGCGCAGGCCACCGACGACTACGACCGGCTCGCGGAGTGCGACGCCATCCTGATCTGCGTGCCGACGCCGCTCGGCGCACATCGCGAGCCCGACCTCTCCTTTGTCCGCATGACCGCGGAGGCGGTGGCCAAGCGTCTGCGCAAGGGGCAACTGGTCGTGCTCGAATCGACGACCTACCCGGGGACGACGCGCGAAGAGCTATTGACCCGCTTCCATGCGCGGAAGATGGAGTGCGGCACCGATTTCTTCCTGGCTTTCTCGCCGGAGCGGGAAGATCCGGGGAATGAGAAGTTCCACACGAAGAACATCCCCAAAGTCGTCGGCGGGATCGACGAGCCTTCGCTCCGCGCGGCGGTCGCCCTGTACAGCGCGGCCATCGACCGCATCGTGCCGGTCTCCAGCACCGAGGTGGCGGAGTCGTCGAAGCTGCTGGAGAACATCTTCCGCGCCGTGAACATCGCCCTGGTCAACGAGCTCAAGGTGGTCTTCGACCGCATGGGCATCAACGTCTGGGAGGTCATCGCCGCGGCCAGCACGAAGCCGTTCGGGTTCATGCCGTTCTATCCCGGTCCCGGCCTCGGCGGTCACTGCATCCCGCTCGATCCGTTCTACCTGACCTGGAAGGCCGCCGAGCACGGGACGTGGGCGCGCTTCATCGAGCTGGCCGGCGAGGTCAACACCGGCATGCCGCGTTACGTGATCGACCGCACCGCCGAGGCCATCAACGCGCAGGGGAAGAGCGTGCTCAACGCGAAAGTGCTCGTCCTCGGCCTCTCGTACAAGCCGAACATCGACGACGACCGCGAATCGCCGTCCTTCGAGCTGATCGAGCTGCTCCGCGAGCGCGGCGCCGACGTGTCGTATTGCGACCCCTACATCCCCGCCGCCAAACGCTCCCGCAAGTTCGACCTCGACCTGGCCTCCGTGCCGTGCACCGCGGACGAGTTCGCGAAGTACGATGCCATCGTGCTCTCCACGCCGCACGACCAGTTCAAGGACGGCGCGCTCTACGCGAAGGCGAAGCTCGTCATCGACACGCGGAACGTGGTTCCGGAGCCGGGGGCGGGGGGAATGGTGCTGGTACGGGCATGAGGCGCGTAAACCAGGCTCAGGGGCTCAGAGGCTCAAAGGCTCAGAGACCCTCCCAGCAACCCGCGCACATGGCAGGACAATCTTTGAGCCTCTGCGCCTCTGAGCCCCTGAGCCTCGATCCCCGCCATGCGTACTGAATCCGACTCCCTGGCCATTCTCGAGCGCGCGTTGCGTGCGGCGGGCGCCGAAGAGGCGGATGCGGTGTTTCAGTCCGTCGATCAGAACATCAGCCGCTTCGCCAATTCGCAGTTGCACCAGAACATGTCGGAAGAGAGCGCGTGGCTGACGTTGCGCGTGATCGTGAACGGTGCCATGGGTGTGGCCACGACGACGGCGTTCGACGAGGAGGAGATCGCGCGCACGGCCGACGTAGCACGGGAGGCGGCACGCCATTCCGGCGCGGTTCAGGGTTTCCGCGGGCTCTATCGCGACAACGAGCCGGTTCCGCCGGTCGATTCATTCGATGAGGCCACGGCCGCGATCTCGGCCAACGAGAAGGCCACGGCCTTGCGGGTGATGTTCGATAAGGGACGCGATGTGCAGTTCGCCGGCTCGTACGCCACCGCCGCCACGTCCGTCGCCTGCGGCAACACGCACGGCGTCCGCCGCTACGCGCGGATGACGCACGCTGATGCGACGGTCATCGCCATCGGCAGTACCGGCTCCGGCTCCGCTTCAGGCTACGCTACAAGCCGCGAACGCCGCGCGTCCGAAGTCGACATGGCGGCGCTCGGCGACGAGGCGATCCTGAAAGCGACGCTGGCCACGGACAAGATCGAAGACCTGACCCCGGGCGCTTACGACGTCATCCTGGAGCCGCCCGCGCTGGCCGAAGTGTTCGAGTGGATGAACATGATCGCGTTCACCGGCCAGTCGTTCGAGGACGGCTCTTCCTTCTTCGTCGGCAACCTCGGCAAGCAGATGCTCGGCGAGAACTTCACGCTCATCGACGACTCGATCTCCTACCTCCCCTTTCCCTTCGACATCGAGGGACTGCCGAAGCGGCCCGTCGCGCTCATCGAGAACGGCGTCCCGCGCACCCCCGCGCTCGACACCGCCTGGGCCGACCGGCTCGGTCTCGCGCCGACGGCACACGCCTGGCAACTCGGTTCGCCGGAACACGGCTCCGCCTTTCACCTCACCATGAGCGGCGGAGAGTCCACGCGAGAGGAAATGATCGCCTCCACCAAGCTCGGGATCTGGGTCACGCGCTTCAACTATGTCAACGGCCTCCTCGAGCCGCGGACGGCGCTCATGACCGGCACGACGCGCGACGGCACCTTCCTCATCCGCGACGGCAAAGTGGCCGCCCGCCTTCCCAACCTCCGCTGGACGCAGTCGATGGTAGAGGCCTTCTCCAACATCGAATCGATGTCGCGCGAGCGGCGCAGCACCGGCACCTGGTACAACATGTTCGGCGGTACCCTCGCGCCCGTGACCAAGATCCGAGGGTGGAACATAACGGGGAAACAAGAGAGTGCATCGTGACGGCGAGGTTGTTGCTAGAAGGGCTGCACAGCCACACAGCTGTACAGCTTCACAGCAAATTCTGCCTGTGTCGCTTTGCAGCTGTATAGCTGTGCAGCTTTCAATTTCATGACTCAGTACATCATCCGCAGATTCCTGCAGATGATCCCGATTACCCTCGGGATCCTGACGCTCATCTTCTCGCTGATTCATCTCATCCCGGGCGATCCGGCGGTGCAGATCGCGGGCGAGGGGGCGCGTCCGGGCGACGTGCAGAAAGTGCGAGTCGCCCTCGGCCTGGACAAGCCGCTCTGGCAGCAGTACATCACCTATCTCAACCGCCTCGCCCACGGTGACCTGGGGCGGTCCTTCCGCACGAACGAAAGCGTGGCCAAGGAGATCGCGGCGCGCTATCCGGCCACGATGCAGCTGGCCTTCGGGGCCATGCTCGTGGCGCTCCTGGTGGCGTTTCCGCTCGGCATCGTCTCGGCCATCTATCGAAACTCCTGGATCGACAACCTGGCGCGATTCTTCGCGCTCATCGGCGTGTCGATGCCGAGCTTCTGGTTCGGACCGCTGCTGATCATCGCCTTCGCCATCAACCGCGAGTGGTTCCCTGTCTCCGGACGGGAAGACGGCCTGAAGTCGCTGGTCCTGCCGTCGGTGACGATGGGCCTGGCGCTGTCGGCGATCCTCACGCGCATGATCCGCGTCAGCCTGGCCGACGAGCTGGGCCAGCTCTACGTCACCACCGCCATCGCCAAAGGCGTGACGCGCGCCAAAGCCATCTTTCGGCACGCGCTCAAGAACGCGCTCATCCCGGTGATCACGATCCTGGCGCTGCAATTCGGCTCGCTCCTGACCGGCGCCATCATCACCGAGCAGATCTTCTCCTGGCCCGGCCTGGGACGCCTGCTCATCCAATCGATCACCACCCGCGACTACCCCCAGGTCCAGGCCTCGATCCTCGTGATCGCCCTGACCTACATCATGGTGAACTTCATCAGCGACCTGCTGTATGGGGTCGTGGATCCGAGGATCAAGTTGGAATGACCAGGGAGTGGCAAAGTCTCAAAGTCGCAGAGTCTCAAAGGGGAGGGCGGCCCTTTGCGACTTTGAGACTTTGCGACTTTGCGACTCGTATCGCCGCGAACGTGAAATGAAAACGCTGACGCACCTCCTCCGCAACTTCGCCTTCTCCGCCGGCCTCGTGCTGACGGTGGCGTTGGTGGTGTGTGCGGTGCTGGCGCCGGTGCTGGCGCCGCATGATCCGGTGCGGCCGGCGGGGCCGCGGCTGGAGGCGCCTTCGGATGCCTATCCGCTCGGGCTCGATGAGCTGGGGCGCGATGTGCTGTCGCGGATCGTTTGGGGGGCGCGCGTTTCGCTGCGCGTGGGATTCAGCGTGGTCATTCTGGCGTCGCTCATCGGGGTGACGCTGGGCGCGATCTCCGGCTATTTCGGCGGGATCGTCGACGTCCTGATCATGCGTCTCTGCGACATCCTCCTGGCCTTTCCGGGCATCCTGCTGGCCATTGCGCTCGTGGCGGTGTTGGGACCGAGCCTCAACAACGTAATCCTGGCGCTGGCGATCATCGGCTGGGTCGGGTACGCGCGGCTCGTCCGCGGACAGGTACTGAAAGTGCGGGAGATGGAGTTCGTGACGGCGGCGAAAGCGATGGGGGCGAAGTCGCCGCGTGTGATCGCGCTGCACGTGCTGCCGAACGTGATCAACCCGGTCATCGTCATGGCCACGCTCGGCCTGGCCGGATCCATTCTCGCCGAGGCCTCGCTGTCGTTCCTGGGACTGGGCGTGCAGCCTCCCACTCCGTCCTGGGGCGCCATGCTCACCTACGGCCGGCAGTACCTCGGCATCGCCAACCATCTGACGATCTTCCCCGGCGCGGCGATCATGGCCGCGGTCATGGGCCTCAACTTCCTGGGCGACGGCCTGATCGACGCGCTCGATCCGAAATACCGCAAGGAAATCCGGTAGGCAGTAGGCAGTGCGCTTCGCTGCAGTAGGCAGGAGCAAAAAGAAACACGTCTGCCTTTTCTCCTGCCTACTGCCTACTGCAAACTGCCTACTATCACCACCATGCACGACGTCCTGGGCCGCGCGTTCGACTTCTCCAAAGCTCCAAAACGCGTCGTCTCGCTCGTGCCGTCGATCACGGAGACGCTCTTCGCGCTCGGGGCAGGTGAGGACGTCGTCGGGATCACCGATTTCTGCATCTTTCCTCCGAACCTGTCGCTGCCGCGCCTGGGCGGCACGAAGAATCCGCGCGTGGAGGAGATCCGTGCGCTGGCGCCCGACCTCGTACACATGAACCTCGAGGAGAATCTCCGCCGTCACGGCGATGCCATCGAGACGTTCGCGCCGGTATTCGTCACCGAGCCGAAGAGCGTCGAAGACGTCGAGGCATTGCTCGATCAACTCGGCGCCATTCACGATCGTGGCGAGCGCGCGGCGGATCTCGTGAAGGAGCTGCGCGCCGAGAAAGCGTCGCTGCCGCGGCGATCGTTTTCGTTTGCCTGCCCGATCTGGAAGGATCCGTGGATGTGGTGCGGCGGCGATACGTACGTCTCGGCCCTGGTCGAAAGCGCCGGCGGCAGGAACGTGATCGCCGACCGATTGCGCTATCCGCAGCTCGCGCTCGAGGACGTTCTGGCGCTGCGTCCCGACGTCGTCTTCCTGCCCGACGAGCCGTACCTGTTCAAGCAATCGGATGCCGAGAGGATTGGCGGCACGCGCGTGATCGGGCCGTTTCCGGGCCATCTCTTCACGTGGCACGGCTCCCGGACGATCGAGGGGCTGCGTTACCTGCGGGAGGCCCTGGCGTCAGAGTGAGACGTCAGAGTGAGAGGTGCCCGGCGAGGAAGCACCAACAGGAGAAGGGGTCACGCAAGGAGTGAAAGCCGGGCACCTCTCATCTAGAATCTTATGCTCTTACAGCATACGAGTCAAGCGGAGAGGACTTCTTCGGCCCAGGCGCGGATGGTCTCCTCCACGCCGTCGAGCTGCTTGGTGAAGAAATGGTCGGCGCCGGTGATGGTCACGCTCTCGGCGTTCCGGATGCTTTGCACGAGCTTGTCGACCTTGGCCACGTCGCCGTGCTCGTCCTGCGTTCCGTGGATGAAGAGCATCGGCCGCTCGCAGTTCCGCAGATGGCCGAAGTCGTACTTGTTCACCGGCGTGCCGATGAAGAAGAGGGCGTCGACTTCCGCCATCTCGCAGGCCACGCGCGAAGACACCCACGCGCCAAACGAGAATCCGCCGACGAAGAGCTTCTTGCCGGGATGCTTCTTCCTGGCCCACTCGATGGCCGCGGTGACGTCTTCCTGCTCGCCCTCCCCGCCCTCGAACTTGCCGCCGCTGGCTCCTGCGCCGCGGAAGTTGAAGCGCAGCGTGGCCACGTTGGCGGCCTCCAGCCCGCGCGCGGCGCGGAAGACGACTTTGTTGTGCAGCGTGCCGCCGCCGCTGGTGAGCGGGTGGCAGACCACGGCGATGCCGGCCGGGTCCTGGAGCTCGCGGTAGAGCGCCTCGAGCCTGCCGGCGCTGCTGAAGAGATCGACGTGACGGAGCGGCTTGGGATTCATGCGAGCCTCACCATGACACGTTCGCCTTCGACGCGCACTTCATGCGCGGTGACATGCAGTCCCGGATCTCCGCCGCAGACTCCCGTGGCGACGTCGAATCCCCACGCATGCCACGGGCAGTTGATCTCGTTGCCGATCAGATCGCCCTCGGCCAGCGGCCCGCCGCGATGCGGGCAGGTGTTGTCGGTGGCGAAGAAGCCGTGCGCCGTGTGATACAGCGCGATCGTCCGCCCGTTCACGTCGTATGCCTTCGCGCGGCCGACCGGGACTTCCGAGATATTGGCAATGTCGATGAACTCCATAGGTGCAAACGGGCGCGAAGAGTAGCACGGGAGGAACAGCAGCACAGCCATACAGCTGTGCAGCTCTACAGCTGTGCTGCTGTGCAGCTATTTCCCGAACCGAACCGCCCAAGGAATCCCACTCCGCCCAACCTGTGCGTCGCCGTCCCACACTCCCGGAATCACCGTCGCGCACTGCGGGCATTTGCCGTCGATCAAGCGATAGGACGTCACACGGAAGCCGCTGCGGCCGATGACCAGAGTGTTGCACGAGGGGCAGTGCGTTCCTTCCTTCTCGCCGAACGCGCCGGGGATGTTGCCCGGGTAGATGTAGCGCAGGCCGGCGCGTTTGCCGATCTCGTACGCGCGCAGCAGATGCGCGGGTGTGGTGTTGGGATTGTCCATCTTGTAGTCGGTGTGGAAGGCAGTGATGTGCCAGGGGATATCCGGATCGACGCCGGCCAGAAACTCCGCGATGCCGGTCAGCTCTTCGTCGGAGTCGTTGAAGTCCGGCACGACGAGGGTGACGACCTCCAGCCAGATGCCGCGCTGCTTGAGGCCTTTGATCGTCTCCAGCACCGGCTGCAATGTGCCGCCGAGGTCGCGGTAGTGGCGGTCGTGGAACCCCTTGAGATCGACCTTGTACAGCGTGACGTAGGGAGCGATGTAATCGAGCACCTGGGGCGTGCCGTTTCCGTTCGAGACGTACGAGCAAACCAGTCCGGCCTCTTTCGCCTCGCGGAACACCTCCACCGCCCACTCGCTGGTGATGAGCGGCTCGTTGTACGTCGAGGTGATGACTTTCGCGCCGTGCTTCTTGGCCAGGCGCACCAGATCCGCGGGCTCGACATCCATCGGCGGCGCCACAGCCATCGGATCGCGCAAGGCCTGCGACGTGACCCAGTTCTGGCAGTAACCGCAGTGGTAGTCGCAGCCGAGCATGCCGAACGAAAGCGCCAGCGCGCCCGGATAGGCGTGAAAGAACGGCTTCTTCTCGATCGGATCGAGCTGCAACGCCGCGACGTAGCCGCGCGGCACCTTGAGCGTTCCGCCTTCGTTGTAGCGTACCTTGCAGATCCCCTTCAGCCCGTCCGGGATGCGGCAGCGATGGCCGCACGAAAAGCAGCGCACGGCGTTGCTCGGAAGCGCCTCAATCAGCTCCGGCGCTGCCGGTACCGTCCGCTCCGCCAGCACTTCGCCGAGCGTCGTCTGCTGTTCCGTCATCACCGGCATACCTGAGAAAACAGACGCGATACGAGAGGTATGCCATCAGCAGCCCCGCCAGCGAGTCGATCAGGTAATGCCAGCCGGTGATCATCGACCCGAGAAAAATCACGAAGGCAAAGATTCCGAACAGTACCTGACCGGTCCGCCAGACCCGCCGCGTCCAGAGGAAGACGTACATCTGAAACGCGACGTGGAGGCTGGGAAACGCGCCGATGCCGAACACGAGGCGGACCGGCTCGGTGACCGCCGCGCCGTTCCAGGCACGAATCACGTTCTGGTAGTTGCGCATCAGCACGGCCTGCAACCCCTGCGTCAGGCGCAGCGTCTCGGAGTGCGCGAACCAGACCTCAGGAAAGCGCAACGCCGGCCCGAGCGACGGCAGGAGCATGTACAGCCATCCGCCGGTGATCCAGAGCAAGGCGTTGCCGTTCGCGAACGCGATCCGGATCCGCCGCTCGGGATGCGACAGCACCCAGGCGTAGGCGATCGACGCGCTGGCGAAGAAGATGTTCGCGTACGACCAGTCGATCAGCTCGAGGAACCACCGCGCGCCGAAGAGGTCGAGAAAGAACGTCGTCGGTGCCGCTCCGAAAAACAGCGCGCGATCGAGCTCCCACAGCTCCGGATCGAAAAGCCGCGGGTGGTAGATCGGAACCACCAGCTTGATCCACCCGTAGACCACGATCACCAGCGCCCCGAACACGACCAGGCGCACCGTATCGGCGATCCAGACGCGGCTGCGGATCGCCGCAAAGTACGAGCGGTCGCGCCGCACGAGCGCCACCAGCGCCCGCACGCCGATCCCCACCGCCGCCTGCGTCCCGATGCCGAGGGTGAACACGAGGAGATGACCGAGCGGCGATCCCACGATCGGCAGCGTGGCCCGCGCCACGAGCGCGATCACGAGCAAATTCGCAACCGTGAAGATCTCGAAAAAGTACGGCCGCTTCACGGCGCGGATGATACCGGAGCGTTTCTAGTACGGCTCCCAGGAACTAGGTGTCCGCTTCCCCGTCATCCTGAGCGTAGGGTGGGTGGGTGTGAGTGAGCGAAAGGATCTCTAAATGCGCAAACTGTGGCACAGGCCATGTTTTTCGTAGTTTGAGATCCTTTCGCTCACGCCCGCACCGCCACCTCGCTCAGGATGACGGGGGGACGGTCACGAACTTCCGCGACGCAGTACCTAATGCCCAGGCACCGGCGCCGGCGCCGGCGTTCCGCTCGGAAGGAAGTACAGGGCGATGGCGATGAGCGCGTAGACCGAGAGGAGTTGCACGCCTTCGTACCAATTCGATTCGCCGTTGATGATCAGGTACGAGAAAACGGCCACGCCCAGCACGACGGCCAGGATCTCGAATGGAGAAAAGATCAGGTCCATCGGGTGGCCCAGCGGATACGAGAGAAACACCAGCGCCGGCGTGACGAAGAGCGCAATCTGCACGCTCGACTGCATCGAGATGTTCAGCGCGACGTCCATCTTGTCGCGCATCGCCAGCACGACCGCCGTGGAGTGCTCGGCCGCGTTTCCGACGATGGCCAGCACGACGAAGCCGAGGAACACTTCGTTCAGTCCCCAGGCCTGGCCGGCCTGATGCACCGCATGGACGAGGCCTTCCGCCACGACGGCCATGAGCGCGCTGGCTCCGAGGAGCACCAGGGTGGCCTTCTTCGCAGTCCAGAGCTCGAGCTGCTCGATTTCTTCGTGCGTATCGCCGATGGCGCTTTCATTCAGACGATCGCGGTGCGTCTTGAACGTGAAGTACAGCCCCGCCAGATACGACAATAGGAGGATGATCGCGGTGCCGACCGAGACTTTGTGGATGAGCTCCGGATGATGGGCTTCCTGTGCGGCGCGAAGGAAGAGTGCCGGCACGAGCATGCTGCCCACCGCCAGGATGAGCTGTCCGCCCTGCGCCTCGGCGGCGAGCATGTTGAACTTCTGCGATTCCCGCTTCCAGCCGCCCATCAGCATCGCCAGACCGGCCACGAACAGCAGATTGCCGAGGATCGAGCCGGTCAGCGACGCGCGCACGACTTCGAGATACCCCTGCCGGATGGCCACGATGGCGATGACCATCTCCGCGAAGTTGCCGAACGTGGCGTTGAGCAGCGCGCCGTACGTCGGCCCGAGGCGATGCGCCAGATGTTCGGTGCCGTGTCCGATCCAAACGGCCACCGGAAGAACGGCGATGCACGAGAAAATGAACTGCGCCACGACATTGCCGTGAGTGAACTGCAGGAACAACGCGATCGGGATCGTGGCGTAGACCAGCCAGGCCAGCACTCGTTTCATCGTGCGCGAAAGTGTACAGACACCACTCGCGTCTCGATAGACTGCGCCGCATGTTCATCGAGCGCACCACCACCGACTCCGTTGCCACGATCACCCTCAACCGGCCCGAGAAACTGAACGCGCTGATCGGGACGATGCGCGAGGACCTGCTCGATGCACTGCGCGCCTGCGAGAACGACGCGGACGTCCGGGTGGTCGTGATCACCGGCGCGGGGCGGGCGTTCTGCGCGGGAGGCGACGTCGAATTCATGAGCGGATTGCAGCAGAGCGGCGACCTGGCGGCGTTCCGGGCCCTGCTCGACGCCGGCCAGGAAGTCATCCTCCAGATCGCCTCCATGGCCAAGCCGGTCATTGCCTCCGTCAACGGCGTGGCCGCGGGAGCGGGGTGCAATCTGGCCCTGGCCTGCGACTACCGCATCGCCTCCGACCAGGCCAGGCTCAGCGAGTCGTTCATCCGCATCGGCCTCCACCCCGACTGGGGCGGCACGTGGCTCCTCCCCCGCCTCGTGGGCCGCAGCCGGGCGCTGGAGCTCTGCGCCACCGGCCGCGCCGTCGACAGCACCGAGGCGCTGGCGATCGGCATGATCGACCGCGTCGTGCCGGCGGCGGACCTCGCCGCGGAAACGGAGAAGCTCGCCCGCGCCTTTGCCGCCGCATCACCCGTGGCCCTGGGCGGGATCAAACGCGCGCTCGAAGCCTCCGAGAGAAACGACCTCCGCTCGCAGCTCGAGATGGAGGCGGAACACCAGATGGAGTGTTTTCAGTCGGATGAGGCCAGGGAACGGATCGCAGCGTTCGCGAGGAAGTAACGGTCTCGGACAAAGCGTCGCTGGCGACACCCGGGAGTGTCGGTCGCAACACTCGGGAGCGTTCCCTTGGATTGGCCTCTCTATCGACGCGGACAGCCTGAGGCAATCCTACGTCAGGCCCTGCGCACGATCACGAGTTGCATAAACCTTTATGCGACCGCCGCCGTCGGACATGTCGCATAAAAGTTTATGCAGCACTCCGGCGGGCACTCTGCTGAATTTCTACAGGAAGTGGATTTCTTGCCTTTCCATTGCAGCCGAGGGAACCTCGGTGCGATGAGCAACCCGCCGAAACTTCTGGATCGTATACGAGCCGGGAGCGTCAAGAGGCTTCGTTTTGCCATTCCGACAGGATGCTTTGGCCCTGACTGCCACTTCGGCATTCGTGTCACGAATCGACGAGTGGTGCAGCGCGGGCAGCGCGTGTATGCCTCGGCCAACGGCACCTGCCTCGGTTGATCACTGAAGCGGAGTTCTGAAGGTGACTCCGACAAGCCTTCTGACAGGCGTGAATCAGCTTACGTTGGGTCAGGTTGTGTTAATCAATTTCGTAGCGTTTCCTGGCAGGGTGGCGAAGCGGCGCCTAACTTGCCACTGCAGCTGGCGCGGCCCGGCTTCGGTCCGGGGCTGAAGCCCCTGGGCCGAACACCAGCGTCGCGGCGTCATGCAGGTTGCAGATCACGCGTTGCCGTCCGGCAGTATGCGCGGCAACCTGCCTGCCGCAGCGACTTCGGCACGCGGGCCCTGGCCGCGCAGCTGAGTGACAGATCCGTTAGGCCTACAATGGAAGAGATGCATTCGATCCTTCGCGGCTACCAGAGACCGACCACGGACGAATTCCGTCAGCTTTGGACGGAGGGGACCTTCTTCGTCGACACGAGTGTCCTCCTGAACCTCTATCGTTTCCCGCAACCTGCCCGCGAAGACCTGCTCGCCATTCTTGAGCAGGTCGGCGAGCGCGTGAGAGTGCCATTTCAGGCAGCACTCGAGTTCGAGCGCAATCGTCTCACGGTCATCGCAGACCAAAAGAGGCGCTTCCGGGATGTGCGTGATGCGGTGAGCGCAGCGGCAACAACGGTCCGCGGCAAGCTAGATTCATTTCAGCTCAAGAAGAGACATTCTCTAATCGACGCCGAAGAATTTTTGGCTAAGTTAGACGCGATCACGAGTGAGTTCGTGAAGCGGCTCGCCGACCTCGAGCGAGCTCAGATGAACGTGAACGAGCACGATGAGACCCGCGAACGGCTCCGCGCGCTCATCGGCGACCGCGTTGGTACGCCGCCAGCAGATCAAGAGACGCTAGACCAGATCTATGAGGCTGGCAAGCGGCGTTTCGAAAGAAGCGTCCCGCCGGGTTACCGCGATGAGGCCAAGGACCCGCCGACCTTCGAGTTCGCCGGCTTGCTGTACGATCGTCGATACGGAGACTATCTGCTGTGGGAACAGATTATTCTCATCGCAAAAAGCGAAGGACTCAAGTCCGTCGTATTGGTAAGCGATGACGAGAAAGAGGACTGGTGGTGGATTGTTGATTCGGACGGGAAGAAGCGCATCGGCCCGCGCCCGGAGCTTGTCGAGGAGATCGGCAGACGGGCTGGCGTCCGTGTTTTTTACATGTACAACTCGGAGCAACTGCTGCGCTGGTCGCGCGAATACCTCAAGGTTGACCTGAAAAAGGAATCAATCGACCAGGTCAGGGAAACGAAGCAAGCTTTGCGACATGTGCCCCTGGTGCTCGAACAGTTTAGAAAGGCTGAACAGGCGGTTCGACGCTGGCTGCTCGAGATTCATCCGGACGCGACGCTTCTTGAGTCGCACGGCTTTCCTGACTTCATAGTGGAGACTGCTGATTCGCAACGGATCGGATATGAGGTTGTTCCAGTTACCGATGCGCGCAATGCACTGCTCCGCGTCCGCGAACGCCTGTATCACGCGTACTTCGAACTCGACGAACGACGATACGGCAGTCTTTGGCTCGTGCTGCCTGGTGTGGATTCTTCGGGTCTAGACCGGCTCAGAACGTTTGTGCAGCGAGAGGGCCCACGTCTGGCAGAGAAGATCGGCTTCGTAACAGGCTCCGTCATCGAGACACTCGGCGACCACGCCGTCTTCGCGCCGGAGATCATCATTAAGCCCGGTCGCCTAGCGCGTGAGGCCTAACTTCACGCTGAAGCTGGTGCGGCCGGGTTTCGGCCCGGCAGCCGAGCTGCCTACGTCTTAGTCAGCCTGCCGGCGTCACGCTCCGGCTTCGGCACGCGGGACCGGCCGCACAGCTTAGCGTGAGATCCGTTAGGCGGATGAAAGGTAAGAGTCGTATCATCGCACGCGGCGTATGCGGAATACACTGCGTCAACATTTACGTTCGCACCGCACTGCGCTGCTGATCGAGCATCATCGCATCGCGAAGCAGATGGACGCGCTGAAGGGACGTACTGCATTCCTCGACTTCATTGTCGCCGGTGCGTTACGGCGTTCATTTGCTCTGACACAGGCATTCTTCACACTCGCAGAGGCCGAAAACTTCTTAGCAGCAGCACCGTTGGTTCGATTGCAGCTCGACAATACGCTTCGCGGAACGGCTGCTATCGTCGTGAGCGACACCCGCGAGTACATCGATCATTTGGTAAAGCATTTGCCGTTGAATAGGCTAAAGGATAAGCATGGAAACCGGTTGACGGATGCGCACTTGGCGCGAATAGTTGCGACGGACTTCCCGTGGGTGGTTTCGCTGTACGCCTACTCGTCTCGGTTTATTCATCTGTCGGAAGCTCACCTCCTTCGTTATGACTCAGGTGGAATCTGCTTGCCGGAGAGAGATAAGTGGTATTCGGAAGTCGCATATGTCGAGCTGATCGAGTCGTTTGTCGTGGCCTCGCGTCTGTTTTTTGCGTTCGCCAGACGCGGGATCCGAACGACTCGAAGCCAAGCAGGACTGCCGCCGGAGCCGGAGTTGAAGAGATGGCGAAAGGTCCCGCGATATGCTTACCACCACATTCGGCGCCGGCGCCTGCGATTCGATGATATGCGGCTTATCCAGCGCCGCTTCGATATCGCCCGGCTTCCGCGATGGAACCCACGGCAGTCAAAACCCTTCTATCGATGGCTGCGAGGCATCTTGGAGGGCCATGGTCTGCTTACCTGCCGGCTGTACGATGACTGGGTCGTCGTTGACGGACGGCTTCCGGGGATTAAATGCGAAGCATCGGCTGCCGCCGCGGATGATGGCGATCATAAGGTGCAACTCGACGTGAGCGTGTCCTTCTCGGATGCGGTACTTTGTGAGTCGTTCGCAGGTCGTGGTTCAAGCGCTCTCGACGCACTCACCGATGCATTCCGAGGCTTCCGTGACGGCTCAATGCACGTGTTATTAGCCGCGGTATGGGACAGGCCGAATCCGGCGATGGTCACGGTCGAACCTTGGGATGGCGGCGAGGGTGATTGGCGGCTGTTCGTGGGTCATCCCGTTGTCCGGTGTGAAGATCCGAATGACATTAACGTTCCGCACGATTTTCATTCGCTTCTCCGAGCCGTCCTGCGTGAGCGGCGCGGCGTCGGCACAATTCATTGGGTTCGGCTATTCTATGGCGACACCGGCGAACACCGATTCTTTGAGGCGCTTTTAGACAACGAACCGGTTCCGATGGCCGAAAGAGTTTTGCCAAGACTCCCTTGGAAGCGCAGCGGCCGCCTCTTTACCGTACGTGCATTTGCAATGATCCGCCGCGAGGATAGAAGCGTAGGCTTGTGGTCTGGAATGAGCACGAAACCCACCGCCTAACTTTGGTGTGAAGCTGATGCGGCCCGGCTTCGGCCCGGCAGCCGAGCTGCCTGCCTTGTCGCCAGCGTGACGGCCGTCACGGCGGTTGCCGGTCGCCACTCGGTTCTGCGAACGTCATTCGCGGCAACCGCCCGCGCCGCTCCGGCTTCGGGACGCGGGACCGGTCGCACAGCTTACACCAAGGACGTTAGCCGGGCCCCGAAGGGGTAGTTTGTCGCGGGTGTGCTTAGTCGTGAGGCCATCTGTGTGGGAAGGATCCGTCGGGCAAATTACCCGACCTCCGCCTTTCGTACAGCACCCCCCGGAACACGAGCCGACCTCTTCGCCGGAGTGGCACTTCTCCATTCCCGCTACCCGCTGGACGCGATAGAATCTGTCGGCCAGAACTGCTATGCCTGAAGTCTCGATGATTCTCCTCTTTCTCCTCGCCGCGTTGCCGCTATGCGCCACACCCGGTCCTGGAATGCTTTACGTCGTCAGTCGTGGCGCGGCGCTCGGTCGGCGCGCCACGGTGGTGTCGTCTCTCGGCCTTTCAATAGGAACGCTCTTACACACGTCGCTCATCGCGGTAGGGCTGGCGCGACTTCTCACCCGAGTTCCGCTCGCCTACGATGCTCTACGGTTAGGCGGCGCTGCATATCTCCTGTGGCTCGGTGGCAAGCTGCTGGTAGCGCGAGCATCCGAGGAACCTAATCTCAACGCACCGCCAACGGCGAAGCACCGCCTGTTCCTACAAGGTGCGATCGTCGGCACCCTCAACCCAAAGGTGGCGTTGTTTCTGCTGGCTTTCTTGCCGCAGTTCATCGTGCCCGAGCGTGGTCGCGTTTGGCTGCAGATCTTGATCTTGGGACTTCTGTACGAGTTACTCGCCTCCGTGTTCAACATTACAGCAGGTGTGCTCGCTGGAACGGCCGGAACATTGTTCAACCGGCCGACCGTAAAGAAGAGGCTAAACCAGGTATCTGGTCTGGTCTGCGTTGGCCTCGGTGTTCGTCTCGCCATCGCGAGAGCACGTTAAGGTACAAAACCGGCCGGCTAACTTTGGTGTGAAGCTGACACGGCCCGGCTTCGGCCCGGCAGCCGAGCTGCCTCGCTCGTCGCCAGCGTGACGGCGTCACGGCGGTTGCAGTTCGCCACTCGGTTCTACGAACGTCATTCGCGGCAACCGCCGCGCCGCTTTGGCTTCGGCACGCGGAACCGGCCGTGCGGCTTACACCAAGGACGTTAGGCGCACGGAGGTAGGGAAACGAGCTGGCCGGTCACTCCTTGTGAAGGATCGTCTAAGAATGCAAGTTTTCTTGAGTTGGTCGGGATATCGAAGTCGAAGCGCCGCTGAGGCATTGCGAGATTGGCTTCCGTTGATGATACAAGCCGTCCGGCCCTGGATGTCAGCGGTAGACGTCTTGGCAGGCTCCCAGTGGGCGTCCGAAGTCGCTTTTGCGCTCAAAGAAAGCAAGTTCGGAATCTTATGTCTGACACCCGAGAACCTGAATGCGCCATGGGTGCTGTTTGAGGCGGGAGTTCTCTTTCATTCTATCAACGTGTGTCCTTATCTCGTCGGCTTTAGCGACGAGGAGTTCGATGGCCCGTTATCTCAGTTTCAAGCTGTCCGCGCAGATCGTGCTGGCACCGAAGCTCTAGTCATGGCGTTAAACCGCGTGCTGGGCGACAACGCAGTGGCAGAGCAAACGCTCAAGAGATTGTGGGACGCTTTTCTGGCCGGAGCTTGAGCATAAGCTTGCTGCCGCTAGGGCCGCTGTGCCTCTCGTTTCAGATACCCGCCCTGAGCACATGCATACCGAACTCCACGATCAGCGCAACCTAGAGCCGAGCGCCCTTGAGCGCGTATTGCGCGGCGTTCAGGCTCCCGAGGTACGGGGCGCGACAAGCGAGAGGTCGGCGCCATTCGTCTTCCTCGTAAGTGGTCACAGCCGAGAGCGGCGCGATACGGTTGCTCAAGTCATCGAACACCTCGGCCTGCGAGTCGTGATTCTAGATGAGGAACCTAGTCGCGGCCACACCGTGCTTGAAAAGTTGGAGCGAACAACCTCTGTTGCCTTTGCTGTAGTGCTAATCACTGGCGACGATGTCGGGAGTGTTCGCGGTAACACAACGACCCTTGCTCCACGGCCACGTCAAAACGTTTTACTGGAACTCGGTTTTCTCTTTGGCGCGCTCGGGCGCGGCCGTATCTGCATCTTGTACGACGATGCGGTCGAACTTCCGAGCGACTTGGCGGGATTGCGATTTATTACGTTAGATTCTGCCGGAGGGTGGCGGTTCATGCTTGCGCGTGAATTTAAGGCTGCCGGTCTCCCGGTGGATTTGAATGGACTGCTGCAATGACGCGGCGCCTAACTAACTTGCCACTGCAGCTGACGCGGCCCGGCTTCGGTCCGGGGCTGAAGCCCCTGGGCCGAACACCAGCGTCGCGGCGTCACGCTGGTTGCAGATCACGTGTAGCTGTCCAGCGGTATACGCGGCAACCAGCGCGCCGCGAGGGCTTCGGCACGCGGACCCTGGCCGCGCAGCTGAGTGACAGATCCGTTAGGCCGACATGCGTACGGCTCTGGTGCCCGCACGCTTCCCGCACCCGCCCGTGACGACACGGTCCGGCGTACGAGACTAGCGCCAGCGTACAATCTGGAGAGATGAGTGTACGGCCGTTCATCAGTTACGCTCGGGAGGATCGCGAGACGGCGTTGCGACTCTACCGCGATCTTCTAGAAAATGGCGCTCGACCGTGGCTCGACGTGGAAGATCTCCTTGGGGGGGAAGACTGGAAGCACGCAATCACAAGAGCGATCTCCGAATCATCGCATTTCATCGCACTAGTCTCTGTTCACTCCGTGAACAAACAGGGCTTCGTCCAAAAGGAGCTACGACAGGCACTAGAGCTACTCGAGACGCTCCCTCCGGGCGACGTCTTCGTGATCCCTGTGCGGCTGGATGACTCGACGCCGCGCCACGAACGTTTGGCTGATCTTCATTGGCTCGACTTCTTCGCGGACTACGGAGAGGGTCTCCGAAAGTTACTTCGCAGCCTCCGCCTTGAAGCAACAGTACCCGAACCAACGGAATACTCCTCGCACGGACCGACAGGTTCGCAGATGCGGAGGCATCCAGACGGTGCACTCGCGAGGGATGAAGACGGCTTTCTCACGTCGGCCGCCGTGGCGGGCCTGGTCCAGGGTCGTGTTCAAGGGCGACAACAACTACGCGGAGCGCCGATACTCTTCTTCGAAAACAGCTACCAGCGTACGTGGCTCGTTATCACAGAGCGTGTTGTTGCTTGCGTTCTGGACGATGTCGAGAAGCCTTCTTCTTACGACCCGCTCAGGTGGCAATGCCGTCATCGATTTGCCCTGCCGGTGGAAACAGAATCGTACAAGAAGACCGTAGGTCTCCTTCATTTGGGGCCCGAGCACCGCGATTGGTTGTATTCGGTGCGCCTGCACCCAGACGCCGAACACCTCAAAGCACAAATTGAGCGGCTGCTGAATTCGTAGGCCGGGCGGAGCGGCCTAACTTGCCCGTGCAGCCGGCTGAGTAACCTTAAGAGCCATGGCGTCACGCCGCAAGTGGCACCGGGAGCCTCGCCGCAGCTGAGTGGTTCGAGGAACGCATGGTCGAGTCGTGGACGAAACCAAGACCTGTTGGGACAATACGAACACCTCCGGCAATCCGAACCAGGTGCCGTACTACCACATTGACTGTGACATCCTCTGCCAATACTGGGGCGGTTGCGAAGACTGACGGCTTTCGGGGCGGGCACGCCCGTCCCGAGCTCCGTTGCGTTGTCGTCGTTCATGACGGAATGGAGCCCGGGCGCCTCTGGTGCGCCCGGGCTCACAACCTGCTCTACTCTACGCTTTCGACGGACGGTACGTGTCGTTGGCCAATGCCGATGCCGATGTCGGGGCCGGCGGTTGAGGTGCCGGCGCCGCTTTCTTGCGGCGCGAGACCCCTTTCAGCCGTTTGATCTCCTCGACATGCGGCAGGAGCACGGCCTTGGCCGGATCCTTCGCCAGCTGCGTCCCGATCGCGTACGCCTGCGTGGCGATGATCGTGAGGCGCTCCCGGCGAGTGAGGGTCGATCCCTCGATGCTCTTCAGAAACGCGCGCGCCTCGTCGACCACGGCGTCCCATCGGAGCACGTCGTCCTGCAACCGGCGGACGTCGTCGAGCGGCTGTCCGATGGCCTGCGATACGTTGTCCAGCACGCCGATGACGTTGATCGATGCGTCCAGGACGGGCTTAGGATGGAGCAGCACACGCTTTTTGATCCGCCTGCGCTGATCCTTCGACAACGGCGCGATGTCTTCGATCTGCGACCGCAGGGTACGCAGCTGCGCGATGACCTCCTCGGGGGTCAGCTTGAGCGGTTCGGCGTCCAGTGAAACGGTGGTGGTGCGAGTGGGTTGGGTCATGAATGGCCTCCTTGTGCCAAGGCAAAGGCCGGAGGGACGTCACCACTCGTCGACAAGTGCGAGGCGGCCACCGGCTGGAAGTCCCGGCCACGCGCCGATCCTTCCGGTTGATGATTGCCCGAGGCGTGTACACACCTCGAGTGCCCGCGGCAGGAGGAGCAAAGCTCAAAACTCCCGCACCAGTACGGAACCGATGTGCTATCCAGCACGTCCGTACCGCCGACAGCCGCCAAAGCCGGAGATCTCGCGACCTTCGACTTCGTGGCAAAGATATATGCCTGTCGAGCCCGCTCTGTCAAGAAGACGGGGCACGTGCGCATCTGCGCGCAGGGCGTGCCGCGTTGTGGCCCAGGGTGTCCGCACGTGCGGCCAGGGCGTGCCTCATTGCGGACAGGCGTGTCCGCACGTGTGACCACGGCCTGCCGCGTTACGGACAGACGTGTCCGCACGTGTGACTACGGCGCACCGCGTTGCGGACAGGCGTGTCCGCACGTGTGGCCAGGACGTGCCGCGTTGCGGACCGGGGAGTCCGCACGGGTGACCACGGCGTGCCGCGAAATCATTCGCACTAACCGCCGCGCCGCTGCGGCTTCGGTGCATGCGTCCTTCGAACAGGACACATCACCGAGCCGCTCCTGCCTCACGCCCTGCGCACGATCACCAGCGTCTCGTCGTCCTTTTGCGGCGCTTCGCCGACGAAGGAGTCGACGGCGTCGGCGATCTGGTCGCGGATGAGGGAGGCGCTGTAGTCGATGTGCTGCTCGAGCAGGGCTTCGAGGCGTTCGTTGCCGAACTCTTCGTCGCGGATGTCCTCGGCTTCGGTGATGCCGTCGCTGTAGAGGACGACGCAGGAGCCGGCGGGGAAGGCGCGTGTCTGGGTGGCGTAGCGGGTCCCGGAGAGGATTCCGATCGGCAGGCCGTGCGACTTCATGGTGTCGATCTTGCCGTCGACGATGAGGTAGGCCGGGTTGTGGCCGGCGTTGACGTAGGAGATGGTCTCGTGTTCGCGGTCGATGGAGACCATGACCATGGTGATGAACTTATTCTCGGCCGACCATTTGTGGATGTGCCGGTTCAACTCCGCGGCGATGTCGCCGATCTCGCGGCCCTCGGCGAAGAGGAGCTGCAGCACGGCGTGGAGCGCGGACACGAGCAGCGCGGCCGGCATGGACTTCCCGGCCACGTCGGCGACGAGGGCGGTGATCACTCCCTCGCGCACAAAGAAGGCGTGGTAGTCGCCGCCCACCTGGCGCGCCGGACGGGAGAGCGCGGCGATCTCGATGCCGTCGATCTGCGGTATGGCTTTCGGCAGAATGTTGCTCTGGATCGTGGCCGCCAGCTCCAGGTCGCGCTCCAGGGCCTGCTTTTCCAGCGCATCGCGGTGCAGCCGCGCGTTCTCCAGAGCGATGGCGACCTGATTGCCGAAGAGCGAGAGCAACCGCAGCTCGTTGGCCTCGAACGCGCCGATGCCCCCCTCGCGCGTCTCGCGGTCCGCCGCGGCCAAGACGCCGATGATGGCGTCGTTGCTGCCCTTGATCGGTACGGCCACGAACGTGGCGCAGCCGGGAAACAAACAGGCCGATCCGCCCTCGAAGGTCAGCGGCTTCCCTTCCCGGAGCAGCTGTTCGCTGAGCTCGGTCTCCAGGAACCCTTCACGCACGTCGCCGAACGAGCGGTAGAGCTTGAACCCGCCCTCGCGCAGGTAGAGCGCCGCGCGGCGGGCGTTCGTCAGCGAGATCATGCGGAAGAGGATCTCGTCGGCCAGCTCGTCGACGTTCAGCGTCGAGGCGATGGAAAGACCGATGTCGTAGAGCGACTCCAGCTCCCAGAGCCGGTACTTGAGCTGGAAGTCGCCCTCGCGCATCTCCTGGGTGAGCCGCTGGTTGGTGATGAGCGTGGAGACGTACGCGGCCGCGGCGCGCACGAACCCAATGTCGTCATCGAGTCCGTCATCGAATCCGTCATGGAGCCCATCTGCATCGGCGCTTTCCATCGACAGCGCCAGGAGGCCCAGCACATCGCGATTGGACTGCAGCGACACCACCACGTGAGGCGACGGCACTACGGCGTCCTCGGCGCGGATGTCGATCTCCAGGATCTCGGGGGCCACGTAGCTCGCCGACTTGGCGGCCAGCCGCAACCCGCTGCTGCGCCCCTCGCGCAGATACAGCGCCCCGCCGTCGAAACGCGTGTGCCGCACGAAGGCCTCGAGGATGAGCGGGCCCTGCGCCGCGACCGAGGCCTTCTCCAGCTGCTGCAGCTCGGTGAGAAAGTCGGTGATGCGGCGGACGGGAGCCATGAGGGAGGAGAATATCAGGGTGGGAGGTGTGCTGCCTGTAGCGCTTCAGACTGTTGAGCTGTTGAGCTATTGAGCCATTGGGGGGACCCGCAATAGCCCAATAGCTCAATAGCCCAACAGCTCCTACAAGGCCAGCTCCTTCACGGCCGTCTCCTCGTCGGTGAAGATGGCCGCGTAGTTCGCCAGGCCCATGATCTGGAAGGTCTTGTGGATGACCGGCGTGAGGCTGCAGAAGCCGATGCGTCCGCCCTGGTCGATCATCTTCTCGATGATCTCGATGAGGATGCTGATGCCGATGGAGTTGACGATCTTCGTCTCTTTGAGGTTGAGCAGCAGCGTGCGCACGCCGCCGTCCATGAGCTCGTAGGCGCGGTTGGCGATCTCTTCGCCTCCCACGTTGTTGATGTATCCCTTCGTGTAGAGGACCGCGCCCGCGGTGCCGCGGCGGTCGACCGCGACTCTCAATTCGTCCGTCATGATTCTTCCTTCGTGCTCCTGAGCCGTCGGGCTCAAGAACCACTCCTCCCGAGTTTCACCATGTGGATCGTGGTGCCGTCCGGATTGGTGGAGATGCTGACCTCGTCCATGTGAGCTTCGATGATCTGAAGGCCCCACCCGCGCTTGTGGACAGTGCCAAGCTGCTGGCGCCGTGAGCGAGCCTCGGTCACGTTGAATCCCTTGCCGTGGTCCGTGATCCAGATATCGATGCGCGAATTGCCCGCGCCCAGTGAGGTGCCGGTGATTCTTACATAGATGCGACGATCGGCGCTACCGGAGTGCTCGCGCGCATTGATGCACGCTTCGATCATGGCGTGAGCCATCTCATCGATGCTTTCCGACGCCATTCCCAGCTCCCGGGCGAGGTTGCCGGCCGCACGCGCGGCAGCGATCTCGATATCCGGGATCATGGGGAGCGTCAGCTCCATTTGCCGCTCGGCAGTCGCAGTCATGGCCTGTTCGTCCTCGGGATGGCTCCGGCGACTAGAAGGCGAGGAAGAGCGCGGCGGCGGCCTTGACCCACTGCGGGATGCCACCGATCTGGTCGAGCGCCAGGAGCGCGACCGTGTTGACCGCGAGCATGGCCGGCAGAACGTAGGTGGCGGAGAGTGCGGATTCGATCCGGGTGGTGCGAGTCTGGGCGATGTTGTTCATGGTGTCCCCCCTGTTTGGTCGGGGCCACACTTGAGCAACGTGACTGCCACAGAGTTCGGATCAGCTGAATCTCTCCTAAGTTTCTGGTGCGGCGTAGTTTACACGACACGTTCGCAAAATGAAGGTGACGGAGCACCTGTGGAGTTTCTCCACACATCGCATGACTTGCAAGGATTCACAACGATAACAGTCATCGATTGAGCCGTTTACTAGTGAATGTCCCAATTGTCACCATGTGTAGACATTTGGGACATCGCGTCACGCCGCTTGTACAGCGTCTTGCGGTCCACGCCGAGGATCTTGGCGGCTTTGGACATGTTTCCCTTGGTAAAAGCCAGCACGCGGGCGATGTAGCGCGCTTCCAGCTCGTCCAGCGTCGGCAGGTCGCCGGAGAGCTCCCGCTCCCCCACGCCGCTCCCCACCTCGTCGGGCAGGAGCAGGTCGGCGGGATCGATGACCGGATCGGTCGTCAGCGCCAGACCGCCTTCGATGAGGTTCTCCAGCTCGCGCACGTTGCCGGGGAACGGGTAGCGCATGATTTTCTGCAGCGCCTCCTGCGTGATGCGGACGTCGTGCAGACCTTCGCGCTTGCCGTACTTGTCGAGAAAGAAGCGGACCAGCTTGGGGATGTCTTCCTTCCGCTCGCGCAGTGGGGGCAGGACGATCTCGACGACGCGCAGGCGGTAGTAGAGGTCCTGGCGGAACTCGGTCTTCTCGATCATCTCCTCGAGGTTCCGGTGGGTGGCCGAGAGGATGCGTACGTCGACCGGGATGCGGCGCCGGCCGCCGAGCTTCTCGATCTCGCGCTCCTGCAGCACGCGGAGCAGCTTGGCCTGGAGCGTCGGCGGGATGTCGCCGATCTCGTCGAGAAAGATCGTTCCGCCCTTGGCCAGCTCGAACTTGCCGGGCCGCGCTTCCACTCCCGTGGCCACGCCGCGCTCGATGCCAAACAGCTCGGACTCGAGCAGCGTTTCCGGCAGGGCCGCGCAGTTGATGGCCACGAACGGGCCGTCCTTGCGGGGCGAGTTGCCGTGGATGAGGCGGGCCACCATCTCCTTGCCGGTCCCCGACTCGCCCCGAATGAGCACGCTGGCCTGCGAGTCGGCCACGCGCGAGACGAGATCGATGACCCGCTGCATCTTCGGCGAGTCTCCGATCATCAGGCGGTCCGAGTAGTCGCGCAGCATGCGCTGCTTGAGGGCGCGGTTCTCGTCGGCCAGCGTCTCCCGGACCATGTCCAGCCGGTGAAAGCGCCGGGTGTTGTCGATGGCCGCGGCGCCGATCGAGGCGATGGAGTCGAGGAAGCGCAGATCGTCCTCGATGAAGCTGCCGGCCTTGGTCTCGCCGCGCACCTCTTTTCCGCCGACGCCGATGAGGCCGACGATCGTCTCGGAGGCAATCATCGGCGCGATGAGCAGATCGGAACCGGGACCGCCCAGGAACTTCGAGACCGTGACCATCATCGGCTCGCGCGAGGCGATGACCTGCTTGATCGGCGGCTCGAGGAGCAACAGCTCCGGCGCCGGGACCTCCACGCCGAATGTGAAGAAGGTCTGCACATTGAGCTTGTCGTCGAGCGCGAAGACGAACCCCACCGTGGCATCGAGCACAGCGATGGCCCGATGCATCAACTCCTCGAGCAAGTCATCTTCCGGCCGGAGCGTATTGAGCGCACGCCCGACGTCGTAGAGAGCCTCGAGCTGGAGGAGCTTGCGTCGTAGTTCGAACTGGCTTTGCGGCATTGATCTGAGCGACGAACGATGAACGATGAACGATGAACGAGCCCGGGCCCGTCATCGTTCATCGTTCATCGTTCATCGTTGCCTCTCATCGTCCAAGGGCCTTGCGACATTCACCCAACAGGAAATCGCAGTTCCAGGTGTCATAGAACGCCTTGTCGAGCGAGTAGATTCTGATCAGGAGGGCCGAAGCCTCGTCGAAGCGGCCGGTCTTCATGAGGGTGCGGGCGAGGAAGTAGGTCGACCGCAGGGTGGCCGGCTCCTTCTCTCCGCGCTCGACGATGACGCGGAAGGCGGCCTCGGCGTCGGCGAAGTTGCGGCGCTGGTAGGAGCAGAGCGCGCGTTCGTATTCGCCCTCCTGACCGCAGGTCGTCGGCGGCGCCGCGATCGTCGCGGGAGGGGTCGCCAGCATGGTTGTGGCCAGCAGTGCGAGAATGAGCGCGTAGCGCATCGGACACAGGTTAACTGATCTTGAGACTCGGCAGATGCGATTAGGCGTATTGGGCGGCGGCCGCGCCGCATGGGCATTCGGCTCCGCCTGGAAGCGGATCGGCTGGCCGTTGTCCGGCATCTGGCTGCGCGACGACTCGCACAGCCACATCGCCGAATTGCTCGAAACGGCGCGCATGGACATGGCCGATCTGGCCCGCGATTCCGAGCTCCTGCTCGTGGCTGTGAGCGACCGCGCCATCGCCGAGGTCGCGGCGGCCATCCCGGAAACCGAAGCGCTCATCTTCCACGCCAGCGGAGCCCTCCTGAGCCTCCGCGATGGATTCTCGCTGCATCCTCTCAAAGCTCTGCCACCCGTCGGCACGGCCAGCGATCTCGAAGGGACGCTGCTCGTCTTCGAAGGAGAGCACCGCCGCACGGCCAAGCTCATGGCCGCCGCGCTGGGCGCCCGTTTCTGCGAGGTCGCTCCCGAGCAGAAGGCGCTGTACCACGCCGCGGCCGTGTTCGGGTCCAACTACGTGGCCGCCTCGCTGGAGATCGCCCAGCGCCTGATGACGCGCGCCGGGGTCACGGACGTGAAGGAAGACCTGGACGCTCTGGCACGCTCGGCCATCGAGAACTGGCGGAGCCAGCACGACGCCCGGCGCTTCACCGGACCCGCCGCGCGCGGCGACCGCGACGTCATGGCCCGCCATCGCCAGGCATTGCTGAGCGAGGGCGATGAGGCGCGGGCCGCCGAGATCTACGAGCTCCTGGCTGCCGAGATTGCGGCCGCGCTTCAGAGGGCAGAGCGCAGAGCGCAGGGCGCAGAAGATGAACCTCGACGCTGAAATCTTCTGCCCTCTGCCCTCTGCGCTCTGCCCTCTGACGGCCGGTTTGCGTTTCCCGCCGTAAAAAACTTAGGATCGCAACGTCAACGGAACCGGAAAAGTCGATGGTCTTCTTCAACTACGCGACGATGCAGATGGCTGCGAAGATCGTGTACTACGGTCCCGGCCTCTGTGGGAAGACCACCAACCTGCACCACATCTACGCCAAGACCTCCCCGCAGTCGCGCGGCGAGATGGTCAGCCTGGAGACGGAGACGGACCGTACGCTGTTCTTCGATCTTCTTCCGATCGACGTCGGCGTGATCGGCGGTTTCAAGACGCGCCTGCAGCTCTACACCGTGCCGGGACAGGTCTTCTACAACACCACGCGCAAGCTCGTCCTCAAAGGCGTCGACGGCATCGTCTTCGTGGCCGACTCCCAGCGGGCCATGCTCGACGCGAATGTGGAGAGCCTCAAGAATCTGCGCGAGAACCTGGCCGAGATCGGGACCAACCTCGACGAGATTCCGCTCGTCCTCCAGCTCAACAAACGCGACCTGCCGAACATCGCTTCGACGGACATGATGCTCGATGCGCTCGATCCCGAGCGCAAGGCCGAGCACGTCGAGTCGGTGGCCTCGGCCGGCACGGGCGTCTTCGAGACCTTGAAGACGATCTCCAAACTGACGCTGCGCACGCTGCGGCGCCGCATGACCGGCGAAGAGCCGTCGCGTGCGTCCACGGCGCGCTCGGGACAGTTCCGCGTGCAGGACAACTCGCGGACCATGGCCGGTGCCACTCCCGTCCCGGCAGTGACGCCATCCACCACGATGGCAGTCTCGCCTGCGCCGGCGTCCGCGCCTCCCGTCACGAAACACGTGACCGAGCCGATGCGTGCCTTCGCCGGAACCCAACAGCTCGAGCAAAAGGTCGAGACGCCGACGCTCCTGGAAGAGATCCGGGAAGAGCTCGCGCCGGCACCGATGCCGCCGGAGCCTCAGTTCGACGCGGAAGCGACGATCGCCGCTTCGTCGTTCGACCGCCGGGTGATCGCCGATGCTCCCATCGCGGAACAGCCGGTCCCAGAACAGCCTCCAGCGGTCACGGACGTTCCCCTGGTGGCGCCCGCGGCGGCCGTGGACCAATTCTTTCCGGTCAGCGAGCCGGCACCGGCTCCGCCGGAACCGGAGATCGCCTTCAGCGAGACCGAGAAGCCCCAGAAATCGGAGCCCGAGGTCAAGACCGTCAAGGTCCGCAATTCCGTCGATGTCATGGCCGAGCTGGAGGCGCTGCGCAAGCGCGCCACGAGCACCACTCCGAAGTCGGCGGCCAAGCGCGACGTGATGGCCGATCTCGACTCGCTGCGCCCGAAACGCGACATCAACCGCACCCTCCACCTCCAGCTGCCCTCGGACGTCCTCTCTCGGACCAAATCCGTTCGGGTTACACTATCGTTCGAGGATGGCCAGGAGGCGGTCATCGACACGCAGAACCAGCATCTCGATCTGGGTGACGCCTCCGATGTCCAGTCTCTTTCGGTCAACCTGAAAATTGATCTGGCTTAGTGTCGTGTCTGGCTAAGTTCCAGGGGACGTGAGGGGGCGCGATGCGCAACACACTGCTGTTGGCGGGGGTGGCGTTGTACGGGATCGCCTGCGCGAGCTCGGCACCACTTCCGAAAGTAGCACCAGCCACTCCGGCCGCCGCCGCTCCGCGGGCGCCATTCGATGCCGACGCGTTCCGCGCGGAGCTCGAGGACGCCTACACCCAGATCCTGAGCCGCAGTACGGTCGATCCCGGCCAGCTGCCCCAGGACGCGTCCGTCGTCGACGTCGAAGCCGCCGCGTCCATCCCTATCCCCGAGCACCGCACTATCAACTCCGCCGTCCGGCTCTTCAGCGTAGACATGAAGGACAGCATCCAGACGTCGCTGCTCCGCTCGGCGCGCTACCGGAAGCTGATCGACAAGGCCCTCGACGAACAGAAGCTGCCGAAGGGGCTGGCCTATCTGCCGGTCATCGAGAGCGCCTACATGCCGACCCTGACGTCCCGCGCCGGCGCGCACGGCATCTGGCAGTTCATGCCCGCCACGGCGCGCGAGTACGGCCTGCGCGTCGACTGGTGGGTCGACGAGCGCGCCGATCCCGAGCACTCCACGCGCGCCGCGGCCACGTATCTCCGCGATCTGTACCGGATGTTCGACGATTGGTCGCTGGCTCTGGCGGCCTACAACTGCGGACCGGGACGCATCCGCCGCACGCTCGAACAGGCCGGGGCGACGTCGTTCTGGGAATTGCTCGACGCCGGTCTCCTGCCGAAGGAGACGCGCGGCTATGTGCCGACGTTCTACGCCACACTGCTGATCGCCAGCGATCCCGACGCCTACGGCTTCCGCCTCGGCGAGATCCGTGGCGAAACAATGGAGCACGACGAGAAGCGCGTCGACGTGCGCGGCCCGGTCTCCCTGGCCTACATCGCCGAAGCCATCGGCGTCGATAAGGAGGTGCTCGAGGAAATGAACCCCGCGCTGCGCCGCGGCGTGGTGCCGCCCGGCCGTGCCTCGGTGCGCGTGCCGTCGAAGTCAGCCGAGACGCTGCAGGCACGCGCCGATACGCTGCGCGATGACGATGCCTACGTGAAGTTCTGCTCCTTCCGCGTGCGCAAGGGCGACACCGTCCAGCGCCTGGCCCGCGCCATCGGCACCAAGGCCGAGACGATCCGGGCCATGAACAATCTCGATGAAGAGGAGAGGCTCAGAACCGGCCAGCCGATCTACCTCCCCGTGCGCGCCAGCGAGCTCGGCACCCTCCTGGCCCACAGCGACGACAAAGAGATCTTCTACGCCGTCCGCAAAGGCGACACGCTCTACTCGATCGCCAAAAAGAACGGCCTCACCGTCGCCGAGCTGCGCGAGCTGAACGACCTGCGCAAAAACGCCACGCTCCGCAAAGGGCAGAAGCTGCGCGTGTCGGCACCACGGACCATGACGGCTGGGGGGATGTGATTCGGGTCAAATCCTGAGCGCAGCGAAGGATCAAGTTAGCATCTACGCCAAGCGTGCCACTGGCGAACGCATACGCGACCGCCTGTGGCACGTTCCGCGTCGATGCTAAGTTGACCCTTCGCTACGCTCAGGGTTAAGTTGCCCCTCCCATGGCCGAAAGCAGCGATTACAAGAAGACTCTCAACCTGCCTCAAACGACGTTCGCGATGAAGGCGAACCTGCCGCAGAACGAGCCGAAGCGGCTCGAGCAGTGGCGGGGCATGAACCTGTACCAGCTCATTCGCGAAAAGTCCGCCGGCCGGCCGAAGTTCGTGCTCCACGACGGGCCTCCGTACGCCAACGGCGAGATTCACACCGGCCACGCTCTCAACAAGATCCTCAAGGACATCGTCGTGAAGTCGAAGACGATGCTCGGCTACGACTCGCCGTATGTCCCGGGCTGGGACTGCCACGGATTGCCGATCGAATCGGCCATCGGCAAGAAGCTCGGCTCGAAGAAGAACGAGATGAGCGCCGCCGAGTTCCGGCGCGCCTGCCGCCAGTTCGCGGCCAGTTATGTCGACATCCAGCGCAAGGATTTCGTCCGCCTGGGCATCCTCGGCGATTGGGATCATCCCTACACCACGATGTCGTTCGACTACGAGGCCGACATCGCCGATGCCCTGGGCCGCTTCTTCGAGACCAGCGCCGTCTACAAGGGTCTCAAGCCGGTGCACTGGTGCACGTACGACCAGTCGGCGCTGGCCGAGGCCGAGGTGGAGTATGCCGATCACACCTCGCCCTCGGTGTATGTGCGCTTCCGCATGACCGATGAAGCGGTGACGCAGCTCGATCTCCCGATCGAGAAACCGCTCTACGCCATCATCTGGACGACCACGCCGTGGACACTGCCGGCCAACCTGGCCATCGCCGTAAAGCCGGAGTTCGAATACTCGGTCATCGAGCACGACGGCGTGAACTATCTGGTGGCCACGGATCTCGTCGGCGCGGTGACGCAGAAGTTCGGCTGGGCGGATTACAAGGCGGGGAAGCTCTTCAAAGGGGCGGCGCTGGAGCATCTCCGCTATCGCCATCCGTTCATCCAACGCGAAGGCGCGTTCGTCCTCGGCGATTACGTGACGCTGGAAGCCGGTACGGGCCTCGTCCACACCGCACCGGGGCATGGGGCCGACGACTTTGCCACCGGCCGCCGATACGGACTCGAGATCTACACCCCCGTCAACCATCGCGGCGAATTCATCGCCGAGGTACCGATGTGGGCCGGCATGCACGTCTTCAAGGCCAACCCGCAGATCGTCGAATATCTGCGCGAGAGCGGCGCGCTCGTCTTCGGCGAGACCATCACGCACTCCTACCCCCACTGCTGGCGGTGCAAGAACCCCGTCATCTTCCGCGGGACCGAACAGTGGTTCGTCTCCATGGAAAAGACCGGCCTCCGCGAGCGCGCGCTGCAGGAGATCGACAAGGTGAAGTGGTTCCCGGCCTGGGGCCACGACCGCATGTACGGAATGGTCGAGAACCGCCCCGACTGGGTCATCTCCCGCCAGCGCCTCTGGGGCGTGCCGATCACCGTTCTCTATTGCGAGCAATGCAGCGAGGTCGTCTCCACGCCAGAGTTCTTCGCCAAGGTGACGGAGACCTTCCGCCGGGAAGGCGCCGACGCCTGGTACGAGCGGCCGATTACCGACTTTTATGATCAGCCCTGCCAGTGCGGCAGCACCGCGTTCCGGAAGGAGACCGACATCCTCGACGTCTGGTTCGACTCCGGCTGCTCGCACATCGCCGTGCTCAAGCCGCGGCCGGAGCTGGGCTGGCCCGCGGGCGTTTATTTGGAAGGACACGACCAGCACCGCGGCTGGTTCCAGTCCTCGCTGCTCGTCGGCACGGCCATCGAAGGCGGCGCGCCGTTCCAGCAGGTCGTCACCTGCGGCTTCATCCTCAACGAAGAGGGCGACAAGATGTCGAAGTCGAAAGGCAACGCCCTCTCGCCGCAGGACGTCATCAAGCAGAACGGCGCCGATGTGCTGCGCCTCTGGGTGACCACGATCGACTACACCACGGACATGATGTGGGGCCAGCAGGTGATGAACCGCACGGCCGACGGCTACAAGAAGATCCGCAACACCGCGCGCTACCTGCTGGCGAACCTCAGCGATTTCCATCCGGAGAAGGACGCGCTGCCGCTGGACGAGCTCCTGCCGGCCGATCGCTGGATCGTCGACCGCGCCCACCGCACCGTGGAACGCTGCCGCCAGGCGTACGACGAGTACGAATTCCACATCGTCTATCACCGCGTGCTGGAGCTCTGTACGGTGCAACTGTCGTCGATCTATCTCGACCTCTCGAAAGACACGATGTACTGCGACGCGCCGGATTCGCGCGCGCGCCGCAGCGGACAGACGGCGATGTACGAGGTGCTGCGCGGGCTGGTCAGTGTTCTGGCCCCGATCCTCTCGTTCACCGCCGACGAGATCTACGAGGCCATGCCCGGCGAGAAGGAAGCATCGGTACATCTCACGCAGATCCCGAAGCTCGAACCGCTGCTGAGCGCGGACGACGTCAGCCGCTGGACGCGCGTGCTGCACCTGCGCGACGCCGTGCTGGCGGTGCTCGAACAGGCCCGCGCCTCGAAGCAGATCGGACAATCGCTCGAAGCGGACGTGGTGCTGTACGGCGACGTCGAAGCGTTCGACGTCGATCTGGCCAAGCTGTTCATCGTCTCGCACGTTGACTTGAAATCCGCGGACGCCGCCGGTCCTGAAACGCAATCGATCGACGTCGAAGGGATCGGCCGCATCGGCATCGCCTGGACGCCGGCGCGCGGACAGAAGTGCGGCCGCTGCTGGAACTATCGCGAAGAGGTGACGACGGAAGGCGAGCTCTGCGCGCGCTGCCAGAAGGTCGTGGATGAGCTCGCGCCGGGAGAAACACCAACGACATGAGCCTGTTACACTGGCTCAACACGAGAAAAGGAGCAATTACATGGCCATCAAGACCAAGGTAATCAAGAAAGCGGCCCAGAAGATCACGAAGACCGCCATCAAGAAGGCGAAGGTTGCGGCGGGCGATGTCGCGGACAAGGCCGGCGAAGTCGCCAAGAAAGTGAAGAAGGCCGCGGCGCCCAAGATCAAGGACGCCAAGAAAGCAGCGCGGAACGCCACCAAGGACGTGCTCAATGCCACGGCCAAGAAACTGAAAAAAGCAGCGAAGAAGATCTGATCCGTTCGCGGCTCGCAGCCGGCGGCTCGACAGGGCTGCCGGCTGCGCGCTGCCATTCATGCGCTACGCCGACCTCCACACCCACACCTATCACTCCGACGGCACGCGCTCCCCAAAGGAAGTCGTCGACGTGGCGCTGGCGCACGGGATCGAGATCCTGGCCATCAGCGATCACGACAACCTCGCGGCGTACTACGAGATCCAGCCCTACGCCGTCTCGGTTGGCGTCACGCTGATCCCCGGCATCGAGCTCTCCTGCGGCTACCACGGCATCGACGTTCACGTGCTGGCCTACGCGTTCGACCCGCACGATGAGCGCATCGACACGCGTTTGCGCGGGTTTCGCGAGATGCGGCAGCGCCGCGGACAGGCCATGGCCGAACGTCTGCGCGTCCTCGGCTACCGCATCGATCCGGAACGCATCGATCAGCTCGCGGCCGGCGGTGCCGTAGGGCGTCCTCACGTCGCCCGCGCGCTCGTGGAGGCCGGTTACGTGGCCACGGTGTCCGACGCCTTCGACAAGCTGCTCGGTACTGGCAAGCCTGCCTACGTCGAGAAGGAGCGCTTTCAGATCGAGGAAGCGATCTCGCTGATCCGCACCGCCGGTGGCGTGACGTCCATCGCCCACCCGACGCTCTATCCCGATCATTCGCGCCTCGTTCCCGCGCTGCTCGACGCCGGCCTCGACGCCGTGGAAGTCCTGCACCCCGCCATCGACGAGAACCATCGCGAGCGCTACGCCAACATGGCCCGCTTCCGCGGCAAGTTCACCACCGGCGGCTCCGACGATCACGGGACCGTGAAAACCGCGGAGACGCTGGGGACGATCAAAGTGCCCGAGACGATGATCGGGCCGATATTGGAACGGCTCTGAACCAAAGCGTGTTGACGACGACCGGATGACTCCGAGTCGCCTCTCCGAGGTCTGGCCCACGCTCGCGCGCGTCGCGCGGGAAGAGGGAGTGATCCACATCGGCGCAAGCGACCTCGAAGATGCTCACGCGTCGCTGTTCGGCGAATGGATCGAGCGCGGCAATCACGCATCGATGGCGTACCTGGCCAAGAATGCCGCGATCCGCGCAAGACCCCTCGAGCGTTTCCCCTGGGCAAAGTCCGTAGTGGCGATCCTCGTGCCGTATTCGCCGACACGTCCCGACGCGGCACCGGATGCGCTCAGCCACACCATCGCCCGCTACGCCCTCGGCGACGATTACCACGAGGTCCTCGAGGCCATCCTGCGCAAGCTCGAACACGCACTGCCCGGCGTGAAGACCTGGCGTTATGTCGACACGGGCCCGCTCTCCGACCGTTCCTACGGCGCCCAGGCAGGCCTCGGCTGGATCGGCAAGAACGGCATGCTGATCCATGAGCAGGACGGCTCCTACTTCTTCATCGGCACCCTCGTCACCGCGCTCGAGAACGACATCGAGTCCGAGCTCGTCAGCGACCGTTGCGGCACCTGCACCCGCTGCCTCGACGCCTGCCCCACCAACGCCATCCTCCCCGACCGCACCCTCGACTCCGCGCAATGCATCAGCTACGCGACTATCGAACATCGCGGCCCCCTCGCCCCCCACATCGCACCCCACCTGGCCGGCAACACCTTCGGCTGCGACATCTGCCAGGAAGTCTGCCCCTGGAACCGCCGCCCGCCGGAAACCCACCCCGCCTTCACCCCCCGCGACGAATACAGGGCCACCCCGGTTACCGACCTCCTGCGATTCGCGCAGACCGACTTTTCCGCGATGTTTCGCAAGAGCGCCATCAAACGGGCGAAGCTGAGTGGGATGCTACGCAATGTAGAGGCGTTGACAGCGGAGGAAGGCCGAGGGATTCTAGGGTCATGAGCAAGCAGGTGACCGTCGAGGAGCTGCGGGAGAAACTGGACGAGCTACTCGCAGAGGTCGAGGGCGGCGAGAGTGTGACGATTCTCCGCGACGGTCGACGAATCGGAATGATTGGACCGACAGTCGTCCAGCGTGGAACACCCTTTCCCTTCCGCGATTTTGACCCCGGCCCGCCGCTCAAGCTTCCCGTTGATCCGGTGGCTCTTCTCATCGAAGAACGGGAGCATGAGCGGTCGGGGAAGAAGTACGGCTTGTGATTGCCTACCTCGACACGTCAGTAGTCCTACGGATTGTGCTCGAACAGCCGGCGCCGTTAGATGAATGGGCGGAACTTCATGTTGGAGTTTCGAGCGCTCTTCTTCCCGTCGAATGCTATCGGTCCCTCGATCGCTTATGGCACCTCGGCCACGTCGTTGAAGAGAAGCTCGCCGCTAAAAGCGCCGCAATCGCGGTGCTGATGCGACGCCTGGATCTGATGCAACTAGACGAGCATGTCCTCGCGATTGCATCGCGCCCACTCCCCACCGCCCTCGGCACGCTTGACGCCCTCCACCTCGCCACAGCGATCATCTACCGCGACGCGCAATCGCCGGACGAACGCCCCATCTACTTCGCCACACACGACGTCGCGCTCGCGGCTGCCGCCAAGGCCATGCACTTCGACGTAATCGGCGTGACCGTCTAGATCACGGCAACGGCAACTCGAACGCCCGGCCCACGATCGTGGGATCCACCGACCGGTCGAGGTACTCCCAGACCGCCAGTGCATCGGGGTGATTGGCGATCGGGGGGGCGATGGTGCGGGTGGCGGGGTCGTTGATGACGAGGCGCGCGCGGCGGTACCAGTGCATGGCCTCCTCGGGATTGAGGCGCAGTTCCTCGCGGACGCCCTGGATGAGCAGGTATTGCTCGGCGGGGATCCCCGAGGCTTCGATCTCGCGGTAGGAGGGCGCCATCTGCCGCGCGCGGGCGCGGATGATCTTCAGCTTCAGGCGCAGCGACTGGGTGTCGATGGCGGCGCGGTTCATCTCGCAGAGGTGGCCGATGGCCAGCCGCAATAGCTCCGGCTTTTCATTGATGAAGAGGCCGGCGCGATGGGTTCGCGTCACGCTGCCCCTCGCGTCGCCGGTGATGGCCTTGATCATCGTCCAGGCCACCTGGCCCTGCACCGTCACGTCGATGTCGGAATCCGGCACCACGAACTGCAGGCTGCCGGCCGCGCCGCGCTCCGGCTGGCGCGGCAGCACCACGCGCGCGCCGCGTGCCGAGATGTCCTCGACCTGCGCCGGCTCGCCGTCGAACGTCGCCGTCAGGGCGGGCAGGACGTAGAAGCGGTCGGTGGAGCGAAGCTCCTCGATGCGGTTGGTCCGGTTCGACGCCTGCAGGTGCCCGATGAGCGTCTGCATGAGCTCCGGAGCGCCGTACGTGCGGACCCCTGACATGTACTTGCCCGGCCAGGTGGGATCGGCATGGGACCAGACCACGGTCGCCTCGAGCGAATACGGCTGCGAGCGGCCCTCGATGGCGATCCGCAGCATCGACTTGAGGCCGGTGTCGACCGGCTGCGCGTGACGAAAACGCGCCCCTTTTGCCGAGATGTCGCAGATGGCCACCGTGGCCGTATCGAACGTCGCGGCCAGGGGCGGCGCGAGCAGGAACCGCTCCGCCGTGCGCAGGTTGCGTGCTGCTTCGTGCATGTTCGGGCTCTCGTGAAGCTTACACCTGCCGCACTTCGCGTGCCGGAGATCCGTCACGCGAACGATGAAGTCACGTGTAGCACCGGCCCCCGTTCTCGTGGTGTGATGCGGCTCACCATGGAGCGTCCTTTCGACATCATCACCTTCGACTGTTACGGCACCCTCATCGACTGGGAGGGCGGCATTGCCGGCGCTTTTCTCGAGGAAGCGCAGAAGAACGGGATCGCCCTCCGGCGCGACGACGTGCTGCGCGCCTACGAGCATCACGAGCCGATCGTCGAGCAGGAACAGTACCGCGCCTATCGCGACGTCCTCGCGCTCACAGCTCTGCGCGTGGCGCAGGATCTCGGCTGGTCGCTGGACGACGGTACGTTCCTGCCCGAATCACTGCCACACTGGAAACCGTTCGCCGATACCAATCGCGCCCTGGAGCGCCTGCGCGCCGCCGGTTACCGCCTCGGCATCCTCTCCAATGTCGACGACGATCTACTGGCCGAAACGCGAAAGCACTTCACCGTCGATTTCAACCTGATCATCACGGCCCAACAGGTCGGTTCCTACAAACCTGCACCCGGCCACTTTCTCGCCGCCCGGGAACGCATCGGCTCCGCACCCTGGCTGCACGCCGCGCAGAGCAATTTCCACGACATCGTGCCGGTGAATGCGATGGGGATTCCGACAGCGTGGGTGAATCGCCGCAACGACACGCCGCTGCCCGGAGGCACGCCCACTCATGAAGTGCGCGACATGGCCGGGCTCGCGGATCTACTGACCTAGTGTCGCGTCAGGCTTGTTTCCGTGAGTGGATTGCTGGCGCCGGTGGGCCGAATGCGAGTCGCCGCGACGACGGCGATGCGGGACATCGTCGAGGAGCGGCGACGAAGCAGTCGGCTCGCCGCCGCCTGCAAGACACCCACGGAAACAAGCCTGACGCGACACTAGAATCGCCAGCCCACGGCGATCGATCCTTTGATCCACTCGTCGTAGTCGGGCAGGCTGTCGCTGATGAGTTGCTTCAGATCGAACCGCACCGACCACGATTCGCCGCCGTTGAACTCCACCCCTCCTGTCACCTCGGGCGTCAGCTCGTTCTCATACTCCTGGTTCGGCGGCTCGTCGGGCGCGGCCACATAACGCGCGCCTGCGCCGATGTAGGGGCGCCAGCGCGGGTGGCTGACCTGAAATGAATAGCGACCCACGAGATCGATCGGGGTGGTGCTCAGCTCGTAGGTCGTCGGGTTGAAGAAAAACGGCTGGACGTCGTGCTTCTCCGACGCCACGGCCAGTTCCACGGACCACATGCGCGAGAAACGACGCTCGACGGCCAGGCCGTAGCCGGCGCCGGCCCCTTCGTTCCACCCGGGATTACTGACGAAGACCGAGATCCGCGTGGGCTTGTCGAGAGACTGGCCGGACGCCGAGGCCGAGGCAGCGACCGCGACGAGAACCGCCAGAAGCACCAGCACGAATTTGCGCATGCTCCATTGAACTCGCCGCGGCCGGCCTCGGCTGTAACGAAAAGTAAAACTGCCCTGCTACTGGCCTACACGGTCTCCACGATCATCGCCGCCGCCTCGCCGCCGCCGATGCAGATCGCCGCGAGGCCGCGCTTCACGCCGCGCTCGCGGAGGGCGTGGATGAGCGTGACCAGGATGCGCGCGCCGCTGGAACCGATCGGATGCCCGAGGGCCACCGCGCCGCCGTACACATTCAGCTTCTCGTGCGGAATCTTCGCGTCGCGCATCGCCGCCATCGCCACCGCGGCGAAGGCCTCGTTGATCTCGAAGAGATCGATGTCGTCGATGGTCAGATTGGCGCGCTTGAGCACCAGATCGATCGCCTTTCCGGGCGCCGTCGTAAACCACTCCGGCTCATGCGCCGCCGACGACTGGGCGACGATGCGCGCCAGCGGCTTCAGGCCGTTCGCGGCGGCGTAATCGGCCGAGGTGACGATCAATGCGGCCGCGCCGTCGTTGATCTTCGAGGAGTTTGCGGCCGTGACCGTCCCGCCGTCCTTCACGAACGCCGGCTTGAGGCTGCGCATCTTGTCGAGCGGAGCGGCGAACGGCTCTTCATCGTCGATGACCATCGACTTGCCCTTCTTCCCCTCGATCTCGACGACGGCGATCTCTTTCTTGAACTTGCCGCTCTGGATGGCGTCCTGGGCCCGGCGATACGACTCGTGCGAGAAATCATCCTGCTCTTCGCGGGTGAACTCGTATTTCTTGACGCACGACTCGGCGCAGGTGCCCATGTGCTTGTCGCCGTACGGGTCCCAGAGCCCGTCGTGGATCATCACGTCGATGATCTTGCCGTTGCCCATGCGATAGCCGCCGCGCGCCTGCGGCAGCGCGTACGGCGCGTTCGACATCGACTCCATGCCGCCGGCCACGGCCAGGTCGTACTCGCCGCAGCGGATGTCGTTGGCGGCATACATCACGGCCTTCATGCCCGAGCCGCAGACCTTGTTGACCGTGACCGCGCCGGCCGTGTCGGGGACGCCGGCGTAAATCCCAGCCTGCCGCGCCGGGGCCTGTCCCACGGCCGCCTGCAGGACGTTGCCCATGATGACCTGCTGGACCTGCGCCGGGCGGACGCCCGAGCTCTCCAGAGCGCACTTGATGGCCACGGCACCCAGCCGCGGGGCCGGAAGCGAAGAGAGCGTGCCCAGAAACGAACCGATCGGCGTACGTGCGGCGCCGAGGATGACGATGTCTTTCATGAAATCTCCTTGGTCGTGTAGCGGGGTGGAGTTCTATCACACGGGGGACAGCTGTTGAGCTGTTGAGCCATTGAGCTGCTGAGGGGAACGTCTCGATTCCCCTCAATAGCTCAACAGCTCAGTAGCTCAACAGCTTCTTCCCACGATAGAATCCGCGCTCCGGCGATCGCCGGGCCTTTGCAGTCCTCACCAACACGCAATCAGGAGTCTTCGAATGTCCATCTCTGCCATCACCGATCGCCGGATCCACGTCCAGCCGGCGGAAGTTCACAACGTCCTCTCGCGCCACATGCTGGCTGACGGGTACGACATCGTCATGGACCTGCGCAAATCCAAGGGCTCGTGGCTGTTCGATTCCCGCCGCGGCCGCAACGTCCTCGATTTCTTCACGAACTTCGCCTCGGTGCCCATCGGCTACAACCACCCCAAGATGGACACGCCCGAGTTCCGCGACCGCATCGCCGACGCGGCCGTCAACAAGCCCGCCAACTCCGACATCTACACCACGCACATGGCCGAGTTCGTGGAGACTTTCGCCCGTCTGGCCGTGCCGCCCTCCCTCAACAGCCATATGTTCTTCATCGAGGGCGGCGCCCTCGGCATCGAGAACGCCGTCAAGGCCGCCTTCGACTGGAAGATCCGCAAGAACTTCGCGAAAGGCCATCAGTCGGAAAAAGGCACGCAGATCATGCATCTGCGCGAGTGCTTCCACGGCCGCACCGGCTACACCCTGTCTCTCACGAACACCGACCCGCGCAAGACGCAGTACTTCCCGAAGTTCGACTGGCCGCGCATCGAGAACCCGAAGATCTCCTTCCCCGCCAACGCGGAGTCGCTGGCCGATGCCGAGCGACGCGAGCAGATCGCGCTCGAACAGGCCAAGCAGTTTCTCCACGAGCGCAAGGACGACGTCGCCGCCTTCATCATGGAGCCGATCCAGGGCGAAGGCGGCGACAACCACTTCCGCCCCGAATTCTTCCGCGCCGTGCGCCAGCTGTGCGACGAGAACGACATGCTGCTCATCTTCGATGAGGTGCAGTCCGGCGTCGGCATCACCGGCAAGATGTGGTCCTTCCAGCACTTCGGCGTCGAGCCGGACCTCTTCTGCTTCGGCAAGAAGACGCAGGTCTGCGGCTTCGCCTCCAACAACCGCATCATGGAGCTGGCCGACAACGTCTTCACCGTATCGTCGCGCATCAACTCCACGTGGGGCGGCAACCTCACCGACATGGTCCGCGCGCAGCGTTACTTCGAGATCATCGACGAAGAGAACCTCGTCGAGAACGCCGCCCGCGTCGGCGCCTACTTCATCGGCGAGCTCGATCGCTTCCACGAAGAGTTCCCCGGCCTCGTCTCCAACGTCCGCGGCCGCGGCCTGATGGCCGCCTTCGACCTCCCCAGCGGCGACATCCGCGACGCCGCCCTCAAATCCTTCATGGCCCACGACGTCATGGCCCTCTCCTCCGGCAGCCGCTCCGCCCGCTTCCGCCCGCCGCTCAACCTCTCGATGGAAGAAGCCGCGGAAGGAATCCGCCGGATGGAGAAGGCGCTCAAAGACCTGGCGTGATCCTCCTCGAGTCCCCTCTCCCCACGGCAGCTTCATCGCCGAGGGGAGAGGGACAGGGTGAGGGGCAGCTCTCGCGAGTAACTACTCCGCCGCAGTCACCGGCGTGCCGACCTGATTTCCCGACCACTCCGTGTGCGGTTTCCGGTTCAGGATCAGGTACCGCCACACCAGCTCTCCATACGACCGCGCCACGATTCCGCGCTTTTCGTAGAACGGCATGAGCAGCTTCTGCAGGCGCGGGAGGTTGTAGAACGGGACGCCGGGGAAGTAGTGGTGCTCGAGGTGGAAGTTGGAAAACAGGAACGCGGCGTTCCAGAACCAGGAGCTCTTCACGAGCGTCGACCACTTGGCGGGATCGGCGGGGTCGATGTCGTAGTGCTGGCCCAGGCGGTTGAGGGCAAAAGCGACCGGAAAGATGAAGAAGATCGGGACGATGTAGAGCTTCCAGGCGATGGCCCAGCCGCCGATCCAGGCGATCGCGGCCAGGATCGAGAGCTGGAAGGCGATCGTGGCCAGGCGCTCGCGGGCGATGCGCTTGCGCAGCTCCGGCTCGTAAGAGGCTGTTTCGCGCGCGGCGGCGCGGAAGTAGATCGGAAAGAGGGCCGGCGTGAAGTAGAGGAACTTCAGCCAGCGGGCGTTGATCTTCGGCGATAGGTAATGGCGTTTCGGGTCTTCCTCGTCCGAGCCCAGTCCGGCGTGGTGGTCCAGATGCCAGCGCGTGAACTGCGAGGCCGAGATGCCGCTCGGCACCGCGTACAGCAGCCCCAGAAAGCGATACCCGCTCTCGCTGGCCTGCTCCAGCACGGCGCGGTGCACGACCTCGTGCAACAGCACCGTGAAGTCGAACACCGCGAATCCGGCCACGAGCGCGAACGGGAGCCAGAGGTACCACCGGTCGAGTTGCACGATGGCGATGCCGCTCAGAACCAGCGCGGCCACGTTGGCGAAGGCGATCGCGGCGTGGAAAAGCGGCCGTTTCCGGTGCAGCTCACGCAGCGCGTCGACCGGCATCTCCCGGGCCAGATCGCGTTTCAGTTGCTGGGCATGCTCTGCGTAGAACGACGGCATCTGTGACTATCTTGAAGCGAATCCGGCCGAGCGGTCATTCCCTTTTAGAATGCTTCCCACGCGGCGCGCGTATAATTCGGGCGCCCAACGGGACCACCAAATGTCGATGGCAGCCGCAGAAACACCGGCCTCAGCCGAGCGTGATGTCGTGCTCGCTGTCGACGACAACGAGCAGAATCTGCAGTTGCTCGAGGAATACCTCTGGAGCTGGGGGTACGACGTGGTGCTGGCACGGGACGGCCGCGAGGCGGTCGATCTCTACCCCCGCTACAACCCCTCCATCATCGTGCTCGACGTGATGATGCCGAACATGGACGGCTACGAGGCCTGCTCCCTCATCAAAGGCTCGCCGGCCGGCCGCACCATCCCCATCCTCATGCTCACGGCGCTCACCGGCGCCGAGGAAAAGATCAAGGCGCTGGAAAGCGGCGCCGATGACTTCCTCAACAAGCCGATCAACCGCGAGGAGCTGCGCACGCGCATCCGCTCGCTGATCAAGATCCGCAACCTCCGGAAAGAGCTCGACTCCAGCGAGAACATCATCATGACGCTCACCAGCGCGCTGGAGAGCAAGGACCCGCGCACGATCGGACACGTGCACCGCGTGGCCTCGTATGCCTCGCATCTCGCCGACAAGCTGGGCCTCTCCAACGACGAGAAAGAGACCGTGATCCGTGGGGCGATGCTCCACGACCTGGGCATGATCGGCGTGCCGGACCATCTCCTGACGACCCAGCCGCAGGACGACGAAGAGCGCGCACGCATCGCCGATCACACGCGCATGGGCGCCTCGATCCTCGAGCCGATGATCACGTTCCAGCAATTCGTGCCCATCGTGCGCTGGCATCACGAGCGCTGGGACGGCAACGGATACCCCGACGGCCTCAAGGGCGCGCAGATTCCGCTGGAGGCGCAGATCGTCGGCATCGCCAACCGTTTCGACGAGATCCATCACGAACGCCCGATCACCGAAACCGACGCCATGGAGCAGTTGGTCCAGGAAGCGGCCGGCGGAGCGTTCGATCCCGATCTGGTGAGGTTCTTCTCCTCGTCGCTCGACGAAGACGCTCCGCGGGCGGCCACCTCGAAGCACATGGGGCCGCGGACCCGCCCGCGGGCGCGCGTGCTCTGCGTCGACGACAACCGCATGAACCGCGACCTCGTGGCCGCCACCCTGGCGGAGGCCAATCTCGACCTCCTGCTCGCCGAGAGCGGACGCGAAGCGCTGGAAGTGCTGGAGCGCGAGTCGGTGGATGTGGTGCTGCTCGACCTGCTGATGCTGGCGCAGGACGGGACCAGCACGCTGAAAGCACTGCGCGCCGACGCGCGCTGGGAGTTCCTGCCGGTCATCGTCCTCACTTCCCAGCGCAACAGCGCCATGCGCCAGGAAGCGATCGTGGCCGGCGCGGACGACTTCATCAACTATCCGCTCAACCGCCTCGAGCTGGTCACGCGCATCCACTCCCTCCTGCGCATCAAGGAATTCCACGCCGACCTGGAGCAGACGCAGAACGTCATCTGCGCGCTGGCGCTGGCGCTGGAGGCCAAGGACCACTACACGCGCGGCCACTCGCAGCGCGTCGGCGACCTGGCACGTACCTTCGCACTGCACATCGGACTCGATCTGCACCTCGCGGACCGCATCCGCACCGCCGGCCTGCTCCACGACATCGGCAAGATCGCCGTGCCGGAGCGGCTGCTCAACAAAGCCGGCCCGCTCACGCGCGAAGAGTTCATGAGCGTCATCGACCACCCCGTCATCGGCGAGGAGATGGTCCGCCCCCTGACCACGCTGACGTCCGTGCTGCAGATGATCCGGCACCACCACGAGCGTTACGACGGCCGCGGCTACCCCGACGGCCTCTCCGCCGAAGCCATCCCGCTCGAAGTGCGCCTGCTCTCCATCGTCGACCCCTACGACGCCCTCACCTCGCACCGCGCCTACCGCGCCGCGCCCCTGACCCACGAAGCCGCCATCACCACCCTCCGCCGCGAATCAACCGGCGGCAAATGGGACCCGATCATGGTCGAGCAGTTCGCCTCCATGCTCGGAGAGGAAGCGCCGTCCTGGGAGGCCATCTCGCAACCGGCGCCGATGCTGCGATTGGCGTGAGAGCTTGCGATGGGCGTTGTTTATTTAACAGCGAGTTCGTGCAGTAATTGCTCAACGCCTTGTGGCACCGAGACAGGAACAAACCACGAACGCGGGTAAAGATAGTCCTCACCCGATTCGTCGATGACACGCAGGTAATTACGATCAGCGGCAACTGGATCCGGGAGGACTTCGTAAACCTTGCGGAGTTCCAGCGTGCCCGCGTATTCGCCGTTATGAATGCAAATTGCAAATTGCTTCGCGTCGGTCATCGGCTGTTAGCTGTGTTCGTCCTGATCATTCGGTCGAACTTCCCCATCGGCAAAGATCAGCCTTGATCCGCTCTGATCGATCATCTCAGCGACTAATCGCGGCCGGCTGCCCCGAAGAGCATCACAGATGCGATCATGGAGCACTTGAAACGGCGTCGCGTCATACTCGTCACCGGACATTACAAGAAGCGGGACGATGTACTCCTGTCCCACCTTTTCTGTTTGGTCTCGAACGATGACCATGGCGCGAAGTGGCGCTGACTCCTCATCCTCGGAAACTGGCACTGCAGGCGGTAGAAAACTCGAGTAAGGATCGCCGGCTTCGTAGCCATACCCAGGCGTGGGGGTTCCAATGTGAGCCGGAACACCCTGACCGAGGACATCGACCCATTCGCATCCAGAGTAGACGTCTCCATACTTGGGGAATTTCAAGATCCACTGTGTGGCGTAGATGCTCATGACAGGCATTCCTACTCTAAGACTTTACGACTCTAAGGCTTCACTTTCAGCATCGGAATCACCCGCTCCAACGGCAGCGCCTCCACGTCCCGCACGGTCGTGGCCCGAAACAGGGAGTTGTAAATGGCCTCCTCCGTCGCTTCGATGACGGCCAGGAAGAGCGGTGAGATGTCGTCATTACGCACGAGCGTCGCCGGGTTGCGGGCGGTGGAGAAGGCGATGGCGTAGTCGCCGCTGCCGTTCGTGCCGGCGGCGCCGGTGCGCGCCAGGCCGGTCATGGCGCGGGCACCCATCCGTTTGAGGTTGCGGGCGTCGACCGGGGCGTCGGTGGCGATGACGATCATGATCGAGCCGTCGGCGGTGCGCGCGGCGTCATCGAGCTCGTTCTTCAGATAGTACCGGCCAAGGTTGCGGCCCACCGGCGCGCCGTTGATGGTCAGGATGCCGCCGAAGTTCGTCTGCACGAGGACGCCCACGGTCCAGCCGCCGAGCTTCGCGGGCAGTTTGCGCGACGACGTCCCGATCCCCCCTTTCCATCCGAAAGCGACCGTCCCCGTGCCGGCGCCGACGCTGCCCTCTTCCACGGGACCGCCGGCGGCAGTTCGGATCGCGGCGAAGACTTCGTCCCGGCCGACATGTCGGCCGCGGATGTCGTTCAGGCGGCCGTCATTCGTTTCGCCCACGACGACGTTGATCGACCGGACGTCCTCATTTCCCGGCAGGGCCAGCATGTGGTCGATGAGCGCATCGGCCACACGGGCGACGTTGAGTGTCGACGTCAACGCGATCGGCGACTCCAATTCGCCGAGCTCTTCGATCTGCGTCGACCCCATGAGCTTTCCGAACGCATTGCCGGCGAACACGGCTGCCGGCACTTTCTCGCGGAAGAGATTGCCGCCGTGCGGGAGGATGACCGTGACGCCGGTGCGCACGTTCTCGCCGCGGATCAGCGTGGTCTGCCCGACGCGCACGCCGGCCACGTCGGTGATGGCATTGAGGGGGCCCGGCGGGAGGATGCCCACCGTGATTCCCGCCTCGCGGATGCGCGGACGGACCGCGTCCGCGCCGATGGCGGCAGGAGCGAGCAGCAGCACGAGGACCAGTGCGTGTCTCATGACGCGCATCATCGCATCCGGCTTGGGCTCCGGAAATCTCGGCTACACTCCGCCCCTTCAGATGCTGGTCTTTCAGGATCCACTCCGCCAGACCGATCTGCCGCGCGGGTGCGTGGCCACGATCGGCAATTTCGACGGCATGCACGTCGGACATCAGCAGATCGTCCGCGGCGTCGTCGATCGCGCGCGGGAGCTGGGACGCCCCTCGGCCGTCATCACGTTTCATCCCCATCCGCTCTCCATCGTGGCGCCCGACCGCGTTCCCAAGCAGATCCTGACGCTCGCGCAGAAGGAGGAGCTGCTGCGCGAGATGGGCGTCGACGCCATGCTGGTCGTGCCCTTCACGCACGAGTTCTCCCGCTGGACGGCCGACCGTTTCATCGAGGAGTTCCTGGTGCACGCGCTCGATGCCAAGGAGGTCCGCATCGGCCGCGATTTCTGCTTTGGCGCGGGGCGCGAGGGGAACCTGCAGAAGCTGACCGCGGCGGGCGAGCGCTTCCACTTCGAGGTCCTCGGCATCGACGACGTGAAGGTGCACGGCATCCGCGTTTCCAGCTCGATCGTGCGCGATGCCGTCTCCCGCGGGGCCATGCACATCGTGTCGATGGCGCTGGGGCGCACCTATTTCATCGACGGCCGCGTCGCCACCGGCCGCCGTCTCGGGCGCAAGATGGGCTTTCCCACCGTCAACGTCGATCCGGCCAACGATCTGTTCCCCGCCGGCGGCGTCTTCGTCACCACCTGCCGGTTCGAAAGCTTCGATCGCTCGTTCGAAGGGGTGACGAACGTCGGCGTGCGGCCGACGCTCTACGAGAACTACGCCACCACGATCGAGAGTCACATCCTCGACTTCGACTCGAACGTCTACGACGACACGGTGCGGCTCTACTTCCACCAGCTGCTCCGGCGGGAGCAGCAATTCCGCTCGGCGCTGGAGCTGACGAACCAGATCCGCCAGGACATCGCCCGCACGCGGATCTACTTTCTGAAGCATCCGGGAGCGGTGGTCGAGTAGCGGTAATATGTCGCCCCCTTCATGTCGGACCCGTTGCTCGCGCTCGTTTTGATCGTTGTATTCCTCGTGGCGATCGCGGCGGCGGCGTACTTCAAAACGCTGGGGGCCGGCCTGTGGTCCGAGGCGCGCATGCCGCTTGTGGCTGGTGCACTCTGCGGCGCCGGGATTCTCTACCTGAAGTCGATCCCGTCGTTTGTCACGGCGGGGGTGCTCCTGACGGTGGCCGCGTTGTACGTCCGTCTGACGGGGCGCGAGAGCGAGCCGGCCGACGGCATGATCCTCGGCGCCATCACCGGAGCCGCGGCCGCGCTGCCGCTGGTGGTGTTCTCGGACGAGCACGAGCTGCTCCGCTTCGCCGAGTGCCTGCTGGCCGGAGCGGTGGCCGGCTACGGCATCACGTTCGGACTGACGCACGTGCGCGACAAGCTGCGCCAGGCCGCCGTAGATGCCGCTACCGCGGCGCTGGCCGTGGCCGCGGCGTGGGCGCCCGCGCTGCTCCTGCGTGTCAGCCGCATCACCGAGCGGCAGATCGCCATCAGCGCGGTATCGCTCGTTCCGCTGCTCGTCGTGGCCACCGTCTTCAAGCAATGGCCGTCCGTGCGTGCCGAGCTGCGCCACGAGGCGGCCCTCGGCTTCATCGACGAGGAGGACGTCCGTTCCACGGCCCACCCCCTTCTCCGCCTCGGCCGCGCCGGCTGGCACGACGCCGAAGCCCATCGCTCCTTCGTCCGCATGGCCAACAAAATCGCCCTCCGCAAACGCCAGCAACGCACCCGCCCCGAAGAGATCGCCCGCCTCTACCAGCTCGAAGTCATCAAGCTGCGCATGCAGATGCAGGAGATGAGCGGGATTGACCGGCGGATGAGGGCGGCGGCGGGCGCGCAGGTGACGGGGTAGGCGGCGCAGAGGCGCAGAGGCTCAAAGGCTCAGAGGTCGATGGCCGTGTTCGCGACCCTTTGAGCCTTTGCGCCTTTGAGCCTCTGCGCCTATTACAATGCCCCACGAATGACGTCCCGCAGAATCGCGCTCTGCCTGGCCCTGGCCCTCACCGCTTCCGTCTTTGCCCAAAAGCCGAACTTCAAGTTCATCCCGGGGCCGAAACCGGGCGGTGGGGACGTCAAGATCAGCGTCGGGGCCGGAGGCACGACGGAGACGCAGAAGGACGAGTACTCGATCCTGCAGGGCGATGTGACGATCGAGTATCAGGACATCAAGCTGCGCGCGGACAAGATTACCTACAACTTCAAGACGCGCGACGTGGTGGCCGAGGGGCACGTCGTCATCGACCAGGGCCCGACGCGCATGACGGCCAACCAGGCCGTCTATAACCTCGACTCGAAGACCGGCACTTTCTTCAACGCCACCGGCACGATGGATCCGTCGATGTACTTCTCGGGAGACCGGATCGAGAAGGTCGACGAAGACACCTACCGGCTGACCAACGGCGTCTTCACCTCCTGCGATCTCGACCGGCCGGCCTGGTCGTTCCACGTCGGGCACGCGGACGTCACGATGGACGACTACGCGCGCATGCAGAACATCTCCTTTCGCGCCAGCGGCGTGCCGATCTTCTGGACGCCGCGTCTGATCTGGCCGACCAAACGCGACCGCTCGCAGGGCTTCCTCATCCCTCGGGCGCGGTTCACCGACAAGTTCGGGCCGCGGCTGCAGAACGGCTACTTCATCCCCATCGGAGAGTCGGTCGACGCCACGCTGTACGGAGACGTCAGCACCGAGCGGTACTTCGGCGCCGGCATCGACCTGCGCTACGTCCCGAGTGAGAACATCAAGATCGGCGACCTGCGCGCCTACGCCGTCAACAACGTCCCCCGCAAACAGATCGAGTGGAAGTACCAGTACCGCCATGCGCAGGAGAACCTGCCCGGCGGCTTTCGCGGCGTCGTCGACGTCCAGGACTACTCGGACCTCAACTTCTTCCGCGAGTACGACGACGATCCGCGGATCCTCACGCAGTCGAACATCTATTCATCGGCCTACCTGACCAAGAACAAGCCCACCTACTCGCTGAACATCCTCTCCGACCGGCGCGACTACGAGCTGCTCGTGCGCGATACCGCGGACGAGGATGGCGACGGCGACGTGACCGAGCTGACCTCGGCGCGGCAACGCTACGAGCAACTGCCTTCCCTGCAGTTGCGCATGTATCCGCAGCGGGTCGGCCACACGCCGCTCTATTTCTCGCTGGAGTCGTCTTCCTCGCGGTTGCGTTCCGGCACGGTCATCGGCGGCGAGCGCACCATCGACGCCGACTACTACCGCACCGACGTCTTCCCCACCGTCTCCATGCGCCTGCGCACCCCGCAGTGGCTGTCAGTCAAGCCGCAGCTCTCGGTGCGGCAGACGTGGTACTCCGCGAGCCGCGACGAAGTCACGCAGGCGATCGACGACGAGGAAGCGGTCTCGCGGTTCTACGGACAGGGACAGGTCGAGGTTGTCGGTCCGTCATTCTCACGCGTCTTCAACAAGGCGGCCGGAGGCTTCAGCCGCTTCAAGCACATCATCGAGCCGCGCTTCCGCTACGTGCGCACGACCGACGTCAACGATCAGAACAAGATCTTGCGCTTCGATACCGTCGACTCGCCGTTCCTGCCGATCGTGCAGGACTCGGTGGAGTACTCGCTCACCCAGCGCATCATCGGCAAGGAAGCCGGCGAGAGCGGCAACGCCCGCGAGCTGTTGTCCTTCGCCCTGCGCCAGAGCGTGGCGCTGTCCGACCCCTTCCCGCGCGCCGGGGCCGCCGCGGGCGAGCACAAATTCACGCCGCTCTCGGCCAGCCTCCGGTTCAATCCCTACCAGTCGACGACCGTCGATGCCACGGCGCAATTCGGCAACGTGTCGCACCAGCTCGATCAGCTCAGCCTCTCGGCGAACCTCATCGGGACCGGCAAGCTGGCCGATAAGTACCTTGGCTTCACCTACTTCGCACGGCTCGAGGACCCCGCCCTGCCCGACACCGACTCCAGCCAGATCCGCATTAACGCCGGCTCGTTCCTCATCAAGGAACGCCTGCGCGCCGACGTCCAGCTCAACTACGACGCCAAAAAAGGGGAGTTCCTCGAGCACCGCTACCTGATGGGCTACACAGGCTCATGCTATGGTATCGCGCTCGAATATCGCCGCTACCGCGTCTTCGGTAGCCTGACCGATGACGAGAGCCTGTCCAGCTACGGCATCGCCGTCACCCTGAAAAACGTCGGAACGATTGGATCGAATTAGTAGGCAGTTCGCAGTAGGCAGTTCGCAGGAGCAACCCTGCCTACTGCAGCGAAGCGCACTGCCTACTGCCTACTGAACCTATGAACGCACGCGCAACGCAGAAAATGAAGGGCCTCATCCTGTCCGGCGGCAAGGGCACGCGGATGCGTCCTCTGACCTACACCTCCGCCAAGCAGCTCATCCCCGTGGCCAACAAGCCGGTGCTCGTCTACGGCATCGAAGCGATCGTCGGCGCCGGCATCGAGGAGATCGCCATCATCCTCTCCCCGGAGACCGGCTCCGAGATCCGCGAGTGCATCGGCGACGGCTCGCGCTACGGCGCGGCCATCACCTACATCGAACAGGATGCGCCGCGCGGTCTGGCTCACGCCGTCCTGACCGCCGAGCCGTTCCTCGGCGATTCGCCGTTCGTGATGTACCTCGGCGATAACCTTCTGCAGCACGGCATCACGCCGCTGGTCGAGGAGTATCGCGAGCTGGAGTGCAACAGCGAGATCCTCCTCACCAAGGTCGCCAATCCGTCGCAGTTCGGCGTGGCCGAGCTCGACGGAGAGCGCGTCGTGCGGCTGACAGAGAAACCGCCGGAACCGAAGTCCGACCTGGCCCTGGTCGGCGTCTACATGTTCGACGCGCACATCTTCGAAGCCGCGCGCGCCATCAAACCGTCCAAGCGCGGCGAGCTGGAGATCACCGACGCCATCCAGTGGCTCCTCGACAACGGCTACAGCGTCCACCCGCACATCGTGAAGGGCTGGTGGAAGGACACCGGCAAGATCGAAGACATGCTCGAAGCCAACCGCACCGTGCTCGACACGTTCGAGCATGACGTCCGAGGAACGGTCATCGGCGAGAGCCACATCGAAGGAAAAGTCGTCGTCGAAGAAGGCGCGCAGATCGTCGACTCCGTGGTGCGCGGTCCCGCCATCATCGGACGCGACGCCCGCATCACGCACGCCTACGTCGGCCCGTACACGTCCATCGGGAACCGTTGCGCCATCGAATACTGCGAGCTCGAGAACTCCATCGTGCTGGAAGGCTCGGCCATCACCCATGTCGACGGCCGCATCGAGGCCAGTCTCATCGGCAAGAACGTGAAGATCGGCAAGACCAACCGCAAGCCCGCCGCCTACCGCTTCATCCTCGGCGACAACAGCGAAGTGGGGATCACGTAGTGAACGGTCGCCTTCTGGCGATCGTCATGGGCGTCGTCATCCTCCTCGGCGCGGCGTATGCGACGTTCACGATCCGGCAGGAAAAACGCGCGCACTTCCAGCGGGCCGCGGCGCTGAAGGACAATCTCCAGGCCATGCGGAAAGCGATCGCTGCGTTTCACCAGAAGGAAGGTCGCTATCCTCGTTCGCTGGACGAGCTCGTGCCGAGCTACATCCGGACGATTCCGATGGATCCCGTGACGCACGACCCGTGGCGCGTGACCACCGAAGAATCGGTTCCACCCCGCAACGACTTCACCACCGACGCGCCCGCAAAGACCGAGAGTTACATCATCGACGTCCACAGCAGCGCCACAGGCATGGACGCGAACGGCAAGCCCTTCGCCGATTACTGACATGCCGAACGTCTATACCTTCAAGGATTTCGAGGGGAGCAGCCATCGCATCCTCATGAAGCTGATCCGCCGCTGGGCGCCGCGCGGCGGGACGCTGCTCGACCTCGGCGCGGCCGGCGGTGAGCTCGGCTCGGCGCTGCGCGACCACTTTGACCGCACCATCGGCTTCGAGTTCAACGTCGATTGCGTTGGCACGCTCGGCGGCCACTTCGATCAGGTCGTCGTCACCGACCTGGAGACCGTGCGCGCGCTACCGTCGAATACCGGCGTCATCGTCCTCGCCGACGTCCTCGAGCACCTGCGCAATCCCGCCGCCGCGCTGCAGCTCGTCCGCCGCGCGCTCAGCGACGACGGCCATCTCTTCATCTCCGTCCCCAACATCGCCAACATCACCGTCCGCCTCGGCCTGCTGTTCGGCGTCTTCGAATACCGCGACCGCGGCATCCTCGATCACACCCACCTGCGCTTCTACACCAAGCGCACCATCCGCCGCGAAGTCGAAAACGCCGGCTTCCGCATCCTGGAGATGGGCGGCTCGTCGGTCCCGATCCGCTTGATCATCGGCTCCTGGACGCCCGAGCCGATTCTCCGCTTCGGCGAGCTGCTGCTGACGTGGCTGACGCGCGTCTGGCGAGGCTTGTTCGCGTATCAGATCATCCTGGTCGCGAAGAAGAAGTGAAGCGGCGGCGCACTTCGAAACCAACCGCCACGATCCACAATCCCAAACCTGCCGCGGCGAGCCACCACCACCCTCGTCCGATCCGCCGCGAGAAAACAACCTCATGCCGGCCTACCGGCACGGTCACGCCGGCGAAGAGCATGTCTGTATCGATCGCGCGCGCGACGTTGCCGTCGATCGTGACGCGAAGCTCGGGCGTCAATTTTTCCGACGAGGCCAGGTAGAACGGTGCCGATGATTGCGTCGTCACGCGCTGCTCGTCCGGCGCGTAGTGGGTCAGCGTTACGTGCGCATCCGCGGGCGCGAGCGGCGGCGCCATCACGGGATCGTCCGTGATCACCGCTTCCGTTGCGAAGTCGACGTCGCGTGCGGCCAGAAACTCGTCGTCGTTGAGCTTGCGCAGCTTCGACACGGCGCGGAAACGCGGCAGCTCGGCCAGATTGCGGAAGAGCTTTCCGTCGGGGAGCTGCCGGTCGAAGATGACCGGCGTCGTCACGCGCCCGTAGAACAGCGGCGCCTCGCCCATCTGCGCATTCTTGGCTTCCAGCATCCAGCCCTGCATTCCGACCGACCGCACGCGCAACGTCACGCTCTCGCCGAGGCGCGCGTAGGGGCGGAGCGGGATATAGATCTTGTCCATCACGTTCGTTTGCTCGCTCGTGAACGACCGCGACCAGACGGCGGCGCCGCCCTTCAGAAGAGTCAACTCCAGCCGAGGATTGCGGCCGCGCGTCTCGATCACGTCGACGGGAAACTCGATCGCCCAGAACGGCTCGGCGTCGACGCTGACCGTGCGCTCGAACAGCGCGCCGGCTTTGAACTGCATGCTGCCGGTCTGCTTCACGCCCGGCACCGTCGTGCCGAAGATCCCCCACTTCAGGATGTCGATCTGGTTGTGCTCGATGAACCAGCGGACGCCAAGGAGCGCGTTCAGCGGATCGGTGACGTTGTACTTGAGACTGTTGAACGTCAGCACCGTCGACGTCCCGCTCCACGACGTCGGATCGAGACGCAGCAGCATCCGCCGGTAGTCGCGCTCCGAGCCGAAGTGGCTGCGCACGTCCTCGACGCGCACCAGCTCCGCCGAGTTCGGCCAGAAGTAATCGAAGAACGGCGCCACGCGGAACGGCGCTCGATCTTCGCGCAGGAACTGCATCATCGGCGTGACCGGCACCTCGGCGCGCCCCGCGTCGAGGTACGGATAGAAACGTCCGGCCACGAGAGACAGGTCATACGCGATGAGCACCGCCAGCACCGCCGCCACGAACGGCCGCCGCAGCAGCCGCGTCCCCGCCGCCGCCAGATAGCCGATCGGCAGTGGCAGCAGGAGCCCGACGCGCGCCAGCGCCGAGAACTTGAACCCCGGCAGCTTCGCCATCCACGGAGCAATGAATGGCGCCCCGAACATGCACGCCAGGATCAACGCCGCGCTTGCGAGCCAGAACCATCGCGCGCGCGCCCGGCGCCGGAAGAGCCCCAGCAGCGCCAGAGGAATCGTCAGCAACCCGAGATAGACCGTAGTCTCCGTGTAATTGTTTAGCGGGCCGAGACGACGGTCACCAGACCAGTCCTTATAGGCCGGATGCCCGAGGCGATCCGGCTCGACGAAACTGCGCCAGTGATCGCCCGGAAACACCGACGCCAGGCTCGACCCCTGCCGCATCTCCAGATAGCCGGATCGTTTCAGGAACTGCACAAACGGCACGAGCGACGGCGTGGCGATCATCAACGCGATCACCACCCCGGCGATCACACGGAGCGCTGGACTCAGAGCCCGTCTTCGATTCGCGACGAACGCGTAGACGGCGTACGCCGCCACCAACCACGCCCCGTACGCCATCGCTGCCGGAAACCCTGCCAGCGCGTAGGCCAGCGCAATCAGCGCCACCACGGCGACCGGCGTGCGCTTCCCATTCACGGTCCTGCGCACGATCCAGAGCAGCGCCGGATAGAGCGCCGTCGCGTTCGTGATCTGCCAGAGCCAGCGCACCGCGTAGACCCCCGCGCCGGCGATCACGATCGCCCCGACCGCGGCCCCATTGCGCCCGAGGCGCTCCTCGCGCAGCCAGAGATACGCGAACACGAACGACGCGTTGAGCTTCAGGAAAAGGATCGCCGTGTAGACCCACGCCAGCGGCACCAGCAGCGCCGGCAGCAGGATGAACGGCGACAGGATCGCCGACGCCGACGAGCCGAACCCCGGGATCCCCGAGGCGATGTACGGATTCCAATGAAACGTCCGCCAATCGTGCCGCGCCATCGACATCAGCGTGAAATACGCCGTAGGCGGATCGTTCATCGTCGAGTTCTGCGCCGGCGCCTCCGCCGGACGGAACGTCGACCACGGACTGTAGTTGTAGAAAACGTCGTTCGGAGACACCACGCGCCCCATGAACGCGATCGGAAAGAAGAGAACGAGGTTATAGACCGCGAGCGCGATGAGAGCGGTGCGATGTTTGCGCAGTCGACGAGCCAAGCGAGGTGAGTCTATCCTGAGAGCCCGTGACGCCTCCGAGCAGCCACAAAACCCTCCTCATCGCCGCCGACGTCGACCGTTCGCTCTTCGAGCGCGCCGAGGCCCATGCTGATGACGACATCCGCTTCGACGTCGTCCACCACCCCGTGCGCACCGAGGACGAGCTGGCGGCCATCATCGGCGATGCCCACGTCCTCGTCACCCGCGCCTACAACAAAGTCACCCGCCGCGTCATCGAAGCCGCACCGCACCTCGAGCTCATCGCCCAGGGTACGAGCGGCATCGACAACATCGACCTCGACGCAGCCCGCGAGCGCGGCATCGCCGTCATCCACATGCCCGGCGTCAACGCCAACGCCGTGGCCGAGCTGGTCATCGGCTTCATGATCTCCATGACCCGCACCGTCCCCTTCTACACGCGCCAAGTCGTGCGCGGCACCTTCTCCCGCGACGACTGCGCCACCCGCCACGAGCTCCGCCACCACCGCCTCGGCATCATCGGCCTCGGCCAGGTCGGAACCCTCGTCGCCAAACTCGCCGGCGCCTTCGGCATGCGCGTGCAGGCCTACGATCCCTACCTCCAAGACGCCGACTTCCCCGCGCGCGGCACAACACGCGCAGCGTCGCTGCACGACCTGCTCGCATCCACCGACATCCTCACGATGCACGTCCCGCTGACTGCCGAAACGCGAGCGATGATCGGTCCGAACGAGCTGCAGATGCTCCCGCGCGGCTCCTACGCCATCAACGCCTCACGCGGCGAAGTCCTCGACCAGCAGGCCGCGCTCGCCGCTCTCGCCGAGAATCACCTCGCCGGACTGGCCCTCGACGTCTTCGATCCCGAGCCGCCCAACGCCCCTCTCCCGGATGATCCACGCCTCATCCTCACACCACACATCGCCGGGTGTTCGTACGAGGTGAAGTCGACGGTGGGCGGGAGGTTGTTCGAGAGGATCGTGGAGTTCTACTCGCGCGAGTACTGAGCACCCCTTGCAGTTGTTTAACGCTCGTCATCCTCTAGTACCGTGCCCCGGAAGTCCGTGAACCACCCCCCGTCATCCTTAGATCACATGATGCCCGCCGCGTCACCACGGATAAAACGAGTTGCGGATTGGGCTACGGGGACGCACATTCTCTTCGGGATGGTTCGCGTAGAGGCCGCCTTCTGTATGTCGGTTAGACCGCGATCCTTAGATTGGCACGCGCTGGGGCATCGGAATCACCTTCTGTTGCGAGGTCGGGTACACCGGCCAGAGCACGCATAGCAGCCTCGTAGTCACTTTCCCGGCGCACGCGGCCCATTCCAACGCAGCATCGAGGGTACCCGACCCTGAGGGACTCTTTTGTCTTCGGGAACGATCCCCCACCCCTCCTCTCGCTAAGATGTTTTTATAGCAGCGAGGTGGGTCGGGCGGGTGTGAGCGAAAGGATCTCAAACTACGAAAACCATGGCCTGTGCCACGGTTTACGCATTTAGAGATTCTTTCGCTCCCTCACACCCACCCGCCCTGCGCTCAGAATGACGGGGATTAGACAGGGAATTGGCGGCGCACATTGTATTGCGCGCCGCCGGCACATTCCTGATCAACAGTAATACGTGCCCGGAGGCGGCGGCGTGGGGGGCGAAGACATCAGCGTGCAGGTGCCTGTCGTGCAGTCCCACCATTGAACCGTAGTGCCGCTGCCGTCGCAGCGGATTCTTTCGACGCGCTTGTAGGAGCCACTCTGCGCTCCGCCCGAACTGCCGGTAGCGTCGCACTCGATCAAATGCCATCCGATGAACGCCACGTTGCAGTCGTAGTACTCCGTGTAGATCTCATTCGGCAACGCCTGCGCCGGCGGAGCGTAGGTGGTGGCGCTGAGAAGAACGAGCAACGCGAGGAAAACCCGGGGCAGTCGTTTCACCATGACATCCTCCTTTGGAACGGATGAAGGAATCATACTTCTGCAGACGTAGGGCGCGGGGCCAAGTCATCGATACTCCTAGCCTCAGCGATAACGACGCACCGGCGGTGGTCAACGACACGAACGCGATCGCGATCATCGCTCAGGAAGCAGCGCACAGGCAGTGGGGTTAGAATCCGAATATGGGCAAGGCACTGCAGCAGGCGCTGACCGAGCTTACCAAGCCACCAGAAACAGGGCGGGACGCCGTCGGGGCGTGGACCCTTGCCGAGCTCGAGTCGGAACGGAAGTGGGACGAACTGTTCGCCCGGTCTCCGGATCTGCTTGCTGAAATGGCAGCCGAGGCGATTCGGGATGAGGCAGGTCTCACTGAGCCGCTCCGCCCGGAAACGCTGTTTTGAGGTCGCGAACGAACGCGGGTTAACGCGGCAAAGCTACGTAGGCGGCCGTGACCAGGGCAAGGACGAATAGCGCAGTCCCTGCCCAATTGAGAGTCGGGATCGGAGTCAGTTGCGCGGCCGCCACGTCGTCGTTGAGGATCGTGATCGTCGCATCCGTCTGTGCGAACGACGGGTCTTCGTTCGTATGGAGGAGGGAACAGACGGACGATGAATGTTTCGTCTTCTTCTACGACGCGGTCTCCGGCGATCCAGCCGGTCACGGCGAACGAGGTCTGGCCGGCCCGAAGCCAGAGGAGCCGCCTTGGACGAAGTCGTTTTCCACGGCGGTTTGGTGAATGTAGAAGACCGCCACCGCCACGTCATTTGCCAGCGGTGCGGACAGTTGCACCGGCACGGAAAAGTCCGTCCGCCCACGGTCCCCTTCCACCACCGCCACGCCGGCACCAATCGAGCACACCGGTTGAGGCTCATCCTCGGCTACATAGAGCGACTGACCAGTCGTATTGTTGACAAGGACGCCACCCGTCAGCGAGAGGAACTGCAGTGGAAACCAACGCGGCCCGGAATACAAATCATCATCAGGAATGAGCACGCGGAGAATCTTCTCTACTTCGCCCGGTCCGAAGCTGATCGATCCTTCCACGACCTGATCGCCCTGCTTGAGGCCCAAAGCGCGAACGCGAACGGTAATCTGCCGCGACAGATCCAGACTACGGCGCACGGTGATGTCTGCGAAGCCATCGCCCTCGTGGGCCAGAACGCAATTGGACGAGCATCCCGCGATGTGTGGTGTGAGGATGAGGCGTGGATCATCCGGGAGAGGGGCGTCGGGCGGCTCGTACGAGGTGAAGTCGACGGTGAGCGGGAAGTTATTCGAGAGGATCGTGGAGTTCTACTCGCATACGAATCGCTCATGACACGCGTGGTAACCTAGTCGACGTATGCCAGCCTTGCCGCGGAAAAGTGCCACCAAGTCGCCTCGCAAGATCGCGTTGCCCAAGTTGCGGGCGTCGGAGATTTTATCGGGACTCCACGTGACGCCGAGCGAACGGAAGCATGCGAAGAGAGCGGTTGCCGCCGCCAAGAAAGCTGGGGCGATAAAGACCGGCGTCCCCAAGCTCCGCAGCAAGACGTCAGAGCTCCGCGTTCATGACCGACGTTTGCGGAACAACGCCAAAGCCAAGAAGTGACGGTGGATGGCCGGATCAGATCCCAGGCACGTCTTCATCAACGCACCCTTTGACGCCGCATACGAACCGCTGTTCGTGACACTGGTCGGCACGTTGGCGTTTCTCGGTCAGCAGCCTCACTGCGTCCTCGAAGTTCCCGAGAAAGGCGATGGCCGTCTGCAACGCATCCTGGACCTCATCCGGACGTGCCGCACATCGGTGCATGAGCTGAGTCGAGTAGGAACGCCCGTCCGGTTCAACATGCCTTTCGAGCTGGGACTGGCGTGCGCGCTGAAGCTCGAAAATCCGGCTGCGTACGAGGTTTTTGTGCTCGACTCCGTCGATTATCGTCTCGACAGAACGCTCAGCGATTACAAGGGCCGCGATCCGTTGATTCATCACGGCACGTCCAACGGCATGGTCGCGTGTCTTCTGGATACTTTTCAAGCAGACGTTGCGAATGCCCCCGCCGAATTCCGTCGCGCTGTTCGTCTCCTGCAGACATCGGCGAACGTCATCAAAGCAGATCTGAAGGCCACGTCTTTGTTCCGTCCTTCGCTCTTCCGGCGGCTGGTCGCTACAGCAACCGAAATCGCAATCGACCGTGGCTTCATCAAGCCATAGAAATCGCGGTCCGCGTTGACGCTAAAAAGCGCACCTCCGAACGAGCATGAATCAGCACCAAAGAGGCACGCTTCAGCCCACACCGATCAAACTCTTGCTTCAAGAAGGCAAGCCCTTGCCCGGCCAAGGCAAGCTTTTGCCCGGAAAAGCTGCGATTTGCCCGATCCAAGCAAGCGGCAGCTTCATCGCGCTCGAGTTTTGCCCGGATCAGGGAAGCCGCAGCGCGGATCCGCTGGCGCTTGCCTGTTTCCGGCAAATCGGCGCCTGTTTGGAGTGAATTCTTGCTTGTTCGAGGCGCGCCGAAGGAAGGATCCGGCTGTTCCTTCCCATTTCAGGCTGATCGGTCCCTGATCTCACGCAACCCGCGCCCCATCGCGGTAAACCGCGGTTACCAGGTTCACGCCGAAGTGATAGACGAGGTGGAGGTAGCTCGGGGCGGCGAGCAGGACGAAGTCCGCTCGTTTTCCGACCTCGATGGAGCCTGTTTCTTCGGCCAGTCGCAGTGAATGCGCGCCGTTGAGGGTGGCGGCGGTGAGGGATTCTTCGACGGTCATCTTCATCTGCAGCGTGGCCAGTTGCATGACGATCTGCATCGATTCGGTCATGGAGGTGCCGGGGTTGCAGTCGGTGGAGAGCGACACGATGCCGCCGCGGTCGATGAGCGCTCGCGCGGGGGCGTAGCGTTCGGACATGAGGAAGAAGCTGGTGGCGGGGAGGAGGTTGGCCACGGTGCCGGAGGCGGCCAGGGCGGCGATGCCGGCTTCGGAGATCTGCATGAGGTGATCGGCCGAGGCGGCGCCGAGGTGCGCGGCCAGGCTGGCGCCGTCGGTGTCGGAGAGCTCGTCGGCGTGCAGCCGCGGGGTCATACCCAGCAGCTGGCCGGCGCGCAGGACGGTCTCGCCCTGATCGCGGGTGAAGACGCCGCGCTCGACGAAGGCATCGCAGAAGACGGCCAGCTTTTCGGTGGCCACGGCCGGCAGGATGTCGTCGAGGATGGCGCGCAGATAGTCCTGCCGCGCGGCTTCATTGCCGCGCGATTCGGGAGGGAACTCGTGCGCGGCCAGGCAGGTGGGCACGAGGCGCACCGGCGAGGTGGCGTTGGCGGTGCGGACGGCGCGGAGCTGCCGCAGCTCGGCTTCCTTTTCCAATCCGTACCCGCTCTTGGCCTCGGCGGTGGTGGTGCCGTAGCGCGCCATCGTGGCGGCGCGCGCGAGCACGTTCGCGGTCAACTGCTCTTCGGTCGCTTCTCTTGTTGCACGCACCGTGGCGGCGATCCCGCCTCCGGACGCCGCGATCTGCTCGTAGGTCTCGCCCTGCAGCCGGCGGTTGAACTCCGACTCGCGCAGGCCGGCGAACGGGATGTGCGTGTGCGAGTCGACGAACCCCGGAACCGCGGCGGCCCCGCGCGCGTCGACGTCGTCGTGGATGGTCAGCCCGGCCGGAAGATCGCTCTCCCGCCCAATAAAGGCGAAGCGTCCGTCGCGGACGACGAGGACCGCCTTCTCGTGGATGACCAGCTCGCGCATCGCGCGCCCGCGCAACGCCGTGCGGCCGTGCGGGGTGGCGATCTGGGAGAGGTTGCGGATGAGTGTGGCCATGGCGGGCGGATCATGGCAGGGAGTCGCAAAGTCTCAAAGTCGCAGAGTCTCAAAGGAGCGCGACCCTGGATGGGCGGGCGGCCTCTGAGACTCTGAGACTATGCGACTCGGCCCCTAACTGTTCCGCGCCCGGAACAGCGCCGTGATCGGCTCCTCGTTCGCTTCCTGCTCGGCGTCGAGGACGACCATCTGCTGGACCGAGTCGAGCGTCGATTGCAGTTTGTTGCGGACGGAGCGGCGCTCGATCTTGAGGTCGGTGATGGAGCGTTCGATCTCGCCGACGCGCTGCATGGCCTGGCCGATGACGCGCTCGGACAGGAGCTCGGCGTCTTTGACGATGAGCTCCGCCTCTTTGCGGGCGTTCGCGGTCAGGTCTTCGGCCACTTTCTGTGCGGAGAGGAGCGTGTCTTTGAGAATGCGCTCGCGGTTGGAGTGGTCCTCGAGGTCTTCGCGGAGCACGGCGGAGTCGCGGGACAGGCGGTCGTTCTCCCGCACCAGCCGCTCGATCTCCTCGGCGACGAGGTGCAGGTAGGCACGCACCTCATCGGTGTTGTATCCCTTCAGCACGCGCGAGAACGTCTGCTTCTGGATCTCCAGCGGTGTGAGGTTCTGCATGGTTCACCCTCCCGACACTCCAGACTACCTGGGCAGTATAAGCCTGAGCATGACCGCCTGCAGCAGCCTGCGCAGGATCCAGATGATGAGCACCAGCACCATCGGCGACCAGTCGATGCCGGCCGTGTCGAAGCGGCGCAGCCAGCGGCGGATGGGCCGGAGGAACGGGCGCGTCATCCGTTCGAAGAGATCGTTGAGCTGTTCCAGGATTCCGTAGAAGCCGCGGTACCGCCAGCGGAACTTGGAATTGCGCAGGAAAAAGAGGACCCAGGAGAGGACGACCCACACCAGGACCACCCACTGCAGGATGTCGAGGATCAGGTCCAACGCCTGGAAGAAGATCAGTAGGAAATCCATTTAACGGCTCCCAAAAATCGCCCGCCCCACCCGGATGATCGTGGCCCCTTCCTCGATGGCCACCTCGAAGTCGTCCGTCATGCCCATCGATAGCTCACTCAGCCCAAGATCATCCCGCATCGCCCGCAGCTCGCGAAAGTACGGCCGCATGTCCTCGGCTTCGCCGGCCGGCGGGATCGCCATCAGCCCCATGAGGTGAACGCCCGGCAGGCCGGCAATGCGGCCAGCCAGCTCCGCCACGCTCTCCGGCGCCGCGCCGTTCTTCTGCAGCTCCCGTCCGATGTTGACCTGGAGCAGCACGTCCTGGCGTTTGCCTGCCGTCTCTGCCGCGCGGGCGATCTTCTCCGCCAGTTCGATGGAATCGACGGCCTGGATGACGTCGAACAAGCGCACGGCGTCCTTGGCTTTGTTCGATTGCAGATGGCCGATGAGGTGCCAGCGGGCAGGACCGGCCACGAGCGGCTTCTTGTCGCGCGTCTCCTGCACCTTGTTCTCGCCGATGTCGGTCATGCCGGCGGCGATGGCATGATCGACGTCGGCGGCGGGAAAGGTCTTCGAGACCGCCACGAGCCGGACGTCCTCGCGCGCGCGTCCGGCGTGCGCACAGGCGGCGGCGATGCGCGCTTCCAGGGCGGCGATGCCGGAGCGGATCTCGTCAGCCCGCGACACGTTTTCTCGCGACCAGCCGCCCCTCGGCGCGGTCGACGGCCAGGTTCGCCAGGCGGTCCGCGTCTTTGTTGCCGGCGCGCAGCGTGTGGCGGATGGAGAAGCGTCCGAAGTGCCGCAGCATGCTCTTGGCCTTCTGGTACATCGGCAGCAGATTGGGATGCTTGACGCGGTAGATGCCCAGCATCTGCTTCACCAGGAGCTCGGAGTCGGAGACGATCTCCAGCTCCTTCGCCCCTTCCTGGTGCGCCACTTCGAGCGCGTCGAGGAGACCGGCGTATTCGGCCACGTTGTTGGTGGCCCTGCCGAGGTAACCGGCCACTTCGATGATGTCGCCCTGGTCGGTGGTCATGTAGACGCCGTAACCGGCCGGTCCGGGATTGCCGCGGGCCGCTCCGTCGATGAATGCCGTGATCTTCAGGATGTGGATCGCTCCAGGTAGAGAATGCGGTGGCAGCCTTCGCAGTGCACCAGCTCACCGCGCTTGAGTTGCTGCGCGACGGCCGGACGGACGCGCGTACGGCAGGAGGAGCAGGTGTCGTTCGCCACGCGCGAGACGCTGACCTGCTGCCGTTGACGGTAGATCTTGTGGAACTCGTTCTTCAGCCGCTCGGGAATCGTCGATTCGATCTGCGTGGCTTTGGCGCGCAACTGATCGGATTCCGTGCGCAGATCGCCGAGGGAGTGCTGCCAGTCCGAGTGGGCCTTGTCGTAGCGGGCCTGCAGTGCCGCGTGGCCTTCGCTGCGCTCGTCGAGCTGTTTCTGGATGGCCTCGCCCTCGGTCATGTTCTTGAGCACCGACTCCTCGAGCTCCTTCACATGCTTCCGCGTGGCGTCGATCTCTTTCCAGGCCGCGGCGTATTGCTGCTGATTCTTCACCTGCATGAGCTGGCCCTGGTACTTCCGGAGCAGCTCCTGCTGATCGGCCAGCTCGCCGTCGACGCGCCGCCGCTCCTTCATCAACGTGTCGAGCTGCTGCTGCAGACGCGTCACTTCTTCGTTCACCCGTTGATACTCGCGGTCCACCGCCGCGAACGACTCCGGCTTCACGGCCATCTGTTTTTCGCGCTCGTTCAGAGCGGTGAACACGGTCTGCAACTCCCACAATTTATCGACGTCGTTCAAAGAAACTCCTCCAGGAATTGGCCGGCCAAACAAAAAAGGCGTTCCTTGGTCGGAACGCCTGACGGTGTCGGATCATGTCCGGCACGCTTGCAACAGGAATCGAGATTTGCAAAGGCTCTCAGCATCGCGCTCTGGTGGGTCCACCAGGATTCGAACCTGGGACCTGCCGGTTATGAGCCGGTAGCTCTAACCGCTGAGCTATGGACCCGGACGCGCGATTCTAGCAGAACGCCGAACGGGGAACGGAGCGATTGAGAGCTCTACTGCTTTACAGCTCTACAGCTTTACAGCTGACCTACCGAACTTCGACCTGATCGCCCACCAGCATCTCCCGGCGCGCGCGCAGGACCACGGCGGTGGCCGTCTTGGATTCGGTGGTCAGCACGCCCAATTCGCCCAGGACCACGCGGGGCTGGTCGCTGCGCGTGCTGGGGCGGAAGACGGTCAGGAAGTCGCCGGGCTCGATCTGGTTGTCCGAGCCGAGGTCGATCTGCACGAGCACGCCCTCGACCAGACCGAGGTCCCACTCGCGCGAGTCGACGATGTAGCCGCTGGTGCGGCCGCTGGGAGGATCGCACCACGCCGGAAGCTCCGGCACGCGCGCGATCGGAATCGGCAGCTGGGGCATCGGCTTGAGACGCGCGCCGATGTTGATCTCGCGGCAGGCCTCCAGCACGATGGCGCGGGAGAGGCCCGGCTGCGTGTCGGTGCAGAGGATGCGGATCTGTCCGATGTAGTTGTACTGGCGGCCGAGCACCTCACCGGTGGCCGGATGCATGACCAGCTCTTCCGGCTGCACGGCGATGTACGTCTCGCCGGCCACCAGCCCCGTGGCGGCGCCGCCGCTGATGTAGACCAGATCCCCCGGAGCCGCGGCTCCCGACATCTCCGGCTTGGCGCGCAGGAGATACTTCACTTCCACGTCCTCGTGCGACTGCACGTAGTTCGGCATCGGCTCGTTCGGGTCGCCGATGTAGCCGTAGCAGAAGATGTCCGCCTCGGTGCCCAGCGGAATGGGGTTGTTCGGAAGGACGCGGGCCACGGCAAACCCGTCGTCGGTCTGCGTGGCGGTGAACGCGTTGTCGCTTTCCGAGAGCGTGGTCGTCCGCGGAGTGACCGTGGACATCGCCCCTTCCCCGGTCGCGGTCGCGCCGGCAGCCGTTCCTTCGCCGCCCACGAGGAGCACATCGCCCGGATAAATCCAGTGCGCGTCGGTGATCCAGGTATTCGACTCCCACAGCTGCGGCCACAGATAAGGATTGCTGTAGTACTGCTGGGCCAGCTGCCAGAGCGTATCGCCGGATTTGATCTCGTGCGTCCGCGAGCCGGGAGGATACGTGGCGGGATCCGGTGGGTTGTACGCCGTCCAGTGATCGCCGACCTTATGGAGATCGCGCGGCGGTTGTGAGGACTGCTTCTGCGCGGACGCATCGACCGCAACGGAAGCCGTCGCCATCACGAACAGGAGAACGGGAGCCACCCTACGCACACTGACCATCTTCCCCTCCCGGGTTCTTTTGCCACCAAGTCAGCTGAATAAGTTAGCGCAAGGCGGTACGGATGGTCAAACGATCAGGGGGCAGAGGGCTGAGCGCAGAGGGCAGAAGTAGAGACATCGGGGGCATGCCCGATGTTTTTCTTCTGCCCTCTGCCCTCTGCGCTCTGCCCTCTATCTCAGCGCTACGACCCCATCCGCGTCCGGCACCGACCCGCCCACCTGGTCCTGATGGTACTTCTCCATCTGGCGGGTCCGCTTGTCGTAGTTCTTCATGACCTTCTTCACGTACTGGCGGGTCTCGCGGAAGGGGGGCACGCCCTGGTAGCGTTGGACGTTGCCTTCGCCGCCGTTGTACGCGGCGATGATCTTCTTGACGTCGCCGTTGAAACGGCGGTCGAGGTACTTGATGTAGCGGACGCCGTCGTCGATGTTCTGCTCGGGGTTGTACAGATCGGTGGCGCCCATCCAGCGGCCGGTGCGCGGCATCAGCTGCATCAGGCCGCGGGCCCCGACATGGGAGCGCGCGCGGGGCTTGAAGCGCGATTCCTGCTCGATCACGGCCACAACCAGCGCCGGGTCGACGTCATACTTCTTGGCCTTCTCGTAAATGAGCTCCCCGTACGGGATTTCCTCGGCGAAGAATTCGGCGCGGATCGATTCGTTGATCCGCTTCATCTCGCTGAAGAACACACTGCCGCTCTTCTTGCCGCTCTTGCCGAGGGACGTGCCCTCCTCGGCCAGCCACTGCTCGGTGGCGATCCACTTGTCGTCGAACATGGCCAGCTCGCGCGAGACATAGCGGTCCGGCAGGACCTGCGAAAGCTTGAACACCGTGTTCCCGGTGAAGTTCCCCTTCAGACTGGCGACGACCTTCTCGTCCTCCCCCTTCACGCGCACGACGCGAACCGCGTCGAGATCCTTTTGCACCAGGAAGGAGACGTTGTCCATCGTCTCGGTGATGCCGCCGACCGACAGCGCCGCGCCGAGAACCAGTGCCGCGGCACCACGGCCGCCAATCATGCGGAAGACACGGTGACTCTCCGTCGCTTTGCGTGCCCGAGCCACACGAATCGAGAGGGAGTCCTTCAGGGGAGTTTTCTTCGCCATTCGCCGTCCTGTGGGATCTTATTTCGATTCAAATAATTAAAGGTAACCGAACGCGATCCTAAACGCCCGATTCGGCGCGGAATATTGCCGGACGAGGCGAGCACGACGGGTAAGGTACTGGTAGCACTACGATTAAAGTTTCAGTAGGCAGTTTGCGAACTACCTACTGACTTCACTCCCCGAACACTTCCGCCGAGAACTTCTCGATGCGGCAGTCGGGGGAGCGCCAGGAGTCGCCGGGGAGGCCGGCTTTGATGCAGGTCTGGCGGAGGAAGGTGTCGCGGTCCCACTCGTATTCGGTGGCTACTTGCGGGAGAAGGAGACCGGCGTGGGCTCCACGGCTGACGATGAGGCCATCGCGGCCCACTTCGATCTCGCCCACATCCGCGACTGGGACGATGGGGCTCATGACCGAGATCTCGATGTGGATCCCCGGCAGCTCTTCCTTCCGCAAGGGAGGGAACCGCGGATCGCGAAACGCGGCGCTGACTGCGCTGGACGATACAGCCTGCGCCAGCGCCGCCACCGGCTCGATGGAGCCGATGCAGCCGCGCAGATCGCCGGTGCGCTCGTTCAGCGTGACGAACGCGCCGCTGGGGCGCCGCAGCTCCGCGTCGAGCGTCCCCAGGTCGAACTCCAGCCGCCGGCCCTCGAACACCGCTTCGATCGACTGGCGGGCGATACGGAGGAGTTGGGTGCGTTGATCCTGGTTGAGCATGTCCGTTAGAGCCACACAGCTGCACAGCTACACGGCTGTACAGCTGTAGAGCTGTGTAGCTGTACAGCTACTCCTCGTGCACGTCGTACTTCAACATCCTCGTTCCCATCCAGCGCACGGCAAAGCAATCGGCGAGCCCTCGGAAGGCGCGGTTCATGGCTCCATACTTGGAGACGCCGAACTGCCGCGGGCGGTGGTTCACCGGCATTTCCACCACCTTGTAGCCGGCATAGCGGATGAGCGTGGGCAGGAAGCGGTGCATGCCGGTGAAGAGGCGCACGCGGTCGATGGCCTCGCGCTTGACCAGCTTCAGCGAGCAGCCGGTATCGGTGATCTGGTCGCCGGTGATCCAGTTGCGCACGCCGTTGCCGATGCGCGACTGCATCTTGCGGCTCCAGGTGTCCCGCCGGTTCACACGCACGCCGATGACCATGTCGGAGCGCGAGTCTTCGAGCTTCTGCACCATGGCCGGGATGTCGGCCGGGTCGTTCTGCAGGTCGGCGTCCAGCGAGACCACCATCCGGCCGCGCGCGGAACGCCAGGCCGCATCGAGCGCCGCGGTCTGGCCGCTGTTCTTCTCCAACGCCAGCACCCGCAGCGTCGGATAGTCAGCGCGGCCGGCACGGAGGACTTCCAGGCTGCGGTCGGTCGAGCCGTCGTCCACGGCCACGATCTCGTACGTCCAGCCCCGCCCCTCGAGCGCGGCCGCGATCTCGCGGAGCAGGATGGGCACGTTCTCTTCCTCGTTGTAGACGGGGAAGACGATGGAGAGGTCGGGCATCTTTTGTAGTTTATCCCGAGCGCAGCGAGGGATCTCTGGTGCCACCGCGAGGACGAAGCCATCACACCTCGCGGCGCCACCACCCCCGTCATCCTGAGCGAAGGTGGCCGGGTGGGTGTGAGCGAAAGGATCTCAAACTACGAAAAACATGGCCTGTGCCACGGTTTGCGCATTTAGAGATCCTTTCGCTCACTCACACCCACCCGCCCTGCGCTCAGGATGACGGGGCAGCGGACACCTAGTTCCAGGATGCTGAACTAAGAAACCTTAACCGAAAACACCTGCTCGAAATTAGCCGTGGTCTGCTCCGCCACACGCTCCAGCGGCACATCCCACAGCTTCGCCAGCAACTCCGCCACCGCCACGACGTACGCCGGCTCGTTGTCCCTGCCGCGGTACGGAACGGGCGCCAGGTACGGGGTGTCGGTCTCGATCAGCACCCGGTCGTGGGGAAGTCCGCGCGCGGCTTCGCGCAGCGACTCCGCGCTCTTGAACGTGACGATGCCGGAGAAGGAGATGTAGTAGCCGAGGCCGACGAGCTGCCGGGCCACGTCGAGCGATTCGGTGAACGAGTGGAGAATCCCGCGGGCACCGGAGCGCGAGAGGATCTCCACCATGTCGCCGGTCGATTCGCGGTTGTGCACGATGATCGGCTTGTCGAGCGCTTCGGCCAGCTCGATGTGCCGCTCGAATACCTCACGCTGCACCTCGCGCGGCGAGTAGTCGTAGTGGTAATCGAGCCCGCACTCGCCGATGGCCACCACGCGCGGCTCGCGCGCCAGGCGCTCGATCTCCGCAAACGCCGCGTCGTCACAGTCCTTGGCGTCGTGCGGATGGAACCCGACCGCCGCCCAGACATCGTCATGCTGCCGCGCGAAAGCCACGGCCTGCGGCGCGTCCTCGAGCTTCGTTCCCGGCACGACGAACCCGCGTACGCCTGCCGCACGTGCCGCGACGAGATTCGCCTCGGCATTCGACATCGTGAGGTGGCAGTGGGAATCGGTGAAGATCATGACGTTCGTGGAGTCTCAGACTAAACCACCTTCCCCTCGAGCAACGCCACCACCATCTCCTCGTACGTGCTCACCGCGGCCACGAGGTCTCGCTTGGAGATCCTCTCGTTCGCGCCGTGGGCGTCGAGGATCGAGCCGGGGCCGAAGAGCAGCGGCTTGCCCAGATTGGCGAGCCATGGCACGTCGGTGTTGAAGGCCACCACGTGCGACTCCGCGCCTTCGGGGAAGACCATGAACTGGGGAGGGTTGCCGCGCGAGAGTGTGATCCGGCCGTCGTGGTTGGCCACGAGGATGGACAGGTTGTGCTCCACCTCTTCCGGCGTCGTGACGAGGCGGAAGATCATCTCGCACTCGGCCTCGGCGGGAATGATGTTGGGGCGCTCGCCGCCGCGGACGACGCCGACGTTCACCGTGGTCTTGCCGAGCACCTCGTGCGAGCCCCAGTCGGCCTGGTTGATCTCGGCGATGGCGGCCACCATCCGGTTGATCGCCGACTCGCCGAGGTGCGGGTAGGCGGAGTGTGCGGCCACGCCTTTGAAGCGCACGTGACAGGTGAGCGCCCCTTTCGAGGCGCGCGCGAACTTCGACTCCGTCGGCTCGCCGACCACCACGTACTCCGACCCGAGACCGGCGAACTCGGTGTTGGCCGCCTTCGCGCCGATCGAATCCGTCTCCTCGCCGACGACGAAGAGGAATCCGAAGTCGGAGATGCCGCGCGCGCGCAGGCGCTCCCCCGCCGCGATCATCGCGGCGATGATGCCTTTGGTGTCGCACGCGCCGCGGCCGTAGAGGTACTGGTCGTCTTCGCTCGAGGCGAACCACGGCGGGACGGTGTCGATGTGCGAGTTGAAGAGGACGCGCGGCGTGCCGCCGGCCAGCGCCAGGAGGTTGAACCGCGTGGGCGTGACCTCCTGCCGTCTCATGGTGTAGCCGAGCCGCGTCAGCTCGCCCTCGAGCAACTCCCCGACGAGCAGCTCGCTCTCGGTGGGCGACGGCAGGTCGATGAGAAGGCGCGCGAACGCAACTGGATCGAAGGTCATCGAGGGCCGCGATTGTATCGCGTGAAAAAAACAAAACGCGGGAGCACCCTTTCGGATGCCCCCGCGCTTGAAACCAGCCTGCAGGTCTCTCTCAGTTGGCGTTGAGGATGATGTATTTGAACGGCTTGTTCGGGCTGCCCGAGGCCACGAACGAACCGGCCTTCTGCGAAGCCACTCCCAGCGCATTGCCGTTCGAGACTTCGATGTAGATCAGGATGATCACGCTGTTGGCCTTGACGGCGCTGTTGGTGATCGTGATGTTGCCCGGAGGCGGGAAGACCGAGGTTCCGACGGTCATCGTGAGTCCCGGGACGCCCTGCGGACCCTGCGGTCCTATCGGACCCATCGGACCCTGCGGCCCCTGCGGCCCCTGCAGGCCCTGCGCGCCCTGAAGCCCGCGCTCGCCCTGCACGCCGTGCTCGCCCTGGAGTCCGCGCTCGCCCTGCAGTCCACGGTCGCCATTGTCGCCCTTGTCGCCCTTTTCGCCCTTGGCTCCGGCAACACCCGCGTCACCCTTGTCGCCCTTCTCGCCCTTGGCTCCGGCAACACCGGCGTCGCCCTTGTCGCCCTTTTCACCCTGCGCGCCGGCAACACCCGCGTCGCCCTTGTCGCCCTTTTCACCCTGCGCGCCGGCAACACCCGCGTCGCCCTTGTCGCCTTTTTCGCCCTGCGCGCCGGCAACACCGTCGTTCCCCTTTTCGCCCTGGGCACCGGCAACGCCAGCGTCGCCTTTCGGACCGGCAGGACCCATCTCGCCACGCTCGCCGCGGTCACCCTTGGTGCCGTAGACCGTCGGATCGGGGATGAAGTAACCGATGATGTCGATCGTCAGCTCGGTGGCCTGGTCGGCGACGCTCACCACGAACGACTTGTCCTTCAGAAGAACGTTGGCTTCCTGCTGCGTGTCGCTGGCCTGCTTGAACCGGAGCGCTGCGCGGTCGTAGTTCGTGAGTCCCGCCGGCGCCAGGTACACGGAACCATTCCCGTCGGGCTGATACGACGCGATGCGGACGGAGAGCGCCACTGCGTTCGACGGGATCAGCTCGGAGCACGGATTCTTGAACTGGTCTTCCACGAGATAACCGATCGGATGGTAGACGCGGTTCTCGTTCACCTGGAACGCCAGGCCGCCCCAGATCACCGGGTACTGGTCACGGTCGAGGGTGCTGACGAACCGGCAGGGGACCATTTCCTGGAAGAGCGTCGGTCCGATCTCGCGCACCTCCATGGTGGAGTACGCAGCAGCGGTTTCCTCGGGAATGAGATTCGTCCGGATCTGCAGACCGCGGACGGTGTAGGGGTTGTGCGTTTCCATCTGCGCGGAGGCGGTCGAGACCAGCGCGAAGCTGGCGACGATGGTCAACACGGCGAGACGGTGGATGAAGCGGACGATGCGATTGATCTTGGTATTCATGGTTTCCTCCTCGGATGGCCCCAATGTCGGGCGGAGGAGGAAATGCGGCATGGACGCACGTACGCGTCAGTTGTGTGCGATGAGTGGCAGGGTTTGTGACGTTGGTCACAATGGGCCGGGTCGCTGGATTCAGAGCGCGGAGGGCAGAGCGCAGAGGGCAGAAGCAAAGGCACGACCGGGGGTCATCGTCAGCATTTGCTTCTGCGCTCTGCCCTCTGCGCTCTGCCCTCTAAAGAAGAATCAGATCTTCGAGATCCGACTTCTTGTGGAGCGTCATCGAGGAGCGGCGCATGGTGATGATCTTCTTCTCGCGGAAGCTCTTGAGGAGGCGCGTCACCGTCTCCCGCGACGTGCCGATCATCTGGGAGATGTCCTCGTGCGTCATCGTCACCGGGATGCGCATGCCGCTGGCGGAGGGCTGACCCGAATCCTCGCACCAGGCCAGGAGGAGCTGCGCCAGGCGCTCGGCGGCGGAGTTGGCCAGCCCGAGGGCGCGGATCTGGTTCGCGTCCGACTCGCACTCCTCGATCAGCTGGCGGGCGATGTTGAACTGCACGTCCTTGTGCTCACTGACGAAGCGGAGGAAATCGTCGCGCTTGACGAACTTCAGCTGCGAGGGCGTGACCGTCTCCGCGGTCGACTTGTACGGATTGCCGGAGAGGACGCTCGACAACCCGAGCGTCTCGCCCGGCTGCACCATGCGCGTGATGAGCGTCTTGCCGGTGCCGGAGGAGATGCTCAGCTTGGCCGAGCCGTAGCAGAGGATGAACAGCCCCACCGGCGGTTCGCCTTCACCGTAGAGCAGCGCGTCATTGGGATAAACGTTGGCGAAGGTGATGGAATCGAACGCCGCGAGCGTGGCCGGATCGAACTGACAGAAGAAGTTATCCGTGCGCCATTTGCACGCATCACAATGGTGGCAGGCCTCGATGCCGTATCGGGTCATGGTCATATTGTCCGGAGTTATACACAGTTTAACTCCAAATGCCTCAAATTGGACAACCGCACGGAAAGCAGGACGCTCTGTCCCCGGCAGAGGGCAAACCACAGAAACGAAATACGTTAGTGGCGAGCGCCCGTTTCCACAACCGTGCGTAAGGCCTTCCTGTTCGCCATCTTTGCTGTGACGGTTGCGGCCCGCGCCGCGACGATCACCTTCGTTTCGCCGCTCAGCGGCGCGCAGGTGCTCGGGCCGGCGCCGCTGGAGATCACCACCGACGCCCCGGCTGTCGGGCGCGTGGACTTCTTCGTCGACGGCGTGCTCGCCGGCGTGGCCCGGAAGGCGCCGTACCGCATCGCCTTCGACTTCGGGACGTCGCTGGCTCCCCGCACGATCACGGCAAAGGTCTGGTCGCCCGGCTTCAAATCCAGCGAAACGGCCTCCGTCACCACGGCCGCGCTCACCGACGCCGACACCTTGAACATCGACCTCGTCGAGGTACCGCTTCGTGCGCGCTCGGCGCGTCCCCTGCGGCCCGCGGACCTGCGCGTGCGGGAGAACGGCATCGAACAGGCGATCCGCGACGTCAAGGTCGAGCGCCCTCCGGCCCATTTCGCCTTCGTCGTGGACCGGTCGCTGTCGATGAACGGCGGAAAGCTCCAGGCGGCGCTGCGCGCCATCGAAACGGAGCTGCGTCAATTGCGCGCCGGAGACACTGCCTCGCTCGTGGTCTTCAACCATCACGTCGCCAAGGCCCGGCCGATCGCAGCAGGACCGCTGACTACGAACGACCTCGTCCCCTCCGGCGGCACGTCGCTGCGCGATGCCCTGGTTTCCGTGGCCTCGACCGAGCGGACGTACGCCATCGTCATCACCGACGGCGGCGACCGCACCAGCCAGCTCTCCGACGACGCTGCCCTGCGAAAGATCAGCGGCACCAGGACGGTCGTGAACGCCATCGTCCTGGGCGACTCCCACACCCGCTTCCTCGACCGCGCCGCCAGCAACACCGGCGGCACCGTCGTCCCGGCCACGAAATCGTCCGTGACCACCGCGCTCGCGCGCCTCCTGAGCGACATCAACAGCCGCTACCTCGTCATCTACCAGAGCAAATCCACCAGCCCCGGCTGGCGCAGCATCGACGTACAGCCGCGCCGCGCCGGCGTGACCATCGCCAGCGCACGGAAGGGGTATTACGCGGAATGACCGGGGCGGAGCGCAGAGCGCAGAGGGCAGAGGGCAGAAGCTCAGCGGCAATCTTCGTTCGTCGCTTTTTCCTCTGCGCTCTGCCCTCTGCGCTCTGCGCTCTGCTTTCCGCCCAACCCCGCCTGGCGTCGGATTTCGAGATCGCGCAGATGGAGCTGCAGCTGGCGCGCTCGCGCGATTTCGAGGCGCAGCTCTCGGGCCGTCTGAATCTCGGCGATCTGCGTGCGGCGCGGAATGAGCGGTCCCTGGCCCGCGCCGAGTACGTGAAGGCGTTCGAGCTGGCGGAGCGGGAGCGTCTCGATGCGCGGCGCGATTCGAGCTTGGCGCGTTATGCGAACGCCACGTCGTACGCCGCGCTGGCGCAGGCCAAACTCGGCAAGGATGCCGAGGCGTTTGCGCTGCTCGAAGAAACGGCGCGGTATGCGAGCGATGACGCCGAGGCGTGGAACCTGTACGCGTCGGCGATGCGGGCGCTCGGTCATCCAAAGAAGGCGGTCAGCGCGGCTCGCAATGCCGTGGCCATTGCGGCGAAAGGGAGCGGACAAAAAGCGGCGCTCGACCTGGCCGTCGATCAGCACGCGCTGGCCACGGCCCTCATCGAAGCGAATGAGCTGAGCGAGGCCGAGCAGTTGCTCGTGACCATCACGGAATCGCTGCGCTCGCGCGCGTTCGAGTCGCTGCAGCGCGACGTGGCCCGGCAGGAATCGTTCGAGGTCTACAGCTCCGCGCGCGGCGACGTGGCCGCGTACGTGTCGCTGCTCAATCGCGCGCAGTTGCGTCTGGCCTCTCTCTACGAGCGGCGCGCCGACATCGAAAGGGCGCGCACGCAGTACCTGCGCGTGCTCGAGGGGCGCAGCGACGACGCCACCGCCCTCGGAGCGCTGGCCCGTCTGGCCCGCTCGGACGCGGAGCGCGAGCGCTACTACGCAGAAGCGTTCGAGGCCAACCCGTTCTCCATGGCGCTGGTGCGCGCGTACCAGGGCCACCTGCGCGATCAGACTCCGCGCATCGACGATGAAACGACCACCGGCGCCCGGATGCGTCAGGCGCTGGCGCAGCTTGCCCGCGGAGAAACGCGGGCGGCCCGCGCGTCGCTCGATGCGCTGCTCGAGAAGTTCCCCGCCAACGAGACGCTGCGCACGCTGCGCCGCGAGGCGGAGAGCGCCGCCACGATCGCCCTGCCGTCCGCGAATCCGTCCGCCGGCGAGTTGCGTGCGCTGCTCGATGCCTTCGAACGGCTCACGCCCGAGCAACGCCTGGCCCTCGACCAGGCCACGTTCACCAGCAGCGTGGTGTTCACCGGAACGGTCTTCGAATCCGGCACGATCGACAACGTGCCCTTCCGTTTCAGCGAGCCGGCGCTCTTCGCCGGCACGTTCGATATTGCGAAGCCCCTCCGGCTCACCTACCGGATCCTCGGAATCACGCGGCTCGAGGACCGGGAGGCGCTGCTGCTCGAGCCGGTTCGGTTGGAGAGTGCGCGATGAGTGGACGTTGTGGACGAGGTGGACTTGGTGGACGTCCACGGATGATCGTTCTGCTCATGCTCTTGGCGCCCTCCGCGCTCGCTCAGATCGTGACCTCCACCCCCGCCGGCGTCGTCGTCGCGCACGACGGCAAGATCACGCTTTCCGGCAAGTGGACGGCCGATGGCCCCGCCCACGCCACTGCCACTGCAGCCACAAACGACCGCATCGCGGTCCTGGACGCGCTTTCCAACGAAGCGGTGGTCGTGGAACTGGCCACCGGCCGGGCCACGCGCGTGCGCACCGCGGAGACTCCGGTCGCGGCGGCGTTTCTCGGGCGCGAGTTGTACGTCCTGGCGCGGGACGCGCGCGTGCTGCAGCACGGCGCGGCGCGCATCCCGCTGGCTGCCGATCCGTCATTTCTCGGGCAAGCGAACGGGATGCTGTACGTCTACTCACGCACCACCGGCACGATCGAGGAGATCGACCGGGACCGCGTGACGCGCCGTATGACCGCCGCTCCGTTCGCATCCGATTTCGAGATCAGCGGGACCACCGCGTATCTGGTCTGTCCTCGCGATGCGCGCATCCGGCTGGTCGATCTCCGGACGATGAAGGCCGCGGGCGAGCTCGCCGTCGGGGCGGTGCCGGTCGATCTCGCCTTCGCCGGCGGCGGCACGGCGCTCACGGCGCGGGTGCTGGCGGTGGCCGATCCGTCCGCAAAAAGAGTCTGGCTGCAGGAAGGCGCGCAGTCGATGACGCAGGCCGTCGCGCGCGGGGTGCTGCGCGGCTTTCTGGGGCTGGGCCTGTTCGGATCGCGCGCTTCGCAGTTCCCGACGGGCGTCGACCGCGTGGCAATACGAGGCAGGAACTGGGTCGCCTACGACTCCAGCAGCGGCACGCTTTACCGGTTCAACCGGCGGACGAGCTCGATTGTGGCCAGGAATGTGCCTCCGCATGGGTATGCCGTGACCGCGGATGGGGTAGCCTGGTGGAACGGTACGTCGGTTGCACAAATGGCGTTCCGGTGACAGAAGCCATGCCGGAATCCATTCGCGAACAACAACCCTGCACGCGTTGCGCGCGGAAGATCGACGCCTCGGCGAAGATCTGTCCGTACTGCAACTGGGACCAGAGCCTGACCCCTCCCGCGCACGAGCCGCCGAAGCCGCAGGCGGTCGTGGACTACAGGCCGCCCGAGGAATACGACCTTCGGAAGAAAGCCATGTTCGCCGGCGCCGGCGCGCTCACGCTCGTGGCCGCGTTCGTCGTAGGCATGGTCATCAACAGCGACGGAGCGCCGAAGAGCGCCCCCAAGACCGTGGAAGAGCAGGCCGCCGAGGAGCAGGCCGAGCGGCGCCTCTCTCCCGTGAAGCGCGCCGATACGCCTCTCGTTCCGGTGGAAGGACCGGCCGGGATCGAGCAGCCGATCACCAGCGCGCCCGTCAGCACCAACCCCGGCATGGACAGCGACTACCAGCGCAGCGACGCCACCGCCGTCTCGGCCAGCGATTACGCCGAGCTGGCCAAACGCGCGCAGGCCGAGAAGAAGCGGATGGCCGCCACGGTCGATCCACGCTTGCTGACCGGGCCGGCGTATGTGCCACCTCCTCCACGCCGCCAGACCGAGCCACCCACCGGCATCGGGTCGTCGACGCCGGAACCGCAACGCGGCATCGCCGTGCGCACCCGCCCCGTCCCGCTGTCTCGACCGATGCCCAGCATCTCCTCGACCGGAACGGCGCGTCTGTCGCTGATGATCGGCGCGGACGGCCGCGTCAAGGAGATCGACATCGAGCGCGCCCTGGGACGCGACACTGCGGCGCTCATCTCCTCGGTCCGTTCCTGGCGGTTCAAGCCGGCCACGCTGAACGGCGAGCCCATCGCCGCGCCGTACAGCGTTGAAATATCATTCAAGAGATGAGCAGTACCCCCGGAGTTTGCGCCGCCTGCAACCGGGCCATCGACGCCGCGGCCAAGCTCTGTCCGTATTGCGGCGCGAATCCTCAGACCGGCGACCGCCTCGATACGCAGGCTCTGCTGCAGGAGGTCTTCCGCCCCCGCGAGGTGTCGACGTCGGACAGTGTGATCGAGTACGCACGGCAGCGGCAGGGCGTGTTCATCGCCGTGTCGGTGTTCGTCGGGTTCCTCATCATCGCCGTCATCCATCAGTTCGTGACCCGGCGCAACGCCAACGTCGCCAGCGACCTGCCGGCCGTGCCGCTCACCGAGATCACCGACGTCACCAAGAAGAGCGAGGACCTGGCGCCGGTGCCGATGCCCAATCTCGACTTCCAATACGACGGATCGCCGCAGCGGATGCGGACGTTTGTCGTCGAGCGCGGAGCCGTGCCGCCGCCGGAAGTCGTGGCCGCGCAGCAGCCCGCCGCGCCCCCGGCGCAGCCAGCGCAAGTCGCCCCGAGGCCCCAGCCGCCACCCGGACGATGAACATCTGGTTCTGGGGACTGCTGATCGCCGTGGCGCTGCTGGGATGGCTCGTGGCCTACATGCTCGCCCAGCGTCCCATCACCAATGCGCAGCAGTTGCTCCAGCAGCGGCGTTACGAAGACGCGGTGATGGAGGCCAACCGCACCGGCGACCACTTCCATCGCGCCGAGGCCTTGAAGCTCCTCGGCAAATACGACGAAGCCATCGAAGCGTATCGGCTCTCGAGCGACCCCGCCGCCCGCGAGGGCATCGCCCTCTCCCTGGCCCACCTCGGCCGCGATCTCGACGAAGCCCGCCGCCTCATGGAAACGCAGATCGCGCAGTATCCACAGATCCAGGAGTTCCAGTCGCTGGTTCTGGCCTTCATTCTTCTGCGCGCCGGAGACCGCGAAGCCGCGCTGCGCCTCTACCGCGACAACGTCGAGCTCCTCGAGACCCGCTTCCGCGACGACTACACCGATCCCGATCCCCTGCTGGCGGAAACGGTGTACCTGTACTCGGTGCTGGCGGAGGCCAACGGGGAACAGGCACGCGGGGAGATGCTGGCGCGTCAGGCGAAAGCGTGGGGATGGGAGAAGCACTAGCTGTACAGCTTCACAGCCGTACAGCTGTAAAGCTGCAAAAGGAACCCCACCCCCCTCCCTCTCGTACAATCAACATCAATGACCTCCATCGAGCCAGGCACGAATCTGGGGCATTACCGGATCGTGGAGTCGCTGGGGCAGGGTGGGATGGGCGAGGTCTACCGCGCCAACGATCCGCGGCTGGGGCGTGACGTGGCGGTGAAGGTGCTCTCGCGGGCGCTCATCTCGGACGCCGATGCGTCCGCGCGGTTCCTGCGCGAGGCGCGCGCTGTGGCTTCTTTGAGCCACGCCAACATCCTCTCCATCTACGACTTCGGCACCGAGAACGGCGTGACCTACGCCGTCATGGAGCTGCTGGAAGGCGAGACCATGCGCGACCGGCTGCAGCGGGGGACGCTGGCCTGGCGCGAGGCGGTGGAGTTGGCCGCCGCCGTGGCGGACGGTCTCGGCGCGGCGCACGCCAAAGGCATCATCCATCGCGATCTGAAGCCGGAGAATCTCTTCATCACCCAGGACGGGCGCGTGAAGATCCTCGACTTCGGCCTCGCGCATACCGCCGCGGACGGATCGCGGACCGAGAGCACGGCCACCGATTCGTCCGCCATGATCGTCGGCACGATCGGCTACATGGCGCCCGAGCAGTTGCGCGCGCAGAAGGTGGAGCCGGCCACCGATCTTTTCGCCCTTGGCTGCGTGTTGTACGAGGTGCTGACCGGCAAGCGTCCGTTCGCGCGCGAGAGCTCCATCGAGACGTCGATGGCCATCCTCCGCGAGCCCGCGCCGTCGTTGTCCAAACGGACGTTCCCGTCCGAGCTGAGCTCGATCGTGAGCACGTGCCTGGAGAAGAAGATCTCCGCGCGCTATGCCTCGGCGAACGATCTCGTGCTGGCCTTGCGCGATCTGATGAGCGGCTCGAGCCGGTCGAAGAAAGAGACCACGTCGCGGCGCTCCAAGCCGCTGACCGCCGTGGCCGTGCTGCCGTTCGTCAACCAGAGCACCGACGCGTCTCTCGAGTACCTCGGCGACGGAATCGCGGAGGCGGTCATCAACAGCCTCTCCAGCCTGCCCAAGCTGCGCGTCGTTCCGCGCGCTACCGCGTTCCGCTACAAGTCCAAAGACACGCTGCCCGGCGAGATCGCCCGCGAGCTCGACGTGCGGTCGCTCGTCACGGGGCGCGTGGTCCTGCGCGGCGACACGCTCGTCGTCAGTTGCGAGCTCATCGACGCCACCACCGACCGGCAGGTGTGGGGCCAGACCTACAACCGCAAGCTGGCCGACATCTTCGAAGTGCAGGAGCAGATCGCCCTGCAGATCTCCGAGAACCTGCGCATCGCCCTCACCGGCGAACAGAAGAAGACCATCAAGAAACGCTTCACGCACGATCCCGAGGCCTACCAGTCGTACATGAAAGGCCGCTTCTTCTGGAACAAACGCACCGAGGTCGGCTTCAAGAAAGCCATCGACCACTTCGAAGCGGCCATCGAACAGGACCCGGTCTATGCGCTGCCGTACGCCGGCCTCGCCGATTCCTTCGCGCTCATGGGAGCGGCCGCGTTCGAGATGCTGCCGCCGCGCGAAGCCATGCCGCGCGCCAAGGCGGCGGCGTTGCGCGCGCTCGACATCGACGCCTCGCTGGTCGAGGCGCGCACCACGCTGGCGTTCGTGCGCCGGCTGTACGACTGGGACTGGGCGGAAGCCGAGGGCGACTTCCGCCAGGCCCTATCGCTCAACGGCTCCTACCCGACCGCGCGTCACTGGCTGGCGCTTCTCTTGTGTGAAGCGTCCCGATTCGGCGACGCCGCCGAGGAGATCAACCGCGCGCACAGCCTCGACCCCTTGTCGCTGGCCATCAGCACCGACATCGGCTGGGTCGATTACTTCGCCCGCAACTACGACGCCGCCATCAAGCGCTACCGGGCCACCCTCGAGCTCGATCCCGACTTCTCCTGGGCGCGCTTCCTTCTCGGCCTGGCGCTGGGACAGACCGGCGACTACGCCACCGCCGTCACCGAGCTCGAAGCCGCGTATCTCACCTCCGGCAAGTCGACCAAGATGCTGGCCGCCATCGGCCAGCACGCCGGCCTGGCCGGCGACGTCGACCGAGGCCGCGCCGTACTGGCCGAGCTCGAACAGCTCGCCGGCCAGCGCTACGTCTCCTCGTATTGCATCGGCCTCGTCCACATCGGCCTCGGCGATCCCGACGCCGCCTTCGCGTCGCTCGACAAAGCCTGCGACGAACGCGCAGGCTACCTCGTCTACCTCAACGTCGACCCGGCGGTCGATCCGATTCGCGGCGATGCGCGCTTCGGCGAACTACTGCGCAAGACGAAACGGCCCCCTCCCCCGTCATCCTGAGCGCAGGGCGGGTGGGTGTGAGGGAGCGAAAGGATCTCTAAATGCGTAGACCGGGGGCACGGGCCATGTTTTTCGTATTTTGAGATCCTTTCACTCACACCCGCCCAGCCCCCTCGTTCAGGATGACGGGGGGCTTATCCCAATTGGGCGTATACTTGCAATTGTTATTGATGTAACCGCCTGACCAGCCGGTCGCGACAGGCGCGCAGGAGTAGCTGCCACCGAGGCAGGCTTCGTGTGTGTTCCGCCACTGCCTCCATCCTCAGACGGGTATCCCCGAAAGGATGCGCCCCGATGGTTTCTCGACCTCCTCCCAAGCGCATCGCCGCGCAGGCGCCGCGCTCGGTTTCCCGACCACCGCCCCCAAAAACCAATGACCTCGCCCTCCGCGTTGTTGGAGTCGGAGCCTCGGCCGGCGGTCTCGATGCATTCATCGATCTGGTCTCCCACATCCCCGCCGATACCGGTCTCGCCTTCGTCCTCGTTCAACATCTCGACCCGCGCCACGACAGCATGCTGGCCGGCATTCTCGCCGGCGCAACCGGGATTCCCGTGCAGGAAGTGGCCGACGGGATGCGCATCGAGCGCGACCATGTCTATGTGATCCCGCCCGATACGCAGATGACCGTTGAGGACGACGTCCTGCGGCTGGTCCCGCGTACGCCCAAGGTGCCGCACCGTCCGCTGGACACGTTCTTCCGTTCGTTGGCCGAGGATCGGAAAGGCGCCGCGGTCGGCGTGGTGCTCTCCGGTAACGACGCCGACGGCGCCATCGGATTGCAGGCCATCCACGACGCCGGAGGGGCGACGTTCGCGCAAAGCCCCGAAAGCGCGAAATTCAAGGTCATGCCGCGCGCGGCCGCCGTGGCCGCGGACTTCGTTCTGCCGCCCGGCGCCATCGCCGAGCGGCTGGTGAATATCGCCCGCAGCGACGCCCTCCGTGAAAGCGAACGCTCTGTTCCGCCGGCCGCCGAGTTCGACCGCGTCCTGGAGTTGCTGCGCGTCCACCACCCGATCGACTTCGGTCACTTCAAGCGCGCCAGCATCGAGCGGCGCATCCTGCGGCGCGTTCTCCTCGGGAGCTACAGCGACCTGAGCGCCTACGCCGATGCCCTCGAGAAGGACGGCTCCGCCGTGGAGACGCTCTATCAGGATCTCCTCATCGGCGTGACTTCGTTCTTCCGCGAACCGGAGCGCTTCGAAGCATTGAAGACGGTCGTCTTTCCCGCGCTCGTAAGAAGCGGCGACCAGAACCGTGCCCCCCAGGACACGATCCGCATCTGGGTGGCCGGCTGCTCGACGGGCGAAGAGGTCTACTCGCTGGCCATCTCCCTGCTCGAGTTTCTGGACGGCCGTCCCGATGCACCGCGGATCACCATCTACGGCACCGACATCAATGAGCAGTCGCTGCGGAAGGCGCGCGCCGCGCTCTACTCCGAACGCGCCCTCACCGGCGTATCCCCGGAACGCCTGGCGCGATTCTTCACGGTAGCGCCGGGCGGCTACAAGATCGCCAAATCCATTCGTGAGCTCTGTGTCTTCGCCGCGCACGACGTCACGCGCGACCCGCCGTACTCGCGAATCGATCTCCTGACCTGCTGCAACGTCCTCATCTACTTCGACCCGGAACTGCAGAAACGAGCGGTGGCGCTGCTGCAGTACGCGCTCGCGCCGGACGGGTTCCTGATGCTCGGAAGCTCGGAGAATCTCCGCGGCGCCACGAATCAGCTCACTCCCGTCTCCACCAAACCGCTCATCTATCGCAAGCTGCTCCTGGGCGCGCCGGCCACGTTCGACGTCGTCCCCCGCTCGCTGCATGCCAGCCTCGCCGCCGCGCCTCCCGCGCCGTTGGCGCGCCGCACCGGCCACGACGAAGACGACTGCTTCCTGGCCACGCATCTCGCTCCCTGCGGTGTGCTCGTCAACGAACAGCTGGAGATCACGCGCATCCGTGGCGAGATCGCCCCGTTCATCGCCCTGGAACCGGGAGAAGCGTCCCTCAATCTTTTCCGCCTGGTTCGCCATCAGGAGGTGCTGGCCGTCCTTCGGCCCGCCGTCCGCCGCGCGTTTCGGGAGCAGACCATCGTCACCGGGGAAGACATCCTCGTGGTGGATGGCGACGTTCGCAGTTGCACCGACTTTCAAGTGATTCCGTACGAGGCCGCACCGCCGGGCCACGGCCGTTGCTGGATCGTGTTCCACAGCGTCCCCGACACCGGCAAGCGCAAGGAGTCGGTCGTCAAGCGCAACGAGATCGACGGCCTGCGGCACGCGCTGGCCGCCGCCATCGACGATCGCGAGCAACTGGCCGACGAGGCCTCGGCCGCGGCGGAAGAAGCGCAGTCGAGCGATGAGGAGCTGCGCAGCACGAACGAGGAGCTGGAGACTGCCAAGGAAGAGCTGCAGTCGGCGAACGAGGAGCTGAGCACGCTCAACGACGAGCTCCGGCTGCGCAACACGTCTCTGATGCGGATGAACGACGACATCGAGAACCTCCTCGGCGCCGTGGAGATCCCCATCCTCTTCGTCGGCATCGACCTCACCGTGCGCCGGTTCAACACCACGGCCGGCTTGCTGCTCAACCTCCGCCGCGACGGCATGGCCCGGCCGCTGCGCGAGGCCAAGTCCGCCCTCGACGTGGCGTTGCTCGAAAAGCTCGTCGGCGCGGTCATCGAGACCGCCACGGCCGCCGACGTCGAAGTGCAGGACTCGCGCGGGGACTGGCGGCTGTTGCGCATCCGCGCCTATCGCACCTCGGACGGAGCGATCGACGGGGCCATCGTGGCCGTGCTCGACATCGACGTGCTCAAGAAAAGCGTCCTCGTCGCCGAGGAGGCCACCGCTTCCGCCAACATGCTCTCCAAGGCCAGCGAGTTGCTGGCGTCGTCGCTCGATTACGAGACCACGCTCGAGTCGCTGGCCTGTCTCTCCACCGCCGCCTTCGCCGACTGGTGCGCCGTCGACCTGCTCAACGACGACGGCTCGATCCGCCACCTCACCGTTTCGCACGCCAACCCGGTGCTGCGCGACCTGGCGCTTCAGTTCCAACAGGCCGCCTTCCAGGAGCCGGAGCGCGCGCCGGGCGCGCCCCAAGCGCTGCGGCTGCGGGAGTCGGTGCTGCTCACCGACCTCGCGGAGTCGCAGAGGAACGGCGTGCATCCGGAGGCGAAGATCACGCAGCTCATCGGCGCGCTGGGAGTGCGCTCGCTCATCAGCGTTCCTCTCATCGTGCGCGGCAAGGTCCTGGGCACGACGACCTTCTCCTCTTCGCGGCGTCCGTACGATGCCGTCGACCTGCAGCTCGCCGAGGAGCTGGCGCAACGCGCGGCCGTGGCCATTGACACGGCCATGCTCTTCCGCGAAGCGGAGCTCGCCAACCAATACAAGGAAGCGTTCCTCGGCACGGTGGCGCACGAGCTGCGCACCCCTCTCACCTCGATCATCGGATGGGTGCAGCTGGCCAAGATGAACCCCGACATGGAGGGCGACGCCATCGTCCGCATCGACGAAGGCGCCAACCTCATGCGCGTCTTCACCGAAGACCTGCTCGACATCACCCGCATCCGCGAACAGAAGCTGAGCATGACCATGGAGGAGCTCAACCTCGCCGCGGTGGTTCGTTCGGCATTCGACATCACCTCCGTCAACGGAACCGGGTACCGGGCGCAGATCCGCCTGAACCTCGAGCTCGATCCCGCCCCCCTGCTCGGCGATCGGGTGCGGTTGCTGCAGGTCGTATGGAACCTCATGAGCAACGCCGTCAAGTTCACGCTCCCCGGAGGCCACATCGACGTGCGGCTCGAGCGGGACGGCAACGACGCCCGGCTGTCCGTTACCGATACCGGCATCGGCATCAGCCCCGAGTTCGCGCCGCACGTCTTCGAGCTGTACCGCCAGGCTGACGGAGCGGGCGATCACCGGCCGGGACTGGGCATCGGCCTCTCCATCGCCGCCCAGATCGTGAAGCTTCATGGAGGGACGCTTCGCGTCGAGAGCCCGGGCCTCGGCCTCGGATCCACTTTCATCGTCACGCTGCCCCTGGGAGAGCCCGTATGAACAACGAACAGAAAAGCAGACAGGCCGTGCGCACGACCGCCGTCAAAGTCCTGCGCAGCGACGACCTGATCGGCGACGAGAAAGACGTCGCTGCCGGTCTCCTCCGCGCCAACCCCGGCTTCGGCAACCCGCACGTCGTCCGCTGCAACTGGTGCCGCGAGACCCGAACCCTCTTTCGCGACGAGAACGACGGACCCTTCACGCTCACCACCCACGGATGGCGCTGCACGCCATGTGACGTCAGCGCAGCCAGCCAGGAAATCAAGTTCTGAAGATGCACGAAAGGAGATTCACCATGCAGCAAAACATCATCCGCCTTCTCTCGGCTCTGGGAGTCACGGTACTGATCCTGGGATCGTCCCAGATGCTGGCCCAGACGGCGCCGCCCATGGGCGTGCTGGACCAGTTCTCCGTCCTCGGCAACTCCGGGGTGACCGGCTCCACCGGCGCGGGCACCGTCGTCAACGGAGACGTCGGTTCCTCACCGACGGCCACGATCTCGAACTTTCCTCCGTCGAGTGTGACGCCTCCGTTCACGCTGCATCTCACCAATGACCTGACCGTGCAGCAGGCCCACTCGGACGCCATCGCCGCCTACAACTTTCTGGCTGCCCAGGGGCCCGGCACGGTCCTCCCCGCGCAGCTCGACACCCAGGTCCTCACCTCCGGCATCTATTCGTTTGCGGGAGGCGCGGCCGACCTCGCAGCCGGCGGCACCCTCACCCTCAACGGACCCGGTGTCTTCGTCTTCCAGGTCGATAGCGCCCTCACCGCCAACGTCCTCTCCAACATCACCGGGACCGCCGACCCCTGCAGCGTCTTCTGGCGCGTCGGCACCTCGGCGACCCTCAACGGAATCACCTTCCGCGGCATCGTCATCGCCGACGCCAGCATCACCGTAGGCTCCGGCTCCAACGTCACCGGCAAAGCCATCGCCGGAACCGGCGCCACCGGCGCCGTCACCATGGCCGGCGCCGGCGGTAACACCATCGGCGGCTGCGCCGTCACCGCCCCAGCCGCCGGCCCCGCAATTCCAGCGCTCGACTTCGCCGGACTGACGATGCTCGCGCTGCTCCTGGGCGGGGTGGGAGTGTTCGTGATGAAGAGCCGGATGTGAACTAGACGTTTCGCTCCTCGCCCGGCGGGTCTGAACGGGCCAGCGCACTCGTCGCCGGCCCGTTCAACACCTCGCCCAGCGTGTCGAAGCGCGAGCCGTGACAGGGGCAATCCCAGCTCTTCTCCGCGGCGTTCCAGGCCACCGTACAGCCCATGTGCGTGCACTCCGAATTCACCGCGCGCAGTTCGCCGCCGATGCGGCACACGGCGTACTTTGCTCCTCCGGCGGAGACGATCTTTCCTTCGCCCTCCCCCACCTCGGCGACGCTCTTCGCCTCCACGTCGAGACCCGTGGCCTTCTCGATCATCCGCTTCGGGATCTCGATGGCTTTCGTGACGACGTTCTCTAAAACCGATCCCACTTTCGTGCGCCGCGGGTCGTACAGCTTCGCGTAGGGGTTCTCCCGCTCCAGCGCAAAGTCCGACAGCATCATCGCCGCGAGCGTGCCGTACGTCATGCCCGTGCCGGAGTAGGCGGTAGACATCCAGATGTTCTTCCCGTGCGAGCTCTCGCCGATGAACGGCAGCATGTCCGCCGGCTCGTTGATCTGTCCGGACCAGCGGTGCGTGAACTTCGTCACGCCGAAATGCGTGCGGCAATACTCCTCCAGCGCTTCGTACCGCTCCTCGTAGTTGCCGTCCTTGCCGACGTCGCGGTCCTCGCCGCCGGCGATGAGAAAGAGGCCCTTGCCGGTCTCCAGGAGGCGCGTGTAGTGATACGGATAGTCCGTATCCCAGAACATGGCGTCGGTGATCCGGCCCGGCTCGACCGGCCCGGCCACGACATACGTGCGCGTCACATGCATCTTCGCCCAGACGGCCCCGCGGTCGTTGATCGGAACGTGAGTGGCCAGCAGCACGTGCCGGGCGCGAATCGTTCCCTCCTCGCTCTTCACGACACAACGGCTGCCGTTCTCCGCGTTTTCGAGGTCGTTTACCAGCGTGTTCTCGAAGATCCGCGCCCCATGCTTCACCGCGGCATCGACGATCGCCAGCAGGTACTGACGCACGTGAAAGACAGATTGATCGCGAAAGCGCAGCCCGCCGAACGTCGCAAACGGCACCGGCACATCGTCGACCCATTCCGTCTCGACTCCGGCCCGCCGAAGGTTTTCACTCTCGCGCTGCAGGTATTCGCGATCGTCTTCCACTTCCGTGTAGAGATAACCGTCCACCGCCTTGAAGCCGCAATCGATGGCCAACTCGCTGACGAGCGACCGGATCAGCGCCATCGCAGACCGGATCGCCTCCGTATTCGTGCGCGCACCCTCTTCGCCGTGAACCTGGATCAGTTCGCCGTAGTCCGCGTCGGTCGATTCGATGACGTGCGCCGTCGTGTGGCCGGTCTCAGACATCGCCATCCGGCCCTTATCCACCAGCACCACCGACTGACCCGCCCTGGCCAGCAGATACGCCGCCGTGATCCCGGTGATCCCCGCTCCGACGATGGCCACATCCGCCTCGACGTTGCCGTGCAGTGCGGGATAGTGCGTCGCCGGCGTAGTGTCGATCCACAACGAAAGCGATTCGTCCGAACCGGCCGGATGCGCGGCCATCGATTACTTCTTCCCGCCGGCGTTGCTGAACTTGGACGGGAACTGCTTCACGATTCCATCGCTCAGCGTATCGGCCACCATTAGCATGTGAGCCATGGCATGGTCGTAGTCCTTGATGCTGGCCGCGTAATTCCCCTTCAGCTGATTCGACGCCTCCGAGAGCGTCTGATCCAGATGCATGAACATCGCCGACTGCAGCGTCGCCTCCGGCCAGTGCTTCGGATTGGCGCCGTGCAGGAACTTGGCGATGTCCGTGGCATTGGCGCGCCAGCGCTTGTTCTCGCTCGCCACCTTCGCGTTGTCCCCCGCCTTCGCCGCCGTCACGATGCTCGCCGCGATCAGAATGTGATCCTTGAGCAACGCCGTCAGCTTCTCGCCCGCCGCGCGTCCATAGAACGACGAAACGGCATTGCCGATGTCGGTCTGATTCTGCAACAGACGTTGTGTCGTAGCGTCCTTATCCGCCGAGCCGGCCGCCGCGCTCACGATGAAGAGACGCGTATAAGCGACGTGATCCGCCCAAAGATTGCGCATGGCATCGTGAAACGACGCCTTGGAATCCGCATACATGACGTTCGGAACGAGCAGCAGAATCGCCGCTGCCCATGCGATCCGTGTTCTGTTCAACATGGCTTACCTCCTCGAGTGAAGAAAGAAGAATTCATGACGCACCCGTGGGCAATGGCGTGCAAAAAGTGAGCGCGATGCACGTTGGAATCGTTGGGGCTGCTGCGAGGCGATGCGAGCTCACGTGCAGGCCGCGCCTATTGCTATCGTAGCTACGTCATGCAATTCAGTTGGGACCCCGGAAAAGCAGAGACGAACGTGCGAAAGCACGGCGTCACATTCGAGGAGGCGATCACCGTCTTCCGCGATCCGCTTGCCTGGATCCACGATGACCCCGACCACTCACTCGGCGAACGGCGCGAGATCATCATCGGCATGTCGACCGCCGGACGCCTGATCTTGGTATCCTTCACCGAACGGGGTGACACCGTGCGCATCATCAACGCCCGTAAGCCCGACCGGGCGGAACGTCGCGACTATGAAGAAAGCCTCTAACACACGCCCCAGTCGACCGGCCAAACGCGTCACGCCGCGGAATGAAAAGGCGGAAGCGGACGAGATGCGTCCGCACTACGATTTCGACTACTCGAAAGCACGTCCCAACCGTTTCGCGGACCGAATCACCGAGGAGACGGTCGCTGTGGTGCTCGATCCGGACGTAGCTCACGTTTTCCAATCATCTGATTCTGTGAATGCATTTCTCCGGTCGGCAATTACAGCCATGCCGCAAACGGAAACGCCCAGGAAGAAACGATCGGCATACACACGCCGCCTGACTTCACGCTGAGCTGTACGGACCTCCAATGGCCGTACACGTCCCGCGCCATCGTTCTATCATCCGGACTCTCGTGATCCGAGGTGGCGTCACATTCTTCGTCTTGACCCTGAGTGCGTGTGCACCGGAACGCCCGGTCCTGCCCAACCGGGCACCGCTCCACGCCGGCGGCAAGATCACTCCCGCCGACCTCGCCGGTTGCTACGACGTTGACTTGGGGCCGTGGAACCCGCCTATCGATGCCACCAAAGCGCACCTCTATTCGCCGCCACCGCGCGTTCAACTCACCATCGAGTCGTTCCCGCTGCCCCATCCGCAGTTCCCAGGCGTTCCTCCTTCCTACCGGATGCTGGACCACAACGCGCGCTCCGCGTTCACCGTTCAAGCGTGGCGCGTGACCGGCCCATCGACCGCTGCGCTCACGTGGAGCACCGGCAAGCTCGGTCTGACTGCCCGCCTCGACGCGGACCGTCGCTCGCGCGGGTTGAACGGCACCGCGACCACGATCAACGGCCCATCGCCGAAGGGTCACTCTGCGCCGGTAAGCCTGACGCGAGTGCCCTGCTGACGAGAGCGAGGCTTGCGCATGCTCTGCCGAGATGAGGTCTCGCGGTGTGTTGGGCGGAAACCACCGCTCACTTAGATGGTCGCGGGTTTGATGGCGCGTGTTGCCTGGCATGGTGGCATTGACCACAGAGGGCACAGAGAGCACAGAGGGGATGCGGAGGAAGCAATTTGAAGGATTGGTTCTACGTGTTGGAGAAAGCTTGTTGATTCTTGTGGGCCGAGGGATCCTCGGGTCCTCGGGTGAATGAGCGATGACGTAACGCAATTTGGCGAGGGGAATGGAGTTACGTGGCGAGTGATCGGAGCGGCTATCGAGGTGCATCGCGCGTTGGGCGCGGGGCTGCTGGAGTCTGCGTATTCAGAATGCCTGGCCCGAGAGCTGTTCCTCCGTGAGATTCCCTTTCGCCGTGAGGTTCATTTGCCGGTTGATTACAAGGGACGACGGCTGGAATGCGCGTACCGTCTCGATCTCCTGGTCGCTGATTCGGTCGTCGTCGAAGTCAAATCGTTGCCATCGATCGAGCCCGTCCATGAGGCACAGCTCCTCACCTACATGAAGCTCGGAGGCTGGACCCTCGGCCTTCTCATCAACTTCAACGTCCTCATACTCAAGACCGGAATCCGCCGCCGCGTCCTCTAAAAGATTGCTTCCTCCGCATCCCCTCAGTGATCTCTGTGTCCTCTGTGGTGAATACCAACACTCCTCACGCCGCGAACGCCCAAATCAATCGCGATGTCACCGAGCCACGGGTTTCCGCGCACCTTCGAGGTACCTCCCCAACGCGGCGCGGATTTCGGCTAAACACGGCGCGGAACCTTCGCACCTCACCATCTTGTCTGCCCAGAAGTGAACCTCGCGCAACGCGGGTTGGGCGTGGAGGGCAGCGAGGAACTGTTGCCGAATCAACTGGCTTGGATCATCGCGCGTTGTGAATGTCTTGGTATGAGGCGCGGCGGAGTCGAGTGTTTCGTACGTGGAGTTGATGATCACCAGTCTTTTGGTGTCGCGATCGGCGCGGATGGTGTTGGCGTGGGCGGCGCATTCGACGCGGTCGAGGATGGCATCGCTGACGTTTTTCAGGATGATGGCGGCGTCGGCGTTGTGGCTCCAGCCGAGGTGCGATTGCTCGATCAGGACTTTGTCGGCTCCGGAGAGGTAGATGCCGCAGGCGGCGAGGTTGCCGACGTTCATGCGGATGGCGGAGATGAAGACGTTGAACGGGACGGTCGTTGGTCCATGCACATAGGCTCCGTGCAGATCGGGCCGGGCGGTGATGCCGATGAACGCGCCTTCATCGAGGAACACGTTGCGGATGACGGCGTCGCGCCGGGATGAATCGGGCCCTACGGCCTCGGCGGCGCCGATCCCGATCCATGAATAGGGCGCTCCCGCGGGCGTTTTCGAGTAGGAATCGGGGCGCTGGCCGTAGTCGATGAACTTCGTGTTGGTGATGGCGATGTCTTTCCACGTCACGTTCTGAATCATCGACGCCGAGTGAGCGCTGTTCGTCGCACAGCCGAGGAAGGCGGTGCGGTCGACGTTCAGGCCGCTCCTTGATGCCGCGAGGATCGAGCCTCCCGGTTCCAGGCTGGCCAGGCCGTAAAACTCGCAGTGCTCGATCCGCACACGCTCGATGTCGTTGACCTGGAGCACGACATGCGCGTCATCACGGACATCCTTGATGCCGGCGAAGGCGATGTCCCGGATGAGAAGCGTTTCCAGCCCTCCCAGCGCCAGCGCCACGCGATCCTTGCCGGCTTTGATGATGAATTCCGAGGTAAGGTTCAGTCCTGTTCCGTTTCCTGCCACGTCGATCGCAGTACTCGAGTGCTCGCCGGTGATGGCGATGTCGGAGGCGTTTTCCGCGAAGACTTTCGCCACAGGTGTGGCGATTGCGTAAGTCCCCGATGGGACCTGTAGCGTTCCGCCGCCGGCGGTGGCCAGCGCATCGAGTGCGCGCTGCAGCGCGGGGCCGTCATCGGCAATGCCGTCTCCCACGGCGCCGAAGTTCCGCAGGTTCAACACCGCCCGGCCCGGGCCGGCAATCCAGACCGCGGCCACAATCAGCGCGACAACCGACAGGACCTTGCGCATGCCTCAGTCGCTCAGCTGCCGATAGATCGCGACGATGTCGTCGACGAGGCGCTGTTTCGTGTGCATCCGTTCCACGTAGGCCTTGCCTCGCTCGACCAGCCGGTGCAGCAGGACCTCGTCATGCAAAAGATGCTCGAGTCCGGCGGCGAAGCCATCCGCGTCATCGGAGCCGGCGGTGATGCCGCGCTCGCGGATCTCGAAGAACGAGCCGTTCCCGGCCACGCGCTGCTCCACGGCGCCGAGCAGATCGACCACGCCGCCGACGGCCGTGCTGATGACCGGCTTTCCGGCTGCCATGGCCTCGATGATGGCCAGCGGCGTCCCTTCATTGCGCGAGGTGAGCGCGGCCACGTCGAGCGACGCGTAGATCTCATCCGCCTCGCACGTGCCGGCGAAGACGACGCGGTTCTCGATCCCCAGCTCGGCGGCGCGGCGCACGAGAGCCCCACGCTCGTCGCCGTCGCCATACAGGACGAACCGCACGCCGCCGCCGGTGCGCGCCGCCACGCGCAGGAAGAGGTCGTGATTCTTGATCGCCGCCAATCGCCCGATGATGCCGGCGACCGTCTCCTCCGGCCCGATGCCCCACTTCGCGCGCAGCGCCGCGCCGGCACCGGCCGTGCCATGCAGCACGGAGAAGTCGAGGCCCAGCGGCACCACGGCATACTGCTCCAGCCGGCCGATGCCGAACGTGTCGTGGATCTCGTGGAGCTGCTGCTGGCCGAGGACGATCAGGCGGTCGGTATTGATCCGGGCCAGGAACCGCTCGACGAAAAGCACGACGCGCGTCTTCACCGCGCTGTAGTAGTGCCGGAAGATGTGGCCGTGGTAGGTGTGCACGAACCGGCATTTCCTCGGCCGCAGCCACAGCACTGACGGCGTGACGAAGCGATAGAGCAGCCCGGCCAGCCGTCCCACCGCGCCCGCCTTGGCCGTATGCGAATGCACGATGTCCGGGCGCAGCCGCACCATCAGCCGCCACACGTCCCACACGGCGAACAGGTCGCGCATCGACATCTCGCGGCTCATCGACGGGACGATGACCGGCGTGACGCCGCGCGCCGCGGCGAACGAGGTCATGTCCACTTCGCCGTCCGGAACGGTCCCGGTGACGAGCAGCGGCTCGAACTCCTCACCGAGCTCGGGACCGGCCAGGGCCTCCTGCAGCCAGACCACATGCCGCGCCGGCCCGCCCACGTTGAGCCTGGCGATGAGACGCATGACCCGCATCCGTTTCCGCGTCAAGACACCCCCGCCCCCGCGGCAACGCGCGCGCGCAATTCACCGCCGATCTGATCGAGGAGAAATGGATTGAACCGCACCGCCTTGATCATGTCCTCCGCGGCCTGGTCGATCCGCCCGAGATGCAGCATCACCAGCCCGCGGCTGAAATAGAGCTCGGGCCGTTGATCGATGGCCAGCGCGCGCGTGTAGGCGTCGGCCGCGTCCGGCCAGCGCTCCAGGATCTCGCAATTCGCGCCGTAGAACATGTACCACGCCGCATCGAGCCGGCGGCTACGCGCCACGCGGTCGAGATCGGCCAGATTCGTCCGCGCCAGAGGTTGCGCACGCGCAGGATCGACACTCTGCGCCACACTCATCCGCTCCTCGACTTCGCGCATGGTCCTGTTGTCGCGAAACGGAATCACGCACAGCTGGTGAAGCGCGAAACAAGCCGCCACTATCACGACGACGTGGAGGATGAACCTCCACGAGCGCGGACGTTTCTCTGCCTCAACTCGTCGCATCGGTCCGATCCCAGGTGACGCACATCGCGGCGAGGGTGAGGAACATGAGCCGCGGGGCCGCGAGCTCGAGCGGAAACTGCGCGAGGCAGACGACGACGATGGCGATGACGAGCGGCCATCGCAGGGTGCGTGCGAACAGAGCGCGCGGTGATCTCTCGCCTTCGGCCGATCGCCTCGCCAGCACCCCCAGCGCAACGAGGAAGAGGAGCAATCCGATCACTCCCGCCTCCGCCGCGACCTGCAGATGATCGTTGTGGACCGCCCCCCAGTTCATCGGGAAGCCGCGCGTCCACTGGGCCGGGTATTTTGTGGCCAGGGCCACGCGGTAGGACATGAAGTGATAGCGGAAGCAGCCCGGCCCGACGCCGAGGAGCGGGTGATCGCGCGTCATCTCGGCGGCGGCGAGAAACGGCAGGAGGCGCTCGGAGAAGAGGCGCTGGTAGTCGCGCTCGGCGGCCGCTGTGCCGAGCTCGCGGACGCCGCGGCCGATCGTCGTGGCCGGAGAAGACACGGCCAGCCCGACCACGAGCAACAGCACGCCGATCGCGATCACCGCACGGCGCGTCTGCAAAATCGCCAGGACCATGAGCGAACCGATGAACGCGACGAGAGCCGTGCGTGTGGCGCTGGCGATCAACCCCGATGCCAGCAGCACCGCCACGCCGAGGTAGATCCAGCGGCGCCTCCCGCTCGAAGTCACCGCCATCACCACCGCCGCAACCGCGGGGACCACGAGGAACGTCCCCACGTCATTGGCATTGCCCATCAGCCCGACCGTTCCGTAATGCCCCTCGGTGGCCGGCACGGGGGTCCAGATCCCCAACTCCTGCAGAACCGTGACCGCTGCATTCACGCAGCACGCGATCATGAGCACGTCCACCGCTTCGAGCGACCGCTCCTCCAGCGCGACGCATGTGCCGATGAAGATCACCGCTGCCGCGATGACCGTGAGCAGGCTGTCGACGCTCAGCGCGCGGTTCGTGGACGTGGCGGTGACGACGACCGTCCAGACCACGATCGCCGCGGCCAGGACGAATTCGGGACGCCACCTCGCCACCGGAGCTCTCGGAACGCGCATCCGCAGGATCAGCAACGCCAGCAGCACGATCGCTTCCGCGCGGAACACCAGCTCCTTCGGCAGACGATAGGCATCCGCGCCGCCGGGAACCACGGTCATGGGGAGGACGACGACGCCGATCGCAACGACGATAAGGATGGCGCGCTGGATCATGAACCGCGCGACAGTCTAGTGCAGCACACGTTCGACTGGACGTGTTCCGCCGCACACTCTACGATCCCACCCGAGGCAGCGCCACGTCCAAGCTCGTTTCCATCATTACGCCGGCGTACAACGCGGGCGGGAAAATCGCCGCCACGGTGGCGTCGGTGCTCCGTCAGGATCCATCGCTCATCGAATACCACGTCATCGATGGGGGATCGGCCGATGACACTGTGGACATCGTCCGCCACCTCGCTCCGGATGCCGATGTGCTCACCGGGCCCGACGCCGGGATCTACGACGCGGTCAACAAAGGCATCGCCCGCAGTCGCGCCCGGTTCTTCCACGTCCTCGGCGCGGGCGACGTGCTGCGGCCCGGCATCATCGCGCAGCTCGCCGGGCGCCTGGCGGCCTTGCCGCCGGACAGCGTTCTCTACGGAAACGTCTATTGGGCGGGCCGGAATCGCGCCTACGACGGCCCCTTCACGAGGCGCAAGCTCACGCTCCGCTGCATCTGCCATCAGGCCATGTTCCTCGACCGCTCGCTCGTGGAGATGCTCGGCCCCTACGACCTCCGCTACCCGATCTCCGCCGACTGGCACTTCAACATCCGCTGCTTCAGCGATCCGCGCGTACAGCTGCACTACGTCGACGAGATCATCGCCAACTACGAAGGCGGCGGGATCAGCGACACGGGCCGTGACACGCGCTTCCAGGCCGATCTCCCCGGCCTCATCCGCGCCTCGTTCGGGACGCGCTACTTCGTGCTCCTCGCGTTGTATCGCGCCTACCGGAGAGTCAGCGGAATCCGGCTCCGCGGAATCCAATCGCGCCTTCGCCGGATGATGGCCGGCGTCACGGGAAGGCCTTCAGGAAGCATTGGATGAACGATGTTGCCGGACCATTCCTCCTGGCCATGAGCGCCGGCGACGTCGCAGCTGCCACGCGCAGCATCATCCACGACGTGCTTCCCACATCGCCGAGGCGCGACCTGGTGGCGTGGATGGCCGGCCTCCTCTGGAGACGGGAATGGGGCTCGATCGAGCTGCTCCGCTTCCAATGGCGTACGCGTCATTTCTTCATGGAGCGGCATCTCGACTCGCTCATCGTCCGAAAGCTCTGCAACGATCCCCGGCTGCGGGAGCAGCTCACTGAGCATCTCGGCGAGGACCTCGTGTTGTGGCGCTCGGAGATCTGGCTCAGCCGGCCGGGCGAACGTCTGATCCCCGCCTGGCACCACGACGCCTACCCCATGCTGCTGCGCGGAGAAGGGCGGACCGTCAACGCCTACATCGCCCTCACGGAAGTCGAAACGGAGAATGGATTCGAGTACCTGCCGGCGTCGCTCATGGCCGGGCCGAGGCTGGAGAAGATCAACGTCGATCGCTACAGCGGCAACGCCTTCCTGCGCGTGCCGCAGGATCTCGAGCAAAGCGCGGTTCCGGTCCGGCTCCGGGCGGGAGAGTTCGTGCTCTTTTCCGACGATCTCGTCCACCGCTCGGTCGTCAACACCAGCGGCAGAACGCGCGTGTCGCTGACGCTGCGCGTGGCCACGCCGTCGCTGCGCATCCTTCGCGGCTATTCGTCGACGTTCGAGCCTGTGGCTCTCTGATCGAAAGAAAACGGAGCGGCGACAAACATCGTCGCCGCTCCGTTCATTGGATTCCATCAGCGCCGGCTGTTGACCGACTCGATGCCGTCCGCCTCGAACCGCCCGCTGCGCTGCCACTGACCGGAGAGCGTCACGGAGTCGCCGCGCCGCAAGTCGCCGAGGTCGATGCGGCTGGAGCGGCGCGTGTCGCGCATGTCCACTTCGATCGTCCGGCGCGTCGAGGCATCCCGCAGCAACAACACGCCGCTGCGATAGTCGATGCGCTCCACGATGCCGCGGACGTAGTCGTCGCGGTCATCATCATTACGGTAGCCGCGATCGTCCGGCCAGCTCACCGCATCGACGTCCACGCGGCCGCCGCGGAACACCCCACCCAGCACGATGGAGATCCCCACACGCAGATCGCGTCCGCGATTCCGCATGCGCGACTCCGGGATCCAGTACGACTCGCGCCCGCGATCGAGCTGCACGCGATAGCCGCCGTTGGCGCGCGAGAACGACGTCACGCGGCCGCTGGCATTCACGCGCTGGTTGTCGCGATAGGAATCGTTGTTGTTACCGCGTCCCCGGTCCTGCGATCCGCGCGATTCCTCGCGCCCGCGGTTCGGATCCTGGTTGCCGCGCTGCGGCGCCGCAAACGCCGGCGTGGCCATCACGAGAGCGAGCGCTCCGGCGCCCGCGACATTCAAAACCGACTTTGTGCTTGCTTTCATCGTTGTCTCCTTGAACTACGCATGCGAAGACAACGCAGCGGCCGGCTCTCTTTCGCGGAAACCACCAACAGCACCGGCGCGTCACGAACGGCGTCGGGTTTTACAGTTCTTACAACTTGCCGTCCACACCCGGCTGTTGAGCTGTTGAGCTGTTGAGGGGAGGGCGCGTCGGTCCCCCCAACAGCCCAACAGCCTAATTCTGCTTTGTCACTTTTCGGGCTCGTCATAAGGGAAGGCTTCTCCTCGTCGTAGGAAGCGTCTTCGGAGGAGATCGATCAGATCGTGGTGTGTGCGGTCGCGGCGTGGGAGGTAATGAA